>QFCS01004565.1_pt1 | contig 186419 bp, 165 predicted proteins | sample 3576561 | NCBI WGS metagenome assembly QFCS01 | reverse complement strand
GCGGGTCGAGGCAATGTTCTGTCGCCTCAAAGACTTCCGCCGCATCGCTACCCGATACGACAAGCTCGCCAGGAACTTCCTATCCGCCATAAGCCTCGCCGCCGCCGTGGCATTCTGGCTCTGATCGAGTCTGGACCCTAGTGAGCTCTGCGTTGCGCTCAATCCCGCGGGCATGCCTCCAGCGGACAAAGGCAAAGTAGTTCCTGTTGTTTATAGGGATGGTCGCGCCGGAGTCATATCTTGCGTCATTGCCAGTGAGGCCGCGAAAAGCGAGGAGCTTCGCCGTAATCAAATCGATCTCTAGATCGATTGACCTGACGCCAGGGGCAATTACAACGTCGAATTTGACAGTGACGTCACCTTTGCGGACATTGCCACCGTGTGTGCGGACAATCCATTCATTGTCGAGAGGCGAGTCGTTCACCATCCAGCTAGGCTTCGGCAATGCTCCAATAATGCGATCGTGATCGCTCTTTTGGGTGCGAGTTGAGCGTGTCTTCTTCGCGGCGGCAACTGCTTTTACCATGGGACAAAAATCCTTAGCTTGCCGGATGAAATTCCTTGCTCGGCCGAGGTTAAGGCGCGCTTAAGCGCCACCTTGTACTTGCTCTGCTCAAGACGAGCGGCGGTGGCGGTCACGAGAGCCAAGCCGGGCATCCACTTGTTTTTCCAACGGTCCGGATTGGCGACAAGGAAGCGCTCTTCATCGGCTTCGAGCCCCTTCTTGACGAGGATTAGCGCTACTAAGTCTTCGTGGGTCGGCTCGAACGTGAGGAAGCTCTCAAGGCTGTCGGGGACAAGTTCGACCTCGGGCGTCGCGGCGATGGCTGAGGTCTTGGCAGCGCTGGCATCGAATAAAATTTCATCAAGACCGTTTTGAATAGCCTCCTCGGCCCTGCCGACAATCGTCTCAGCGTCAACACCGAGTTGAACGACTCTCGATATGTCGGTGACCAAAATGGCAGCCTCGAGCTGATTCTGGAAATTCCGAATAAGTGAGGCAAGTGCCTGACGATATTCAGCGCTACTTAAGTACGAACCAAATGTGGTGCCGGCGTTGTTATGGTTCGCGATTGAAACCACCACCTGACTGTCAAGGTGCTTTGAGTTTCTGATCGCGAGATAAGTTGGTCTGATATTTTGTCTGGTAAATTCAATTCCCCCGAGTATCGGGTCGTCTGCCAATTCATCTCGCAACAGATTCATTTGTGATTTTGCGACAGTTCCAGCGAAGGTCTGGATTACCCCACAATGGCCAGAACCTTTGCCGCAAATCCACAGATATCGGTGTGCGTTGTCATTCTGCGCCCTAGCTCGACAACGCATCCGCAAGGACATTTCCTGCCACATCGTGATTGCGGATTTCGTGGACAACTTAAATCCAGGCACATTCAATAGCGCCTCAGCCCCCTCAGCGGGTACAACGCTAAAGACAGTTTTTGCTTCGGGTCGCGTCTTGGTTACCTGATTCACGAGCAGGTTGACGCTTCCACGGCGAAACTCGCCATCGAAAGGTTCTGCAGCTAGATCCGTGGCTGGCTGCACATTTAGACCGGTGTCGATCATGACGACCAACTGGCCACAAAGAAGCGCGCGCTTCGTCCCGTTGAGATGAGAATTAATGAACGATCCGCCGCCACATGCCCTAATAAGGCAATCTAGGCCGTACGAACCATCTGGATCTCTTGCGGTCGGCACTGCACCGTTGGTGGTGTGATCAAGATAAGTCAGTAAGTTGGCTAATCGAAGTTCTGGATCATTTTTTGGAAACACTTCATCGATTAGTTCGCCCTCGGACTTATTAAAACCGTATGCGGTCAAGCTTTTGATAGCTTGGGTGATAGTGGCCAAATCACTAATATCACTTCGCGCCAATAGTTTCTTGCCAGTCTCAAAGATCTCGAACTCCTCGATAAGCCCATCCTCTGCGATACGCCGCAGTTGCGCCATTCGCACCTTCGATGCCTCAACGCTTCTGGCGTATGCGTCTGCCCCCTCGAACACGACCTTGGATCGGCCAGGCCCTAATTGACCTAAAGCTGGAATGTGGCTTGTACCGCGGCTCATACGCCTGATCGGCGGCATCAACGGCCAAAGCTCATAAGGTGCTAGCCGCCGTAATGTGGCCGACACCGCATCTAAATGGGTGGAGCGGTAAGTCTCATCGTCTGAATCCAGGATTGATAAATCGCCAAGATCGCGGATGATATCGCCATATGTTTCAGCCACTTCAGTCATGTCGACTTCTGAGGGGCAAACCCTAGTCGACAATTGCTCGTGTACCCGTCCCGCAGCGCTCAGTGGGGCAGCGAGAGCCTGTCTTGCGACCCAAGTTAAAAACAGACGCAATCCGAGATTGCGTTTGGCGTTTCCTGAGGGGGCATTCGAATAAAATTCTTCGGCAAAATAAATTATCAACGGAAATACGAAATCAGAACCAAACAGCGGTATTAGTTGGCCGAATTCGTAGAATGATCCGCCGAATCTAATGGATTGTCCAGGAACTGACTCAGTCTGATGCGGATCGGTCGTTTGCTCATTGAGCATCGACCACCGTCTCATACATTCTTTCTTAGTCAGCTTTTCAAAAGGCACTACTATATCCAGTCAATTCGACGACTGCCGTAGTGCTTCTGCGCGATCGGCCACGTCACATCATTGCGAAACCTGAGTATTAATAGACTTGTTGATTGATTGTATCAACATGAAATCAACATTTTAACGGAGACAATTAAATGGGACATGAGCAATATAAAGTACCAATGTAATTGGTTATTATTTAACATCCGATTCAATTGGACGTCATGTCCGATTGTGGTTGCTGATATTTAGAGAAATTGCTTGCGCACGGAGACGTAATCATCGGACGTCGCGAATTACCGATTGGATGTCCAAAAGGTGGGCAGAGAAAATTTTTTGTGGCTACGATCTCATGAGCAAGATTGCCGGTAGACACCCCGCTGAATCCGATTCGCCATCGACTTTGTTCATCAGCAGGTACGCTTGTGAGCCTTACTGCCACCGCCTCAACACGAACTTTCTCGGGCGCCGATTGGGGCGGCTCGTTGCCCCGATCCGGCTAGCTCTTCCAGGATTTGAAGTGGCAGGTTTCCATCAATACGTGAATAGGTCGCATTATGACCTGCCGATCGCGCTGGCCCTGCTGGCAGCGATGGGCGTGGTCGATCGCGAAACCATCGCCGATTACGTCGCGGTGGGCGAACTAGCGCTCGATGGGCGGATCATCCCCAGCCCCGGCGTGCTGCTGGCCGCGCTGCACGCCAGCGGCGCCGAAAAGGGCCTGATCTGCCCCGCCGCGCAGGGCACCGAGGCGCGCTGGGCCAGCGGCATCGACGTGATCGCCGCGCCCGATCTGATCGCGCTGCTCAACCACCTGAAAGGCACGCAGCGCCTGGCCCCACCCGAAGTGGGCGAGGCGCTGCCGCCAGTGCGGCTGGCCGATCTCAAGCAGGTGAAAGGCCAGGAAACCGCCAAGCGCGCGCTGGAAATTGCCGCTGCCGGTGGGCACAACCTGCTGCTGGTCGGCCCGCCCGGCGCCGGCAAATCGTTGATGGCCTCGTGCCTGCCCGGCATTCTGCCCGAACTCACGCCGGCAGAGGCACTGGAAACCTCGCTGGTCGCCTCGGTGGCCGGCACCCTGGAGGAAGGGCGGATCAGCCGTGCGCGGCCATTTCGCAGCCCCCATCATTCCGCGTCGATGGCGGCGCTGACCGGCGGCGGGCTGCGCGTGCGGCCGGGCGAAGTCAGCCTGGCGCACCTGGGCGTGCTGTTCTTGGACGAACTGCCCGAGTTCCAGCGCGCGGTGCTCGATTCGCTGCGCCAGCCGCTGGAAACCGGGGAAGTCACGGTAGCGCGTGCCAATGCCCACGTGACGTTCCCGGCGCGGGTGCAGTTGATCGCGGCGATGAACCCGTGCCGCTGCGGCCACCTGGGTGATCCGGCACTGGGCTGCAGCCGCGCACCCAAATGCGCCGCCGATTACCAGTCCAAGGTATCGGGTCCGCTGCTCGACCGCATCGATCTGCATGTCGAGGTCGATCCGGTATCGGCGGCAGACCTGGCCCTGCCACCGCCCGCCGAAGGATCAGCGCAAGTGGCTGCGCGGGTGGGCGCCGCGCGGGCACGCCAGACCGCCCGGCTGGAAGGCAGCGGCCGGCGCAACAATGCCGAACTGGACGGCGACCTGCTCGACCGCTTTGCCACCCCGGACGAGGCCGGGCGCCAGCTGCTGTTCAAGGCAGCCGAGGCGATGCGCCTGTCTGCGCGCGGCTACACCCGCATCCTGCGCGTGGCGCGCACCATTGCCGATCTGGCCGGGGCCGAAGGCGTCGGCCGGGTGCATGTCGCCGAGGCGCTCAGCTATCGCCGGACGGCGCCGCGGGCTTAAATTCCCGCCATTAACGTCCGGCCATGGCCTTGGCCTTGGCCAGATAGGTCCGGCCGATGCGCAGCATGGTGCCATCGGCCAGTTCGGCCGACCACACGCCCAGGCCGTCGTGACGCAGCCCCAGGATGCGGTTGCGCCGCACGATGGTGGAGCGATGCAGGCGGATGAAGTGCGCCGGGTCCAGCCGGTCTTCCAGCCGCTGGATGGTGTGCAGCATCAGGTAGCTGCGCTGGCCCACGTGCAGGCGCACATAGTCGCGTTCGGCATCGATGCGATCGATGTCGGCCGCCGCCACGCGCACCAGTTCGCTGCGGTGGGGCACCCAGAATTCCTCGATCCACTGCGCGGCCGGCGCCGTGGCGTCGTCGTGCGCGGGGACAGGCGCGGGCACGGTGGGCGCCGAGGCCAGGGCCGGATCGGCCAAGGCAGCCTGGCGCGAGAGCGCCCGTTCCACCGCGCGTTCCAGGCGGTCTTGCGCCACGGGCTTGAGCACATAGTCCACCGCCTCGCAATCGAACGCCTCGACCGCGAAGTGATCATGCGCGGTCACGAAGATCACCATCGGCTTGGGGTTCTGCCGCACGAGCGCGCGCGCCACGCTGAGCCCGTCGAGTTCGGGCATCGTCATGTCGAGCAGCACGAGCGCAGGCGAAAGCGCCTCCACCAGCCGCAGGGCGGCCGCGCCATCGGCGGCGGTACCCACGATCTGCAACGCGGGAATGCGCGCACACAGGATCTGCATGCGTTCGATGGCCAGGGGTTCGTCGTCCACGATCAGGGTGCGCATGGGGGCCTCAAGCAAGATTGGATACGATGGGCAGGGTCAGCACGGTGGCATAGCCGCCGGCCGGCAAAGGCGCACTTTCCACCCGCGCCTGGGCGCCAAAGCGCGCGGCCAGGCGGCTGCGCACGTTGGCAAGGCCAATGCCGGTGCCGCCCACTGGCAGGCTGGCATGATCGGCGCCAGGGCCATCATCGGCCACGGTCAGAACCAGCAGCCCGGCCGAAATGCGCGCGCGGATGCTGATCGTCACCGGCCGGGTGGTGGCCGAGACGGCATACTTGATCGAGTTTTCGACCAGCGGTTGCAGGATCATGCCCGGCACGCAGGCCTCGCTCACATCCTCGGGCACATCGAATTCCACGCGCAGGCGATCGGGAAAGCGCACGCCTTCGATCGCCAGGTAGTGCCGCTGCAGCGCGATCTCGTCGGCCAGGGTAACGTCGGCGGTGGGATCGCCGGCCAGGCTGTGGCGATAGAAGCTGGAAATCGTCTGGATCATCCGCTCGGCTTCTTCGGTGCGGCCGACCATGACCAGCGCCGAGAGCGAATTCAAGGTGTTGAACAGGAAGTGCGGATTGACCTGATAGCGCAACGAGCGCAGTTCCGCCGCCTTGGCCGCGCGGCGATATTCGCCTTCGCGCCATTCGGCGGCGCGGCGCTGTTCGGCATTGCCCAGCGCCAGATAGAGCGCGGCCCAGGCGATCAGCAGGAAATAGCGGCCCAGCGCGATATCGGTCAGTTCCTGCCAGCCCTCGTCCTTGTTGATGTCCTGGTTGATCTCCTGCGCCGTGGTGGCGGGCGTGGCCGGTTCACGCGTGACGATGTGCACGCCCGGCGCAGTGATTTCGGTGGTGCCATCGGCATGATGGCGCACGCTCACGTTATCGCGCGGGGATGCCGGCTTGGGCGTGGCCGATGGTGCGGGTGCGGCTGGCTCCTGCCCGGCCGCAGGCGGCGCGGGCGGTTCAGGTGGCTCGGGCGGGATCGCCGGCGCTGACGGCGCGGGTGGGGCAATATCGATCAGCATGTTGCCACCGGTATTGCGCTGCGACGCTTCCTTGCGCGTGGCGGCATCCTGGCCGGCGTCCTGCTTTTGCGCCTCCTGGTCCCAGCGCGCCTCGACCGGGGCAAATGCCTGCTGGTTGATCAGCGCCAGCAGCAGGGCCGCCGGCAACATGATCACCAGCGCCAGCGCCACGCGCCAGCCCAGCCGGCGATGATCCCAGCGGCGCAGCAGCGGCCAGGCCAGCACGGTCACGGCAATGCCGGCCATGGTCACCAGCGCGCGGCGCCACAGCAGCTCGATCCAGATCGACAGATCGGTATCGGGCGGTCCGACCAGCGCCCAGCGGATCGAGACCAATACGAAATAGCACAGCCACAGCGCCGCCGCCGACAGGACCACCTGCCGCGCGGTGACGTGGCCCATGCCGGGCGGGGTATCGTCTGAGGTAGGGGCGGGGTCTGCCCGCTCTGTCATGGCCATACCGCCTTGCTACGGCACGCGGCCACACCGCGCCAGTGCGGCGGTCGAACAGCGTGGGTGGTTGATCGAGAGATTGGGCGAGGTTTCCACCACCCCCCAACCCCCTCCTCTAAAGAGGATGGGGAGCAGACACAAAAAAGCCCCCTCCTCTTCAGAGGAGGGGGTTGGGGGGTGGTGGAAGCCTGACGCCAGGCTGGCCGGTCAGGCCGGCAGCAGGCCTTCGTCGGCGATCTTCTTCTTCCACACCAACGGGGCAAGCTGGTGCACGTTCTGGCCTTCGCTATCGACGGCCACGGTCACCGGCATGTCTTCCACGGTGAATTCGTAAATCGCTTCCATGCCCAGGTCTTCAAAGCCGACGACCTTGGCTTCCTTGATCGCGCGCGCGACGAGATAGGCCGCGCCGCCCACTGCCATGAGATAGGCCGACTTGTGCTGGGCGATCGACTGGGTGGCTGCCGGGCCACGCTCGGCCTTGCCGACGCACGAGAGCAGCCCCTGGTCGAGCATCATGTCCATGAACTTGTCCATGCGCGTGGCGGTGGTGGGGCCGGCGGGGCCAACCACTTCCTCGCGCACCGGATCGACCGGGCCGACGTAATAGATCACGCGGCCCTTGAAATCGACCGGCAGTTCCTCGCCCTTGGCCAGCATGTCCTGGATGCGCTTGTGCGCGGCGTCGCGGCCGGTGAGCATCTTGCCGTTGAGCAGCAGGCGATCGCCCTGCTTCCAGCCCTGCACTTCTTCCGGCGTCAGCGTGTCGAGGTTGACGCGCTTGGCGGCGGCATCTGGCGCCCAGTGGACCTGGGGCCATTCATCGAGCTTGGGCCGTTCGAGATAGCTCGGCCCGCTGCCATCGAGGGTGAAGTGGGCGTGGCGGGTGGCGGCGCAGTTGGGGATCATCGCCACCGGCTTGCCGGCAGCATGGCACGGCGCGTCCATGATCTTGACGTCGAGGATGGTGGAAAGCCCGCCCAGCCCCTGCGCGCCGATGCCCAGCGCGTTGACCTTGTCGAAAATCTCGATGCGCAGGCGCTCGATATCGGTCTGCGGCCCGCGCAGCTTGAGCTGGGCCATGTCGATCGGCTCCATCAGCGCCTTCTTGGCCAAGAGCACGCAGTGTTCGGCGGTGCCGCCGATACCGATGCCGAGCATGCCGGGCGGGCACCAGCCGGCGCCCATTTGCGGCAGCATTTCCAGCACCCAGTCGACGATCGAATCGCTGGGGTTCATCATCTTGAACTTGGACTTGTTTTCGCTGCCGCCGCCCTTGGCCGCGACATCGACCGTCACCTTGCTGCCCTTGACCATTTCCACGTGCAGCACGCAGGGCGTGTTGTCGCGCGTGTTGCGGCGGGTGAAGGCGGGATCGGCCAGGACCGAGGCGCGCAGCTTGTTGTCGGCATTGAGATAGGCGCGGCGCACGCCTTCATCGACCACGTCCTGCAAGGACTTGTCGGATTCCAGGCGGCAATCCTGGCCCCATTCGATGAACACGTTGACGATGCCGGTGTCCTGGCAGATCGGCCGGTGGCCTTCGGCGCACATGCGGCTGTTGGTCAGGATCTGGGCGATGGCATCCTTGGCGGCAGGGCCCTGTTCGGCCTCATAGGCATCGCCCAGCGCGCGGATGTAATCCATCGGGTGGAAGTAGCTGATGTATTGCAGCGCATCGGCCACGCTTTCGACCAGATCCGCTTCCCGGATCGTCACCATTTCCGCCATCGCAATTTCGCTCCTGCTACAGCATTCTGCCAATGCCCCTTACGCGCCGACAGACAGCATGCAAGACGCTTGGCGCAGCGCGGGCAATATTCTAGAGACGCTGGCGATCAAAGGCGTGTGCGACTGCGAAAGCGGCCCACGCATCCCGAACCTGATGAGGAATACCGATGAGCGTGGCAGTAGCTGAGGCAGCCGAGACGGGAATGGTGCGTGAACGCAAGGCCATGATCGAAAGCCAGCTGCGCGTCAGCGGCGTCAACGATCCGGCCGTGCTGGCCGCCTTTGCCGCCGTCCCGCGCGAGGATTTCGTCCCGGCCGAGCGCCGTGCCCTGGCCTATATGGACCGCGCCGTGCCGCTGGGCGATGGCGCCGTGCTGGCTCCCGCGCTCACCCACGGGCAGATGCTGATCGCCGCCGCCCCGGTGGCCGGCGAACGCGCGCTGGTGGTGGGCAAGCCCGGCACCTATCTTGCCGCGCTGCTGCGTGAACTGGGCCTGGTGGTGACGTTGGCCAGCCCGGCCGACGACCTCGCCGCGCTGGGCCAGTTCGCACTGGTCCTGGTCGATGGCGCGATCGAAGTGGTGACCCCTGCCCTGGAAGCCGCCGTGGCCGACGATGGCCGCTTGGTCACCGGCCTGATCGAGCGCCGCGTGGCGCGCCTTGCCCTGGGCCGCAAGGCTGCCGGCCAGGTTGCGCTGGGCGCGCTGGGCGAGGCAGACTTTGCCGTGCTGCCCGAATTCGCCGCCCCCAAGGGCTGGAGCTTCTGAACCCCATGTCGCGACTGAGCCGGTGGCGCGCGGCGGTGGCGGCAGGCCCCTTGCTGGTTGCCACGATCGCCACGAGCAGCGCCCCGGCCCAGGCGGATGACCTGCGCAGCGCGCTGACCGCCGCCTACCAGACCAACCCCGATCTGCAGGCCGCGCGCGATTCGCTGCGCGCGACGGACGAGAACGTGCCGATCGCGCGGGCGGCAGCCCTGCCCTCGCTGTCGGGCAGCGCCAGCTACAACGAGTATGTCGACAAGGGCGGCTCGTACTTCTCCAGCAGCTATCCCGATCGGGTGGTCAACCTGGGCGCCAACGCCGGGGTGCCGCTGTACAACGGCGGCGCGGTGAAGAACGGCATTCGTGCGGCCAAGACCCGGGTCGAAGCCGGGCGCGCCTCGCTGCGCGGCACCGAATCGAGCGTGTTCACCAGCACGGTCACGGCCTATATGGACGTGATCCGCGACGCCGCCATCGTTGGCCTGCAAAAGAACAACGTGCAGGTTCTCGAGGTCAACCTTCAGGCGACCAGCGACCGCTTCGAGATCGGCGACGTGACCCGCACCGACGTGGCGCAGTCCCGCTCGCGCCTGGCCCTGGCCCGCGCCAGCCTGCGTTCGGCCGAAGCCAACCTGGTGGCCAGCCGCGAAACCTATGTGCGGATCATCGGCCATGCCCCGGGCACGCTGGAAGCACCGCCGCCGCTGGCCGGCATGCCCGGCGGCGTGGAGGATGCGGTCGACTATGCGCTGGACAACAACCCCGACCTGATGGCCGCGCGCGAGGCCAGCAAGGCCGCCGGGTTTGACGTGAAGGTGGCGGGCGCCAGCCGCCTGCCGACCATTGCCGCCAACGCATCGACCAACAACACCAACTATCTCAGCAGCTATCTGCCCGGCGTGCCCAATTCGTCGCGCAACATGGTGGCGGGGCTGACCGCGTCGATCCCGCTGTTCCAGGGCGGTGCGCCATCGGCGCGCGTGCGCCAGGCGCAGGCCACCCAGGGCGCGACGATGGAGCAGGAAATCGGCACCGAGCGCGCGGTGATCGCCACGGTGCGTTCGGCCTGGTCGGCCTGGCTGGCAGCCAAGGAAGTGATCGGCCTCAACCAGACGGCGGTGGATGCCGCGGCGCTCAGCCTTGAAGGCGTGCGCGCGGAAAACACCGTGGGCAACCGCACCATCCTCAACATCCTCGATGCCGAGCAGGAACTGCTCAACGCCCAGGTGCAATTGGTCACTGCCAAGCGCAACGAATATGTCGCGGGCTTTGCCCTGCTGTCGGCGATGGGCAAGGCGCAGGCGCGCGATCTCGGGCTCGACGGCGGCACGCTCTATGATCCGGTGGCCAACTATGAGCGGGTGCACCATCGCATCTGGGATTGGGACAGCGATCCCGCGCCGGTGGCCCGTGCCACCGCCACGGTTGACACCCCGGCCCAGGATGCGACAATCCCCGATCAGCCACTGCCCTGACCGCCGGCGCCAGCCGCCGGTGATCGGGCAGGGATATCTGCACAGCGTGGGCAACAGGAACGTGGGGGACAACAATGCGCCAGGCCGGTGAACCTTCGGTCGAGGAAATTCTCGAATCGATCAAGAAGGTGATCGCGCGCGACGTGCGTGGCGAAGCGGCAGCCGCCCCGGCCCCGCGTGCGCCGATGTCTGCCGCGGCCGCGGCCGCCGCGATTGCCCCGGCGCTGCAGGCCCAGGCCGGGCGCGAGGGCGCTGCCGCCCCGCGCGCCGCAGCAAGCAATCCCGCCATCGCGATGACCCGCGCCGCCAGCCCGGCCGACGTGCTCGACCTGACCGACGTGGCCGCGCAGATCATGGGTGAATATGGCAAGCCGGCGGCCGACGCTGGCGCTGCATCCGGTACCTGCGCCGAGGATGACGAGGACGAAGCCCTGGTGCCCCAGGAAGCGGCGGCATCGATGCGCGATTCGCTGGCGGCGCTGGCCATGCTGGCCCAGCCCGGCGCCCAGCCGCAGATCGTGCGTTCGGGCGAAACCTCGTTGGAAGGCATGGTCCGCGACATGCTGCGCCCGATGCTGGCGCAGTGGCTGGAACGCAACCTGCCGGTCATGGTGGAAAAGATGGTGGCCGCCGAAATTGCCCGCATCGCCGGCAAGCGCGGCTGATGGGCAAATCGGCCGAAAAGGAAATTGCCGACGCGGAAAGCACGCTGGCCAAGCTCGGCGGCTTTGCCCCGCAGCGCCACATCTTCCTCTGCGCCGATTCCGACAAGGACAAGTGCTGCTCTGCCAAGGAGAGCGATGCGGCCTGGTCGTTCCTGAAAAAGCGGCTGGGCGAATTGAAGCTGGGCGGCAAGCAGGGCGTGCTGCGCAGCAAGGTCGGCTGCCTGCGCGTCTGTGCCGCCGGGCCGGTCGCCGTCGTCTATCCCGATGGCGTGTGGTATCATTCCTGCACCCCGCCGGTGCTGGAGCGGATCATCCAGGAGCACGTGATCGGCGGCGTGCCGGTGGCCGATTACCGGCTCAACCCGCCGCAGGATTGATCCTGTGCCCTGGCGCGCCACAGCGCCGGCACGCTCACGCCATCGCGTCGGGGAAAGGCCAGGGTGGCCAGCACCAGAACCACGGCGTTGAGGATTAGGCCAACCAGCCCGGGATTGATTCCGCCCGCTGAAATCCCCGCCAGCCGCATGCCGATGATCGCCAGCGCGGCCACGGCCATGCCACCGAGCACGCCCCCGGCCCGCACCCGCCCGGTCCACAGCGCGGCGAGAAAGCCCGGCAGGGTCTGCACGATGCCGAAGTAGAACACGGTGTTGAGCATGGCGAGCAGCGGCACCTGCGCCATGGCCCCGGCGGCCGACAGCGCGATGAACAAGGCCGTCACGCCTTGCGCCCAGCGCTGCTGCGCGCGGCCGTCCAGGCCCGGCAGCACGTTGCGGGTGAGCAGCGGCGCGATCGCCAGGCACACGCTGGACAGGATGACCATGCCTGCCAGGACCACGGCGGCCATGACCACGCCCAGCGCCCAGCCCGGCAGCAGCTGCTGCGCGGCGGCCAGGAACACGAAATCGGCCTTGGCCACCGGCAGACCCATGCGCCGGGCAAACACGGCCACGGCCATCAGCAAGGGAAACATCACCATGTAGAGTGGCGCGGCGGCCTGGGCGCGGACGATCGCCTGCGGCCCGCGCGCGGCAAAGAGGAACGCCCAGTTCTGCGGAATCATGGCAAAGCCCAAGGCCTGGACGGCGATGGTGCTGAGCGCGAAGGACAGGCTGACCGGAACTGGCGTCACGCTTGCCGCCGGTGCCGCAGGCATGGCCGCGCCCGGCCAGTGCAGCAGGGCCAATGCCCCCACCAGCAGGATCGCGCCGAGCATCAGCGCATCCTTGAGCACCGCGACAAAGGCAGCGGCGCGCAACCCGGCCAGCGCGACATAGGCCATGGTCACCAGCCCCGCGCCGGCCAGCAGCAGCGGCATCGGCATGCCCGGCGCCAATGCGCCCAATACCAGGCGGATGCCGGCAAACTGCATCGTGCCGATCGGCACCAGCAGAGCAATCGCGCCCAGCGCAATCACCCGTTCCAGCAGGCGGCTGTTGAAATGGGCGGCAAAGAAATCGGGGATGGTCACCGCGCCATAAAGGTTTCCCGCGCGCCAGATCCACGGCCCCAGCACCGCGAGAACCGGCGCTGCCAGCAGGATATAGCCAAAGAACCACACCACGAAGCCTTCGCCCCCGGCATAGACCCCGCCGGGAAAGCCCAGCATCGTGGCGATCGAATAGGTTTCCCCAACGCTCAGGAAAAAGAACAGGATCGCGCCCAGTTGCCCGCCCGCCACGAAGAAGGCGCGCGGCCCCTGCCCTGCCCCGCGCCGCGCCCACAGTGCGATCAGCAGCGACAGCGCCATGACCGCCACGAACGCCGCGATCATGCCACCGGCATCCGGCGCTGGCGCCACCACAGCCACAGGCTTGTGGCCGGCGCGCAGGCAAACAGTGCCCAGATGCGCAGCCCGATACCGAGCAGCCCCGGCTGATCGGCCGGCACCGCCAGAACGGCCAGCAAGACCAGCAGCACCGGAACCGCCAGCGTGATCAGCGCGCGGCGCAGCGAACTCATTCCGGCTTGAGCGCCGACCAGGTGGGCACCGCCCAGCCGGCCGGCGCCGTGGCGGCATGAACCCCGCGCGCAATGGCGCGGGCGAGTGTATCGGCCGCCACCGCGCCCACGCCCAGCACCGCCAGATCGCGCGGGCCGGAAACGGGGCGGCGGGCCGTGCACAGGGCAAAGACCACGTCGCCATCGAACGGGGTATGCACCGGGCGAATCGCCCGGGCCAGGCCATCCTGCGCCATGATCGCCACGCGCTTCATCTCGTCTGCCGTCAGATCGAGATCGGTGGCAACGCAGGCGATCGTGGTGTTCTCGCGCGGGGCGGGCAGCTTGGTGCCGCCCCATTCCTCTGGCCCGACACGCGCCGCGATCGGCCCCAGCCCGCCAAACTCGTCCCCCATTTCAAAGGCGCCGGCCCAGAAATGGCGGGTGCCTGGCACCACCGTGGCGCCCAGTGCATTGACCGCCACGATCGCCCCCACCGTGGTGCCATCGCGCATGAGGGTGGAGGCCGAGCCCAGCCCACCCTTGAGCGCGCCGGCCATGGCGCCATAGCCCGCGCCGCTGGTGCCCAACGCGAAATCGGCGCCAGCCGCGGCCAGCGCAGCGATACCCAGATCGCGATAGGGCGGCTGCGTGCCCCAGCCCTTGGCGCCGCCATTGCCAAGGTCATAGAGAATCGCTGCCGGCACGATCGGCGAAACCGGCACGCCCTGCTGCGCCAGTCCGCCATAGCCGATGCCGCGCGCGCCCAGGTGCGCCGCCACGCCATCGGCCGCGGCCAGCCCCCACGACGATCCGCCCGACAGCACCACGGCGTTGGCGGCATGGACCAGGTTGTGGCTTTCCAGCGCATCGCTTTCCCGCGTGCCTGGCCCGCCGCCGCGCACGTCGATCGCGGCGGTCACCAGCCCTTCGGCGAGGATCACGGTGGTGCCGGTGCGCACCGCGGCATCCTGGGCACAGCCCACGGTGATGCCGGCAACGTCGGTGATCAGGTTGCGCGGGCCTGTGCGGCCAGGCCGATGCGGCGCGGCGCCAGCTGGCGGCGCCACGGCCCTGGCACCAGCACCGGCGCCAGCACTGGCGCCCAGCGCGGCACCGGCGGCCATTCCCGTGGAAGCAAGCACTTGGCGGCGGTTCATGATCGGCACTCCGGTCTGGGCAGGCGCGTCCAGTTGCCGTCTGTGCGGGCGGGCGGCAAGGTGAATCTCAGGTATCGTCCCAATGCGAGCTGTCGAGCCGATCCTCGATGCTTTCGTCGTGGCCCGTGCCGCTCGACAGGAACACCAGACCCATCAGCGCGGCCATCAGCATCATCGTCAGGCCGATGCCGAGCGAGGTGGCGATGTAGAGATGGATCGAAACCAGGCCCACGCCCATGTAGAGCCAGGCATCGACCGCGGCGATGACCAGCAGCGTGGCCAGGCCCATCCAGCGCAGCAGCCAGCGATAGCGCGCCCAGGCGTGCGCCGCATTGTGCGGATCATCCAGCGGAGACTGGTTGGCCATCGTGTTTCTCCCGATGCCATGCCTACAGGAAGGGCCTTGCCGCGCAACCGGAACGTGGCATGATCACGGTGGAGGCGGGACCAACTGCCCCAAGGGGAAGAGGAGCCAACCCATGACCATTGCGCGGTTGATTGCCGGGCGTTCCGGCGAAGTCTGGTCTATTCACGCACAGGACACGGTGGCCGATGCCATCGAGATGCTCAGCAGCCACAAGATCGGCGCCTTGCCGGTCCACGATGGTGAAAACGCCGTGGCGGGAATATTTTCCGAACGCGACGTGATTCGCGCGCTCACCGCCCATGGCGAAGATGCGCTGCGCCTGCCGGTCAGCGCCGTGATGACGGCGCCGGTGGTCACTGTCAGCCCGGACACATCGGTGATGGAAGCGCTTGCGCTGATGACGCGGCGCCGGTTCCGCCACCTGCCCGTGCTGGACGACGGGCGCATGGTGGGCTTCATCTCGATCGGCGACCTGGTGAAATACCGCCTCGATCGAATCGAAGCCGAAGCCGACGCGATGCGCGTCTATATCCAGTCGGTCTGAGGCCTCACGCCGGGTTCAGGCACAAAAAAGCCCCTCCCGCTGGCGGAAGGGGTTTGGGGAGGGCGTGTTCGCCCGGTCCCATGGCCTGACATCCCCTCCCCCCGGCCCCTCCCGCACGCGGGAGGGGTGAAGGAAGGTTCTCAGCAACCTCAGCTGTCGGAAATGCCTTCGGCGCGGCGCGCTTCGAGCCAGGCCATGGCTTCGGCGTGCTGGGCCGCTTCCGAGGCGGCCTTGGACTGCGCTTCACGCTGCGCGCGCAGTTCCTCGATCAGGGCATCGCGATCCGAACCCAGGCGATCGGTGACCGCACCTTCGTCCTCGGCCGGAACGCCGGCGCGCTTGGACGCCTTGCTCACCAGCATGTCCAGCTCGCGCTGCGAGCACAGGCCCAGGGTCACCGGGTCCTTGGGATTGATGTTGGCAATGTTCCAGTGGCTGCGATCGCGGATCGCGGCGATGGTCGTGCGGGTGGTGCCGATCAACTTGCCGATCTGCGCGTCGGAGATTTCCGGGTGATGGCGCAGGATCCAGGCGATGCCGTCGGGCTTGTCCTGGCGCTTGGACACCGGGGTATAGCGCGGGCCCTTGGTGCGGCTGACCGCCAGCGGCGCGCGCTGCATCTTGAGGCGGTATTCGGGATTTTCCTGGCCGCGATCGATTTCGGTCTGGCTCAGTTCGCCCGAATGCAGCGGGTTGCGCCCGGTGTACTTGGCACCGGCCAGATCATCGGCCATGGCCTGCACTTCAAGGATATGCAGCCCGCAGAATTCGGCGATCTGTTCGAAGGTCAGGGCCGTATTGTCGACAAGCCACGAAGCAGTGGCATGCGGCATCAGCGGATACGTGGGCTGGTTGCTCACGGCATGGTCCTCTTTTTATCGTGCGCGATTGGCTGGTGAAACAACAGGTCTGTGTGGCGCGGAAACAATAAGGGCCGCCCCTTCACGGAGCGGCCACTTGCCGGCAAAGATGTAAGCGAGCCGGGCCCAAACGGCAAGAGCAATCCGCGCCGGGCCCATATTTGCCCGGCTTGCGGCCTCGGCATCACCCCATTTTCAGCACGATCTTGCCGATATGGTGGCCCGCTTCCATGCGCGCATGGGCCGCAGCGGCCTGCTCCAGGGGAAAGGCCTGGTCCATGATCGGGCGTAGCTGGCCGGCTTCGACCATGGGCCACACCGTCTGCGCGATTTCCTGGGTGAGCAGCGCCTTGAACGTCGCCGGACGCGCCCGCAGGGTGGACCCGGTCAGGGTCAGGCGACGGCTCATCACCTGGGCCATGTTGATCTGCGCCTTGGTCCCGCCCTGGACGGCGATGGTCACGTGGCGGCCATCTTCGGCCAGGCATTGCAGGTTGCGCGCCACGTAATCGCCGGCAACCATGTCGAGCACGAGGTTGACGCCCTTGCCGCCGGTAATCTCTTTCACCGCCTCGACAAAATCGCTGGCCTTGTAGTCGATCGCATGATCGGCGCCGATTTCCCGCGCGGCCCGGCACTTGTCGGCGCCGCCACAGGTAACGATCACGGTCAGGCCGAACAGCTTGCCCAGCATGATCGCCATGCTGCCGATGCCGCTGGTGCCGCCATGGACAAGGATCGTCTCCCCCTCGCAGGCCCAGCCACGCTCGAACACGTTGTGCCACACGGTAAGCAGCGTTTCGGGCAGGGCTGCGGCACATTCGAGTGGCAGCCCATCGGGCACGGGCAGGCACTGCGCGGCCTGGGCGAGACAGTATTGGGCATAGCCGCCACCCGACACCAGCGCGCAGACCGCCTGGCCCAACAGCGGTGCCACCACGCCTTCACCCAGGGCGACGACCTGACCGGAAATTTCGAGGCCGGGAATGGGCGAAGCGCCCGGCGGGGGCGGATAGAAACCCTGGCGCTGGATCACATCGGGGCGATTGACCCCGGCATAGGCCACCTTGACCAGAACCTCGCCCGGGCCGGGGCGGGGCACCGGCAGGGTTTCGGGCCGCAAGACCTCGGGCCCGCCGTGCTCTGCAAACCCCACTGCCGTCATCGTCACCGGAAGATCCAGCATGCGCCGCCCCATGTTTTGACGTCATATCTTCGTCAACGGCATCCCCTAGGCGGCGTGAGCAAATTCCGCAATGCCACGCTTGCCCCGTCGGGCCGCCCCAAAGACTGCTCCAAACGCTGCCAATGCGCTTCCACGCCGCCCCGGCAAACCGGCGGTTTCTGCCTCGGGCCACGGCGCTGCCGCGTTTGTTCACCGCGCGTGGCGATGGGACAGGTTGACAGCACGCGTTTGCCGTCCAACATTGTGCAGTGCGATGGACGCAGACGACCTTCCGCGCCGCAAGGGCGACCTGGCCAGCCAATTGGCAACAGAGCCGCTCGATTCGCTGTCGGTGGACGAGTTGACCGCGCGCATCGCCTTGCTCGAGGCCGAGATCGCCCGCACCACACGCCATCGTGATCGCGCCGGCCACACCCGTGCCGCGGCCGAGGCGCTGTTCGGGGCCAGCCGACCGCCGGCGCCACCACCTTCTTCCGGGCAAACCGGACGATGACCGCCGCCGCCCTTCACCTTGCCGGGCGGCATCCCCATATAGGGTTTCATACCCCTCCAACGCGCCCGGGTATCGGTCGCCGGCTTCCGCTCGTGCGGCGCCGCGCCGCTTGCCGGGCACCGCTATCGACGATTGAAGCATCCGTGGCGACCGCCCAACCTGGTTCGGCGGTGGTTAACCAACGTCATGCTTTCCTCCCGCAAGGGAACCATCCCGTGACGGAATGCTTCCGTCATGGCCAAGAGTGAGCCCCAGAAAGCGAGCCTATGCCCAGTTTCGCCCAGAGCCTCGAAAAGACGTTGCACAGCGCCCTGGCCAATGCCTCGGAGCGCAGCCATGAATACGCGACGCTCGAACATCTCCTGCTTGCCCTGATCGACGATGCAGACGCAGCGCAGGTGATGCAGGCCTGCGGCGTGGACCTTGGCGATCTGGGCGACGTGGTACGCCAGTACCTCGACCAGGAATACCAGTCCCTCAAGACCGCGGAAAAGGCCGATCCGCAGCCCACCGCCGGGTTCCAGCGCGTGATCCAGCGCGCGATCCTGCATGTCCAGTCTTCGGGCAAGGACACCGTCACGGGGGCCAATGTGCTGGTCGCGCTGTTCTCCGAACGCGATTCCTATGCCGTCTATTTCCTCCAGCAGCAGGATATGAGCCGCTTGGATGCCGTCAGCTATATCAGCCACGGCATCGGCAAGGGCGGCCGCCAGGTCAATTCCGGTACGGCCAAGCCGAGCGAGGAAGAGACCCCCAAGCAGGAGGAAAAGGCCGAGGCCAAGGGCGGCAACAAGAAGGATTCCGCGCTCGACCAGTTCTGCGTCAACCTCAACGACAAGGCTTTGCTGGGCAAGGTCGATCCGCTGATCGGCCGTGGCCCCGAGGTTGACCGCACGATCCAGATCCTGTGCCGCCGTTCCAAGAACAACCCGCTCTATGTGGGTGATCCGGGCGTGGGCAAGACCGCCATCGCCGAAGGCCTGGCGCGCAAGATCGTCGAAGGCGAAGTGCCCGAAGTGCTGACCAAGGCGGTGATCTATTCGCTCGACATGGGTAGCCTCCTGGCCGGCACGCGCTATCGCGGTGATTTCGAGGAACGGCTCAAGCAGGTCGTTTCCGAACTGGAAAAGATGCCGCACGCGATCCTGTTCATCGACGAGATCCACACCGTGATCGGGGCCGGCGCCACGAGCGGCGGCGCGATGGACGCATCGAACCTGTTGAAGCCGGCGCTTTCGGGCGGCACGATCCGCTGCATCGGTTCGACCACCTACAAGGAGTTCCGCAACCACTTCGAAAAGGACCGCGCCCTGCTGCGCCGGTTCCAGAAGATCGACGTGAACGAACCGAGCGTGGAAGACACCATCAAGATCCTCAAGGGTCTGCGCACCGCGTTCGAGGAACACCACAAGGTCAAGTATACGCCCGAGGCGATCAAGACCGCGGTGGAGCTTTCGGCGCGCTACATCAACGACCGCAAGCTGCCCGACAAGGCGATCGACGTGATCGACGAAGTGGGCGCGATGCAGATGCTGGTGCCGCCGTCCAAGCGCAAGAAGACCATCACCGCGCGCGAGATCGAGGCCGTGATCGCGACGATGGCGCGCATCCCGCCCAAGTCGGTCAGCAGTGACGACAAGAAGGTGCTGGAACACCTGGAACGCGACTTGAAGCGCCTGGTGTTCGGCCAGGACAAGGCGATCGAAGTGCTGTCGAGCGCCATGAAGCTGAGCCGCGCCGGCCTGCGCGATCCCGACAAGCCGATCGGCTCGTTCCTGTTCTCCGGCCCCACCGGCGTCGGCAAGACCGAAGTGGCGCGCAGCCTCGCCCAGATCATGGGCATCCCGCTGCAGCGCTTCGACATGTCGGAATACATGGAGCGCCATTCGGTCAGCCGCCTGATCGGCGCCCCTCCGGGCTATGTCGGGTTCGACCAGGGCGGGTTGCTTACCGATGCCATCGACCAGCAGCCGCATTGCGTGCTCCTGCTCGACGAAATCGAGAAGGCCCACCCGGACCTGTTCAACATCCTTCTGCAGGTGATGGACAACGGCCGCCTGACCGATCACCACGGCAAGACCGTCGATTTCCGCAACGTGGTCCTGATCATGACCACCAATGCGGGCGCGTCGGACATGGCCAAGCAGGGCATCGGGTTCGGCGACGTGTCCAAGCAGGACGCCGGGGACGAAGCGGTGAAGAACCTGTTCACGCCGGAATTCCGCAACCGCCTGGATGCCATCGTGCCGTTCGGCTATCTGCCGCCGGAAGTCGTCAGCCGCGTGGTCGACAAGTTCGTGCTGCAGCTGGAACTCCAGCTGGCCGAGCAGAACGTGCACATCCAGTTCGACGGTGATGCGCGCGCCTGGCTGGCCAAGCGCGGCTATGACCGGCTCTATGGTGCCCGGCCCATGGCCCGCCTGATCCAGGAAAAGGTCAAGAAGCCGCTGGCCGAGGAACTGCTGTTCGGCAAGCTGGCCAATGGCGGGGAAGTGCATGTCAGCCTCAAGGACGATGCGCTGAACTTTGAACTGACCCCGGCCGCGCCCAAGCTGGTCAAGAAGAAGGCCAGCAAGCGCAAGGCAAGCGACGCCGCAAGCGAGCCCAACGCCGACGAGGCCTGAGCCCGGCTCATGCCGCAATGACAGAGGGGGCGGAAAAGCACTGCGCTTTTCCGCCCCCTTATCGTTTGCGCGCCGCGTTGGCGGGGCGGCTCAATCCTGCCCGGCGGCCGGCGGTGCCTCGCCCCGGGCAGCGTCGGCCCAGCGCTCCACGCTATCGACCACGGTGTTGAGGCCAAGCTGGCCAGCCTTGTCGTGCCAGGCATCGGCCGCCATCACGATCGGCGCGGTGATGTCGTTGGGGGGCAGTTGATCGGCCCAATTGGCGATGGCGTGGGAATTGAACAGGACCAGTGCCAGGCTGCTGCTGCCCAGCACGCCCCAGGCCCAGCGCCAGCCGTCCTGCAGGGTGGCATCGTGTTCCTGCGCCAGGTCGATGGGGGATTCGCCCCAGGGCAGGCCATCTTGCGTGCTGCTCTTGTCCATCAGGCCACCTTCAGAACTGGAAATAGATGAACGGGGCAATGCCCCCGCCGCGCAAGCCTTCGATGATCAGCAGCACCAGCGTGCCGATCAACCCCACGGCCCAGCCCGGCATGACCGATAGCGCGCGGGCCGCGCGCTGCACCCCATCGCGCGGGCCGAAATGACAGGCCATGCCCAGCGCCATGAGCGCCAGGACCCAGCCGCTCGCCAGCGGGGCACCGCCGCCATGGCCCGCCGCCATGCCGCGCAGAAAGGCAAGCGCACCGGAAAACTCGCTGCAGCGGAAGAATATCCAGCCCAGCGCCACGATGTGGAACGTGATCACCGTGCCGGCCCAGGCCGGCAGCACGGGCCAGGCTTCGGGCCGCGCGCGCTGCCACAGCCGCTCTGCCACCAGCACGCCACCGTGCAGCGCGCCCCAGATCACGAAATTCCAGCTGGCCCCGTGCCACAGCCCGCCCAGCACCATCGTGCCGAACAGCGCCAGGCAGGTGCGCCACAGCGCCTGGCGCGATCCGCCAAACGCGCCGATATAGAGATAGTCGCGCAGCCAGCTCGACAGGCTGATATGCCAGCGGCGCCAGAAATCCTGGAGCGAGGCGGCGCGATAGGGCTGATCGAAATTGCGCGGGAAGCGGAAGCCGAGCAAGCCGGCAAGGCCAATTGCCATGTCCGTATAGGCCGAAAAATCGCAATAGATCTGAACGGCATAGCCATAGGCGGCGAGCGCCAGCTCAAGGCTGGAATGGCCGGCTGGATCGGCAAAGACCGGATCGACCAGGTGCACCGAGATATCGTTGGCGATTACCGCCTTCTTGACCGTGCCCCACAGGATCAGGATCAGGCAGGCCATCGCCTCTTGCCGGCCCAGGCGCGGCGGATGGCGCAGTTGCGGCAGCAGATGGCTCGGCCGCACGATCGGGCCTGCCACCAGATGGGGAAAGAAGCTCATCAGCAGGGTAAGATCGAGCAGCCGCGCCGGCCGGGTGCGGCCGTTGTAGACATCGATCACATAGCTCAACCCCTGGAAGGTGAAGAACGAGATGCCCACCGGCAGGATGATCGCCTGCGCCAGCGGTATGCCCGCGAGATCGGCGAGGAAGCCGGCATACTTGAACCAGCCCAACACCCCGAGATTGCCCAGGATCGCCAGCCACAGCCACAGCAGCCGCGGCCCGCGCCCCCAGGCGATGATCCGGGCAAACAGCCAGTTCCACCCCGAGCTGGCGATCAGCAGCGCCACAAACCGCGCATCCCACAGGCCATAGAACAGCCAGGATGCCAGCAGCAGCATGATCACGCGCCAATCGCGCGCACGGGCCATCAGGCGGTTGAGGGCAAAGACCGCCAGGAAGAAGACGTGGAACCCGAGCGTGGGGAACAGCATGAGTGCGCCGCCAGCGTCAGCGTGGGCGTGGCGGCGGCGGCGGCAGGGTGCTGGCCGCAGCAAACAGGTCTGCCGCCAGGCCCGCCCCGATCAGGCGCCCGCCATCGCGCGTGAAATGCACGTGATCGCCGCGCTGCAGCCCCTGCGCCACCCAGGCCATGGTCGTGCACGGCCCGCCCATCGCGCCCTGCCAATCCCAGAACCCCAGGCCCAGCGCCGTGGCCAGCCGCTTTTCCAGCGTGCGCATCTGCACCAGGTGCCCCGGCACGGCCCAGCCGGCACCGCAATCGCGGGTTTCGGGCAGCGAGGGCAGGGCCACGATCGCCCGGCTGCTGGCAGCATCGGGCGGCCCGACCAGCAGGATCGGCACGTCGGCCCCGGCCATGCGCCGCACCCGCGCCACCGCGCTGCGCAGCACGGCTTCGGTTTCGGCCAGGCCCAGCGCCGGATCGAACCCTTCGTTGGTGCCGAACGCCAGGATCACCAGATCGGGCCGGGCTGCGGCGAGTTCGGCCCCGGCCACGGTATCGTCTGCCCGCGCCAGATGCATCGCCCGCGCGCCCACGACGCCGAGGTTGGCAACGATCGCGCCGGGCGTGCCGGTGCGGGTTTCCCACGCCGTGAGGCTGACCGGGCGGGTATCGAGCGTGGCCACGGTCGCCTGCGTGACCGGCACCGGAGAGGTGCGTGCGAAGCAGACCGCGCCTGGCACCTGCGCGGAAAAGCTGATCGGCTCGGCCGGCACGCCATCGAACGTGACGGTGACTGCGCCGGCTTCCGGCCCGGTCAACCCGCACAGGGTAAAGCGGGTGAAGCGCGTGGCCGGGCTATCGGCGGTCAGGCTCATCGTTGCGGCGGGCATCGTGGTGGTCTGGGTGAAACCGGAAAAGCCCAGCAGCGCGCCCATGGCCGTGCGTTGCGGGCCAAACAGCGCATTGCCCTGCCAATCGGCGCTTTGCCGCGCGGTGACGCCCCAGGTGAGATAGCCCTGATAGGGCTTGCCCGCCGGCATCATGCCGCGCCCGCCATTGCCCAGCCGCGCCTGCAAGGCAGCGCGCAGGCCCTGGCTGATCATGTCGCCCGCGGTATGGCTGTCACCGATCTGCACGATCGACAGCACCCCGCCCGGCGCCCCGTTGGCGAGCTTGGCCAGAAACGGCGCCAATGCGCCAGCGTTGGACAGTTGCCCCGGCACGGCGGCGGTAATGGCCGGCATGGCAGGAACCGGCGCCGTGCCGCCCGGCAGCGTCAGGTCGACCGGTGCCCCGGTCTGGGCCAGGGCCATCGCCGGCAGCAGCGATGCCGCGCCCAAGGCTGCGCCGAAAGCCAGATGGGCAAGGCGGGCGCGGGCAAACGGTCGAGCGATCATGAACGTTTTCCGCTGGCTGGAGATGCACCGCCACTGGCGCCGGCCCCCGCTTTCGCCGGGCTGGGCGAGGGCGTGGGGGCAGGGGCGGCCGGCTTGGCATCAGAGGGCGCCTTGGCCGGGGCTGTGGACAAATCTGTGGGTGATGCCGTGGACTTGTGCGTGGGCAAGTCTGTGGGCAACCCTGTGGGCTTGATCGGGGTGTCGCGCCCGGTGGCGTCATCGGCTGGTCGCTTGGGCCGCTTGGGCGCCGCCGCGTGGCTGGCAGAGGGTGCCGGGGCAGAAGCAGTGGCACGGGCGGCCGGTGCGGCATTTGCCGGCTTGGCAGCGGGCGGGGCGAGCAGCGCCAGGATCGGCTGCACCACCGGCCGGCTGATCACTTCATAGCCATGAAACGTCATGTGCTTGCCGTCGTTGGCGCGGGCGAGATAGTCCTTGCCGGTGGCCGGATCGATCAGGCGCAGCGCAAAATGGCCCTGGCGATCCTGGCTCACCGGCACGGCATTGGCAAAGGGCACGCCCAGGCGGCAGGTGACCTTGGCATAGAAGCGGTTCATCGCCTGGATATCGCGATCGTAGGCCGCATCGCGCATGCGCGGCAGGCCCACCCAACCCACCGCCACGCCGCGCTGCTGCAGCATCCGCACCAGCGCGGTCATCCGGCCCTCGATGGTTTCCTGCCAGGCCGGGGTCATGTAGGCGGCGGCATGGCCGTTGACGAACAGGCCCTGGGTGTCGTTGGCGCCGATGCTGATCAGCGCCACGTCGATCGGCTGGCCGGCGACGCGGTCCTTGGCATCCTGCAACAGATCGCGCGTGCGATAGCGCGTGAAGCCGGTCCCCTCGTGGCTGAATTGATGAACCTTTACATCGGGATACTTGCGAAACGCCTGGTCGGTCGCGGCCCACAGGCCATCACCGAACGAATCGCCGAACACGCCGATATGCAGCGGCCGGTGCGCCGCCAGCGCTTCGGCTACGCGCGGGCCCTTGGGAAACGTGCCGCTGCAACCCGGCGCCAGGCTGGGGGCAGGGGCCGGCCCGGCGGCGGCGAGGGGGGCTGGCGGGCCATCGGCCGGCGCTGTCTCAGCCAGCGGCGCGCCGCCATCCCAGCCGGGCAGCGCCTGCCACGGCTTGCCCCCGGTGCGGAACGAGAGGCCCAGCACGGTGCCCACGGCAATGCCGATGAACAGGACCGCCCCACGGTCCAGCACCATGATCCATCTGCGCTTGCCCAAGAAAACCGTCCTGCCTTTCTACCGCCCGCTCCCTATGGAGGGCAGCCATGGGCGTCAACGGCTTCGCGGTGATTGGACAGCTGTCATGCGGTCACCCAACCGGGGCTGAACGGAGGCCGCCGGGCGCAACCGGCCGCAATGCCATCAGCGCATTGAGCCGGGCACGATAGGCCGCCAGCTGCGCCGGATCGACGCTGCGCGGGCGCATGATCATGGTGAACGAGCCGGGATCGACCACCTGGCCGCCGCGATAGAGTTCATAGTGCAGGTGCGGGCCGGTCGACAGGCCGGTGGAGCCGACATAGCCGATCACCTGCCCCCGCACGACATGGGTGCCCGGGGCCACGGCAATGCGGCTCATGTGGCCATAGCCGGTGCCGATGCCGCCACCATGATCGAGGCGGACATATTCGCCATGACCGCCGTGCCAGCCGGCAAAGGTGACCGTGCCATCGCTGACCGCATGGATCGGCGCGCCCCAGGCCGCCCCGAAATCGATGCCGGCATGCAGGCGCACGTAACCCAGGATGGGATGGCGGCGCCAGCCAAAGCCCGAAGTGATGTGTCCATCCACCGGCGCGGCCAGCACGCCCGCCGATGCGCTGGCCGCCGTGGTGCCCTTCATCGCCTCGGGGCTCATGAATTCGCCCTGGTTGCCCCAGCGCAGCAATTGCGCACGCTGCTGTGCGCCGCGGCGCACCCCGGCATAGAGCAGGTCGCCCATCTGCCCCTGGCCATCGGCGGCGCGCTTGTAAGCCACCACCAGGTCAAACTCGTCGGTGGGGGCGATATCTTCGAACGGCAGCACGGTATCGATCGTGCGCAGATAGTCCTGCACCGCCTGCGGGCTGGCCCCGGCGGCGCGGGCCGAGCGATAGAGGCTGCTGCCGACAATGCCGGTCAGCCGCACCGGCGTGGTATCGACCGGGATCGCCCGCTGGTGCAGCGCCAGGCCGCCGCCCTGGCGCACGATATCGATGGCCAAGTCAAACCGCGCCCGCACGCTGAGCTTTTCCAGCGGGCGCGGATCGAACGGGCTGGCGTGGGCGCCCAGCGTCATGGCAAAGCGGGTGCCGGGCAGCAGTTGCTCGGGCGGCAGGGCGCGGGTGATCAGGCCGGCAACCTGCGCAGCGTCGCCACCGCCCAGGCCCGAGCGCTGCAGCATGCGCGCCAGGCTGTCGTTTTCGCCCAGCGTGGCAGTCAGCGCAATGCTCGCGCGTTCGGGCGCGGCTGCCAGGTGGATGACCCGCGCAGTGGCGGCAAAGTGGCGGCCATTGCTGGCACCCTGGGCCAGCGGGCGGATGCCTTGCGCGGCAAATTCCTGCGCCATGCCATCGTCGAGCGCCTGAAGCGGGGCAGCCTGGAGCGGGGCGAAACTGGGCCACAGCGCCAGCGCGGCCGCGGCCAGCGTGGCGCAGGTGGCCGCCCCATGCAGCCAGCGGCGGCTGCCGATATCCTGCGCCAGATCATGGACATGCAGCCAGCGCGCGGTGGCGCGTTCGATGCGCAGACACGCCGCCAGCCAGCGACGGGCCAGCGGATGGGCCGAATGGCGCCAATCGGCCGGGTTGGCGGTTGCAGCAACCGGTGCAAGTGGCAGGGCCGGGGTGATGATCGCCGTGCGGCGCGTGCCAAACCCGCCGGGCACGGTGCTGCGCGCAAAGCCGCCGCCGCCCAGGCCAGCGGCGCCGATGCCTTTGCCAAAGCTGCCGAAACTGTCGCTTGGGCCGTGCACGCCCGTGTGATTCCCTTGCTCAGGCCCATGCGGGCAAACCCCTGCCTTCTCCCTGCCGCACCAGGGTTAACACCCCGTAAAGTGGCGGCGCGGGGCTTGCGGACAAGCGCGGAACACAGCAATCTGCGGCGACGAACGGGGAATTACAGCAATGTCGGAAACAGCCCTTGCGGATGGCCATGATGGCCACACGCATGAAACTGCCTGCCTCAATTGCGCCACGCCGCTATTGGGCAGCCACTGCCATGCCTGCGGCCAGGCGGCGCACGTCCACCGCACGCTGGGGGCGTTTTTCCACGACCTTCTCCACGGGGTTTTCCACTTCGAAGGGCGCATCTGGCACACCCTGCCCCTGCTCGCCTGGCGCCCGGGCGAGCTGACCCGGTGCTATATCGACGGGGCACGGGTGCGCTTCGTCTCGCCCTTGGCGCTGTTCCTGTTCAGCGTGTTCCTGATGTTTGCCGTGTTCCACCAGATCAGCGGCGAGTGGCACTGGAACCCCGCAGCGGGCGAAAATGGCAAGAGCCTGGCCGAAGGCAAGGCCGAGGCGCAGGCCAAGCTGGCCAAGCTGGAAGCGCAGCGCGCGCAGTTGCAGGCGGCCCACAAGAATACCGAAGCGATCGACGACCAGATCGATTCGCAGAAGACCTCGCTCGAGATCCTGGAAAACATGGCGCCATCTGCGTCCGGCAGCGCCGGCCCGCGCGTGAGCAGCGATATTCCCATGCTGGCCCATGTGCTGCAGGCGTTCCGCGACAATCCAGGCCTCGCGCTCTACAAGCTGCAGTCCTATGCCTATAAATACAGCTGGGCACTGATCCCGATTTCGGTGCCGATGCTGTGGCTGCTGTTTCCGTTCAGCCGGCGCTTCCAGCTGTATGATCACACCGTGTTCGTCACGTATTCGCTGTCGTTCATGACGCTGCTGACAGTGGTGCTGATGATCGCCAACCGCATCGGCCTGCCTGGCGTGGCCTGGGCGGCGCTGATCGTGCCGCCGCTGCACATCTATCGCCAGGTGCGCGGCACCTATGGCTGCGGCCGGGCAGGGGCGCTGTGGCGGACGGCGGCGCTGCTGGTCTTTGCGATGATCGCCCTGCTGGTGTTTGCCGGAGTGATCCTCGCGCAGACCAGCGCCGAGTAACCCTGTTCCACGTGAAACGCAGCTGGGGATACCGCCTGCCCGTGCCGATCCTGTTCCTGGCCGATCTGCCGGCCCCGGCCCTGGCCACCTGGACGCGGGCACTGGCCGCCGCGCTGCCCGATGACCGCATCGTGGCCTGGACCGGCGCGGAGGACACCGCGCCGGCACCAGCGGTGCTGGCACAGATCGAACTGGCGGTGGTGGCCAATCCGCCGCCCGGGCGCTTGGCATGGCTGCCAAGGCTGCGCCTGGTGCAAAGCGCCTGGGCCGGCGTCGATGGCCTGCTGGCCGATCCCGCGCTGCCACAGGTCGCGCTCGCCCGGCTGGTCGATCCACAGCTGGCGGCCGACATGGCCGAGGCAGTGCTCGGCCACGTGCTGATGCTGCATCGCCAGGTGCCCGCCTATCGCGCGCAACAGGCGGCGGCCCAGTGGCAAGCGCTGGCCCAGCCGCGCATGACAGAGCGGCGCGTGGCGATCCTGGGCATGGGCGAAATGGGCCAGGCCAGCACGGCCCTGCTGGCGCGCACCGGCTTTCCGGTTACCGGATGGAGCCGCAGCGGGCGCGGCGCGGCCGGCGGTGGCGTTGCGGTGCTGGCCGGGGCCGATGGCCTGGCCCGGGTGCTGGGGCAGGCCGATATCCTGGTCAATCTGCTGCCCTTGACGGCGCAGACCCACGGCCTGCTCGATCGTGCGGCACTCGCCCGCCTGCCGCGCGGGGCCGGGCTGATCAATGCCGGCCGTGGCGCCCATGTGGTGACTGCCGATCTCATCGCCGCGCTCGACAGCGGGCAGGTGGGCCATGCCGTGCTCGACGTGTTCACCCAGGAACCGCTGCCGCCGGATGATCCCCTATGGCATCACCCTGGCGTGACCATCACGCCCCACGTGGCCGCGCCCACCGATCCCGATTCCGCCGCCCGCGCGATTGCCGCCAATATCGCGCGCTGGCGCGCCGGGCAGCCGCTGGTTGGCGCGGTGGACCGCGCGGCTGGATACTAATAGGCTGCATCCCATGGATCGGATGGATCATGCGCGCCGCCGTTTTGCCGTGGCCCTGGCGGCGATGGCCGGCTTTGTCGATGCCGTGGGCTTTCTCTCGGCCGATGGCTATTTCGTCTCGTTCATGTCTGGCAATACCACGCGGCTGGGCGTGGCGCTGGGCACCGATGTACCCCGCGCGCTGGTGCCGGCGCTGCTGATCACCGGGTTCGTGGTGGGGGTGACGCTCGGCGCGCTGGTGGCACTCAAGGCCGGGGCCAGGCGCAAGCCGGCGGTGCTGGGCCTGGTCACGCTGTGCCTGCTCGAAGCGGCGCTGGCGCGGGTGCTGGGCCAGCATGGCGCCATGCTGGCCGGGCTGGTGCTGGCGATGGGCGCGCTCAACAACACATTCCTGCGCGATGGCGAAGTGGCCGTGGGGCTGACCTACATGACCGGCGCCCTGGTCAAGCTGGGCCAGGGCCTGGCGCGCCAGCTTGCCGGGGTGAGCGGGGGCGGCGAATGGCGGCCTTGGGCGCTGCTCTGGGCAGGGCTCCTTGCCGGGGCGGTGGTCGGTGCCTTTCTGCAGGACCGGCTGCCGCTGGGCTGCCTGTGGATCAGTGCCAGCTGGGCAGCGATCATGGCCGGCGTGGCGTTCAGGCTTCCGGCGGAATCCTGAGCAGCTTTTCGCGCGAAGTTGCGCCGCGCAACAGATCGACGTGGCTTGCCGCCACGCCCAGCGCCTGGGCCACCAGATCGATCACCGCGGCCGTGGCCTTGCCATCCTCGGGCTTGGCCCGCACTTTCACCAGCACGCGCCCGTCGTCGATCGCCACGCCTTCGGCCCGCGCACCGGGCGTGACGCGCACCGCCAGGCGGTGTTCGCCATCGGCCAGCGCGCGCAGGGCCGCGGCGGGCGGCAGATCAGGCTTGGGCCGGGCCACGCAGCGCTTCGGCCACGGTGGCAGCATGGGCCTGGCCGTTTTCGACATAGTGCGCCACGCCGCGCTGCATGTCGGCCAGCGCTTCGTCGCTCAGCGCGCGCATGAAGGCTGCGGGGCGCCCGCTCCACAGCTGGCGCGCCGGGATGCGCTTGCCCGGTGTCAGCATGGCGCCGGCTGCCAGCATGGCATCGCTTTCGATCACCGCGCCATCCATCACGATCGTGCCCAGGCCCACGAACGCGCGATCGTGCAGGGTGCAGCCGTGAACCATGGCCATGTGCCCGATCAGCACGTCTTCGCCGATCAGCGTGGGAAAGCCCTCCGGCCGTCCCGGCTTGGGGCTGTCGCAATGGATCACCGTGCCATCCTGCACATTGCTGCGCGCGCCGATCACCACGCGGTTGACGTCAGCCCGGATCACGCAGTTGTACCAGATCGACACCCCTTCCGCGATGGTGACGTCACCCACGATGCGGCATCCCGGCGCGATGAACGCGCTGGGATGGATCTGCGGCGTCTTGCCATGCAGCGGCAGGATGGTGACATCGACGCGGCTGGTCATGCCGCTCACCGGTTGAGCAGACGCGCGGCATGCGCGGCATGATAGGTCAGCACGCCGGAACAGCCCGCCCGCTTGAACGCCAGCAGCGTTTCCAGCACCAGCGCGTCACGCTCACCGGCGCCAGCGGCCACGGCCGCCTCGATCATCGCGTATTCGCCGCTCACCTGATAGGCAAAGACCGGCACGCCGAACGCCTCCTTCACCCGCACGGCGATATCGAGATAGGGCAGCCCTGGCTTGACCATCACGCTGTCCGCGCCTTCGGCCAGGTCCAGCTCCACCTCGCGCAGCGCTTCTTCGGCGTTGCCCGGGTCCATCTGGTAGGTCTTCTTGTCACCCTTGAGCAGCCCGCGCGAGCCCACCGCATCGCGGAACGGGCCATAGAACGCCGAGGCATACTTGGCCGCGTAGGACATGATCTGGACATTGGCATGGCCGGCATGTTCCAGCGCATCGCGGATTGCGCCGATGCGCCCGTCCATCATGTCGGACGGGGCGATGATATCGGCGCCGGCCGCCGCCTGGTTGAGGCTTTGCCCCACCAGCACTTCGACCGTGGCATCGTTTTCGACATAGCCGGCCGCGTTCACCAGGCCGTCCTGGCCATGGCTGGTATAGGGATCGAGCGCCACGTCGGTAAGAATGCCGATGGCATCGCCACAGGCATCGCGGATCGCCTTGATCGCGCGGCACATCAGGTTGTCGGGGTTGAGCGCCTCGCAGCCATCATCGCTGCGGCGTTCGGCCTGGGTATTGGGAAACAAGGCCAGGCAGGGAATGCCGAGGTCCACCGCCTCGCGCGCCCGCGCCACCATGCCATCGACCGACCAGCGCGACACGCCAGGCAGCGAGGCGATCGGCTGTTCCACGCCGGTGCCCTCGGTCACGAACAGCGGCCAGATCAGATCGGCCGGAGTGATCAGCACCTCGCGGTGCAGGGCGCGGCTCCAGGCAGTGGCACGGGTGCGGCGCAGGCGGGCTTGGGGATAGCTGGCGATCATATGCCCTAGCTAGGCCCAAGGGCAGGCGCGGGCAACGGGGCAGTTTGTCCTGCCGTCAGGCTTCGTTGATCGAAAGCGCGCCACATTCCGCCACGGCATAGGCGCGGACCGTGGCAGGCACGACGTGGTAATCGGGCCGTCGCGCGGCGCACAAGCGCTGGCGGGCAATGCGGGCGATGCACACCCGATCACCTTGGTTGCCGCCCAGCACATGATAGGCCGCCTCATCCTGCGCCACATAGATGCCGACATGCCCGCCGCCGGACCGATGGAATACCAGCACGTCGCCCAGCATCGGCTGCGCCACGGCGCTGCCGAACCGCGTCCAGTTGAGCGCCCAGAGCGGATTGGCCGGCAGCCGCTTGCCCGCGCGCTGTGCCACCAGCGCGACGAACAGCCCGCACCAGGCGGTGCTGTCGGCGCGATAGGCGCGGGCGACATCCCCGCCGATTTCAGCCGCCCACGCCAGGATGGCGGGATTGCTGGCCGGGCCGGCCTGCTCGGTCGTGTCGATCAGTGCCAGCGCTTCACGCAGCATGCGGGGCAGTGGTTGCAGGGTGGCAAGCCAGCGATAGGCCGGGGGCAGGATCGGCATGGCGAAGGCCTCGTGTCGGCCTGGCTCCCACTGGCCAGGCCCGGCCATCCCTGCGCTTGGCGAGGCGCGCGTTGAATCGTTGATCAGCTCTGCGCACCCTGGCGCAGGCAGCCTGCACATGAACGCAACATGATTGACACAGAGCGCCGCAGCGGCCACGGGGGGCGCCTTCGTTCAGCCGACCAGCCGGGGGGAGGGGCCAATTCGGGTCCGGGGCCTTGGCTGGTGGCGAGACGTGGGGAAGCCCGCACGCGCTTTTCGATTTGGGTTTTTATCGCGCGTGTGACCAGGCGACCTTGCGCCCGTGTGATGCCTTGGAATGTCAAAAAGTACCTTCGGCAAAATAGCTTGTTTCTTTTCCGCAGCCGCCGTTCTGGCCGCGCTGCAAATGTCCGCACCCGCCGTTGCGGCCAACCAGCCTCTTTCCCAGCCTGCGATTACGCTGCCCGCCCTGGCGCCTGACACCGCCCAGCCGGCCGAGGCCGAATCGCCCGCTGATGCCGCCGCTGCCTCTGCACCGGCGAGCCTGCAACCCGCCATCGACGCAGCGTCCACGCTGGACCAGGCCCAGGTGGAATGCATGGCCAAGGTCATCATCCACGAAGCCGGCAACCAGCCCCGTCTTGGCCGTGCCGCCGTCGCCCAGGTGATCCGCGCGCGTACCCAGGACCCGCGCTTTGCCACCAAGCCGTGCGCCGTGGTGCGTCAGCCTGGCCAGTTCTTCAACGTCGACGCCTATAACCCGCCGCGCGATACCGACCAGTGGCGCGAAGCCGTTGCCATCGCCACGCAGGTAATGAACGGCGAAGGCGACAATCCGGTTCCCGGCGCGCTGTTCTTTCATGCCGCCAGCAGCCCGATGAAGGGCCGCACCAAGGTGGGCCGCATCGAAGGGCATGTGTTCTATCGCTAAGCTACGGCTTGGCAGGAATGCAAAAAAGGCCGGCGTGGTTGCGCCGGCCTTTTTTGTGCGTGCAATATAGGTGCGCGGTCAGCCGCCCGAATTCATCGGCATCTGCGTCTGCGAACGTTCGATCAGGCGCTGGTTCTGCTGGCGCTGCTCTTCCCAATCGCTCTTGCGCATGCAGACCTTCTTGGAGCGCAGCAGCGACCCGGTCTCGGCAAAGCGTTCGCAGATCATCGGATCGGCATCCTTGGCCGGCTTGGCCGCCGCAGCAGGCGTGACCACCGGCGCCGCAGCGGCAGCCGGCGCGGGGGCGGCCGGGGCCGATTGCGGGGCAGACGTGGTGCTGGACTGCGCAGCGCTGGCCAGCAACAGCGGCGCGGCAAGGGCAATAGACAGGAACATGGGCCAAATCCCTCAGTTACGGGGCATTTATTGCATGGCATGACAATGCCCCCAACCGGGCAGCGCAGCAAGCCCCCTTGCGCGATGCCCGGCCTGCCAACGGCGTCTACACCGTGCCGTCACTGGCAATGATCCGCGCCACCGCCTCCTGCTCCACACTGTCGAGATCGGGATGCCACAGGTCGAAGATCAGCACGACCCGCAGCCGGTCGCTGGGATTGGCGGCCTCGTGCTCGATCGTGTCGTCGAAAACGAAACCCTCGCCTTCGCGCCACGGGCGGGTTTCCGCCCCCACGCGGAACCAGCAACCGGGCGGAACCACCAGCGGCAGGTGGCACAGCAGCCGCGTGTTGTTCACGCCGACATGGGGCGGAATCGTCGTGCCCGGCGCCAGCAGAGAGAACAGCGCATTGGGTGATGCGCCGGGAATGCGGGGTTGGGCCACGGTTTCCAGCAAGGCCATCGTCGCGGGGCAAGCCGCGGCGTTGACATCGATGCGATTGCCCTGGCGCAGCAGGTGAATGGCTGACCAATCGGGATTGCGGTTGAGATCGCGCCACTGCGCTAGTGCTTCGTGATCCTCGTATTGCAGATAGGGCAGCAGCTCTGCCCGGCCCGAGGCAAGCAGCGCTTCCATCTCGGCCCGGATCACCGGCGTGGCGCGTTCGAATGCTGCCAGCCAGGGAAAGCGAGCGCGGGGATGAAACTCGCGCTCGACCAGGCCGGGATAGTGAAAGTGCGTCGGGCAACTGCGGAATGGCCGGGTGCGCCGCAAGACGTTGTTGCGCATGCGGGTGATCCGCCAGTCGCGATCGCTGTTTTCCCCGTTGCACAGCGCGCCGATCGCGGCGTCGAGCCGCGCCTCGCGCTGTGCACTCCATTCGGCGTGCCAGCGTTCGCCGGCAGCCACGGCCATGGCCAGCGGCGCGGGCAGCTCGCCCGATGGACGCTGCGCCAGCGCTTCGTGCCAGGCACGGCCAGCCTCATCGGGCGCGAGGCGCTCCAGCAGGCTGGCGCGCAAGGCCAGGGCCATGAAATCCAGCGGCGCCAGGGCTAGCGCCTGGTGCACGGCATCAAGTGCGCGCTGCGGCTGGCGCAGGGCACGGCGCAGGCCGGCCAGACGCAGCCACGCCTGGTCCAGCCCCACCTGCCCGGGTGGCGCCTGCGCAATGATGTCTTCCAGCGCTTGCGCCGCGCTGGCCAGATCCCCCCGGTTTACATGCTTGTCTACGTCTTGGCTTATCCTGTCTTGCCATGCCCCCTGCATGATCTTCCCCGTCCAAACACCAGGCCCCCCCGGGCCTGTTCAACGCGTATCAGTCCGGCACCGGCCAATCCGGCAGGCGCTCGTCCTCAATTCCATAGCCAAAGTGATCTGCCCAGGGACGCAGCACGTCCATGATCGGCGCCAGATGGCGCTCATACCGGCGCCAGCGCCCGCTGGCGCGGCGATAGAGCGGCTCGGTCACCTGGGAATAGCTGGCGCTCGACACCAGCCCGCGATCGCGCGCGGCGCGGGTATGATCGAGGCGGTCGGCCGGATAGGCCAGTCCGGCCCAGTCGAACAACGGACGCAGCACGCGTTCGGAATCCTCGACCAGCCGCTCATAGACCACCGTTGCCACCGGCAGATCGAACAGCGCGCGGGCCTTTTCCCAATGGGCAAACGTCAGGTCATAGAGCGCGGCAGCATCATCCAGATCGAGGAAGTTGGCCATCGCGCTGTTGGTGCGGAAATGGGTGAGGTAGCAGCTGAGCACGACATCGCAGGGATGACGCAACGACAGCACGAACCGCGCATCGGGAAACAGGCGGCGGATGATCGCCACCTTGTTGAGATGCAGCGGCTGCTTGTCCACCACGATGCGGCCCGAGCAATCGCCGCACAGCGCATCGACCTTGGCGAAATAGGCGTCGCGCGCCGCGGCCACCTGTGCCGGGCTGGCCTGGGCGAGCGCAGCCACGCCGCCCAGCGCGGCCTCTGCCTCGACGATGAACGGCTCTTCTTCCAGCACCGCCACATCGGGATCGGCCATCAGCAACGTATCGAGCAGGGTGGTGCCCGATCGTGGAAAGCCCACGAGAAACAGCGGGCTGGCACGCGGCGAGGGCGGTGGCGGCGCGGTCCAGCCCGCCAGCCACGCCGGGGACAGCTGATCGGCCGCCTGCGCAATCGCCTCGCGATAGGCGCGTGCCCGCTCGCGCGGTGCGGTAGGATCGCTTTGCCAGTGCTCGTTCATCGCGGTGAACGCGGCAAAGGCCTCATCATGGCGGCCGAGGCGATCGAGCAGCAGGCCCCGCAGATGCAGCGTGCGTTCCGGCGCCATGGCATCGCCGACGCGATCGAGCGCGGCGAGCGCTCCCTCCGCGTCCCCGGTGCGCTTGCGGTGGAGTGCCTCGATAAACGCGCGGGAACCTTCGTCGGCGCCGACGTCGCCCGCAATCCGAGCCAGATCGGCGATTTCATCCTCGCGGTTGACGCGTTCCAGCACGGCGGCGAGCCCGGCATAGGCGCTGCCCATCGCCGGATCGAGCGCAATGGCGCGGCGATAGGCGGCCTCTGCTTCGGCAAAGCGGTTGGTGCGGCTGCCTTCGGCGCCCAGGTCGTGATGCAGCGCAGCGTCATCCGGGCTCAACCGCGCGGCCTGTGCCAGCGCATCGAAAGCGGCCGCGTCATCGCCGCGGACACGGTGAAGGGTATGTTCGCAAATCAGCAGCTTGGCATCATCGGGCCACAGCTGCCGCGCCTGCGCCAGTTCGCGCTCTGCCGCGTCCAGTTCGCCCGCGGCGGTCAGCACATTGACGAGATTGACGCGGATCGGCGGCGAATCCGGGGCCAGCTGCGCCGCGCGGCGCAGCGCGCTGATCGCTCCGGCCATGTCGTCGGCCGCTTCCAGAGCGTTGCCCAGGTTGTTCCAGGCGCTCCAGTCCTGCTCGGCCGCCGCCACGACGATGCGGTAATAGGCAACGGCAGCCGCGGCATCGCCCAGTTCAAGCGCGACACCGCCGCCCAACCGTGCCAGGCGAAGGCTGCGGTCAGCCCGGGCCAGCGCCGGGGTAATCAGCGTGAGGGCACGCGGCAGGTCGCCCGTGCGGTAAAGGGATTCGGCCAGGTTGGTCCTGACGGTCATATCGTCAGGCCGCTGCGCATGGGCCGTTTGCAGATAGGGAATGGCCCGTTGCGGCTGCCCGCGCATGGCCTCGATCGCGCCAGCCAGCGCCGCCAGCACCGGATCGCGCGGCGCTGTGGCCACGGCCCGTGCCGCCAGCAGCGCAGCCTCGTCCAGCCGGCCACGCCGCGCGGTGTCGGCAATGGCCTGGAGCGTGGGCGGGGGAAGCTGGGTCTGCATGGTACATCCTGTGGTCGGCAATCGGGCACATCGCGCCCGGCCTGCCAGTGTGGCAGCGCTTGCGCCGGGCTCAAGGCAAAAAAAGTGGCGACGCACTTTCGCGCGCCGCCACTTCGGTCAAGTCACGTGGGGACTATCAGAAGTCGAGCGTGATGCTCGAGTAGAGATAGCGACCCAGCGAGTCGTAGGTGCCCGGATAGGTGTTGCCGTTGCAATACACCGAAGCGCAGGCGTTGCCGGTCGGGCCCGAGGTCACCAGCGGCGGGTCACGATCGAAGATGTTGTTCACACCAAAGCGCAGCGTAGCCTTGCCCTGGATGCGGGTGGAAACAGCCAGATCGAAGTAGCTCTGGGTCGGGATATGCGAGTTGAAGTCGCGATACGTGCCGGCCAGCGTGCTCGACGGGTTCTTGTATTCCACGTCGACGCTGTCGAAGTAACGCCACTGCACCGAGACGTTGAAGCCAGCCTTGGTGTCGAGGCCAACGCGCAGCTTGTGACGCCACACCGGACGCGGGCTGCCGCAGGTCACGCCATAGTAGCCAGCGCAATCATAGAGAGCGGTCAGACCGTTATCGACGACATACTTGTCGAGGTAGGTCGCGACGAAGCTGATCGTGCCACGGCCCAGGCCACCCAGCGCGTGCGCGTAGTTGCCGTTGAACTCGAAGCCCTTGGTCGTGACGCCACCGACGTTCACCGGGGTGTCGGTCACGTAGCCGTCCGAGGTCAGCCACAGCGAACCAGCCGCGTTGCGGTGGATGAGGCCGCAGGCCGTCGGGTTGAGGTCGGTGGTGCAGGCCGCGAGGATCGCGTCGGCGCCATAACCCTGGATCGCCTTCTTCAGCTTGATGTCGAAGTAGTCGACGCTGAAGCTGAAGCCCGGGACGAACGAAGGCTGCAGGATCACGCCCACGGTCTTGGTGGTCGCGACTTCAGGACGCAGCTGGCCGTTGCCGCCCAGGTAGCCGTTGTACTGGCCAGCCGGGTTGGAGACGACCTTCTGGCCAACCTTCAGGCCCTGCAGCAAGCAGCCCTGATCGGCAGCCGTCAGCACCTTGTCCGCGCACGGATCGGTCGAACCATCGAGGCCGACGTAGTTGGGCGAGAACAGTTCCTGGATATTGGGAGCGCGAACCGCACGGTTGACCGAGCCACGGATGCGCAGATCGCGAACCGGGGCGAAGTCAGCGCCGATCTTCCAGGTGTTGGTGTTGAACACCTGGCCGTTCGACACGCTGTAGTGCGAGTAGCGATAGCCCAGGTTCAGGCTGAGGTTGTAGATGAAGCCATCCTGGACCAGCGGCACTTCGGCTTCGCTGATGAACTCGGTGACCTTGTACGAACCGCTGACCGAAAGGGTCGGCGCGCCCTGGCCGGTGAGATCGCCGGTCTGGAATTCGTTGTCGGTCTTGAGGTCAAGCGATTCGCGGCGGTGTTCCACGCCCAGCGCGATGCTGATGCCGTCCGAGGCGAGCGGGCTCTTGATGCCCATCTGGCCCAGGTCGCCGGTCAGCTGGCCGCTGAGCACCTGTTCGGTGGTGTGGCCGCGCTGGAAGCCCGAAGCGTTGAGGTAGTTAAGCGCAGCAGACGAGATCTGGCCGCTGAACACGTTGTAGGGAACGCAGTTCGGATCGCCACCGGTGAGGACCGAGCGGCACACCGTCTGGCCGGTGGCCGGATTGGTGACAGCGTCGAGCGCGTTGGTCAGGCGAGCAGCCGAGAACTCGTTGGTGTAGATCTGCGAGTAGTTGACGCGGCCGTACTGGTAGTAGGCGTCATAGCTCCAGCCCTTGCCGAGTTCGCCGCGCGAACCGATCAGGGTGCGGAATGCCTGGTGCTCCAGATCGCTCTGGCGCGGACCGCCTTCGACGTTGCGGCGCAGCAGCTGCATGTACGCCAGGTTGTAGGGCGCGCCGGTGGTCGGATCGATCTTGTTGATCGCGGCCGGGGCGGGCGTGCCATAGACGTTGGTGTAGGCAGCCGGGGTCAGCGGATAGTTGCCGACGTAACCGACGATGAGGTTGCTGGGGTTGCAGATCTGGCTCTTCTGCGAAGCCGACATCATCGGGTTGTCGCAGTTGATGGTCAGCGTGTTGCCGAAGTCGCCCGACGGCGCGATCTGCGCCACGGTGCGGTCATCCATGAACATGAATTCCATGTACGGATGGATCGCCGAATTGACTTCGTAATCGACGAAGGCGCCAGCGGTGTAGCGTTCATCGGGGCGCTGGAAGTAGTTCAGCGGCGCGAAGTTGTAGCGCGTGCTGCTGTTGGGCGTCAGCGTGCCCGGGCCAAGCGCGCCAAAGGTTGACGACGACGAACCGGCCGGCGTGAACAGGATGTTGCCGGTGGCCGACGTGGCCGAACCGCCGCACTGCAGCGTGGTCTTGTTGGCGTTCTGCACGGTGCACGAGCTGTAGTCGCGCTTGGACTGCAGGATCGGGTTCACCTTGCGGTAGCCGAAGTAGGCCATCGCGTGGCCCTGGCCATCGGCGAACTTGGTGCCGAACGAGATCGTGGTGTCGAAGTTGCCACCATCGGCAACGCTGCCGCGCGGATAGCCATAGCCCGACAGGCCCTGGTTGGTGCGCTTGTCGAGCAGCGACGGGGTGACCGAGTTGCGGTTGTTGTGCTGGTAGAAGCCGTAGTTCGCATCGACGCGCAGGCCGGTGAACTCGGTATCGAGCACGAAGTTGACGACGCCGGCGACCGCGTCGGCACCGTAGGTGGCCGAAGCACCACCGGTCAGCACGTCGACGCGCTTGACCAGCGAAGCCGGCACGAAGTTCAAGTCGGCAGCCGAGCTGGTCACGTCACCGGGCATCAGGCGACGACCGTTGACCAGCACCAGGGTACGCGAGGCGCCCAGGCCGCGAAGGTCGACCGTGGCAGTACCGGTTGCACCGTTGGCCAGCGTCGAAGACTGCGCCGCGAACACCTGCGGCAGCGAGTTGAGCAGGTCTTCGGTCTTGGTCGTGCCCTGCAGCTTGATGTCTTCAGACGTCAGGCTGGTGATCGGCGCGGTCGAGGTGAGGTTCGGCGAAGCGATGCGCGAACCGGTGACGACGATGGTCTGGCCCGCATCGGCGGGCGCGGCATCGGCCGGGGCGGCGGCGTCTTGCGCAAAGGCAGGCGCAGCCAGCGAAGCGATGGCAAGCGCAAGGCCTGCTGCACCGACGCGATAGGCGGTGGTGTTGATCTTGGTCACTGTTCAGTCCCTTCTGGAGGCAGCCGACCAGTTTGGCTGCCAGGAGCGACAATCCCGGCTTTCCAAAGCAGGCCCGGCCCTTTTGCGAGGGCAGGACGATGCAGCGTTCCACGAAAGCCGGGACCGATGCCGTCTTGTGGGAGATTTTTCGTCGCAAATGAAAGCAGCTTCTCTCGCACCCCGTCAAAACGTTTCACTCATGTTGCAACGAAGCAACATACGTAGGCATCAGCCGCAAACCTCGCGAAATTTATGTAAATCGCAGAGGCACCAAAGCCACATTTCGTTTCAAGTGCGTCGGAAATTTGCCCCAGGCCACCCCAGCCCGCTGCGCTGTGCAGACGCAAAAAAGGCCGGGTCTGGGTGACCCGGCCTGATCGAGGCCACAGCGATGTGGCCTTGCGGCAAAAATGGCCCGGCGCGCCCTCCCCTGGGGAAGATGCGCCGGGCCTGGTATCAGAAGTTGGCCGTGACGCGCGCGAAGAAGCTGCGGCCCATCACGTCATAGACGGTCGGGAACGTGCTGCCCGCCACCGAGGTGGCGCCGCTGGTGTCACCCACGATCGGGGGCTGCTTGTCGAACACGTTGAGCACGCCGAGCGAGAAGGTGTACTTGTCGTTCACGCGGATCGTGGCGGTTTCGTCAAAGTAGCTGACGGCCGGGATGCGGTTGGTCTGGATGTCGGTATCGGCATCCTCGCTGACCTGGCCGATCAGGCGCCAGCGGGTGGAGAGATCGACGTTCTTCCAGCCCAGGCCCAGCGTTGCCACGTGCTTCCACTTGGGCGTGGGAATGTCGCAATCCGCGCCAAAGCGCCCGGCGCACTGGATCACGCTGCCGCCCACCACCTGGTAGTTGGTGATGACATAGGTGCCGGCAAAGTCGAAGCCATAGTGGAAGCCGCTGCGGCTGCCGCGATGGAAGTTCACGCCGAAGTCCAGGCCCCGCGTGCGCAGCGCCGCCACGTTGGCATAGAGCGTATCGACGCCCGCCGTCAGGCCGCCCGAGAGCGAGCCATCGACCGTGCTGCGGTGAATGCCCTGGCAATAGGGATTGGTCGGATCACCCGAGGCAAAGCACTGCGCCACGACCACCGACGTCGAATTGGTGACGATCGCATTGGCGATCTTGATGTCGTAATAGTCGGCGGTCAGCGACAGGCCACGCACCTGCGCCGGTTCGATCACCACACCGGCGGTGATGGTGTTCGACTTTTCCGGCTTGAGGCTGGTGTTGCCGCCGTAGAAGGCATTGACCTGGCCCGAGATCGGCCCCGGGATCGAGCCGTTGTTGAGCTGGGTCTGGGTGGCACCCTGGGCGAGGCACAGGGCCGCCGTGGTGCCGGTCACGCCCGATCCGGCGCAGGGATCGGTACCCAGGTTGCCGGTGCCGAGCGTCTTGGGCAGGTAGAGTTCATAGAGGTTGGGCGCACGCACCGAACGCTGGAAGTTGGCACGGAACTTGAGACCCTGCACCGGCGCATAGTCGGCACCGAACTTGTAGGCGGAAACCCCGCCCGAGATCGAGTAATCCGAATAGCGGTAGCCGGTTTCAACATCGAGCGCCTGGATGCCGGGCTTGTCCTGCACCAGCGGCATCTTGAACTCGGCGTAGACTTCCTTGACGTTGTAGCTCTTGTTCGGGATGTTGAAGCCCTGGCCGTAATAGATCAGGTCACCCGAGGCATAATCGTCGCTGACTTCGATATCGGCGGTTTCGCGGCGATAGGTCACGCCCAGCGAGATAGCGGCCGGATTGGCGGCAAACGGGCTGCGCAAGAATTTGACGTCGCCCGACACGTTGCCTTCGGCCACGAACTGGGTGGTGCGATCGTCTTCCGTCGCATTGCGCAGCACGTAGGACAGCGCATTCTGCGTGATGCCATTGGCCGAGAACAGATCGATCGGCACGCAGCCCTGCGCCCGCGCATCGGCACTGCGGCACATCACGCCGCCATTGCCGTCAGACACGGCATCGAGCGCATTGGTCAGCGCCGAATAGGACAGGTCGTTTTCCAGCAGCGTGTGCTTGTGCACCTGGGCATACTGCACCGAGGTATCGAACTTCAGACCGGTATCGAACAGATCGCCACGCAGGCCGGCCAGTGCCTGCCAGGTTTCGTTGGTGTGGGTTTCGACGCGGCCACCGGCCTCGGTGATGCGGCGGCGGATGCTGATGGTCGAGCTGCCGTCGGAATTGATCTGCAGATTGGGGTTGGCCGCCGTGTCGAAGAACGCTTCCTGCTCGGCCGCGCTGAGGTAGGGGTTGTCGGAATAGACGTTGAACGGATAGCCCGCCGTCGCCGTTGGCGCGAGGGTCTGGACCGTCTTGGTGTGCTGGTAGGAAGCCCAGCCATACAGCTCGACCTTGTCGCTGACGTCGTAGTTCCACATCGCCATGGCGCCATAGCGTTCGAACGGCGTCTGCGCGTAGTTGATCGGGTTGTAGTTATAGGTGCCATAGTTGCTGGTGAGGCCGCCAGCGGCGGTCACCTGCTGCAACCCGCCGCCCGGGATCGAGAACAGCGTGGGCGTGGTATTGGACGAGCCGCAGCTCTGCGTCAGGTCCTGCGAGCACAACGTGCGGCTGGAAAAGTCGCGTGCGGCAAACTTGACGCCATCGCGCTTGGAATAGTTGGTCGACAGGATCAGGTGGCCGCGATCGCCGATGTTGAACCCGCCGGTCAGGCTGGCATCGTACTGCGCACCATCGCCATAGCCGGTGACCTGGCTGCCGGCGTCAAGCTTGAGGCCGGTGAACTTGTCGTCCAGCACGAAGTTGACCACGCCGGAAACGGCGTCGGAACCATAGACCGCCGAGGCACCGCCGGTCAGAACCTGGACGTTCTTGATCAGCGCGGTGGGGATCTGGTTGACGTCGACCGAGCCGGTGGCGTCATAGACCGGCAGGCGCTTGCCATTGAGCAGCACCAGCGTGCGCTGCGAACCCAGGCCGCGCAGGTCGAGCGTGGCCGAGCCGTCGCCCGGGTTGTTGCTCGCGCCGTTGAGGCCGGCCGAGAACTGCGGATTGACGCTGAGGATCTGCTCGACCGTGACGGTGTTCACCGACTTGATCGAATCCGCGCTGATCACCGAAACCGGGCTCGATGCGGTGAGGTCAGGACGCTCGATGCGCGAGCCGGTAACGATGATTTCGCTGCCGGGAGCGTCGGGCGTGGTGCTGGCGGCAGTGGCGGGCAGGGCCGTGGGGGCGGCATCCTGGGCCAGGGCAGGGCTGGCAAGCGAGGCCAGGGCCATGGCGAGGCTGGCAACGCCGGCATAGTGGAAGGACGAGGGGGTCTTGATCACGATCTATGTCCCTTGTGGGGGGCCGGCACCCCGCAACAAAGATCGCGAAGCACCGGCCGAGAGCGACAATCCCGACATTCCAGTGCAGCGGCGCGAAGCGTTGCAAACCGCTGCCCAGTTCCACGAAGGCCGGGATCGATGGCGCGGTTTGTTGTGAGATTTCGGCTGGCTTGAAAGCCGATTGTGTAGCGCCAAAATAAATGGCTTCAGTTGTGTGACAATGCGACAACAGTATTCGCAAATACATGAAATTTAATAGTTTAATGTCGAAATGTTACGTGCATATCGGCAACAGTCACTTTCCGATGAAACCATTTCGAGTCTGCTGCGATGCGACTGCGACGCGCGTGGCCAGGCCCGCCGAACGCGCGCGGCAAAACTGTCAGGCGAGGAACAGCAGCGGGTCCAGCCGGCGCAGTTGGGTGCCCACCTGCCAGCCCAAGGCCCAGTGCAGATGCGGGCCGGTGGCGCGCCCGGTCATGCCCACCGTGCCGATCGGCTGGCCGCGCGCCACGCGCTCGCCCACGCGCACCAGATGCGTGCTGCAATGCAGGAACGCGCTGCCCAGGCCCATGCCGTGGTCCAGCATCAACAGGCGCCCTTCCAGCGTGAACGGCGTTTCCGCCGCCAGCACGACGACGCCATCGGCCGGCGCCACGAACGGCGTGCCGCTGGGCGAGGCCATGTCCAGCCCGCCATGATAGGCGCCGGGCTGCCCCCGGTAGATCCGCTGCGATCCGAACCGCCCGGAGAAACGCCCGGGCGCCGGGCGCAGCATGGTCTGCCGCCAGCCCTGGGCCGTGGTGCGTTGCGCCCGCGCCGCATCGATCTGCGCGCGTTCGCTGGCGCGGCGGGCGAGAAATTCGGCATCGGGCACGCCGGGCGGGCGCAGCGGCGCGTCGACCCGCTCGATCTGCCAGGCGCGCGGCGCAACGGTCAGCGGCACCTGGTTCACCGCGCCGGCGCTGTCGGTCATCGCCAGCATGCTCGTGGCCGGCGCATCGCGGTCGAACCCGATCAGGAACCCGCGATCAGCGGCCAGAGACAGCGGCACGCCATCCAGCGCGAGGGTCACTGTCCCGGCCGGCGCCACCCCGCGCAGCCAGCCGCCCTGCGACAGGCGCGCGGCCCAATCAGGCGGCAGCGCGGCGCCCATCTGGGCCAGCGCGCGCCCGGGCGTGGCCAGCCCCGGCAGCGCCAGGGCCGCCATCCCGCCCGCCACCACGGCGCGGCGGGTCACCCCGGTCATCTCAGCCAGCCTGGCCGAGCAGACGCCGGGTGGCGATTTCCGGGGTGGCATAGGCTTCCTGCAACTCTGCGCTCCAATAGCGCAGCGCGTCGAGCGGGATCGGCACGCCGCTGACGGCGCAGATCACGTGATCGCCCGCCGAAAGCTGGCGAAACGTTCCGGGCAGATAGTGCAGGCGGGCCAGGCGGCCGGTGGGAGTCATCAACATGACGGCGGTTTTACGCCCTGCCGCCGGCCTTGGCAAATTCCAGCAGCGTGGCGCAAATTACAACAGCTTGGGCTGGGCGCTTTCCGCCGCGCCGCGCGGGCGGCTGGCAGGGCGCGCGGCGGCTGGGGGCTGGGCCGGCGATGCCTCGCCCGCCGTCACGTCCAGCGTGCCATCGGCAAATTTCAGCGTCAGCGCCGCACGCGCGGCGGCCGTGGCGCGGTCCTTCACGACATGGCCATCGCGATCGGTCACCAGCACATAACCGCGCTGCAACGGCGCTTCGGGATCGAGCGAACGGCGCAGGCGGTCGAGCGCCTCGACCCGGCCGCGCGCGTGGTCGATCCGTTGCAACAGCGCCTCGGGCCGCAGGCGCTGCGCGGCCAGCCGCTCACGCTCGCGCCCCAGGCGCTGGGTGAGCAGGGCGGGACGCAGTGCGCCGCCGTGGCGGGCGAGGACGCCGGCAGCAATCTCGGTGCGATGGACCAGCGCGCGGCGCAGCCGGTCCGACAGGTCATCCAGCCGCTGGCTCTGCGGGCTGAGCAGCGCCTGGGCGGTGGGCAGGCGCTGGCTGCGCACTTCCAGCCGCTCGCGCGCATGGGCCAGCAGGCGCGCCAGGGCACGGCCGCGCCGGGCTTGCAGATCGTGCACCTGTGCCGCCAGTTCGGCGCGCACCGGCACGGCGATTTCGGCCGCTGCCGTGGGCGTGGGCGCGCGCAGGTCGGCCGCGAAATCGGCCAGCGTGGTGTCGGTCTCGTGCCCCACGGCGCTGATCACGGGGATGGTGCTGGCCGCAATCGCGCGCACCACTTCTTCCTCGTTGAAGCTCCACAGGTCTTCGATCGAACCGCCACCGCGCGCCACGATCACCACGTCGGGGCGAGGCACCGGCCCGCCGGGCGCGAGATCGGAAAAGCCGCGCACCGCCGCTGCCACCTGCGCCGCCGCGCCCTGGCCCTGGACCAAGACCGGCCAGACCACGACATGGCTGGGAAAGCGATCGGACAGGCGGTGCAGGATATCGCGGATCACCGCCCCGGTGGGCGAGGTGACCACCCCGATCACGCGCGGCAGGAACGGCAGCGCCCGCTTGCGCGCCCGGTCGAACAGCCCTTCGGCTTCCAGCCGCGCCTTGGTCTTGGCCAGCAGCGCGAGCAGCGCGCCTTCGCCGGCAATCTCCATGCGATCGACCACGATCTGGTAGTTCGATCGGCCGGGATAGGTCGTCAGCTTGCCGGTGGCGATCACTTCCACGCCGTCTTCGGGCATGAAGCCCAGGCGCTGCGCATTGCCGCGCCACATCACCCCATCCAGCCGCGCGCCTTCGTCCTTCAGCGACATGTAGAGGTGGCCCGACGCCGCCCGCTTTACGCCCGAAAGCTCGCCGCGCACGCGCACGAAGCCGAACCGATCTTCCACCGTGCGCTTGAGCTGGGCAGAAATCTCGGAGATCGACAGGGCCGGGGCGTTGTCGCCGGCGCGTTCGCTCGCTAGGAGCCCGTCCTTGCGAAAGTCATCGTCGTCATTGGGCGCGGAAGGGAAGGCCATGCATATCCTGTTGTTGGGTTCGGGCGGGCGCGAACATGCCCTGGCCTGGAAACTGGCCCAATCGCCGCTGTGCAGCAAGCTCTATGCGGCACCCGGCAATCCCGGCATCGCCCAGGACGCGCAGCTCGTGGCGCTCGATGCCACCGATCATGCCGCCGTCATCGCCTTTTGCGGCGAGCAGCGCATCGGCCTGGTGGTGATCGGGCCCGAAGCGCCGCTGGTCGATGGCCTGGCTGATTCGCTGCGCGGCGAAGGCATTCCCGTGTTCGGGCCAAGCAAGGCCGCCGCCCAGCTTGAAGGCTCCAAGGGCTTTACCAAGGATCTGTGCGCCAAGGCCGGCATTCCCACCGCCGGCTATGTCCGCGCCACCAGCGCGCAGGCCGCGCACCAGGCGCTCGACCAGTTCGGCGCGCCGGTGGTGATCAAGGCCGATGGCCTGGCCGCCGGCAAGGGCGTGGTCGTGGCGATGACCATGGACGAAGCCCGCGCCGCGGTCGACGACATGTTCGACGGACAGTTCGGCGAGGCCGGCGCCGAAGTGGTGATCGAGGAATTCCTCGAAGGCGAGGAAGCCAGCTTCTTTGCCCTGACCGACGGCGCCACCGTGCTGCCGCTCGCCTCTGCCCAGGATCACAAGCGCGTCGGCGATGGCGATACCGGCCCCAACACCGGTGGCATGGGCGCCTATAGCCCGGCCCGCGTGCTGACCCCGGCACTCGAAGCCCAGGCCATGGCGCAGATCATCGTGCCCACGGTCAAGGCCATGCAGGATGCCGGCACGCCCTATTCCGGCGTGCTCTATGCCGGGCTGATGCTGACGGCCAAGGGTCCGCAGCTGATCGAATACAATGCCCGCTTTGGCGACCCGGAATGCCAGGTGCTGATGCTGCGGCTGGAGACCGATCTGGTCGAACTGCTGCTCGCCTGCGCGGAAAACCGCCTGTCGTCGGTAGAGCCGCCGCGCTTCAGCAGCGATCCCGCGCTGACCGTGGTGATGGCCGCCCAAGGCTATCCGGGCACGCCCCGGAAGGGCGGCGCCATCCACGGCATCGCCGCGGCCGAAGGCACCGGGGCCAAGGTGTTTCACGCCGGCACTGCGCTGGGCGCCGATGGCCAGCTCGTGTCGAGCGGTGGCCGCGTGCTCAACGTGACGGCGCGCGGCAAGACCGTGCGCGCGGCGCGTGACGCTGCCTATGCCGCGGTCGATGCGCTCGATTTCGCCGATGGCTTCTGCCGCCGCGATATTGGCTGGCGCGAAATCGCCCGCGAAGGGGCCTGATCGCCGGCTGCCTGCGCTGCGCTGATCGCTCAGCGCGGCGTCACCACCTGCCAGGCAGCGAGATTGCTGGGCGTCTTGGCCGTTGTCGGCATGGGGACCGGGCGCAGCCATGATGGCGGCGTGCCGGCGAGCAGCGCGGCGGCCAGGCCATGGGGTGCCTGGCGGCGATAGAGGTGCATCTCGGGCGCCACGGTGCAGACCACCACCAGCGTGGCATGGCGCTTGGCCACATAGGCGCGCGCCTGTTCGGGGTCGGCCAGGAAGCCATGCATCACATCACTGATCGCGGCAGCGGCGCGGTGATGCCCGGTGGCCACCACGCGCTGGTGCGTGCGCAGCAGGATATCCGGGCCGATATCGACCGGGGCAAAGATATCGGTGGCGGGCATTGCCGCCAGGGTGCCCAGGCCATTGGCGAAATCGCAGCCCCTGAGGCTGCCCATTTCCGCGGCACGGGCCTGCCGATGCCCGAGCTTCGCCCAGGCCACTTCGCCAATCGCGATCGGCAAAACCGGCAGCACGGCCAGCAGCATCAGGAAATTGACGCCCATGCGGCGCCCCGAGCTTGCCTGCGCCACGGCCACCAGGCGCCATTGCCGCAGTTGCCAGGCTGCCGGCAGCACGGCCAGGGCCACGGCGGTGGCCATCGCGCGGCTGACCAGTGCGCCCACGGCCACCGCGCCCAGCAGCACCAGGCCATGCTGCATCCAGCGCAGCGCCTCGGCACCATGGCCAGCGCGGCGGATAAGGCGCCAGCAGGCCCACAGGCCCAGCGGCACCGCGCCGATCAGGGCAACCATGTCGTGCAGGCCGTTTTCCCAGATCGGGCGGCCTTCGCGCACGTTGTCGAGCCAATGGCTTTTGACATAGGCATCGATGCCGCCAAACGCGCCATTGGCGCATTGCGGCGCGGCAAGGGCGATGATCGCCGCAGCACCGCCAGCCGCCAGGGCCAGCACGGCCAGCGCGCCCACCCGCTGCGCCACGCCGCGGCGCGGCTGCCACAGTGCCAGGCCAGCGCCGCACAGCGCGGTCCATGCGAATGCCGCCATGTGCATCGGCGAAACCGAATCGCAGTGTTCCACCACATCGCGCAGGCCGCGGCAGGCCAGGAACAGCCCGGCAGCGCCCAGCGCCAGCGCGGCCGTGGCATGGCCCAGCCGCTGCCACTGGCCATCAACCACCGCGCGCAGGCCAACCGCGCCGATGAACAGCGCGGCAAGCGGCAGGCCTTCGAGCGAAATCGTCAGCCCGGCAGCCAGCGCGATCCCCATGATCCAGCCACCCCGGCGCGGATCGCGCGCGTGCAGGCCAGCAACAGCGCCCAGCGCGGCGACGATCTGCCAACCATGGTGATCGATCCGCAAGGGCTGCATCTGGTGCAGCACGACGCCCGACAGCCCCACCACGATGCCGGCGGCCAGCGCCGTATCGCGCCCGAACAGGCGGTGGGCGGTGTGCATGGCCAGGGCCAGCGCGCACAGCGCGGTCAGCGCCGGAACGATCAGCGCGGCGGCGATTTCGGCGCCCGTCGTGCCGAGCAGCGGGCGCAAGGCCAGGATCACCGCCGCCAGCGGCAGATCGACCAGCCGCGACCAGTGCATCAGCACGCCTTCGGGCGCCATGATGCGGTATTGGTGCAGATCGAACCACGCCTGCCCGCCCAGCAGATCGCGCACCTGCACCAGGCGCAGCACATCGTCGGGATCGCCCATGCGCATGCCGGGAATGTCGCGCGCAAAGATCACCAGTTGCAGCGCCACGATCAGCGCCCAGATGCCCAGCACCATGCGCCAGGGCATCGGCCCGAATTTTCCGGCAGAACCGTTCGCCGAACCGTCCACCGTGGCAACAGGCGCAGGATCGGCCGGGCGCGCCATGGCAAGCACCGGCATCAGCGAAACACCACCTGCTTGCGCAGCACCCAGGTGGCGGCAAAGCTCAGCGCGATGGCCACGATCTTGGCCGTGCGCGGATCAAGCCCCAGGTGCACCATGCCGCCCACCACCAGCGTGGTGATGGCCAGGCCGACCAGCGCCGATCCCACGAACAGCGCCTGTTGGCGCAGCCGCGCCGGGCCCGATGCGGCGACGTTCTCGGCAAAGACCGCGCGGCTCGACAGCAGCCAATGCGCGGCAATGCCCAGGGCATAGCCCAGCGCCGAGGCTGCCATGGCCGGCATGCCCAGCGCCAGCAGCGCCAGGAAACTGCCGATATCCACCGCCAGCGCCCCCACGCTGGCGAGGATATAGCGCACCAGCGTGTGCTGGCCCAATCGCTGAAACAGGGGCATGATCATCGCCGTCATTGCCGTCCATCCGCCTTTCGGCCAAGAATTACCGCACGGGAAACCGTCAGACCATCAGGCGGCGCGGCGATCCGGCGCCGCGGCGATGCGTTCGGGAACCTGGCGCACCGAGGCCAGCGCGGCGGCTTGGTCGGGCGTGACCGGGCGGGTGCTGGGCAGGCCCGCTTCCGCGCCTTCGGCCCCGGCCTCATGATACTCGGCGTCTTCGTTGACGCACCAGGTATCGTAGAGGCGGCGCTCGGCGACGATGTTTTCCACCGTCAGCATCGCGGTCATCATCGCGTGATCCTGGTTGTTGTAGCGGTGCATGCCGTTGCGCCCGACCAGGTGCAGCGTGGGATAGGCCGCTTCCAGTTCGGTGCGCATCGCCGCCACATTGGCGGCATAGGTATCGTCATAGACCGGATAGGCCTTTTCCTGGCGCACGACCACGCCGCCGATCACCTGGTCCGGCTGGACCAGGCCCAGGATCTGCATCTCGCGCGTGGCCAGCGCGATCAGGTCATCGTCGCTCGATGCCCACAGATCGTCGCCTTCAAAGCAGAAGTATTCCAGGCCGACGCAGGCCACGGTCTCGTCTGGCACCATTTCGGGCGACCACGAGCGGAAGTTCTGGATGCGGCCGACCTTGACCTTGCTGTCGTGGATATAGATCCAGTTGTCGGGGAACAGGTCTTCCGAGCGGATCTTGAGCGCCACGGTCAGGAAGTCGCGGTACTTGAGGTCGTTGGCCTCGATCGTGGTCTGCGGCAGCGGATGCATCCGGGCTGCCAGCTCGCGCATCGGGGCCGAGGATATGGCATGGCGGGCGCGGATCATGGTCTCGCCGCCTTCGGCCGAGGTGGCGCTCAGGCGCCAGCCACCCTGGCCATCGCTGGCCAGTTGCTTCATCGCGTGGCCCATCAGGATGTGGCCGCCCTTGGCGAGGATCTTGTCGCGCGCGGCTTCCCACATCATGCCCGGCCCCAGGCGCGGATAGCGGAAGGTTTCGAGCAGCGTCTTGGTCGCCATGCCGTCGTTGGGCTTCTTGTTGAGGCCCAGGCTGCGCTTGAACCCGTCGAGCACGGCCGCCCCCAGCGACAGTCCCTTGATGCGCTGCGCGGCCCAGTCGGCGCTCATCTCGTTGCAGGGCATGCCCCAGACCTTCTCGGTATAGGTCTTGAAGAAGATCGAATAGAGCTTCTGCCCGAACTGGTTGGTGGTCCAGTCCTCGAAGCTGCGCACGGTCTTCTTGGGGAAGGCCTTGGCTTTCACATAGCTGGCCATGCACAGCGTGGAGCGCACGATGCCGAGGTTGAACAGCGCCTCGAATGCCCGCAGCGGATAGGAATAGAATTTGCCCTCATAGTAAATCCGGCTCATCCGCGGGCGCTGGATGAAGTCGTCGGGCAGGATCTCGTTCCACAGATCGACCACCGCCTGCGACTTGGAAAAGAAGCGATGGCCGCCGATGTCAAAGCGATAGCCTTCGTGTTCCACCGTGCGGCTGATCCCGCCGACATAGCGGGTGTCCTTCTCGATGATCGCCACCGAAAGCCCCTGCTTGGTCAGCAGATAGCCAGCGGTCAGACCCGCCGGGCCTGCACCGATGATCGCCACATCGACATCGTACTGACGGCCTTCATCCCCCGAAGTGCCCAACCCGTTAACCATCCCATGCCCCCGTCAAAGCGGATTCGCTGATGCCCTCGGGATGAAGGAAAATGGATAAAGGACGGTTAACGTTAAGCAGTTCTTGCGGGATGTTGCGGGGGTTTCCCGCAGGCAGCGTGGCGCAGGCCAGGCCCACGCCACGGCTCAATCGGGCTGGCCCTTGCGGCGCGCGGCATCGGCCAGGGCCTGGCCCAGTTGCAGCGGCGCGGAAATGCGGGCCAGTTCGTCCAGCTTGAAGGTCTGTTCGAACACCAGGCCATAGCGCGGGTGGTTGCGCCAGCGCACCTTGGCATAGATCGAAGGCATCACCCCGGTATCCACGCGCACCAGTTCGTGCACCATCAGCCACTTTTCGCATTCGATGCAGGCACCCTGCTGCGAAATGTCGTGGAACTGCACGTGCACGCTTTCGCCGCCGGAATGGAGCACGGCATCGAGCATCAGGCGCAGCCGCACCTGGCGGCGCGGATAGGCGCCGTCGCGCTCGTCGATCAGGCGCTGCACGTCGATTTCCTGCAGGAACTGCAGCCCGGCATGATCGCCCGTGGTCCATACCAGGCGCGCCGGATGGCGATCGCCATTGCCGAGCTCGATCGCCAGGCTCTGGTGATCGGGATTCGGGGTGAACAGGCGGATCTTGACGCCGGTGGCCGAGGCATCGCGCAGGATGCACAGAAATTCGCCGCCATCGACAATCAGCTTTGCCGCGCGAATCAGCAGCGTGAAACGGGGCGCGGCGCGCATGTCGGCACCGGTGGCTACCTCCGCACCTGCGGATGGGGCGGCGATGTCTTGCCCGGGTTCCTCGGGCAGATCGTTGCGCTGGGCCACTGCCCTGATCTCCAATTGTGTGCGTTCCCCCTTTGGCCGGGCGCACACGAACCCGGTATTGTTCATCTTATCCACCAAGTCTTGCCCGAGCGTTACCCTTATTTGCGGTATTCGTGCAAAAACATGTCCTGTTCGCACGGCGACACGCGCAGGCTGGAGCGGCGCGCCGACGCTAGATATGCCAAGTTCCTTGACTTTTCGCCCGCGCCTACCTAGCTGCACGCTTTCCCCGATCATTTCCATTTTTCGGAGTGCCCATGGCGCGCGTTACCGTCGAAGATTGCGTCGACAAGGTTTCCAACCGTTTCGATCTGGTTCTGCTGGCCGCCGAGCGCGCCCGCGCGATTTCGGGCGGTGCCGAACTGACCGTCGACCGCGACCGCGACAAGAACCCCGTCGTGGCCCTGCGTGAAATTGCCGAAGAGACGGTGCGCCCCACCATTCTCAAGGAAAACCTCATCCAGTCGCTGCAGCGCGTGCTGCCCGACGATGATGATGAAGTCGATGAAATCGGCTCGCTTTCCCAGTCGGCCGAAGCGCTGCGCATCACCGCTGCGGCGCCGGTGCGCAACACCTCGCTGGGCGCCGATTACGACGCGTAACCGGCCCTGAAGTCCGGCTCGGCCGGCTTTAGGCACGATCAAGCAGGGCGCCGGGGATAATTCCGCGGCGCCTTCTTGCATGTGCGCCACGCGGCCGCCACATCTGGGGCCATGGCCAACCGCGTGCCCGCCTCTCCGCGAGTGACCTCGTCGGCGAATCGCCCGTCAGGCGGCACCATCAAGGCCGTGCTCGGCCCGACCAACACCGGCAAAACGCATCTCGCGATCGAACGGCTCTGCGCGCATTCTTCGGGTGCGATCGGCTTCCCGCTGCGCCTGCTCGCGCGCGAGGTCTATGACCGGGTCTGCGCGATCAAGGGGCCGGCGCAAGTCGCGCTGATCACCGGCGAGGAGCGAATCGAGCCCAAGGGCGCGCGCTGGCTGCTGTGCACCGCAGAAGCCATGCCGGCGCGGCCCGACCTGGCTTTCGTCGCGCTGGACGAGGCGCAGCTGTCCGCCGATCCCGAACGCGGCCATATCTTTACCGATCGCCTGCTGCACGCGCGCGGGCGCGAGGAAACCATGCTGCTGGGCTCGGCCACGCTGGAGCCGATGGTCAAGGCCCTGGTGCCCGAAGCCGAAGTGATCACCCGTCCGCGCTTTTCCACGCTCAGCCATGTCGGCGCCAAGAAGCTCAGCCGCATTCCCCCGCGCAGCGCGATCGTCGCGTTTTCGGCCGAGCAGGTCTATGTCATGGCCGAGATGCTGCGCCGGTTTCGCGGGGGCGCGGCCGTGGTCATGGGCGCGCTCAGCCCGCAGACCCGCAACGCCCAGGTGGCGATGTACCAGTCGGGAGAGGTCGATTACCTGGTTGCCACCGATGCGGTGGGCATGGGCCTCAACCTCGATGTCGAGCATGTCGCCTTTGCCGGACTGTCGAAATACGACGGGCACCGCCATCGCCGGCTGACCACGGCGGAAATGGCCCAGATCGCCGGACGGGCCGGGCGGCATCACAAGGACGGCACGTTCGGCACGCTTGCCGGCACGGGCGGCCGCGATCCCGAATTCACCGACGAGGAAGTCTATGCCATCGAAGAGCATCGCTTCCCCCCGCTGACCCGCCTGTTCTGGCGCGAGGCGGAGCCGCGCTTCGATACCTTGGCCACGCTCATCGCCGATCTGGAAAGCCCGCCACCGCGCCCCGAACTCGCCACCCCGCCCGAGGCGATCGACCTGGCCGTGCTGCGCCGCCTGGCCGAAGAGCCCGAGGTGGCCGCCACGGTGCGCGGCGCGCGCAGCGTCGAACGCTTCTGGCATGTCTGTTCGCTGCCCGATTTCCGCCAGCAGGGCGCGGAAACCCATGCGCGGTTCGTGGCGCGGCTGTGGCAGGATCTGCGCGGCGGCTATCTCGGGGCGGATTATGTGGCCCAGGCCATTGCCCAGCTCGACAATCCCTCGGGCGATATCGACACGCTGCAAGGGCGCATCGCCGCGATTCGCAGCTGGTCCTACATCGCCCAGCGGCCAGACTGGGTGCTGGCGCGCGACGAGATGGCCGCGCGCGCCCGCGCCGTTGAAACGCGCCTGTCCGATGCGCTGCATGGCCGCCTGACCGAACGCTTCGTCAACCGCCGCACCACGGTGCTGATGCGCAAGGCCGGGGCCGATGCCTCGCTGCTGCCGGTGCGCCTGGGCGACGATGGCGCCGTGCTGGTCGACGATGAAGCCATCGGCCATCTCGAAGGGTTTCGCTTCGTGGTCGATCCGCTGGCGCGGGCAGCCGATCGCAAGCTGCTGCTGGCGGCCGCCGAACGCCACCTGCCGGGCCTGCTCGCCACGCGCCTCGCCGAATTGGCGAGCGACGCCGCGACCGGCAAGGATCTGATCCTCGCCGATGGACAGGTCCAGTGGCGCGGCCTTGCCGTTGCCCGCCTCGCCAAGGGCCGCACCGTGCTCGAACCACGCCTCGCGCTCGAACCCGCGCTGGAGCGCGCCGGCCCGGCCGCGCGCGACAAGGTCCAGGCCGCACTGGCGCAATGGCTCGAGCAGCACCTTGCCACCGCCTTGCGTCCGTTGCGCCGCCTGGCCGATGCCGCGCGCGATCCTGGGGCCGGGGCTGCGCTGCGCGCCCTGGCGCTGCACCTGGTGGAAAGCGGCGGGGTTGTCGCGCGCGACCATGCGCGCCTCGAAGACCTGACACCGGCCCAGCGCGCCCTGGCACGCCGCCTGGGCATCCAGGTGGGTGCGCTCGACGTGTTCGTGCCCGCGGCCCTGCGCGCCGCGCCGCTGGCGGCCTGGGCGGCCCTGGCCAAGGTCTGGGGCCTGCCTCCCACTGCGCTGCCGCCAGGCGGCATGGCGCCGGTTCTGGCACAAAAGGATATTCCGCTGGGCTATCGTCGCACCGGCCGCCAAGCGTTGCGTGTCGACATGGCGGAAAAGCTGCTCCATGCCGCGCACGGCGTGCGCCAGGGCGCGAAAGGCCGGCGCTTCGTGCTCGATCCCGCGCTCGCGCGCTCGATGGGGCTGTCCACCGCCGGCTATGCCAATCTGCTGCGCGATGCCGGCTTCCGCGCCGCGATGCCGCGCCTGCTGGCCGAGGGGCAGGCCGGGCCGCCCGCGCCGCCGCTGTGGGACTGGCGCCCGCCACGGCCGGCCACGCCGCCTGCCAGGAACAGCACATCCAACCAGCAGGCCCAGCGTGCCCCGGCGCAACCGGCGCCGGCCGGCGGCGCCTTTGCCGCGCTGGCCACATTGCTGCGATAAAAGGAAAAAGCGATCACGAGGGAGGCGCAATGCGGATAGACAAGTTGCTGTGGTTCCTGCGCTTTGCCGGCAGCCGTGGGCTTGCCCAGGGCTGGGTGGAGGAAGGGCACATCCGCCTCAACGGCCGCCGGGTGGAACGCTGCAGCGCCGGCGTGAAAACCGGCGATGTCCTGGTCCTGCCCTTGCGCAATTCGGTGCGCGTGATCGAGATTCTCAGCCTCCCGGCACGCCGCGGGCCTGCCCTTGAGGCACAAGGATGCTATCGGGTGCTTGACGCGGCGCCCCTCGCGCCTCTAGCACGGCCCGAAATCGAGCCTTGAGGAAATACCCACAGCATGACTTACGTCGTCACCGATGCCTGCATCCGCTGCAAGTACATGGACTGCGTGGAAGTGTGTCCTGTCGACTGCTTCTATGAAGGCGACAACATGCTGGTGATCAACCCCAGCGAATGCATCGACTGCGGCGTGTGCGAACCGGAATGCCCCGCCGAAGCGATCCTGCCCGACACCGAAAGCGGGCTGGAGCAGTGGCTGGAGCTGAACACCAAGTATTCCGCCGAATGGCCCAACATCACGACCAAGAAGGACGCGCCGGCCGATGCCGACGCCTGGAAGGGCGTGGAAAACAAGTTCGAAACCCAGTTCTCGCCCGAGCCGGGCGAGGGGGACTGAGCGAACCGGCCGCCGCGCCAGGGGTGATTCGCGCCCCTTTGTCGCGCGGCTGATTGCGCCAGGCGGGGCTTGATCCAGGCCCCGATCCAGCGCCGGAAATGGGGCTGCCCCGGCTTTTTGGCCGGGCGCGGCCAAAAGGCGCATGCCTTTTGCCGTCTCGGCTCTGGTAATTTTGCCACAATGCTGCTATATAGCCATCAAGCGCCGGGCAAATCCTTTGCCGGGCGCCCTTTTTGTTACGAGAAGGCAGAAACAGGCGGCACACGGAAAACGCTGACGGATCGCGCTATCGGATCGCCTCGTCGATCGCAGGGCCTTGGCCGGGCTTAAAACGGTTCTTTGCCAGTTCACGCTCCCCGGGACCAGCCCCGCACCGGACCAACCAGACCGGGCAGGGTGGAGTGTCACAGGCATATTCGGTTCGCCGTCATGGTTTTTCCTAGCCGGGCATCCCGCCCCCGCCGTCCCGTCTGCCGGCGTCGAAAGGATAAGAAATGGCAGCCAAGGCTCTTGCCTTCGATGTTGGGGATTACGTCGTTTACCCGAAGCATGGTGTCGGCCGCGTGGTCGAGCTTCAGCAGGAAGAAATCGCGGGCATGAAGCTGGAGCTCTATGTGCTCCGCTTTGAAAAGGAGCGCATGACGCTTCGCGTTCCGGTCAACAAGGTCGAAGCGATCGGCATGCGCAAGCTGTCTTCGGACAAGACGCTGCGCGAAGCGCTCGATACGCTCAAGGGCAAGCCCAAGGTCAAGCGCACCATGTGGTCGCGCCGCGCCCAGGAATACGAAGCCAAGATCAATTCGGGCGACCTCGTCTCGATCGCCGAAGTGACCCGCGACCTGTTCCGCGCCGATGACCAGCCGGAACAGAGCTATTCCGAACGGCAGATCTTCGAAGCCGCGTCTTCGCGCCTGGCCCGCGAACTCGCCGCGATGGAAAAGACCGACGAGCCGGCCGCGCTCAAGAAGATCCTCGCGATCCTCAACGAGCATGCGCCCAAGTACTACGAAACGGTCTGATCGGCGCACGCCACCAATCAGGCATGTTTCACGTGAAACGGGCCGCCGGAACCACCGGCGGCCTTTTTCGTTTGGCGGCGGGGCAGGGGTTCATGCAACCTTCTGGCAGGGCCCGCCATTGGAAAGGCAAATGCATGTTGCGCAAGGTGATTTTTCTGACCCTTCCCCTGGCGTTGGCCGCCTGCGCGGCCCAGAACGCCGCCCCGCGCGATCCCACCCGGCCTGATCCGGCCGCCCAGGCCCAGCGTGCCCAGGCCCATGCGCAGGCACTGGCCAAGGCCGAAGCGCGGCTGGCCAGCGAAAAGGCCGCCTGCACCAAGGGTAGCCGCCGTGCCTGTGCCCGCGCCACCGCCGCCCAGGCTGTGGTCAACGATCTCAACAACCCGCAATAAGGGTCAGGCTGCGGCGCGGCGCAGGCGGTCGTTGATCGCCGCGCCGATGCCCTCATCCGGCACCGGGGCAATGGCAATGCGTGGCTGGGGTGCCGCTGCGCCGGCGTGGAGGCAGGCGTAGAGGCGCGCGGCCGCCTCGGCCAGGTCACCCTGGGCCGAGAGATTGATGTCGCCTGAGACCGCGCCGAAACCGATCATGAATTCGTCTGCCTGGGCCTGCTCTGCGCCCAGGCGCACCGGCTTGCCCGGGGCATAGTGGCTGGCCAGCTGGCCAGGCGCCTCGATGCCCCGCGACGGGCCTTGTTCTGCCTCCTCGCCCAATACGGCAGCGATATCGGCAGCGGTGATCGGGCCGGGACGCAGCAGGGCCCAGCCACCCTCGGGCCGCAGGCCGACGATCGTCGATTCGATGCCTTGGCGGGTTTCGCCACCATCGAGCACCAGATCCACCCGCCGCCCGAGCGAGGCAGCGACATGGGCCGCGCTGGTCGGGCTGATCGCGCCGCTGCGGTTGGCCGATGGCGCGGCCAGCGGCAGGCCGGACTGGCGCAGCACCGCCTGCATTGCCGGATGGGCCGGGCAGCGCAGCGCCACGGTGGGCAGGCCGGCACTCACCGCCGGGGCCAGCCCACTGTCTGCCCGGCGCGGTACGACCAGGGTCAGCGCGCCCGGCCAGAACGCCGCCGCCAGGGCCTTGGCCCGGCCATCCAGTACTGCGAGGCGCTCTGCTGCCGCCAGATCTGGCACATGCACGATCAGGGGATTGAAATCGGGCCGCCCCTTGGCGCGATAGATACCCGCCACCGCCGCATCGCGATCGGCCCGCGCCGCCAGGCCATAGACGGTCTCGGTCGGCACGGCGACGGTTCCGCCCGCCGCCAGCACGGCAATGGCGGCCGCAACGCCATCATCGTCTGCGGGGCGGATTTCGGGCGGCAAGGGGGTGGAAAAGGGGTTGGACGTCATGGCTGCCGTCGCTATCGCGACTGCGCGCCTTTTGCAAAGCATCCCCATCAGCCGCAAAGTTGCCCACGTGATGATCGACCAGCCGCAGAGCCTGCCCGAAACGCTGCTTACCCGCATTGCCGAAGCGCTGGAGCGGCTGGCACCACCATCACCGCCCCAAGTGAACTGGTTGACCCATCCCGCCTATGTCTGGCTGGGGCAGACCGCGCGTGCGGTGGAACGGCTGGAGGCGCCAAGCCTGCCGCTGATGCGCGGCATCGATGCGCAAAAGGCTGCAGTTGTCGACAACGTGGCGCGGCTGGCCCGCGGCGCTGCCGCGCATGACATGCTGCTGTGGGGATCGCGCGGCATGGGCAAATCGGCAGTGCTGCGCGCCGCGGTGAACGCCGCCGACGCTGCGCATCCGGGCGCCATTGCCCTGGTCCAGGCCATGCCCGATGCCAGCCTGCCGCTGCTGTTTGGTCAGTTGCGCGGGGTACCGCGGCAGTTCCTGGTGCTGCTCGATGATCTCGGCTTCGATGCCGGCGATGCCGAAGGCGCGCGCCTGCTGCGTTCGTGGCTGGAAGGCGGGGTGGAAGCACGGCCGGCCAATGTGCGCCTCGCCGTGACGTCAAACCGCCGCGCGATCGTGGAGCGCCACATGAGCGAGCAGGACGATCCGATCAACCCGCGCGATGCGGTGGACGATCGCCTGGCCCTGGCCGATCGCTTTGGGCTGTCGCTGGGCTTTCACGCCTGCAACCAGGACGATTACTTGGCGATCATCGCCGGCTATTGCGCCGAACTGGCCCTGCCGTTCGACGCTGGCGATGCGCTGGAATGGTCGAAGCGGCGCGGCAGCCGTTCGGGCCGCGTGGCCTGGCAATATGTGAATGAACTGGCCGGCCGCGCCGGCAAGGCGCTGTAACGCGCTCCATACCGCGCCCCGTAACTTGCCAGGTCTGCGGCGCTCAGCGGTAGAAGATATGCCCGCCGATGGCAGCCAGGCGGGTCTTGCCCCAGGCGGGCGAAACGCGCGCGGCGTGGAAGAACAGCGCGCCTTCCACCGGGCTTTTCCAGCTGCCCTGATCGGCAATCACGGCAATGCGCGCAGCATTGGCCCAGAACCGGCTGGCGTGGTTGATCGGCGGCATCGCATGGCCGTGCACGAACGAGAACTGCGACGGCTGATAGACCACGCCGCAATAGGATGAGGGATAGCGACCCGAACGGCTGCGCGCCACGATCACGCGGGCCACGGCAAGCTGGCCTGCTAGGCTCTCGCTCTTGGATTCGAAATAGACGGCGCCAGCCAGGCATTCGAGCTCGGCCGACAGGTTGGCCGGTACCGGCGTGGCCGCCACGAGGTCAGCCAGGCTGGCGGCGTTGACCGCGCCGGTCGTGGCAGAGGGTGCCGGCGCCAGGGCCAGCATGCCGCGCGCCGGCGGCAGGGTGGTGGTGGCAGGGCCGGTGGAAGGAAGCGTTATGGCCCCGTTGGCGGGGCCTTCTGCCACCACGACCTGAAGATCGTGAGGGCCAGATGCGGCGTGAACAGGTTCCTGAGCCTGGGCAAGCGGTGCCCCAAGCAGCATTACCACGGCAAGCAGGCCGGAAAGAGCCTGGCGGGCAACGCGGAACGGATCGGTCATCAGCCATCTGCATTGGGCGGTGATCGGCCGATTGCGGCGCGCAGCACAACGTCCCGGCAATCATGCCGAAAGCCATGCCCCATGGGCCGTAACGGTAAACCCCCGTCTGCGTGCCAGCGCCTGAAGACCCCATGCCAAGCGGCGCCGCCTGCGCAATTCGATGGCGCCGGGTCTATCCACGCGCGAAGGGGAGTCAACCTTCGCCGGCAAAGTTCCCGATGAACTGTTGTGCGTCTGCGATGGTCAGTTCAAGCAGCCACAAATCGGGATCAGCCGCAGTTCTGCGCGCTATATAGTCGTTAAAATCTTGTTTACTTTCCGGGTCTTGCGCCTTGGTGGCAGTCCAGGGCCGGCTGCCATCGGCCCGGGGCAGGCGTTCCCACAGCTGCGCCAGCAGCCCATGCTGGGGGTGATTTTCCAATGTGACCAAGGCGATAGTGCCGGCGTCGGCATCGCCCTTGTGCAGCACCATGGCAAAGCCGCCGGCGGCCTGGGCGGCCCTGATCCAGGCCTTGGCCTCGATCCCTGCGAGCAGGCGCGTGGTCATGTCTTGGGGGCTGCTCGCCAGGATCGCCGGCCGATCAGGCCGCGTCGCGATCAATCACGTTGACCAGCACGGCATAGAGCGCATCGGCATCGGGTGCGCTGGTCAGCCGCTGGTGCATGCGATCATCGCGCATCAGGCGGCTGATGGCGGCAAGCGCCTGAAGATGCACGGCGCCGGCCTGTTCGGGTGACAGCAGACCGAATACGCAATCGACCGGCATGCCATCGGCGGAATCGAAATCGACCGGCTCTTGCAGGCGCAGGAACACCGCAACCGGACGCGACAGACCATCGAGGCGGGCGTGGGGAATGGCCACGCCACGGCCGAAACCGGTGCTGCCCAAGCTTTCGCGCTCTTCGATGCGTTCCTGCACCTCTGCACGGTCAAGCCGGTAGACGGTGGCAAAGCACGCAGCGAGCATATCCAGGATCTGCGCCTTGGATTCAGCGCGGACAACGCGGACAGCCTTAGGATCAATGGAAAAAAGTGCGGTCATGAAACGAAAAACGCCACAGCCTGTGTAAAGGCACGGTCAAGTTGGCGGCGCCATGCGCTCTATTCGTTCCCCATGCAAGCGCCGAATCGTGTCACGGGTGAATTGGCCAATGCCGCCATGGCGCTGCCCGCAAGCCCGAAATGGGCCTGCGGGCAGGGCTTGCAGATCAGGCGCTGGCCGGCTCGACCCAGCCGATCGAGCCATCGCCGCGGCGATAGACCATGTTGTGCACGCCGGTGCCGGCGTTCTTGAACAGCAGCGCGTTGGTGTTGCGCAGATCAAGCATGATCACCGCGTCAGACACCGTCGCGGTGGGCACGTCGACCCGGGTTTCGGCAATCACCAGCGGCGCATCGGCCGCTTCGGCTTCTTCCTGGTCGTGCGCGGGTTCTTCCACCACGAACACGGTATAGGCCGCGTCTTCGCTGCGGCGGGCAAAATCCGCACCTTCGGAATGGGCCTTGATCCGGCGCTTGTAGCGGCGCAGCTGCTTGTCGATCTTTTCAGCCGACTGGTCGAGCGCCTGGTGCGCGTCTTGGGCCACGCCGCTGCCCTTGAGAATCAACCCTTGCGTCACGTGGGTGATGATGTCGCAGCGGAAGCCTCCGTGCGGCGCCTTGCCCAGGGTGACCTGCGAGGAAAGCGCGCGGGAGAAGTACTTGTCGACAATGCCGGAAAGCCGATCGGCCGCGTGGGCTTCAAAGGCGGCACCGGCCTCGACCTGGTGTCCCGAAACGCGAATGTCCATGGGTCTTCTCTCCTTCTTGGGCCCGCTTTGACCGCGAGGCCGCTGGCGGCCCGCACAATGGGCCGCAAGCGAGACCTAGCGCGACCAGAGCGGGTTGCTGATGCCCGCCATGAACTCCGCATGGCGGGCCAATTCCGCTTCGCTGGCCGCATGCGGCCGGGGCTCGCGGAAGATCCGGGTGGTTTTGGCAACGGTCACTTCGGCCACGGCCGTAACCGCGGCCACAGCGCCGGTACCTGCAGAAGAGACGCTGACGTCTGCCGCAAGTTCCAGGCCGATCTGCCGGCCACCCATCAATTCGACGTAAAGTTGTGCCAGAAGCTCGGCATCGAGCAGCGCGCCGTGCTTGGTGCGGTGGCTGCGATCGATGCCATAGCGGGTGCACAGCGCATCCAAGCTCAGCTTGGCGCCAGGATGCTTGCGCCGCGCGATGGCCACGGTATCGACCATGCGATCGCGGCTGACCGGGTCCATCCCGATGGCCGAAAGTTCGGCGTTGATGAAGCCAAAGTCGAACCCGGCATTGTGCGCCACCAGTGGCGCATCACCGATAAAATCCAGGAAATCGGCGGCACACTCGGCAAAGCGCGGCTTATCGGCCAGGAATGCGGCGGACAGGCCGTGCACGGCCTCGGCCTCGGCCGGCATGTCGCGTTCCGGGTTGAAATAGGCGTGATAGGTGGCGCCGGTGGGCACCCGATTGACCATTTCCACACAGCCGAGTTCAACCAGCCGGTCACCGCCTTGCGGATCGAGTCCCGTCGTTTCGGTATCGAAGACGATCTCACGCATGCCCAATATGTGAACCTGCCGGCCGGGGCTGGCAAGGGGCGCGGGGATCAAGCCGACGGGTTTTTTTCCCCAAGCCGGCCGATCAGATCGTTAACCATGGCGCGGGTCTCGTCGAGCGTAAGGCCAGTGTCGATGATATGGTCGGCCCTGGCCCGCTTTTCCGCGTCGGGCACCTGAAGTGCCAGGATTTGCGCGAATTTTTCGGCGGTCATGCCCGGCCGGGCGAGAACCCGCGCCCGTTGCACCGCCGCCGGCGCAGAGACCACGGCGACGGCGTCGAGCCCGGCGCCATGGCCCTTTTCAAACAAGAGCGGGATATCGAACACCACAAGGCGTTGGCCGGCATGCTCGATCAGGAACGACTCGCGCGCGGCGGCGACCGCAGGGTGGACGATTCGCTCCAGCCGGGCGAGCGCCGCGGCGTCGCCGAACACCAGCGCGCCCAGCTTGCCGCGGTCGACGCCGTTGAGGCTGGTGGTGCCGGGAAAGGCCGCCTCGATCGCCGGCAGCAGTTCCCCGCCCGGCCCTTGCAAGCGATGTACCTCGGCATCGGCATCGAACACCGGCACGCCCGCCTCGCGCATCATCTGCGCCACGGCAGACTTGCCCATGCCGATCGAGCCGGTCAGCCCGAGCACGAAAGGCCGGCTCATGCCGGAACAGGCGTCAGCAGGCGGCGGCGCAGTTCCGCATCGGCACGCCCGCGCGGCGGCACCGCGCCGAAGAAGCGGCGAAACGCATGGTCGGCCTGCCCGATCAGCATGGCCAGGCCATCGACCGTGGCATGGCCGCTGCCCCGGGCGCGGGCGAGCAGGTCGGTTTCCAGCGGGCTGGTGACGATGTCATAGAACACGGCGCCGGGCGGGGTGTGCGACAGGTCATAGGCCAGCGGCGGCTGCCCCGTCATGCCGAGCAGCGAGGCATTGACCACCAGATCGAACAGCTGGTCGCGATCATCGAATTCGAAATCGGTGGGATCGGCAAAATGCGCGATATCGACGGCGTGATGATCGCTGCCGCGCGCCAGTTCATCGAGCAGCGCCCGCGCCTTGGCCGGATCACGCCCGGCCAGCACGATCAGGAACCCGGCATCGGACAGCGCCGCGACGATCGCCCGCGCAGCCCCGCCGGTGCCCATGACCCGCGCCATGCGCAGCAGGTGGGTATCGGCCAGCCAGGGTGCCAGCGGCTCCATGAAGCCGGGGGCATCGGTATTGTAGCCCACCAGCACGCCCTGTTCAGGCACGATGGTGTTGACCGCGCCGATGCGGGCGGCCAGCGGATCGAGCCGGTCGAGCAGCGGGATCACCGCCTGCTTGTGGGGCATGGTCACGTTGCAGCCGCGCCAGGCGGGATCGGCGCGACGGCTGGCAAGGTAATCGGCAAGGCCATCGCTGCGCACATGGGCGCGGCGATAGGCACCGGCGAGGCCGAGCTGCTCCAGCCAATAGCCGTGGATCACCGGGCTTTTGGACTGGGCGATGGGATCGCCGATCACCTCGGCGTAAGGCGTGGGGGCGGTGGGGAGCAGGGAGGCCTCGCTCATTCCGGCAATTCCCCGGCAGCACGCAGCGCGGCGAGCAGCGCCAGCAGCGGCATGCCCAGCACGGTGAAGTGGCTGCCCTCGATGCTGTCGAACAGCTGCACGCCCAGCGCCTCGATCCGAAACACGCCCACGCAGCCCGAAACCGCCGGCCATTCCTTGTGGAGATAGCTGTCGATAAAGCTGTCGGAAAGCCGGCGCACCTTGAGCCTGGCCGTCTCGCAATGGCGCCAGGTCACCTGGCCATCGCGCATCAGCACGGCCGCGCTGTGCAGCTGCATGGTCTGCCCGGAAAAGAACCGCAGGTGTTCGGCCGCCTGTTCGCGGCTTTGCGGCTTGTCGAACGAACGGCCGCACACCTCCACCAGGGAATCCCCGCCCAGGACCAGCCGGCCAGGCATGGCGGCAGAGACCGGCATCGCCTTGGCCTCGGCCAGGATCTGCGCCACCTGGCAACCCGGCACGCCGATCAGCTCGCGCTTGATCTCGCCTTCATCCACATCGGAACTGCGCGCTTCAAACGGCACGCCAGCCGCATCGAGCATGGCCTTGCGCGAGGCGCTTTGCGAAGCAAGTACGATCATAGAGCCTTCATTCCCGGATTGGCGTCCCCGGCAACCTTGCGCTCGTTGTAGAGCGTGATCACCGCTGCGGCCGTCTCCTCGATGGATCGGCGCGAAACGTCAATCACCGGCCAGCCATTGTCGGCAAACATGCGCCGCGCATATTGCACCTCGCGCGCCACGTGCTCGCTGTCGACATAGGCCGTCTCGGGCGCCTGGTTGAGCGAGAGCAGGCGGTTGCGGCGCACGGCGATCAGACGTTCGGGGCTGGTGGTCAGCCCCACGATCAGCGGACGCCGCACGGTATAGAGCGTTGGCGGGGGCGGGCTTTCCACCACGATCGGGATATTGGCCACCTTGTAGCCACGGTTGGCAAGATAGATCGAGGTCGGCGTCTTGGAACTGCGCGAGACACCGGCCAGCAGGATATCGGCCTCTTCCCAGTTTTCCCAGCCGACGCCATCGTCGTGCGCGATCGTGAACTGGATGGCGTCGACGCGCTGGAAATAGGCCTCGTCCATCATGTGCTGGCGGCCGGGGCGGCCCCGCGCTTCCTGGCCCAGCTGCTGTTCCAGCGCATTGGTCACGGCATCGAGCGCGGCCACGCAGGGCAGGCCGAGCGTGGCGCAGCGCTGTTCCAGCCGATCGCGCGTTTCGGTGTTGACCAGCGTAAACAGCACCAGGCCGGGGTTAGCGGAAATTTCACCCAGGATGCGGTCAAGATGCTGCTGCGAACGGACCATCGGCCAGAAATGCCGCACGACATCGGCATCCTCGAACTGGGCAAGTGCCGCTTTGGCAATCATTTCAAGGGTTTCACCTGTTGAGTCTGACAGCAGGTGAAGGTGCAGGCGCTGCATGGGAACCCTTTGTGAACAAGCCGGCGCACCGCTTTGCAGGGCCGCCGGGGTAACCCTGTGGAAAGCGCTAGGATAAACCACGGGATGAAACCGACGACAAGTTTCACCCCCGATTTCACCCCCGAAGCGAGTCATCCCCCGGCCATTTCATCCCCATGGGGACAGCCTTTCCCACAGCCTGTGGGTAACGGGCACAAGTTTGTCTTGCATCGGGAGTCATCGGGATTCGCACCGCGCGAATTTTGTGGAGCATCCGGGACAAATCGGGCAGAGCTTGGCTATCCCCGGTTTCCACAGGGCCAACTACCTTCATCATCCCATTTAATAAGATTCTATTTTTTTGATTGGATTGGAAAAACACGAAAGATGCCCGGTCCCATTCTCGAAACGCTCTGCGGCCAGAACCTTCCCCGTCGGCCGATCTGGCTGATGCGGCAGGCAGGGCGCTACCTGCCGGAATATCGCGCCTTGCGGGCCGAAAAGGGCGGGTTCCTGGAACTGGTCTACGATGCCGATGCCGCCGCCGAGATCACGCTGCAGCCGATCCGCCGCTTTGGCTTTGACGGGGCGATCCTGTTTTCCGACATCCTGATCGTGCCCTATGCCATGGGCCAGGATCTGACCTTCACCGCTGGCGAAGGGCCGCGGCTGGCTCCCCGGCTGGTAGATACCGCGCTCAGCGCCCTCCAGGCCGTGCCAGAGCGTCTTGCGCCGATCTACGCTACCGTGGGCAAGGTCAGGGCCGCTTTGGGCCCACAGACCACCCTGCTGGGCTTTGCCGGCAGCCCATGGACCGTGGCGACCTACATGGTGGCCGGCGAGGGCAGCCGCGACCATCACGAGACGCGCAGCTTTGCCTATCGGGACAGCGCCGCGTTCCAGGCGATCATCGATGCCATCGTGGAGGTGACGATCGAATATCTCGCCGGCCAGGTGGAGGCAGGCGCCGAAGGCCTGCAACTGTTCGACAGCTGGGCCGGCAGCCTGGCCCCGGCCGAATTCGAACGCTGGGTGATCGCGCCCAATGCCCGCATCGCCGCCGCGATCCAGGCGCGCTATCCGCATGTGCCGGTGATCGGCTTTCCCAAGGGCGCGGGCGAAAAGCTTGCCGCCTATGCCCGTGAAACCGGGGTCAACGCGGTGGGCGTGGATGAAACCATCGATCCGCTGTGGGCCGCGCGCGAATTGCCGGCGGGCATGCCGGTGCAGGGCAATCTCGATCCGCTGCTGCTGCTGGCCGGCGGAGCAGAGCTCGACCGCCAGACGCGGCGCGTGCTCGATGCCTTTGCCGATCGCCCGCATGTGTTCAACCTGGGCCACGGCATCGGCCAGTTCACGCCGATCGCCCATGTCGAACAACTGCTGGCCACCGTCAGGGGTTGGCAGCGCCCGTGAAGCGGGTGGCGCGGGCGGGGGTAGCGCGGGCAGGGGCGCTGGTGCTGCCGCTGGTCCTAGCCGGGGCTGCGTTCTGCGGCGCCGCCACGGCCCAGGCCGCGCCCGATCGCCTGCCCCCCTTGGCGACCACCACACTCGATGGCGTGCCGTTTGCCATCAATCCGGCTGCGCACGAAGTGGTAGTCGTGCATTTCTGGGCAACCTGGTGCGCACCGTGCCGGCATGACATGCCGATCCTCGATGCCGCCTGGCAACGGTACCACGCCCAGAGCAGCAGCGGCCACGGCCTGCGCATGGTCGGCATCGCGCTCGATACCGCCGCCAGCCGCAGCCGCATCCTGGCCGCGGGCATGGGCGTGCACTTTCCCCTGATCCGCGCCACCGATACCCATTTGCGGCCGCGCGACCTGCCCACTTCCTTGCCCGAAACCCGCATCTATGGGCGCGATGGCACGATCGTGGCGCGCTTCGGGCCGCTCGATGGCGCCCGGTTCGACCAGGCCCTGGCCAAGGCGCTCGCCAGCTGAGACCACCCGCTACGGCCACCAGCGCATCGTTCCCTCTTGCGCTGGGCCCGGGGCAGGGTACGCATGCGGCCCATGAAAAAGCTCACGCACACGCTTTCGCTTGCCACGCTGGCCCTTGGCGCGGCGCCTCTCGCCCTCGTGGCGGTTCCTGCCCCGGCCATGGCCGCGCCGTCTTCCGCCCAGCCGGCGATGACCGCGCAGGATCTCGTCACCCTGCCGCGGCTTGGCAGCTTTGCCGTTTCGCCCGATGGGCGCCTGGCAGCCTACACCGTCACCACCACCGATCCGCAAAGCTACAAGCGCACCACCGCGCTGTGGCTGCTGCCGCTGGCTGGCAAGGGCGCCACGCCGGTCAAGCTGGCCTGGCAGGGCAGCATCAGCGATCCCGCCTTTGCCCCCGATGGGCGGCTGTGGTTCCTGTCCGACAAGGATGGCAAGACCGCGCAGGTCTGGTCGGTCCTGCCCGGCGCCGATGGCAGTGCCGGCGGGCCGATCAAGGTCACCGATCTTGCCGCGGAAGTCGCCGGGTTCAAGCTTTCGCCCGATGGCGCGCGGCTGGCAGTGTGGGGCGATGTCGCGCGGGCCTGCGCCACGTTTGGTGGCTGTGCCGATCTGCCCCATGGCGATGGCAACACCGGGCTGCCGGGACCGGGCAGCGGGCGGCTCTATCGCGATGGCGCTGGCTTCGTGCGCCATTGGGATACCTGGGAAACGCCCGGCATCCACAGCCGCATCTTTGCCTATGCGCTCAAGGCCGGGCAGGTCGATCCCGCTAGTGGCCACGCGCTCGATGGCGATGCGGCCAAGGGTGGTCTGGTCGGCGACGCGCCCAGCAAGCCATTCGGCGATGGCAGCGAGCTGACTTGGAGCGCTGATTCCAGCGCAGTGATCTATGCCGCGCGCCAGGCCGATCGTGACGAGCCGCGCTCGACCAATCTCGATCTGTGGTGGGCACCGGTCGATGGCAGCGCGCCGCGCAACCTGACGGCCGGGAACCGCGGCACCGACACCACCCCGGCGGTGTCGCCCGATGGCCGCTGGCTGGCCTGGGCGGCGATGGCCCGCCCGGGGTACGAGGCCGACCGCCTGGTGATCCAGCTGATGGACCTCAAGACCGGACAGAGCCGTCCGCTCACCCAGGGCTGGGATCGCTCCGCCGGCTCGCTGGCTTTCACGCCTGATAGCAAGGCCTTGATCGTGACGGCGCAGGACCTGCTCGATACGCCGGCCTTCCGCGTCGATCTCGCTACCGGCAAGCCCACGCGCCTGGCCTTCCAGAAGGGCCGCGAAGGCCACGTTTCGCAGATCGCCATGCTCAAGGGCGGCGCGTTCCTGCTCAAGCGCGATGCCATCGATGCCGCGCCCGAACTCTATCTGGGCAAGCCGGGCCAGCAGGCCACGCGGTTGACCGATCTTGCCACCACGGCGCTGGCCGGCATGGCGCCGGTGGCGGTGGAGCGCTTCTCGTTTGCGGGGGCCAACGGCGATACGGTGTGGGGCCAGATCCTCAAGCCGGCAGGCGCGGTGGGCAAGCTGCCGACGGTGCTGCTCGTCCATGGCGGGCCGCAGGGTTCGTTCAACGATGGCTGGTCCACCCGCTGGAACCCGCGCCTGTGGGCGGCGCAGGGCTATGCCGCGATCACCATCGATTTCCACGGGTCGACCGGTTACGGCCAGGCCTTTACCGACAGCATCAACCAGGATTGGGGCGGCAAGCCGCTGCAGGACCTCAAGCTGGGCATGGTGGCAGCCGCAGCCAAGGATGGTGCGGTCGATCCCGGCAATGCCTGCGCTGCCGGGGGCAGCTATGGCGGCTACATGATGAACTGGATCGAAGGGCAGTGGCCCGACGGCTTCAAGTGCATCATCCAGCACGATGGCGTGTTCGATGCCCGCGCCATGGCCTATGAGACCGACGAACTGTGGTTCGACGAATGGGAACACGGCGGGCATCCTTATTACGAGGCGCCCGAAGCCTTTGAAAAGTGGAACCCGGTCAACCACGTGGCGCAGTGGAAGACGCCGATGCTGGTGATCACCAGCGAGAACGACTTCCGCATTCCCTACACCCAGGGCCTGGCCAGCTTTGCCGCGCTGCAGCGGCGCGGCATCCCGTCCGAACTGCTGGTCTTCCCCGATGAAAACCATTGGGTGCTCAAGGCCAAGAACTCGCTGCAATGGCACCAGACCATCTTTGGCTGGATGGCCCGCTGGCTCAAGCCGGCGCAGTGATGCAGGTGTCCCGGTGGCCGCCATGGGCCGCCACCGGGAACCGGTTCAGAACCGCGCGGTAAGCCCTGCCGCCAGGTTCACGCGCGGTGCCAGCTGCCAGCCTACCACGCGCTGGTACAGCGGCAGCTGGACATGGGCGAAGGCGGAAATCCGCGCCGCCAGCGGCATGCTGAGCCCAGGGGCAAGATAGACCTGCTCTCCGCCGCTGTTTTCCACGTCGGCATTGAGGCCGCTGTCCTGCGCATTGATCCGCGCGTTGATCTGCAGCTGCGGCACCACGCGGCCCAGCCCCATCCACTGCACCGCCAGCGATGCTTCACCGATCGTGCCGGGGCGATAGTCCTCCCGCGCGTTGAGCGCGATCTGTGCCTGGGCCTGCACCATCAGTGCCCAGTCCCGGCCCAGGCGGCGATAGTGATAGGCGCCGATCACCGCCTGGGTGGTGCCGGTGCCGGGCTGCAACCCGCGATCCACCGCTTCGCCCTGCGCCGGGCCGCTGCGAAACGTCTGGTGAAAGCCGCCGGTGGGCAGGATCAGCCCGAACTGCAGCCCGGTGACGCCACTGGGCGTCGACAGGCCCTGCCAGCGCGCCGTTACCCGGATATCGCCCAGGCCATGGGTGCGTGACCGGCTTTCTGCATCGGTATCCTCGGCGATCGTTGCATGGGGGCGGATGATCAGCGGCACGGCCACGTTGATGCCCCAGTCGCTGGCAAACTGCCGGTCATAGCTGGCGGTGAGATAGACGTTATCGGTCCAGCGCTCGATCTCGCGATCGTTGGGGATGGTCAACTGGCTGGTATCGACCTTGCTGGTGCCGGTGCGCAGCTGGCTTTGCGGCACATAGTCCACCCGCAGCGTGGCGGCCTGGCCGGGCTGGGTGACCAGGCCCTGGTTGAGCCAATCAGAGGTGAACGTGCAGCCGCAGCTGGCACAGGCCAGTGCCGGGGTGGAAGACAGCGCAAAGGCAATGGGCGCAGCCGCAAGGGCGCGCGAAAACAGGCGTGACATGGATCGGATATCCCGACAGGCGGCCCCGCCACCGATGCAGCGCGGGCCGGAACAACAAAATGTGCGGTGGGCTCGGCTTAGCCGATCGCGCCTTGCGGCGGCGCGCGTGCCGGGGGCCGCGTGCGGGCAATCGCCGCCAGCATCAGCGCCGCCACCAGCGCCGGAGCGATCGACACCACCAGCGGGGGCGCCAGGGGCAGGGCGGGGGCCTCTCCGCCATCCATCATGGCACTGGCGAGCACGCCGAATGCGCAAGGGCCGGGATTGGCCGTGCCGTCGGTCTTGGCAGGATGGCTGGTGGGCAGGGTGATCGTGCGCCGGATTGCCGTGCTTGCATCGGCGCCAAGCGGGCCACTGCCATCGCACAGCGCCACCACGATGCCCCGGGCGCCATTGGGCACCGGCATCATCCCCGGCGGGATCAGCACGCGCAGGCCAAGCACCAGCGCCAGGATCACCAGACCCAGGCGCGGATGGCGCATCAGCATTCGGCGGCCTGCCCGCAACACCTTGTCTTCCCCCCTGATTGGCGCGTCCTCGTCGCGCCTCTCCTCCTACCCGAGCGGGCAAGGTTCTTGCAATCATCCACGCAAAGGCCGAGATGCGGTGGAGCCGTTCGGCGCGCCGCACGTTGCCCGTCGAAAGGCCGTTCCCGTCCCCCTCGCGCAACGCTAGAAGACCCTCATGCTCCAGGTGCTCTCGATGCTCTATCTCTGGCTCAAGGCTGGCCACGTCATCTTCGTGATCTTCTGGATGGCCGGGCTGTTCATGCTGCCCCGCCTGTTCGTCTATCACCAGGAAACGCCGGTCAATTCCCCCGAAAACGCGGTGTGGACCGATCGCGAGCGCAAGCTGATGAAGATCATCATGGCGCCCAGCGTGGCGGTGGTGTGGATTCTCGGGCTCGCCATGGCGATCACCGGCGGCTGGTTCACCCAGGGCTGGCTCCATGCCAAGCTGCTGCTGGTAGTGGCGCTTACCGGCTATCACATCTGGCTCGCCCGCTATCACCGCGCCTTGGCCCGCGGCGAACGCCGCCTCACCGGCAAGCAACTGCGCCTGCTCAACGAAGTGCCCGGCGTGCTCGGCGCGATCATCGTCATCCTGGTGATCATCAAGCCGTTCTGAGCGGGGTCGGTGACGGCCAGGCGCAACTCGTCCCACGCCTGCAACCAGATCACCAATCCTCAATTGACGCCGGGCTGTTCCCGGCATAACGCACATCTCGACCGGCACACATCCGGGCGCGCACTGGCGCGCTCACGGCCTGCTTTCTCCAAGCCCATCGGCCCGCCGGCCATTTTTCCAGCCTATTTCCGCTGACGGAACACACGAAATGCATCTCAAGGAACTCAAGAAGAAAACCCCCGCCGAGCTGGTCGAAATGGCCGAAGAGCTGGGCGTGGAAGGCGCCAGCACGATGCGCCGCCAGGATCTGATGTTCGCCATCCTCAAGGAAGTGGCCGAAGACGGCGAGGAAATCCTCGGCATCGGCACGATCGAGGTTCTGCCCGACGGCTTTGGCTTCCTGCGCAGCCCTGAAGCGAACTATCTCGCCGGCCCGGACGACATCTATGTCTCGCCCAACCAGGTCCGCAAATGGGGCCTGCGCACGGGTGATACCGTGGAAGGGGAAATCCGCGCCCCCAAGGATGGCGAGCGCTATTTCGCCATCACCCGCCTGATGAAGGTGAACTTCGACGAGCCGGAGGCCGTGCGCCACCGCGTCAACTTTGACAACCTGACCCCGCTCTATCCCAACGAGCGGCTCAAGCTCGATACGCTCGATCCCACGGTCAAGGACAAGTCTGCCCGCGTGATCGATCTGGTCAGCCCGCAGGGCAAGGGCCAGCGCGCGCTGATCGTGGCGCCGCCGCGCACCGGCAAGACCGTGCTGCTGCAGAACATGGCCAAGGCCATCACCGACAACCACCCGGAAGTGTTCCTGCTCGTCCTGCTGGTCGACGAACGCCCCGAAGAAGTGACCGACATGCAGCGCTCGGTGAAGGGCGAGGTCATCTCCTCGACCTTTGACGAACCGGCCACGCGCCACGTCCAGGTTGCCGAAATGGTCATCGAAAAGGCCAAGCGCCTGGTCGAACACAAGCGCGACGTGGTGATCCTGCTCGACTCGATCACGCGTCTCGGCCGCGCCTACAACACCGTCGTGCCCTCGTCGGGCAAGGTGCTGACCGGCGGTGTTGACGCCAACGCCCTGCAGCGCCCCAAGCGCTTCTTCGGCGCGGCGCGCAACATCGAGGAAGGTGGCTCGCTTTCGATCATCGCCACCGCGCTGATCGACACCGGCAGCCGCATGGACGAAGTGATCTTCGAAGAGTTCAAGGGCACCGGCAACTCTGAAATCGTGCTCGACCGCAAGGTGGCCGACAAGCGCATCTTCCCCGCGCTCGACGTGGGCAAGAGCGGCACGCGCAAGGAAGAACTCCTCGTGCCGCGCGACCAGCTCAGCAAGATGTGGGTGCTGCGCCGCATCCTCATGCAGATGGGCACGGTCGACGCGATGGAATTCCTGCTCGACAAGATGAAGGATTCCAAGACCAACGAAGACTTCTTCGCGACGATGAACCAGTAATCCCGCCAAGGGTTTGCTGCGCACAAAAAGGGGTGGAAGGCCTGGCTGCCTTCCACCCCTTTTTGCGTCCGGCCTTGGCGATGAGGGGTAAGGGATGGGGGACTTCGACAAGCGCATCCCGAATGGGAACGAAACCGTTGCACCCCATCATTCCGTTCGCCCTGAGCCTGCCGAAGGGCATGGGCTCACCCGATCCGATCGTTCACCCGTCTTCCAGCGCCTCGGCCATCTTGCGCCACAGCAGGTCTGCTGCGGCAAACGGGCGCACCATGACCTTGGCATCGACGATCCGCCCCTCGAGATCGAAGCGCAACAGGTGCACGCCGTTCACCGCTACACCATCGAGCATCGCCTCGAACTCCAGCGCCGCTTCCGGGCCATCGGCCAGTTCGCGCACATAGGCAAAGCGGCCCAGGGCCAACGTGCGGCAGGCGGCCGACAGGTGGAGCGCCACCGCCTCGCGGCCCACCTGCGGGGTGTGCAGCACCGGCGAATGAAACACCGCGTCTTCAGCGAGGAGTTCGGTGAGCAGGTCTTCGGGGCATCCCGCAAGCATGGCGCGATGCCAGGCGGCCAATCCAAGCTGCATGATATGTCTCCCCAGCCAAGGGCGCGACTGCCGGCACCCGGCATGTTCCACGTGAAACAACGCGTGGCCAGGCGCATTGATCCGGCGCAACGCACGGCATGGGCAAGCCCTGCAGCGGCTGATCGGTCGCGATGCCGTTTCGGTCGATCATGGGCTTGGCGTGCCTGGCCGACTGTGACACCTTCCGTGCCGCAAGCCACTACAATCCCCGGGAGCAGGCCATGAAAGTGAATGTCGAGATCGAATGCAGCCCGGAAGAGGCCCGCCGTTTTCTCGGCCTGCCAGACGTATCGAAAGCCAATGACGTCTATGTCGATGCCGTGGCCAAGGCGATGCAGGGCGTGAGCAGCGTGGACCAGCTCCAGGGCTATGCCAAGCAACTCGCGCCGATGGGCGAAATCGGCCTCAAGCTGTTCCAGCAGTTCATGGAGCAGGGCGCTGGCGCCGCCATGGCTGGTTTCAAGGCCGGCATGGGCGGCGACAAGAAGTAGGCACCCGTGCCGCCGCATGATAAGCGGCGCGGCATGAGCGACAACCCGACGATCTTTGCCCTCAGTTCCGGGGCGCCGCCGGCCGGCATCGCCGTGGTGCGGATCAGCGGGCCGCACGCTGGCACGGCCCTGGCGGCTTTGGCCGGCAGCCTGCCTACGCCGCGCCGCGCCACGTTTCGCCGGCTGGTCGATCCGGCCGATGGTGCGCTGCTTGATGCCACGATGGTGTTGTGGCTGCCCGGCCCGCATACCGCCACGGGCGAAGACAGCGCCGAACTCCATCTCCACGGTGGCCGTGCCGTGGTCCAGGCGGTGCTTGCCGCCCTCGCAAGACTGCCCGGTTTGCGTCCGGCCCAGGCGGGCGAGTTCACCCGCCGGGCTTTCCTCAACGGCCGGATCGACCTGAACGAAGCCGAGGGCCTGGCCGATCTGCTCAGCGCCGAAACCGAGTTGCAGCGCCGCAGCGCCCTGGCCATGGCCGAGGGCGCGCTGTCGCGGCAGGTCGAGGAATGGCGCCAGGGCGTGCTGATACTCTCTGCCCGGCTGGAAGCCCTGCTCGATTTTTCCGACGAGGATGACGTGGGGGAGGGGGCAGCACTGCTGCCGCCAGGCTTTGCCGATCAGGTCACTGCGCAGGCAGCGCAGATCGGCGCCTGGCTTGCCCGCCCGCGTGCCGAGCCGTTGCGCGAAGGATTCCGCGTGGTTCTCGCCGGCCCGCCCAACGCAGGGAAATCCACCCTGTTCAACGCCTTGGTCGAGGCAGAGGCGGCCATCACCGCGGCCGAACCTGGCACCACGCGCGACGTATTGACGCGCAGCGTGGCGATCGATGGGGTGCCGTTCACCTTCGCTGACACCGCCGGCTTGCGCGACGAGGGCGCGGGCGAGATCGAGCGGATCGGGATTGCCCGCGCCCGGGCAGAGGCGGCGCGCGCCGACCTGATCCTTTGGCTCGGGCCGGAAGGGGCGGGGCCAGCTAGTGATGCCGTGCCGCTATGGGAACTGGCCGCGCGCGCCGATGACCCTGCCGCGCCGGCCAAGGCTGCGCCGCGCCATCGTCTTTCGGTGCACACTGGCGAGGGGCTCGACGCCTTGCGCCGCGATCTTGTCGACAATGCCCGCACCAGCCTGCCTGCACCCGGCGAGGCAGCGCTCAACGCGCGGCAGCATGCGTTGCTCTCGCAGGTGCACAATAGCTTGGCGGCGGCGGCAATCGAGCGTGATCCGCTGCTGGCGGCAGAGCACTTGCGCCTGGCCCGCCGCGCGCTGGATGGCCTGACCGGGCGGGCCGGCACCCAAGACATGCTCGATGCGCTATTCGGCCGCTTCTGCATCGGCAAGTAGGCGCCGCCGCATGTTTCACGTGAAACACGCGTTTGACCCGCAGCGCGCAGAGCGATAGGGCAAGGCATATGCATTCCTTCGACATCATTGTGGTCGGCGGCGGCCATGCCGGCGTCGAGGCGGCCTGCGTGGCGGCGCGCATGGGCGCGCGCACGGCACTGGTCAGTTTCGATCCTGACAAGATCGGCGCGATGAGCTGCAACCCGGCGATCGGTGGTCTGGGCAAGGGCCACTTGGTGCGCGAGGTTGACGCATTCGATGGCGTCATCGCGCGCGCCGCCGATGCCGGCGCGATCCACTATCGCATGCTCAATCGCTCCAAGGGCAGTGCGGTGCAGGGGCCCCGCGTCCAGGCCGATCGCAAGCGGTTCAAGGCAGCGGTCCAGGCGGTGGTCAACAATCAGCCCGGTCTCACCGTTGTTGCGGGTGAAGCGGCCGGGCTGCGCCTGGCCGGTGGCCGGGTAGTGGGCATCGACCTTGCCGATGGCTCCATTTTGGAGGGATCGGCCGTGGTGCTCTGCACCGGCACCTTCCTGGGCGCGCGGCTGTTCCGTGGCGAAGAGCGGATGGAAGGTGGCCGCATCGGCGAAGACGCCGCGCATCGCCTGGCGGCACAGCTGCGCGATGCCGCCTTGCCGATGGCCCGGCTCAAGACCGGCACGCCGCCGCGCCTGGATGGTCGCACCATCGATTGGGCGCGGTTGGAAGAGCAGCACAGCGACGCCGATCCGTGGACGATGTCACCGCTCAGCCGCTCGCGTCCGCTGCCGCAGATTTTCTGCGGGATCAGCCGCACCAATGCGCAGACCCACGATATCATTCGCGGTGGCCTGGATCGGTCGCCGCTGTTCACCGGGGCAATCGGTGCGCGCGGCCCGCGCTATTGCCCGTCGATCGAAGACAAGATCCACCGCTTTGCCGATCGCGACAGCCACCAGGTGTTCCTCGAACCCGAAGGCCTGGACGATCACCTGGTCTATCCCAACGGGCTCTCCACTTCGTTGCCGGCCGATGTGCAACTGGCGATGATGCGCTCGATGGAAGGGTTGGAGCAGGTTGCCATCGTCGTGCCCGGCTATGCCGTGGAGTATGACCACATCGATCCGCGCGCGTTGCGTCCCAGCTTGGAAGTGCGTGCCATGCCCGGCTTCTATTGCGCCGGCCAGATCAATGGCACGACCGGCTATGAGGAGGCCGCCGCGCAGGGACTGGTCGCGGGCATGCATGCCGCCGCTGCGGTGCTGGGCACTGCCCCTGCGCCGCTCGATCGCGGATCGAGCTACATGGCGGTGATGATCGATGACCTGACGCTGCACGGCGTGAGCGAGCCCTATCGCATGCTCACCGCCCGTGCCGAATATCGCCTGCGCCTGCGCGCCAACAATGCCACCACGCGGTTGACGCCACTGGCCATCGCAGCCGGTTGCGTGGGCGAGGAACGCCGCGCCTGGTTCATGCAGCGGCTGGAGTCGCGGGCCCGCCTGGAAGAGGGGCTGGCCCAGGAAACCACGCCGAGCGAAATGGTGCGTGCTGGCCTGGCGGTTCGCGCCGATGGTGCGCGGCGCAGCCTGATGGAGTGGCTGCGCTTCCCCGAAGTGACCCTGGCCGGGCTGGCGCCCTGGCTGGCTGACGCCATGCCCGACGATGCCTTGCTGGTCGAGGAAGTCGAGGAAGACGCCGCCTATGCCCCCTACCTCGCGCGGCAGGAAGCGGAACTGCGCGACCTGCGCGCCAATGAAACCGTGCCACTGGGCGAAGATTTCCCCTACGACCGCGTGCCGGGGCTTTCGGCTGAAATGGTCGAACGCTTGAGCGCGGCCCGGCCGGAAACCTTGGCAGCCGCCGGCCGTCTGGCGGGCATCACCCCGGCCGCCTTGGCCAGCCTGCTGGTCCATGCCCGCCGGCGCATGGTGGCGGCATGACTGCGGGGATCGAGAGCGAGGTGCAGGCCCACAACTGGCTGCGCCAGACCCTCGGCGCTGATGACGCCACGATGGCGCGTCTGGCCAAGCTGGTCGCGTTGCTGGTGGAGGAGAACGAGCGGCAGAACCTGGTGGCGCGCGGCACCATTCCCATGGTGTGGCAGCGGCATATCGTCGACAGCGCCCAACTTCTGGCTGTTCCACGTGAAACATTGCCGGATGGCTCGTGGCTCGATCTCGGCACCGGCGCCGGCTTCCCCGGCCTGGTCATCGCCGCGTTGCAGCCGCACCGCCCGGTGACGCTGGTCGATTCGCGGCGCTTGCGCACCGATTGGTTGACACGCGCTGCGCAAGAACTCGGTCTCGACAAGGTGAGCGTGGTGCTTTCGCGCGTGGAAGATCTGCCCGATCAGACGCACGCGGTGCTTTCTGCGCGCGCATTTGCGCCGCTTGACAAGTTGCTGACGATTTCTTCGCGTTTTTCCACATCGGAAACGCTGTGGCTGCTGCCAAAAGGGGCGAAGGCTGCGCAAGAATTGGCTATACTGCCTGAAACCTGGCGCCATGTGTTTCACGTGGAACAATCGCTGACCGATCCCGCCGCTGGCGTGATCGCCGGTCGCTTGCTGGGTGGCCATCCCCCGAAGCCTGCCCGCCAGCCGGGCGCGGCTTCCCAACGAGGCTCCCGTCGATGATCACCATCGCCATTGCGAATCAGAAGGGCGGCGTGGGCAAGACCACCACCGCCATCAATATCGCGACCGCGCTTGCCGCTACTGGCTGGAAAGTGCTGCTGGTTGACCTTGACCCGCAAGGCAATGCCTCCACCGGGATCGGCCTCAACGCTGCCGATCGCGAGCGCTCTTCCTATGACATGCTGATCGACGGGGCAGGGGTGGCCGAATGTGCCGTCCCGACCCGCATTCCCGGTCTCGATATCATTCCCGCCACGGTGGACCTGTCGGGTGCCGAGGTGGAACTGGTCAGTGTTGACGATCGCACCGGTCGCCTGCGTGCTGCGCTGCACCGTGACACGACGCACGAGATCTGCCTGATCGACTGCCCGCCCAGCCTGGGCCTGCTGACCCTCAACGCCATGGCTGCGGCCGATAGCCTGATGGTTCCGCTGCAGTGCGAATTCTTTGCGCTGGAAGGGCTTAGCCAGCTTTTGCAGACGGTGGAGCGGGTGCAGGAGCGCTTCAATCCCGATCTCGGCATCCTGGGCATCGTGCTGACGATGTACGATCGCCGCAACCGGTTGACCGACCAGGTGGCCGACGATGTGCGCTCGTGCCTACGCGATCTCGTGTTCGAATCCGTGATCCCGCGCAACGTGCGCCTATCCGAGGCGCCCAGCCACGGGCTGCCGGCGCTGATCTATGACCATGCCTGCTCGGGATCGCAGGCCTACATGAAACTGGCGCGCGAGCTGATCGGGCGCCTGCCGGAACGGAGGAAGGCGGCATGAGCGGCGAAGAAGGCGTCAAGGCACCGGTTAAGCGCGCTGCACTGGGCCGGGGGCTGGGCGCCTTGCTGGGTGAAACCCGGCGCGAGGAATCGCTGGTCCGTCCGGCGCCCGCCGCAACCGGCGGCACGCCGGCGGCCGCAGCCCCGGCGCGCGCCACCACTGGCGTCGCGCTGCTGTCGGTGGCCGAGATTGAGCCGCACCCGGATCAGCCGCGCCGCCATTTCGATGAAGAGGCGCTGGACGAGCTGGCCCAGTCGATCGCCGCGCGCGGCGTGATCCAGCCGGTGATCGTGCGCCCCATGGCGGGTGGCCGCTATCAGCTCGTGGCCGGTGAGCGCCGATGGCGCGCGGCGCAGCGTGCCCGCGTCCACGACATTCCCGCGATCGTCCGCCAGCTTGACGAGCGCGAGGTTACCGCGCTGGCCCTGATCGAGAACCTCCAGCGCGAAGACCTCAATCCCGTGGAAGAGGCACGCGCCTATCAGCGCCTGTCCGACAACGACGGGCTGACCCAGCAGGAAATCGCCCGCTTCGTCGACAAGTCGCGCAGCCATGTCGCCAACCTCATGCGTCTGCTGTCGCTGCCCGAGGAAGTGCTGGACATGGTCCAGCGCGACGACCTGTCGATGGGCCATGCCCGCGCCCTGGCGGTGGTGCCCGATCCGCTGCCGCTGGCGCATGAAATCGTCGCCAAGGGTCTGTCGGTGCGCGATGCCGAACGCATGGCCAAGCGCGCGACCAAGCCGGAAAGCGGCCCGCGCCGCGCCCGCGCCGAACGCGATCCGTCCGACAGCGCCGATATCGCCGCCGTGCAGGCTCATGTGGAGGAATTTCTCGGCCTGAAAGTGACGATCAACGCCGAGGCTGATCCGCGCACCGGCAGCGTGGTGATCCGCTACAAGACGCTCGACCAGCTTGACCTGATCTGCCAGCGGCTGACCGGCGGCGCGATTTAAATCGCGCCGGCCAGGACGGCCGCCAGCGCTTCGATCCCGCGCGCGTCTTCCTCGTCGAACCGCGCCACGGTCGGGCTGTCGAGGTCGATCACCCCGATCACCGCGCCGTCGCGCTTGATCGGCACGACCAGTTCAGAGGCGCTGGCCGCGTCGCAGGCGATATGGCCGGGGAAGGCGTGGACATCGCGCACCAGTTGCGTTTCGCCGGTGGCAGCGGCGGTGCCGCACACGCCCTGGCCCAGCGGAATGCGGATGCAGGCGGGCTTTCCGGCAAACGGGCCGAGCACCAGGGTATCGCCGATCAGGCGATAGAAGCCGGTCCAGTTGCAATCGGGCAGGGCCAGCGCCAGCAGGGCGGCGACATTGGCCATGTTGGCCACGCCATCGCTTTCGTCATGGATCAGCCCGCGCGCGGCCGCGACGAGATCGGCATAGCGGGTGGGCTTGTCGGCGCTATCGAATTGAAAATCGTACATGGCGATGGGCCCTAGCGCATTTCCCGCAAGCTGTCATTGCAGCGAAGCCTTGCCCGCCCTAGTTTGCCCGGCATGAGCACCCTCAAGAAGTTCCTTATCGCCCTTGGCCTGCTGGTGATCGCGATTGGCGCGTTCCTGGTCTGGGCCATCCGTGGCCCGGCCGGCCAATACACCACCGACGAAACCTCGGGCCCCCATCCCAAGATGGCCGAGCCTTCGCCGCAGACGATTCCTGGCGTCGGCATTGCCAAGCCGATCGGTTGGCAGGCGGGCGAAGCGCCGGTGGCCGCGCAGGGGCTGGTCGTCACCCGCTTTGCCGATGGCCTGGACCACCCGCGCACGCTGGCAGTCCTGCCCAATGGCGATGTGCTGACCGCCGAAACCAATGCGCCTGCGGGCGATCATGGTGGCGGCGGCCTCACCGGGCTGGTCGCCGGCTTCCTGTTCAGCCAGGCCGGTGCGGGTGAACCCTCGCCCAACAAGATCGTGCTGCTGCGCGACACCGGCAGCGGCAAGGCGACCCAGCGCTTCGTCATGGAAAACCCGGCGCTCGATTCGCCGTTCGGCATGGTCTGGCGCGAAGGGCGGCTCTATGTCGCCAATCACAATGGCGTGGTGTCCTGGCCGTTCCAGCCGGGGCAGACCAACCTGCCGGGCAAGCCGGAAAAGCTCATGGATCTGCCGCCGGCCGGCATGCACTGGGCGCGCAACCTGGCGCTCAGCCCCGATGGCCAGCGGCTCTACATCTCGGTCGGTTCGGGCAGCAACATCGCCGAAAACGGCATCGATGCCGAGGCGCAGCGTGCCGCGATCTTCGAATATGATTTCGACAAGCACCGCGTGCGCCAGTTTGCCGGCGGGATGCGCAATCCCAACGGCATGGATTTCAATCCCTATACCGGCGAACTCTGGGCGGTGGTGAACGAGCGCGACATGCTTGGCCCCGATCTCGTCCCCGATTACCTCACCAACGTGCCACTCGGCGCGCAGTATGGCTGGCCCTGGGTCTATTGGAAGAAGTACATCGACTGGCGCGTGAACGAGCCGATGCCCGAGTACCTGATGGAATATGTGCGCAAGCCGGAATACGGCCTGGGCGCCCATGTCGCGCCGCTGGGCCTGGCCTTTGCGCGCGGTGGCAACACCATGGGTGATCGCTTTGCCGGCGGCGCCTTCATCGCCCGTCACGGTTCGTGGAACCGCCGCCCGCTCGCTGGCTATGACGTGGTCTTCGTGCGGTTCGACAACCACGGCAATGTGCTGCCCGCGCCGCCCGCGCCCGTGCTCACCGGCTTCCTCACCAAGGACAACAAGGCCCATGGCCGTCCCACCTGGGTGGCCTTTGCCAAGGACGGCGCCCTGCTGGTCAGCGACGATGTGGGCGGCGTGATCTGGCGCGTCACCGCACCGGGCGCCAAGCCGGCGCCGGCGATTGCCCAGATCGCCGATACCCCGCTGCCGCCCAAGCCGCCGATGGGCAAGATCCGCATCCAGGAAAATCCGGATTCGGTGCTCAACAAGCCGCAGCCGTAAGCGAAAAACGCCCCTCCCGCGTGCGGGAGGGGTCGGGGGAGGGCGTGTCGCTTTCTCCACCAGCGTTTCGGGAGGGGACAACATTCCCTCCCCCAGCCCCTCCCGCGTGCGGGAGGGGGGCAAAAAAAAAGGGGCGGCGCCGCATTGGCACCGCCCCCTTCTTGCGTTCCGAAATCCGCCATCAGTGGCGGAAGTGGCGCATCCCGGTAAAGACCATGGCCAGGCCCGCTTCGTCGGCGGCCTTGATCACGTCTTCGTCGCGGATCGAGCCGCCGGGCTGGATCACCATCGTCGCGCCCGCTTCCACGGCGGCCATCAGGCCATCGGCAAACGGGAAGAACGCGTCGGAGGCGACGGCCGAGCCCACCGTGCGGGCTTCGCTCCAGCCATGGGTCTGGGCCGCTTCCTGGGCCTTGGCCGCGGCGATGCGGCTGCTGTCGCGGCGGTTCATCTGGCCCGCGCCGATGCCTGCGGTGACGCCATCCTTGGCATAGACGATGGCGTTGGATTTCACGTGCTTGGCCACGGTCCAGGCAAACAGCGCGTCCTTGAGTTCCTGCTCGGTCGGCGCGCGCTGCGTCACGACCTTGAGATCGTCTGCGGTGATCGCCCCATTGTCACGGTCCTGCACCAGCAGGCCACCGGCGATCGGCACGGTGACAAGGCCGGCGCGATGCGCATCGGGCAATTCGTTGACGAGCAGCAGGCGCAGGTTCTTCTTGCGGGCAAACGCCTCGCGCGCGGCGGCATCGGCACCGGGGGCCACGACCACTTCGGTGAAGATTTCGCAGATCGCATTGGCGGTCGGGCCGTCGAGCGGCTGGTTGACCGCCACGATGCCACCAAAGGCCGAGACGCTGTCGCACGCCAGGGCAGCCTGCCAGGCGTCGAGCAGCGTATCGGCGCTCGCCACGCCGCAGGGATTGGCGTGCTTGACGATCACCACCGTGGGCTTGTCAGCGGCAAATTCCGCGACGAGTTCGAGCGCGGCGTTGGCATCGTTATAATTGTTGTACGACAGTTCCTTGCCCTGGATCTGCTCGGCCTGGGGCAGGCCGGCAACCGCAGCGCGGCGCGGCACGTAGAGCGCGGCCGACTGGTGCGGGTTTTCGCCGTAGCGCAGCGTCGTCACCAGGCTGTGCGCGCTGGCCAGCGTGGCGGGGAAATGCTGCTGCTGGTCAACGGTGGCAAACCAGGTAGCGATCGCCGAATCATAGGCGGCCGTGGTGGCATAGGCCTTGGCCGCCATGGCGCGCCGGAAGGGCAGGGTGGTCTTGCCGCCGGTCTGCTCCAGTTCGGCCATCACCGTGGCATAGTCGGCCGGATCGGTAAGGATCGTGACGTAATCGTGGTTCTTGGCGGCCGAGCGCACCATCGAGGGGCCGCCGATGTCGATGTTCTCGATCACCTCGTCGCGGTCTGCGCCCTTGGCCACGGTCGCTTCGAACGGATAGAGGTTGACCACGACCAGGTCGATCGCGCCGATGGCGTGCTCGGCCATGCTGGCGGCATGCTCGGCATTGTCGCGCACAGCCAGAAGGCCGCCGTGCACCTTGGGGTGCAGCGTCTTGACGCGGCCATCCATCATTTCGGGAAAGCCGGTCAGTTCCGAAATGTCCTTCACCGCCAGGCCCGCCTCGCGCAGTGCCTTGGCCGTGCCGCCGGTGGAAACCAGTTCCACGCCGTGCGCCGCCAATGCCTGGCCCAGCTCTACCAGGCCGGTCTTGTCAGACACCGAAAGCAGCGCCCGCCGGATCGTCACATCGCTCACGTTGAAAATTCCTATCTCATCTTCTTGAGCAGCCAGGAGAAACTCTCTCCGCTGCGCGGGATCTTGGCCGTGATGACAAGCTGGCGCGTGCCCAGCGGGCGGCCCAACCCATCGGCCCAGAGCGATTCCTCGATCGTCACCGGCTCACGCCCCGAACGGAACTGCCACAGGCCGCCGTCGGGCAGGGCAAGGGTAACGCCAAGGCCGTCCTGGCCCTGCGCCAGCTCGATATGCGGGCCGAGGTGGAAGCGCAAGGCAACACCGATCATGCCGCGCTTGCCCTTCTTGCCCTGCGGCACCAGCAGGTCTTCGCCGCGCAGTTCGGTGCCATCGTCGCGCAGGATCAGGATGCGCTGGTGCATCAGGCCATAGCGGCTGACATAGCCGTTGTGGCTCGCCTCGATCCGGGTGGCAGACTGGCCCACCGGCCCGGGCGCCGTGGCGGCATAGCTGCCATCTGCCTGCAGCGTGCGACGGTCTACTTCCACCTCGGAAACGCCGCTGCCCAGCTTGCCGTTGATCAGCACGGCGGTGGAATTGAAATCGTCGATGGTCAGCGTGGAATGGGCCGCGGTGGCGCGCAGGCCCTGGGCCAGGCGCAGCGGGATGAGGCCGCCGGCAAAGGCCGCGCCGCCGCAATTGACGATCAGGCGCTCGGCGCCATGGCTGAATTCGAACGCCAGGGTAGAGGCACAGCCTTCGCGGGCGTGGCGTGCGATCGGCGGGGGCGCGGCATCGAGCAGCAGGATCGATTTGCCCGCAGTGATGCGCTGGTATCCCCACTGCCGCGCATCGCGCAGCGGCCGCGTGCGCACGCCACTGGCCTTGATCAGCGCGGCGATAGAGTCGGCTTGCACGGCGCCGGCGCCCTGCCAGCTGCCCAGTGCGCCATCGCCGTGCAGCAGCGCGAGCAGCGGCGGCACCAGCAGCGACAGGATCGTTTCGATCTGCTGCGGCGGATCACGGCGCACCGCAGCATAGCAGGCCTTGAGCCGCACCAGGATGGTAATCGCCTCGATCTGGCCCAGCGGGCTGCGCGACAGCACGCCGCCATCGTCACCCACCATGTCGCCCAGCGCGCGGATCAGCCCGGCTTCACCGAACAGGCGGCGCGGCCCGCCATCGGCCATCAGCAGCCCGGCCGCGGTGATCGCCGCCCAACCCGCCACTTCGCCCAGCTTGTCATCCGCGCGCGTGACGTGGCGATCGAGCCAGCGGGCGGTTTCGGCCATGGCGTGCAGCACGCGGCTGCGAAACTTCTTGTCGTTGCCCGACAGCAGCAGCGGCGCGTGGATCAGCCAGGTCAGCAGGCGATGGCCGGTATGTCCCACGTCCCAGGCCGGGCTGGCATTGGGCTGGGGATTGGCCTGCAGCCACATGCCAAGCACGCGTTCGGCCACGGGGGTGCATTGCGCGCGTGGCCCGCTTGCCTCGAGATCGGGCAACCAGGCAAAGCCGTGCACCATCCGCTCGAACGGCGGGGGCAGGCGCGGCCCGGTAAACTCGGTATCGGCAATCGGGGTCTTCATGCCGTGGACCAGGAAATGCCCGGCGCGCAAGGCCTTGCCTGCGCTGGAATCGCCCGGCAGAGGGTTGCTGACCGTGGCCGTCAGGCGCGGGCGCGCGCGCTTGCGGAACGGGTGCAGCGCGGCCGCCGGCAGGCCGAGGCGATAGGCGAAGCGCATGAAGCGCTCGCCCGCGCTTACCGGCGGCGGAGAGAAATCGGCGAGCGCCAGGGCGCGGCCGGGCTCCACCACTTCGGGGCGCAGCGGCAGGTCTTCGTCGGCTGGCATCGGGGGCAGGGGGCGGGCCAGCGCGGCGGCGGGGGTGTCCTGCCGCAACGGTTCGCTGTCCAGCCCCAGGGGCAGGGCGGGGCTGGCTTCGTCCGCCGGAATGGCCTTGCCCTGGGCAGGCTGGCCGCGTGCGATGGAGAAGCCGGGTTCGCTCACGGGGTCAGTCGATCCTTTTGAGCGCGGCGATATTCGCGGCATAGTGATCGGGCCCACCCTTGAACGTGGCGGTGCCGGCGACCAGGGCATCGGCGCCCGCGGCCACGCACAGCGGCGCGGTGGTGGCGTCCACGCCGCCATCCACTTCCAGGTGGATCGGCCGGCCGGTCTTGTCGATCATCTTGCGCACCGCCTCGATCTTGCGCAGCTGGCTGGAGATGAAGCTCTGCCCGCCGAAACCGGGGTTCACGCTCATGATCAGCACCAGGTCGATATCGTCGATCAGGTAATCGAGCATCTTGGCCGGGGTCGCGGGGTTGAGCGCGATGCCGGCCTTCTTGCCCAGCGCCTTGATCGCCTGCACGGTGCGGTGGATGTGTGGCCCGGCCTCGGGATGGACGGTGATGATGTCGGCCCCGGCGTTGGCGAAAGCCTCGAGATAGAGATCGACCGGGCTGATCATCAGGTGCACGTCGAACGGCTTGGTGGTGTGGGGGCGCAGCGCCTTGACCACGGCCGGCCCGATCGTGATGTTGGGCACGAAGTGGCCATCCATCACGTCCACGTGGATCCAGTCTGCGCCGGCCGCATCGATCGCGCGGATTTCCTCGCCCAGCCGGGAAAAATCGGCGGATAGGATCGACGGGGAAATCAGCGGCACTGACATCGGCAAGGCAGTCATCGACAACGGGTCCGATCGCAATTCGGGGCAAGAAATAGCCCGGCCCGGCCAATTCGCCAAGCGGGCGCCGTTCGGCGCTTAACCGCGCCGAATCGGGGCCACAAGCGATCTTTGCAGTATTTTCCACACGCGTTGTGCGGTTTCGGGCCGGTCTGGCGCGGGTTTGCTCCGAAAGCGCGCGGATTTGCCCGGGTCGCCGATCGTCCCCTGCAGCGTCAACCCATGCAGCAATGCCACGGTCGTGCCGCGAACGCGCGCGGGGGCCTTGCGCCCCCTTGCCATTGGCGGCCGGGCTTGTCATCGACGATGGCGTGAAGACGCTGATCGAATCCCTCAAGACCACGCTTGGCGCCCTGGCGCTGGGCGCCACGCTGGCCCTGCTGCCCGGCACTGCGATGGCGGCCAAGCATGGCGTGCACCTGCCGCCGCTCGGCTGTGCCGGCCCGCCCAGCGACACCTGGCTCAATGTCACGATCGACAAGGTGCGGTCCGATCGCGGCGTGATTGCGCTCACCGTCTATCCCGATGACCAGCGCAAGTTCCTGATCGATGGCGGCTCGCTCTATGTCGCGCGCGTTCCGGCCCGCGCGGAAAAGACGCATATGTGCCTGTTCCTGCCGCAGCCGGGGATCTATGCCCTGGCCGTCTATCATGACGAGGACAATTCCGGCTCGCTCAACCGCATCGGGCCGATGGGCCTGCCGGCCGAAGGCTTCGGTTTTTCGGGCAACCCCGGCTCGATCGAAAGCCTGCTGGAATTCCGCTCGGTGCGCCTGTCCGTGCCGCGCACCAATCTTTCGACGCGTATCCGCCTGCGCTATCCCTAAAAGCCCAGCAAGCCTTGAGAATCAGCAGGGAAGGGCTGACTTTTCAAACGCTCCCGCGCTACCATGCGCGGCATGACCAAACCTGCCGTCCTCGCCGCCGCGCCGTTTCCGCCGTTCACCATGCAGCCGCTGGAGGCGGCCTTTGCCGTGCACCGCCTGTGGGACGGGCTGGACGATGCCGCCGCCGGCGCGATCCGCGCCCTGGCAACCAACACCCTGTTCGGCCGCCTCGGGGCAGAGGTGATGGACCGCCTGCCGGCGCTGGAAATCATTGCCAACTTCGGCGTGGGCTATGACAACATCGATGTCGCTGCCGCTGCGGCGCGCGGCGTGGTGGTGACCAACACCCCCGGCGTGCTCGACGAGGAAGTCGCCGATCTGACGCTCGGCCTGCTGCTATCCACGGTCCGCCGCCTGCCCCAGGCCGAGCGCCACCTGCGCGCCGGGCTGTGGGAACAGGGTGCCTTTCCGCTGTCGCCCACGTTGCGCGGGCGGCGCGTCGGCATCCTGGGGCTGGGGGCGATCGGCAAGGCGGTGGCGCGCCGCCTGGAAGGCTTTGGCGTGGCCATCGCCTATCACGGGCGCACCCGGCAGGATGGCGTGGCCTATCCCTGGTATCCCACTGCACTGGCCCTGGCCGAGGCGGTCGATGTGCTGGTGGTGGTGGTGCCCGGCGGCGCTGCCACGGCGGGGCTGGTCGATGCCGACGTGCTGCGCGCGCTGGGGCCGCAGGGCGTCTTGATCAATGTGTCGCGCGGCAGCGTGGTGGACGAGGCTGCGCTGATCGCGGCGCTCCAGCAGGGCACGATCCTGGCCGCCGGGCTCGATGTCTTTGCCCGCGAACCGCATGTGCCAACCGCCCTTGTCGCGCAGGACAATGCAGTGTTGCTGCCCCATGTCGGCTCGGGCTCGGTCGCCACGCGCACGGCCATGGGGCAATTGATGATCGACAACCTTTCGGCATGGTTCGCCACGGGCCGGGCACTGACGCCGGTGGCGGAAACCTGCCATTTGCAAGGGTAAACGCTTGGTTGCGCAGGGTGTCTTTCCGATAACGGTTCGTCGCATCGCGCTGGGCCTTGCGGCGAACGCTTGCAATAGTGCCGCGGATTTGCAACTTGCGCGGTTCACGCACGAAGATAGGGATGCCTGTCCACAATGAATTCGACCCAGGCGGCGCGCGCTCCTTTGCATCAGCGGGTTCGGCGCAAGGCGGAACGGATGTTCGGTCCGGCAGGCATTTTCTTCAAGGGCTTCATCAAGCACCCGGTGATGGTCGGCGCGATCGTGCCGTCCTCGCGCCGCACGATCGCGCGCGTGCTGTCCAAGGTGGATTGGGAAAACTGCGACCTGTTCGTGGAATATGGTCCCGGCGTGGGCACGTTCTGCCAGCCGGTGCTCGATCGGCTGCGCCGCGATGCGCGGCTGATCGTGATCGATACCAATCCCGATTTCATCCACTATCTGGCGCGCACGATCGGTGACAGCCGCTTCATCGCGGTGCACGGTTCGGCTGCCGAGGTGGAAAGCATCGTGCGCCAGCACGGCTTTGACCATGCCGACTATGTGCTGTCGGGCCTGCCGTTCACCACCCTGCCCGAAGGCGTGGGGCCGGCGATCATGGCCGCGACGCAGCGCGTGCTGCGCCCGGGCGGGGCCTTCCTCGTCTATCAGTACACGGCCCGCGCGCGCGCGCTGATGAGCCGCTATTTCCACCGTATCGACAAGGGTTTCGAGCCGATCAACGTGCCGCCCTGCGTGATCTCGTGGGGCTGGAAAGACTGATCAGCCGGCGCGCCCTTCCATAATGGAACGGGCGCGTTTCATTTTGTGGCTTGAAGCACCGGCAGCGCCGGCATTGGCCGTTTCTTACAGAAACGGGCGGGGCAGATCGGCGGTCAACTGCCCGTGAATGCCGGCCAGCATCGCCACGAAATAGGTATAGCCCACCGAATAGAGCAGCGCCGAGATCGCCTCGTTGATCAGGCGCGCGCTTTCGTTTTCGGCGCCGAGCAGTTGCGCGGTGATCAGGCCCACCACCATCATCACCACGCTCATCGCCACCAGGAACACCACCATGGCCAGGCCCAGGAACGCGAGGATGCGCGCGGTATTGCCCCGCGTCAGCGCCACGCTGGCGCGGATCGCCATGATCGGGTTGTGGGTGCGCCCCACGCCCAGCACCGGGCCGACCATGATCGTGCGCAGCAGCGGATAGACCACTGCCGCCAGCCCGGCGCCAGCAGCCAGCGGCGCCGGCACGCGCAGGCCCAGCAGCACGCCGCTGACCACCATCATCAGCACGAGCGCGAAGATCCCGATCAGCACTTGCGCCAGGAAATAGGCGGGTACCCGCGCCGCGCAATTGCGCAGCGCCTGGCCCACCGTGGGGCGCGAGCGATCGAGTACGCAGACCAGCATGGTGATGAAGCCCACGATCTGGAACAGCGACAGCGGCAGCAGGTAGGGCAGGTTGCGCGTGTAATACTCCTGCATCACCTGCGCGAGCTGCTGCTGCGTCACCTGCGGGGGAATCACCGGCGGCGCGATGAACACCGCGCCCACCAGCAGCGGCAGCAGGAAAAACACCCCGGCAATCGCGATCAGCAGATCGGCATTGGCCGATACGATGCGCGTGGCGCCCTGCCAGGCGGCCATGCTGTCCAATGGGGCGATCAACGGTTTGGTCACGTACAGTCCTCGGGGCTCGTTTCGGTTTGCTCCTAGCAAAGCCTGCGGCCCGGCGCACCTGTCTTCCCGGCGTCTTGCCCCCTTGCTTCGGGCGGCATTCGGGGCCAAGTCGCAAGGCATCATGACTGCGCCCGATACCATCGAGATCGTCCGTGAAACCGCCCCGGTGCCCTATCGCCCTGCGCTGGAGGCCATGGCCGCGCGCAATGCCGCGATTGCCGACGGCACGGCATCGGACATGCTGTGGCTGCTGGAACATCCGCCGGTCTATACCGCCGGCACCAGCGCCGATCGTTCCGAATTGCTCGATCCCCGCTTCGAGGTGGTCGAGGCCGGGCGCGGCGGCCGCTACACCTATCACGGGCCGGGCCAGCGGATCGGCTATGTCATGCTCGATCTGCGCAAGCGCGCGCGCGACGTGCGCGGGTTCGTCCATGCCGTGGAAGGCTGGGTGATCGATACGCTGGGCGATTTCGGCGTGGAAGCCTGGCGCGCGGAAGGCCGCATCGGCATCTGGTGCGCCGGGGCCGACGGGCGCGAGGCCAAGATCGGCGCGATCGGCGTGCGCATTCGCCGCTGGGTGACGATGCACGGCTTTTCGGTGAACCTCTCGCCCGATCTTTCGCATTTCGGCGGCATCGTGCCCTGCGGGATCGAGGAATTCGGCGTGACCAGCCTGAAAGATCTCGGCCGGTCGGTCAGCAGCGCGCAGTGGGACGACGCATTGCTGGCGCGTCTGCCGGCGTTCCTGTCCAAGCTCGACGTGCCATGCCCCCCGGTGGAGATGGAGCCATGAAGACCCTGCTTTCCCTATCGGCGGTCGCCCTGCTGCTTGCCTTGGGCGGGTGCCAGAAAGGCAGCGAGCCGGAAAAGGGCGCGGCCAAGGCGGCGGGTGGCGAAGTGCTGCCCGGCAGTGTCAGCGACGCGATGATCGACCTGGATGGCGCCACCGGCACCCCGCCGTTGCAGCCAGCACCAAAGGCCAAGGCGAGCAGTTCTGCGCCACAGGACACGGCGAGCGATGCCACCGACGGCGCCACGCCCGATGCCACCGGGACCGCGGCAGCAGCCGCTGCTGCCGCCCCGGCTGCGGCCCCGGGCCAGGCACCGGCGCAGTAACGCGCCGGCCCTGGCGACAGGGTGCCTCAGGCGTCGGCGGTTTCCTCGGCCAAGGTGGGATAGTCGGCATAGCCTTCCGGCGACGGGAAGTACCACGATTCGGGCACGTTGCGGTTGGGCGCCAGCGGGGCGTCCTGGGCGATGCGCGCGGGCAGGTCGGGGTTGGAAATGAACGGGCGGCCAAAGCTGATCGCATCGGCGCGGCCCGAGGCAATGTCGGCCGCGGCGGACTGCGGGGTGTAATCGCTGTTGAGCACCAGCGGGCCGCTATAGATCTTGCGGATCAGGCCGTCCTGCTGCGGCACGTCGGTGGCGCCGAAAGTGCCGTTCGGGCCGGGCTGGCGCAGTTCGACGAAAGCCGGCTTGAGCGTTTCGAGAACCTGTGCAGCCAGGCCGAACACGGCGGCGGGATTGCTGTCGTTCACCCCTTGCGAATCGCCGTTGGGCGACAGGCGCACGCCCACGCGGTCTGCGCCCCACACGCTGATCAGGCGTTCCATCACCTCGCGCAGCAGGCGCACGCGGTTTTCCGGGCTGCCGCCATAGTCGTCGGTGCGCAGGTTGGACGAATCGCGCAGGAACTGGTCGATCAGATAGCCATTGGCGGCGTGCAGCTGCACCCCGTCGAACCCGGCCTTCTTGGCGTTTTCAGCCGCGCGGGCATAGTCATCGAGCAGGCGCGGCATCTCATCAAGGCGCAGCGGGCGCGCTTCGACGGCGTCCTTGCGGCCCTCGAACGTGTGCACGTGGCCGGGCAGGCGCGTGGCCGAGGCAGAGACTGGCGGCTGGCCATCGTTGAGATCGGGATGGCTGACGCGGCCCATGTGCCACAGCTGTGCCACGATGCGGCCGCCCGCTTCGTGCACGGCGTCGGTCACCGGCTTCCACGCTTCTACCTGGGCGTCGGTCCACAGGCCGGGGGCATAAGGCCAGCCCAGGCCTTCGCGGCTGATGCCGGTGGCTTCGGAAATGATCAGGCCGGCGCTGGCGCGCTGGCGATAATAGGTGGCCATGATCGGCGTCGGCACGCCATCGCGATCGGCGCGCCCGCGGGTGAGCGGGGCCATGAGAATGCGGTTGGGCGCATGGATCGCGCCCAGATCGATCGGCTGGAACAGCGCGGCGTGGTGGGGCTGGCTGGAAGTGTCGGTCATGCAGGCCTCTTGCTGGAAGTGCATTATGGGTTTTTCTTTGCAACGTATATTGGCCGCGCCCGTTCCGCCGCGCAAGAGGGCGCGTGGCGGGCGGCGGCAGGTTTTCTTGAAACCGGCAAAGAAAAAGCCCGGAAGGCCATAAAGGCTCCCGGGCTTTCGTGATCAGCAGGACAAGGCGTGCGCCCAGCGCGGCGCCGGCGTTTCAGCGCCGGCCAAGATCGCCCTGGCCAACCGTGCCGCTGGCCATCGCCAGCATGGCATCGAGGCTCTTCTTGGCGTCAAGCCGCAGGCTTTCCTCGATTTCCACCCGCGGCGTCAGGTCGCGCAGCGCAAGGTAGAGCTTTTCCAGCGTGTTGAGCGCCATGTAGGGGCAGATATTGCAGTTGCAGTTGCCATCGGCACCAGGCGCACCGATGAACGTCTTGCCGGGCATGGCCAGCTGCATCTGGTGGATGATGTGCGGCTCGGTCGCGACGATCAGCGTGTCGCCGGTCATCGCCTTGGCATAGTTGAGGATGCCGCTGGTCGACCCGACATAATCGGCATGGTCGACGATGTGCGCCGGGCATTCCGGGTGCGCGGCGATCGGCGCATCGGGGTGCTGCGCCTTGAGCTTGAGCAGTTCGGTCTCGCTGAAGGCCTCGTGCACGATGCACACGCCCGGCCACAGCAGCATGTCGCGCCCGAACTTGCGGTTGAGATAGCCGCCCAGGTGCCGGTCGGGGCCGAAGATGATCTTCTGTTCGGGCGGAATCTTGGCCAGGATCGTCTCGGCGCTCGATGACGTCACGATCACGTCCGACAGGGCTTTCACTTCGGTCGAGCAGTTGATGTAGGTGAGCGCGATGTGATCGGGATGCTGCGCGCGGAATGCGGCAAACTGGTCGGGCGGGCAGGAATCCTCGAGGCTGCACCCGGCGTCCATGTCGGGCAGCACCACGATCTTTTCGGGGCTGAGGATCTTGGCGGTTTCGGCCATGAAGCGCACGCCGCAAAAGGCGATGACTTCGGCATCGGTGGCCGCGGCCTTGCGCGACAGTTCCAGCGAATCGCCCACGAAATCGGCCAGGTCCTGGATTTCCGGCTTCTGGTAATAGTGCGCCAGGATCACGGCCTTGCGTTCGATGCGCAGGCGATCGATTTCCGCGCGCAGGTCAAGGCCTGACAAGTTGGTGGGCTGGGCCGTCATGGGATGCTCCTGCTTCCAGGCGATGCGGCACGCCCGGATTCCTTGCGCCGCGACTTAGGGGCGCGGGGGGCCGATGCCAAGCGGGATTGCGCTTTACTTCGTGGTGTCCCCGTCGATCGTCACGTTGACGGTGACCTTGCCATAGCCGGCAACCTGCAGCGGAATGGCCAGGTTCTGGCGCACGGCATCCTTGGCGGCACTGCGGGCCAGGCCCATCAGCACGGGGTTGGCGGCCTGGGTGGTGGCGAGCTGTTCAGCGAGGCGGGTATTGTCGCGCGTCAGCTTGTCCTGCGCGGCGCGGGTGATCCACACCCCTTCGCGCAGGTATTGCGCGCGCGCCTCGTCCAGGTTGGGGCGGCTCAGCCGCAGGGGCGGCAGGCGCACCGACAGCGTCTGGGTCTGCGCGTTCCACGCCATGCGATCGCGGTTCATCTGCGCCAGATCGATGGTGTAATCCACCCGCGCCGGGATCACCGCCACCTGCTTGGACTGCACCAGGCCGAACAGGCGGCTGTCGTCGCTCGACACCACCGGGGCCAGTTCGGCACTGAACACCGTCAGGCTGTTCTGCCGCTCGAACGCCACCAGGCTGGTGGCAAGCGGGTCGCCGATATCCTGTGGCTTCCACAAGAGCCAGGCGAACAATCCGGCCAACGTCAGCGCCGCCACGAACAGCAGCCAGGGCAGGGCGCTACGCCGCGCCAGCACCACCGTGGGTGCGGGTTGGGGAGAGTTCCCTGACAAGGGCGGGCTATTCAGCGTGCTGTCGTCCATTGTTCCCCCGAACGAACAACCCGGCCCTGGCGTTCCAGATCGAGCAGATGGGCCAATACCGAGCGGCCCGCCGCACCGGTCAGCCGCGGGTCCAGCCCCTTGTACATCTGCGCCACCATGGCGGGAATATCGTGCAGCCCGCCTTCCAGCACGCGCAGCACCTGCCGCTCGCGCTGGCGGCGATGGCCCAGCATGCCGCGCACGAACTGGTGCGGATTGTCGATCGGATCACCGTGCGCGGGATAATAGACGCGGTCCTGCGGCCGGTCATAGAGCTTTTGCAGCGAGGCCATGTAGGCGGCCATGTCGCCATCGGGCGGCGACACCACGCTGGTGGACCAGCCCATGACATGATCGCCGGTGAACAGCGCGCCGCTTTCCACCAAGGCCAGGCACAGGTGGTTGCTGGTGTGGCCGGGGGTGGCCACGGCCTGCAAGGTCCAGCCATCGCCGTGCAGTGCCTCGCCATCGGCCAGCACGCGCGCCGGGCGATAGTCGGGGTCGAACGCGGCGTCGGCACGCGGGCCGCTGTCTTCCAAAGCCAGCGGCGCGCAGCCGATGATCGGTGCGCCGGTCAGGGCCGCCAGTGGGCGGGAGGCCGGGCTGTGGTCGCGGTGGGTGTGGGTGCACACGATCGCGGCGATGCGCGCGGCTCCCACCGCCGCCAGGATCGCGGCAACATGGCCTTCACCATTGGTATCGGCATGGCCGGCTGCGCCGGTGCCATCCGGGCCGGGATCGATCACCGCCACATCTTGCCCGGCGCCGACGATGTAGGTCTGCGTGCCGGTGAAGGTGTAGGGCGAGGGGTTGGGTGCCAGCACCCGCCGCACCAGCGGCTCCAGCTGGGCAGCCATGCCGGTGTTCCACGTGGAACGATCGGGAAGAGAGGAACTGGCCATGCCCCGTGCTATGGGGATGGCGGCTGCCATGCGCAAGGCAGTGCGCGGCCTGGTGGACGCCGTTCAGCCCGCCTCGGCCAGCGCCAGCCCCAGCCGCTCGCGCAGGCGGGTCAGCGCGGCGGGCATCGGATCGTGCGGGCGATCATGCGGCTGATCCTGCCGCAGGGTGCCGGCCATGCCCTGGCTTTGCCAGGCCTGTTCCAGGCGGGTGATGCGCTGGTAAAGCCGCTCGCTTTCGCGCACCACGGCCTGGGCCGTGGGGTTCAAGTGGACGATGCAGGCCGGGTCGCTGGCCGGGAAATGGGCAATCAGGCGGCCGTGGCGGCGCAGTTGCAACTCGGTCAGTTCGCCGGCGAACCAGGCGCGATGGTTGAGCAGCCAGGCCAGGCAATGCATGATCCGCGTGGTGGTGCGCAGTGCCTCGCAATTCGCCTGGACATGCGCGAGGTCTTCGTCTGCGCCCAGGTTGCCGCTGCCCGGCGCTGCGGCATCGTTGGCCGGCTGGCGGCGCAGGGCCTCGAACGTGTCGCGCGCGCGATCGGCCAGGGCCAGGGCCTCGGCATAGAGCGCTTCGACGATGCGCGGATTGGCGCTGGGCGTGACGGGCATGGGGGCGATCGGGATGGGTGGCCTGCTGATGCAACATGCGCCAGGGGATGCCCGGCACAGGGGGTGATTTCCCCGCCTTACGGCCGATCGGCCCGCCCGCTCAATGGCCCGGCGCCGGCCAAACCCCACCGCTTTGCCGCTGTCTCGATACGGAACGCTTTAGCCGGCCGCCGCAGCACCTGGCTGCGGTATGCAAACGTTTGAAATCAAGCGATGATATCGGGAATGAGATAGTCTTCGAGCATGCTGATCTGATCGCGCAGCAGCAATTTGCGCTTTTTCAGGCGCGCCACCTGCAGCTGGTCGGCCACGCCATTGGCGCTCAGCGCATCGATCGCCACGTCAAGGTCGCGATGCTCGAGCCGCAGCGCTTCGAGCCGCTTGCGCATTTCCTCTTCGGTCACACCAACCACTCCCCGAAACCGACCTTGCTACCCCAAGCTGCCACATCGCCTCCCATCTGCACCTGGCGTTGTTCAGGTTGCCGACTCACGCTGGTGCCCACGCACCGGCCAACGGCGCGCGGGGCCGCTGGAAAACCCGTTGACCGTTGATGGTGCACATTTCGTCATCGCCCTCTACACATGAACGCGATGCCGGTGCGACCCGGCGCGGTTCCACTTGCAAGATACGGCGAATGTGGGAGCATGACAACGCACCGACTGTCAGCGACTCGCAGAACAGAAGCATCGGAGCCGCAGACACCGGAGCCAGCCGCGCGGGAATGTCTCTCGCACGGGTTTTGACCGGGCAGCGGCCTATCCCGGCCCGCGCCCCTCAGGAGGTCAACGCATGGAAACGACGCACATCAACGCCTTGCAGACAAAGCACGCCGGCCTGGAACGCCGGATTTCCGAGGAAATGGCACGGCCAGCCCCCGACGTGGCCCTGCTCATGCAGCTCAAGCGGCGCAAGTTGCGCATCAAGGAAGAACTGGCGCTGCTTCACTGATCCCATTCGCGCCAGAACCAACCAACCAAGCGAACATAACCTGGAAACGATCAATACCCCTGGATTGTGACAGGCGTGAGCGGCCGATTGCGGCGGCCATGCCTGCCAAGCAAGGCCGGTTCCCCCACGGGACCGGCCTTTTGCGTAAGGCGCGCCCTGGCGGCCCTGGCGCAGTTGCATACGAATATTTCCGCAATGGCGGCAGGCCCCGTTTGCAAACGGCATGGGCTGCGCTAGGCCTTTGGTCATGTTGACTGCCGTTGCCTCTGCCCGCGCGATCCTCACCTCGCTGCACGAGGTCATGGCCTCGCGATCCGGCGCGCAGGCCAAGCTCAACCGTATCGTCGATGTGATCGGTGAAAACCTCAACAGCGAGGTCTGCTCGATCTACCTGCTGCGCGAGGGGATGCTGGAACTGTTCGCCACGCGCGGGCTGGAACAGGCCGCCGTCCACGTCACGCGGCTGGCCGTGGGCGAGGGCCTGGTCGGCACGATCGCCCAGAACATCGAGACACTCAACCTGGCCGAAGCGGCCGCGCACCCTGACTTTGCCTTCCGCCCGGAAACCGGGGAAGAGCGCTTCCACTCGTTTGCCGGCGTGCCGATCGTGCGCCGCCAGCGCGCGGTGGGCGTGGTGGCCGTGCAGCATGTCGATCCGCGCCGCTATGAAGAGGTGGAGATCGAGGCGCTGCAGACCGTGGCGATGGTCCTGGCTGAACTGATCGCCAATGCCGAGCTGATCGACGACGAAGACGTGGCCGGTGTGCCCGACCACCTGACCGGGCCCGATCGCCTCAAGGGGCAGACGCTGGTGAAGGGCCTGGCGGTGGGCCAGGCGGTGTTCCACCAGCCACGCGTGACGATCGAGCATGTCGTGGCCGAAGATACCGAGGCCGAGCGCCAGCGGGTCTATCGCGCGTTCGACAAGATGCGCGAGCAGATCGATCGCATGGCCAGCCAGGCCGAATTCGGCGTGGGCGGAGAGCACGAGGAGGTGCTCGAGACCTATCGCATGTTTGCCTATGACGAAGGCTGGAGCCGCCGCATCAACGAGGCGATCGATTCCGGCCTTACCGCCGAAGCCGCGATCGAGCGCGTGCAGCAGCGCACCCGCATGCGCATGCGCCAGATCGATGATCCCTTGCTGGCCGACCGGATGCACGATCTGGAAGACCTGTCGAACCGCCTGCTGCGGATCGTGTCGGGCCAGCTGGGCACCGCCGCCAGCCTGGGCCTGAAAGGCGATGCGATCCTGATCGCGCGCAACCTGGGCCCGGCCGAACTGCTGGAATACGATCGCCGCCGCTTGAAGGGCGTGATCCTGGAAGAAGGCTCGCTTACCGCGCACGTGGTGATCGTGGCGCGGGCCATGGGCATTCCCGTGGTCGGCCGCGTGCGCGCGCTGCGGGGCAAGGTGCGCGAAGGCGATATCCTGCTGCTCGATGGTGACCAGGGCGTGATCGACGTGCGCCCGGCGCCCAGCCTGGTCGAGGTGTTCGAGGCGCGCTTTGCCAAGAATCGCGAGCGCCAGGCCCACTATGCGACGATGCGCGATGTCGAGCCGATCACGCGCGACGGACAGCGCATCACGGTGATGATCAACGCCGGCCTGCGCGATGACATGCCGATGCTGCCGCTGACCGGCGCCGATGGCATCGGCCTGTTCCGCACCGAGTTCCAGTTCCTGGTGTCCGCCACGATGCCGCAGCGCGAGCGGCAGCAGCGGCTCTATCGCGACGTGCTCGATGCCGCCGGCGATCGCCCGGTGGTGTTCCGCACGGTGGATATCGGCGGCGACAAGGTCCTGCCCTATCTGCGCCACAACGACGGCGAAACTGAGGAAAACCCGGCGATGGGCTGGCGCGCGCTGCGCGTGGCGCTGGAACGCGACGGGCTGCTCAAGGTCCAGGCGCGCGCGCTGATCGAGGCGGCGGCCGGGCGCACGCTCAACGTGATGTTCCCGATGGTGACCGAGCCGTGGGAATTCGATGCCGCCAAGGCCGTGTTCGAAAGCCAGGTGGCATTCCTGCGCAAGCACAAGAAAGTGCTGCCCGAGGCGATCCGCTATGGCGCCATGCTGGAAGTGCCGGCGCTGGCCGAATGCCTCGACATTCTCGCGCCGCGCCTGTCGTTCCTGTCGATCGGCACCAACGATCTCACGCAGTTCCTGTTTGCCGCCGATCGCGCCCATCCCAAGCTCGCCGAACGCTATGACTGGCTCAGCCCGGCGATCCTGCGCTTCCTGGCGCGGGTGGTGCGCGATGTCGCGCCCCATGGCACGGCCTTGACGGTGTGCGGCGAAATGGGCGGCCGGCGGCTGGAAGCCCTGGCACTGCTGGGCCTGGGCATCACCCGCCTGTCGATCACGCCGGCCGCGGTTGGCCCGATCAAGGAACTGATCCGCACGATCGACCTGGGCGAGATCCGCAACGCCATGGCCGGCTGGCTGCGCGAGCCGCATGCCGACATGCGCAGCGTGGTGGCGCAGTGGGCCAGCGCGCAGGGCATCGATTGCGACTGATCGGGTTCGCATGACCGTTTTGGCCGGTTGCGCGCCGCAAAACGGTTGACTTTCGCGCAATTGCAACGATCCCCTTTTACCGGCTTTTCACCAAGCCACCGGGTTGCAAAACAAGCAGAGAAGACGGGAGCCGCGCCTTGGCCGACTCGATCGGGTCAGATTTTCATTCCACCCAGCCGGATGGCGCCGCCCCGCTGGGCGTGGGCGCCACGTTGCGCGCCGCGCGCGAGGCGCAGGGCCTTTCGCTCAAGGATATTGCCGCGCGCACCCGCATCACCGCCCGTCATGTCGAGGCGCTGGAGGCAGGCGATTATGACAGCCTGCCCGGCCGCCCTTATGCCCTGGGTTTCGCGCGCAGCTATGCCAAGGCCGTGGGCCTGGACGAGGCGCCGATCGCCGAAGCGGTGCGGCGCGAGCTGAGCGCGCGCGCGCCGGCACCCGAAACCCGTGTCATCCACCAGTTCGAAGCGGGCGATCCGGCCAAGACGCCCTCGCGCCTGATCAGCTGGCTGGCCGGGTTGCTGGTGGTGGCGGTGCTGGGCCTGGGGCTGGTGTTCTGGCGCAGCTATTACTGGCCCTCGGCCGAGTTGCCGGCGCTGGTTGGCCCCGAGCAGCCCAAGCCGGTGGCGGCAAAGCCTGCGGCGCAGCCAAGCGCGCCGGCGCCCGCCGCCCGTCCCAATGGCCCGGTGGTGTTCACCGCGCAGGAAGACCGCATCTGGGTCAAGTTCTATGACGGCAGTGGCAAGCAGCTGGTGCAGAAGCTGATGGCCAAGGGCGAAACCTATACCGTGCCCGATGGCGTGACCGATCCCAAGCTGTGGACCGGCCGGCCCGATGCGCTGACGATTACCATCGGCGGCCAGCCCGTGCCGCGCATTGCCGACAAGCAGGGCATCGTGAAGGACGTGGCGGTCAGCGGCCCCGCGCTGTGGGCGCGGGCCGATCGCGCCGCTGCCCCGCCGCCGGCCGATCAGGCGAGCGCCATGCCCGCTGCCGGCCCGGCCCATCGCCTGGTGCGGCGCACGGTGGCACGCTCTGCCCCGGCCAGCGCGCCCGATGGCAGTGACGTGGCGGTGCCGCCGGCCGCCGCGCCCACGGTGGCCGCAACCGCGCCGGCCGTGGTGAACTGAGGCCCGCGATCGGCTGAACGCGTTTGGCGAAGGGCGGGCCAGGGTGCTTGCAACAAGGCTCGACTTCGCGCGCGCGGTGCGGCACTTTGCGGCCATTGCACCACGCGCCCCGAAACCGGGCCCGAAACGCACCGAACGGGCCGATGCATATAGCTTTTCAGGAAGGGACATGCGCTGGGGGGCGGATGTTGCCGGGGGGCGGCAGATGATCGAGACGGGAGTTACCATGAAGACCTTGTTCCGCCGGGCCAGCCCCGCGTTGTTTTCTGCGCTGGGCATGGCCCTGGCCGTGGCGCCGGTGGTGCCGCAGGTAGCCCATGCCCAGGCCGCCGGCGAAACCACCGAAGCCCGGCTGCGCCGGCTGGAGGCAGAGATCCGCGCCTTGCAGCGCAAGGTGTTTCCCGATGGCGCCGGCCGCGCCTTTGGCCCGGAAATCACGCCCACGGCGCCGGCTCCCACGCCGGCTGTGCCCAGCGTGGCGACAACGCCGCTCACCGATGTGCTGTCCCGCCTCGATGCGGTGGAAGCACAACTGCGCCAGGTGACCGCCGCGACCGAGGAAAACCAGAACCACCTGAGCAAGCTGGACACCCGCGTGTCTGCCCTGGAAACCGCCGCTGCCCCGCCGGCGGCGGCAACCGATCCGGCCGGCGCCAATCCTTCCGGCATCGCGCCCGCAGCCGGTGCCGGCGGCGGCCTGGCGCCGCGCCCGGCCGCTGGCCCGGCCCAGCCGCCGGCCAAGGCACCGGCCGCTGCGCCCGCATCGGCCAAGGCCTCGGCCGATCGGGTGGCTGCCGTTGCCGCGATCGAGATGCCCTCGACCGGCGACAAGCAGGCCGATGAATACACCTATGGCTATCGGCTCTATGACGCCAAGTTCTATCCCGAGGCGCAGGTCCAGCTGAACAAGTTCGTGACCGCCTATCCCAAGGCCAAGCAGATCAGCCTGGCGCGCAACCTGCTCGGCCGCGCCTATCTCGAAGATGGCAAGCCCGGCACGGCGGCGCAGTGGTTCCTGCAGAACTACCTGGGTGACAAGAAGGGCGAACGCGCGCCTGACAGCCTGCTCTATCTCGGCGTGGCGATGACGCGCATCAACGATACCAAGCGGGCCTGCGGCGCCTTTGCCGAACTGCGCGATGCCTATCCCGACCAGATCGCCGGGCGCCTCAAGGGGCAGTATGAAAACGCTATCAAAGGGGTGAAGTGCGATTGAGCCGGCGCCCGGCCCGATCCCCGAAGCCGCGCTGACCCGCTTCGCCGGGGACTGGGCCGCACTGCATCTGCCGGAAGGCGGCCGGGTCGGTCTGGCGGTTTCCGGCGGGCCCGACAGCTGCGCGCTGCTGCTGCTCGCCGCCGCCCATGCGCCGGGGCAGATTGCCGTGGCCACGGTGGACCATGGCCTGCGTGCCGAAGCGGCGGCAGAAGCACGCGCCGTGGCTGCGCTCTGCGCCGATCTGGGCGTGCCGCATCACACCCTGCGCATCGATATGCGCGGGGGCAGTGCGATCCAGGCCCGCGCCCGTGCCGCGCGCTATGCCGCGCTGGCCGGCTGGGCGCGGGGGCAGGGGCTCGCCGCGCTGGCCACTGCCCATCACCTGGATGATCAGGCCGAAACACTGGCCATGCGGCTGAACCGCGGGGCGGGGGTGCGCGGGCTTGCCGGCATGCGCGCGCGCGCCGGGGTGCCGGGCGATCCGGCTTTGCCATTGCTGCGCCCGTTGCTCGGCTGGCGCCGTGCCGAACTGGCTGCCGTGGTGGCCAGTGCGGGCCATGGCGCGGCGGATGATCCTTCCAACCAGGACACCCGGTTTGAGCGGGTGCGCGTGCGTTTGGGGTTGGCCGGCGCCGATTGGCTGGACGCCGCCGGTTGGGCCGCCAGCGCGCAGCACCTGGCCCAGGCCGATGTCGCGCTGGACTGGGCCGCGCAGCGCCTGTTTGCCCAAGGCTGGGACGAGGCGCATGGCCGGCTGGCCGTGCCGGATGACATGCCACAGGCGCTGGCCCTGCGCGTGCTGGAACGGGTGCTGGCGGCGATGGGGGCCACGCCCGTGCCGCGCGGCGCCGAACTGGCGCGCTGGCATGCCGCGCTGGCGGCGGGCGAGGTGGCCACGCTGGCCGGCCTGCGTGGGGAGGGCACAGGGCCGACATGGCACTTTTTGCGCGTGCCACCCCATCGGGCAGGGTGAAAAGCGCCGCTTTCGTGCCGTTATTGCCACCTTGGACAGCATGGGCACGATTCGGCAACTTGCCATTCAGCGGATCGCACCTACCTTCGCTGTCTGAAAGGATTGCGTGACGCCCATGAACGATGACCAGCCGCAGGGTAATCCCTGGATCAAGAGCCTTCTGGTGTGGGGGGGCATCTTCCTCGCGCTATTGCTGGTGGTCTCGATGTTCGGGGCGCGCGGCGATGCTTCGGGCACGCAGATCGGCTATTCCGATTTCCGCGCCCGCGTGGCCGAAGGCGCCGTTCGCGACGTGCAGATCGGCGCGGACAAGATCACCGGCACCCTGAAGAACGACCAGACCTTCACCACCACCCCGGTGGATGGTGACAAGGAGCTGCTGCCCAAGCTGTTGCAGGACAACAACGTGCCCTACACCGGCAAGGCGCAGGAAGAGCCCAACATGCTGGTCTGGGTGCTGGCGCAGTCGCTGCCGTTCCTGCTGATCCTGGGCGTGGCGTTCTTCGCCCTGCGCCAAGTGCAGAAGGGCGGCGGTTCGGGCGCGATGGGCTTTGGCAAGTCCAAGGCCAAGCTGCTGACCGAGCGTTCGGGCCGGGTGACGTTCGATGACGTCGCCGGCATCGACGAAGCGCGCGAGGAACTGCAGGAAATCGTGGAATTCCTGCGCGATCCCAGCCGCTTTTCCAAGCTCGGCGGCCAGATTCCCAAGGGCGCGCTGCTGGTCGGTTCGCCCGGTACCGGCAAGACCCTGCTGGCCCGCGCCATCGCGGGTGAGGCAGGCGTGCCGTTCTTCACCATTTCGGGTTCGGACTTTGTCGAAATGTTCGTCGGCGTCGGCGCCAGCCGCGTGCGCGACATGTTCGAGCAGGCCAAGAAGAATGCGCCGTGCATCGTCTTCATCGACGAAATCGATGCGGTCGGCCGCCACCGTGGCCATGGCCTGGGCAATTCGAACGACGAACGCGAGCAGACGCTGAACCAGCTGCTGGTGGAAATGGATGGTTTCGAGGCCAACGAAGGCATCATCATCATTGCCGCCACCAACCGTCCCGACGTGCTCGATCCCGCGCTGCTGCGGCCGGGCCGGTTTGACCGCCAGGTGGTGGTGCCGGTTCCCGATATCGAGGGCCGCGAAAAGATCCTGGGCGTGCACATGAAGAAGGTGCCGCTGGCGCCCGACGTGAACCCCCGCGTGATCGCGCGCGGCACCCCCGGCTTTTCGGGCGCGGACCTGGCCAACCTGGTCAACGAAGCGGCCCTGCTGGCCGCGCGCCGCAACAAGCGCCTGGTTGCCATGCAGGAGTTCGAGGACGCCAAGGACAAGGTGATGATGGGCGCGGAACGCCGCTCCATGGTCATGACCGAAGACGAAAAGAAGATGACCGCCTATCACGAGGCCGGCCATGCCATCGTCTCGGTGTTCGAGCCCGCGTCTGACCCGATCCACAAGGCCACGATCATCCCGCGCGGCCGCGCGCTGGGCATGGTCATGCGCCTGCCCGAGCGGGACAGCTATTCCTATCACCGCGACAAGATGCACGCCAACCTGTCGGTCTCGATGGGCGGGCGCGTGGCCGAGGAAATCATCTTTGGCCATGACAAGGTCTCGTCGGGCGCATCGGGCGATATCCAGTATGCCACGGGCCTGGCGCGTTCGATGGTGACCAAGTGGGGCATGTCGGAAAAGCTTGGCCCGCTGCAGTATGAAGACCAGCAGGAAGGCTATCTCGGTATGGGCGGTTCGGCCCGCATGATGGCCTCGGAAGAGACCAACAAGCTGATCGACAGCGAAATCCGTGCGCTGGTCGACCAGGGCTATGCCCGCGCTGTCGATATCCTGCGCGCCAACGAAGACAAGCTGCACGTGCTGGCCCAGGCGCTGCTGGAATATGAAACGCTGACCGGTGACGAGATCAAGATCCTCGTCGATGGCGGTCAGCTGGAACGCCCGGAAACCTTTGGTGGCCCGGCCCGGCCGATCGCTGCGCCCGGTGCCACGGTGCCGCGCGCCGGCCGTCGCTTCCTGGGCGGTGGCCGCAATGGCGGGCTGCAGCCGCAGGGCGCCTGATTGCCCATGATCCTCCCCGCCCCGCGGGGAGGTGGCGGGCCGCAAGACCCGACGGAGGGGTGGGCCTGGTGCCCGCCCCTTCTTTTTTCCTTGCCCCTCCACTACCCGCTGCGCGGGCGGTCCCCCTCCCCATCGGTGATGGGGAGGATCTTTTCCTTGTGGGGGCACTAGCCTCGCCCCAAGGCCAGTATGGAACCCAACCGGCGCGCGGGCCATTGTCACCCGCATGCCCATCGATCTTGTCTGGATTCGCCCCGAGCCGCAGGGCATCTATCTGCCGCCGGCCGATGCCTGGATCGATCCTTCGCATGCCGTGGCGCGCGCGCTGGTTACGCACGGCCATTCCGACCATGCCCGTGGCGGCCATGGCCAGACCGTGGCGACCGCAGCGACACTGGCGATCATGGGCCTGCGCTATGGCGTGATGCCCGAAGGCGCGCGGGCGGTGGACTATGGCGAGGCGATCGACCTGCCCGGCGGCATCCGCGCCACGTTCGTGCCGGCGGGCCACGTGCTTGGATCGGCGCAGATCCTGCTGGAGCGCGACGGGCAGCGCGTGGTGGTGACCGGCGACTACAAGCGCCGCCCCGATCCCACCTGCGCCCCGTTCGAGCCGGTGCCCTGCGATGTGTTCATTACCGAGGCGACCTTTGGCCTGCCGGTGTTTCGCCATCCGCCGATCGCAGACGAAATTGCCCGGCTGCGCGAGACCCAGGCCGCCCATCCACAGCGCTGCGTGCTGGTGGGTGCCTATGCCCTGGGCAAGGCGCAGCGCCTGATCGCCGAACTGCGGCGCGCCGGGCACGATACGCCGATCTTTCTGCATGGCGCGATGGAGCGGATGTGCGCGCTCTATCGCGAATGGGGCATCGATCTGGGCGACCTGCGCCCGGCCGCCGGCCTCGCCAAGGCGGAGCTGGCCGGGCACATCGTGGTCTGCCCGCCGTCGGCGCTGAACGACCGCTGGAGCCGGCGCCTGCCCGATCCGATCACCGCCATGGCCTCGGGCTGGATGCGGGTGCGGCAGCGGGCGCGGCAGCGCAATGTCGAACTGCCGCTGGTGATTTCCGACCACGCGGATTGGGACGAATTGACCGCCACCATCACCGAAGTGAATCCGGCCGAAACCTGGATCACCCATGGCCGCGAGGAAGCGCTGCTGCGCTGGTGCGCGCTGCACCAGCGGCGTGCCCGCGCGCTGGCCATGGTCGGCTATGAAGACGAGGACGATTGAGCGATGGAACGCTTTGCCGCCCTGGTCGATGGCCTGGTCTATACCCGATCGCGCAATGGCAAGCTGGCCTTGCTGGCTGACTATCTGCGCACCACGCCCGATCCCGATCGTGGCTGGGCCTTGGCCGCGCTCACCGACGGACTGGATTTCCCGGCAGTGAAGGCAGGCACGGTGCGCGCCCTGCTCGATGCGCGGGTGGACGAGGTGCTGTGGCGCCTGTCGCGCGATTATGTTGGCGACACGGCCGAAACCGCCAGCCTGCTGTGGCCCGAACCCGTACTGCCGGCCGGCGTATCGCCGCCGCCACCGCCCACGGTGAGCGAGGCGGTGGAGGTGCTGGCCGGAGCCACCCGCGCCACGGCGGCGGAGCGCCTGGCGGGTCTGCTCGACCGGCTCGACGCCAATGGCCGCTACGCCCTGCTCAAGCTGGCCACCGGGGCGATGCGCATCGGCCTTTCCGCGCGGCTGGCCAAGGTGGCATTTGCGCAGGCCTTTGATGTCGACGTGGAGCAAGTGGAAGAGCTGTGGCACGGCCAGGCGCCGCCCTATGCCGATCTGTTTGCCTGGGCGGCCGATGGCGCGCCGCCACCTGATGCGCAGAGCCTGCCGCTGTTCCGCCCGTTCATGCTGGCCCAGCCGCTGGAAGATACGGTGGTGGACCTGGGCGAATTTGCCGCGGAATGGAAATGGGACGGCATCCGCGTGCAACTGGTCCACGTGGCGGGGCAAACCCGGCTCTATTCGCGCGGCGGCGATGACATTTCCGCCAGCTTTCCCGAACTGATCGGCGCGTTGCAGATTCCGGCCGTGCTCGATGGCGAACTGCTGGTGCGTGGCAGCCACCAGGGCGGCGAAGCGGGCGGGGCGGCCAGCTTCAATGCGCTGCAACAGCGGCTGGGGCGCAAGACCGTAAGCAAGGCGATGCTGGCCGATTATCCCGCGTTCGTGCGGCTCTATGACGTGCTGCAATTGGAGGGAGAAGACTTGCGTCCGTTGGGCTGGGCTGCGCGCCGTGCCCGGCTGGAGGCGTTGATGCCGCGGCTCGATCCGCAGTGCTTCGATATTTCCGCGGTGATCGCGGCCGAAAACCTCGAGCAGCTGGCCGAGATTCGCGCCCGCGCGCGCGATGACGCGATCGAGGGCGTCATGCTCAAGCGGCGCGACGCGCCCTATGTTTCCGGGCGCCGCGCCGGGCTGTGGTACAAGTGGAAGCGTGACCCGCTGCTGATCGATTGCGTGCTGATGTATGCCCAGCGCGGCAGCGGCAAGCGATCCTCGTTCTATTCCGATTTCACGTTCGGTTGCTGGGACGGCGATCCCGATGCCGGGGCCGATCTGCTGCCGGTGGGCAAGGCCTATTTTGGTTTCACCGACGAGGAACTGAAATGGCTCGATCGCCATGTGCGCCAGCACACGGTCAATCGCTTTGGCCCGGTGCGCGAGGTCGATCGCCAGCTGGTGCTGGAGGTAGCATTTGATTCGGTGCACGCCAGCAAGCGGCACAAGTCGGGCCTGGCCATGCGTTTCCCGCGCATCCACCGCATCCGCGCCGACAAGCCCGCGCACGAGGCAGACCGGCTGGACACCCTGCGCGCGATGGTGGCGGATTGATGCCGGTCAAGGTGGTTGGGGGCATGGGCAGCTAGGGACAACCATCCCGATCCTTGCGCGAAAGGCCTGTCATGGCAGCTGCTGCCCAATCCGCTGAAACGCCATTTACCCGCATCGGCGGCCACGCCACGCTGCGCGCGATCACCGACCGGTTCTATGACCTGATGGAAAGCGATCCGGCCTATGCCGCGCTGCGGGCGATGCATGCGGCGGACCTGGCGCCGATGCGTGCATCCTTGCCCAGCTTCCTGGCGGGATGGTGCGGCGGCCCGCGTGACTGGTGGGTCGACAATCCCGGCAAGTGCATGATGTCGATGCACAAGCCGTTTCCGATCGACGCCACAACCGCCGGTCAGTGGGCCGCGGCGATGCGCCGCGCCATCGCCGATGTGGCGCCAACCGATGCCGAGGTGGCGCAGGCTATGGGCGATGTGCTGGAACGCATGGCGCTGGGCATGGCGCGCGGGTGAACGCGGTTCACACGAAGCCACGAAGCCACGAAGGAGACGGTCTTTCCGTCTTCGTGCCTTGGTGCCTTAGTGTGAAAAAAAACGCCGCGCCGCTTCAGTCGCCCGCCACGCTCATGCCGTCGATGCGCAGCGTGGGCACGTCGATCCCGCGCTCGATCTTGAGATCGCTGGCCGGGATCATCGCGGCAAACATGGCGAGCAGGTTGCCGGCCACCGTAAACTCGGCGATCGGGCCGGCGATTTCGCCGTTGACGATGCGAAAGCCGGCGGCGCCGCGGCTGTAATCGCCGGTCACACCGTTGACGCCATGGCCGATCAGTTCGGTGACATAGACGCCATCGGCAATATCGGCGATCAGCTGCGCACGGGTCAGCGTGCCCGGCTCGATCACCACATTGCCGGCGGTGACATGCGGCGCGCCCGATCCCCCGCGCGAGGCGTGGCCGGTGGGCACGGCGCCCAGCTGGCGGGCGGCGGCGCTGTCCATCAGCCAGCCGGTCAGACGCCCGGCGTCGACCAGCTTGCGCGGGGCAGTGGGCAGCCCTTCGCCGTCGAACGGGCGCGAGCGCAGCCCACGGCGGCGCAGCGGATCGTCGGTGATGGTCACGCTGCTGTCGAAGATCTGCGTGCCGTCCTTGTCGAGCAGGAAGCTGGACCGCCGGGCGATCGCCGATCCCGAGATGGCGCCAAGCAGATGGCCAACGAGCGAGCCGCCCACGCGCGGATCGAACACTACCGGCATCGCGCCGCTTTTGACCCGGCCGGGATTGAGGCGGGCCACCGCGCGTTCGCCGGCCTCGCGGCCGATCTGGCCGGGCGGGGGCAGGTCCGTGGCAAAGCGGGTGCTGGCCCAGGCATAGTCGCGCTGCAACGCGCCGCCTTCGCCGGCGATCACGCTGGCCGATACCGAATGGCTGCTGGCGGCATAGGCGCCGGCAAAGCCATGGCTGGTCACCAGTGCCACCACGCCGCGCCCGCTGCTGGCGCTGCCGCCCTCGCTGTTGGTCACGCCTTCGACCGCGCGCGCGGCGTCCTCGGCTTCCTCGGCCAGGCGGCGCAGCTCTTGCGGGGCGGGTTCGGCCGGATCATCGAGGCCAAGATCGGGGAAGGGGCCGCACGCCAGAAGGTGTTCGTCGGCCAGGCCGGCAAAGCGATCGGCCGGTGCGGCGCGCGCCATGGCCACGGCGCGGTTGACCAGTTCATCGAGCGCGGCATCGGCAAGGTCAGTCGATCCGATCGAAGCCGCTGCGCCGCCAACGAACACGCGCAAGCCGATATGCTCGGATTCGGAGCGTTCGACGTCTTCCAGCGCGCCCAGGCGCACGCTGACGCTTTCCGAGCCGCTGGCGAGATAGACCGCATCGCCCGCCTCTGCCCCGGCGCGACGGGCGCGTTCGATCAGGGCCTGGCAGCGTTCCTGGGCCTGGGCGGGGGTCAACATCGGGGGCGCACTCCAAACCTGAAACACCGGGGGCCGGCCACACCGGGCTGGCGTGCGCCGCTCCTAGCCGCTGGGGGGCGCGCCGGCAATCAGGCGGGCAATGAGGGGGGCAATCGGGCTGCCATCAGTGGGCGAACAGCGCGATCAGCCCCTCGATCAGCACGGTGACCAGCAAGGGCAGCCCGATCGATACGGCCCAGACGGTAAGCCGCGCGCGGTTGAGCGCGGCGGCGAGGGCCGGCGGATCGTCGGCCAGCCGGGCGGCGGTCACGTCCCAGCGCTTTTCCATGCGGCGGTAGAGCGGGATGATCGCACCAACCAGCACGACCAGCGCGATCATCGGCAGCAGCGTGTTGTCGGCCTCTTCCAGGGCGCGCATCGTCAGGAAGATCTGCAGCGCGGTATAGACCATCAGGCCATACGCAACCGCATTGCTGACCCGCTTGTGCGCGCTTTCCAGCCGGGCGACGCGATCGGCCGGGCCATGTTCCATGGCCGCAAACGGCCTGTTGACAGTCATGATCACCTCTCCCCCCGGCATAGCGCGCTCTTGCATAACACCATGGCCATGCGCGCGGTGCAAGCATGTCCACGCGGGCGCGCCATGCACCAATCGCGCCAATCCTGCCGCGTTGGGGTTTGCCGTGGCGCCGGTCCGGGCTATGAGCAGGGAATGACTGGCTCTTCCTCCGCGCTCGCGTCTGAACCCGCCACCGGTGCCGCCGTGCCGATTCCCCAGGGGGGATTGGAAGTGGTGTCCATCGCCAAGTCTTACGACAAGCGGGCGGTGCTGACCGATATCTCGCTGTCGGTGGGCAAGGGGGAAGTGCTTGGCCTGCTGGGCCCCAACGGCGCGGGCAAGACCACCTGCTTCTATTCGATCATGGGCCTGGTGCGGCCGGATTCGGGCCGCATCCTGCTCGATGGCGTGGATATCACCAAGCTGCCGATGTACCGCCGCTCGGTCTTGGGGCTGGGCTATCTGCCGCAGGAAACCTCGATCTTTCGCGGCATGACGGTGGAACAGAACATCGCCACGGTGCTGGAACTGGTGGAGCCCGACAAGGCGACGCGCGCGGCCGAGCTGGACCGTTTGCTCGATGAATTCGGCCTGACCCGCCTGCGCGCCAGCCCGGCCATGGCGCTTTCGGGCGGGGAGCGGCGGCGCTGCGAAATCGCCCGCGCCCTGGCCGCGCGCCCGTCGATCGTCCTGCTCGACGAACCATTTGCCGGGATCGATCCGCTGTCGATCAGCGACATCCGCGATCTGGTCAAGGATCTCAAGAAGCGCGGCATCGGCGTGCTGATCACCGACCACAACGTGCGCGAAACGCTCGATATCGTCGATCGCGCCTGCATCATCTATGGCGGCCAGGTGCTGTTTGCCGGCAGCCCCGAGGCGCTGGTGGCCGATCCCAACGTGCGCCGCCTCTATCTGGGCGAGGGCTTTACGTTGTGAACCCGGGCGGCTTTCGCTTTCTGTTTACCATGGGCGGCTGATACCCGCCGCCATGGCTCTTGGTCCGCGCCTCGATATCCGCCAGTCGCAATCGCTGGTGATGACGCCGCAGCTGCAGCAGGCGATCAAGCTGCTGGCGCTGTCCAACCTCGAGGTGGAAACCTTCATCGGCGAGGCGCTTGACGCCAATCCCCTGCTGGAAATGGGCGAGGCGGGGCCAGGCCTTGCGGGCGAAGACGTGCCGGCCGAAGACCTGCGGCGCACCCATCTCGAATCGAGCCCGGTGGACCAGTTGGTGGGCGAGGGCCGCGCGGCCGAGGATCGCCCGCTCGATATCGATTCGTCCGCGCTCGATCTGGATCGCGATACCGGCGATGGCGCGCTGGCGCTTGCCGACGTTGCCGCCAGCGGCCTGCGCGAAGGGACGATCGGCGGTGATGGCGGCAGCGGCGGCGGCGGGGAAGGGCCGGATATCGACGAGCGCGGCGGCGGCGCGACCTCGCTGGCCGAGCATCTCCACGCGCAGATCGGCGCCACGACATCGGATGCCCAGCTATTGTTCGTGGGGCGCTGGCTGATCGACCAGCTGGACGAGACCGGCTACCTGCGCATGACCCTGCCCGAAGTGGCCGAGGCACTGGGCCTGCCGCTGGCCCGGGTAGAAGCGGCGCTGGCGCTGGTGCAGACGCTCGATCCCACCGGCGTGGGTGCGCGCACGCTGGGCGAGTGCCTGGCGCTCCAGGCGCGCGAGGCCGATCGCTATGACCCGCTGATGGCCCGCCTGCTCGACAATCTCGAACTGCTGGGCCGGGGTGAACTGGCCCGCCTGCGCCGCCTGTGCGGCGTGGACGAGGAAGACTTTGCCGACATGCTGGCCGAATTGCGCGGCTATGACCCCAAGCCGGGCCTGCGCTTTGGCAGTGGCCCGGCCGAGGCGATCAATCCCGATATCCTGGTGCAGCCTGCCCGGGGCGGGGCAAGGCTGGGCGCTGCGGCGCCGGGCGATGCAGGGCAGGACGGGGATGCTGCCGGCGCGGTGATGGATTGGGTGATCAGCCTCAACCCGGCAACGCTGCCGCGCGTGCTGGTCAACCGCAGCTATTACGTCGAAATGCGGCGCTGTTGCGTGGACAAGGCGGCGCGCGCCTGGCTGGGCGAGCGGCTGGCCGATGCCAATTGGCTGGTCAAGGCGCTGGACCAGCGGCAGAAAACCATCCTGAAAGTGGCGGCCGAGATCGTGAAGCAGCAGGATGGCTTCTTTCGCCACGGCGTTTCCCACTTGCGCCCGATGACGCTGCGCACCGTGGCCGAAGCGGTCAAGATGCACGAGAGCACGATCAGCCGCGTAACCTCGAACAAGTATCTGCATTGCCTGCGCGGCACGTTCGAACTGAAGTATTTCTTCACCTCGGGCGTGGCGGGCACCGATGGCGAGGGGGTTTCGGCCGAGGCGGTCAAGGCGGCGATCCGCCAATTGATCGATGGGGAAGATCCCAAGGCGATCCTGTCGGACGATGCCCTGGTCGATCTGCTGAAAGCGCGTGGTTTCGATCTGGCGCGGCGCACCGTGGCCAAGTACCGCGAGGCGATCGGCCTGGGCAGTTCGGTGCAGCGCCGCCGGCAGAAGGCGCTGGCCGGGGTGCGTTGACCGCACCGGGCGGCGCGGGATAATGCGGCGCCGCACCGGTGCCTGGCCAAGCCTGGCTGCCCGGTTGCGGCATGAGGGAAGATGCGATGAACGAGACCGACCACAGTTCTGCCGCTGGCGGGCCCAAGCCCCCGCTGTGGCGTGGCGTGGCGGTGGGCGCGCTGACGGTGGCGGCGATCATCGGCGGCGGCATCGGCATCTACCGGCTGGAGCGGCCTGCAGAACTGGTCGAGGCGGCCGGCCAGCCCGAGCGGCCGGAGGTGACGCCGGTGGTGCTCGACAGCGGCGTGCCTGCGCCGCTGCCCGATGCCAGCGCGCCGGCGGCAGCAGCGTCTGATGCGGCGCCCGATCCGGTGCCGAGCCCGGAACCATCGCCTGTGGTCGATGACACGATTGCGCGGATGGAACAGCGCCTGCAGGACGAGCCCGAGGACGTGCAGGGCTGGCGCATGCTGGGCTGGGCCTATTTCCAGAACGCCCGCTACAAGGATGCCGCGCGCGCGCTGCGCAAGGCCACCGCGCTCGATCCCGAGCATGCCGAAAGCTTCTCGTTCCTGGGCGAGGCGCTGGTCATGGCCTCGCGCCGTGAAGGGCAGATGCCGCGCGCCGCGCGAATCGCGTTCGACAAGGCCTTGGCGATCGATCCCAAGAATGCCCGCGCCCGCTATTTCAAGGCGCTGTCGCTCGATCTCGCTGGCCAGCACCGCCGCGCCCTGCGCGCCTGGTTCGCGCAGTTGAGCGAGACGCCACCCGATGCGCCCTATGCCAGCGATATCCGCAGCGTGATCCGCAGCGTGGGCAAGCGCCACCATATCGAGGTGGAAAAGCGCCTGGCGATTGCCGATGCCCAGGCCCGCCTGCCCAAGGTGGACAAGGACAAGGCGAAGGATAAGGCCAAGAACAAGGGTAAGGACGGGGGCAAGGATGCCGAGCGCCGCAAGGGCGCGCTGCCCGGGCCGGCCCATGCCGAGCTCAAGACCGCGTCGGGCGCGCAGACCGGCGGCGTGGACAGCGGCACGCGTGCGGCGATGGAGCGCAGCATGGTCGATGGCCTGGAAGCACGGCTGGCGCGCAACCCCGGCAACGTCGATGGCTGGATCCTGTTGATTCGCAGCCGCGTGCAGCAGGACCGGCGCGATGACGCGGCCAAGGTGCTGGCACGGGGCCTTGCCGCGTTCAAGACCCAGCCCGCCAATGCGCAGAAGCTGCGCGATGCTGCCGCTCGGCTGGGAATCGCGGCTGATTGAGCTTTTTTCGCGCGAATCGGCCCGGATATCGCCGCTGATCCCGATGGCGATTGGAAAAAATCGTTAACCGTGTGGGCTTACGATTGGCTTGCGCAGGCCCTGCCGTTACCGCTTGGGGGAAGCGGCACGGTTAGGGTTTGCGCGAATGCGATGAAATCGGCGTTTGCCGCGATGATCTCTGGCAAATGCCTGCCGACACGGGACCTGTGCTTACGGTAAATTAACCTTTCATGTTCATAGGTCCTATGGTTAATGAAGGGCATGCGCCTCAACAGGGAGGCTGTGCCGGGGAATGGCAAGAAGGGGCTGATCCATGCGCGTGCTGCTGATCGAGGACGAGCCGGCAACGGCCAAGGCCATCGAATTGATGCTGACGGCCGAAGGATTCAATGTCTACTCCACCGACCTGGGTGAGGAAGGCCTCGATCTCGGCAAGCTGTATGATTACGATATCATCCTGCTCGACCTGAACCTGCCCGACATGCACGGGTACGATGTGCTGAAAAAGCTGCGCGTCGCCAAGGTGCAGACGCCGGTGCTGATCCTTTCGGGCATTTCCGAAATGGATTCCAAGGTCCGCTCGTTCGGCTTCGGCGCCGACGATTATGTGACCAAGCCTTTCCATCGCGAAGAACTGATCGCCCGCATCCATGCCGTGGTGCGCCGGTCCAAGGGCCATTCGCAATCGGTCATCCGCACCGGCAAGCTTTCGGTCAATCTCGACGCCAAGACCGTGGAAGTGGACGCCGCGCGCGTGCACCTGACCGGCAAGGAATACGCGATGCTCGAGCTGCTTTCGCTGCGCAAGGGCACGACGCTGACCAAGGAAATGTTCCTCAACCATCTCTATGGCGGGATGGACGAGCCCGAACTCAAGATCATCGACGTGTTCATCTGCAAGCTGCGCAAGAAGCTGGCCCATGCCTGCGGCGGCGAGAACTACATCGAAACCGTGTGGGGCCGCGGCTATGTGCTGCGCGATCCCGACGACATGACGGCCATCGAAGCGGCCTGATCCTTCTTCCTCGTGAACAATCCCGAAGCGGCCCGTTCCCACGACGGGCCGTTTTCGTTTGGTGTTTCACGTGTAACATTGGGTTCGCGCGAGCGTGCCGGCAGTGGGCCAGACCAGCAAGCGGGACCCCGGATCAAGTCCGGGGTGACGTTGAATTTCCAGGTTGCTTGTAATGCTCGTCATCCTGGACTTGATCCGGGGTCCCGCTTGCTGGTTGTGCAAGACGCGAGAGCACCTGCGGTCGGCAATTTCTGACATGCCCTCTCTACCGCGATCTTTGGGTTTGACCGAATGTGATTCGCGCAGAGGCGCGGAGGCGCAGAGATTTCGTTTATCTCTGCGCCTCCGCGCCTCTGCGCGAAATATTCGTCGTGTTCCAACACGCTTAGAAACAGCTGTCGTCCAAGATGGATGGCCCTTGCACAGCTCTGGATGAAGCGATCGCTGGCCCTCTCCACATGGCTTACCGGAACTTCTCCAGCAGCAGATACCAGCGCATGCCCAGCATCAGCAGCGGGTTGCCGAGCCAATCGCCCAGCGGCACGCGCACCGGCTTGAGGGCGGCGAAGATGTCGAAGCGTTCCACCGTGCCGGCGATGGCCTCGGCCATGACTTCGGCGACGACGTGGCTGGTGGCGACGCCGTGGCCGGAATAGCCTTGCGCATACCACACGTTGCTGTCCAGCTTGCCCAGCTGCGGCGCGCGGTTGATGACGATGCCCATGGCGCAGGACCAGGCGTGCTCGATCTTCACGCCCGCCAGGCGGGGGAAGGTGGCCTCGATCGCGGGACGCAGTTCATCGGCGAAAGAGCGTGATTCGCGGCCCGAATAGTTGGCACCGCCGCCAAACAGCAGGCGCCCATCGGCGGTGAGGCGGTAGTAATCGAGCACGAAGCGGCAATCATAGACCGCCAGGTCATGCGGGTTGATCGCCCGCGCCGCATCGCCCAGCGGCTCGGTCGCAACGATGCCACCGACCGCCGGAAAGATCAGGCCGCCCAGGCGCTGGCGTTCCAGCTTGTGATAGACATCGCCCGCGATCATCACCTGGCTGGCGGTGACGCTACCTTGGGCGGTCACCACGCGCGGGCGTGGCCCGTGGGCGATATCGAGCACGGGGGAGCCTTCGAACAGGCGCACGCCAAGCTGCGCGGCGGCCTTGGCCTCTCCCAGGCACAGCTTGAGCGGATGCAGGTGCATGTTGCGGCTGTTGAGCAGGCCGCCGCAATAGAGCGGGCTTTCCAGGTGATCGCGCATGCCGGCCGCATCGAGCAGCACGACATCATCGCCCATGCCGCGCGCGCAGGCCTGGGCAAAGGTCTCTTCCAGCTCGGCCATGTGCGAGCGCTTCATCGCGGCGTGGATGTGCCCATGCTTGAGGTCACAGGCGATGCCATAGCGGGCGATGCGGGCGGCGATCACGTCTTGCCCGTGCCAGCGCAGCCACCAGATGAAGTCGTCCAGCTCTGCCCCCAGGCGGCGTTTCCACTGCATGCGCAGTTCGCCTTCGCCCGAAAGACTGCCGGTTACCTGGCCGCCGTTGCGCCCGCTCTGGCCCCAGCCGATGCGGTTGGCTTCCACCAGGATGACCGAGAGGCCCCGCTCAGCCAGTTCCAGCGCGGTGTTGACGCCGGTAAAGCCACCGCCGATCACCACGACATCGGCACTGTGATCACCCTGGAGCACGGGCCAGGCAGTGTCATCGCCCAGGCTGGCGGAATAATAGGTGCGGGGGCGGTCGATCAGCGGTGCGGTGGCCATGGCCGATCATTGCCAAGATGGATCACAGATCAAGCGAAACCGTGCGGTATGTGCGCCGGGCATTGACCGCAACGCGCGCCCCTGCCATCGGCTGCGCCCCATGACGGCATACAAATCCGGCGACCCGACCACGCTCAACCGCCTCTATGGCCGCGCCAAGGGCAAACCCCTGCGCCAGGGCCAGCAGGCATTGGTCGATACCCTGCTGCCCCGCATCGCGGTGCCGGCGGAAGGCCCGGTAACGGCCAAGGCGCTGTTCGGGCAGGATTGCCCGCTGCATTTCGAGATCGGCTTTGGCGGCGGAGAGCACATGGCCTATCGCGCCAACCTGCTGCCCGATCATGGCTTTATCGGCGCCGAACCGTTCCTGAATGGCGTGGCCCAGGCGCTGACCCACGTGGATGGCGACAATGGCGCCCATCCGCCGCTGGGCAATGTGCGCATCCACCACGGTGATGCGCTGGAAGTGCTGGAACGCGTGCCCGATGGCACGCTGTCGTTCCTTTATCTGCTGCATCCCGATCCCTGGCCCAAGGCGCGCCACGCCAAGCGGCGCATGATGAACGATGGCCCGGTCGATCTGTTCGCGCGCAAGCTCAAGCCGGGCGGCGAATTCCGCTTTGGCACCGACCATCCGATCTATCTGCGCCACGCGCTGATGGTGATGCGCCGCCACACCGACCAGTTTCAATGGCTGGCGCAGGGCCCGCAGGATTTCCAGCAGCGCCCGGGCGGCTGGCCCGAAACCCGCTATGCCGCCAAGGCCCGCGCCCAAGGCCATGAAATCTGGTACTTCCGCTATCGCCGTAGCTGAGGACCGGGGCGCCAGCGCGCCTTGGTGCAGTTTGCCGTAACCGGCAGGCGGGGCCCGTGCGCATGGGGTGATTAATGGCGCGCTAACTATCCAGGCGTAGCGTTTGCTGTAGCGGCGGGACTGGGTGCGAACGGCACGGACCGCCGGATCGGAGCGCGCCATGTCTCACCACCAGACTGCCACCCAGCTGCTCAACGAACTGCGCGAATTTGCCAGTTTTCCGGCCGCGACCCAGCGCTATATCCGGCGCAGCCTGGATATCGGGCTGGGCCGGCGCGATGCGTTCCAGATCTGGGCGCGCACGGCGGCCGAGACTGCGGCGATCCGCACGCAATACGTGGTCTATCAGGATCTCAAGCTGCTGCGCACGATGCTGCCCGAAGGCCCGGCGGCCGATGGCATCGAGCGGTTCATGGGGGCGCTGATCCGCCTGAGCGCGTTCGATCTGGGCCAGGACCGGCTCGACGGATTTTCCGCCTATCGCTTTCTCTACGAGCGCCTGCTCGGCGCCGAGGTGCGGCCCTGGCTGCCGGCAGCATTTTGCGGCGCGGCCGCCCTGCCGCAGATCCGCCCGCTGCGGCGCAAGGACCTGCTGCAATCGATCAGCGAGGCAGCGGCCACGGCACCGGGTTGGTCCACCCGCGCGCCGACGTTCTATCCCGATTTCGTGCCGCTGGAAGAAGCGGCCTGAGCCACGGCCTGCGCGCGCTGCCCACTGGTGGCGGCAGTGCCGGCCGAGGCCAGCACGATCAGGCCGATCGCCAGCCATTGATCGGGGGTGAGCCTTTCGCCCAGCAAGGCCCAGCCGGTGAGCGCAGCAACCGCCGGCGCGGCACTGAGCAGCATGCCAAAGACGCCCGCGGGCAGGCGGCGCATCGCCTCTATCTCCAGCCCATAGGGCAGCGCGCTGGACAAGATGGCGATGGCCAGGCCCATGGCCAGGGCATGGGGCATGAGCAGCGCCGGGCCGCCGCTCACCACCGCCAGCACCGGCACGACGACGATGGCGGCCACGGCCATGCCCCAGGCCACCGCATCGCTGCCCAGGGCCGCCGCCACGCGCCGGCCGGTGACGATATAGCTGGCCCAGCACACCGCCGCGCCGCCCGCCAGCAGCAGTCCGCGCGGGTCAAGCGCCTGGCCGGGGTGCCAGGGCAGCAGCAGCGCCAGGCCGCCCACCGCGCAGGCCAGCCACAGAAAATCGCGCGGGCGGCGTGAGGCGGCCAGCACGATGGCGAGCGGCCCCATGACCTCCACCCCCACGGCAATGCCGATCGGGATATGCGAAAACGCCTGATAGATCAGCACGTTCATGATCCCCAGGATCGCGCCATAGCCAGCCAGGCCCGCCCACAGCGCGCGCGGCACCGGGCGCCGCCACGGCCGCCGCCAGGCCAGCAGCACCAAGGCCGCCAGCGCCACGCGCAGCAGCGTGGTGCCGCCTGCGCCGACCACGGGAAACAGCTGCTTGGCAAAGCCGGCGCCGAGATTGCCCGAAACCTGCGCGGCCAGGGTGGCACAGGCGCCGACCAGGGTAGCGCGGGAAGCGGGGCGAGACATCGGCTGTCCTTAGCGCATGCATGCCGCGCCGCCAGCCTTATCCCTTGTAGAGCGCGTCCATCCGCGGGCCATAGCGTTCGCGGATCTTGTGGCGGCGGATCTTGAGCGAGGGGGTAAGCTCCTCGTTGGCGATGGCAAAGGGTTCGTCGGCCAGGGTGAACTGGCGCACCTTTTCGATCACCGACAGGTCGCGGTTCACCCGGTCCACCGCCTCGCGCACGGCGCTGCGGAAGGCGGGAAGATCGGCGAGCCGCGCCAGATCGTGGGGGGCATCGTTTTCCACCGACCACTGCATCGCCCATTCGGCATCGGGCACGATCAGGCCCACGACATAGGGGCGCTTGTCGCCCGACACCATCGCCTGGGCGATTTCGGGCTGCAGGGTGAGCATGCCTTCGATCTTTTGCGGAGAGACATTGTCGCCCTTGTCGTTGACGATCATGTCCTTCTTGCGATCGGTGATCTTGATGCGGCCCTGGCCATCGATATGGCCGATATCGCCGGTGTGCAGCCAGCCATCCTGGATGGCGCGGGCGGTTTCGGCGTCGTTGTGCCAATAACCGTGCATCACCAGTTCGCCGCGCACCAGGATTTCCCCATCGGGCGCAATCGCCACTTCCACGCCTGAAAGCGGCGGGCCGACGGTATCCATGCGAATGCCGGCGGCAGGGCGGTTGCAGGCGATCACCGGGCCAGCCTCGGTCTGGCCATAGCCTTGCAGCATGGTCAGCCCCATCGCGTCAAAGAACAGCCCGACCTCGGGATTGAGCGGCGCGCCGCCCGAAACCAGCGCCTTGATCCGCCCGCCAAAACGCGCGCGGACCTTGGGGCGCAGGGTGCGTTCGATCAGCAGGTTGAGCGGCCGATCGATCAGCCGCAGATGCCCGGTCTCTTCCCGGTGGGCGGCGATCGCCAGGGCACGGTCCATCAGCCAGGCTGCCACGCGGCCCTGCTTCTCGATCTGCTTGATGATGCGGGCGCGCAGCACTTCGAACAGGCGCGGCACCACCACCATGATCGTGGGGCGCACTTCCTCGATGTTGCTGGCCAGCTTTTCCAGGCTTTCGGCATAGGCAATCCGCGCGCCCACGCCGATCGGCAGCCACTGCCCGCCGGTGTGTTCATAGGCGTGGCTCAAGGGCAGGAACGAGAGGAACAGGTCATCGCCCAGATGGAAATCCTCGGCCAGGATCTGGGCCGCGCCGGCAACGTTGGCAAGGATCGCACCATGGTGCTGGCGCACCCCGCGCGGGGCGCCGCCGGTGCCGCTGGTATAGATGATGCAGGCCAGATCCTCGCGCCGGATCGCGGCGACCCGCTGGCTCACGGCCGCACGGGCGGCGGTGGCATCGCCCTGCAGCAGCACTTCCCAATCGTGGAAATGCAGCGTGCCCGATTGCTGCTGGCGCAGCGGTTCGATGCCGATTACATGCTCGGCACAAGGCGCGTTGAGCGCGGCGGCAAGCAGCGGCTGGGCCAGCTTGGCATTGGACACGATGATCGCGCGCGCCCCGGAATTTTCCAGGATATGCAGGTGATCGCGCGCGGTATTGGTGGTGTAGGTGGGCACGGTGACGAGGCCGGCGGCCATGATCGCGATATCGGCGATGCACCATTCCGGGCGGTTTTCCGATACCAGCATGACCCGGTCACCGGGATTGAGGCCCAACCCGCGCAGCGCCTGGGCCAAGAGGCAGACCTGATCGGCCACGGTGCGCCACGATTGCGCCACCCAGGCGCCCTGGCGCTTGGCCGAGAGGAAAGGCGCATCGCCATGCTGCGCCGCGCGGGCCAGAAACAGGCTGACCAGGTTCGGCATCTCGGCAAGCTGTGCCACTTGCACGGCGGCTTGGTTTTCACCCACGGACACGCACACTCTCCCTGCTGGCCCGCATTCGGGCCAGTTCCCAAAACGGATAGCTAGGCCGGGCGTTCCGTTACGGCAAGCGGGGTTTGCGGGCAGTCACCCGGCTGCCACGGGGCAGCCGGGATGGCACGTCGGCTTGGGATTGGGACCCGTTACTGGGCGATGGCGGCGCCTTCGCTGCGCGGATCGGCCGCGCCCTGCCAGCGATCGCCCACGCGTTCGATCGCGTTGGCCTTGAGCGGCATCTTGCACGCCTGGGCCTGGGCATGGCCCATGGCGATCAGCGTGGGGATCATCGCCTCTAGGCGGCTGCCCTGTTCGACGCAGACGCGGTCACCGGGCGCGAACAGCACGGGCAGTGCCAAGGCCTGCTGCGCGGTAAGATGCCAATCGAGCACGCCGATCAGGGCGCGGATCACCTGCGCGGGGATCGTGGCGCCACCGGCCGCGCCCACCACCAGGCGGATCTGGCCATCGGGGCCGAATACCACCGTGGGTGACATCGAACTGCGCGGCCGCTTGCCGCCTTCCACCCGGTTGGCAGTCAACTGCCCGTCGCGCAACGGATCAAGGTTGAAATCGGTGAGCTCGTTGTTGAGGAAATAGCCGCCGGCCATCAGCCCCGAACCAAACGCGCTTTCCACCGTGGAGGTATAGCTGGCGGCATTGCCCCAGCGATCGACCGCGACGAAATGCGAGGTGCCGAATTCGGGCTGCGGCCGCGCCGGAGCAAGCTGGGCGGTAACCCCGGCGGGAACGCCGGCGGAAACGTGGGGCAGCGCGGTCTGGGCTGAAATCAGCTGCGCGCGCTGCGCCAGGTAGGCCGGATCGACCAGGCCCGCCACCGGCACTTTGACGAAATCGGGATCAGCGAGGTACTGGTCACGATCGGCATAGGCAAGGCGCTCGCTTTCGGCCAGCAGGTGCCAGGCCACCGGGCTGTCTGGCCCGAGCGCGGAAAGATCGAAGCGTTCGAGCTGGCCCAGCGTGGCGAGCACCGTGGTGGCACCCGACGAGGGCGGCCCCATCGAGCAGATGCGGTATTGGCGATAGCGGCCGCAGACCGCCGGGCGCGGCACGGCCTTGAACGCGGCAAGGTCTGCCGTGGTCATCGGTGCCGGGTTGACCGGGGCCGTGCCCACCTTGGTGGCGATCGCCTGGGCATTGGCGCCGGAATAGAACCAGTCGGCACCATGAAGCGCCACCGCCTCGAGCGTATCGGCCAGCGCCGGGTTGCGCACCACCGTGCCCACCGGCAGCGGCTGGCCATCGGCGCCATAGAACAGCGCCTTGCCGGCCGGATCGAGGCCGGCGATATCGGGATTGTCGGCCAGGGCATGATAGAGGCGCGGGGTAATGGCAAAGCCATCGCGCGCAAGGCGGATCGCCGGGGCGAACAGCATGCGCCAGGCGAGCTTGCCATGTTCGGCATGGGCGAGCGCGGCCAGGCGCAGCGAGCCGGGCACGCCCACGCTGCGCCCGCCGGGGCGCGCCTGGGGGAAGGCCATGGCCTGGCCATCCTTGAAGAACCACTGCGGCGTGGCGGCGGCAGGCGCTTTTTCCCGCCCGTCGACCGTATCGACCTGGCCGGCCGCATCGGCCATGACCAGGAAGCCACCCCCACCGATGCCCGAGCTTTGCGGTTCCACCACGGTCAGCGCCAGCATCACGGCGAGCGCGGCGTCGGTGGCCGACCCGCCCTGGCGCAGCATCTGCGCGCCGGCATCGGCCGCGCGCGGATCGGCCGCAGAGACCAGGCCCTGGCGGCCGACATCGGCCCCGTCGGTGCGGCCCGGTGTCAGGGCCTGGGCCGGCGCCGGGCTGGTGCCGGCTGCGGGCGGATTGCCCGGCATGGTCTGGCAGGCAGACAGGGCCAGGGTGGACAGAACCGCCAGCGAGGCGGTGGCAAGCGAGGGGAAGCGGCGCAAGTTCATGGCAGCAATGGCTATTGCGTCCCGACCGCCTCTGCAATGCTTGTCATGCCTTCGGCGCGCACACGGCGGGCGAGGCCAGCGATAATGTGCTGCGCCAACCTGGGGCCGTGATAGACCATGCCGCTGTAGATCTGGATCAGGCTGGCCCCGGCACGGATGCGCTGCCAGGCATCTTCGGCACTGGCGATGCCGCCCACGCCGATCAGCGGGATGGCCCCACCGGTGGCGCTGCGGAACGCACGCAGCATTTCCAGCGCCAAGGGGGCGAGCGGCTTGCCTGACAGGCCGCCGGTTTCGCCGGCATGGGCCGAACGCAGGCTGGCCGGGCGGGTGATCGTGGTGTTGCTCACGATCAGGGCATCGAGCCGCTTGTCCATCGCGATGCGGCAGATCGCATCGATATCCGACCGCTGCAGATCGGGCGCGAGCTTGAGGAAGATCGGCGTCTTGTGCGGGGCGCGTGCGGCAATCACCGCATCGAGCAGATCGCCCAGCGCGCTTTCATCCTGCAACGCGCGCAGGCCCGGCGTGTTGGGCGAACTGATATTGACCGTGAGATAGGTGGCCAGCGGCGCCATGATCCGCGTCATTTCCGCGTAATCGGCCACGCGATCGACCGAATCCTTGTTGGCCCCGATATTGGCGCCGAGGATGCCGGGCTTGCCCAGGCGCTGCGTCAGGCGCCGGCTGACCACTTCGGCGCCATCGTTGTTGAAGCCCATGCGGTTGATCACCGCCTCGTCCTCTACCAAGCGGAACAGGCGCGGGCGCGGGTTGCCTGCCTGTGGGCGCGGCGTGACCGTGCCGATTTCGACGAAGCCGAAATCCAGGCCGAACAGCGCATCGGGCACCTGGGCATTCTTGTCGAAGCCCGGAGCCAGGCCCACCGGATTGGGAAAAACGATCCCTGCCACGCGCTGCGCCAGGGCAGGCTCGGGCGCGGCGCGACCGCCGGCCGGCGCCATGGCCAGCATGCGCAGCGTCAGCGTGTGGGCGGTTTCTGCCGGCAAGCGAAAAAGCAAAGGGCGTGCAAGACGATAAAGCATTAACGAGCCATGCGTTGGGTGCGGTCGGGGAAGGGAAACCCTATTGCGGGCCGGGCGCGCGCCGCCAAGCGCCAAAACACGCCCGGCATGCATTCGTGTCGCAGCGCGGGGCGAAAACTTTTCCGCTGTGGCGCGGATGCCACCGATTTTGTCGAATCCATACAATCAGGGAATCGACCTATCGCTTAGGTCCGCTTTGCGACCCGAAGGGCTCGGTGCAGTGATGTATCGGGTTCTCCACTTTACGGCGGCTTGGGCCCTGGCCCCAGCCGCCGTTTTTTCATCCATTATCGAAGTATCGCTTTGTATTGCTTGACATGACAGTGGCTTGGATGGTCGCTGGCAACAATGGGGCAATACAAAAGATCACACTATCGGCAGCCGTTCCGGGTGCAGCGATGAACGATGCCACCGCCCCGCGGCGCCCGGCGGGTATCGGCCTGGCGCTCGATCGCTGGCCCGCGCCGCTTGCCCTGGCGCCCTATGTCGGCAGCTTTTTCCAGATTTGCGGCACGGACGCGCTGCACGAGGATATGCTGCCGGCCGGCCCGGCCATGCTGGCGATATTCCTGCGTGGGGAAGGGCTGCTGCGCCTGCCCGGTGGCCTGGCCGATGCCAGCGCGCCGGCCAGCCTGATCACGCCGCTGCGCGCCGCCGCGCGGATCGAGATTGCCGGGCCTTGGCACGTATTCGGCGCGCTGCTCTCGCCACTGGGTTGGGCCGCACTGACCGGTGGTCTTTCCGCCTCGGAACAGGGCAACCGGCTGCGCGATGCGGGCGAACTGCTGGGCGGCGGCGTGCGGCGCCTGGCGGCAGACCTGATCCAGGGGCATGGCGTGCGGCCATTCACCCTGGCCGAACTGGTGGCGCGCACCGCGTCGGTGCTGCAGGCGCGGCTGCATGCCCTGTCTGACGCGCACGTGCGCCTGGTGGACGAGGTGCAGGTCTGGCTGGGCCGCGCGATGTCACCGGTGGTGGACGATCTCTATCGCGATGCGTGCTATTCCCCGCGCCAGTTGCAGCGCCTGGTCGATCGCTATTTCGGCCTTCCGCCCAAGCAGTTGGCGCGGCAGCATCGCGCCCTGCGCGCCGCTGCGCTGCTGGCCGATCCCGCCACCACGCCGCAGCAGGCGGCCAGCGTAGCCGATCATTTCTATGACCAGTCGCACATGATCCGCGAAGTGCGCCTGGTGACCGGGCGCACCCCGGCGCGGCTGGTCGAGCAGCGCTTGCCTCTGCTCGATGCCATGCTGGGCCTGCATGGGCCAGCGATACGGCGGATCGGCGCGCTGGCCGGGGCTGCAGCACCCACCATCCCGCTGCCCGCCACCCCGGCCTGCTACGGCCCGCAGGGGTGATGCGGACCGCAGGGTGATGCGGCCGAAAGAGGCTGGCGTGATCAGCCGGCCAGCGTGTGCGCGCCGATATCGGCCACGGTGCGTGCGCCCGTCAGCGCCATGGTCACGCGCATGTCGCGCGCGATGAGATCGAGCAACTGGCCCACGCCCGCGCCGCCCCGCGCCGCCAGGGCATAGATGAACGCGCGGCCCAGCATCACCGCATCGGCGCCGCTGGCCAGCATGCGCACCACGTCGAGCCCGGTGCGCACGCCCGAATCTGCCAGGATGCGCAGATCGCCCTGCACCGCATCGGCGATGCGCGGCAGCGCCGCCACGGACGACAGCGTGCCATCGAGCTGGCGCCCGCCATGGTTGGACACGACCAGGCCATCGGCGCCAAAGCGCACCGCATCGCGCGCGTCTTCGGGTTCGAGGATGCCCTTGACCACCATCGGCCCGTCCCAGAAGGCGCGAATCCATTCCAGATCCTTCCAGCCGATGCCGGGATCGAAATTGTTGCCCAGCCAGCCGATGTAATCGCCCAGCGCCATGGGCTTGCCCATATAGGCCGAGACATTGCCAAGGTCGTGCGGCTTGCCGCGCAGGCCCACGTCCCAGGCCCAGGCGGGGTGGGTCATCGCCTGGATCATCCGCCGGAGCCCGGCATTGGGGCCCGACATGCCCGAATGCGCATCGCGATAGCGCGAGCCGGGCAGCGGCATGTCGACCGTGAACACCAGGGTCTTGATGCCGGCAGCCTTGGCGCGTTCCAGCACGTTGCGCATGAAGCCGCGATCCTTGAGCACGTAGAGCTGGAACCAGATCGGGCGCGGGCACTGCGCCTGCACTTCTTCGAGCGGGCAGACCGACACGGTGGAAAGCGTGAAGGGCACGCCATGGGCAGCCGCGGCGCGTGCGGCCTGCACTTCACCGCGGCGGGCATACATCCCGGTGAGCCCAACCGGCGCGAGGACGACCGGCAGGGCCATGTCTTCGCCAAACAGGGTGGTGGCGGTGGACAGCCCGCCCACGTCGCGCAGCACGTTCTGGCGGATGCTCAGCGCCTGGAGATCGGCCTCGTTCCGGCGCAGCGTGGTTTCCGCACCCGATCCGCCGTCGATATAGTGAAACAGAAACGGCGGCAGGCGCCGCGCGGCCGCGCCACGGAAATCGGTGGGTGCGGAAATGATCATCTGCCTTGCTTCCTGCTGTGGCGTGTGCGGCGCGGCCGTTGCGATCGGGCCGTTCCTGGCGGCACGCCCTATCACGGCAGTGCCGCGATGGGGAGGGGGAGAACCTGTGGTGATGATCGATTATGATTGCATGCAATCAAAAAGGGGCGCCGCTAAGCGCCCCTTTCCGAAACCACCCGCGCGGCCAAGATCAAAGTTGGAAATCAGTGGCTTGCAGGTTGATGACGCCATCCAGCCGGATCCAGAAATCCGACAGGCCATCGCCATTGGTATCACCCTGGACATAGGTGTTGCCGGCCGTCTGGATATAGCGCAACTCGCCCGCCACGTGATGGAATGCGCTGGTGCCGATCCAGGCAAAGGCATCATCGCCCACGGTATGGGTATTGGCGTCCACCCCGATCAACGAGATCAGGTCTTTCGATCCGCGCGAAAAGTCGGTGATGCGGTCGGCAGTGGCGGCGGTGTTGCCGCCGAAATCGCCATCGCGGAAGATGAACTTGTCTGCCCCCGCGCCGCCGGTCAGCACATCGCGCCCGGCGCCGCCGATCAGGCGATCGTTGCCCGCGCCGCCATCCAGCGTGTTGCGCCCGGCGTTGCCGGTGATGACATTGGCGCCGCTGTTCCCGGTCACCACCAGGTTCTTGGTGCCGGTCAGCGTTACGTTGTCGACATCGGCGCCCATGGTGAAGCTGTGGTTTGAGGCTACCGTCACCACGTCGGACAGGGCAAAGCTGATTCCGCCCAGGGCTTCATACTTGCTGGCGTTGATGGTGATGCCGGTGGTGGCATCGATCGCGGTGATGCCCGATCCGGCCAGCCCGGCCAGGGTATCCGCACTGAGCGCGGCGATCGCGGCGCCGGTGTCGACCAGCGTGATCGGCCCGCTGCCGACGAGCTGGATATTGCCGAGTTGCCCCGCCTGGGCCGCGGTGAGGCTGAAGCCGCCGCCCGAGACTTCCACGCTGTCGACCCCGTTGGCATCCATGGCGGCGAACACGGCCGGCGAGAGCGTGGCAAGATCCGTGGCGCTGGCGGTGATAGTCACATCATCGGCCGCGGCAAGGTGCATCGTGCCCAGCGCGGTAAACTGGGCCAGCGATAGCACCAGCGCATCGTCGCTGGCATCGATCGCGGTAAAGCCGCGCCCGGCAAGCCAGCCCAGATCATAGGGCGACAGGTTGGCCAGCGTCGCCCCGCTTTCGGCAAGGACCACGTTGCCGCCGACAAAGGTGTAGTCGCTGTAGCGGCCAAGATCCGCCAGGCCGAGGGTGAGCGTGCCCTGGGTTACGGCGATGGCATCGATGCCATGCTGGCCCAGGATCGCGCGCGTTTCGTTGTCGAGCGCAAAGGCCTGCTGGGCGGTGAGATCGACCACGGCGAGGTCTTCCCCCGAAACATACATGCCGCCCATGGCGCTCACTTGCGCAAGCGAGAGATGCACGCTGCCGTCGGTGGCATCGATCACGCCAACCCCGCGCGCGGCCAATGCGGCAAGGCCATCGGCCGACAGCGCGGCGATATGCGCGCCGGTATCCACCAGGCTGCGGCCATCGTAGCCAGCAAGGTCCATCGACCCGAGCGCAGCATACTGCGCCACCGACAGGGCCAGTGGGCCGTTGACCTGGATGACGTCCACCCCTTGCGCGGCCAGGGCCAGCAGGTCCTGCGGCGCCTGCGCGGCCAGCGCGCTGCCGCTGACCATGAGGCGCACGGTGACATCGGGATCGATCGCCAGGCCGCCCTGCGCCAGATGGTGCAGCGTGGCGAGATCAACATAGAGCGGCTCGCCCAGCGTGCCCACCATGTCGACCCCGGCGTCCACCAGCGCGGCGATGTCCTGGGCGCTGAGCGTGGCCAGGCTATCGCCGTTGAACCACAGCCTGACAGTGTCTGCACCCGTCAATGCCACGGTGCCCAGCGCCAGGAACTGGCCATAGGATAGGGTGATCTGATCGTCGCTGGCATCGATTTGGGTCACCCCGCTATCGGCAAAGGTGGCCAGCGTTTCTTCGCCCAGGTTGGCAATCGCCGTGCTGCTGTCGCGCACCACCACCGCGTCGCCATGGGCAAAGCCGATGCCGTCCTGCACCAGGCGCGACCAGCCATCGACGCCCACGGTGATCGCGCCATCGGTGGCGTGGATCGTGGTGACGCCGCGCGCTGCCAGGTCATCGATCTGGGTGCGCGTCAGGGCGGCCAGGGTTGCCGCGCTATCGGCCAGGGTCAGCACGTCGTCTGGCGCGATGCCGAGCGGGGCGATGGCGTGGAATTGCGCCAGCGACAGCGCCAGCCTGTTGTCGGTGGCATCGATCCGGTCGAACCCGGCATCGACCAGGGCCGCCAGCGCCTGGGGCGAGAGGGCCGCCAGCGCGCTGCCGCTATCGGTGATCGTGGCGGTGCTGGCAGGGTCGATCGCCATGCCGGCGATCGCCTGGGCCTGGCTGACCGTTACGGCAAAGCCGTGACCGGTGGCGGCAATGGCGGTAACCCCGGCGGCACGCAGGGCGGCAATATCCTCCACCGCCAGCGTGGCGAGATGCGCCCCGCTATCGACCAGGGTGGCCGGCAGGCCGGGGGCAAAGACCATGCTGCCCAGCGCCAGGGCCTGTGCCACGGTCAACGCCGCACTGGCATCGGGCGTGCGCAGGATATCGACGCCCTGGCTGGCAAGGTCGGCCAGCTGCGCGGGCGTCAGGGCCGAAAGCTGCCCTGCCGCGATGGCCAGCGTGACACTGTCGCCCTGGGTCAGCGTGGCCGTGCCCAGCGCATCGAGCTGCGCCGTGGTCAGCACCAGGGCATCGTTGGTGGCATCGATCCGGTCCACCCCGGCGGCGACGAGACCGGCCAGCGCCGTGGCCGAGAGATTGGCCAGTGCATCGCCGGTATCGGCGAGGATCACCGTATCGCCATCGACAAAGGACAGGCTGCCCAGCGCCAGCGCCTGCGCCACGCTCAGCGTCAGCGGGCCATCGGTTACATGAACCCGGTCAACGCCGGTGCTCGCGATCCACGACAGGCTATCAGGGCTGAGTGCGGCCAGGGCGGTGGCATTCTCGGCCAGGATCACCGGCTGGTAGCCGGTGACGGCGATCTCGGCCAGATGCACGGCCTGCACCTGCGCAAAATCGAGCGTAAATGCGCCGCTGCCGGCACGGAGCACGACGACGCCGGTGGCAGCGAGCACTTCGATCGCGGTGGGCGACAGCGTGGCAAGCTGGTCTGCGCTGTCTTCAACCACGATCCCGCCCGAGGCCGTGGGGTAGGCCGACAGGGCAAGGGCCTGCGCCACGCTCAACGTCGGCATGTCGGTGCCGAGGTCGATCGCGTCGATGCCATGATCGGCCAGGGCGGCAATCTGCGTGGCAGAAAGGCTTTCCAGCGCGGACCCGGCAAGCGCCAGCGTCACCGTGGCAGACGGCGCCATGACCATGCTGCCCAAGGCATCGAACTGTGCCTCGGTCAGCATCAGCGCGCCGCCGGTGCTGGCCAGGATATCGACGTGCATGCTGGCGAGGTGGGCAATGGCGGCGGCGTCGAGCGTCGCCAGCACGGCGGGGCTGAGCGTCAGTGTCACGCTGTCGTTCGCCGTCAGCGCCACGGTGCCATCGATCGCCAGGAACTGGTCATAGCTGAGCGTCAGCGCATTGTCGGTGGCGTCGATCTGCCGCACCCCGGCATTGCCCGCCTGGACCAGGTAGGCCGGATCGAGCGCGGCGAGCGCCGCACCGCTATCGGCCAGGACCACGCTGCCGGTGTCCAGATCCACGCCATGGAGCGCATCGAACTGCGCGAGCGACAAGGTGACGGCGCCCGGATCGGTGGCGGCGATATAGGCAACGCCCAGGTCCTGCAGCCGGGCAATGTCTGCCAGCGAGAGGCTGGACAATGCCGTGGCGCTGTCTTCCAGCACGATCTGGTCACCCCGCGTGAACGCGAGCGGCGCCAGTGCGCGGAACGTGCCGAGGCCAAGCACGATCAGGTCATTGCTGGCATCGATCGCATCGACGCCTTGCGCCACCAGGGCGGCAACCCCGGCGCTGTCGAGCATGGCAAGATCGGCGCCGCTGTCGACCAGGACCAGCGTGGCGGCCGGATCGACCGTGACCTGGCCCAGCGCCGCCAGTTGGACCGGCGAAAACGCCAGGACGTGATCGGTCACGGCGATCGTGTCGATGCCGTGGCCGGCGAGCGCGCCCAGCGCCGTGGCATCCAGCGCGGCCAGTGCCGCCCCAGTGCCTGCCAGGGTCACGCTGTCACCATCTGCCAGTACGACCTGGCCCAGCGCGGCGAGCTGATCGATCGTGACGGTAAGCGTGCCCGTGGCCGATGCCAGGCTATCGATGCCCCAGCCGGCCAGGTCAGCCAGCGTCGGCAGGCTGGTATCGTCCAGTTCGGCCTGCGTGGTCACCAGCGTGGCGCTGGTGGCCGTGGCGATGTGCCCGCCATCGAGCGCGTTGAACTGCGCCCAGGTCCATTCCAGCGTCCCTTGCGTGGCGCTGACCACACTGACGCCATGGCCGGCCGCCTGCGCGATCTGGGTGGGAGAGAGCGCGTTGAGCACGCTGGCGCCGTCGGCCAGGGTAAAGCCATGCTGCGTGGCAAAGGTCAGCCCCGCCGCAGCATCAAGCCGCGCCAAGTCGAGCACCAGGGCATCGTCACTGACCATGACGGTGACGCCACCCTTGGCCGAAAGCGTGGCGAGCTGCGCCGCGGTGAGGGCGGAAAGCGCTGCGCCGCTGTCTTCGATGGTCAGCGCTTCGTTCGCGGCCAGGCCGATCCCGGCCATGGCCATGGCGCTGGTGGCATCGAGCGTGAAATGCCCTTCGACGCTGCCGACCGTGGTGGCGCCGAGCGCAGCGAGCGTGGCCCATTGCGTGGGGCTCAACCCTTCCAGCGTGCTTTGCGCATCGTGCACGATCAGCGCGCTGTCCGCCGCCACCACGGCGCCAGCGAGCGCCAGCGCTTGCGCCGCATCGAGCTGCACCGTGCCGTCGCTAATGGCGATACGATCGAGGCCCAAAGCCACCAGATCGGCCAGGGCCGTCGCCGAAAGGCCGGCAAGCCTTGCGCTGCTATCGCGCAGCGTCACGGTGTCGGCGGCGGCCAGCGCCAGCCCGCCTAGCGCCTGCGCCTGGGCCACGCTCAGGGTCAGGGCATGGTCGGTCGTGGCCAGGGCATCCACCCCGGCGGCGGCGAGGGCGGCGAAGTCCTGCGCGGTCAATGCGGCAAAGTCCCCGCCGGTGGCGAGCACGGTGACCATGTCGGCGCCGGTCAGCGCCAGGTTGCCCAGCCCCTGGACCTGGGCCAGCGACAGGGTGAGCAGGTCATCGCTGGCGTCGATCGCGGTGAACCCGCGCGTGCCCAGGTCGGCCAGGTCGGCTAGCGACAGCGCGGCGACATGCGCGCCGGTATCGGCCAGCGTCAGCGTGTCGCTGCCCGACAGGGTCGCCTCGGCGAGCGCCTGGGCCTGCGCCACGGTGAGTGCGAGGACGTCATCACTGGCATCGATCGTGTCGATGCCGGCGGTGACCAGCGCCGCCAGGGCGGTTGCCGAAAGCGCGGCGATGCTGGCGCCGCTGTCTGCCAGCGTCACGCCGTCGGCCGGGGTCAGCGCGATGGTGCCAAGGGCTTGGGCCTGCGCGACGGACAGCGTGAGGCTGCCGCCGGTGGTGGCGATGCGGTCGATCCCGGCAGTGGCGAGGGCCGCGATGTCGGCGGCCGAAAGCGCCGCGATATGCGCGCCGCTGTCGGCCAGCACGATGGTATCTTCGTCTTGCAGTGCCACGGCGCCCAATGCCTGGGCCTGCGCCACGCTCAGTGCCAGGGTGCCGTCGGTGGGGTGGATCGTGTCGATCCCGCGTGCCGCCAGGCCGGCGATCGTCGCGGCGGAAAGCGCGGCAAGATTCGCGCCGGTATCGGCCAGCGTGACGCTGTCAGCCTGGGTCAGGGCGATGGTATCGAGCGCGTCGAGCTGCGCCACGGTCAGCGCCAGGGCATTGTCGGTGGCATCGATGCGGTCGATGCCGAGCTGCGCCAGATCGCCGATCGTGCCGGCCGCCAGCGTGGACAGCGTGGCGCCGGAATCGGCCAGGGTGATTACGTCCGCCCCGGTCAGTGCGGCGCCGGCCTGATCAACCGCCAGCACCTGGTCCACCTGCAGCGTCAGGACATCGTCGATGGCGTCGATCCGCGTCACGCCATGAAGATACAGATCTTCCAGGCTCGTGCCGGCGAGTGCCGCGATCGCGGCGCCACTGTCGGCCAAAACCGCGCTCTGCCCGGTGAACCACAGGTTGCTGTCGACCACGGCCTGGGCCTGCGCCACGGAGAACATCGGCTCGCCATCGCTGGGGCCGAGCAGATCGACGCCGGCCTGCGCCAGGGCAGCGATGGCAGTGGGTGACAGCGCCTCGATCTCGGCAGCAGTCGCCTGGGCGATCACGGTGTTGCTCGGCGTCAGCGCCATAGTGCCCAAGGCGCCGATCTGCGCCAGTGAGAGAGTGAGCGCCCCGTCGCTGGCATCGATCGCGTCGAACCCGGCGCTGGCCAGTTGCGCCAGTTCGACCGGGGTCAGCGCGGCCAGGTTGCTGCCGGTATCGGCCAGGGTGATATTGTCGCTGCCGGTCAGCGCCACGCTGCCCAGCGCCAGCGCCTGCTCCACCGTCAGGCGCAATGCGTTGTCGGTGGCGTCGATGCGGTCAACGCCGATGGCGCCCAGATTGGCGATGTCGGCGGCAGCCAGCGTGGCCAGGGCAGCGCCACTGTCGGCCAGGGTAATCACGTCACCGCTCGCCAGTTCCACCGTGCCCAGGCCCTGAACCTGTGCCACGGAAAGGGTGAGGGCATTGTCGGTCGCGTCGATCTTGTCGATGCCGGCGTCAGCCAGCGCGGCAAAGGCACTGGCCGACAGCGCGGCGAGGTTGCTGCCGCTATCGGCCAGGGTGATCACATCGCCCGCAACCAGTTCCACCGTGCCCAGCGCTTGATACTGCGCGACCGAAAGGGTGAGCACGTTGTCGGTGGCATTGATCTTGTCAAAGCCCGAGGCAGCCAGGCCGGCGATCTGCGCCACGCTGAGCGCGCCGATGCTGGCACCCGTGCCCGATAGCGTGAGCACGTCGTTGGCGGCCACGGTCACGCTGCCCAGCGCCTGGTATTGCGCCAGGGTCAGCGACAGGACGTTGTTGGTCGCGTCAAGCTGGTCCACCCCGGCGGCGGCGAGCGCGGCGATATCGCTGGGGGTAAGGGCGGAAAGCGCGGTGCCCGTGCCGGTCAGCGTCACGGTGTCGCTGCTGGTCAGCGCCACGGTGCCAAGCGCCTGGTATTGGGCGACGCTGAGGTTGAGCGCGTTGTCGGTGGCGTCGATCCGGTCGATCCCGGCATCGGCCAGCGCGGCGATATCGCTGGCAGAGAGCGCGGCGATATTGGCGCCGCTGTCAGCCAGGGTGATCACGTCGCCCGCGGCCAGCGTCACCACGCCCAATGCCTGGTACTGGGCGACGGTCAGGCTCAGCACGTTGTCGGTGGCATTGATCTTGTCGATGCCGTTTGCCGCCAGGTTGGCAAATGCGCTTGCCGAAAGCGCCGCGATGGCAGCCCCGGTATCGGCCAGGGTGACGGTATCGGACGCGGAATAGGGCGCATTGGCGTTATAGGCCGACACGGTGACGTTGATATTCGCCATTTTCTTGACACCTCAAGGCGTTGAAAAGAACATGGCGTACCGCTGCCGCTTGCGCAAAAAGTGGCCGCCAGCTGTGTTGATCCGCCCGGCCAGGGCCAGGCGGCGCATATTCACGAGGTTCGGCGGCGGTTATGCAAAATCGGCTGAATCAACACAATATTGGCTGATATCTGCTGATTGCTAAGTATATATACCAATACTGTGCGTCTTGTTCCGCTGAACGTCATGCGCGGAACGATATGCCGTGTTCACGGTGAATTTATTGTCGGAACAGCTTACGCACAATTACGCGGCGATGGCTTGGATGGCATCGGCGCAGCGCTGGCGCTACGCACGGCGTGGGCCAAGGGGACGATCAAGCATCAGATGGTGGGGGAAGTGGCGCACCCGACAGGATTCGAACCTGTGACCCCTGCCTTCGGAGGGCAGTACTCTATCCAGCTGAGCTACGGGTGCGTGAAGTGGCGCCCTAGCAGTGGCGGGCAGGGCATGCCAGCGGTTTTTGCACGGCCCCGGGCCGCGGCATCGGCACGGTGGAAAATTAGCAATCGGTTAACAATCCAGGCCTAGCCTTTACGCCATGGAACACCCCCCATTCCAGTCCTTCCGCGCGGGCCAAAGCCTTGATTCAGCGCCGCGCGACCCCCTGCGCGAGCCGGCGCGGCAAACCATGCAGGGCGGGCGGCCGCCGCTCTTGCCTGGCAGCGCGCCGGATGTGCTGGGGGCCGATCGGCTGGCCGCGCGGGCACGGCTGGCGGGCACCTCGCCGCTCGATACGGTGTGGACGGCGCTGCACGAGGCGGCGCGCGCGGTGGCGGTGCTGGCGGGGCGTCCGCCCGAACCCCTGCGGCCCGACGTGCGCAACTTTCCCGCGATCATGCGGGCCACCGGCGGCTGGCGGGCCGATCAGGCGCGCGACGGGATCGAGGATCTGGCTGCCGTGCTGCAACCCGGCTTGCGCGCGCTGATTGCCGCGCAGGGCCGCGCCACGCCCGAGGCGCTGCGCCAGGCCGCCCAGGCGCTGTGGCAGGAATTCGAGGCCGCGCGCGCAACGCTGCTCGATCTGATCCCGCCGCTCAATCTTCGGCCGCAACGCTAGGTCGGATCAAGCCGGATCAAGCTGGGCTGCGGCTTTACCTGTTCGCATTATGTTCCTAATCTGGCGCCATGCCCGATTCGATTCTCGTTCCACCCGCTGCCCCTTCCTTGCCGTCCGATGCCCTGGCCGTGGCACGCGGCGTGGCGCGGCTGTTTGCCCGCAACGATATCTGGTGCCTGGCCGAAATGCCGCTGCGCAATGGCCGGCGTGCCGATCTGATGGGAATCGATGGCAAGGGGCGCGTGGTGATCGTGGAAATCAAGGTCAGCCGCGCCGATTTGCTGGGCGATAGCAAGTGGCCGGAATATCTCGATCATTGCGATCGATTCTATTGGGGGCTGGCGCCGCATCTCGATCGCGCCGTGCTCAACGATGCAGCGTTTCTGCCGCAGGCCTGCGGCATCATCGTCGCTGATGGCTATGATGCGGAAATCGTCCGGCCGGCGCCCAGCCTGCCGCTGGTTGCCGCGCGCCGCAAGGTGGAGGTGGAGCGCCTGGCCCGCACCGCCTTGCGCCGGCAGGTGGTGGCGGCCGATCCGGCCTGCGCCACCTGGGGCGTCGAACATTGACCTAAGTCGCGGAACTGGCGCGCAGCACCTTCGACACCAGCGCTTGCGAGATCGATAGCACCCGTGCGGTTTCGGTCTGGGTGAGGCCGCGTGCGGCGAGCGCCACGATCTGCGCATCGCGGGCGGCACGGGCCTGGGCGCCGCTGCGCCCGCTGGGTGCTGCCGCTGGGCTGGGCAACTGATCGGTTTGCTCGTCGCCCCCGTTAGTCAGCGTATCGAGCGCGAGGCCGGGGCCGACGATCTCGCGCGTGGCGGTGCGGCCGTCCGCGCCGCTCGTGGCCAGGCGGGCAAGGCCGGTGGTCTTGTCGATCGACAGGGTGCAGCGCGCCACGTCCGGCTCGGCCATGGCCTGGGCCAGGAGTGCCATGACCGCCTGCGTCAGGCCTTGGTCAGCCGCCGCCATCTTTTCCGCGTTGCGCTTGCGCTTCTTGCCCATGCCCACCCCCATTGCTTGCGCTTGCCGTGATCGATGGTGTATTCGTGATATGAAAAGTATCACGAACCGCCGCGATGGCAAGGTTCAGATGGTGAAATCCGCCGGTACGCTGTCTTCGCCCGGGCACAGGTCATCAGCGTTGAGAGTGAGCGTCAGGCAGGCGCGCGTGCCGGGCATGGCCTCGCCGGGATGCACCGCCTCGTGCGACAGGCGCGCGCCGCGTGAGCGGGTGAGTGCATCGATCAGCCGGGTGCCCAGGCCGGTGCCATGCACGGTGCCGTCGGGCGGCATGCCCCAGCCGTCGTCTTCGACGCACAGCATCAGGCGCGCCTCGGCATCGGCCTGCTGCGTCAGGCGCAGGGTGACGCGCACCACGCCTTCGGCATCGGCTGGATAGGCATATTTGCAGGCGTTCCCGACCAGCTCGTTGGCGGCAAGGCCGATGGTGACGGCGAGATCGGTCTTGAGCCGCACGGGATCGGCATCGACCGTCACCGTGCGCGGCCGCTGGGCCGACCAGGCATCGCCCATGTCGCTGGCCAGGGCAGCGAGATAATCATCGATCGCGACGAATTCGACGTCGTTGGTGGTGTAGAGACGCCGGTTGACCTGGGCGATCGTGGCAATGCGCTGGTGCGCGCGATAGAGCGCGTCGCGGGCGGCCTCGTTGTCCACGCTGCGCGCCTGCATCGAGACGAACGCCATGACCATCTGGAGGTTGTTGGCAACGCGGTGGTTCACCTCGCGCAGCAGCGTTTCCAGCCGGGCGTTGCTGGCGCGCAGATCCTGTTCGGCGCGGTCGCGGGCCTGGCGCAGGGCGGTGGCTTCCAGCACCTGGGCAAAGCTTTGCGCCAGAAGATCGAAGAAATCGTCGCCCACGGCCTTGACGACATAGTCCTGCGCCCCGGCTTTGAGCGCGGCCACGGCGATGCGGCTCTCTTCCGAGCCGGTGACATAGACGATCGGCGGGCAATCGGGCAGGGCGCGCAGCCCTTCGAGGGTGGAGAGGCCATCGCGGCCCGGCATGTAATGGTCAACCGCCACCAGGTCGAAGGCCTGGCTTGCGGTCATGGCGATGCCTTCATCGCCGTTGGCCGCAGTGGTTACGTCATATCCCTTGCGCGCCAGCACCCGCGCGACGAGGCGCCGCAGCCCCTCGTCGTCGTCGATATAGAGAATGCGCGCGGCGGGACGGATCAGACCTCCTCCGCACTCGGGATCTGGATCACCGACAGGAACAGGCCCAGCTGACGGATCGCGTCGGCAAAGCTTTCATAGTTCACGGGCTTGGTGATGTAGACGTTGCAGCCCAGGTCATAGCAGCGCTGGATTTCCACCTTGTCATCGGTGGTGGTCAGCACGACCACGGGGGTGCGGCGCAGCGGGCCATCGTCGCTCTTGATGCGGGCGAGGATATCGATCCCGCTCATGTCCGGCAGGTTGAGGTCGAGCAGGACCAGTGCCGGCCCGTTGTGGCTGGGGCCGTGCTCGCTATCGAGCAGGAATGACAGCGCCGAGGTACCATCGACGAAATGATGGATCGTGTTGGAAATGCCGGCGCGGCGGATGTTCTTCTCGATGAGACGGGCATGACCCTCGTCGTCCTCGATCATCACGATGTTGACGGGACGTTGATTAACCATTGGCTTCTGCGCCTTTCCATTCGATCGGCAGGTTCACGCGGAACGTGGCGCCCTTGCCCAATTCCGAAACCACTTCGATCACACCGCCAAGGCGATAGGCAAGCGCACGAACATGCGCAAGACCGATGCCTTCGCCCGGCTGGTCCTGTACGCCAGAGCGGCGGAAAAGGTCGAAAATGCGTTCATGATCACGCGGATCGATGCCGCGGCCGTTGTCCGTCACCTCGATGATGGCGCGGCCGCGTGCGGCCTTGCCGCTGATGTGGATTTCGCCGGCGCGGCCAGGCTGAAGATACTTCAGCGCGTTTTCCATGAGGTTGGACAGGATCTGTTCCAGCGCGGTGCGATCGCTGCTGAGCGTGGGAAGCGGCGCGATGGTCAGCGTGGTGCCGGTTTCGGTCAGGCGGTGCTGCATCGTATCGGCGATGGAGCGGACCAGCGCGGTGAGATCGAGCGTCTCGGGCGCCAGGGTGCGCCGCCCTTCGCGCGAAAGGCGCAGGATGGCGTTGATCAGCCGGTCCATCTTCTGGGTGGAACTGCGGATGAAGCCGATCGCCTCGGGCAGGTCTTCCTCCACGGCGCGAAGCACGTCGGCGGGCGAGGGCACTGCGGCGCCCGCCTGCGCCGGATCGTGCAGCGAGCGGGCGATCACGTCGGTGGCCGCTTCCAGTTCGGCGGTAAAGCCCATGACGTTGACCAGCGGAGAGCGCAGATCGTGGCTGACGATATAGGCAAAGCGCTGGATTTCGGCGTTGGCGCGCTGCAGTTCGGTGGTGCGCGAATCGACCAGGCGTTCAAGGTCGGCGTTGAGCGCGCTCAATTCCAGGCGCGAGGCGCGCAGATCGCGCAAAGTGCGGCGCACCAGCAGGATCGTGGCGCTGGCCACGGCCAGGATCAGCAGCGCGATGCCCACCAGCACGATGTTGAACGTGCGCAATGTCTGCGCCTGAACCGCCTCGCGCTGGCGCAGCAGCGTGCGTTCTTCATCGGCCATGGCATCGGCCACCTGGCGGATCTCGCGAATATGCACGACCACCGGATCGTGGAAGAAATCGCTGCGCAGGGCGGCCTGCGCGCTTCGGCCCTTGGCGCGCTCCAGCCTTTCGGCGTTCACGTAATCGGTGAGCAGTTGCCGCATCTTGCGGATGTTGGCGGCCTGGTCGGGATTGTCCGTTGTCTTGCGCTGGACCATGTCGAGATCGACCAATGCGCTGGTCAGCGCGTTGTCGAACAACTGGTTGAACGCGGGATCATCGCTCAGCAGGCGGCCACGCCGGGCGGTTTCCATGCGCTCGGCCTTGCTGGCGAAGGCGCCGATGCGTGCCTGCACTTCCAGCGTATGGGCAACCCAGCGCTCGCTGTTGGTGTTGCGCTGTTGCGTCCACAGCGCGGCGCCGAGCCCGGCGAGCAGGGCGGCAAAGCCGATGGTCAAGAGTGTCAGGATGAAGCGGTTGACCCGGGTATCCCTGCCCAGCGCGGTCAGATTCGTCGATTGCATTGAAACCCTTCCCGCGCGGCACGATCGCAAATGGCGCCGCGCGCCCGCGGTTCAAATGCCAATCGGGCCAGTTGGTTCCACCTGCATCCCCCGATAATGGCATTTTTGCGCCGGGGCGAGTGCGGCACGGCTGTGGCAACGCGTGGGTTTGCCATGAAAAAGGGTGCAGGCCGCCTGGCCCGCACCCTTTTTCACGCTATCGCGGCAGCAGCGGGATCAGACCACGCGGCGCACCTTGTTGCGGTGCTGGCCGGTCGTGGCCGGGCCGCGCGGGCGGAAACGGCGCTTGGCCGCCGCTTCGCCACCGGCATCGTGCCGAGCCGCATCGCCACGCGGGGCATCGCTGCGGCGACGGTCCTGGCCGGTGCGGTCGGCGCTGCGCGGATCGCTGCGGCGCGCGTCATCGCGGCGGCCATCGTCACGGCGCGGTTCGCTGCGGCTGTCGGCGCGGGGGCCGTCATGACGCTGGCCCCCATCGTGGCGGCCCCCCTCGCGGCGGCCACCCTCGTGCCGACCACCCTCGCTGCGCCCGCCATCACGGCGGCCACCGCCGTGACGGCCGCGCGGCTGGTCACGGCGCATCTCGGCTTCCTCGCCGGCCGGGCGACGGGCAGGAGCGGGCAGGCGTGCCGCATCGGCCAGGAAGTTTTCCGGCAGCGGCATGACATCGGGCTTCACCTTGGTGAGGCGTTCGATATCGCGCAGGTAGGGCTTTTCATCGGGAGCGCAGAAGCTGATCGCCACGCCGTCGGCGCCGGCGCGCGCGGTGCGGCCGATGCGGTGCACGTATTGCTCGGGCACGTTGGGCAGTTCGAAGTTGAACACGTGGCTCACCCCCGAAACGTCGATGCCGCGTGCGGCAATGTCGGTGGCCACCAGCACCGGGCACGAACCCTGGCGGAACGCTTCCAGCGCGGCAGTGCGCTGGGCCTGGCTCTTGTTGCCGTGGATGGCGCGGGCATCGATCCCGGCGGCCGAGAGATTGCGCGCCACGCGATCGGCACCATGCTTGGTGCGGGTGAACACGATGCCGCGATCCAGCTGCTTTTCGGCGAGCAGGCGGCGAATCGTCAGCGACAGCAGCGCCTGCTTTTCCGGCTGGTTGAGGAAGCTGACGAACTGTTCGACGCGCTCGGCCGTGGTCGATTGCGGGGCCACTTCCACGCGCACCGGGTTCTTGATGAACTGCTTGCCCAGGTCTTCGATCGACTTGGGCATGGTGGCGGAAAAGAACAGGCTCTGGCGCTTGGCCGGCAGCAGGTTGGCCACCCGCTTGAGTGCATGGATGAAGCCGAGGTCCATCATCTGGTCGGCTTCGTCGAGCACGAAGATTTCGGTGCGGCCGATGGTCAGCGCGCGGTTGTCGATCAGGTCGAGCAGGCGGCCGGGCGTGGCCACCAGGATATCGACGCCGGGCACCAGGCGGCGCGCCTGCTTGCCGATGGGAATGCCACCGAACACGCAATCGACCGTCAGGCGCAGGTTCTTGGCATAGCCCTTGATGTTGTCGGCAATCTGCGCGGCCAGTTCGCGGGTGGGCGAAAGCACCAGCATGCGGCACGAGGCCGGCTTGCGCGGCTGCGGATCGGCGGCCAGGCGGTGGAGCGAGGGCAGCGCGAACGCGGCGGTCTTGCCCGTGCCGGTCTGCGCGATGCCGAGAAGATCGCGCCCTTCGAGCAGCGCGGGAATGGACTGGCGCTGGATCGGGGTGGGATCGTTGTAGCCCTTGGTTTCAAGCGCGCGGAGAATCGGCTCGGCAAGGCCAAGGTCAGAAAAATAGGACATGGAGTTCCAATGCTTTGCAATGCCTCCCATGACCGGCGACGACAATGCGCGACAGGCCCGATGGGTGCAGGGTCGAACATGCGACCCCTTGCGTGATAAAGGGAGGCGGGTGGGGCACGATGCGCGCAGCCGGGGCGGATCGTTTCCGTAGGGACGGTCGATCTCACGCTTGCCCGGGCCTCTGTCACCTGCCGCTGAATCGCGGCGGGCGCATCGCACCTGCTGGCGCCTCCCTTAGGGGCAATGGCCCCAATAGGCAAGGAAATTGCGCTGCACTGCACCCGGGACTAGGGCGTGGCATGGATTCGCCCGGCCCATCCGCCATGCCCGCCAGCCCCTGCACCGGGGTATGCAGCATCGTGCCCGATAGCGGCCTGTGCCGTGGCTGCGCCCGCACGCTGGCCGAAATCACCGCATGGTACCATGCGGGGGCGGAAGAAAAGCGTGCGATCCTGGCACGTTGCGAAAAACGCCTGGGCGCGGGGGAAAAACCTGTTGCCACGGGCGAGCAGGCACCCTAACCGCTCGGCCACGTCACTTGGGGAGTAGCCACCGCGCCACGCGCGCGGCGCCCAGCGTCAACATGCTTGGTCGAGAGACCATGGCGCGGGCAGAGGCAGGCCGGACACGGCCCGCTGCGGGCAAGACCAAATGGCAGTTGCGTGATTCGCTCGGCCGGGCGGAAGCACGCGCTGTCGTTTGTCTTCGTCTCGCCCGGCCCTGGAACGTATCACCCATGGCACCCTTGTTCGAAGCCTTCAGCACGTCCACCGCGGTGGTTGCGCTGGCCGAAATCGGCGACAAGACCCAGCTTCTCGCCATTGTCCTCGCCACCCGGTTCAAGCGGCCGGTGCCGATCGTGCTGGGCATCCTTGCTGCCACGCTGGTCAACCATTTCCTTGCGGCATTGGTCGGCATGGTCGCGGCAGACCTGCTCGATGGCCTGTGGTTCCGCTATGCCATTGCCGCCGGTTTCATCGCCATGGGCCTGTGGACCCTGGTGCCCGACAAGCTCGATGACGCGGATGACGCCGCCCGGCCGGCGCGCTTTGGCGCGTTCCTGACCACCGTGGTGGCCTTCTTCCTGGTGGAAATGGGCGACAAGACCCAGGTCGCGACGATCGCGCTGGGCGCGCGGTTCCACGATGCCGTGGCAGTGACGGCCGGCACCACGCTGGGCATGATGCTGGCCAATGTGCCGGCGGTATTCCTCGGCAATGCCTTGATCGCGCGCGTGCCGATGAACCTGGTGCGCCTGGTGGCAGCGGCGCTGTTCATCGTGATCGGCAGCTGGCTGCTGGCCCAGACGGCCGGCCTGGTCTGACGGGGCGGGCGCTGCGCTGGCGCCCTTCGGCAGGCTCCGGGCAAACGGGGGGCATTACCCCCCGAAACCGTTCGGGCCTAGCCTGTCGAAGCCCCTGGCGCGGGCAGCCGTTAAAACTGGGTGCGCAGCCCGTCGATCACGAATTGCGCGGCCAGCGCGGCAAGCAGCACGCCGAGCAGGCGGGTGACCACGGCCTCTACCTGTTCGCCCAGCACGCGGATGATCGGGCGCGCGGCGACCAGCGCCAGAAAGCTCAGCACCATGACCACGCCGAGCGCGGCCAGCACCACCGCGGTTTCCTCGGTGCCGTGGGCGCGCGCGGTCAGCAGCATGATCGAGGCGATCGAGCCTGGCCCGGCCAGCATCGGCATGGCCATGGGAAAGACCGAGACGTCTTCCACGTGGGGCTGGGCATTGCGCACCTTTTCCGCGCGTTCCTCGCGCCGTTCGGTGCGCTTTTCGAACACCATGTCGAGCGCGATAAGGAACAGCATGATCCCGCCGGCAATGCGGAAGCTGGCCAGTTCGATATGCAGCGCGCCGAGCAGGGCTTCGCCGAACAGGGCGAAGACCACCAGGATACCGGTGGCGATCACGCAGGCACGCAGCGCCATCTGCCCGGCCTGGCGCGCGGTGGCATGGGTCGTCAGCCCGGCATAGATCGGCGCACAGCCGGGCGGATCGATCACCAGGAACAGCGTGGTGAAGGCGGACAGGAACAGTTGCAGCATGTCAGCCACCTTGGCGTTGGTCAGGGCCCGCGTCCAGATGGACAATTTCGGCCATCACGCCGTCTTTCCACTGCCAGGCGCGGAAAGCGCGGCTGCCGTCGGGCCGCACGGTGGACCGCCAGGCCAGCGTGCCATCGTTGGATTGCGCGGTCTGGCTGTCGGACCCGGCCGGCGCGTCGTCAGCGGGAATGGCGCCCGCCAGGGGGCGCTGCACGATCGGCGCGTTCTTGGCCGGCTTGGGCGCCGGGCGATCGTCTGTGCCGGCAGGCATGGGCCGCGCCGGGCAATCGGCCACCAGGCCGATGAGGAATTCGGGCGCATCGGGCAGGCTGGCGGCCATGCCTTCCAGCGACAGGCGCCATTGGTAATTGCCCTTCTTGGCGTGGCGTTGCCAGACGGTGGCATACCAGCCGCCGGTCCCTTGCGCGGTTTTCCAGCGGCCGCGGGTGATGCCGAAACTGCCGTCGCAGGCGATCCAGGCGGCATCGGGCTGGTGCGGGTGGCCCGGCATGGCATCCTTGCGGCGCAGCAGGGGATCGGCTGCCTGGCGTGGCGGCAGGATCAGTTCGGCCCCTTCGGCCATGCTGGTGGCCAGCCCCTCGCGCGCGCCCTTGGCCTGCATGGCCTGGGCCGTGGCGATATCGGCGCCGATCAGCGCGCTGGGATTGGCGATCATCCGCACGCGTCCACCGGCCGGCTGGGCCAGGGCGGGGGCGGCAAGGCAGAAGGCAAGCGCAAGGGCGACGCCGGGGGCACGAAGCAGCATGCCCCCGGTTCTATCGGATGCCGGCCCGTGGGCCAAGCAAGCACTTGGCAATGAAACGTTCCGCCAAGAACCGTGATCAGATCGCGTCGGGCGCCAGGGCCAGGCCGGCGTGGCGATAGGCCGCCACCAGCGTGTTGCGCAGCAGCACGGCAATGGTCATCGGCCCAACCCCGCCGGGCACCGGTGTGATCGCGCCGGCGACGGCGGCCGCCTCGGCATAGGCGACATCGCCGACCAGGCGGGTCTTGCCTTCCACGGCGCCGGCAACGCGGTTGATGCCCACGTCGATCACCGTGGCGCCGGGCTTGATCCAGTCACCCCGGATCATTTCCGGGCGGCCGACGGCCGCCACGACGATATCAGCGCGGCGCACCACATCGGGCAGGTTGCGGGTGCGGCTGTGGGCCACGGTCACGGTGCAGCTTTGCGCCAGCAGCAGCTGGGCCATCGGCTTGCCCACGATGTTGGAGCGGCCGATGACCACGGCATCGAGCCCGGACAGATCGCCCAGCCGGTCTTGCAGCAGCATCAGGCAGCCCAGCGGCGTGCACGGCACGAAGCCGGCCTGGCCCACGGCCAGCCGCCCGGCATTGGTGACGTGAAAGCCATCGACGTCCTTGTCGGGGTTGATCGTGGCGATCACCTTCTGCTCGTCAAGGTGGCGGGGCAGGGGCAGTTGCACCAGGATACCATCGACAGCGGGATCGGCGTTGAGCTGTTCGACCAGGGCCAGCAGCGTGGCTTCATCGGTATCGGCGGGCAGCTTGTGTTCGAAGCTGGCCATGCCGGCTTCCACCGTGCTCTTGCCCTTGGAGCGGACATAGACCTGGCTGGCCGGGTCTTCCCCCACCAGCACCACGGCGAGGCCCGCCTGGCGCCCGGTAGCCTGCGAGAATTCGGCCGCCAGAGTGGCGATGCGCGCGCGCAGGTCGGCCGCAAAGGCCTTTCCGTCGATTACGTTGGCAGTCATGAAATCAGTACCCCGAGGCGGCCAGGCCGTTGAGCAGGATCGACAGCAGGCGCAGCAGCACGATCAGCACCATGGGCGAAAAATCGATGCCGCCGGTGTTGGGCATGAAGCGGCGGATCGGCGCCAGCAGCGGATCGAGAATGGCATTGAGCGCGCGCCAGATCGCAATCACGGCATTGTTGCTGGTGTTGATCACGTTGAAGCTGATCAGCAGGCTCATCACGAACTGCACGATCACGACCATGCTGACAACGCTGATCAGGTAATCGATCATCTGGACAAGGGTATAGAGCAGCACGGGCGGCGTTCCTTATGGCGGCAGCGGTGCTGCGCTTTAGCCCAGCCATGGGCCCCAGGGCAATCGGGTGAACGCCGCCCTTTTGCGCAAGATTTCGTTGGGTCTTGCCCCGCTCAGGGCGTCAAGGTGGTACTATCGATGTGCCAGCGCAGCTGTTCGGCGGTGGCGCCGGGCACGTCGTTGACCCGGCGCAGCACCACTTCGCCGGTCAGGCGGCGGGCACCGTCGATGATCGTGACCGGGGCGGTGTAATAGATCGATCCGGCCGCGCCTTCGGACTCGCCGGGGTCGATCGTCACGCGCGGCTGCACCAGCTTGCCCCAGCGATCGGCAAAGGCCTTGGCATCAAGGCCGCTGCCCTTGCCATGGTCTCCCCAGAACGCGCGGACCGAGGCCCAGTCGCGCGCTTCCACTGCAGTGCCCCAGGCGGCCAGCACCTTGCCGGGATCGCGCCGGGCGTTGAGCGCTGCGGCATAAGCCGGATTGGGCGCGGGATCGGCCGCGGCCGTATCGGTGGCGACCGGCTTTGACGCCGCATCGGGCGCGGTGTCCTCGCTCGGCAGGTCCGATGGCGCCACGATCCAGGCCGGTGGCGTGGTCTCGGCGCTGTCGGGCGCGGTGGCAGAGGCTTGCGGTGCGGGATCGGGCCGCCGGTCACACCCTGACAGGTTGATGACGATGGCAGAGGCGAGGGCGGTGGCCAGGCAGGAACGGATCATGCCTCTAACCACGCTTGGCATCGGCTTTCGTTCCATTCCCTGGCGGCCCGGCCGGTTCCGGCGCGCGCGGCTTTCAGCGGTGGATCAGCGTGCCGGCGCCGCGCGCCGTAAAGATTTCCAGCAGCATGGCATGGGGCACCCGGCCATCGAGCACGACCGCCGCCTCGCACCCGGCCTCCACCGCGTGGACGCAGGTTTCCAGCTTGGGGATCATGCCGCCGCTGATCGTGCCATCGCGCGTCAACCCGGCGATATCGTGCGGGGTGAGGTCGGTCAGCAGGCGCTTGTCCTTGTCGAGCACGCCCGGCACGTCGGTCAGCAGGAACAGCCGCGAGGCGCCGAGCTTGGCCGCGATCGCGCCGGCCATGGTATCGGCGTTGATGTTGTAGGTGTGGCCATCCTTGCCCACGCCGATCGGTGCGATCACCGGGATGAAGCCGGCCGCGCTGGCAGTGTGGATGATGGTCGGATCGATCTCGGTCGGTTCGCCGACAAAGCCCAGGTCCACCACGCGCTCGATATTGCTTTCCGGGTCCTTGGTGGTTCGTTCCACCTTGGTGGCGGTGACCAGCCCGGCGTCCTTGCCGGAAATGCCCAGCGCCTTGCCGCCGGCCGCGCTGATCCAGCTGACCAGTTCCTTGTTGATCTTGCCCGACAGCACCATCTCGGCCACTTCGGCCGTGGCCGCATCGGTCACGCGCAGGCCATCGATGAAGTGCGATTCGACGCCCAGCTTCTTGAGCATCGCGCCGATCTGCGGGCCGCCGCCGTGCACCACCACCGGGTTCACGCCCACCGCCTTCAACAGCACGATGTCTTCGGCAAAATCGCGCGCGGCATCGGGATCGCCCATGGCGTGGCCGCCATACTTCACCACGAAGGTCTTGCCGGCATAACGCTGCAGATAGGGCAGCGCCTCGGTCAGCGTTTCCGCCTTGGCGAGCATGCTGGTGCGATAGGAGTCGGTCTGATCGATGTTCGTGGCCATGATGGCGGCGCCTTAGCCGTCTTCGACCGAATTTGCAGTGGTTATTTGCGCCGTGACGATTTGCGTCAGGCGCGGTCGAGCCGGCGGCCCAGCCGCACCGCCAGCCAGATCAGCGGCGGCACCATCAGCGTGGACAGCAGCAGCTTGGCACCGAGCTGCCCGGTCATCAGCGCGCCGATCGGCAGCGGGTGCCCGTCGGCGCCCTTTTCGCCCCAGAACGACAGCGTGATGAACAGCACGGTATCGGCCACCTGGCTGAGCAGGCTGGCCAGCCAGGCACGCAGCATCAGCCGCTGCCCCTGGCCACCGCCGATGCGGGCAAAGACATGCACGTTGAGCGTTTGCGACACGCCATAGGAAATCAGCCCCGCCAGCTGCATCCGCGCGCCCTGGCCCAGCACCGTGGCAAAGGCTTCCTGGCCCTGCCAGAACGGCGCGGGCGGCACGGCGTGGATCACCAGGGTCAGCAGCACCATCGAGACGATCAGAGGGATGAAACCCAGCCGCACCAGCGTGGTGGCGGCCTTCTGGCCATAGAGTTCAGCCGTGGTGCTCGACAGCACGACCAGCAGCAGAAAGCAGAAAATGCCCGATTCCACCGCCAGGCTGCCGACCACCGGCCAGGTGCCCAGGCTCGCGATCTTGGCCCCCAGCACGCCTGCAAGAACCACTAACCCGCCGTAAAGCAGGGAAAATACGAACAGTGCGCGGGGCAGGGAGACGGTCTGCGGCGCGGATGAAGGCATCTTTTCCATCGGTGGCCTCTATCCTGATTTTGACGCGGCGCCAAATATGGTTAGGAACGAAACCGTCTAAATCCCCCGTAAGTGGAGTTGGCGATCCCGCCATGCGCATTCTTTCCAGTCTTGGCGGCATGGCGCTGCTGTTTGCCATCGCATTCCTGCTCTCCTCCAACCGCCGCGCCATTCGCTGGCGGGTGGTGCTGCCGGCCTTTGCCCTGCAGGCGGGCCTGGCCGCGCTGGTCCTGAGCTTTCCGCCGGGCAAGGCGGCGTTGCAGGGGGCGGCCAGCGCGGTGCAGCAGCTGCTGTCCTATTCGCGCGCCGGGGTGGAATTCGTGTTCGGTGATCTCGCCCGGCCCGAACTGGGCGGCAAGAGCGTGGCGATCGCCGTGCTGCCGCCGATCGTGTTCTTTGCCGCGCTCATTTCCATCCTCTATTACCTGGGCATCATGCCGCTGGTGATCCGCTGGATCGGTGGGGCGCTGGAAAAGGTCACTGGCATCAGCCGCGTGGAATCGCTGTGCGCGGCGGCCAACATCTTTGTCGGACAAAGCGAATCGCCCTTGGTGATCCGCCCCTATCTCGCCGCGCTTTCGCCCAGCCAGGTGTTCACGGTGATGAGCGTGGGCATGGCGGGCGTGGCCGGCACGATCCTGGCCGCCTATGCCGGGCTGGGCGTGCGGGTGGATTACCTGGTCGCCGCAGCGTTCATGTCGGCGCCGGGCGGGGTGTTCATGGGCAAGCTGATCATGCCCGACGTGCCCCCGCTGCACGATGCCGTCGATGCCGATGCCGACGCCGCGCTGACCAATCCGCACATCAAGCCGTCGCTGGAAGAAGCGCCGGAGGAACAGCGCCCGGCCAACCTGATCATGGCCGCCGCGCAAGGCGCCCAGACCGGGGTTAAGCTGGCCGTGGCGGTGGGCGCGATGCTGCTCGCCTTCGTCGCGCTGATCGCGCTGGCCAATGGCATGCTTGGCTGGGCGGGCGGCTTCTTCGGCCATCCCGGGCTGACCTTCCAGCAGATCCTCGCGCCGATCTTCGCGCCGGTGTTCCTGCTGCTGGGCGCGCCCAACTGGGCCGAGGCGATGCAGGCCGGCGGCCTGTTCGGCACCAAGATCGTGCTCAACGAATTCGTCGGCTTCATCGATCTGCAAGAGGCCAAGGGCCTGTCCGATCACACGATCGCGATCGTCACGTTCGCGCTGTGCGGCTTTGCCAATTTCTCCTCGATCGCCATCCAGATGGCGGTGACCGGGGGCCTGGCACCCAACCAGCGCCCGGTGATCGCGCGGCTGGGCATCAAGGCGCTGTGCGCCGGCGCGCTGTCCAACCTGATGAGCGCGGCACTGGCGGGGCTGTTCCTGTCGCTTTGACGTCAAGCCCCTCCGTCGGTCTTGCGGCCGCCACCTCCCCATCGCTGATGGGGAGGACCCGAAGATCCTCCCTGCCGAAGGCGGGGAGGGGGACCGCCGCGCAGCGGTGGTGGAGGGGCTATGCGTTTGCCTCGCGCTTGAGTTCATAGAGCAGGTCGAGCGCGGCGCGCGGTGACAGTGCGTCGATGTCGAGCGCGTTGAGCTTGTCGCGCAGCGCATCGACCTTGTCTTCGGCCGCTTCGATCGCGGCGGCGAACAGCGGCAGGTCGTCAAGGCCCGCAGCCAGGCCGCCGGTGGCGGCGCGGCCCTTTTCCAGCTTGTCGAGCACGCTGCGCGCGCGCTTGACCACCGGTTCGGGCACCCCGGCCAGGCGCGCCACGGCCAGGCCATAGGACTTGTCGGCCGGGCCTTGCGTCACCTCGTGCAGCAGGACCAGATCGCCTTTCCACTCGCGCGCCCGCACATGGTGCAGCGACAGCGCCGGGCAGGTTTCCGCCAGGCGCTGCATCTCGTGATAATGGGTGGCGAACAGGCAGCGGCTGCGGTTGGTTTCGTGCACCGCCTCGGCCACGGCCCAGGCCAGGGCCAGGCCATCGTAGGTGGAAGTACCGCGCCCGACTTCGTCGAGGATGACAAAGCTGCGCGGGCCGGCCTGTTGCAGGATCGCGGCGGTTTCGACCATTTCGACCATGAAGGTGGAGCGCCCGCGCGCCAGGTTGTCGCTCGCGCCGACGCGGCTGAACAGCCGGTCGACCACGCCCACCGTGGCATCGAGCGCGGGAACATAGCTGCCCGCCTGGGCAAGCAGCACGATCAGCGCGTTCTGGCGCAGGAAGGTGGACTTGCCGCCCATATTCGGACCGCCGACCAGCCACAGCCGGTCGGCCTCGGTAAGTTGGCAATCGTTGGCCACGAACCGCTCGCCGGCCTTGGCCAGCGCGGCTTCGACCACGGGGTGGCGGCCGCCGGTGATCGCCAGCACCGCTTCTTCCACCACCTGCGGCAGACACCAGCCGCCTTCGCCAGCACGCTCGGCATGGCTGGCGGCCACGTCGATGCGGGCGAGCGCGGCGGCGGTGGCGGCAATGCCCTCGCGCGCGGCGACCGCCTGGGCGATCAGGTCTTCGAAATGGGCTTCCTCGGCGGCCAGGGCATGGCCGCCGGCCTCGGCAATGCGGCTTGCTTCCTCGTGCAGGGCAAGCGCGTTGAAGCGCACCGCGCCGGCCATGGTCTGGCGGTGGGTAAAGCCGGAATCGGGCGCCATCAGCCGATCGGCATGGCGCGCGGGCACTTCGATGAAATAGCCCAGCACGCCGTTGTGGCGGATCTTGAGCGCGGCAACCCCGGTTTCGTCGCGGTACTTGGCTTCCAGCGCGGCAATGGCGCGGCGCGAATTGCCCGCCGCGGCGCGCAGTTCATCGAGCCCGGCATCATAGCCTTCGGCAATGAAGCCGCCCTGGCTGCGCTCGGTTGGCGGGGTGGGCACCAGCGCGCGGGCAAACAGATCAACCAGCGCGCCATGGCCGGCGAGATGCGGCAGCAGCGCGGCAATCAGGGCCGGGCGATCGGCGCGGGCGGAAAGGCTGTCATGCAGATGGCGCGCCTGGGCCAGGCCATCGCGCAACTGGCCCAGATCGCGTGGCGAACCGCGTCCGGCAACGACGCGGCCCAGCGCGCGGCCCAGATCGGGCACGGTGCGCAAGGTGGCGCGCAGATCGGCCCGCAGCAGCGGATCATCGACCAGCCATTGCACGGTTTCCAGGCGGGCGCGGATCTGCGCCAGATCGAGCAGCGGCGCGGCCAGGTCTTCGGCGAGCAGGCGCGCGCCAGCGCCGGTGACGCAGCGATCGACGGCTTCGGCCAGGCTGCCCTTGCGCGTGCCGCTGGCTGAAACCAGCACTTCCAGGCTGGCGCGGGTGGCCTCGTCCATCGCCATGTGCGCATCGGCCCCGCGCGCCACCGGCGGCAAGAGCAGCGGCAGGCGCCCGCGCCCGACATGATCGAGATAGGCAATCAACCCGCCGGCTGCGGCCAGCATGGCACGGCCGAACATGCCGAAGCCATCGAGCGTGGCGACGCCGTGCAGTTCCTTGAGCCGCGCTTCGCCCTGGGCGCTGTCAAACGTGCGGCCTTCGCGCGGCACGGCATCGAGCGGGGCATCGCTCCAGCCATCGGGGGCCACGATCTCGCGCGCGCCAAGCCGGGCGAGCGCGGCGCCCAGCCGGTCGGGCGTGCATTCTTCCAGTTCCATCCGCCCGGTGGAAATGTCGCACGAAGCCAGGCCCACGCTGTCGCGCAGCGGGCACAGCGCGGCCAGGACATTGGATTCGCGCGGGTTGAGCAGCGCTTCCTCGGTCAGCGTGCCGGCGGTGACGAAGCGCACGATATCGCGTGCCACCAAGGCCTTGGAGCCGCCGCGCTTCTTGGCCTCTTCCGGGCTTTCCACCTGTTCGGCAATGGCCACGCGGCAACCGGCGCGGATCAGGCGCGCCAGATAGCTTTCGGCCGAATGCACCGGCACGCCGCACATCGGGATGGGGGCGCCGCCATGCTCGCCCCGGCTGGTGAGTGCGATATCGAGAATCTGCGCGGCCTGGCGGGCATCATCGAAGAACAGTTCGAAGAAATCGCCCATGCGATAGAACAGCAGGCAATCGGGCGCCTGGTCCTTGAGCGCCAGATATTGCGCCATCATCGGGGTGGGGGCAGGGGCTGGGGATGACATCGCCGCCATGGCTAGCCCAGGCGGCGTGCATTCTCAAACCCGCACGTGGGCCTTATGAACAGGCCGGATCAGCCGGGGCGGCGGCCTGCGGGTGTCACGGCTCCCCATCGCGGCATCGGCGTGATAAGGGCAGGCGCTCCACCCCCGGTATCCATCCCTGTTTCCACCCCAGCCCGACGCAGCGTAAAAGAGGCCTGATGCAAGTTTCCCCCAAGCGGTTCCGGTTTCTGCTCGATTGGCGCGGCGGGGGTCTGCCCTGGCTTTCAACGCCGGCGATCATCCTGGGTGTGCTGCTGATCTGCTTTCCGTTCGTGCTGGTCGATGTGCCGCCGCTGATCGACGTGCCGGGCCATATGGGCGCCGCTGCGATCGAGGCGGCCGGGCCGGACAGCCCGCTGGGCAAGTATCTGGGCTGGAAATGGGTGTTCACGCTCAACATCGGCGGCGACGTGCTGATGAAGGTCTTGGGCGGCTGGCTGGGTGTGCTGGCGGCCGGCTGGTGGAGCACGGTGCTGGCCACCGGCCTGTTCGCCGGCGGCTGCCTGGCCACGGTGCGGGTGGCCAATGCCCGCGGCGGCCATGGCGCACCCTGGGCGCTGATGTGGGTGTTCAGCTTTCCGCTGCTGACCGGGTTTCTCAACTATATCCTGGGCACCGGGCTTTCGCTGTGCGCCTTTGCCGCGGCGATGGCGCTCGAACACCGCCCGCGCGACCGTGCCGGCCTGCTCGTGGTGGCCCAGCCGCTGGCGATGCTGTGCCATGCCATCGGCGGGCTGCTGCTGGCGGTGATGGTCGGCGCCAATGCCTTTGGCCGCGAACTGGACAACCTGCCGGCCGGCTGGTGGCGCCCGTCGCGCTGGCGCACGGTGATCGCCACGCATGATTGGAAGGCGGCCGCCGGGCGCCTGGTCGTGCTGTGCTGGCCGCTGCTTGCCACGGTGCTGACCATCGTCTTGTGGAAGCTGTTCTCGCCCGAACCGGCGCGCAGCCTCAATGCCTGGCGCTGGGAGCAGAAGGGCGTGTTCCTGGGCATCACCTTGCGCGACCAGTCGTTCGCGCTCGACGTGATCACCACGGCGGCGGCCTATATCCTGCTGCTCGGCGGGTTCTGGCTGGGCGGGCGGTGGAACTGGCAGCGCGGCCTGCCGGGGCTGTGCGTGCTGATCCTCTATGTGATCATCCCGAGCGACATCAACGGCAGTGCCTTTGTCGACGTGCGCCTGCTGCCCCCGGCGATGATGCTGTTGCTCGGCCTGCAGGACTGGAGCGGCGCGCGCCCGCGCGTGGCCCGGGCCGTGGCCTATGCCGGGCTGGTCCTGCTTGGCCTGCGCACGGTGGTCACGGCGGCAAGCTTCGTCGACTATGCCGATGACTATCGCCAGCAGTTGTCCGCGCTCGAACATATCGAGCCGGGCGCCCGCATCCTGACGTTCGTGGAGCATTCCTGCCTCGAGGAAGCGTGGCGCAACACCCGGCGCGATCACCTGGCCAGCCTGGCCAGCGTCTATCGCCAGGCCTGGGTGAACGACAACTGGGCCGTGCCTGGCCTGCACATGGTGGTGCCGCGCTTCCGCCCGGCGCGCAACTTCGCGGCCGATCCTTCGGAATTCGTGTGGTCGCGCCGCTGCGCCAGCGGGCGCCTGCGCTCGATCGACTCGGCCCTGCGCTTTGCCCCGGTGGAGCGGGTCGATTATGTCTGGCTGATCGATACCGGCCTGCCGCGCAATCCCGATCCGCGCCTGCGCCTGGTGTGGCAGCAGGGGCGCAGCCTGCTGTTTGCCGTGCGGCCGCTGGGCCTGCCCAAATGGCAGGCGCGCGATTTGTAAGGGTTCATTTCGTGCGCGCTCAAGCCTTCCCTCGCGCATTCGAATGTGCAAGGGGGCAAGACGAGTTTCCAGTCTGCCGGGAGTGCGCGAATGTCCGAGGAAAGCAACGTCCGTTTCACCGAACGCGAGGCGCTTTTCTACCACAACACCATCCGGCCTGGCAAAATCGAGATCATCGCCTCCAAGCCGATGGCCACCCAGCGCGATCTCAGCCTGGCCTATTCGCCTGGCGTGGCCGTGCCGGTGCTGGCCATCGCGGACAATCCCGCCACGGCCTATGACTATACCGCCAAGGGCAACCTGGTCGCGGTGGTGTCCAACGGCACGGCGATCCTGGGCCTGGGCAACCTTGGCGCGCTGGCGTCCAAGCCGGTGATGGAAGGCAAGGCGGTGCTGTTCAAGCGCTTTGCCGATGTCGACTCGATCGACATCGAACTTGCCACCGAAGACCCCGAAGCCTTTGTCGAGGCGGTCGCCCTGATGGAGCCCAGCTTTGGCGGGATCAACCTGGAAGACATCAAGGCCCCCGAATGCTTCATCATCGAGCAGGCGCTGCGCGAGCGCCTGAAGATCCCGGTGATGCACGATGACCAGCACGGCACGGCGATCATCACCGCCGCCGGCCTGCTCAACGCCTGCCACCTGACCGGCCGCGCGATGGCTGACGTCAAGGTCGTGGTCAACGGCGCGGGCGCAGCGGCGATTGCCTGCACCGAACTGATCAAGGCGATGGGCGTGCGCCACGACAACGTGATCATGTGCGATCGTTCGGGCACGATCTATCGCGGCCGTACCGACAGCATGGACCAGTGGAAGAGCGCGCACGCGGTCGATACCCCGGCCCGCAGCCTGGAAGAGGCGCTCGATGGCGCCGACATTTTCCTGGGCCTTTCGGCGGCCGATGCGCTCAAGCCCGAATGGGTCAAGAAGATGGCGCCGCAGCCGATCATCTTCGCGATGGCCAACCCCGATCCCGAAATCAATCCCAACGCGGCCAAGGCCGTGCGCCCGGATTGCGTGATCGCCACCGGCCGTTCCGACTATCCCAATCAGGTCAACAACGTCCTGGGCTTCCCCTACATCTTCCGCGGCGCGCTGGATGTGCAGGCCACCGCGATCAACGAGGAAATGAAGATCGCCGCGGCCACCGCGATCGCCGAATTGGCGCGCGAGCCGGTGCCCGAGGAAGTGGCGGCCGCCTATGGCAAGAACCACCAGTTCGGCCTGGACTACATCATTCCCGCCCCGTTCGATCCGCGCCTGATGGAGCGGGTTTCCTCGGCCGTGGCCAAGGCGGCGATGGAAACCGGCGTGGCGCGCAAGGCGATCGAGGATTTCGAAGCCTATCGCGAAAGCCTCAAGGCGCGGCTCAACCCGACGACCTCGGTGCTCACCAACGTCTATGCCAGCGTCAAGCAGAACCCCAAGCGGGTGGTCTTTGCCGAGGCCGAGCAGGAAGTGGTGCTGCGCGCGGCCATCCAGTTCCGCGATTTCGGCTATGGCACGCCGGTCTTGGTCGGCCGCACGCAGGGCGTGCTCGACAAGCTTTCGGAACTGGGCGTGTCCAACCCGTCCAGCTTTGAAATCCACAACTCCAATGTCTCGCCGCTGGTCGAAGACATGGTGGCCTATCTCTATCCGCGCCTGCAGCGCCGGGGCTTCCTGGAACGCGACGTGCGCCGCATGGTCAACAACGATCGCAATGTCTTTGCTGCACTGCTGCTGGCGCTGGGCCATGGCGACGCGATGATTTCGGGCACCACCCGCCCGTTTGCGCAGACCATGAAGGAAATCCGCCGCGTGCTGGGGCCCAAGCCCGGGCACCTGCCATTCGGCGTGCACCTGATGGTGGGCAAGAACCGCACGGTGTTCTTGGCCGATACCACGGTCAACGAGCGTCCCAATGCCGAGGAACTGGCCGATATCGCGATCGAGACGGCTGCCGTTGCCCGTCGCATGGGCCACGAACCGCGCGTGGCGTTCCTGTCCTATTCCACGTTCGGCAATCCCTATGGCAAGTGGCTCGATGCGCTGCGCGATGCCGTCGCGATCCTCGATGAACGCCAGCCGGGCTTTGAATACGAAGGCGAAATGGCGCCTGATGCCGCGCTCAACCCGCGCATCATGCAGACCTATCCGTTCTGCCGCCTGTCGGGCCCGGCCAATGTGCTGATCATGCCCGGGCTGCAATCGGCCAATATCTCGGCCAAGCTGCTGCGCGAGCTGGGCGGCAACGCCATGATCGGGCCGATGCTGCTTAACATGGAAAAGCCGGTGCAGATCGCCCCGATGACGGCAACGGCGCCTGACCTGCTGACCCTGGCCGTGCTGGCCGCGGCCGGCATCACCGCCTGACAGGTTTGGCAGCGATAGTGGTGGTCACGCCGGACGTGATCCGGGGTTGTGCTACCTCGCTACTTTGCGCCTTCCCGAAGAAGCGGGACCCCGGGTCTAGCCCGGGGTGACGTGGGGAAGATGAGAATACAAAAGAGGGGGCACAGAACGTTCTGTGCCCCCTCTTTTGTATTCTGTCGATCCGATCAGATCAGCCCGGCGAGCGGGCTCGACGGATCGGCATAGCGGCGCGTGGCCATGCGCCCGGCAAGATAGGCGTCGCGCCCGGCTTCGACCGCCGCCTTCATCGCGCGGGCCATGCGGATCGGGTCTTTCGCCTCGGCAATGGCGGTGTTCATCAGTACGCCGGTGCAGCCCAGTTCCATCGCCACGGCGGCATCGCTGGCGGTCCCGACGCCGGCATCGACCAGCACCGGCACCTTGGCCCCTTCCACGATCAGGCGGATCATCACCTTGTTCTGGATGCCCAGGCCCGAACCGATCGGCGCGCCCAGCGGCATGATCGCCACGGCGCCGGCTTCTTCCAGCTGGCGCGCCGCGATCGGATCGTCGGCGCAATAGACCATCGGCAGGAAGCCTTCCTTGGCCAGCACTTCGGTGGCGCGCAGGGTTTCGCGCATATCGGGATAGAGCGTGCGCGCCTCGCCCAGCACTTCCAGCTTGACCAGGTCCCAGCCGCCGGCCTCGCGCGCCAGGCGCAGGGTGCGGATGGCGTCTTCGGCGGTGAAGCAGCCCGCGGTGTTGGGCAGGTAGGTGACCTTGCGCGGATCGATATAGTCGGTCAGCATCGGCGCCTTGGGGTCCGACACGTTGACGCGGCGCACCGCGACGGTCACGATTTCCGCGCCCGAGGCCGCCAGCGCGGCCGCATTCTGGGCGAAATCCTTGTACTTGCCAGTGCCGACGATCAGGCGCGAGCGGAACGTGCGGCCGGCTACCGTCCACGTATCATCCGGCGCTGCGGCATCGCCTTGGCCACCGCCGACAAAGTGCACGATCTCCAGCACGTCGCCATCGGCCAGCGGCACCTGCGCCAGGGTGGAGCGGGGCACGATATCGCCATTGCGCTCCACGGCCACCTTGGCCGGATCGAGGTCCAGGCTGCGCACCAGATCGGCAATCGTGCCGGGAGCAGCGCGGCGCGGTTCGCCGTTGAGCGTGAGCGACAGGGTCGAGCTTTGCGGGTTCGTGGCCATGGCTGCGTGCTTTAACGACGGCACGGCATGGTGCAAGGCTTCAGCAGGCATTCCGCCGCATGTTGACCACATGGGCAGAGGCCACCAGCAGCACGCCGGCGATGGTCAGCACTGATTCGGCCGCACCATGCCCCACCATCACAGCCGCTGTCATCAGCGCCAGGCCAGCCAGGCCCAGCATCAGCGGCAGGCGGTGGCCGTGGCGCAAGGCGCCCATGCCGATGGTGGCCGCGCCGATCACGATCGCCAGGACCAGGCCGATATGGTGGATTTCGGGATTGAGCAGCACCCCGCCGCCCAAGCCGAGCACGCCGACCAGGAACAGCCCGGCCAGGCAGTGAATCATGCACAACCCCGACAGGATCACGCCGAAACGGTCGAGCCGGCTGCGCAGGGTGAGGAGGGCCTGATTCATGGCGTGCATATATGTAATGTTGTAACATGGTTCAAGGCCTTTGACGGCGGCGGGAAGCGCGCCGCAGGCAAAACCGCGCTTCCCCCAAATGCCACTTGCGCGGCCGGGCCCAAGGGGCGAGAGAACGGCCCATGATGGCTTCCCGCACCGCTTCGCCCTCATCGCCGTCCCATGCCCCGGCCTCGGCGCGCCCGCCGGCCGTGGGCGCCGTGCCGACGCAGGGCCTGGTGCGCTGGCTGGCCGTGGTGGCGGCGATGATCGTGGCGATCGTGGTGGTTGGTGGCATCACCCGGCTGACCGAATCGGGCGTGTCGATCACCGAATGGAATGTGGTGTCGGGCGCCTTGCCGCCCTTGACCCAGGCGCAGTGGCAGGCGGAATTCGATGCCTATCGCCAGACGCCGCAATATATCCTGGTCAACGGCCCGGCGGGCATGACGCTGGCGACCTACAAGTTCATCTTCTTCTGGGAATGGGTGCACCGCCTCCTGGCGCGGACCATCGGCCTGGCTTTTGCCGCGCCGCTCGCCTGGTTCTGGCTGCGCGGCAAGATCCCGGCCGGCTACGGGCCGCGCCTGCTGGCCCTGCTGGCATTGGGCGCGCTGCAGGGCGCGGTGGGCTGGTGGATGGTCAAGTCCGGCATCGTCCACGATGTGAAAGTCAGTCACTATCGCCTGGCCACGCATCTGGGCGTGGCGCTGTTCACGCTGGCGGGGATCGTGTGGACCATGCTCGATCTGCGCGCCCTGGCGCGGGGCGAGGCGCGCGCGCGGCTGACCGGGCTGGGCACGCTCGCGCTGGGCATGCTGGCGCTGCAACTGGTCTATGGCGCGTTCCTGGCGGGCTTGCGCGCGGGCGTGGTCGCTGGCGCCGGCTGGTTTTCGTGGGATGCCTGGCCGCTGATGCAGGGCCGCTTCTTTCCCGATGGCGTGGAATGGGCGCGGGGCGCCTGGGCCACGCTGACCAGCGATCCCTATCTCGTGCACTTCTTCCACCGCTGGTGGGCCTGGGCCGTGGTGGCGGTGCTGGTGGTCATGGCGCGCCAGCTGCGCCGGTCGGGGCAGCGCCGCGCCTCCATTGCCATTCACAGCGCCTTTGGCACGCAGGTTCTGCTGGGCATCGCCACGGTCTATAGCGGGGTTTCGCTGTGGCTGGCGGTGCTGCACCAGCTGTGCGGCGCGATCCTGCTGATCTGCACGGTATGGGGCGCGCATGCCCTGGGCCGGGTGGCAAAGGCGGGCTGATCCGCGGGCTTTTCGGTAAGAGGTATTATTTTACCTCTCCGCAAAGGCGCGGTTTGCTTGACTCTTGGGGCGCTTTGCAACAAAGGCGCGGTTCTTCACCCCGTTTGTGCCAAGTCCGGCACGCGATGGGGTAACCCATCATCCAGGGAACCGAACCAGCCATGAAGGCTCTCAGCAAGGTCACCCGGTCGATCAAGCCGGCCGAGGTGGAAAAGAACTGGCATCTTATCGATGCCGAAGGCCTGGTGGTCGGCCGCCTCGCCGTCATCATCGCCAACCATCTGCGCGGCAAGCACAAGCCTAGCTTCACGCCCCACGTCGATTGCGGCGATCACGTTGTCGTGATCAACGCGGACAAGGTGCGCCTGACGGGCAACAAGCTCAAGGCCAAGACCTATTACAAGCACACCGGCTATGCCGGCGGCATCAAGGAAGTCACCGCGGACAAGGTCCTGGGTGGTCGCTTCCCCGAGCGCGTGCTGGAAAAGGCCGTTGAGCGCATGATCCCCCGTGGTCCGCTCGGCCGCGCCCAGATGCGTGCCCTGCACCTCTATGCCGGTACCGAACACCCGCACGGTGGCACCCAGCCGGTGGCGCTCGACGTCGCCTCGATGAACCGCAAGAACAAGGTGGGTGCCTGATCATGGCCGATAACGACACCGTCTCGAGCCTGGCCGACCTCAAGAACCTGACGTCTGCCGCTCCCGCTCCGGCTGCTGCCGCCGACACCGCCGTCGAAGGCGATGCTCCGGTTGCGCCCGCTGTTCCCTCCGCCCCGCTGCGCGATCGCGAAGTCGACGCCTTCGGCCGTTCCTATGCCACCGGCCGCCGCAAGGACGCCGTGGCCCGCGTCTGGCTCAAGCCCGGCAGCGGCAAGATCGTGGTCAATGGCCGCGATCAGGAAGTGTACTTCGCCCGTCCGACCCTGCGCCTGGTGATCAACCAGCCGTTCCAGGTCGCCGGTCGTGAAGGCCAGTACGACATCATCGCCACCGTCAAGGGCGGCGGTCTGTCGGGCCAGGCCGGCGCCGTGAAGCACGGCATCGCCCAGGCTCTGTCGAAGTTCGAGCCCGCGCTGCGCGGCGCCGTGAAGGCCGCCGGCTTCCTCACCCGCGACAGCCGCGTGGTGGAGCGCAAGAAGTACGGCCGCGCCAAGGCACGCCGCAGCTTCCAGTTCTCGAAGCGCTGATCGCGCTTCGGCAACGAACGCATCAAGGGCTGGCCTTCGGGCCGGCCCTTTTTGTTTGCAGGTTACACGCGGATCAGAACGCCGCATCCGCATCGGCCGGGCTGCGCAGCGAGGCGAGCAGGACGGCCAGTTCGCTCTGACGGGTCACGCCGGTCTTGGCGAAGACATGCTTGAGCTGGGTGCGCACCGTGGCGGGCGAGGCGGCGTGGCGCTATCGCGTCCCCGCCACGCCATGCCATGCCATGCCCGTCGATGCCACCTGTCATCCTGTTTTTGAGGCGACTCTTGCGCCGAGTTCAGACCGGGACTTTCCGATCCGGGCCTGCACCCAAGAGTATACCATACGCCCAAGGCCCATGCCCGGCTTTTCGATCGCTGCAAAACATGCCGAGGCTGCGAGCACGGCTATCAGCGCCAGCAACGAAAGGCTCACCACCGGCATATTCTCGACCGGAATAAGTTTGAATGCCACGTAAAGCACGATGCCGTGAATCAGATATATGCTGAAGGAAATTTCGCCCAGGACGCGTGCGCCACGCGTCGAGAGCAGGCCAAAGATGTCATTTCCGCTGGCGATACCCAAGAAAAAGAGCGTGAAAAGACTCATCGGTAACCAGCCGTAGGGATCGTGGAACAGAGTCATCCCGCCAGCCAATGCAGCCAGCAGCGGAATTGCCATCCAGCTCTTCGCAAAAAGTTGAGTTACCTGGATTTTCTTGATGAGCTCGGCGACCAGCATGCCGATTATGAACAGCTGCATGTAGCGGAACGTATTGTGGCCAGTCATTCGTCCGAGAATGGCAAGCGCCATCAACAAGGCAAAGAAAATCCAGACGTGTTCAGATTTGAATAGCGTTCGTAGCACGATGAAGACAGGCAAAAATGAAAAGTAGAAAATCCACTCCCAAGATAGCGACCATAGCACACCGCCATTGACGAGGTTGCTGCCAGGCACATGCATCAATGGCCCCTGCTTGCCCGCTATCCATTTGGCGACTTCAAGTGGAAAATATCTGTCTGGAAAAACCCGGTATTCTATCGATACGATTAGCGCGCAGACGAGCGTGGAAAACAACAGCATCGGCGTGATACGAAAGATTCGTCCGACGTAGAGTTTGGTCCAGTTGTTGCCGCGTATCCCTCGCGAGACATAAGGATAAAACACGAGGCCTGTGATCATGAAAAACAATGATACGGCGCCTTGACCGAGCTGACTGTAAAAATTAACGTCAGGAACAGCCCATAAATTGCTGCTCTTGTAAGTAAGCCAAATAATATAATGATGGCACATTACCGAAAGTGCCAAGTAACCACGCAGGCCATCAATACAGCCGATGCGACGCCCTTCTGGCAGTGAAAAGCCAAGATCGGCAAGCTTCGTCCCCGCCAGCGTCGCGATGATCAGGGCAACGGCCATCGCCGGCAAAATCCAATAATAGCTCATCAGCACTCCGGACGGTGTCGGTTGGCACGGGTAGATGGCGCAGGATGCCAAGCCATGGCGCCCGGAAATCCTATTTCGGAAAAATTCTATCCGATGTGGTCGATTTAATCCATCGCGATTGCCGTGGTCTGCGGGTGCGATTTGTGAGGAATAGGCTGGTCCATGCCACTTTGGTTCTGATCCTGTGAACGGCAAAGGTTTCCAGGATCGTGGCTGGTCAACGTGTCCACTCCGCATCGGCCGGGCTGCGCAGTGAGGCGAGCAGAACGGCCAGTTCGCTCTGGCGGGTCACGCCGGTCTTGGCGAAGACATGCTTGAGCTGGGTGCGCACCGTGGCGGGCGAGGCGGCGTGGCGCTGGGCGATATCGCTGGGTGACAGGCCCTGCGCCACGGCCCGTGCGACGCGGGCTTCGGCCGGGGTGAGATCGAACAGCGCGCGGATCAGGTCGGCGCCCGGCACGCTGGGGTTGCCGGCGCTGGCGAGGATGATCACCGCGCCGGCGCTGTCAAAGGCATCGCGGCCCGCACCGCGCAGCGGCACGAGGTGCAGGGCATGGCGCGCCAGGCCGGCCGCGTCGCGCAAGGGCAGCGAGGCACCGCCGGCGTTGCCGCTGCCTGCCTGCAATCCCGCGATCGCGGCGCGCAATTGGCTGTCGCAGGCCGGGTGCAGGGCGCGCAGGGCGCCGGCGCGCTGGGTCAGCAGGTGGTCCATCGCCTGGGTGAAAAGCGCGTTCATCGCCTCGATCCGGCCAACGGGATCGATCACTGCCGCAGCCACGCTCACCAGTTCCAGCGCACCGACCGCGGCCGATAGGCGTTGCATCCGCAATTGCGCGCTAAGCGCCAGGGCGCGGGCCAGGTGCGGCCGCAGGCTGTCGAGCTGGCGCGCCGCGGCGCGCGAGGCGGCATGGCCGGGAAAGCCTTCCACCGCCAGGATCAGGCCATCGTCACCCGCGCCTTGGACCAGCGTGGCCGCGCCCGCATCCACCCCACGCAGCGTCAGGAACTGCGCGTAGATCGGCAGCGTCGCCAACTCGTGCGGGGTGTGCAGATCGCTGTCGGTGAGGAAGCCGGGATGCGCGCCGCGCTCCATCAGGCGGCCCACGCGGGTGTTCTGGGCGTTGAAGCCCTGTTCCATGAAGGCCTCGGTCATGGCGCGCACGCCATCGGTCGAGGTGATTGCCATGCCCTGTGGGCCGATGCGGATCAGGTTGCTGCCTTGTGCGCCACAGCGTTCGGCCAGCGACTGCAGCACCGCCAGCCAGCGCTCTGGCACGGCGGCCGCTTCATAGATATCCCCGATCAGCCCCGCATCGAACATGCCCGCCTAGACACCTGCCGCCCGTTCCCCACGGGCGGTTTAGCGCAGATTGTTGCAGGAAAACAGCCGGCTTGATCAGAGCTTCCGTTTTTCGAGATAGGCGCGGAAGGCGGCGATGCTGTCGGGCACGTCGGCCCGGCCAAAGCCGATGCGGAACCGGTCGGTGGGAACAGGGCCGAGCGCGGAGTGATAGATGCCCGAAGGCAGCAACAGCACGCCGGCCTGGGTCACCAGGTCTTCGCAGAACGCGTCGACCGTGCCCGGCCCGCGCCAGCGCGGATAGCCCACGCAGCCGCCATCGGATCGGTGCCACTCGAACAGGTGCGGATAATCGGCAAAGAACGCGTCGAGCAGCGCAAGATTGGCGCGCACCAGGGCGTTGTTGCGGCCAATGATCCGCTCGCCTGCGCGCAGGGCGATGATGCCCAGCGCTTCGCTGGGGGCAGAGTTGCAGATCGACAGGTAGTGCTTCATCCGCTCCATGCGCGAAAGCAGCTCCTGATCCTGGCAGGCGATCCAGCCGATGCGCAGCCCCGGCAGGCCGTAGGCCTTGGACAGGACATTGAGTGACAGGCCGCGCTCATAGATATCGGCCACCTGCGGCAGGTGTCGCGCCGGATCGGGGCCGAGCAGGCGATAGACCTCGTCGCTGAAGATCCAGATTCCGTGCTGCCGGCACAGCGTCACCAGCCCGTCGAGCGTGGCGCGATCGGGGATGCAGCCGGTGGGGTTGTGCGGAAAGTTGATCGACACCAGCCGTGTGTTGGGCCGGATCGCGGCGGCCACGCGATCGAGATCGAGCCGCCAGCCATCTTCTGGATCGAGTGGCACGCCGGTGACCGCGCAAAGCGAGAGCGGCACGGTTTCGGCAGCCTGGTAGTTGGGCGTGATGACGATGGCGTGATCGTCTGCCCCCAACAGCACGTGGTTGGCCACGTAGATGCCCTCTTCCGCGCCGGCAAAGCACAGCACGTTGTCGGCCGCCATGGCATCATAGGTGCGGGCGATTTCGGCGCGCAGCACCGGCGCGCCAAAGGTCTGGGTATAGCCCAGCCATTGCGCATCGAAGGCGGCGGCATCGGCCGGATCGGCCAGGGCCAGCAACGCGCGCACCGTCATGCTTTGCGCGTCGGATGCGGTCAGGTGATGGCGGGCGGCGAATTCCCAATGGGAGAAATAGGCTTCGAGGCGGAAATCGGGCAGGGTCATGCGCGCGCTCAGTTGCCCAGGGCGACGACGCCGCCGGTCGAGCCAAAGCCACCGGCGCCGCGCGCGGTATCGTCGAGCTCTTCCACTTCAAGCCAGGTGCCGCGCACCACCGGCGCGAGCACCAGTTGCGCCACGCGGTCGCCACGCCGGATGGAAAAGCTTTCCGTGCCGTGGTTGATCAGGATGATCTTGAGCTCGCCGCGATAGTCGCTGTCGATCGTGCCCGGCGCGTTGGGCACCGAAATCCCGTGCTTGAGCGCCAGGCCCGAACGCGGCCGCACCTGGATTTCGAACCCGTGCGGAATGGCCAGGGCCAGGCCCGTGGCCACGGCATGGCGTGCGCCCGGCGCCAGATCCAGGTCCTCGGCCGCGACCACGTCCATCCCGGCGGCACCGTCGGTGGCATAGGCGGGCAGGGGCAGCCCCGCGCCATGCGCCAGGCGCTTGAACAGGATGGGGACCGGGCTGGAATGCGATGAGGCGGTCATGCGGGTGTTCCGTTGGCAAGGGTGTGGGCGATGCGGTCGACGATGGCCTGCGCCACGGCGTCCTTGGGCATTTCGGGCAGGCTGTCCACGCCCTGGGCATCGATGATGTGGACGGTGTTGGCCATCCCGCCCATGACATCGCCCGAAACGTCGTTGGCCACGATCCAGTCTGCTCCCTTGCGGGCGCGCTTGGCCACGGCATGGGCGATGACATCGTCGGTTTCGGCGGCAAAGCCCACGACCAGCGCCGGGCGGCGCGGATCGCGGCACAGCGTGGCGAGGATATCGGGGTTTTCCACCAGGGCGAGCGGCGGCGGCGTGCCGCTGCCATCCTTCTTGAGCTTGTGCGCGGGGGCATCGGCCGTGCGCCAATCGGCCACGGCCGCCACCATCACCGCCACGTCGGCCGGCAGGGCCGCATTGACCGCCGCGGCCATCTCGCGCGCGGTTTCCACGTCCACGCGATCAACGCTAGGCGGCGTGGGCAGGGTGACGGGCCCGGCCACCAGCGTCACGCGTGCACCGGCCTGCGCGGCGGCGGCGGCGATGGCAAAACCCTGCCGCCCGCTGGAGCGGTTGGCGATATAGCGCACCGGATCGATCGGTTCATGGGTGGGGCCGGCGGTGACCAGGACATGGCGCCCGGCCAGTGGGCCAGGTTTGGGTGGCGGTGTGGCGCTGCTCGCGGCGAACGGGCTGGCGCTGCCGGACAGCGCGTCCTGGATCGCCGCCCAGATCGCCTCGGGTTCGGGCAGGCGGCCGGGGCCGAATTCGCCACAGGCCATGGCGCCGACATCGGGTTCCAGCACGGTCACGCCCGAGGCGCGCAAGGTGGCGACATTGCGCACCGTGGCGGCATGCTGCCACATGCGCACGTTCATCGCCGGCACGGCCATGACCGGCTTGTCGGTCGCCAGCAGCAGCGTGGTGGCCAGGTCATCGGCAATGCCGGCGGCCATGCGCGCCATCAGATCGGCCGTGGCCGGGCACACCACCACCAGGTCTGCCTGGCGCGAGAGCTGGATATGGCCCATTTCCACTTCGTTCTTCAGATCCCACAGCGTGGTGTGCACGGGATTTTCGCTCAGCGCGGCCAGGGTCATCGCGGTCACGAAATGGGCGCCGCCCTCGGTCAGCACGCAGGTGACATCGCCCCCACCCTTGCGGATCAGGCGGACGAGTTCGCAGGCCTTGTAGGCGGCAATGCCGCCTCCGACGATCAGCAGGATACGCATGGATGGCATGACGCGGCTTGTGCCGCCTTGCCGGGGCAGGCGCAAGGTTTAGCGCCAGGATGGGGCGAAAACGGCGGATTTGCGTCGTTCATTTTCTTTGCAAGCTGTCCGAAAGTTTGTCAGACTTGCGACAAATAGAACGGGGCGTTGGAGAGACTCGATGCGTGTGGTGCTGACCGCGCTCGTGCTGCTGGCCGGGCTGGTGGATCTGATCATTGTCGGCTCGTCGCTGCTGACGCCGCATGATGGCGCCGAACTGGCGCGCGCGGCGCATGGCCTTTCGATCATCCGCGCGCATTGCACCTCGTTCTTCAGCGTGGCCGCCGTGGCGATGATCGCCGGCGCGCTGTGGCGCAACGGCGATCTGCTGCTGGTGCCCACATTCATCTTCATCGGCGCCCTGGCCGAGCGGCTGGTCAATCTCGTCGCCTTTGGCACTTATCCCAACTGGCTGCTGCCGATGGTGCTGGACGTGGCGCACATTGCCCTGCTGCTGGTAGCGCGGCGCGCTTTCCGCCAGGCCGATGAGGGCGGGGTGGTTGCACCGGCGGCGGCGCCGCACCGCGCCAACCTCGCCTGAACCGCGTGCCGATCCGCCTTGCCCTGACGGCGCTGGTCTTCCTGCTCGGCCTGTTCGATGTCTTCATGGCCGCCTCGTTCCTGTTCACGCCCCACGCCGGTGCGGCGATCCTGGGCGTGAGCGCGGCGGTTCCGGCCGGCTGGGCCACGATCCGCGCGGATTTCACGGCATTTTTCGGCGTGGCGGCGCTGTGCATGATGGTCGGCGCCTGGCGCCGCAACGGCGATCTGCTGCTGGTGCCAGGCTTGCTGTTTGGCGTGGCGCTGCTCGGCCGGGCGCTCGACCTGGTGCTGGTGGGCGCCTATCCTGGTTGGGCCCAGCCCATGGCTGTCGAAGCCTTGCACGTCATCGTGCTGGTTGCGGCATGGCGCATCCTGCCCCACCACCGGGTGAGGGAACTGGCGGGGTAGGGCGCTTGTCGGCCTTCGACAGGTTTCTCTTGAGCACCGTTCGCCCTGGGCTTGTCAAAGCCCGCCAGCGCTAGGCCCGCGCCGCCTTGCCACTCCATCGCCCGGCCCAGCGCAGCACTGCCTTTTGCGCCGGCCGTTCGATCCAGCGGTGCGAGGCAAAACCGGCGGCGACCGCGGCGACCAGGAAGAAGATCAGGAACGCCGGCTCGTGCGCGATCGCGCGGCTGCCCAGCGTGGCATCGATCAGCAGCACCAGCGCCACCTGCATGGGGAAATGCCACAGATAGATGCCATAGGAAGCCTCGCCCCACTGGCGGCCGAAGGCGAGCAGATCGCGCTTGTCGGCAATGTCGATCGCCAGTGTGGCAAACAGCACGGCAAAGGTGCCCGCCAGGATCGTGGCGTCTTCGGCGTGGTAGCGGGTCGTGGCGATCCAGGCAGCGGCCACGCAGGCCACGGCGCTGCCGAGCAGCACCGGCACCGGCAGCCAGCCCCTGAGCGCGGCGGCATAGACCGCCACGCCCATGAAGAAATAGCCGATGCAGGTCAGCACCGGCTCGTCGGGCCAGCCCAGGAAGAACAGGCGCAGGACGATCACCGCCACCGGCAAGGACACCAGCAGGGGCGCGCGGCGCATTGCCGGCAACAGCACCCAGAATGCGGCATAGGCCAGGATCTCGGTGGACAGCGACCAGCTTGGCCCGTTGAACGACTGGTTGTGCTGCCACCCCCAGTAATGCGCCAGCGGGATCGAGAGCAGGAAATGCTTCCAGTCCTGCTCGTGATAGATGAATGCCGTGCCGTTGATGTGGGTATAGATCGCCTGCAACCCGGCCACGATCACCAGGGTCAATAGGTGCAGCGGCCATAGGCGCGCCACGCGGGCCAGCCAGAACCGCTGCATCGCCGTGCTGTCGGCAAAATAGACGTGGGCAAAGACAAAGCCCGAAACCGCCCAGAAATACTGCACCGCCATGTGGCCATAATCGAACAGCCAGCGCAGCGGGTGATAGAGCGGGATCACCGCGGCGCGGTTGACGTGAAAGCCATAGCCGACCGGCGGCACGAAGAAATGCTGGTAATGCCAGAACAGCACGAAGAACGCGGCAATGACGCGCGACAGGTCAAGCGCGTTGAAATGGCGCTTGGCCAGCCGCAGCCCGGGCAACGGTGCCGGGCGCGGTGCGGGACCGGCAACCACGTTCACGGATGGCGATGCCAATCATCGGCCAGCGGCGGCGGCGGCGGTGGAGGCAGCAGCGGCATGTCGCGGGGATGGGGCGGATGCGGATGGTGCCAAGCCTGGAGCCCCAGCACTGCCGCCGCGCCCAGGGCAGCGGCCAGAACCAGCCCGGCCCAGCCGCCCGATCCGCCCTGCACCTGGCCATCGCGGCGCTTGCGCTCCCACATCAGGTCGACATGGGGCAGGGGCGGGGCTTCGGGCGCGCCTCCCTTGGGCGGGAAGCGTTCCTCGATCCGGCGGATCAGGGCGGGCACGCGCAGCAGCGTGGCGGCATCATCCTGCACGCGCTGGGCGATTGCGGCTTCCGGCCCCAGTTCGTCGCGAATCCAGTTGCGCACGAAGGGCGCGGCCGTTTCCCACATGTTGATATCGGGATCGAGCTGCTGCGCGATCCCTTCGACCATGACCATGGTCTTTTGCAGCAGCAGCAGGTGCGGCTGGGTCTGCATGTCGAAATCGCGGGTGATGGCAAACAGCCCGTCGAGCATCTGGCCGACCGAGAGGTCTTTCACCGGGCGGCCGCGCATCGGCTCGCCCACTGCGCGCAGGGCCGTGGCAAACTCGTCCACCGAGTGATAGCTCGGCACGTATTGTGCCTCGAAATGGATTTCGGCGACACGCTTGTAGTCGCCCGTGGTCAGGCCATAGAGAATCTCGGCCAGCCATTGTCGCGCCTGGCGGTCGATCCGGCCCATGATGCCGAAATCGATCGCGGTGATCGTGCCATCGGCTTCCACGAACAGGTTGCCCTGGTGCATGTCGGCATGGAAATAGCCGCCGCTGATCGCCTGGGTCAGGAAAGCCAGGACCAGGCGGCTGGCCATTTCCTTGCGATCGTGGCCGGCGGCATCGATCGCCTCGAGATTGCTGATCTTGACGCCATCGATCCAGTCCAGCGTCATCACCCGGCCATTGGTGCGGTCCCAATCGATGCCGGGGACGCGATAGCCGGGAAAGGCATGCATGGCATCGGCCAGTTCAGAAGCGCTGGCCGCCTCGCGGCGCAAGTCCACCTCGCGCGCGGTCCAGCGCTTGAAATTGGCGATGACCAGGCGCGGGCGCAGGCGTCCCGCCTCGCCACCCAGGGCTTCGAGGTGAGCGGCGGCCCATTCATAGGTCTCGATATCGCGGGCAAGCTTTTCGCGCACGCCGGGGCGCAGCACCTTGACCGCCACCTTGCGCCCGTCGATCGTCCACGCCTGGTGGACCTGCGCGATTGATGCCGCGCCCACCGGCTCTTCGTCGAACCGCGAAAACAGGCTTTCCAGCGGGCGTTCGAAACTCGTCTCGATCTCGCGCCGGATCAGCGCGAAATCCACCGGCGGCAGCTTGTCCTGCAGCGCCAGCAGATTGCGCGCGGCTTCTTCGCCAACCAAGTCGGGCCGGGTGGCCAGCGTCTGCCCCAGCTTGATCGCCGCCGGGCCGATGGCGCGAAAGGCGCCGGCATAATCGGGCACCACCGGCTGGCGCGTGCCGAACCGGGCGATGCGGCACAGCCGGCGCACCGGCGCCGGGGTGTTGGGGCTTTCTTCCAGCAGGCGCAACGCGCCGTGGCGCGCCAGGATGCGGCCCCAGCCCAGCAGGCGGCGGATATGGGTGGCAGGACGGGTCAAGGCAGAGGCGCTCGCTTAGACTTTCCAGCCGGAGTGGATCGCCACCAGGCCACCCAGGATCGGCTCCACCTTGGTGTGGCGGAACCCGGCGGCTTTGATTATGTCCTCGAACGCGTCCATCTTGGGAAAGCGGCGGATCGATTCGATCAGATAGCGATAGGATTCCGCGTCGCCGGCAATGGCCTGGCCGATCTTGGGCACCAGTTTGTGCGAATAGGCGTCATAGACTTCGGCAAAACCGGGCCACTGCGTGGTGGAAAATTCCAGGCAGAAGAACCGCCCGCCAAACTTGAGCACGCGGTGCGCCTCGGCCAGGGCCTGGTCGATGCGGGTCACGTTGCGGATGCCGAACGCGATCGTATAGGCATCGAAGAAGCGATCCCCGAACGAGAGTTCCTCGGCATTCTGTCGCGACCACACCAGGCCATCGATGCCGCGCTCCATCGCGCGCTCGATGCCCACGTCGAGCATGTCCTGGTTGATGTCGCTCACCGTGATCGAGGCGCCCTCGCGCGCCATGCGAAACGCGATGTCGCCGGTGCCGCCGGCCATGTCGAGAATCTGCTCGCCCTCGCGCGGTTTCACGCGGGCCACGAAGCGATCCTTCCACACGCGGTGCATGCCGGCTGACATGGCATCGTTCATCACGTCGTACTTTTTGGCGACGCTGGAAAACACCGCACCGACGCGGGCGGTCTTTTCCTCAGGGGTGACGTCCTCGTAACCGAAGGACACGCTATCCGGGCTGGTCATGGTTCAGGGCCTTTAAAGGGGAATTGCCGCAGGCGCAAAGCATGATAGCAGGAGCGCACGATGCCCGAACTACCAGAGGTTGAAACCACCGTTCGCGGCCTGGCGAGCATTCTTGCCGGCGAGACGATTTCCCGCGTATCCGTGCGCCGCGCCGATCTGCGCCGTCCGTTTCCGCCCGATCTGGCGCAGGCGCTGACCGGCGCGCGCGTCACCGGCCTGTCGCGCCGCGCCAAATATGGCCTGATCCACACCGATCGCGCGCGCACCATGGTGTTTCACCTGGGCATGTCGGGGCGTTGGCGAATCGACCCTGACGACATCGGCAAGCACGATCACCTCGTGCTGGAAACCGGCCATGGCCATGTCCTCGCGCTCAACGATGCGCGGCGTTTCGGCTCGGTCGACCTGGTGGACGAAGACGCACTCGATGCCTGGGCGCCTTTTGCCGCGCTCGGGCCCGAGCCACTTGGTCCCGGCCTCACGCCACAGCATCTGGCCCGCGCCTTTGCCGGCCGCATTGCCGCGATCAAGCTCATGCTGCTCGACCAGCGGATCGTTGCCGGGCTTGGCAATATCTATGTGTGCGAAGCGCTGCACCGCGCGCGCATCCATCCCGAGCGCGAAGCGGGCACGGTCACGCTGCCCGCGCTCAAGCGCCTGGTGCCGGAAATCCGCGCTGTCCTCGAAGAATCGATTGCCGCGGGCGGCTCTACCCTGCGCGATTATGCCCGGCCCGATGGCGAGCTGGGATACTTCGCCAAGGATTTCCTCGTCTATGGCCGCGAGGGCGATCCCTGCGCCTGTGGCCGGCCGGTGGCGCGCGTGGTGCAGGGCGGGCGATCGACGTTTTTTTGCAGCGTATGTCAAAAGTAACTTTGGCGACGCGGATTTCTCTTTAGCGGCTCGTCTGTTACACCACGCCTTCGGGTCAAAACAGGTTGGGTCGCCTTGGTCGGATCGCTGTCTCATCGTATCCTTTTGCTGTGCGCCGCGCTGGCCGGGCTGATCATGATCCTGGCCGGCGCCCTGCTGGCCGTGACGGTGCAGATGCACGACAACCTGGGCTGGCTCGATCACTCCTCGCGCGTGCTGCGCACTGCCAACCATGCGCTGGGCAGCCTGCGCGTGGCCGAATCCGGCCAGCGCGGCTTTACCTTGACCCACAACCCCGATTTCGCCCACGCGGTTGACCCGGCCCTGGCGGCGGCACGGCGCGACAGCGCCGAGTTGGTCAGCCTGACGACCGACAACGCCGAACAGAACGAACGGTCGCGCCAGTTGCAGGTCTTGGTCAATGGCCGCGCCGATACGCTGGAAGCGACCGCCAACCTGGCGCGCCGCGGCGCGTTCGACCAGGCGCGCGAAGCGACAGCGGCCGGGCGTGGGCTGGAACTGATGCAACTGGTCGATGCCAAGGTGAACGACCTGTTGCTCGACGAGCGTGCCTTGGCCGCCGATCGCATGGCGGCGGTGGAGCAACTGCTGCGCGTCACGCGCTGGCTGGTCATTCTCGGCACGCCGTTGACGCTGCTGATGCTGGCACTGGTGGCGCGCTCCCTGATCCTGCGCATCCGCCGCCCGGTGGGCGCGATGCTGGCGGTGATGGGCGAACTGGGCGCCGGGCAGCGCCACGCGCGCATTTCCGGCGAAATGGGCTCGCGCGAGTTCGAGCGGCTCGCTGGCGGCTACAATGCCATGGCCGACGAACTGCAACGCGCCGTGGCCAACCAGGCCGAAGCGGCCGAACACCTCCAGGCCGCCAATGCCGCGCTCAGCCACAATGCCGATACGCTGCGCGAACGCGGCGAAGTGATCGAGATCCTGGGCGGCATGGCGCATCGCATGCAGGCCGCGCGCACCGACGACGAACTCGCCGCGATCATCCGCGTGTTCGTGCCGCGCGTGCTGCCGCAGATTCCCGGCGCCCTGTTCGTCCACAACAATTCGCGCAACCTGCTGGTGCCCACGGCCACCTGGGGCGGGCTGGAATCGGAACAGACCGGCTTTGCCCCCGAAGAATGCTGGGCGCTGCGGCGCGGGCAAAGCCACTATGTGGACGAACCCGGGTCCGACATCGTCTGCCCGCATGCGGGCGCGGGCGCCGATCACTACCACTGCGAACCGCTCCTGGCCGGTGGCGAAGTGATCGGGGTGCTCTATCTCAAGGGCACGATCGGCACCGAAAACCGCTTTCGCCTGGCAGTGTTGAGCGAGAACATCGCCTCGGCCCTGGTCAACCACCGCCTGCAGCGCGGCTTGCGCGAACAGACCATCCGCGATCCGCTGACCGGCCTGTTCAACCGCCGCTACCTGGAAGAGACGCTGGCCCTGGAAATGGCCCGCGCCTCCCGCTCGAGCGCGCCGCTTACCGTGGTGATGTGCGATATCGACCACTTCAAGCGCTTCAACGATGAATTCGGCCACGATGCCGGTGACCAGGTGCTGCAGACCGTGGCGGCCGAACTGCGCCGCCGCTTCCGCGACGGCGATGTGGTCTGCCGCTTTGGCGGCGAGGAGTTCGTGGTGATCGCGCCGGCGACGGACGCCAGCGTGCTGTCCGCCCGGGTGGAAGAAGTACGCCAGGCGATCAGCCTGCTGACCGTGCGCCAGGGCGAACGCGCGCTCGGTTCGGTCACCATGTCGTTCGGCCTCGCCACCTGGGCCCCCGGCATGGACCGCGAAGGCACCGCCCTGCTCAAGGCCGCCGACGCCGCGCTCTATGCCGCCAAACGCGACGGCCGCAACCGTCTGGTGATCGACCCACAAGCCCTGGCGGCCTGAGGCATTGGCCTGCCGTACGGATGGCGCAATGCCGCCGTTTGGTGATTGGCTTTGAACTGTCGAGGGAAGGCGTTTGGAGCGGGTAGCGGGAATCGAACCCGCATAACTAGCTTGGAAGGCTAGGGCTTTACCACTAAGCTATACCCGCCCGCATCCAGGCCTTGCGCTTGCCATGGGCGGTCGGGTTTCGTCAACCCCGGGCTCACCAATCATTCCGGCGTTTGTGGTGGATGGCCTTTGGGCCAGTCGCGCACTCGCCGCTTGCCGCGTTTCGCTGATTGTTATAAGTCATAGCGAAATTCGGAGGATGTCATGGCTGTTGAACCCGTTCTCTCGCATCAGGCGATCGCCCGTTTCCTGCGCCCGCAATCGGTGGCCGTGGTCGGCGCGTCCGACAAGCCCGGCGCGCTGGGGGCTACCTTGCTCAGCAACCTGGATCGCAATGGCTATGCCGGGGCGATCTATCCGGTAAATCCCAAGCGCACCGAAATCGGCGGGCGGCCCTGCTATGCCAGCGTCGATGCCCTGCCCGAAGGGGTGGACGTGGCGGTGCTGGCCATTCCGCGCGCTGGCGTGCTCGATGCCGTGCGCAGCCTGGCGGCGCGCAAGGCAGGCGGCGTGGTGATCTTTTCGGCCGGCTTTGCCGAAGGCGGCGAAGAGGGCCTGGCCGAACAGCGCGAGATTGCCCGGCTGGCTGCCGAGGCCGGCATGGTGGTGGAAGGCCCCAATTGCCTGGGCCTGGTCAACTATGTCGATCGCATTCCGCTGACCTTCGTGGAAACCGATGCGGTGCCGCCGGCCGGCCGGCGCGCGGTGGGCATCGTCTCGCAATCGGGCGCGATGGCGGCGGTGCTGGGCACCATGCTGCTGGCCCGGGAATGCGGCGTTTCCTATTCGGTGTCCACCGGCAACGAGGCGGCGAGCGGCGTGGAGGACTACGTCGATTGGCTGGTCGATGATCCCGATACCCATGCCATTGCCATGATCGTGGAGCAATTTCGCAAGCCGCAGCGCTTTCTGGCCGCCGCGCGCCGGGCGCGCGCCGCGGGCAAGCCGGTGGTGCTGCTGCATCCTGGCAAGTCGAGCGCCGCGCGCGAATCGGCGGCGACGCACACCGGGGCGATGGCCGGCGATTACAAGCTGATGCGCGCAATGGTCGCGCGCGCCGGGGTGATCTTTGCCGAAACCCTGGAAGAACTGGGCGATATTGCCGAGATCGCCGCGCTGTGCCCGATCGCGCCTTCGGGCAAGGCGGCCGTGCTGGGCGAATCCGGCGCGTTCAAGGCGCTGACGCTCGACCTGGCGGAAGAACTCGGCCTGGAACTGGCCGCGCTGCATGACGAGGATTCGCCCGAACTGCGCGCCGCGCTGCCGCCGTTCGTGCCGGTGTCCAACCCGCTCGACATCACCGCGCAGGGCCTGTCGGAGCCGGCGATCTATACCCGCACGCTCAACGCCCTGCTGGCCGATGACCGCGTCGGCACGGTCCTGGCCGGGATCATCCAGGCCGAGGCGATTACCTGCGCGATCAAGTTCCCCGCCATTCTGGCCGCGGTAGAGGGCAAGACCCTGAGCAAGCCGCTGATCTTTGCTGGGTTGGACGAAGGGGCGCAGGTTCCGGCAGAGCGCATTGCCGCGCTGCGGGCGGCCGGCGTACCGTGGTTCCCCACCACCGAGCGTGCCCTGCGCGCCATCACCCGCCTGACGCACTGGTCTGCCCGCGATCTGACGGCGACCGATGCGCCGGCGCTGCCGGTGGCGGGCCTTGCCGATGTTTCGGGCGTCATTCCCGAATACAAGGCCAAGCAGCTGCTTGGCCCTGCCGGCGTGGTCTTTCCCAAGGGGCAGTTTGCCGCCACGCCCGACGAGGCCGTGGCCGCCGCGGACGCGGTGGGCTATCCCGTGGCGATGAAGGCGCAGGCGGCGGCGCTGGGCCACAAGAGCGACGCGGGCGGGGTGATCCTCAACCTGGCTGATGGCGCGGCGGTGCGCGCGGCCTGGACCCGCATGTTTGCCAATGTCGCGGCCTATGATGCGGCGATCACGCTCGATGGCGTGCTGATCGAGGCGATGGGCAAGCGCGGCGTGGAAATGATCGTGGGCGCCAAGAACGATCCCGAATGGGGCCCGGTGGTGCTGGCCGGGTTTGGCGGGGTTACCGCCGAAATCCTCCAGGACGTGCGCCTGTTGACGGCCGACCTCACCCAGGAAGCGGTCGAGGCCGAGCTCATGCAGCTCAAGAGCGCGGCCCTGCTCGCGGGCTATCGCGGCTCTCCGGCGCTCGATGTGCCGGCCCTGGCCGCGCTGATCGTCAAGGTGGGCCAGGTGCTGCGGGCCGAGCCGTCGATCCGCGAGATCGATCTCAACCCGGTGATCCTCCACCCCAAGGGCGAAGGCGTGGTCGCGCTTGACGCGCTGATGCTGGTGGACTGACGCCGCCGACCCGACCCGCCCTCCCTGCGCGACGCGGCAAGGGGAGGGTGGATTGGGACGTGCTGCGGTCAGTGGCCGGGAAAGTCTATCAGGGCGTCCACCACCAGGCCCGCGTCGCGCAGGCGTTGCGCCCCGGCAAGGTCGGGCAAGTCGATAACGAAGAACGCATGGGTCACCACGGCGCCGGCCTCGCGCAGCAGTTGCGCGGCGGCGAGCGCCGTGCCGCCGGTGGCGATGAGATCGTCGACGATCGCCACGCGCTGTCCTGGCGCGATGGCGGTGGGGTCTATCTCCAGCCGGTCGGTGCCATATTCCAGGTCATAATCGACGCCCAGCGTCGGCACCGGCAATTTGCCCGGCTTGCGCACCGGCACGAAGCCCAACTGCGCGCGTGCGGCAGCTGCCGCCCCGAAGATGAAGCCGCGCGCCTCCATTCCGGCGATCAGGGTGGCGCCGCTGGCCTGCGCCCGGCTGGCAAGGTGGTCGATCGCTGCGGCAAAGCCGGTGGGATGGCTGATCAGCGTGGTGACATCGCGAAACAGCACGCCTGGCGCCGGGAAATCGGGCACGGTGCGGATCAGGGACTTGAGGTCGCAGGTCATGGGGGAATGTCCAGGGGAAGGGGAGGCCGTGGGAAGCGGCGGAAAGCGCCGGCTGTGGCGGTAACCCATGAAAAAGGCCACCGTTTCCGGTGGCCTTTTCGTTTTGGCGCTGCGGCCTGGTGTCAGTGGACCCGGGCCCAGATGTTGCGCTTGGCCAGATAGGCCAGCACGGTCGCGGCGAGGAGGAAGCCAAGCACGGCCCAGCCGGTCTGCTTGCGCTTTTCCATCTTGGGTTCGGCGGTCCAGGTCAGGAACGCGGCAACGTCGGCAGCCATCTGCTGCTTGGTGGCCTTGGTCCCGTCGCCATAGGTCACCTGGTCGTCGGCCAGCGGCGCGGGCATGGCGATGTTCAGGTTGGCGAAGTAGGGGTTGTAGTAGAGGCCATCGGGCGTCTTGCTGTCGGGGAACCGCTTGAGCAGTTCGGCCGGCTGATCCTGGTAACCGGTCAGCAGCGAATAGACGTATTCCGGGCCTTCGTGGCGGGCCTTGGTGACCAGCGACAGATCCGGCGGGTTGCCGGTGCCGGCGTAATAGACCTTGGGGAAGTGATCGGCCGGCACGTTGTCGCGCTGGGTTTCATCACCGGTCTTGGGATCGACGACCTTGGCCTTGTTCGACCAATCCTTGGCGATCGCCTTCACTTCCGCTTCGGAATAACCGAGCGCGGCGAGATCGCGGAACGCCACGAAGTGGAGCGAGTGGCAGTTGGAGCAGACTTCCTTGTAGACCTGGAAGCCGCGCTGCAACTGGGCGCGGTCGAACTTGCCGAAAGCGCCATTGAACGAGAAGCCGGGCTCGGGCTCGTGCGGGGCAAGGTGATAGACCTGCACCGCAGTGGCGGGTTCGGGCTCGCGGATCGCCTGGATCGCGCCCACTCCGAACGACCAGAGCAGCGCCACGGCGAAGAAGAGGCCGACAAGAGGACCAAAAAGACGGACCATGGGGTTCTCTCTCTTTGTGCGGTTCGCGCTGGCTCAGGCGGCCGGGGCGGTCTGGTCATCCTTGCCCAGCACCGCTTGCGTGATGGAGAAGGGCAGCGGGGCCGGCTTCTCGATCGAGGCGACGATCGGCAGGATCACCAGGAAGTGGAGGAAATAGTACGTGGCGGCGATCTGTGAGATCAGCACGTACTTGGTTTCGGCCGGCGAACCGCCGCAGTAGCCCAGCACCACCACGTCGATCACGAGGAGGTAGAAGAACTTGCGGAACAGCGGGCGATAGTGGCCCGAACGCACCGGCGAGGTATCCAGCCAGGGCAGGAAGAACCACACCAGGATCGCCGAGAACATCGCCAGCACACCCATCAGCTTGGCCGGGATGAACAGGAAATCGGCGGTGAAGGCGCGCAAGATCGCGTAGAACGGCCAGAAGTACCATTCGGGCACGATGTGCGCCGGCGTCGAAAGCGGGTTGGCCTGGATGTAGTTGTCCGGGTGGCCCAGCGCGTTCGGCAGGAAGAACAGCATGGTGCAGTAGAGGATCGCGAAGACCCCCAGGCCGAAGCCGTCCTTGGCGGTGTAATAGGGGTGGAACGGCACGGTGTCCGATTCGGTCTTCACTTCCACGCCCGTGGGGTTGGACGAACCGGGAATGTGCAGCGCCCAGATGTGCAGGATCACCACGCCCAGGATCACGAAGGGCAGCAGGAAGTGCAGGCTGAAGAAGCGGTTGAGCGCGGCGTTATCCGGCGCGAAACCACCCAGCAGCCACTGCTGCAGCGGCGTGCCGACGACCGGGATGGCCGAGAACAGGCCGGTGATGACCTTGGCGCCCCAGAAGCTCATCTGGCCCCACGGCAGCACATAGCCCATGAAGGCGGTGGCCATCATCAGCAGGAAGATCGTGACGCCCAAGAGCCAGATCATTTCGCGCGGGGGCTTGTACGACGAGTAGAAGAACCCGCGGAAGATGTGGATATAGACCACCACGAAGAAGGCCGAGGCGCCGTTGGCGTGCGCATAGCGCAGCATCCAGCCCCAGTTCACGTCGCGCATGATGTGTTCGACGCTGTCGAAGGCCACGCCGGAATTGGCGGCATAGTGCATCGCCAGGACCACGCCGGTCACGATCTGGAGCATGAGGCAAACCCCGGCGAGCACGCCGAAGTTCCACATGTAGTTCAGATTGCGCGGCACCGGGTAACCGGCGCCCACGGCGTTGTAGACAAAGCGCGGCAGTGGCAGTTTTTCATCCAGCCACTGCATCAGCGGGTGGCTTGGCTTGTAATGTTTCGCCCAGGGAAAGCTCATCGGGTCTATCCTCAGCCGATCTTCACGACAGTGTCGGACGTGAATTCATAATGCGGCACTTCCAGGTTCTTGGGAGCCGGGCCTTTGCGGATGCGCGCGGCGGTATCATAGACCGAGCCGTGGCACGGGCAGAAATAGCCGCCGAATTCGCCCTTTACCTCACCTTCGCCGGCGCCCAGCGGCACGCAGCCCAAGTGGGTGCAGACGCCCATGGTGATCAGCCAGTTGGTCTTGCCCGGCTTGGTCCGCTCTTCCAGGGTCTGCGGATCGCGCAGGCTGGACAGCGGCACCTTGTCGGCCTCGCCGATTTCCACCGGCGTCAGGTTGCGCACGAAGACCGGCTGCTTGCGGAACACCGCCTTGATCGCCTGGCCAGGCGCGATCTGCGAGATATCGATCTCGGTCGAGCTTTCTGCCAGCACGTCAGCCGAGGGTGCCATCTGCGACACCAGCGGCACCAGCACCGCCAGGCCGCCCACACCCGCAAAACTCACTGCCGCGATATTGATGAAATCGCGCCGGCGCACGCCTTCATCGGCGCCCGCACCGTCATGGACGGCGGGCGAATCTGTGCCGCTTGCGTTCACAATTGCCTCATCAGCCATTGATAATCCCTGCCTGCTGCCACCCCGCCTGGAAACGGCCGGGCACGGTATTTCCCCCTCCTTGCGCGCGGCGGCGAACATCGCCGGGTATCATGCGCGCCGGGCCGCCGTGGTATGCACGTGCCAGACCCAAACAGTTATAACGCGTGATAGCCACAGAACTGCGGCTTTGCCAACAAGCATTTTAGTGCAGCAACTGGCTGTATTTTGCGCTGCCGCAATGCAATCGATAAACTGGCTAGAAAGCAGCGCTAGTTGGCCAGCGCGGTGCAGTAAATGCCATTGCCTTGAACAGGTTGCCCATTTCGGCCGGATCGACCAGGCGGGCCAGTGCACGCGCCAGGGCGGGGCCATGGTCGGGCGCATGGCGGGCAAGGGTTGCCGCGCGTGCCTCGATCCCCAGCGATCGTAGGAATTCACCCTGCGTGACAATCCCATCGCAGCGCGCGCCAGCCGCGGCAATCACCGGCACCAGCGCGGCAAAATCGACCAGCGCGGTAAGGTCTGCTTCGCCGGGATGGGCAAAGGGATCGACCTTGCGATGGGCGCGCACGGCCTGGAGCGTGCTGCCATCGCGGGGCTGGGCATGGCCATAGTCGATCCACAGCGCCACGCCGCCCTGCGCGGCCAGCCGCGCGGCGATCTCGGCCGTGACGGCGGCCGCTGCGGGGCAGGTTTCGATGATCGTGCCTTCTGGAGCATCGGTGCGATCGGCGGGAACGGCCGCGTCCATCGGTCGGGTGCCGGCCACCGGCAGCAGGCGTTCGCCCGTAGCGTCCCAGCCGATCATCCGCTCGCGCCAGCCTTCGGCCATGCGCACGATCTGGCGCACGGGCAGGGCATCGAGGAATTCGTTGCCCACCACCATCAGCGGGCGATCGGCCGGCAGGGTGGAGAAATCATCGTGCCACGTGGCCTGGGGAAAGCGCTGCCGCTGTATCCCGCGCAGTGCCGGGCTGGTTTCCACGAAGTGCACATCGGGCACCAGGCCGTGGCGCGCGGCGGCACGCAGCGCATCAAGGGCCAGGGTGCCGCGCCCGGGGCCCGCTTCGACATAGGCGACCGGCTGCGGTTTGCCGGCGCGAATCCAGATGTCGGCCAGCCACAGCCCGATCATTTCGCCAAACATCTGGCTCACTTCCGGGGCGGTGATGAAATCGCCGGCCGTGCCCAGCGGATCGCGCGTGCTGTAATAGCGCGCGTTGGATTCGGCCATGAAGTGCGCCACGCTGATCGGGCCGGTCGCCCGGATCAGCCTGGCAAAGACATCGCGCAGGCTTTCGCTGGCCATGGTCTCGTCAATCGGCCGGAGGCGGGGCCACGGTTCCCAGCGGCGGGCGCACCATGGCGCGGATCAGCAGGGTGAGGCCGATCGCCAGCATCGGCAGGGTCAGCCACTGGCCCATTGACAGCCCGGTGCGCAGGGCAAAGTCTTCGAGCTGGGCATCGGGCTCGCGATAGAATTCGACGATGAAGCGCGACAGGGCATAACCGGTGGCAAACGTGCCCATCAGCAGGCCCGGCCTCCAGCGCGCGCGGGTTTTCCAGAACAGCGTGATCAGCACGGTGGCCAGGATCACCCCTTCGAGCAGCGCTTCATAGAGCTGGCTGGGATGGCGCGGATTGGGACCGGCGCCGGGAAAGACCATGGCCCACGGCACATCGGCGGTGGTGACGCGGCCCCACAGTTCACCATTCACGAAATTGGCGCAGCGGCCGAAGAACAGCCCGATCGGCGCGCAAGGGGCGATATAGTCGCACACCCGGATGAAGCTCAGCTGGTTGCGCCAGCAGACGAAGGCGATCGCCAGCACGGTGCCGATCAGGCCACCGTGAAAGCTCATGCCACCCTGCCACAGCTTGACCAGTTCGCTGGGATGCGTCCACAGCTCCGGGGCATAGAACGTGGCATAGCCCAGCCGGCCGCCCAGGATGATGCCCAGCGTGGCATAGAAGAACAGGTCATCGGCATGGCGCTGGGCCATCGGCGCACCCGGCTGGCGGATCATGCGCGAGAGGTGCCAATAGCCGATCATGATCCCGGCAAGGTAGGCCAGCGAATACCAGCGCAGCGCAAAGAAGCCGAAATCCCAGGCGATGGGCGAGAGATGCAGTTGCTCCCAATGCAGCGGCATGTGCGACGAGGCAGCCGCAGCGGCAGAAAGGGCCGGAATAAGGGACAAGCGCAAAGCTCCGTATTCGATGAATTGATGGCCATGGGGCCAGGCCGTGCCAGGCTGCCCTGGTTCGCGCGCCTTCTGGCACAGGGGCCAAGCCGCTGGCAAATCCCAAAAGCGCGGCGGGCGCCGGCGCAGCCCGGTTGCGGCCTTCCACGCCCGATCCTGCCCGAAAGGGGGCGGGCAAGTGGCGATTATCGTGAAAACTTGGATGCCTGGGCTGTTTCCCCTTAACGCCACCTCGTTTAATGAGGGGGCATGACCTTGCCCCGCATCGCTCATCAGCGCGCCATTATCGATCGTCGCACCCTTGCCGAGGCGGTGACCCAGGCCGTGGCGCAAGCCGATGGCGATCCCTCGCGCGCCCGCCCCGTGGTGGTCGAGCATCTGCGCGCCGCACTGGCCCATGGCCGCGAGGAACTGGCCCGGCGCCTGAGTGGCAGGCCCTCGGCGGGCTATGAATGCGCCCAGGGCCAGGCCTTCCTGGTCGACCAGCTGGTGCGGGTGATTCACGACTATGTGATCGGCCAGGTCTATCGCGCCAGCAACCGCACGGCGGGCGAGCGCATCGCCGTGCTGGCCGTGGGTGGCTATGGCCGGGGCGAGATGGCGCCGCATTCCGATGTCGACATCGCCTTCGTCACGCCGAACAAGCCCACCGCATGGTGCGAGCAGGTGATCGAGGCGATGCTCTATTTCCTGTGGGACCTTGGTCTCAAGGTCGGTCATTCCAGCCGCTCGCTCGACGATACGGTGCGCATGGCCAAGAGCGACCTGACGATCCGCACCGCGCTGCTCGAAGGGCGCTATGTCTGGGGGGATCGCGACGTCTATGAAGAAGGTGCGCGCCGCTTCTGGGCGGAAGTGGCCGCCGGCACCGAACGCCAGTTCGTGGCCGAGAAGCTGGCAGAGCGCAACGAGCGGCACAAGCGGCTGGGCGACAGCCGCTATGTGGTCGAACCCAATGTGAAAGAGGGCAAGGGCGGGCTGCGTGACCTGCACACGCTCTACTGGATCGGCAAATATGTCCACAAGGTGCGCGATCCATCCGAACTGGTCGATGTCGGCCTGCTCACGGCGGCGGAGTATCGCGCGTTCCACCGCGCCGAGAATTTCTTCTGGGCGGTGCGCTGCCACCTGCACATGATCACCCGCCGCGCCGAAGACCGCCTGACCTTCGACCTGCAACGCGAAGTCGCCGCGCGCATGGCCTTTGCCGATCGCCCGGGCAAAAGCTCGGTCGAGCGCTTCATGCAGTTCTTCTTCCTCCAGGCCAAGCAGGTCGGCTCGCTCACCGGCGTGTTCATGGCCCAGCTTGACGAGCAGTTCGCCCGCACCAAGCCGGGCTTCTTCGCCGCGCTGCGCCAGCGCCGCAAGCGCAAGGTTTCGGGCTTCCCCATCGTTGCCGAAAAGGTCTCGGTGCCGGCCGACGATTTCTTTGCCGTCGATCCGGTGCGCCTGCTCGAGATCTTCGTGGTGGCAGACAAGCATGGGCTGGAAATCCATCCCGATGCGATGCGGCTGGCACGGCGCGACGCTGGCCTGATCGATGGCGCGGTGCGCAAGGACCCGCGCGCCAATGCCTTGTTCCTGGAATTGCTGACCAGCCCGCATGATCCCGAAACGGTGCTGCGCTGGTTGAACGAGGCGGGCGTGTTCGGCCGCTTCATTCCCGATTTCGGGCGCGTCGTGGCGCAGATGCAGTTCGATATGTACCACCACTATACGGTGGACGAGCATACCATCCGCGCCATCGGCCTGCTGGCCCGCATCGAAAAGGGCGAGGAGCGCGAACTGCATCCCCTGGCCAGCAACGTGGTGCAGAAGGTCGCCTCGCGCCGCGTGCTCTATGTCGCCACGCTGCTGCACGATATCGCCAAGGGCCGGCGCGGCGATCATTCCGTGCTCGGGGCCGAAGTGGCGCGCAAGCTGTGCCCGCGGCTGGGCCTGTCGGCGGCAGAGACCGAGCTGGTCTCGTGGCTGGTGCGCTGGCACCTGTTGATGAGCGCCACCGCGTTCAAGCGCGATCTCGCCGATTACAAGACGATCGCCGATTTCGCCGCGCAGGTGCAAAGCGCGGAGCGACTGCGCCTGCTGCTGATCCTGACCATCGTCGATATCCGCGCGGTCGGGCCCGGCATCTGGAATTCGTGGAAGCGCCAGTTGCTGGGTGACCTGTTCATCCAGACCGAGGAAATGCTGCGCTTGGGCCACAAGCAGCACGGCCGGCCCGAACGCATCGCCGCCAAGAAGAAGGCGGTGGGCGAACTGCTCAAGGAACGCGATGCGCTGATCGGCACGGTTGGCCGGCAGCTGAGCGATGCCTATTGGATTGCCGAACCCGAAGACATCATCGCGCTCAACCTTCAGCAGATGGACACCGCCCTGGGCGAACCGCTGTCGGTCGAGGCGCATTACTATCCCGCGCGTGGCGCCACGCTGGTTACCGTGCTGGCCGCCGACCACGCCGGGCTGTTCTATCGCCTGGCCGGCGCGATCCACCTGGCAGGGGGCAACATCATCGATGCGCGCATCCACACCACGCGCAATGGCCTGGCCGTGGACAATTTCCTGGTGCAGGACCCGCTTGGCCGCCCGCTCAACGAAGCGCGCCATATCGAGCGGCTCAAAAACAGCATCGCCGATGCCCTGTCCAACCGGGTGAAGCTGATGCCCCAGCTTGCCGCGCGGCCGCTCGCCCGCCCGCGGGCAGAGGCGTTCGACGTGCAGCCGATCGTGATCTTCGACAACAAGGCGTCCAACCGCTTTACCGTGGTGGAAGTGGGCGCGCGCGATCGTCCCGCGCTGCTCGGCCGCCTGGCCCACGCCCTGTTCGATTCGCGGCTGGTGGTCCATTCCGCTCACATCGCCACATATGGCGAACGCGCGGTCGATACGTTCTATGTCACCGATATCCTGGGTGAGAAGGTGACCAGCGAGAACCGCCTGCGCAACCTCGAAAAGCGCCTGATCGACGTGGCCGAAGACCGTGGTCCGGGGGGCGCCGGCGAACGCGCCGCAACCGCCGCCGCTGCCGCACCGGCTGCCGCCTGAAAAAGTCTGCCATCATGACCGAACCTGCCGCTGCCGATCTTGCCCCGCACTATCTTGCCGGGCGCCTGCTGCTTGCCATGCCGGGCATGATGGACCCGCGCTTCGATCACGCGGTGCTCGCGCTGTGCCTGCACGATGCCAACGGCGCCTTGGGCATTGGCCTGGGCGAGGAACGCGCCGGCATCCGCTTTCACGGCCTGCTGGAAGACGTGGGCATCGATCCCGGTCATGCGCCCGATGTGCCGGTGCTGCATGGCGGCCCGATGGAAACCGGACGCGGCTTCGTGCTGCACACCCCTGATTGGGGTGGCGAGGGCTCGGTCACGGTCAATCCGCTGTGCACGCTCTCCGCCTCGATGGACGTGCTGCGCGCGATTGCCGAAGGGCGCGGCCCCTCGCGCTGGCTGGTGGCGCTGGGCTATGCCGGCTGGGGACCGGGGCAATTGGAAGAGGAAATGCACCACCACGGCTGGCACGCGGCCGAAGGTTCGCCCGCGATCCTGTTCGATACCCCGCGGGAACAGCGCTGGTCGGCCACCTGGCGCGCCGCCGGCATCGATCCCGCCCATCTTGCCGCCGATACCGGCCACGCGTGATGCCGCGGGGAGCGCGCGCTCAGAACGCGGCAGTAATGCCCACTTCGGCCGCGACCCGGCGATAGTCATAGATGCCTACGGTCGATCGGTTGCGCTCCCACCGCAACCGCGTGATCGGGGCCAGGCCCTGCCACTGCAGCGCCCGCCAGGTGGTGCTGGCCACCACGGAAAAGCGGTCATCCATCCGGCGGCGCGGATAGAGGAACAGCCGGGCATCGGCCTCGAGATGGCTGTAGCTGGCGCTGATCACGGCGGTGGTCCGGCCGATTTCGCGAAACGCATAGACTGCGCCCCCGGCGGTCACGTCTGACCAGCCTGCGTCGCGCGCCTTGGTGCGGTTGATAAAGGCCTGCACCCCGCCCCCCAGGCGGGCCGATACCGCACGATCGAGCCCGGCCGACAGGGCAAAGACATCGCCGGTCTGCAAGGCATTGCGCCGGTTGGCGGTATGGGTCACGCCCAGGCCCAGGCGGCCCTGCATCGTCTTGCCCATGGGGTGGAGGAAATCGGCACTCACCCCCACCGACGTGCTGTAGGGCTTGAGGCCATACCATCGCCAGGTCGGCCCGGCGGCCAGCGTCAACCGGTCGGCACCCAGGGTATATTCCGGCCCAGCCTGGATGCCGATCAGGATATCGTCAAAGCGTTCATCGCGATAAAGATCGCCCGATCCATTGGCGCGCACCAGCAGGGTGGCATTCTTTTCCAGCGGGGCGCGAAAATAGGTCTGCCCGCGCAGGGCCAGGCCCAGGCCTGACCTCGCCTTGGCATCCTGGTCCAGCGTGAAATCGCCGATCACCGTACCCAGCGTGTTGGACCGGGTGGCGCGGTTGATGTTGCTGTCGGGCGCCAGCGCCACGTCCAGGCTGCCACCAAAGGGTTTGCGCGCCTTGAGCGCGGCGGCATAGAATCGCACCATGCGCTCCACGTCTGGCGGCAGGCCACCAGCCTGGGCCGCGCGCATTTCCCGGCGTGCAGCGCCAAGATCGCCCATCATGGCCTGTACCCGCGCCAGTTCCAGGCGGACGCGCTGGGCGTTGGGGCGTTCGTCCAGAATGCGGCGCAGGATAAGGGCCGCGTCCTTCAACTTGTGCTCGCGGTCTGCCAGCATCAGCGCCAGGCGAAACCGCGCTTCGTTGCGCAGGTCGATATCGGGATTGTCCGCCAGGGCGCGATAGGCGGTCTCGGCCGTGGCGAAATCGCCGCTGTTGCGGGCCCGGTCGGCAAGTTCGAACAATTGCGGCGCCGTTACCGATATGCTGTCGGCCATCGCTGCCGCCGGGCAGGAAAGTGCCATCAGCAGGGCGGCGGCAAGATAAGGCTTGGAAATGGCTAAGCTCCCGAGTTTGCAACGAACTATTGCATTGGTCCGATGCCGTCCAGCGCAGGCGCTTGCGCATTTTCAGTTCTGGTTCGGCATGGCGAATCCGACTCAAGCGGGGCGAATCTGCGGTTTTATCGCACGCGTGGCAGGCGCCGATCATCGGCGATCGCCGCCAAATGACAGAAAAGTGTCGATCTAATCCATTGTTAAATATGGCATTATGCTGCCTGTGGCCGTCCTGTGGAAAAATGGCCGTTGACGGTAGTGCTGCCCGTCCATATATGCCGCTTCACCGACGCGGTTCAGCCGGTTTTGTCCGGTTCTTCGGGTGTTTCCTGAAGGGTTGTGTTGGTCGCCAGATAGCTACGGACGGCTTG
>QFCS01000489.1_pt1 | contig 187370 bp, 182 predicted proteins | sample 3576561 | NCBI WGS metagenome assembly QFCS01 | reverse complement strand
CATGCGGCAATCGCCTTCAAACGCCCACGCTTATCGGCTGTATGTTTTTAATGATCCACAGAACCAGTGGCTCTCACCACTTTCATCTGCTTGCCTAGCTGCGATCAGCTGAGCCTCGTATTATGACACAGTTTTTGGAGGCCTGTCAAAAAATCTGAAATTTCTTTCTTCGTTTTTGGCCGCTTCCGACTGCATCAACCTCGCAAAACGCATCGAGCCCGAAAGCTCAACAGTGATCAGCGAAGCCTTGCAGTATACGACAGTTTTTGCGACTCCGTCAAAGACCTCCAAAAAAAGTTTGTGAAGAGGTGTGCGGCGTGTAGCAACCCGATGCTTCCCGCTGATCGCACTCGGCAGGGCTCTATATATGTGCTCGGGAACCCGCGCTCCCATTGCCTCGCCCTACCTCTCGTGCGCCGACAGGCACAGGATAATCAGAGTTCCTTCTGACTCAGGTTCTTCATGGCACTCATCACCCTGCAGGATGCACAGCTGGCCTTCGGCCACGTGGCACTGCTCGACCATACCGACTTTTCGCTCGAAGCGCAGGAGCGGGTTGGTCTCATAGGCCGGAACGGCACCGGCAAGTCATCTCTCCTGAAAATTCTCGCCTCGCTTGAAAAGGCCGACGACGGCACGATGCAGGTGCAGACGGGGCTGCGCGTTGCCTATGTGCCGCAAGAGCCGGTGCTGGATTTGCAGTCGTCGGTGTTTGAGGCCGCCAGCGTCGGGCTGGCGGATGCACGTGCCGCGCGGGATCTGTATCTAAGTGGCGCAGATGGCCTGGATCTGGATGCCCTGCAAAACCGCATCGAGGCGCTGGATGCCTGGAACTGGGAGCAACGGGTTGAGGAGACACTGCACCGATTGCACCTGGACGGATCGGTGCGCGTGGGTGAGCTGTCCGGAGGTAACAAGAAGCGGGTCGCTTTGGCGCAGGCGCTGGTAAGCCGGCCTGACGTGCTGTTGCTCGACGAGCCCACCAACCACCTTGATCTGGACAGCATCACATGGCTGGAGGAGTTGCTGCTGGAGTACAAGGGCAGCGTGGTCACCATCAGCCACGATCGCGCCTTTCTGGATCGGGTGGCCACCCGCATGGTTGAACTGGATCGCGGACGTCTGCTGAGCTACCCCGGCAATTTCGCCCAGTATCAGGTGCTGAAAGAAGAGCAGATGACGCAGGAAGCGGTGATCAACGCTCGCGCCGACAAGTTGCTGGCCCAGGAAGAAGTTTGGATCCGCAAGGGCGTGGAAGCACGCCGTACGCGGGCACAAGGCCGGATCACCCGCCTGGAGCGGCTGCGCGAACAACGCGCACAGCGACGCGAGGCAGTGGGAAGTGTGAAACTGGAGGTAGCCAGCGGCGCTGCCAGCGGCAAGATCGTGGCGGAACTGGACAAGGTGACCCAGACGTTCCCCATGGCCAACGGCGGGCAGCTTACCGTGATCCGGGACTTCTCGGCCACGATCCTGCGGGGCGACAAAGTCGGCCTAATCGGCCCCAACGGCGCGGGCAAGACCACACTGCTCAAGACCATACTGGGCGAGCTGCAACCCACCAGCGGCTCGGTACGCCAGGGCAGCAAGATCAGCGTGGCGTATTTCGACCAGATGCGCGACCAGCTGAACCTGGATGCCACACTGGAAGACTTCATCAGCCCGGGCAGTGAATGGATCGAGATCGGGAGCAAGCGCACCCACGTCAAGAGCTACCTGAGCGACTTTCTGTTTTCTCCTGCACGGGCGAACGCGCCGGTGCGCACGCTGTCGGGGGGCGAACGCAACCGTCTGCTGCTTGCACGGTTGTTCGCGCGTCCGGCCAATGTGCTGGTCCTGGATGAACCCACCAACGACCTCGACATCGACACGCTGGAGCTGCTGGAAGATCTGCTCCAGCAGTACGAAGGCACGGTGTTTCTCGTCAGCCACGATCGGCGCTTCCTGGACAACGTCGTCACGAGCACCCTGGTGTTCGAGGGGGACGGACGCTGGAGAGAGTACGTGGGTGACGTGCAGGACTGGCTGACGCAGTCGGCGCGCGCCGCCGCACTGCAGCGTGACCGGGAGACACCTTCCGCTCCCGCGCCCACTCCAGCGGCGAAACAGGTCAGTACAACTCCGGCGCCCGCACCGGCCAAGAAGAAGCTAAGCTACAAGGAACAACGGGAGTTTGATGCCCTGCCAGCACTGATAGCGGCCCTTGAAGCCGAACAGGCTTCCATCGGCAAGGACCTGGAAAATGGCCAACTATTTCACAGTGATCCCGTTCGTGCCGCTCAACTTGGCGTCCGACATGCCGAAGTCGAGGGGGAATGGCTTCAGGCGCTGGAGCGCTGGGAAGCGCTTGGCGGCAGCTGAGGATCCTGCAGGGGTACCCTGGCGTTCGCATCACCCTCACACACGCCCATGACGCCAGATCGTCTCGCCTTCGATTTGCAACGCACGCTGGACGAGCTCCAGCAGGAGCGTGAGCGCTCGCAAAGGCTGCTCAGCGAGCTGGAGCACCAGAATCGCGAGCTCGATCACCTGCGCAGCACCGTTCACCGCGAATCCAATAGCCGCCTGCTGGCCGAGGAGGCCCTGGACGAAGCCCGCGACCGGATGCAGCTGGCTGTGGATGCCGCAGGCCTGGCCCTCTGGGACTGGCAATTGCCAGCCACCCAGGTCTTCCTGACCGCACGCTGGGGCGAACTCCTGGGCGACATTGCGGCGGACGGCTACTGGGAAGCCGTCGATCTGCGCGCACGCCTGCACCCCGACGATCTCGAGCCACTGCGCGATCAAGTGATGGGGCTGCTGGGCGGCCGCATCCAGCGCGCAGTGCTGCAGCACCGGGTGCGAACTTCCGAGGGCTGGCGCTGGGTGGAGACGCAAGCGGCGGTGGCCGAGCACGACAACAAGGGGCAGCCGCTGCGCCTGATGGGCACATTGGTCGATATCAGCGAGCGCAAGCGCATCGAAGAGGAAAGCGAACGCGCACGCGCACTGACAGAGCAGGCCAACCGCGCCAAGAGCGAATTCCTGGCCAATATCAGCCATGAGGTCCGTACGCCCCTCAATGCGTTCATGGGCCTCACGCGCATGCTGATGGACTCACCGCTCAATGCCGACCAGTCCAGCTGGCTGGCAATGATGGACAACTCCGCCCACGAACTGCTGGATCTGCTCAACAACATCCTGGACCTTTCGCGCATCGAGGCAGGCAAGCTCGATATCGAGAACCTGCGCTTCGACCTCCATCAGGCACTGGAGCAGGCCATCGTGCCCTTCGCCGAACAGGCCGATGAAAAAGGGCTGGAGTTCCAGTTCGAACTGCCGCCCTCACTGCCTCAATGGGTCACGGGGGACGCGGTACGGATTCGCCAGGTGCTCAACAACCTGCTGTCCAATGCCATCAAGTTCACCCCGCGCGGTGGCCGCATCGAGGTGCGCATCCAGGCACTTCAAGCCCCGGACGAAGGACCGGCACGCCTGCAACTGCAGGTGCGCGACAGCGGTGTGGGCATCGCGCCAGAGCATCACGCCAGCGTCTTCGACGCCTTCACGCAGGCCGACGCCTCGACGGCACGCCCTTACGGCGGTAGCGGCCTGGGTCTGGCGATCTGTGCAAGGCTGGCAAGGCTCATGGGGGGTGACGTTGACCTCAAGAGCGACGCTGGCCAGGGCAGCACCTTCACGCTCACGCTGCCTCTGCGCGAGCTGGATCCTGGCCCTCTCAGCGCCTCGGCCGAGCTCATGGAGGTGTCTCAGGCGGGCGGCCGTTATGTCGGTCTGGTGGTGCTGCTGGCGGAAGACCATCCGGTCAACGAATTGATGATGCGCCAGTTGCTCCTGCGCCTGGGCTGCATCGTGCGCGTGGCCCGTGGCGGCGTGCATGCGGTGGCACAGTGGGAACAGGGCGGTATCGACCTCGTGCTCATGGACGTGCAGATGCCCGGCATGAGTGGCCTGCAGGCGACCAAGGAAATCCGCGACATCGAATCGCGGCGCAAACTGCCCCGCACCCCCATCGTCGCGGTCACCGCCAATGCCATGGCCGGCGACCGCGAGGCCTGCCTGACCGCCGGCATGGACGGCTACACGGCCAAGCCGGTCAGCCCCCAGGCGCTGATCAAGGAAATGGACCGCGTGCTGAAAATCGGTGATGCGCAGGCCGTGCCCGAGGCCGCCGACGCACCCCAGGCACCCGAACCACCTCCTGAGGCCGGGCCCGTTCAGGTGACGCAACCCGCACCCATCGAGCCCCCCAGCCCCCGCGAAGGCACCCATGCCGAAGCGCTGGACGTGGAAAAGCTGCTGCGGCGCCTGGATGGCGACGAAGAAACACTGGGGCAACTGGCCCAGGCGATGCGCGTCGACCTCGCCACGCGCCAGATCGAACTGCAGAAAGCGCTGGGCACCCGCGACACGGCCGCTGCCGTGGCCCATGCACACGGTCTCAAAGGGTCTCTGGGCGCCATGACCGCAGAGCGCGGGGCGCGCCTGGCCAAAGGCCTCGAGCTGGCGGCCCGCTCAGGAGACTGGCAGCTCTTCTCGCGTGCCTTGCCCCTGATGCAAGTCGAGGCACGGCAGATCGATCGCGTTCTCGCCGACATCCTTCAGTCGCGCGGCCGCGATCTCTTCGACACCCGGCTCTGATCAGCCCGACGCTTTCAGCCGCGTGAACACGCGCCAGAACGCCGCATCCTGCGTGGTCGCAAAGTTGATGCGCATCAGCGTGCTGGGCGCTCGGGCCGCATGGAACAGCGCGCCTGGCGCGATCAGGTAGCCCTCGTCCAGCATGCGCTGCGCCAGTGCATCGGTGTCCACGCCGGTATCGACCCAGCCGAACAGACCGACCGGCTCTGCCGCGAACGAGCAGCCCGCGCCAAGCGCGAGCTTCACGCTGCGCGCACGCGCAGCATCCAGCCGGGTGCGGATGCGCTCGGCATGGCGGCGCAGCTGGCCTTGCTCGATGCACAGTGCCAGCGCACGTTCCAGCAGGGCCGGAGTGGTCAGCGTAGAAAGCAGCTTGGTGTCCAGCAGCGGCTCCACCAGGGCCGATGGGGCAGCGAGATAACCGATGCGCCAGTTGGGTGCGAGGATCTTGGCGAAACCGCTTACGTAGATGGTGCGTTGCAGGCCATCGAGTGCGGTCAGGCGGGTGGCGTGCTCCGGGGCGATATGGCTGTAGGTGTCGTCCTCGACGATGTGGAAGTTGTGCCGGTTGGCCAGCTGCAACAGGCGGTGCGCACTGCCCGGTGTCAGGCAATAGCCCGTCGGGTTGTGAAACACGCTCACGCTCACATACAGCTTGGGCTGGTGCACTTCGCAGTACTTCGCCATCACGTCCAGGTCCGGCCCGTCCGCGCGGCGCGGCACCGGAAGGATGCGCATGCCCAATGCCGACAGACGGGCGAACTCCACCGCCCACCCGGGCTCCTCGACCATCACCGGATCGCCCGCCCGCAGCAAGGTGCGGCTCACGATGTCCAGCGCATGTGTCGCCCCCACGGTGGTGATGATGTGGTCGGCATCCGCATGCACGTTCAACGAGGCCAGTTTCTGCGACAGCACGCGTCGCAGGCCCGTGTCGCCCAGCGGTTCGCCGTACTGGAGCGAGAAATCCTGCAGGGCCCGCATGCCAGTGACCTTGCGGACGGCTGCGGGCATGAACGTCGACTCCAGCCAGTCCGGCGGAAACACGCCCATGCCGGGGTGCGGCTTCTGGCTGATCTTGTGGAACATGCCGCGGATCAGTGCCGTGGCGTTGACCGGCGATGAGCCGGTTCGTGCCGCGTGCTTCGTTTCGACCAGATGGCCTTCGGTGCGAGGCGTCGGCATCTCGCGCACGAAGAACCCCCGGTTCTTGCGCGCCACCACCAGCCCCTGAGCAAGCAACTGGTCGTAAGCGGCCACCACGGTCGACGGGCTCACTCCGTGCTGTTGCGCGCATTGGCGCACCGAGGGCAGGCGCGTTCCTGGCGCGAGCAGGCGGCTGCGGATGCGCGAGGAAAACCGCTCGGCGAGCTGCTCGGTCAGGGATTGTGCGGAGGTCTTCATCAGCATGGCGGGGCATCCTTCGATATCAGCCTGTACTGTCTCAGCAACCAATACAGTTTCACAACTGCGCTGGATAACTGTATTGGTTGTGTACTGGGTCGCAAGATTACAGTGATCGTCCCGCCCACACAAGCCATGCCCGCTTTCCATGAGCGCCACCGAGTTGACCGCCCTGCTGCTGTTCTGCACCGCGATGAGTTTTTCGCCGGGGCCCAACACCACCCTGTCCACCGCCCTCGCGGCCAACCTGGGCCTGCGCCGCGCCATGCGCTTCTGCCTCGCGGTGCCCACCGGCTGGACGCTGCTGATGCTGGCCTGCGGCCTCGGACTGGGCGCACTGGTGCTGGGTGTGCCAGCGCTGCGCTGGGGCGTGAAGCTGCTGGGCGTGGTCTACATGCTCTGGCTGGCCTGGAAGCTCGCGGGCGCCTCGAAGCTGTCCGAGGTGGATGCCTCTCGCCTGAACGTCACCTTCCTCCAGGGCGTGGGTCTGCAGTTCCTCAACATCAAGGCCTGGATGCTGGCACTCACGCTCACCGCCGGCTGGGTGGTCAACGCCGCAGGGCAGCCGTCGTCCAACCCGGGCCAACGGCTGGCAATCATCTGCGTGGTGATGGTTTTCTTCGCCTTCACCAGCAACCTCACCTATGCGGTGGCCGGCTCGTTGCTGCGGCATTGGCTGGCACAAGGCACGCGCCTGGTGTGGTTCAACCGCGCGCTCGCCGCCGTGCTCGTCGCCACCGCTCTCTGGATGCTGACCGTATGAACACCCGCACCCTGCCATCGCCTCGCTGGATCGAGCAACCCGCCAACCAGGGTCTGGTGCTCGGCCTGCTGGGCGTGCTCATCTTCGCGTTGACGCTGCCCATGACGCGGCTGGCGGTCGGCACCGTCGACGCGCCGCAGATGTCGGGCGTGTTCGTGGCGCTGGGTCGCGCCGTGGTGGCCGCCACGCTCTCGGCGCTGTTCCTGGCCATCACGCGGGCACCGCTGCCGCGGCGCGCTGATCTCGTCCCGCTGGCCATCACCGCTTCGGGCGTCGTGTTCGGTTTTCCCCTGTTCACATCGGTGGCCATGCGCTACGTGGAGGCGGTGCACGCCAGCGTGATCGTGGGCGTGCTGCCGCTGGCCACGGCGGCGGTGGCAGCCCTGCTGCACCGCCAGCGCCCCTCCGCCGCTTTCTGGGTGTGCGCAGCACTGGGCAGTGCGCTGGTGGTGGGCTTTGCGATACAGAGCTCGGGCGGCGCTGGCCTGGCATTGCACCCTGCTGACGGGCTGCTGCTCGCGGCCATGCTGTGCGCCGCCGTGGGCTATGCGTACGGCGCGCGCCTGTCGCAGCATATGCGTGCCGAGCACGTCATCTGCTGGGCACTGGTCATCGCCCTGCCGCTGACCCTGCCGCTGGCCATCCTCACCCGTCCCCAGGTGCCACTGCAGTCATCGGCCTGGTGGGGTTTTGCCTACACCGCCGTGTTCTCGATGTGGATCGGCTTTTTCGCGTGGTACCGCGGCCTGGCCATTGGCGGCACGGTGCGCGTGAGCCAGGTCCAGCTGGTGCAACCCTTCTTCGGCATCCTGGCGGCCGTGCCCCTGCTGGGCGAAAGGCTCGATGCGACCACGCTCGGTTTTGCCGTCGCAGTGATTGCGACTGTCTTCATCGGCAAGAGAATGCCTGTACACACCCGGACTTCCCACACCTAGCGACTGACTGAACGGAGACGCCATGAAACCGAACGACCTTCCTCCTGCCACCACCCCCTGGACGCTGGCGCGTCGCGCCGAGCGCATGAACCCATCGGTGATCCGCGAAATCCTCAAGGTCACCGAGAAGCCCGGCATCATCAGCTTTGCGGGTGGTCTGCCCTCGCCCAAGACCTTTCCCGTGAGTGCCTTCGCCGACGCCTGTGCCAAGGTGCTGCGCGAAGACGGCCAGGCCGCGCTGCAATACGCCGCGAGCGAGGGCTACGGCCCGCTGCGCGAAGCCGTGGCCGACCAGTTGCCCTGGGCGGTGGACCCCGCACAGGTGCTCATCACCACCGGCAGCCAGCAAGGCCTTGACCTGGTCGCCAAGGTGCTGATCGACAGCGACTCTCGCGTGCTGGTGGAAACGCCCACCTACCTGGGCGCGCTGCAAGCCTTCACGCCAATGGAACCCACGATTGAGGCCGTGGCCAGCGACGACGAAGGCATCGACGTGGCCGACCTGGAGCGCCGCATCGGCCAGGGCGCGGACCGCGCGCGATTCCTCTACGTGCTGCCCAACTTCCAGAACCCCACCGGCCGCAGCATGAGCGAGGCACGCCGGGCCGCATTGGTGGCCTGCGCGGCCGCACGGGGCCTGCCGATCATCGAGGACAACCCCTACGGCGATCTCTGGTTCGACGTCGAGCCGCCGCTGCCCTTGAGCGCACGCAACCCTGAAGGCTGCATCTACCTGGGTTCGTTCTCCAAGGTGCTCGCACCCGGTCTGCGGCTGGGTTTCATCGTGGCACCCAGGGCGGTATACCCGAAACTGCTGCAAGCCAAGCAGGCGGCCGACCTGCACAGCCCTGGCTTCAACCAGCGCATGGTGGCCGAGGTGCTCAAGGACGGCTTCCTGGACCGCCATGTGCCCACGATCCGCGCGCTCTACAAGAGCCAGTGCCAGGCCATGCTGACGTGCCTTGAACGGGAAATGCAGGGACTGGACGTGCAATGGAATTCGCCCGATGGCGGCATGTTCCTCTGGGTGCGCCTGCCCGAGGGCGTGAGTGCCATCGACCTGCTGCCACGCGCGGTGGACAAGGGCGTGGCCTTCGTGCCCGGTGCCGCCTTCTACGCCACCGAACCCGATGCACGCACGCTGCGCCTGAGTTTCGTCACCGCCAGCGTGGAGCAGATCCGCATCGGCGTCGCCGCGCTGGCCCTGGCCATCCGAGACCAATTGAAAGGGTGAGCCGATGTTGCACTTGTGGGGCCGCCTGAGTTCGATCAACGTGCGCAAGGTCGTGCTGTGCGCGCAGGTGCTCGGCATCGAGTTGCCGCGCACCGACGCCGGCATGGCCTTCGGCGTGGTGGACACGCCGGCCTACCTCGCGAACAACCCGAACGGCCTGGTGCCCCTGCTGCAGGACGGTGACTTCAGACTGTGGGAATCGAACGCGATCGTGCGCTACCTCTGCGCCAGGGAAGGCCGTCTCTACCCGCAGGATCTCCGGCAACGCTTCGACGCCGAGCGCTGGATGGACTGGCAGCAGACCACGCTGAACCCCGCCACGGGCCCCGGCTTCAAGCAATGGATACGCACGCCGGAGGCGCAACGCGACGCCCGGGTGATCGAGAAATCGGTCGCCGCCACCGAACCGCTGTTCGCGCTGCTCGACCGGCACCTCTCCCGCCAGGCCTTCATGGCCGGCGACACGGTGGGCATGGCCGACATCCCGATCGCCTGCGAGGTTCACCGCTGGTGGGGCCTGCCACAACCGCGCCCCACCTGGCCCCACCTGGAACGCTGGTACGCCGGATGGCTGGCGCTGCCCGCGAGCCGGGGTGTGCTGGACCTGCCCCTGTCCTGAATCCGGAGGAACCTGATGGCACAACGCCCTTTCCAGCAAGTCGACGTCTTCACCGAAACGCCCTACCGGGGCAACCCCCTGGGCGTGGTGCTCGACGGCACTGGTCTGAGCACCGAGGCCATGCAGCACTTCACCGACTGGACCAACTTGTCGGAATGCACCTTCGTGCTGCCACCCACCGATGAAGGCCACGCCGCTGGCGCCGACTACCGCGTGCGCATCTTCTGCCCTGGCCGTGAACTGCCCTTCGCAGGCCACCCCACGCTCGGCACCTGCCACGCCTGGCTGCGAGCCGGCGGCCGGGCCCGCGGCGAGCAGCACGTGGTGCAGGAATGTGGCGTGGGCCTGGTGCGCATCCGCCGCGACGGCAATCGCCTGGCCTTCGCCGCGCCACCGCTGAGGCGCAACGGGCCGCTCGACGAGGCGGATGTGGTGCTGATCGCGCGCGGCCTGGGCCTGGGCCGCGACGACATCGTGGCGCACGCATGGTGCGACAACGGCCCCCCTTGGCGCGGCGTGATGCTGCGATCGGCCGAACAGGTGCTCGCCGTGCGACCCGACGCCACCCTGCTCGCCGGACTGGAGGTCGGCCTGGTCGGTCCCCAGGCTGCGGGTTCCGACACCGCCTTCGAAGTGCGCGCCTTCTTCCAGGGCCACCAGCCCATGACCGAAGACCCGGTCACCGGCAGCCTCAACGCGGCGGTGGCGCAATGGCTGATCGGCGCGGGCATGGCGCCACCCCGCTACGTGGCCGCACAAGGCACGGCCATGGCACGCGCCGGGCGTGTGCACATCGAACGCGATGCCGACGGCACCATCTGGGTCGGTGGTGCGTCCGTGACTTGCATCGAGGGCCGGGTGGACCTGTGAACGCCAGGGCACGCCATGACTGAGACCTGTGCGCAGATCGACCATCTGGTGGTGGCGGCGCGCACGCTCGACGAAGGCGTTGCCTGGTGCGAAGCCACGCTGGGCATCCCGCCCGGCCCGGGCGGCGAGCACCCCCTGTTCGGCACCCACAACCGCCTGCTGCGGCTGCACGGCGACTCACAGGCCGGCATGGCCGACGCCTACCTCGAGATCATCGCCATCAACCCCGGGGCAACACCCATGCGGCCCGCCGGCTTGCGCCGCTGGTTCGACCTCGACGACCCCGAGCTGCAACACCGGCTGCAGCGCCAGGGACCGCAATTCATCCACTGGGTGGCCCGCGTGCCCGATATCGACGTCGCGATCACCGCGTTGCGCGCCATCGGCATCCATCGCGGCCCGGTGATCCATGCCTCACGGCAAACCGCGCACGGCCTGCTGGAGTGGCGCATCAGCGTCCGCGACGACGGCCAGCGCCTGTTCAACGGTGCGCTGCCCACGCTGATCCAGTGGGGCGGAACGCACCCGACACAGCACCTGCCCGCCAGCGGCATGGCCCTGCGGCGCCTGCAGCTGCGCCACCCGGGCGCCGCAGGGCTGCGCGCGGCCTTGCAGGCCGTGGGTCTGCCCCACATGGGCGTGAGCGAGGGCCCGGCCGGACTCGCGGCCGACATCGACACACCGACCCGCGGCCGTCTGAGCCTGCTCTCGCCCCCATGAACCACATCCTGCCAACCCTGCACGACATCGAGGCTGCCGCTCAGGTGGTGTACCGCGAATTCGCGCCCACCCCCCAATACCGCTGGGCCACCCTGAGCGCGCGGCTGGGCACGGACTGCTGGGTCAAGCACGAGAACCACACCCCGGTGGGTGCTTTCAAGATCCGCGGCGGACTGACCTATTTCGACCAGCTCAAGGCACGCGGCGAATTGCCGCGCGCGGTGATCAGCGCCACGCGTGGCAACCATGGCCAGAGCATCGGCTGGGCGGCACGCACGCACGGCGTGCCCTGCACCATCGTCGTGCCGCACGGCAACTCGGTGGAGAAGAACGCCGCCATGCGCGCGCTGGGCGTCACGCTGATCGAACACGGCGACGACTTCCAGGCCAGCCGGGAACACGCCATCGGGCTGGCCGCCGCCAGCGGCGCCCACATGGTGCCCAGCTTCCACACCGACCTGCTGCGCGGGGTGAGCACCTGCTGGTGGGAATTCCTGCGCGCCGTGCCCGCGCTTGACGTCGTCTATGTCCCGATCGGCCAGGGCTCGGGCGCCTGCTCGGCCATCGCGGCCAAGCTGGCGTTGCGGCACCCCGTGCGCGTGGTCGGTGTGGTCAGTGCGCACGCCACCACGTACGCGGATTCGCTGGCGGCGGGCCGGGTGATCGAGTCGCCGGTGAGCACCGTGCTGGCGGACGGCATGGCGTGCCGCGTGGCGGATGCCGACGCACTTGCGGTGCTCTCACCGCACCTGGAACGCATCGTGCAGGTGAGCGATCAGGAAGTGGCCCAGGCGATGCGCATGCTGTTCGCCGACACGCACAACGTTGCTGAAGGCGCGGGCGCGGCGAGTTTCGCCGCAGCGTGGAAGGAGCGCGAATCGCTGACAGGACAAGTGGTCGGCACCACGCTGTGTGGTGGCAACGTCGACAGCCATGTGATGGCCGCCGTGCTCGGCGGCAAAGGCTGAACCGCCTCCGAGCCCTGGTGGTCAGTCGGTGCGCACCAGCCGTGCCACCACCTCGCAGAACGCCTCGACGGCGTCGGTCTTGAACACCACCTCGCGCACACCAGCCACCTTGGCCTCGGCCTGCAGCTCGTCGGTGATGTAGCCTGACGCCACGGCCACGGGCAGCTGGGGATTGATCGCCAGCGCCGCCCGCGCCACATCCAGGCCCGACATCCCCGGCATGTTGTAGTCGGTCAGCAGCAGATGAAAAGCCTGCGGCTGCTCGCGCACAGCCTTGATCGCCTGTTGCTGGTCGGTGAAGGACGTCACTCGGTATCCCCTGCGCTCCAGCAGGCGGCGAACCAGGAAGACCAGCGTATCGTCGTCGTCGAGGTACAGGATGTGGGGCTGGTCCGCTGGCTGGGCGTCGGCCATGGGTGGGGTCTCCATTGGGGCGGTCTCGGTGCCGTCGGGCGGGCAAGGGGCCATTGTGACGGGATCGGCCGGCGCGTGTGCAACCGCCTGATCAACAGGCGCTCTGACCGGACCGTCGGGCGCTGCAGGAAAGTAGAGCGTGAAGGTGGTGCCCTTGCCAGGCTCACTGGCGACGTCGATGGTGCCGCCATGAACCTGCACGATGCCCAGCACCACGGGCAGGCCCAGGCCGGTGCCCCGGCCCACCACCCGGGTGGTGAAAAAGGGTTCGAAGATGCGACTGCGCACGGCGTCTGTCATGCCACAGCCGTTGTCGCTCACGCGCAGGCGCAGCGCACGCACCCCGCCTTCGGCGCACGCACGGGCCACCTCGGCAGGCAGCCGGGGATCGTCGCCCGCCAGGCCGTCCAGCTGGCATTCCACGCGCCCGGGACGGCCTTCCAGCGCGTGCACCGCGTTCGTGCCGAGGTTGATGAGCACCTGGCCGATCTGCGTGGCGTCGGCCAGCATATCGGGGGTGTCGGGATGGGCTTCGTGCAGCAGTTGCGCATGCGGCGGCAACGCCGCGCGCATGAGATTGCAGGTCTCGGACAGGATCGCGCTCACATCCACCCGGGTGCGTTCGACCGGCTGCTGGCGACTGAAGGCCAGGATCTGCCGCACCAGCTCGCGTCCCCGTCGTGCGGCGGTGCTGATCTCGTGCAGGCTTTCGCGGGCGGGGGCATCGCGTGTCAGGTCCTGCCGCGCCAGGTCGGCGTTGCCCAGGATGGCAGCGAGGATGTTGTTGAAGTCGTGCGCGACACCTCCGGCCAGCGTACCCAGCGCCTCCATCTTCTGCGACTGCGACAGCTGTGCCTGCAGCGTTTTCTGTTCGGCCTGCGCGGACTTGAGGGACGTGATGTCGATGAAGGTCAGCACCACATGGCGCAGGCCTCCCTGGGCGTTGTTCTCGGGGTAGGCGTTGAACAGGGCCCAGCGCACCTCACCGCTGCCGCCCACGGGCACGCCCACCACCACGCTCTTGACCGGCTGGCCCGTGGCAAGCACGCGCTCGAACGGCATGTCATGGCGACGCATCGGCTGGCCGTCTTCGCGCAGCATGCGCCAGCCCGGCCCGGTGGGCTCGGGCAGCGCGGTGTTGGCGCCACCCGGGCTCCAGCCGAAGAAGCGGCGCGCTGCGCTGTTGATGCTCGAGAGGGTGTGGTTCGGCCGGAACACCATCACGCCAGCGCTGAGGTTTTCGATCAGGGCCCGCGAGTCGGCCTCACGGATCAGCAGCCCCTGGCGAGCGCGGTCGCCATCCACGCGCAGCCGATACGTCACCAGCGCGCCGTACAGCACCACGCGCAGCAAGCCCGCCAGCAGATAGAAGAACACGGTGACCGGACCCACCTGCGACAGCGGCAGGCCACCGAGCGGTGCCGCCACCGCGAAGGCGACCATGGCAGCGAATTCGACGGCGGTCAGCCACTTGAGAGCCTGGATTTCCGGCACCCGCCGCTGCGCATCGGCCCTCACCATGTCACGGTAGGCCAGCGCCATGGCGGCGAGCACCACCGTCGCGAAGACCGCCTGACGGGCCCGAGGCAGGTCCCACACGTCATGGAACACGATCTGCAACACCAGCACCAGCAGAGCGGCCAGCGCCACGCGTGAGGCAGGCTGCTGGAACTGCAGATGGCTGCGCAGCCCCAGCCAGGCAATCAGCGGTGCCGTGCTCAGCGCTACGTTGCCGATGCCATAAGAGAGAAAGTCGGGCACACTGCCGCGCATCCACAGGCCCAGGGAGCCCAGGATCGAGACCAGCGCAGCCAGCGACCACCAGCCCGGGCCACGGATCGTAGGGTAGCGGCGCAACAAGCCCGCAAAAGCCAGGGCAATGAGAACGTCGACGCCCACCCGCACCGCGAGCAACGTGGGCAAGTCAAACAACATGGAAACGGGAGAAGACGCACATACGAATCATTGAAGCACAGGGCATGAGCCGCCTAGACCGCAAAATAGACCGCAAAGCCACGTGTGTTCGGGCAACCGACATCCGTCACGGATTCCCCCTCGCCACACGGCAGACACCTGCGCGACTGCGGACGGCCACCCCAGTCGCTGCCGGGACAAAAACCGCCCGCCACGCGCCAGAGAATGCCGCCATGGGAACTCTCTACCTCGTGCGCCATGGTCAGGCCTCCTTCGGCGCCGACGACTACGACCAGCTCAGCGACATGGGCCGGCGCCAGAGCGTGCAGCTGGGCCGCTACTGGGCCGAACGCGGCATGGCCTTCGATGCCATCATCACCGGCACCCTGCGCCGGCACGAACAGACCTGGGCCGGTATCGCCGAGGGCGCCGGATTCGGGCACAAGCCCCTCGCCTGGCCCGGACTCAACGAGTACGACAGCGAGGCCGTGATCCGCGCGATCCATCCGCACCCCTTGCAGAAACCACGCAACGCGCAAGAGGCGCCGGAGCTCTACCGCCACCACTTCCGCCTGCTGCGCGATGGTCTGACGCAGTGGATGGCCGGCACCGTAAGCCCGCAGGGCATGCCGGCCTACACGGAGTTCGTGCATGGGGTGACCAGCGCCCTGGACCACGTGCGCGCGAACCACCATGGCCACAACGTGCTGCTGGTCTCCAGCGGCGGGCCGATCTCCACCGCCGTCGGGCATGTGCTGGGCCTGAGCCCGGAGGCCACGATCGAGCTGAACCTGCGCATCCGCAACAGCGCGGTGACCGAGTTCCAGTTCAACCCCAAGCGCCACACGCTGCTGAGCTACAACACGCTGCCTCACCTGGAGCGGGTGGACTTCAAGGACTGGGTGACATACGCCTGAAGAGAGACAACCCCCACGCTCCGCCGCTGCCCCCCGAGGGGGTTGAGCCCGCCCTGGGGCGGCCCGGCGGCTGGCTCCGCGCCCCCGCACGCACACTCCGCCGCCGCGCGGGACCGTTCAGCGCGCGGGCGGGAAGGCGGTGCGCGCAGTGAGCGTGTCGGGCGGCAGGCGGTCCATTTCGCCGAGCATCTGCGCCAGGGCGCGGCCGGCCGCCTCCAGCACGGCCTGGCCTTTGTCGGCGCTGGCTGCGGCGGCGTTCCCCACGGCGCCCTGCGGGTTGTAGTCCTGCATCTGCCAGGCCAGCTTGGCGCTCCTGCCATTGCCCAGGATGGGGAAACGCTGCGCACGACCTTGCGAGGCCGACCGGAAATGCTCGGCTTCGCGCAGGTGCACGCGCTGCGGCGAGAGCGCCAGCATCAGCGAGGTTTCGATCTCGCCGGCATGGATGCCGAAACGGTGTTCCTCCGCGCTGAACAGGGTGTTCAGGTCGTGGCCCTTGGCGTCGGTGAGCGGAAGGTGGAACCAGTTCACGCTGTAGACCAGCATGCCCAGTCGCGCGCGAAGATCGCGCGCGACCAGGTCGAGCGCACCGACCTGTCCGCCGTGGGCGTTGAAGAGCACGAGCTTTTTCACACCGCTGGCCGCCACGCACTCCGCCAGCTCGGTCCATACCCGCATGAGGGTCTCGATCTTCAGCGTCAGCGTGCCGGCGAAACCCGTGTGTTCGGGGCTGTAGCCCACGGCCTGCGTTGGCAGCACCAGCACCGGCAGCGATGTATCGATGTGCGGCAGCGCGGCCTGGATCACGCCGTTGGCGATGTCGGTGTCGACCGACAGCGGCAGGTGCGGCCCATGCTGCTCGGTCGCCGCCACCGGCAGGACGGCAATGGCCCGGGCCACATCCAGCGCGGCGAAATCGGCGGTGGTGAGGTCGGACCAGAAACGGGATGGCGTGGGCATCCACGCATCTTAATTCGCCCGTCTTAAGATGGCACGATGACCCACGATCTTTTCCGGCAGGACGCCTACCTGCAGCAATGCGAAGCCACCGTGACCGGCATTGACGAGCACGGCATCGTGCTCGACCGCACGGTGTTCTATCCGCTCGGCGGCGGTCAGGCGGGCGACGCCGGTACGCTCGCCCTGCCCGGTGGTGCGGGTCTCGCCGTGATCGACACGCGCAAGGGCAAGGACGCCGAGGGCCAACCCACCGCGGCCATCGTGCACGTGCCGGCGCCGGGGCAGGAGGCGTTGCTCGCCACCCTGACGGTCGGCACACCGGTCACGGCGCGCATCGACTGGGCAAGGCGCCACCGGCTGATGCGTTTTCACACCGCCACACATTTGCTGTGCCACCTGGTACCGATGCCGGTGAACGGCTGCTCGATCACCCCGGACTATGCGCGCATGGACCTGCACATGACCGACCCGCTCGACAAGGATGTGCTCACGCAAGGTCTGGCGCGGCTGGTGGCCGAAGCCCACCCGCTGACGGTCGGCGCCATCACCGACGCGGAGCTCGACGCCAACCCTACGCTCGTGAAGAGCATGAGCGTGGCGCCGCCGCGCGGCAGCGGTACGGTGCGCACCATCCGCATCGGGGACAGTGTGCTGATCGACCTGCAGCCCTGCGGCGGCACGCACGTGGCCAACACCGCGGAAATCGGTCGCGTCGTCGTCACCAAGATCGAGAAGAAGTCGGCCACCACGCGCCGGGTCGTGCTCGGCTTCAGCGACTAGCAACCCACGCGGCGGCGGAGCGTGGGGGCACGTGTTCAGCGGTAAATCCAGCGGCGCGACCAGGGCAGGCCTTGCGCCGGCTGACCAGCGGCGCGGCAGATCACCTGATAGATCGACACCTCGTCATGCTCGAAGGCCCAGGCGCAGCCGGCCAGGTAGATGCGCCAGATGCGCCAGGTCTTTTCACTGACCATCGGTTTGATCCGGGCGGTGCGCGCCTCGAAGGCCTCGCTCCAGAGCTGGGTGGTTCGCATGTAGTGGCGCCGCAGGCTCTCGATGTCGAAAGCCTCCAGCCCGCCCTCCTGCATGGTGCGCAGCACGGTGCCGATGTGCGGCAACTCGCCCTGCGGAAACACATAGCGGTCGATGAAGGTGCCGCCGCCATGCCGGGTCTCACCGTCGTGTGCGTCGGTGCTGGTGATGCCATGGTTCATGGCCCAGCCGCCGGGTTTGAGCAGCGAACGGATGTGCCCGAAGTACTCCGCCAGGTGGTTGAGGCCGACATGCTCGAACATGCCCACGCTGGTGATGCGGTCGAATGGGCCGTCCTTCACGTCCCGGTAATCCTGCAGCCGGATGTCAATGCGGTCTTCCAGCCCCGCCGCCTTCACGCGCTCTGTCGCCAGCGCGTGCTGGTTCTTGGACAGCGTGACGCCCACGCAGTGCGCGCCGAACTTCTGCGCGGCGCGCAGCACCAGGGCGCCCCAGCCGCAGCCAATGTCGAGCAGCCGCTGGCCGGGCTGCAACTGGATCTTGGTCAGGATGTGATCGATCTTCTTGACCTGTGCCTCCGCCAGCGTCTCGTCACCATTTTCGAAGTAGCCACAGGAATACACCATGCGTTCGTCGAGCCACTCGGCATAGAACTCGTTGGAGACGTCGTAGTGGTACTGGATCGCGTCGCTGTCGCTCTCGCGCGTGTGCGAGAACCGGCGGCGCAGGCGTCCGAGCAGGCCGCCCTCGGGCTCGGCGTTTTCGGCCAGCCGGTGCGCCACGGCCAGGATGTCCTCCATGGAGCCGTCCACGTCGATCAGGCCTTCCACATAGGCCTGACCCAGGGTGTCCAGGCCTGGGTCGATGAGCAGCGGCAACGCGGAGGCGTCGCGCACCCGTATCTCCACCTGCGGCTGATGGAAGTCGCCCAAGGACAGCGAGGAGCTGCCCTGCTCGCCCCAACTCAGGCGAACCGGCAGATTCACCCGCGTCTTCATCCTCTGCGCCCAGGGCGCCAAGGCGCGTTCAACGATCGATCCCATGCACAACCCTCCATGCTGGTCAACCACTTACCCGTCCCGCCATGGTTTTTACCCAAACGGGAAGACCCTGTGAAGCACTGGAGAAAGACCACCCAGCGCGCGGCGACGCACAGACGAACAGCGCTGACTTATATTTGTGCGCAACCCGTTCCGGAACTTGGCCGCCGCCGGCCCCTCTATCCACGGGCGGCGCCGTCGCCCCGCGATCCCCCTGCCCCGTTGTCCGATGCCCCTCAACGCCTTTTCCCAGGTCCGGCGCTCCGCGCGCCTCCTTGCCGGAGTCGCACTCCTGGCACTCACACCGCTGCTGGCCACCGCCCAGGGCCTGCTGTCGGCTGCCCCAGCGTCCGCCGTGGCGCAGACCGAGCAGACGCGCACGGAGCTGCTGGCCCATGCGCCCCAGGGCGTCGCCCCTGGCCGCCCGGTCTGGGTCGGGCTGCAGATCACCCACGCCCCCGACTGGCACACCTACTGGAAGAATTCCGGCGACTCCGGCCTGCCAACCGACCTGCAATGGACCCTGCCGCCGGGCGTGACCGCCGGGCCGATCGCCTGGCCGACGCCGCGCAAGTTCCCGATTGGCAACCTGGCCAACTACGGCTACGATGGCACGGTGGTGCTGCCCGTGCCGCTCACGGTGGGCCCGGACTTCAACGCCAGCCATGTCGACGTCAAGCTCAGCGCGTCCTGGCTGGTCTGCCGCAAGGAATGCATCCCTGAAGAGGGCAGCTTCTCGCTGCGCATCCCGGCACAGGGATCCACCGGCCTGAACGGCGCCGCGTTCGACGCCAGTTTCCAGACCGCGCCGAAAGACCAGCCCGCGCTGGACAGCCGGGTCGAACCCGGCCCCGGCGTGCTGAAAGTGTCGCTGGCCGGTCTCCCCACCGCCTGGCGAGGCCAGACGCTCGAGTTCTTCCCGGAAATGCCCGGCGTGATCGAACCCGGCGCCGCCTGGAAGCAGGCCTGGGAAGGCGACCGCTGGGCGGCTGAGGTGCCGCTCTCGCCGCACCGCACCGACAGCCCCGCGCAATTCGCCATGGTGGTGGCGCAAGCCGCGCCGCCCGGCCAGGGTGCCGGCAGCGCGGGCGTGCGCATCGACGCGCCCGTGCAGGGCACCTGGCCCGCCGCCGCCCCCCTGCCCGCGGCGGTGCCCGAGGCGCTGCAGGCCGCGCTCGACGACAACGCCGCGCGCGCTTCGGCGGGCCCGGTGAACAGCACGACCTCGCTCACCCTCGGCGCGGCCCTGCTCGGCGCGCTGCTGGGCGGCCTCATCCTCAACCTCATGCCCTGCGTGTTCCCGGTGCTAGCCATCAAGGTGTTGGCCTTCGCACAGCACGCGGACAACCGGCGGGCCCATCGCGCCAACGGCATCGCCTACACCGCTGGCGTGGTGTCCTCATTCCTCTCGCTGGGCGCGCTGCTGCTGGCGCTGCGCGCGGCCGGCGAGCAGCTCGGCTGGGGCTTTCAGTTGCAGAACCCTGCGGTGGTGGCCGCGCTGGCCGTGCTGTTCACTGTGATCGGCCTGAACCTCTCGGGCTTGTTCGAATTCGGCAGCGTGCTGCCCAGCCGCATCGCCAGCCTGCAAGCCCGCAACCCGACGACCGACGCGTTCCTCACCGGTGTGCTCGCCACCGCCATCGCCTCGCCTTGCACTGCGCCCTTCATGGGCGCCTCGCTCGGACTCGCGATCGGCCTGCCGCCCGGGCAGGCGCTGGCCGTGTTCGCCGTGCTCGGCCTGGGCATGGCGCTGCCTTACCTGCTGGCCAGCTGGGTGCCCGCGGTGGCGCGCGCGCTGCCACGCCCCGGCCCCTGGATGGGCACCTTCCGCCACCTGATGGCCTTCCCCATGTTCGCCACGGTGGTCTGGCTACTGTGGGTGTTGGGACAACAGAGCGGTATCGACGGCGCGGCTGCGCTGCTCATGCTGCTGGTGGTGCTGGCGCTGCTCATGTGGGCCCTGGGCCTTCGCGGCCGCGGGCGCACGGTGCTGGCCGGGCTTTCCCTCGCCGGGCTGGCGTGGCTGGGATGGGCGATCGGCCCGAACGTGACCCGCCTGCAGGACAGCACCACCGCTGGCCGCGCCGTGGCCACCACCGTCGAGGGCGTGAGCTGGCAACCCTGGAGCCCGCAAGCCCAGGCGGAGCTGGTGGCGCAAGGTCGCCCGGTGTTCGTGGACTTCACCGCCGCCTGGTGCGTGACCTGCCAGTACAACAAGCGCACCACCCTGGCCGACACCGCCCTGCTCAACGACATGGCGGGCCGCAACGTCGCCCTGCTGCGCGCCGACTGGACGCGCCGCGATCCGGCCGTCACGGCCGCACTCGCCAGCCTGGGGCGCAACGGCGTGCCGGTCTATGCGATCTACAAGAATGGGCAGCCCACGCAAGTGCTGACCGAAGTTCTGAGTGTCGAGGAGGTCCGCGCGGCGCTGGCACGGCTGTAGACAAGCCGGCGCTGCTGTTCTTCAATCGTCCTTTTCCAGGAGGTTCACCATGCAACGCCGTCCCCTGCTCGCCCTGGCCGCGTTCTCGCCCTTGGGCACGATGCTCGTCACGCCCGCCTTCGCCGCGCCTGGCGTGGGCCAGACCGCGCCGGATTTCACCCTCAGCGACACCACCGGCAAACCCGTCAAGCTCTCCGATTTCAAGGGCAAGACGGTGGTGCTCGAATGGAACAACCCCGGCTGCCCCTTCGTGCGCAAGCACTACCAGGGCAACATGCAGGCCTTGCAGAAAGAGGCCACGGGCCAGGGCGTGGTGTGGCTGGCGATCAATTCCACGCGCGACGACAGCGCCGACTACCAGTCGCCCCAGCAGCTTGGCCGCTGGATGACCGAACAGAAGGCCAGCCCCACCGCCACGCTCATGGACGAGGACGGCAAGGTCGGCGAAGCCTACGCCGCGCGCGTCACACCGCACATGTACATCGTCAACCCGCAGGGCCTGCTGGTGTACGCAGGTGGCATCGACAGCATTCCGTCCGCCCGCGTGGACGACATCCAGAAGGCGACGAACTACGTGCGCCAGGGCCTGACCGAGCTGCGCGCGGGCAAACCGGTGAGCGTGGCCACGAGCCGCGCCTACGGCTGTGGCATCAAATACAAGAACGGCGCGGCCTGAGCGCTGGGTCACGGCATTCCGGTGAGGCGGCGGGTGCACGGGGATAATCCCGGGATACCCCCCACCCCAGCCATTCCGACGACATGCCTTTCGCCCCCCTGCAGAACGACACCTTTCTCCGCGCCTGCCTGCGCCAGTCCACCGACCACACGCCCGTCTGGCTGATGCGCCAGGCCGGCCGCTATCTGCCCGAGTACCGCGCGACGCGCGCGCAGGCGGGCAGTTTCATGGGGCTGGCGACCAACACCGACTACGCGACCGAGGTGACGCTGCAGCCGCTGGAGCGCTACGCGCTGGACGCGGCCATCCTGTTCAGCGACATCCTGACCGTGCCCGACGCCATGGGCCTGGGCCTGTCGTTCGCGCTCGGCGAGGGCCCGAAATTCGCGAAGACAGTGCGCACCGAGAGCGATGTCGCCGCGCTCGCCGTGCCCGACATGGACAAGCTGCGCTACGTCTTCAACGCCGTCACCTCGATCCGCCGCGCGCTCAACGGCCGCGTGCCGCTGATCGGCTTCTCCGGCAGCCCCTGGACGCTGGCCTGCTACATGGTCGAAGGCGGTGGCAGCGACGACTACCGCGCCGTGAAGTCGCTCATGTACGCGCGCCCCGACCTCATGCACCGCATCCTGGCCATCAACGCCGACGCCGTGGCGGCCTACCTGAACGCGCAGATCGAAGCCGGCGCGCAGGCCGTGATGGTGTTCGACAGCTGGGGCGGCGTGCTGGCCGACGGCAAGTTCCAGGACTTCAGCCTGGCCTACACGAAGCGGGTGCTGGCACAGCTCAAGCGCGAACACGAGGGCGCGGTCATCCCGCGCATCGTCTTCACCAAGGGCGGTGGGCTGTGGCTGGACGACATGAAGGACCTGGATTGCAACGCCCTCGGCCTGGACTGGACGGTGAACCTCGGCCGCGCGCGCGCACTGGTGGGCGGAGGCGCCAATGGCAAGGCCCTGCAGGGCAACATCGACCCCAACGTGCTGTTCGCCCCTCCTGAGCGCATCGACGCCGAGGTGGCCACGGTGCTCGAAAGCTTCGGCCGCCCACACCAGGGCCCGGGCACCGGTCCCACCCACATCTTCAACCTGGGGCACGGCATCAGCCAGCACACGCCGCCGGAACACGTCTCGGTGCTGGTCGATGCGGTGCATTCGCATTCACGCCGGCTCCGCAAGGACCTCTGAACTGCTGCGGTTTTGGAAGCTGAGGCGGCGCTTTCCAAGCCCGACGGCCCGATTCGTCGGCCCTGTCAATCGGGTCTTGTGACGGGGTGATGACGCCCCATCCTGAGGCCGACAAGCGGCCGCCTAGCACAAAAAAAGTCGAAAAAGTCACTTGACAGGCATCACTTATGCACAAAACTCGTGCTGCGGTGCGCCATGACTTCCGTCCCGGATGTTCGCAGGAGAACTCCTACAAGCCCGATGTAAGTCATTGATTCATATAGGTTTTAATTTCTGCTTTTTTTCTGGGCAGTTTAAGCAAGCCCTTGATTTTCAAGGCTTCCGACCGCCCCCAGGCAAACTATCAACAAAGTTATCCACAAAAAGTCTGGATATGTTTCGATGCCCCGTCAAATCAACGACTTAGCGCCCGTTTCGACAGTCCGAATGAGGAACAGGCGCTAAACATGGCTTTCTGGCCCAACGTTGTCGTGGCCACCCCGGCCCACAGCGGGGTGGGCTCCAGCCTCACCTACAGGAGTGAGCTATCGCTCACGCCGGGCACGCTGGTGCGTGTGCCGTTGGGCGCTCGCGAGGTGCTGGGCGTGGTCTGGGATTGCCCACCCCAACCACCCGAAGGCCTGACCGACGCCCAGACCAGGGCGGTGGCGGATGTGCTCGTTGGGCTGCCGCCGCTCAACGCACGCTGGCGGCAGCTGGTGAAGTTCGCTGCGCAGTATTACCAGCGCGGCCTGGGCGAAGTGGCGCTGGCCGCGCTGCCACCGCAGCTGCGCGACCTCAGCACGGTACAGCTCGCGCGCCGCCTCAAGAAGCAGGAGAAGGCGCGTGGCACTGCGGGCGACACGACGCCCAGTCCGCCGGCCAGCGCGCCCGCCCTGAGCGACGAGCAACAGACGGCGCTGCAGACCCTGGACACCGCGAAGGCCCCGGTGCTGCTGTTCGGCGCCACCGGCAGCGGCAAGACCGAGGTCTACCTGCAGGCCACCCAGCAAGCCCTGGAGGCGCACACCGATGCGCAAGTGCTCGTGATGGTGCCGGAGATCAACCTCACGCCACAGCTGGAGGCGCGTTTTCGCGAACGCTTCGAACCCCTGTTCGGCGCGGATGCCCTGGTGTGCCTGCACAGCGGCATGACCCCGGCGCAACGGCTGGCTGGTTGGCTGGCGGCGCATACCGGGCAGGCTCGCATCGTGCTCGGCACGCGCATGGCCGTGCTGGCCAGCCTGCCGGGCCTGCGCCTGATCGTGGTCGACGAGGAACACGACCCCAGCTACAAGAGCCAGGAAGGCGCGCGCTATTCGGCACGGGATCTCGCGGTCTACCGCGCGAAGGTGGAGAACGAAGCCCTGTCGGCGCAGGGCGGGAACGCGCGCTGCCAGGTGGTGCTGGGTTCGGCCACCCCGTCGCTGGAGACCTGGCACGCAGCCGACCAGGGCCGCTACCTGCGCCTGTCCATGCCAGCGCGCATCGGCGGCGGCGCGCTGCCGCGACTGCGCCTGGTGGACATGAACCACCAGCCCAAGGGCGCCGTGCTGGCCCCGCCGCTGGTGGCGGCGATGGCCGAGCGCATCGCACGCGGCGAACAGTGCATGGTGCTGCTGAACCGCCGCGGCTACGCGCCCGTGCTGGCCTGCCACGACTGCGGCTGGAAGAGCGCCTGCCCGCACTGCAGCGCCTACCGCGTGTTCCACAAGCTCGACCGCACGCTGCGCTGCCACCACTGCGGGTTCACCGAGCGCGTACCGCGCGCCTGCCCCGATTGCGGCAACCTCGACATCGCGCCCATCGGCAAGGGCACCGAGCAGCTGGAAGAGCAACTCGCTGGTCTGCTCGCCAACGTCCAGCGCCCGGACGGCAGCCCCGCCCGCGTGGCGCGCATGGACGCCGATTCCACCCGCCTCAAGGGCAGCCTCGAACAGCAACTGGCCACCATGCACAGCGGTGAGGTGGACGTGCTGGTCGGCACCCAGATGATCGCCAAGGGCCACGACTTCCGGCGCATCACGCTGGTGGCTGGCATCAACGCCGACTCCGGCCTGTTCGCCAGCGACTACCGGGCCCCCGAGCGGCTGTTCGCGCTGCTCATGCAGGCCGGGGGCCGCGCCGGGCGTGACGCCGCTTTCGTGAACAGCCAGGGCAGCGCCAGTGAGATGTGGGTACAGACCTGGACACCGCAGCACCCGCTGTTCGACGCCCTGCGCCGTCACGACTTCCCGGCATTCGCCGGGCAACAACTGGCCGAGCGCGAAAACGCTGGCATGCCGCCGTTCGGCCACCAGGCCTTGCTGCGCGCCGATGCGCGCAGCCAGCAGGCGGCGCAGGCCTACCTGAATGCGGCAGCCCAGGCCGCTGACGGCCTGCCACACCGCGACGAGATCACGCTCTACCCCGCCGTGCCCCTGACGATCCAGCGCGTGGCCAATGTGGAGCGCGCCCAGTTGCTGGTAGAGGCGTCCTCGCGCGGTGCGCTGCAGCGGTTTCTGAGCGCCTGGCAACCGGTGCTGCTGGAGTGCCGCGCCCTGCCACAGGCTCGCGGGCTGATCCGCTTCGCGGTGGATGTCGACCCGCTTTCCATCTGAGCGGAACTCAGGCCGCCATCGGCTCGGCCGCGGGCCACAACTGTTCCAGTGTGTGCACGACGTCGCGCAGGCGGAACGGCTGCAGCAGCAGCCGGCGCACATCGAGTTCCTTGAGCCGGCTCACCAGGTCCGCGTCGGCGCCGTGCACCATCACCGCCACCGGAATGTCCGCGCCGCAACGCAGGCCACCTGCACGCAGGCGCGCCAGCAGAGCCAGCGCGGCATCACGTTCGGTCAGCGAAAGCAGGAGGCCGTGATCGGCGTTCGACTGCATCCACTTCTCGCCCTGCGCCACGCTGGTCGCCTGCTGCAGCCGCACCAATTGCAGCTCGCGGCACACCGAGGCCACGGTGCCACGCACGAGCCCATCGGGTTCGATCAGAAGGACCTTTCGCCTGGCGAGGCTCATGACACCGCCTCCTCGCGCCGGAACAGCTCCTCCACCACCAGATCGCGCAGGCCACCGAGGATGGCCTCGTCCAGCCGGTCGAAATCGCGCGGCCGGCGGTCCATGATGCACAGCGTGCCCACCACCTGGCCATAGGGCAGGCGCAGCAGTGCGCCAGCGTAGAAGCGGATGTAGGGCTGGCCGACGACCATCGGGTTGTCGGCGAAGCGCGGATCTTTCAGCGCGTCGGGCACGACCAGCGTCCTGGCCATCGCCACAGCATGGCCACAGAAGGAGATGTCGCGGGGCGTTTCCTGCATGTCTTCCATGCCGAACGAAGACTTGAACCACTGGCGGTCCTGGTCGACCAGCGACACCAGCGCGATCGGCACGTTGAACTCCCTGGCGGCGAACGACGAGATGCGGTCGAAGCGCGCTTCGGGTGGCGTGTCCAGAATGACGAGGTCGCGCAACGCTTTCAGGCGCTTGGCCTCGTTGTGAGGCAGAGGGGCTTTGATCATGAGTGACTCCGGAGCCGGCCATCCGATCCGCTCGCCTGCTACATCGGCAATAGCAAAGAAAACGTGAGTCCGGCTTTGAAGCAAATATAAGCAGATTGCGATATAAGAGCAGGCCTGCCAGATTTCACCGGAGACAACACCCGTGCCACGCCCTCACTTTCGCAGGTGGCTCGCACCGCTGCTCGCGGTCGCCACCTTCATTGCCCATGCCCAGCCAACCGCGGAGACCGGTCCGCCGATGCGGGTCGAGACCGTCGGGCCTCACAGCCACTATGTCCAGGGCCTCACGCAGCTGGGCTCCACGAAGAACCAGAACTTCATCAGCAACGCCGGTTTCGTGATCACGCCCGAGGGCGTGGTGGTGATCGACGCGCTGGGGTCGCCCCGGCTCGCCGAACGGCTCACGCAGGCCATCCGCCAGCTCACGGACAAGCCCGTCACCCACGTGATCCTCACCCACTACCACGCCGACCACATCTACGGTCTGCAGCACTTCAAGCAGCTGGGCGCGCAGATCATTGCGCACGCGGCGTCGCGCGAATACATCCAGTCGGACACCGCGCGTCTGCGACTGGAGGCCTCGCGCACTGACCTCGCGCCCTGGATCAACGAGCAGACCCGCATCGTGCCGGCCGATGTCTGGATCGATGGCCCGACCTCGATCAAGGTGGGGGGCGTGGTGTTCGAGCTCACACCGGTCGGCCCGTCGCACACACCCGAGGACCTCACGGTGTATGTGCCGTCCGAGAAGGTGCTGTTCGCGGGCGATCTGTTCTTCAACGGCCGCCTGCCCTTCGTCGGGCAGGCCAACAGCCGGCAGTGGATCCTGTCGCTGGAGAAACTGCTGGCCTTTGATGCACGGACGGTGGTACCGGGTCACGGTGCGGCGTCCACGGAACCGAAGAAGGACATCGGCACCACACGCGACTACCTCAGGCACCTGCGTCAGAGCATGGGCGAGGCGGTGGAGAACTTCGTGCCGTTCGAAGAGGCGTACGACAAGACCGACTGGTCCGCGTTCGAGCGCATGCCCATGTTCGGCCCGGCCAACCGCATGAACGCCTACAACACCTACCTGCTGCTGGAACAGGAAGCGCTGCGCAAGAAATGAAAAGCCCCGAGGCTCGGCACCCCGGGGCTTGTGGTTCAACGGCGTGCGCGATCAGGCGACGTCGAAGCGGTCCAGGTTCATCACCTTGGTCCAGGCGGCCGCGAAGTCGCGGGCGAACTTCTGCTTGCCGTCGGCACTGGCATACACCTCCGCATAGGCTCGCAGCACCGAGTTGGAGCCGAACACCAGGTCGTTGCGCGTCGCGGTGTACTTGAGCTGGCCGCTCTTGCGGTCCTTGCCTTCGAAGATCTCGGCGTCGGCATTCACCGGCGTCCACACGGTGCCCATGCTCAGGAGATTGACGAAGAAGTCGTTGGTGAGCGCGCCGACCTTGTCAGTGAACACGCCATGGCGGGTGCCATCGGCGTTGGCGCCGAGCACACGCAGCCCCCCCACCAGCGCGGTCATCTCGGGCGCCGTCAGCGTGAGCAACTGGGCCTTGTCGACCAGCAGGGCCTCGGTCGACGCGGCGCTCTTGCCCGCCTTGTAGTTGCGGAACCCATCGGCTTCGGGCTCCATGACGGCGAAGGACTCGACATCGGTCTGGTCCTGTCGCGCGTCGACACGGCCCGGCGTGAACGGCAGATCCACCGCGACACCCGCGGCCTTGGCCCCCTGTTCGACGCCGACCACGCCGGCCAGCACGATCACATCGGCCAGCGAGGCCTTGCCCGACGCCTTCTGGATCTCCACCAGCCTGGGCAGCGCCGTCACCGCGGACTTGTTCACCGCCCAGTCCTTCTGCGGCGCGAGCGCCAGGCGCGCGCCGTTGGCGCCACCGCGCTTGTCGCCGCCACGGAAGGTGGAGGCGGACGCCCACGCCACAGAGACCAGGTCGCTCACCGACAGGCCCGAGGCCGCGATCCTCGACTTGAGATCGGCGATGTCCGCCGCCGAGGGGTTGTGCGTGGGCGCCGGCAGCGGGTCCTGCCAGATCAGGTCTTCCTTCGGGACTTCCGGGCCAAGGTAGCGCGCCTTCGGCCCCATGTCGCGGTGCGTCAGCTTGAACCAGGCGCGGGCGAAGGCATCGGCGAAGGCCTGCGGGTCGTTGAGGAAGCGCTGGGAGATCTTGCCGAACTCGGGGTCGAAACGCATCGTCAGGTCGGTGGTCAGCATCCTGGGCTTGTGCTTGAGGCCGGGCACGTGCGCATCGGGAATGATCTCGGGCGCGTTCTTGGCCACCCACTGCTTGGCACCGGCCGGGCTCTTCTCCAGTTCCCATTCGAACTTGAACAGGTTCTCGAAGAAGTTGTTGCTCCATTGCGCAGGCGTCGTCGTCCATGTCACCTCCAGGCCGCTGGAGACGGTGTCTTTGCCATGCCCACTGCCGAAGTTGCTGGTCCAGCCCAGGCCTTGTGCCTCGATCGAACCGCCCTCGGGTTCCACGCCCTTGTGCGACTCGGGCGCCGCGCCGTGCGCCTTGCCGAAAGTGTGGCCACCCGCGATCAGCGCGACGATCTCCTCGTCGTCCATGGCCATGCGGTAGAAGGTGGCGCGGATGTCCTTGGCCGCCGCCATGTAGTCGCCGCTGCCGTTCGGGCCTTCGGGGTTCACATAGATCAGACCCATGTGCGTGGCGCCCACGCTCTTGACCAGCACGCGGTCGCCCTCGAAACGCTTGTCGTCGCCCAGCCATTTGGTCTCGGCACCCCAGTTCACGTCGTCGTCCGGTTCCCACACGTCTTCACGGCCACCGGCAAAACCGAAGGTGCGAAAGCCCATCGACTCCAGCGCCACGTTGCCCGCGAGGATCATGAGATCGGCCCAGGAGATCTGCTGACCGTACTTCTGCTTGATGGGCCAGAGCAGGCGGCGCGACTTGTCGATGTTGACGTTGTCGGGCCACGAGTTGAGCGGCGCGAAACGCTGCTGGCCACGGCCACCGCCCCCGCGTCCGTCGGTGGTGCGGTAGGTGCCGGCGGAGTGCCAGGCCATGCGGATGAACTGGGGGCCGTAGTGACCGAAGTCGGCGGGCCACCAGTCCTGGCTGTCGGTCATCAGCTTGTTCAAATCGGCCTTCAGTGCCTTGTAGTCGAGCTTCTTGAACTCGGCCGCATAGTCGAAGGATTCGCCCAGCGGGTTGGACCTGGCGGAGTGCTGGTTCAGCACATCCATGCGCAACTGGTTCGGCCACCAGTCCTTGTTGGTGGTTCCGACACCGGAACCGTGGTGGAAGGGGCACTTGGCTTCTGACATGGGGGTCTCCTTATCGAGGGGCTGAGGGGAACGGGTCGTGCAAGGCGGCGTGGGTCAGTACGCCAGCGGCAACGCGGCCAGACGCTCGAGCCAGAACGGCAACGTTGGGACATCCGGTCGGAACCAACGGGGCAGATCACGCACAGGCATCTCCTTGAAGCGACCTGATGCACTTTAGTGAGGCACCGCGGACACGTCAAAACAATTGCCCGGATTGACGCAATAGCTGACAGCTATCAAAAGGATGCGGCACATGCCCCACGCCAACATCGAACCCTGCGTTCAGGTCAGCAGCGTGACAGCGCCAGAGAAAGTGAGGAAGGCGGCCGCCGTGGTCACGAGGATGATGCGGGCGATGCGCCCGTTGTCCGCGCCGAAGCGCTCGGCCAGCAGCGAGACATTGCTGGCGCTGGGCAGGGCGGCCACGAGCACCATGACCACGAGCGTCGGCCAGCCCAGCGGCGCGCCCGCTCGAATGGCCAGCCAGCCCACGACGAGCACCAGCACGGGATGAGCGAACAGCTTGAGAAGCGCCACCGGCAGGTAGTCGCCCAGCGGCATGGGGTGGTTGGCCGTCATCTGCGCGCGCGCCAGCACGGCGCCGATGGTGAACAGCGCCACGGGTGAGGCCGAGTCGGCGAGCAGCCACACGGTTTTTTCTACTGGCTCGGGCAGGCGGAACGCCCACGCCGAAGCCACGCCGCCCAGGATGATCGCCCAGGGCATGGGATTGGTGAGCACCCCCCTGAGCGCCTTGCGCGTGGCATCGAGCGCGGCCGAGCGGCCATCGCCCTGCGCACTGTCCAGCCGGGACAACGCGATGCACAGCGAACTGGTGATCACCATGTCCACCACCATGGTGAGGATGACCGTGCCTGCCGCCGACGCCCCCAGCAGGGCCACGATGAGCGGCACGCCCATGAAACCCGAATTGGGAAATGCCGCGACCAGCGCGCCCATGGCCGCGTCGTTCCAGCGGATGCGCGCGTTGCGGGTAAGCGCGATGGTCACGCCCACGATCACCAGGCCACACAGCAGGTACAGCCCGGCCACCCAGGCGTCGAGCAGTTGCGCGATGGGCGTGGTCGAGCCGAAGCGGTACAGCATGCAGGGCAGCGCGAAAAACAGCACGAAGCCATTGAGCCCGGGAATGGCCTCCAGCGGCAGCATGCGCCGGCGCGCGGCCACGTAGCCCGCGAGCACAAGCGCGAAGAAGGGAAAGGTGACCAGCAGGATGTGCAGCACGGGGGCGATTGTCTCAGGCGGGCGTCGACGGCCCGCGACACCCTGCCCGGTATGATCCGACGCTTCTTTCCCCGCCTTCACGACGCCTTTCCGTTCCTCCATGTCCCACGGCCTGAACATCGCGCAACTGGATGCCGTGAACCACCTGGGCGGACCATGCCTGGTGCTCGCAGGTGCGGGCTCCGGCAAGACGCGGGTGATCACGCACAAGATCGCGCGGCTGATCCAGATGGGTCTGCCGGCGGACCGCATCGCCGCCATCACCTTCACCAACAAGGCCGCGGCCGAAATGCGCGAGCGCGCCGCCCAGCTTGTGGGCCGCGACGCGAAGAAGGTGCTGATCTGCACCTTCCATGCGCTGGGCGTGCGGCTTTTGCGGGAAGACGGCGAAGTGCTCGGCCTGAAGAAGCAGTTTTCCATCCTCGACACCGACGACATCACCAGCCTGCTCAAGGACTGCGGGGGCACCACCGACGCGGCCACCGCGCGCGGCTGGCAGTGGGGCATCAGCGCCTGGAAGAGCGCGGGGTTGAACGCGGCACAGGCGCTCGCGCAGGCGAAGGACGAGAACGAGCGGGTGATGGCGACCATCATGGGCCGCTACGAAGAGCGCCTCGTCGCCTACCAGAGCGTGGACTTCGACGACCTCATCAGCCTGCCGCTGAAACTGCTGAACGAGCACGAGGACGTGCGCGCGCGCTGGCAGAAGAAGATGGGCCACGTGCTGGTGGACGAGTACCAGGACACCAACGCCACCCAGTACGAGCTGCTCAAGCTGCTGGTGGGCGAGAACGCGCGCTTCACCGCCGTGGGCGATGACGACCAGTCCATCTACGGCTGGCGCGGCGCCACACTGGACAACCTGAAGAAACTGCCGATCGATTTCCCGCAGCTCCGGGTGATCAAGCTGGAGCAGAACTACCGCTCCACCAGCGCCATCCTGCGCGCAGCCAACAACGTGATCGGTCCCAACCCCAAGCTGTTTCCCAAGACGCTGTGGAGCGACCTGGGCGAAGGCGAACCGGTGCGCGTGGTCGATGCCGACAACGAGGAGCACGAGGCCGAACGCGCGGTGGCGCGCATCCAGAGCCTGCGCGCGAACTCCCAGCACAAGGAGTGGCGCGACTTCGCCATCCTCTACCGCGCAAACCACATGGCTCGCTCGTTCGAGCAGTCGCTGCGCCGTGCGCAGATTCCGTACAAGGTCTCGGGTGGGCAGAGCTTCTTCGACAAGGCCGAGATCCGCGACCTGTGCGCCTGGCTGCGACTGCTGGTCAACAACGACGACGACCCGGCGTTCGTGCGATCGGCCACCACACCCAAACGCGGCATCGGCCACACCACCCTGCAGCAACTCGGCGCCTTCGCCACGCAGTACAAGCTGAGCCTGTTCGAAGCCCTGTTCGCGAACTCACTGGGCACCGCCCTGGCCCCGCGCGCGGTGGCCACGCTGCACGAATTCGGCCGTGCGGTGAACGACCTGGAGTACCGCGCGCGCCACACCATGGGCCACGAAGCCGCACGCACCTTCCTCAACGACTGGCTCAAGGACATCGGCTACGAGAAGCACCTGTACGACAGCGAGGACAACGAAAAGGTGGCGGCCGCGCGCTGGACCAACGTGATGGACTTCTGCGACTGGGTGGCCGGGCGCTGCGGCGGCAAGATCGAGGACGAGGCTGGCGTGCAGGTGGAAAGCGAACGCAAGAGCCTGCTGGAAGTGGTACAGACCATCGCGCTGCTTTCCACGCTGAGCGAGCGCGAACAGGACCAGAACGTGGTGACCCTCTCCACCCTGCACGCGTCCAAGGGTCTGGAGTGGCCGCATGTGATGCTGGTGGGCGTGAACGAAGGCCTGCTGCCGTTCAAGCTGGACGAGAACGACGCCGACCTGCCGGCCGAGGTGATCGCGCAGCGTCTGCAGGAAGAGCGCCGCCTCATGTACGTGGGCATCACTCGCGCGCAGCGAACGCTGGCGGTGAGCTGGCTCAAGCGCCGCAAGAAGGGGCGCGAGAGCGTCCCGGGGCAGGCCAGCCGCTTCATCAAGGAAATGGCGCTGGACCAGGCCACCGTGAAAGAAGACCCTCGCGAAAAGCTGCGCGCACTGCGGGCCGAATTCGCACAACGCGCCACCGAACAGGCGGCCCAGAAAGCCGCCGACACCGCTCCATGACACTGCGACGCCACACACTTCTCTGCCTCTGCCTGACCCTGCTCGGCACCGCTCCGGCACACACCCAAACCCCGCCTGCCGTGCCGGCCACGGTGTGCGACGCGTCCGGCGACATCGCACCGGCCCAGCTCTACGGCCTGTGGCAACTGGCGCTGTGGCCGCAGGATGGCAGCGGCAACGAAGCCACCCCGGCGTCCACCGGCGCCCTGCTGTTCGAGCGGCATCCCGAGTACCCGGGCAGTGTGCGCGGCAGCCTCAAACGCAGCACCCAGGGCAACGACCGGCAAGCGCTGGTGTCGGGCGACGTGACGCAGGGCGAATTCAATCTGGACGAGTCGGCCGACGGTGTGAACATGGACGCGGTGTGGGAAGGCAACGTGGTTCCCGGCGGCTGTGGCCAGGAACTGCGTGGCGTGCGCCGTTCCGCCGAAGGGCGCGCCGCCCCCGCTGATCCGCCGATGAACTTCGTGCTGAAGAAGGTGCCTGGCTGGCGCTGAGTTGCGTCATGGACGCAAGACGCCCACGCGAAGCCCTGCCCGACACCCTGCGCGCTCTGGCCATGGTGTCTGTCATCACGCTGAACGCCATCGGCTACCCGCGCAGTTCTTCCGTGACCTTGAGAGCACCCACGTTTCTGAGCTGATCGAAGAAGTACGTATCCGTGTGCGCTTGAAGAAGAATGATGGCAGCGTGACCTTCCGAGAACTCAGTGAAGGCGAACAGCAGTTGCTAACTGTGCTGGGCCTACTGCGCTTCACTGCCGACAATGAAAGTCTGTTTCTTCTGGATGAGCCGGACACGCACTTGAACCCGCGCTGGTGCGTGGATTACCTGCGCTATCTGAAATCCTTCGTTGGTCACGACAATGAGGGGCAGGACAACAGCCACATCGTATTGACAACCCACAATCCTCTCGCCATTGCTGAACTGGTGAAGGAGCAGGTACAAATCCTCTACCGTCATACGGACACCCGGGCTGTGCATGCGGAAAACCCTGCAGTTGACCCCAAGGGCATGGGCTTCGCCGGAATCGTGACCAGCGATATGTTTGGCTTGGGCACGAGCCTCGACAATTCCACTAATGAGGAGCTCCTGGCTCTGCATCAGCTCTCCACCAAGCAGAGCGCGCTGAGCGATGTTGATAAGGCAAGATTGGTCGAAATACGCACGCGCCTTGAAGGATTGGACTTCAACTTCGCGTCGAGGGATAGGCTGGAGCAAGAGTACCTGCGTGCTAGATTTGATCTGGCTGCGGATGGCGATCTCAACGACGCCATCGTCACCCCAGAAAACAAGCAAAAGGCTCTCGATGCCTTGGTGCGAAGCCTGCTGCGCAGTTTGCAGGAGGGCCAAGCTTGAGGCTCATCCAGGTAACGTTGCCGTCAAGCATCACCGCAACTTCATCGGGACGTTGCTACTCTCGGCTGGCAAATCCATTTTCATGCACAGTTGCAAAGAGGTTCAACTCGAGCTGCATGCGATCGTCTCCTAGAGCTTGTACGGTTCTCGTAGACTGTTTAGGGGCTCAAGGGAAAGGGACTGGCCCCTCTGGACGAAACCCAGTCTCCTAACGAAAGGGGCCGATCAACCAGAATTGCCCCGAACGTCAATTCCTGGGCCCTATCCGCATATCAACGATCTTCCGCATTCGTCAGCGACGCCACGAAGCCAACGGTGCGCAGGTACCAAGTGGCTTCGCTCGTGCCAGTACATAAAGACCTTGTATGGCTTGATGTCGAGCGGAGGAGGGACCAGGGTCAGGCCGAGCAGTTTGCTGTAGTGCTCTGCAAGCCTGCGTGGCATCAACACAGCCATATCGCTTTTTGCTGCGACAAAAGGTGCGGCCATGAAGTGCTGGCTTAGCATTCCAACACGTCGCTTCAAGTCCACAGCAGCGAGCGCCCGGTCGACATTGGATTGAAAGTGACCGAACCCCGAAGGCGTGACCAAAATGTGGCGCAGTTCGGCAAAGGCTTGCAGGTCTGCAGGTCCGCTCAAGTAGGCATGGTCGCTTCGCATCAGACAGCTCACGCTGTCCTCGAACAGTGGGACAAATCGCAAGTTGCCAGGAGGCTCTTCCAGGTGACCCACCGCCAGATCAATTTCCCCTTCTTCGAATCCCAACAGCAACGCCCGCGGGTGGATGGGGTGCTTGATAGACAACGAGGCGGCGGGCGCCTGCTCCTGCAGGGCGGCGGCCAGCTGCGGGATGAAAACCGCGTGCGTGTAGTCGGTGGCGATGATGCGGAACGACTGAGAACAGGTTGATGGCTCGAATGGCAGAGAATTGCCTAAGACCTGTTCGACATCGTGAAGGATTCGGCGCGAGATCTCCGCCAGCGCGAGTGCCCGTGGAGTGGGCTGCATGCCGCTGATCCCCCGCACGAGAATGGGATCGCCGAAGCGTTCGCGCAGCCTGGCCAACACTCGGCTCATGGCAGGCTGGCTCATTTCAAGTCGCTCGGCCGCTCGGGACACATGCGCCTCGGAAACCAGGACATCCAGGCTGCGCAACAGGCTCAGATCGAGTTGCTTGTGAATATCGTTCATTGCGCCCTTCGGTGAATGCGGGAACGCGGCAAGCCTGCGCAAACCCGGTAGATGTCTTCACGATCATGCGGCCGGCGCATGATGACTATATCCCTGGGGGCCATAGCCCGGTGCGCGAGCGCCCGACACAATGGCCACCAAATACAAGGAGACAGGCAGCATGGACATTCAGAGACGAAACCTTCTCACACTGGCTGCGGCTGCATGCGCCTGGCAGGCCTTCCCCGCCCACAGCCAGCAACCGGGTGCGTGGCCAGCCAAGCCCATCCGGATCATCGCGCCATTCGCGCCAGGTGGCGGGCCCGACATTCTGGCCCGCTTGTTTGCGCAGGAAATGAGTGCCGGACTGGGCAGCGCCTTTGTCGAGAACAAGGCCGGCGGCGGCGGCAATCTGGGGGCGGATGCGGCGGCCAAGGCGGCGCCCGACGGATACACGCTGCTGCTGACCACTACGGCCACCCACTCGATTAACCCGGCGCTGTATGCGAGCATGCCGTATGACTCGCTGAAAGACTTCACGCCGATTGCACTCGTGGCTAATACGCCGCTGATGCTCGGTGTGGCGCAAAACTCGCCCTTCAAGAACGTGGCAGACATGGTGGCCGCAGCGCGCGCCCAGCCGGACCAGATCAGCTACGCATCGTCGGGTGTCGGCACTATGCAGCACATGGCCGCCGTGCTGGCCGAAGAACAGGCTAGGGTGAGGATGCTTCATGTGCCCTACAAAGGCAGCAGCCAGGTGATGCCCGACCTGCTAGCCGGCCGGGTGAACGTGATGTTCAACAGCGTGGCCGCGTTCGCGCCGTTCATCAAGGATGGGCGCCTGCGCCCTCTGGCCGTGACCTCGCCTCGCCGCCTGGCCGCCTGGCCAGACGTGCTCACGATGAGCGAGGCTGGCCTGCCAGGCTTCGAGGCTTCTGCCTGGTACGCGGTGTACGGTCCAGCGGGCACGCCACGGGACATCGTGTTGCGGCTGAACCGCGAGATCCACCGCATCGTCGATCTTCCGACGTCACGCGAAAAGTACGCCGCGCTGGGGCTTGAAGCGGTGCGCAGCACCCCTGAGGACCTAGCCGCAGCCACGCGGGACGATCTGGCGAAGTGGACGCGCATCATCCGCGAGAAAAACATCAAGGCCGAGTGAGCAGCATGATCGTCGACGAACGCACGTACACCATCGCGCCAGGACTGCTCGACGAGTACCTGAGCCATCACATGGCTGTGGCCCTGCCGATCATGCGGCGCCACCTGGGCGAGCCGCATGCCTACTACGTGACCGAAACCGGCGACCTGAACCAGTTCGTCCACCTTTGGCGGTACGACAGCCACGCCGACCGGGAACGGCGGCGCGCCGGCCTGTATGCCGACGCACAGTGGCTGGCCTACCGCCACACGGTGGGCGAGAAGCGGTGGGTGCAGCACCAGACCAACCGGTTGCTGCGCGCGCTGATGCCACCCCGGGCTGATTGAGCCCAGCCAGGCCACGCTGCGCCTGTCGAACAGATGTCCAACGCCGGTGCGCGCAGCTCCCTGGATCTCCACACACTGGAGTGCTTCGACACACTGGTGCGTGAAGGCAGTGTGTCGCGCGCGGCCGATCGCATGGGCATGTCGCAGTCGTCGGCCAGCGAGGTGCTCGCCCGGCTCAGAGACAGGTTTTCCGACCCACTGCTCGTACGCACTCGCGAAGGCATGGTGCCCACCAGGCGCGCACAAGATCTCCTGCCCAGGGTTCGAACCGCCATCGAGCAGTTGCGCGGTTTGCAGGACGGTGCGGACAGGTTCGATCCGCTGAGCGCGCAGGAGCAGTTCCGCATCACCACCTCCGACTACATGCAGCTGCTGCTGATGCCCCGGCTGGCAGGCATCGTTCGCACACAGGCACCTCGCTGCACGCTGGACATCGTGCCGATCCCCATTCAGCGCACGGAACTCGCGCTGGAAACGGCCGAGATCGATCTGACGATCGCCTACCACCCTCAGCCCCCTGCGGGCCTGCGCCGCAGCCCGCTGTTGCGCGACCGTCTAGTGTTCATCGCGCGGCGCGATCATCCTGAAATGGAGAAGGGTGTGGACGCAGCGCAATTCGCCAATCTGCCCCAGGTGAGCGTGGCCCCGAGCGGTCTGAACTACTTCGGATCCCTTGTCGACAGCGCGCTCGCTGCACAGGGTTTGCAACGGCGCATCGCCTTCACCAGCCCGCAGTTCATGCTGAGCGCGCACCTGGTTTCTCACAGCGACATGGTCCTCTCCTTGCCCCGCCTCGCCGCCATCGCACTGGCGGAGCTGTTTCCTGTGCAGGTCATCGAACTGCCTTTCACCACCCGGCCCATTGACATCGCCCTTTACTGGCACGAGCGTGCGCACCATGCCCCGGCACACCTATGGCTGAGGGACACCGTGCGCGCCGCCTTGCCGCCTGGCACCGAAGTCATGGTTCACTGACGATTCATACAGAATCGAGCGATCAACCTCGGCGATGGACTTTCGACCGCAGAACGCCATCGTCAGGTCCAGCTCCTTGCGCAGCAATTGCAACGATTGCCTGACCCCCGCCTCGCCGAGCGCGCCCAGGCCGTAGACATAAGCCCGCCCCACCATCACGCCTCGAGCGCCCATGGCCAGCGCCCTGAGGATGTCCTGCCCACTGCGAATTCCACCGTCCATCCAGACTTCGGTGCGATCGCCCACCGCCTCCACCACGCTCGGCAGCGCTTCAATGGAACTCGGCGCACCATCGAGCTGCCGGCCACCATGGTTGCTGACGACCACGGCGTCGGCCCCGGCGTTGACTGCCATGCGGGCGTCGTCCGCATCCATGATGCCTTTGAGCACCAGCGGCCCTTCCCATCGCTGCCGCACCCAACGCACGTCTTCCCAGCTCAGGGAAGGGTCGAATTGTTGCGCGGTCCAGGCCGAGAGGTTCGCCATGTCGGTAACACCCTGCACATGGCCCACGATGTTGCCGAAGTTCCGGCGTGGCGTGCGCAGCATGCGCAGCGCCCAGCGCGGTTTGGTGGCGATGTTGACCAGCGTCCTGGCCGTGAGCCGGGGGGGCGCCGACAGGCCATTGCGCAAGTCCTTGTGCCGCAGCCCGATCACCTGCAGGTCAAGCGTCAGCACCAGCGCACTGCAGCGCGCCGCCCTGGCTCTTTCGATCAGGCGTTCAACAAACGCCCGGTCTCGCATCAAATAGAGCTGGAACCAGAACGGTTCGGGCGAGGCTTCAGCCACGTCCTCGATCGAGCAGATGCTCATGGTCGACAGGGTGAACGGCACGCCAAAGGCGGCGGCCGCGCGCGCCGCCAGGATTTCACCGTCGGCGTGCTGCATCCCTGTCATGCCCACCGGCGCCAGCGCCACGGGCATTGCCACGGCCTGACCGAGCAGGGTGCTGCTCACGCTTCGTTCTTCGATGTCGACCGCGACACGTTGCCGAAACCGGATGCGGCGCAAATCGGCCTCGTTGGCACGGTAGGTGGTCTCGCTCCACGAGCCAGCGTCTGCGTAGTCGTAGAACATTCGCGGCACGCGCGCCTCGGCCAGTTTGCGCAGGTCTTCGATGCAGGTGACCACAGGCACGGTGGAATCTCCGGACTGTTCAAGTTGGATCGCTGCGAGCGGCCACGCCGTTCTGCAACAGATCGAGCGCGACGTCGACGATCATGTCTTCCTGTCCGCCCACCATGCGCCGGCGGCCAAGTTCGACGAGCACATCCACGGTTTTCAGACCGTACTTTCCGGCGGCGGCCTCGCTGTGGCGCAGAAAGCTCGAGTACACACCGGCGTAGCCCAGCGCCAGGGTCTCACGGTCCACGCGCACTGGCCGGTCCTGCAACGGGCGGACGATGTCGTCGGCGGCATCCATCAGCGCGTAGAGATCGCACCCGTGTTCCCAGCCCAGTTTTTCCGCAGCAGCGATGAACACCTCCAGCGGTGCATTGCCGGCGCCAGCCCCCATCCCTGCCAGACTGGCATCCACCCGGTCGCAGCCTTCCTCGACCGCCACGATGCTGTTGGCCACGCCCAGGCTGAGGTTGTGATGCGCGTGCATGCCGGTCTGTGTCTCGGGACGCAGCACCTCCTTGAGCGCGCGGAAACGGTCCCGGATGTCACCCATGCCCATGGCACCGCCAGAGTCGACGACGTAGATGCAGGTAGCCCCGTATTGCTCCATCAATAGCGCCTGCTGCGCCAACTTCGCGGGGGTGGTCATGTGGCTCATCATCAAGAAGCCGACGGTGTCCATACCCAAGGAGCGCGCGGTTTCGATGTGCTGTCGACTCACATCGGCCTCGGTGCAATGTGTGGCGATGCGAGCCACACTCGCTCCAGCAGCATGAGCCGCTTTCAAATCATGCACGGTGCCGATGCCCGGCAGCAACAGCGTCGCCACCCTGGCATGTTGCACCTCTGACGCTACCGCTTCGATCCATTCCAGGTCGGTGTGGGCACCGAACCCGTAGTTAAAGCTGGAACCTGCCAATCCGTCACCGTGCGCCACTTCGATCGAATCCACGCGGGCGTCGTCGAGCGCTCGCGCAATGCGGCGCATCTGGTCAACGGTGTACTGGTGGCGCACGGCATGGCTGCCGTCGCGCAGCGTGACGTCGCTGATGTAAAGCTTCTTTCCAGTAGGAGCGTTCATGAAGTGGCCTCAGAGGGAAGGTGTGGTGACCTGTTCGATCAGGCGCGACGCCACGCGCTCGGCGCACGCCAGGGCGGCGCTGGTCATGATGTCGAGGTTGCCGGCATAGGCAGGCAGGTAGTGCGCGGCACCCTCCACCTCGAGAAAGATCGACGTTTTGAGACCGGACACGGCACCGATCCCCGGGATGAGAATCGGGCTGCGGGCGGGAATGCGGTCGAACTGCACACGCTGCTTGAGTCGATAGCCCGGCACATAGGCAGCCACTGCACGGGCCATGTCGTCCACCGATGCTTCAATGGCGGCCTCGTCTGCCACATCGCTCAGGGTGTAGACGGTGTCCCGCATCATCATCGGTGGCTCGGCCGGATTGAGAACGATGATGGCTTTTCCTCGCCGCGCAACGCCCACCACCTCGATGGCACGCGAAGTGGTTTCCGTGAATTCGTCGATGTTCGCCCGCGTTCCCGGGCCAGCGCTCTTGCTCGCGATTGAGGCCACGATTTCTGCGTAATGGACGGGCGCCACACGCGACACGGCGCGCACCATCGGAATGGTGGCCTGGCCGCCGCAGGTCACCATGTTGAGGTTCAGGGCGTTCAGCACGTCGTCGGCTTCCGCCAACACGGGCACACAGTACGGCCCCACCGCCGCAGGTGTCAGGTCGATGCAGCGCATACCGGGCCGCACGGCACGCAGGCGTGCCTCGTGCTGAAAATGTGCGGTGGCCGAAGTGGCATCGAACACGATGCCGATGTCGGCGAACTGCGGCAATCCGAGCAGACCTTCAACTCCTTCGTGCGTGGTGGAAACACCCAGTCGCTGCGCGCGTGACAGTCCGTCGCTGGTGGGGTCGATGCCCACCATCGCCGCCAACTCGACATGCTCCGCCTGGCGCAGGATCTTGATCATCAAATCGGTACCGATGTTGCCGCTGCCGATGATTGCGGCCTTGATTTTTTTCATATCCGTCCTGCTTTCTTTCGTCATGCGAACCGGACCGAGACAGCACCCAGGCCTTCGATCCGCGCTTCGAAGTGATCGCCCGCCTGCACCGAAACCATCGGTCCGAGGGCACCTGTGAGCACGATGTCTCCCGCCCGCAATGGATTGCCCATGCGCGCCAGCGTGCGTGCCAGCCACGCCGCGGCATTCATCGGGTGGCCCAGGCAGGCGCTGCCGATGCCCGTGGAACACGTCTCGTCGTTGCGCACCATGGTCATCTGCGCGTCTCGCAGTTGCAGACGGTCCAGGCGCACCGGGTCGGCGCCCAGCACGAACGCACCGGCCGAGGCGTTGTCGGCAATCGTGTCGAACAGGCCAATGCGCCAGTCGGCGATGCGGCTGTCGACGATCTCCAGCGCGGGCAAGGCGAACGCAGTCGCGCGGATGACATCCGCCACGGTCGCATCGACCGCATCAACGTCGTGTGCCAGCACCAGGGCGACCTCGGCCTCCACCTTGGGTTGCATCAGCCCGCGCAGGGGAATCTCGTCGCCATCTCCGTGGCTGCCTGCGGCCCAGAGGTCACCGAAGTCGGGCGTGTTCACGCCGAGTTGCTGTTGCACCGCCTTTGCGGTGAGGCCGATCTTGCGCCCTACCACACGGTCGCCCGAGCGAGAGCGGCGGTCCCGGTTGATGCGCTGGATGGCGTAAGCGTGTTCCGCCGTGTTGTCGATACCGAGTGCGCGTGCGGCTTCGGACAGCGGCGGGATCGGCACTTGCGTGGCAGCCGCCGCCCACAAGGCGTCGGCCAGGGTATGAAGTGCGGTGCTCATCTCTCAGCCCTGCACGCCGACCATGCCGGGTGTCCAGTTGACGTAGAACTTGCGGTACACATCCTCGGGCACCACGATGCCGGTGTGCGGATCGCCCCCATGATCGAAGATGGCCATCATGTGACCCACCTCATCGTCCAGGTTCTCGAAGGTCCGGAAGACGCCGGCCGGCACGGAAACCACGTCGAACGGCGCCAGGTCGATGGACTCGTCCAGATGCTCGCCCCACAGCAGCCGGAACCGTGCATTGAGCGGCATGAACACTTCGTTGTAGGGGTGGGAGTGAACGGTCGGCCTCACACCTTTGGACAACGACGAAATCGACAGATGGAAGTTGTGCGGCTGCGCGATGGGTGCCGGTCCGCCCAGTTGCTGGGGACTGAGCCGGTACGACACGCTGCGTTGGCCTTGCTGCTGCTTGAGGTCAGGAAACGCGCCGTCGTCCGCCGCGCGTTCGGCGAAGCGGGCGACGCGGCTGAGCATCTCGGCGCGCGAGCACGGCGCGCTGTGGCCGGGGCTGCGCAGGTGCGCCGGGTTGGGCGTTGGCTTGGGATGTGTCATCGTCAGTCCTTCGCAATGAGGGCGTCCAGCGCGAACGCACCGCTGGGCAACGCCAGCACGGGGTTGAGGTCAATACCTGCGATCTGGTCCCGGTGCGTCCAGGCCACCTGGGAAATGCGGGCGACGAGTTGGGCCAGCGCGTCCAGATCGGCCGGCACACTGCCCCGAAAGCCTTCACAAAGCCGGGCCGCGATGCGGGTGCGCGCCAGCAGATCCCGGGCCGAGGCCAGGTCGACCGGGGCCAGGCGCACCTGAACGTCGTCGAGCAGTTCGGCAAGCACACCACCCGCTCCCACCGTCACGACCGGACCGAACACCGGGTCACGCTGCGTGCCCACCAGGATTTCCGCGCCCCCCATCAGTTGGCGAGCGACGATGAACCCTTCGATGCGCGCCGTGGGCACATGCCGGTGCACCGTCTCTTTCATCTCGACCATCGCAGCACGCAACTCGGAGGAGTTGTTGAGGCCCACCCGCACACCACCTACCTCGGTCTTGTGTGCAATATCGGGCGAGACGATCTTGAGCACCACAGGAAAGCCGACCTCGTCCGCCGCGACAACCGCGGTGTCAAGGTCCGTGACCACCCGCTCGGGTGCGAACGGAATGCCCAACGCCGCCAAGGCCTGTTTGCATTCGGCCTCGGTGCGCAGCGGGCCGTCAATCGTCTGTCCCGGCGTGTCGTCGGCTGTCGGGGTGAAGAGTTCTGACAGGGCAGGCAACGGGGAGCACGCGGCGATGGCCTGTATCGCGGAGGTCGGGTCCTCGAACACGGAAAATCCGTGAGCCTCCAGATCCTTGGTGGTACCCTGGTCGCTCAGCAGCACCGCAGCGAAGTGAACCGCGGGGAACCGCCGCCGCAAGGCGTAGAGCGGCTCGCGCAGTTGAGCCCAATGCGAGGGATTGCGTGCGATGTGCGCCATGTAGCAGACCACTGACGCATAGCGCTGCCCTTCCAGCGCGACCTCCGTGATCTGGGCGTAGGCGCTCAGGTCGCCGATGATTCCCGCCGAGGTGTCCACCGGATTGCGTCCGTCCGCCAAGCATGCAATGGCCTTCACCCGCGCATGGGCGCCATTGCTGATGTGCGGGAGCTCAAGACCAGCAGACTGCGCTGCGTCTGCAGAGAGCACACCAATGCCACCGGAGGTGGTGACGACGAGTGCAGATCGATCGAGGGGGCGCGGCCCGATGGTGGCGAGGTAGGCGGCCTCCACCAGCTGCGCCAGGCTTTGGGCGCGGGCAATTCCCAGATCCCGTAGCACGGCATCGAAGACCCTGTCTTCGCCGCTCAGGGAGCCGGTGTGGGTGGCAGCGGCCAGCGCCCCCTCGGGTGAGACACCCACTTTCATGGCAAGCACGAGCTTGCCCGCTGAGCGCGCCGCAGCCAGCGCGCTCGCCAGCTTCCGGCCGTCTCGACACCCTTCCATCGCAGTGACGATGACCTGGGTGTCCGCGTCGTTCGCCAGGTAGGCAATGCAATCCGCGACATCCACATCGCTTTCGTTGCCCGTGGTCACGAAGTGGGAGAACCCGAGCCCCCGCCGCTGCGCCATGCCGAAGAAATACGAGCCAAACGCGCCAGACTGCGTGACAACGCCCACGCTGCCCCGGCTCGGCCAGGCGCCATCGAGCGCCGTGGCAAAAGTACCGAAGAAGCCATCGACAGCATTGAACAAGCCGAGATTGTTCGGGCCCAGCACACGCACACCTGCCGCCCGGGCGCGTTCGAGCAGCAGACGGGTGTCGTTGGCGTCGTCGCCAAAACCCGCCGAGAAGATCTGCAGCGCCTTCACCCCATGGGCAATGGACTCACTGGCCACCTCGAGCACCTGGCGTCCCGCCACGGCAATGATGGCCTGATCCACGGGCTCCTGGATCTCCGACAACGAGCGGTGGGCACGGACCCCCTGCACCTCCGCAGCACTCGGGTTGATGGGCAGCAACCGGCCTTGGTACCCGGCCTTCTGCAGGAAATGCAGCGGTCGACCGCCGACCTTGTTGGGGTCAGAGCTCGCACCGATGATCGCCACCGAGCGTGGGCGGAAAAGCGCATCCAGTCCTGTCATGGCGGCCTCAGCGTCCGGTGAAAGCCGGTTTTCGCTTCTCGACGAAGGCATTCACCGCTTCCGCATGGTCCTGGGTCAACTGGCTCTGCGTTTCCAGTGACACACCAAACTCGAAGGTGGCCAACGCCAACTGCTTCAAGGTGTGGTTGATGGCCCGTTTGGTTCCTCGCAGGGCCACCGGCGGCATCTTCTGGAGCCTTGCCGTCAGTGCATCGATGCGCGCATCCAGCTCGTCATCCGGAACCGCGTGCGTCACCAGCCCCAGCTTCGCTGCCTCGGTAGCACTGAGGTTGTCTCCCAGAAAGAGAAGCTCCTTGGCGCGCTGGAAGCCGACCAGCATCGGCCACATCAGCGCCCCACCGTCGCCAGCCGCCAGACCGACTTTCACATGCGGATCACCGATGACAGCGCTTTCCGCGGCGATCGATATGTCAGCGTAGACAGCGAGCGTGGCCCCCAGGCCGGTGGCCGCGCCGTTCACACGAGCGATCAGAGGTTTTTGGAGATCCAGAATGGAATAGAACAGCGCCCTGGCCTCGTCGACCGTGTCGTTCCAGAGGGTGCGGTCTGCGATCTTGTCCACCATGCTGCGGATATCGCAGCCCGACGAAAAAGCGTCCCCCGCACCGGTCAACACCAGAATGTCGCTGTCCGGGTCACGCTGCGCATCAGAAAACACCGTCGAGAGTTCGCGGTGCATGCGCACATTGGCGGCGTTCTTCACCTCAGGCCGGTTCATCACAATGGTGAGCACGCGGCCGTTGCGAAGAAAACTCAGGTGTTGGTAAGCATTGGTCCAGCTCATCATCGACCTCCCGCGACTGGAAGCACCGCACCGGTGACGTACGAGGCCTTGTCAGACAGCAGCCAGACGATCGCCTGAGCCACTTCCTCGGGGCGACCGGCGCGCTGCATCGGCATGCGGGTGGCGTAGCGCCTGACTCGCTCAGCGTCACCGGCCTCGGCATGGATGTCGGTGTCGATCAATCCGCAAGACACGGCATTGACTCGAATGCCTTCGGTGGCGACTTCGGCTGCGAACCCGTAGTTGAAAGCTTCCAGCGCGGCCTTGGCGGCGGCGTAGTGGACGAGCTCACCAGGAGATCCCGATCGGGCGGCCATCGACGACACGTTCACGATGGTGCCGCCCGAGGCGCCATGTCGGGTGGATGCACGTTTTACGAACTCCTGTGCGCAGAGAAAAGCAGAAAACACGTTGACCTCGAACGTCCTGCGCAATGTCTGTTCGTGCAACTCTTCCACCCTGCCAATTCGTCCAGGAACGCCGGCGTTGTTCACCAGGTGCGTTACTGGACCCAGATTGCGGGTCGTTTCTTCGAAGAGCAGCTTCACCTGGGCCGGGTCAGAGACATCAGCACGCACAGCGATGGCTTCCCCACCCTCCGACTGAATCCGTGCGACAACGGATTCAGCGGCGTCACGGTTGTTGACGTAGTTGACGCATACACGGTAGCCAGCGCGACCGGCTTCCACGGCGGTGGCCGCGCCTATGCCTCGTGCGGAACCGGTGATGATGATGTTGGGTGGATTGCCCATGGGCCTTGTCTCGCTCGTTGTGGGTGAGCGAGAAATTTATCGGCCGCGTGGATGTGAAACCAGAGGTACAGGGCGATTCGAACTATCGCCCTGGTCGATACACGCTCAGAGCGCAGCAAGACGAGGCGTATGAAAGGCTGTTCGAGATGGCGCTTGATGCAAGCGTCGACGGCCGACTACGAGGGTGGCCATCTCCTTGAACCAAGCAGCGAACGAGCGCCAGCGCGTAGCATTTGCCAGCGCATTTGCCATCGCGGAATGCTTGCACGAGGTAGCAAAAGCGATTCCCTGAAACTGTGCTCGCGTGCGGAAGAGGTGCGTCGCCGAGAATAAAGTCACCGGCACGACTTGTCCGACGGACAGGTCGGGGACAGGAGTCATGCGTCCAGCGATGTGTTTAGGACTGCTCGTGCGATCGCACGCTTTCCGCAATCGGAGCTCGTTCAAGTTGTGTCCAGCAGATCATCGCGTCGGCACGATATCCGCCCGATAGCCCCTGCAAAGCGTCACATCCGGCAGGAAAGATGTCCAGATCTTCGGAGGGTCCATCAAAGCGTCCAGTGTCAGGCCTGCAACTTCTTTGCGCATCAGGTCGCCCGCTCATTTCATACCTCCTCGTGCGCAGCCGCGCTTAGATTTGCAGTAGGAGGAGGTCGTGCGAACTCTAAGGAGCCGGCGCTTAGTTCCAACAGATCGTCCAAGCTCGACAGCACTGGCATCACCCTCTCCGCGATCTGCCGGCATTGCCGGCCGAACCAATTTATCCATGAGTACGCAGTAACTTGCAGCGTCAGGAGTGCAAGAAATTCCTGTTACTGCGCAAGTTACTGCACAATGAACCAGATGTCCCCGGCTTTTACTGCACCAGCCTGGACAACAAAAAAGCCCTAAGTGCTTGATTCACTTAGGGCTTTGGACGCCAGCACACCGTGCTGGACTTGAATTTGGTGGTGGATTTTAACAGCAAATGGAACCGGGTATCTCCACGCATGCCGATACGTCCCCATAGAAGTGGGCATCAGCAGGCTGGATCGGGGACATATGCGTGAACCGCTGACGTTCTCATTGCGCTGAAACTGCATGGAAGGCCCGCCGAGGCCTTGGCTTCATGGCCGACGTCACGCCTGAATGCGTTGCCTTCAACCACTGACGGAGTCAACCATGCAGAAGATGATGATGAACGAAACCGAACTGGCCGCGCGCTGGAACCTCAGTCCCAAGACCCTTCAACGCTGGCGCAGCGAAGGACGTGGCCCCCGATACATGAAGATGTCCAAGCGTGTCGTGTATCCCATCGACGAAGTCTTCGATTTCGAGTCCCGAGCTCTCCACTCGGCAACTTGGGCAAGAGCGACCGACGTCGTCTTTCCGGATGGATCGAAGCTGATGGATGCACGCGAGATTTCGTATGTGACGGCGTTGCCTCTGTACGTCTTCACGCAAAAACAGGTGCGTGAGGCGTTGGGCATCCCGCATCGTCGGGTTGAGAAACTCATCCGCTTCGACTACGAAGAAGTCATAGCATGGGCCAAACGCTGGTCGCAAGACGCGGAGGATCAGGGTATCCACGCAAAAATTGATCCGGGCGAGCAGCGCAGATCGTTGCAGCAGGCCTTGGCATCGCTGCCCGTCTGACCGCCGCATCCGCGCCACCGGCCTACTGGCCTGCCAGCTCGTAGCCGGTGCTGCGCCCGCCGCCGGGTGACTTCTTCAGCACGCCAAGTTCCAGCAGTTGCGTGATGTCGCGCAGCGCGGTGTCCGGCGAACACTTGGCGATGGTCGCCCACTTGCTGCTGGTGAGCTTGCCCTCGAAGCCGTCGAGCAGGCGGTTCAGCAGTTTCACCTGCCGTTCGTTCAGCGGCGTGCCTGCCCAGCGTTGCCAGAAGCGCGCCTTGACCAGCACGCCGTCCAGCGTGCCTTGCGCGCTCGTGACGGCACGCCCGAGGGTGCCGAGGAACCACGACAACCAGCCCGTCACATCGAGTGTGCCTTTCTGCGTGCGCTCCAGCACGTCGTAATAGTCCTTGCGCTCGCGCTGGATTTGCGCCGACAGGCTGTAGAAGCGTTGCGGACTGCCATCGGCGCGGGCGAGAAACAGATCACCCACGGCGCGGGCGATGCGCCCGTTGCCGTCGTCGAACGAGTGCAGCGTCACGAACCACAAATGTGCGAGGCCTGCTTTCACGAGCGCAGGCTCGCCGGATTCTTCGTTCGCCCATGCGAGGAACTTCGCCGTCTCGGCGGGCAGCGCCTCGGCGGGCGGGGCCTGGAAGTGAACCTTGCGTCGCCCCACCGGGCCGGACACCACCTGCATCGGCCCGTCGGCATCATCACGCCACTGGCCGATGGCGATTCTGTTCATGCCGGAGTAGCCGGTCGGGAACAAAGCCGCGTGCCAACCAAACAGCCGTTCGGCGGTCAACGGGACAGCGGCATGGGAAGTGGCATCGAGCACCATCTCGACCACGCCTTCGACGTGCCGATCCACCGGCGCGACCGCGCCGATGTCCACGCCCAGGCGACGGGCGATGGACGAACGCACCGATTCGACGCTGAGCACTTCACCTTCGATTTCGCTGGTCTTGACCACGTCCTCGGTCAGTGCGGCGAGGCTGGCCTGATCGCGCAGCGCCAACCCCACGTCGGCCAGACGGCCCAGCAGCAGGCCTTGGGCACGGCTGACCTCGGTCAAGGGCCACGTCAGCGCGGACAGGTCGTAGCGCCAGTTCGGCCAGTCGTCGGCCTGCCAGATGTAGCGTTTTTCTCCGTAGTTCATGCGGAGATTAAACACCCAATTCGCCGCAGGCGCAAGCCATTCACCGCGTATATTGCGGTGAATGACGTCGCCAATCTCCGCATCGGGTGACCCAAAGAACGGCGGCGGTCTTAGCCTGAAACGCAGCGGGCATAGAAGCCGGTCGACCTGTGCAACCACCGGTTGCACGGGTCGAAAGCAGGCAATTCTCCAACCACCGGCTGGAGATTCGCCACTCGCCGACTGACCGGTGGAGATTGTGTCGGCGCTGGCGACACAATTTCGAAGCAGTCGGGTCGGCGGCGACCTGATGTTCCGTTTTATCTCCTAAATGCTATATTGAAAGAATAAACGGAACATCTGCCGATCATGCCCGCCGACACTCACACCCAGCGCGTCCTCGATCTGGCACGCCAGCAAGGGCTGCTGCGCGCCGTCGATCTGGACGCCATCGGTGCGCCACGGGTTGTCCTGACGCGCCTCACCGCCGCTGGTCTGCTGGACAGGGTTGGACGCGGCCTCTACCGCCCACCCAACCATCCAGTCTCGGAGCACGAAGGCCTCGCGGTGGTAGCAGCCAAGGTGCCGCAAGCCGTGTTCTGCCTGCTGACGGCACTGCAATTCCACGGGCTGACCACGCAACTGCCGCACCAGATCTGGATCGCCATGCCGCGCGGCAGCCACGCGCCCCGCATGGACTGGCCGCCGATCAGGATGGTGCAGATGACCGGCGAAGTCCACGCGGCGGGCATCGAGGAACACCCGTGCGACGGCGCGACGCTGCGGGTCTACAGCGCGGCCAAGACGGTCGTGGACTGCTTCAAGCACCGCAACAAGATCGGTCTGGATGTGGCGATGGAGGCGCTGAAGGATGTTTGGCGGGCGCGCAAGGCCTCGGCGGACGACCTGTGGCGCTACGCCCAGGTTTGCCGGGTCGCCAACGTGATGCGCCCCTATATGGAAGTGGTCGCCCACGAGTGATCGCGCAAATAGAAACGCCTCCACACGGGAGGCGTCGGGCCGAGGCTGCTCACCTCGGCGGGGCAAAGGAAAACGCCTCCGTGAAAAGAGGCGTTGGGCCGGAGATGCGATCTCCGGTGGGGCCATTGCGCGAATCCTACCCACACCCTGCATCTACGGCAAGGCGACGATCCACTTGATCGAGTGTGAGTAATCGCCCGGCTGCGATGATTCGGTCGCGGCTTCCATGCGGATTTTGCATGGAGATCCCGACGATGACCCGACGCTGCGCCTGCTGCGGCAAGCCTTTCGCACCCCGCCCGCAAGTTCCCGACCAAGCCTATTGCTCCAACCCTGACTGCCAACGCACCCGCAAGCGCCAGTGGCAGCAGGCCAAGCTCCAGTCCGATCCTGACTACCGGGACAACCAGCGCGCCGCCCAGCAGGCGTGGGCACAGCGTAATCCGGACTACTGGCGCGACTACCGCGCCGACCGTCCTGACTACGCGCAGCGCAACCGTGAGCAGCAGCGGCTGCGCGACGCCAGTGTGCGGAATCAGGGGGCAGACGTCGATCTTGCAAAGATGGACGTCTGCGACCTGCCGCCGGGCCTCTACCGCATCACACGCCACCCGGCGTTTCCGAGGGAAAACGGCGCTTCGTGGGTCGTCGAGATCATGCCAGTGGCCGTGACGTGTCCGTGCAAGATGGACGTGTCAAGAGAGGACGTGATCGACGCCTCGGCGATCTCCCCGTAACTTCGCCTCCAAACGGGTTCTCGAACATCCTGCATGGCAACGATTCCAACCGTCTGCGCGACCGTTCTAGTGATCTTCACGGAGCGGCAGCGCAGCCAATGAAGGGAGCGGCAGACCCGAAACGTCAACCATCGAAGTGGCCGGGTCTATGCAATCGAACGAATCGCCTCCAAGCCCGACAGGATCGGGGCCGGTGTTCCGGGCCGCGCAGTACGTGCGCATGTCCACCGAGCACCAGCAATACTCGACGGAGAACCAGGGCGACAAAATCCGCGAGTACGCCGCCCGGCGCAACATCGAGATCGTCCGTACCTACGCCGACGAGGGAAAGAGTGGGCTGCGCATCGACGGCAGGCAGGCGCTCCAGCAACTGATCGCCGACGTGCAGGCGGGCAAAGCTGACTTCCAGATCATCCTCGTCTATGACGTCAGCCGCTGGGGTCGGTTTCAGGACGCGGATGAAAGTGCGTACTACGAGTACATCTGCCGCCGCGCCGGGATTCAGGTCGCCTACTGCGCCGAGCAGTTCGAGAACGACGGCTCGCCGGTGTCCACCATCGTCAAGGGCGTCAAGCGCGCGATGGCGGGCGAATACAGCCGCGAGCTGTCGGCGAAGGTGTTCGCGGGCCAGTGCCGTCTGATCGAGTTGGGCTTCCGGCAAGGCGGGCCAGCGGGCTACGGCCTGCGCCGCGTGCTGATCGACCAGTCCGGTTCGGTGAAGGGCGAGCTTTCGCGCGGCGAGCACAAGAGCCTGCAAACCGACCGCGTGATCTTGCAGCCTGGCCCGGATGCCGAAGTCGCCGTCGTGAGCCAGATCTATCACTGGTTCGTCGAGGACGCGCTGTTCGAATCGGAGATCGCCGAACGGCTCAACGCCAAGGGCATCCAGACCGACCTCGGGCGCGACTGGACGCGCGCCACCGTCCGGGAAGTCCTGTCGAACGAAAAATACATCGGCAACAACGTCTACAACCGGCGCTCCTTCAAACTCAAGAAGGTGCGGGTCGTGAACCAGCCGGAGATGTGGATCAAGAAGGAAGGCGCGTTCGAGGGCATCGTGTCGCCCGATCTGTTTTACACGGCGCAGGGCATCCTGCGCGCACGGGCATACCGCTTCAGCAACGAGGAATTGATCGAGAAGCTGCGGCGGCTGTTCCAGCAGCACGGTTACCTCTCTGGCCTGATCATCGACGAAGCCGAAGGCATGCCCTCTGCGGCAGCCTACGCGCACCGCTTCGGAAGTCTCATTCGTGCTTACCAGACGGTCGGGTTCACGCCGGATCGGGACTACCAGTATCTGGAGGTCAACCAGTTTCTGCGCCGCCTGCACCCGGAGATCGTCGGCGAGACCGAGCGGATGATCGCCGAGGTCGGCGGTGCGGTCGTGCGCGATCCGGCGAGCGACCTGCTCACCGTCAACCGCGAGTTCACCGTCTCGCTCGTGCTCTCGCGCTGCCAGTTGCAGGACAACGGACGCAGGCGGTGGAAAGTGCGCTTCGACACCAGCCTGACGCCGGACATCACCGTCGCCGTCCGGCTCGACGAAACGAACCAGGCACCGCTGGACTACTACCTGCTGCCACGTCTGGACTTCGGCCAGTCGGGCATCCATCTGGCCGATCACAACGGCCTTGAATTCGAGAGCTACCGCTTCGACAGCCTGGACTATCTCTACAGCATGGCCGAGCGCAGCCGCTTGAGGAGAGTCGCATGACGAAGAGGCACCACGCCACTGACCTGCAAATGATCCCGGTCGATCAGATCGCCGTGCTCAACCCACGCGACCGCAATGGCCGTGTGTTCGAGGAGATCGTCGGCAACATCAAAAACCTTGGCCTGAAAAAGCCCGTCACGGTCACGCCGCGTGACGACCTGGAGGACGGCAAACGCTACTTGCTGATCTGCGGCGAAGGCAGGCTCAAGGCTTTCAAGTCGCTTGGCGAGAAGGAAATCCCGGCGCTGGTCGTTGCGGTCAACGATGAGGACGCCTTCATCATGAGCCTGACCGAAAACATCGCCCGCAGGAAATACAGCGCGCTGGAACTGCTGATGAGCATCGAGCAGTTGAGCGAACAGGGCTACGACAAGCGCGTCATCGCGCAGAAGACCGGCCTGAGCCTCGACTACATCAAGGGCATCCTGCTGCTCTTCGAGAAAGGTGAGGAACGGCTGCTGGCTGCCGTCGAATCCGGACGGGTTCCGCTCAACGTCGCCATCACCATCGCGGGCGCCAGCGACGAAGAATCCGTCCAGACCGCCTTGCAGGATGCCTACGAAAGCGGCCAGTTGCGCGGCGGGCAGTTGATGCAGGTGCGGCGCGTGCTTCAGCGGCGCAGCACTCTCGGAAAGACGCTGAAACACCGGCCCGCGCGCAAGGGGGCGGCCGTCACCACTTCCAGTCTGGTGCGCAACTACCAGAACGAGGTCGAGCGGCAGAAGCTGACCATCAAAAAGGCCGAGTTCACGCAGCAACGCCTGTTGTTCGTGATCGAAGCGCTGCGCCAGTTGCTGGCCGACGAGCATTTTTCCAACCTGCTGCGTGCCGAAGGGCTGGACACCTTGCCCAAGCAGCTGGCGGAACGCGTCTGGGGCGGAGGCCACGCGGCATGAGCAAACCACCGCTGGGGTTCATTCCGGAGCCGATCACACTGGCGCTGGATCGGATTATGCCGTCCCGCAAACCGCCGGAAGGTCTGCAGGCATCGCGGAAGTTCAAGCAGATCGTGGCCTCGATGGAAGCTGTCGGGTTGATCGAACCCCTGAGCGTGGGCAAGGCCGACAAGAAAACCGGTCAGCACATTCTGCTTGATGGCCACATGCGGTTGCTGGCGTTGCAGCAGCTCGGCTACACCGACGCGCCGTGCCTGATCGCCACTGACGATGAAAGTTACACCTATAACAACCGGATCAACCGAATCTCGTCCATTCAGGAGCACCACATGCTCCGGCGCGCCGTCGAGCGTGGCGTGACGCAAGATCGGCTGGCGAAGGCTCTGAATGTGGACATCAGCCAGATCCACAAGAAGGTCGGCCTGCTCGATGGCATCTGCCCGGAGGCGGTCGAGATGCTCAAGGATCAGCATTTTTCGGCCAACCTCGGCTCGGTGCTGCGCAAGATGAAGCCCACGCGGCAGGTCGAGTGCGTGGAACTGATGCTGACCGCCAACAACATGACCGTCGCTTACGCCGAAGCCTTGCTGGCGGCTACGCCTCCACATCTGCTGGTCAGCGAAAAGCGACCCCGGAAGCTCTCCGGCGTCACGGCGGAACAGATGGTGAAGATGGAGCGCGAAATGGGAAACATCCAAAACCAATTGAAGCTGGTCGAGAAGTCCTACGGTCAGGACGTGCTGCTCCTGACGCTGGCGCGCGGCTACCTCGGCAAGCTGATCGGCAACAAAGCCGTGTTCCGCTTCCTGTCACAACGCCAGCCGGACGTGTTGGCCGAATTCGAGAATATCGTTCAGACCGTGGCGCTGGACGGCAAATGACGAATGCCTCGGATCGTCGATGTCACCTCGGCATCTCATGCCACGTCACCGCTTGACGCCACCGATGACAACGATGGCGCAGCCGTGGCCGCTCACCGCAATGCCCCGGACGCTGATCCGGCCTGCCTCTACGGCCTGATCGGCGACGTCGCCCGCGCGGGCAGCGAAGGCACGGAGACCAACGCCGTCGCCATCGCCGCCAACTTCATGGCCTACCTGTCCTGCGCGGTCGGGCGCGGCGTGCACCTGCCCATCGGCAACACCCGGCACCACGCACGACTGTTCTGCCTGCACATCGGGCGTTCAGGCCGTGGTCGCAAGGGCGACGCGGTGTCGCTGGTGCTGCGCATCGATCAGGCGTTGCGGGCGGTGGATGACGCCTTCGCGCCGCAGATTCACCGTGGCGGCCTGTCCACACGCGAAGGGCTGGCGGCGCTGATCCACGATGGCTACCGGCAAGGTCGGCAGGACGTTCCCGCCATCGAGGACAAGCGCCTGTGGGTGGTCGAATCCGAGTTCGCCAATGTGCTGCATCAGGGGCGGCGCGACGGCAACACGCTGTCGGCGGCGCTGCGCGACTGTTGGGATGGCGTCGATCTCAAGCCTGCCACCAAATCGAACCGGCTCTACGCCAGCGACCCGCACGTTTGCCTGAGCGGCGCGATCTCGCCGGGCGAGCTGACCAGCCTGATGAGCGCCCGCGAACTGACCAATGGCTTCGCCAACCGCTTCCTGGTGATCTGGGCCGAGCGCACGCGGATGCTGCCGTTTCCGAAGGAAACGCCGCAGGTCGTGGTCGAGCAGTTGGCGGCACGGACGCGCGAGGTGCTGGCCTTCGTCCGCGCCGACCGACACGACGAGCGCGACCACCTGCGGATGGAACTGTCGCCGCAGGCGCAGTGGAGTTACTCCCAACTCTACCGGGGCGAACTGAACGACGACCTCGGCGACGGCGTCATCGGGGCGCTGCTGGAACGCCGCGCCCCGATGCTGCTGCGGCTGGCGATGCTGATGGCGTTGACCGATCTGCAAACCCGCATCGACGCCCAGCACATCGACGCGGCGATGGCGTGGGTTCGGCACGCCACGGCGTCCGTCCGTTTCGTGTTCGTCAGTGCCGCCGAGGAAGCCAAGCTCACGCAGGTGTTGGAACTGTCGAACCGGGTGCTGGCCTTTCTGCGCGAACGCGGGCAGGCGACGCGCAGCCAGATCAGCGCCGAGTGCTTCCGGGGCAAGGTGACCAAGGCGCGGCTCGACGCCAGTCTGGGGCACCTGCTGGCAGTCACGCCGCCGAAAATCAGTGTGCAGTGGGTCGAGCGCCCCACCGACGCGCCGGGCACGCCGACGCGGGTGTATCGGCCTGCGTAGACCAGAAGCTCATTTCGCTCTTTTCGCCGCGCCGGATCGCCCGCAAGTGCTTGTCGGGCTTCTCATTTCGCTGGTTTCGCTCATTTCGCCGCCCTCTCTCTGGAGATGCGAGTGACCGGCGACCCTCGTTCCAGATCGGAGCCATATCGCCGCATCGCCAGAAAGTCATCATCATTTTACGACTGATACAGAATTATTTTCATTCTGTTTGACGAACTGTTTTGATGCGTGTATGCTCCGCCAAAACATAGGAAAACTCCCACGCCACCATGTCCAGCAACCGCCTCTCAGGAATGTCTCAAGCGCAACGCGACCGGCTCGCGTTCGTCGAGCTGCGCCTGCGCTTCATGGGCGAAATCCGCCGTCAGGATTTGGTTGCGCGCTTCGATATCCAAGCGGCGGCGGCTACGCGGGACATTGCCCAGTACAAGGAACTGGCCCCGGGCAACATGGAGTACGACACCAAGGGCAAGGTCTACGTGCGAGCCGCGTGGTTCCGGCCCTTGTTCGACTTCCCGGTCGAGCGGGTCTTCACATGGCTGTCCCAAAGCTACGGCGATGCCGAGCCTGCGCGCTTTCGGGGTGTCATCGCCACCGAAGGCACCAGCTTGCCGGGCCGGGTCGATCTGGAATTGCTTTCGACTCTGACACGCGCCATCCACCGGGGCGCAGCCGTCAAGATTTCCTACCGCGCCCTGTCCAGCGGCCTCACCACCCGCGAGATCGTGCCCTTCGCCTTGGCTGACAGCGGCCTGCGCTGGCACCTGCGGGCCTTCGACCGCCGTAGCGGCGAGTTCCGCGACTTCGTGCTGGGCCGCTTCGACGACGCCAGCATTCTGCCGGGCGAGGTCGCCGACCACGAAACCGCCGCTCAGGACATCCAGTGGAACCGCATCACCGAGCTGGAGCTTGTGCCGCATCCGGCCAATGTGCAGCACCCCGACACCATCGAAGCCGAGTACGGCATGGAAGGCGGCGTGCTCAAGGTGCGCACCCGCGCGGCAATGGCGGGCTACCTGCTGCGCCGTTGGAACGTGGACTGCACCGACGACCACAGCCTCAAGGGCGGCGAACACCACCTGTGGCTGCGCAACCGGCAGGCGCTCTATGGCGTCACCAACCTCGTTCTCGCGCCGGGCTACGACGCAACCAGCAAGGAATGGTGATGAACATGGCGCTCTGCTTCAACCCCGCCCCCAAGCACGCTTACGCCCGAAAGGAGTTCCATCATGGCTAAGACCCTGTCCAATCACGGCAAGCAGTGGTCGCCTGCCGACGTTTCGCAGCTTAAGCAGCTCGCCAAGCAGAACACGCCCACGCGCGTCATCGGCCTCAAGATGGGCCGCACGGAAGATGCCGTGCGCGCCAAGGCGAGCGAAACGGATGTTTCCCTCAAGCCCACCAACCAGTCGCCCTACAACCGGCACAAGCCCTGAGCGACAGCCGGAACGAAGACGAAGGGGCGCGCCGTGTTGAAGCTCGAACAGATCCAGAAGAACGCAGCCATCTCGGGCTTGGAGCCCGGACAGGTGGTGCGCATCGTCACGACCGAGCCTGTCGGCGACAACGCCCTGACCGTTTACTACAAGACCGCCGACGGCACGCTGCGCGAGCGGATGCTGTTCCGCACCGACGAAGCGAACCTGTCGCTGGCCGAGTCGGGCCGCCCGTGGGCCTTCGATGCGCCGGGCGACGCCTTTAAGCTCGCCGCCGAGGCCTACCGGATCAATCTGGCCCACCTGTTCGATCCGATGATGGCTGTCCACACCTCAAACGTGGAGCCTCTGCCGCACCAGATCACGGCGGTCTATGAATCCATGCTGCCGCGCCAGCCGTTGCGATACGTGCTGGCTGACGACCCCGGCGCGGGCAAGACCATCATGGCCGGGCTGTTCATCCGCGAGCTGTTGATGCGCGCCGACGCCAAGCGCGTGCTCATCGTCGCGCCCGGCTCGCTGGTGGAACAGTGGCAGGACGAAATGTTCGAGAAGTTCGGCCTCTCGTTCACGCTGTTCTCGCGTGAGCAGGTCGAGCAATCCCGCAGCGGCAACCCCTTCGACGACTTCGACCTGCTGATCGCCCGCGTCGATCAACTGGCGCGATCCGAAGACCTGCAAGAAAAGCTCATGCTCACGCAGTGGGACTTGGTCGTCGTGGACGAAGCCCACAAGCTCTCGGCCAGCTACTTCGGCAACAAGGTCAACAAGACCAAGCGCTTCCTGCTTGGCGAGACGCTGGGAGCCATCACCCGCCACTTTCTGCTGATGACGGCCACGCCCCACAACGGCAAGGAAGAGGACTTCCAGCTCTTCATGTCGCTGCTGGATGCAGACCGTTTCTACGGCAAGTTCCGCGATGGCGCACACAAGGTCGACGTGGCAGACCTGATGCGCCGCATGGTCAAGGAGGACATGCTGCGTTTCGACGGCACGCGCCTGTTTCCCGAACGGCGCGCCTATACCGTCAACTACAAGCTCTCCGACCCGGAGGCTGCCTTGTACGCAGCGGTCACGGACTACGTGAAGACCGAGTTCGCCCGCGCTGACCAACTGGCTGATGGTGGCCGCAAAGGCACGGTCGGTTTTGCCCTGACCGCGTTGCAACGGCGGCTTGCCTCCAGCCCCGAGGCCATCTACCAGTCGCTCAAGCGACGCCGCAACAAGCTCAAGCGCCGCGTCGAGGACGAAAAATTGCGCCAGCGTGGTCAGGCGCTGGCAGAGACATTGAATGGCAGCAACGGCCTGCCCGAGGACATCTGGGACTCCGCCGATGACCTTCCATCCGAGGACTATGAAGCGCTGGAAGAACGGTTGGTCGATCAGGCCACGGCTTCCCAAACCATCCCCGAACTCGAAGCCGAAATCATCATCCTCGAAGGGCTGGAAGAGCAGGCCCGGCAGGTCGTCCATTCCGGCCAAGACCGCAAGTGGGACGAACTCTCCCGCCTGCTACAAGACACGCCGGAGATGCACGACGACGCCGGACGTCAGCGCAAGCTCATCATCTTCACCGAGCACCGTGACACGCTGAACTACCTTGCGGTCAAGATTCGCGGCCTCATCGGCAGCGAGGAAGCCGTGGTGATGATCCACGGCGGCGTCAAGCGCGAGGAACGGCGCAAGGTGCAGGAGCTGTTCCGCAACGACCCGACCGCGCGGGTGCTCATCGCCACCGATGCGGCGGGCGAAGGCGTGAACCTGCAAAACGCCAACCTGATGGTCAACTACGACCTGCCGTGGAACCCCAACCGGCTGGAGCAACGCTTCGGTCGCATCCACCGCATCGGCCAGACCGAGGTTTGCCACCTCTGGAACATGGTCGCCGCCGAAACCCGCGAGGGCGACGTCTTCCAGCGCCTGTTCGAGAAGCTCGAAGTGGAACGCGCGGCGCTGGGCGGGCGCGTGTTCGACATCCTCGGCGAGGTGTTCGAGGAAAAGAGCCTCAAGGACTTGCTGATCGAGGCCATCCGCTACGGAGCCGACCCCGAGGTACGCGCCCGCCTGCTCAAGAAGATCGAAGGCGCGCTCGATACCGATCACCTCGAAAACATCATCAAGCGCAATGCCCTGTGCGAAGAGGTGATGGACGAGAAGCGCCTATTCGCCGTCAAGGAGGAAATGGAAAAGGCCGAAGCTCGCAAGCTCCAGCCCTTCTTCATCCGTGCCTTCTTCAACCAAGCCTTCGCGGCCTTGGGTGGCGAGCTGCGGCCCCGCGAGCCGGGCCGCTTCGAGATCACTAACGTCCCCGCCATCATCCGCGAGCGCGACCGCCAGATCACGGGGCGGGATCGCCGCAACGCCGACCCGGTGCTGCGCCGCTATGAGCGCGTCTGCTTCGAGAAGCAATACGTCCGCCTCACCGACCGCGTGGGCGCGCCGATGGCCAGCCTGCTGCATCCGGGCCACCCCTTGATGCAATCGGTCACCGACATCGTGCTGGAGCAGCACCGCAACAAGTTGAAGCAAGGCGCGGTGCTGGTCGATCCGAGCGATTTAGGCGTCACGCCCAAGGTGATGTTCATCATCGACCACCGCGTCTTGGAAGGCCAAGACCCCAGCCGCGTCGCCTCGCGGCGCATGCAGTTCGTCGAGATCGATGCCGCAGGCACCACCATCAACGCGGGCTGGGCCCCGCATCTGGACTTGGAGCCGCTCGACGCTTCCGACATGGCCCTGATCCAAGACGTGCTGGCCTCGCCGTGGATCGCCAAAGATCTGGAGCATGCGGCGCTCGCCCACGCGGGCAGCCACCTCGTGCCGGAACATTTCGACGAAGTGCGCTCGCGGCGTGAGAAGTCCGTGGACAAGACCTTGGCCGCCGTCCACGAGCGGCTGGTCAAGGAAATCAACTTCTGGTCAGACCGCTACATCAAGCTGCAAGACGATCTGGCCGCAGGCAAGGACGTTCGCCTGACGCTGGAGAACGTCCGCCGCACCATCGACGACCTCACGGCGCGCCGCGAGTCGCGCGAGAAGGAACTGCTGGCCATGCGCCATGTGGTCTCGGCCACGCCGGTCGTGCTCGGCGGCGCGCTCGTCATCCCGGCAGGGCTGCTGATGCAGCGCAAGGGCGTCCCCGCCGAACAAGGCGGCTGGTCGGCGGACGCTGCCGCCCGTGCCCGTGTCGAACAGATGGCCATGCGTGCGGTCATGGAGGCCGAACGCGCCCTCGGTCACGACGTCATCGACGTCTCGGCGCAGAAGTGCGGCTGGGACGTGACCAGCCAGCCCCAACCCGTGGATGGTCGCCTGACGACCTCGCGCCACATCGAAGTGAAGGGCCGCGCCAAGGGCCAGTCCACGATCACCGTCACCCGCAACGAAATCCTCTACGGCCTGAACCAAGCGGACAAGTTCATCCTCGCCATCGTGTTGGTGGACGGGGACAAGCACGAAGGCCCGTTCTACGTCCGCCAGCCCTTCACGCAGGAGCCGGACTGGGCGGAAACCAGCAAGAACCTCGATCTGGGCCAGTTGCTGGCCAAGGCCATCGGGCCGGGGGCTTCGCTGTGATGGCCTTCCGGACGCCCCAAGAGAAACGCCTCCGCGTGGGAGGCGTCGGGCCAAGGCTGCTCGCCTTGGCGGGGCACAAAGGAAAACGCCTCCACGAAGGAGGCGTTGGGCCGGAGATGCGATCTCCGGTGGGGTTTATGGCGCGAATCCTACACGCAACCCGTGCCTCTGTCAAGGTGGACTTGGCCTGTCGGGAGCAACGCCGATGAGCCGGGTTGTCGCCTACGTGGATGGATTCAACCTCTACTTCGGCCTGCGCAGCAAGGGCTGGAAGAAGTATTACTGGCTGGACTTGTGTGCCTTGGCGACCACGCTGCTCAGGCCCGGCCAGACGTTGGAGGGCGTCCACTACTTCACCTCGCGCATCCGTGCCAACGGGCGCAACGTCTCCGACATGCAGCGCCAGACCGCCTACCTCGAGGCGCTGGACACCATGCCCAAGCTCCAGTCGCACTTCGGCCACTACCTCGAAAAGCCCAAGCAGTGCCGCCAGTGCGGCGCGCAGTGGATGGACTACGAGGAAAAAATGACCGACGTCAACATCGCCATGCAACTGCTGGCCGATGCCTATGACGACCGCTTCGACACGGCGCTGCTGATCTCTGCCGACAGCGATCTCACCACGCCGGTCAGCGTCGCTCGCGCCAAGTTTCCCGGCAAGAACATCATCGTCGCCTTGCCGCCCAACCGCCGCTCGCACCAACTCACACAGGCCGCCAGCGGCAGTTTCATCATCAACGAAACCGCTTACCGCCGCAGCCAGCTTCCGGTTCAAGTACAGCGCGCAGACGGCTTCGTCCTCCAACGCCCCGCGCATTGGCGATAGGAGGATGTCATGACCCATCACGACATCTTCGACTCGCTGACCCGCAACGCCTTCGATTTCTTGGAGCGTGGTATCGTGGAGTTCGACCAGACGCCCAAGTATTCCGTCATCCACTTCTGCGCGGCGGTGGAGATGCTGCTCAAGGCGCGGCTGATGAAGGAGCACTGGTCGCTGATTGTCTCCAAGCCCGAGCAGGCCAACCTCGCCAAGTTCATGGCCGGGGACTTCATCTCGGTCACGCTGGAAGATGCCAGGGCGCGGATTCGTGATGTCGCGGGCGAGGACATCGGCGACGACGCCTACGCCAGCTTTCGCGCGCTGGCGAACCATCGCAACAAGATGGTTCACTTCTTCCACAACGGGCTGGAAAGCGACGAAAAAGCCAAGGCGCAGATCGTCGCCGAGCATTGCCGTTCGTGGTTTCATCTGCACCGCCTATTGAGCCGGTGGGATGGCTACTTCCACGACTTCGGCAGCGAGATCGCCCACGCCGATCGAGCGATGAAGGGGCACCGGAAGTATTTGGCCGCCAAGTTCAAGGCGCTCAAGCCCGAGCTGGACGCCGCACGCAAGGCAGGCCATGCGCCGAAAGCATGCAGCGCCTGCGGCTTCGGGGCGGCCATCCCCGACGCCCTTGACGACCAGATCGCGTCGCTGCGCTGTCTGGTGTGCGATCACACCGAAACGCAGGTCGAACTCGAATGCCCGCATTGCGGCGAACCCATCGTCATTGCGACCGAGGGCTACGCGACGTGCGAGCACTGCGAGGAACGCATCGAGCCTGAGCATCTGGTGGATGCCTTGACCAAAGACGTGGTCGGCACGAAGGACTACTTCGAGACCGGGTTGCCTGCCAACTGCGGTAATTGCGAGGGCTACCACACCGTCGTCGAGCGTGGCGGCCACTACTTCTGCACGAACTGCTTCGACATCTTCGATGACATCGAGCAGTGCCAGTGGTGCAACGAATACAACACCGGCGATATGGAACACAGTTACTCGGTCGGCTGTAGCCAATGCGATGGCAAGGTCGGCTGGGAGAAGGACGACTAAATGAACAACAACATCAAAACACCGAAGAAACTGATCGAAGTCGCCCTGCCGCTTGATGCTATCAATGTCGCCGCTGCGCGCGAGAAATCCATCCGCCACGGCCACCCCAGCACACTGCATCTGTGGTGGGCGCGGCGTCCGCTGGCGGCGGCGCGGGCGGTCATCTTTGCGCAGATGGTCAACGACCCCGGCTACCAGCAGGGCGGCGGCTTCCGCTACGGCGTCAACAAGGAAAAGGCGCAGGCCGAGCGCGAGCGGCTGTTCAAGATCGTCGAAGACCTGGTGCAGTGGGAGAACACCAACAACGAGGAAGTGCTGGAGCGCGCCCGCGCCGAAATCCGCCGCTCGTGGCGTGAGGTCTGCGAACTGAACAAGGGCCACCCCCAGGCCGCCGAACTGTTCAACCCCGACAAGCTTCCTGCCTTTCACGACCCCTTCGCGGGCGGCGGCGCGCTGCCGCTTGAGGCGCAGCGTCTGGGCTTGGAGAGCTACGCCTCCGACCTCAATCCCGTGGCCGTCACCATCAACAAGGCCATGATCGAAATCCCGCCGCGCTTCGCTGGCCGCGCGCCGGTGGGTCCGCGCGTGCCGGGCGACAAGCAGGGGAAGTTGAGCGAGGACTGGTCGGGCGCAAAAGGGCTGGCCGAGGATGTGCGCCGCTACGGTGCGTGGATGCGCGCCGAAGCCGAGAAGCGCATCGGCCATCTGTATCCGCAGGTCGAGATCACTGCCGAGATCGTGAAGGAGCGGCCTGACCTCAAGCCGTTGTTGGGCCAGAAGCTCACGGTCATCGCATGGCTGTGGGCGCGCACGGTCAAAAGCCCCAACCCGGCGTTCAGCCATGTGGATGTTCCGCTGGCTTCCACCTTCATCCTCAGCAGCAAGGCAGGCAAGGAAAGCTATGTGCAGCCCGTGGTCGAGGGTGACAAGTACCGCTTCACGGTGAAGGTGGGTGAACCGCCACAGGAGGCGGGCGACGGCACCAAGGCTGCCGGTCGTGGCGCGAACTTCCGCTGCGTGCTTTCGGATACGCCCATCGGCGGCGACTACATCAAGGCGGAAGGGCAAGCTGGGCGTATGGGCGAAAGGCTGATGGCCATTGTTGCCGAAGGCGTTCGAGGTCGTATCTATCTCGCGCCGACTCAAGAACACGAGGATGCTGCGCGGCAAGCACACCCTGCGTGGAAACCATCGGGCAATGTGCCTGCACGACTTACCGGCGGCACCTGCGTTCCCTATGGCCTGACCGAGTGGAGCGACCTCTTTACCCCACGCCAACTGGTAGCGCTGACCACCTTCTCGGATTTGGTGGGCGAGGCCATCGCCAAGGTCAAGGCCGATGCCATTGCCGCCGGACTGCCCGACGACGGTGAACCACTCGCCAAAGTCGGCTCTGGCGCAACGGCATATTCAGAGGCAGTGGGTGTCTATTTGGCCTTTGCCATTGACCGGCTTGCAATGACGGGCAATAACTTGGTCAGATGGAACGGCGTTGGGGAGAAGGCGCAGCATAGTTTTGGGCGACAGGCATTCCCAATGCTGTGGGACTTCGCAGAACCAAATTTTCTCGCCGGTGCCACTGGCAGTCTGTCAGCCGGTATTTTCTACAGCCACGACCCGCTGCCACTACTGCCGACCGAGACGGCGGGTATCGCATCCCAACTCGATGCACAGTCTCAAACTGTCAGCAAGAACAAGGTCGTTTCAACTGATCCGCCCTACTACAACAACATCGCTTACGCAGACCTCTCGGACTTTTTCTATGTCTGGCTGCGCAAGTCGCTACGCGAAATCTTCCCTGAACTGTTCGCCACACTGGCTGTGCCAAAGGCGGAAGAACTTGTTGCCACGCCTTATCGGCATGGAGGCAGAGAACAGGCAGAAAAGTTCTTCCTCGATGGAATGACGGCTGCGATGCACAACCTCGCAAGACAGGCGAGCCAAGCTTTCCCCGTCACCATCTACTACGCCTTCAAACAGTCTGAAACCAAAGACGAAGCAGGAACCTCAAGCACCGGCTGGGAGACATTTTTGCAAGCGGTTTTGGATGCGGGCTTCGCAATTACTGGAACATGGCCGGTTCGGACGGAAATGAGAACTCGGCAAGTTGCGATGGATTCCAACGCCCTTGCCTCCAGCATCATCCTCGTCTGCCGCCAGCGCCCAGCCGACGCACCCACGGTCAGCCGCCGCGAGTTCATCCGCGAACTCAACGCCGTACTGCCAGAGGCGCTGGACGAGATGACGCGCGGCGGCGTCAATTCACCCGTCGCGCCGGTGGATTTGTCGCAAGCCATCATCGGCCCCGGCATGGCCATCTTCAGCCAATACGCCGCCGTGCTGGAAGCCGACGGCACGCCCATGAGCGTGCGCACTGCGCTGCAACTCATCAACCGCTTCCTCGCCGAAGACGACTTCGACCACGACACGCAGTTCTGCCTGCACTGGTTCGAGCAGCAAGGCTGGGCTACCGGCAAATACGGCGACGCCGACGTGTTGGCCCGCGCCAAGGGCACCAGCGTCGGCGGACTGCAAGCCAGCGGCGTGGTGGATTCGAGCAAGGGTGAACTGCGCCTGCTCAAGTGGGCCGAGATGCCGCGCGACTGGCAGCCCGAGAGCGACGCCCGCATGCCCGTGTGGGAGGCGCTGCACCAGCTGATCCGCGCGCTGAACCAGGACGGCGAATCCGCCGCCGGCGCCCTGCTGGCCCGCATGCCCGCCCAGGCCGAACCCATCCGCGCACTGGCCTACCGCCTCTACACCCTGTGCGAACGCAAGGGTTGGGCTGAAGAAGCACGGGCCTACAACGAACTCGTCACCGCGTGGAGCGCCATCGAACAGGCGGCGGGCGAGGCGGGCGTGCTGGGCTCGCAAGGCAGCTTTGATCTGTGAGTGGAGGGCTTGCCATGACCGCTGACACACCAAGCACCGCCGAATCTCTATCGGCATTTGCCAGCGCGGCCACGCCTGCGGCAGAGCGGCGGGCCGCTTTGACGGCATTGATCACAGCCAAGGTGTTGCCCAAGCAGGCGGACGACCCGGCCGTGGCGGAGGGGCGCGCGCATCTGCTGGCGCTGGTTTTTGCGCAGGACGCTGCGCCAGAGCATCGGCTGCTGGCCATCGCGGAGTGCATACGCCTGGGGCAGGTGGTCAAACGCTGGGCACCGGAGATTGCACAGCAGCTGCGCCCGGCGTTTGCGCAGGAACTGCCTGCAATGCAATTGCTGACGGATGCCGATGACCGTCTGAATCTGGCGCGGGCCTGCGCGCTCATGTCCGCAGCCTGGCTGCCCGCTTATCTGGCCAAGGCGATTGCAGAGGAAGAAACCGGGGAGAAGGCACGTACGGAGATGATGGCGGCGCTGCTGGCGCGATCCCCTGATCTCGCGACCGCTTTGCGGGAATTGGCAAACGCATTCCAGGCCCTGCGGCCCAGCACGGAAGACCCCGGTGAAACGGCAGCAAAGCGGCTGGCACGCACGCTAGCGGCACTGCGCAACACCCTTCTGGAAGTGGAACTGGATGCTGGAGACGAGCCGGGGAAAGCACTTTACGAAATGCTGGCACTGCCTTTGTCGGACCTGGGAAAGCCGCAGACGGAGAAAGTGCAGATCGACTTGGTGCGCGAAGCTTTGCTGACGGTGCATGACATTGTTCGCACACGCATCTCCGTGGTGGCCGATCCCCAGATGTACAGCGTGGTGGGCTATTGCCGCAGATTGATCGGCAGCACGTCGTGGCCCCAAGAGTTGAACAGCCCGCTGGAGCGCTTGATCACGGATGTTTCGGAGGCATTGATTCTGCTGGGCCGCCAAGGTCAATGCGATCAGGCATTGCTGGGCCAGTTGGACGTTCTGTGCAGTTATCCAGAACGTGCGCGCGCATTGGCACGCGATCTGGCCGCCAAGCACCCGGAGTTGCCTGAAGACGTGCGTGACTGGCTGGAGCGAGGGCGCAGGCGCGTCGCCCGCCAAGCCAGTGAGTCTGCCATTGAGGCCGCTGCCAGCAATGCGGATGAAAGCATCGGCCTGGCCTTGCAGGCGGCCCGGCGTGCCAGGGCCGTGCGCGACAACTTGCATGAGCCACTGTTGGCCAATCTGGAAATTTACGAACCCACTATGGCGCCCGCAGCACGGGAACTGATGGATCGCGTACAAGCGTTGGCGGTGCAGGTTGAGCAGGCCGCAAGCCTGCGTGCCCTGGATTTGTACGGAGTTCCGGGCGAGGAGATCGAGATGTCGCCCAAGTTTTTCACCGTCGTGGGCGGCACACCCAGGCAGCGCATGCTGGTCAAACAACCTGCCATCGTGCGCAAGCGGCCTGATGGCAGCGTGGGTGATGTGATTGCCAAGGGAATTGTTGAGTAACCGAGGGGACGCAATGGACAAGAAAACCGCAGCCATTTTGCTGGCCAGCCTGCTGGAGCGCATTGAGCGTGATCACGCCATTGGCGCAGCTTCTTCACACGAGCGGCAAGCGCTACGGCTTGCCGTACAGGTATTAGGCGGTGGGGATGCGCCTGCTGTGGCCACAGAGCCTGTGCATTTGCCATCTGCACCAGCACCGGTCGTAGCGGAATCACCTGGCACGCCCTCCGAGCCTGCCCGCATCGACCTTGTGCTGGCGTCCGTTCAGCGCGAGCAACAAACCCCGCCCGATGTCTTGATGTGCCTGGACTTTGGTACAGCCATGTCCAAGGCCTTCGCCTCCGTGTTCCCTGACCAGCAGTTGGACTTGGCGCTGGGCGTTGCAGCGGGCCGGGAAGGCTACGCTCTGCCGTCTTCAGTATTTATTGCCGACGACGGAAAGGCATATTTTGGGTTCGAAGCCATCGAGATGAGTCAAGGACTGGAAAGTTCTGGCAGGGAACGCTTGGACTCGATCAAAGGCTGGATCAGCCTCCAGCAAGAAGGCTCTCTGGATGGAGAAGGCAATGTTCTGACCAAAGCCATGAACCCGTCCGGCGTCAAGCTGACCCAGGGCGACTTGTTGCGCATTTACTTGGCTTACTTCACAGATATGGCCGAGCTTGCGTTGATGCCTCACGTTGGGGAGTCACGGTATGTGAAGCGCCGTTACGCTCGCCCATGCTGGCCAGACAGCAAAGCGCAGTGGGGCAACCAACTGATGCGCAGGATGCTGGCAGAAGCGCAGGTGCTTGCTGACACATTCAGTGGCCGCTGGACGGGCGGCATCCGTGTCGCAGAGCTCAAGGCGGCGGTCGAGCAAATCAAGAAGCTCGATCAACGCCCCGACTATCTGATTGACGAAGGCGTACCAGAACCCGTGGCCGTTGCCGCCGGTGCGATTGCGGACAGTGAAAACCTGCGCGATGCTTTTATGGTGGTGGATGTTGGCGCTGGCACCACGGATTTTGGGCTCTTTATCTCGACAAGAAAATCCGATGCGGACGAACCTCGCGTGTTCCAGAATTCGATGTCCATTCAAGGCTTGATGCAAGCAGGCGACAAGGTGGACGGCCTTCTGCGCGGATTCATTGCCCAGAAGGAATCGATTGACCCCAGCGATAACTCGGGGAAGTTGATTCTTGCCGACCTCTCAAGGCGGATTCGCAGCCTTAAGGAAGTTCTTTTCAAGACCGGAGAGTTGGAATACACACTGTCGGATGACACTGTCGGCAGGATTCGTCTCGAAGATTTTCTTGCCGACGGAAAGGTCATCCGATTTGGTCAAGCCGTGGAGGATGGGTTCAAGAAGGCGCTCGGTGCCGTGGACGAATCCTGGTTGCGCTGGTTGGCAATGGATGGCGTGCGTCTGCACGTTGTTGTGACTGGTGGTAGCTCTCCCCTGCCAATGATGCAGGCTTTGGGCAAGGGCCCAATTGAAGTGAAGGGCCATCGAATCATGCGCCAGTCCATCGACCCAAAACCCTATTGGATGGAAGACATGCCTGATGAGCTGTTGACTGTGTACCCACAGTTGGCCGTGGCTATCGGTGGTGCAGCTGAAGTGATGCCCGAAACAAATGATGCCCCTCTTGTTTTTGGCGGAGGTGTGCGAGCGACCAGTTACGTTGCGGGGAAACTCCATGTCGGGGGGAAATAAGGTCATGACTATTAAACCCTGGCGCGAAATCGCGGAACCGCACTTGGATGTGCGGGAAGGCAAGTTCCAGCAGGCCGAATTCGCCGCCGACCTGTCGCGCGTGCATGCAGGAACGGCCAACGCGGAATACCAGAACCCGGCGCTGTTCTTCCAGCGTACCTTCATCACTGAAGGGATGAGGCTATTGCTGGATTCGGTAGTCAAGCGCCTTGCGGGCAACGGTGGCGACCCAGTGATTCAGCTGCAAACCGCCTTCGGCGGTGGCAAGACGCACACCATGCTGGCGGTCTATCACCTCGCCAAGGGCGAGGCACCGGCCAGCGACTTGCAGGGCGTGCCCGCCATCCTTGATGCGGCAGGCGTGACGGATCTGCCCAAGGCGCGCATCGCCGTGCTGGACGGCATCAAGTCCTCGCCCAACCAGCCGGTCGTCAAGGATGGGCAGAGCATCCGCACGTTGTGGGGTGATCTGGCATGGCAACTGGGTGGGGCCGAGGGCTACGCGCTGGTGGCGGAGGCCGATGCTTCGGGCACGTCGCCGGGCAAAGATGTTCTGGCCGATCTGCTGGGCCGCCACGCGCCCTGCGTCATCCTGATCGACGAGCTGGTGGCCTATGTGCGGCAGTTTGAGGAAGGTAAGGCGCTTACGGGTGGTACCTTCGATTCCAACCTGAGTTTCGTGCAGGCGCTGACGGAGGCCTTGAAGGCGGTGCCGACGGCGGTGCTGCTCGCCTCGCTGCCGGAGTCCGTCAAGGAGGCAGGCAGCCAGCGTGGTGAAAAGGCGTTGGCTTCGCTTTCGCATTACTTCGGGCGCATTCAGGCGCTGTGGAAGCCGGTGGCCACCGAGGAAGCGTTCGAAATCGTGCGCCGCCGCCTGTTCAGCAACATCAACGACAAGCTGGCGATGGAGTCGGTCTGCCGCGCGTTTGCGGACTACTACATCGCCAACCGCGACGACTTGCCCGCCGAGACGCAGGACAGCAAGTACCTGGAACGGTTGAAACACGCCTACCCGATCCACCCCGAGGTGTTCGACCGCCTGTATGAAGACTGGTCCACGTTGGACAACTTCCAACGCACGCGCGGCGTGCTGAAGTTGATGGCGAAGGTGATCCACCGCCTGTGGAAGGACGGCAACAACGATGCGTTGATCATGCCGGGCAGCTTTCCGCTGATGGATGGCGACACGCGCAATGAGCTGATTCAGTACCTGCCTGCCGGGTGGGACCCGGTGATCGAGCGCGATGTGGACGGTGAGCGGTCGGAGACCTGGGAGATTGAGAACAAGGACACGCGCTTTGGCAGTGTGCAAGCCTGCCGCCGCACAGCGCGTGCCATCTTTTTGGGCAGCGCACCCAGCACATCGAGTTCAGGCGTGCGCGGCGTGGAGCTGGAGCGGGTGATCCTGGGTGTGGCCCAGCCCGGCCAGCAGCCCAACCTGTTCAAGGACGCGCTGCGGCGCCTGGGCGACCGGCTGCACTATCTGAACACCGCCAGCAACCGCTTCTGGCTGGACACGCGCCCGAACCTGCGGCGCGAAATGGAGGAGCGCAAGCGTCGTTTTCAAGACAGAGAGGACGTTTTCCCCGCCATCCGCGACCGTTTGCAGAAGAGTTTTGCCAGCGGCGTGTTCGGAAACATCCACGTATTCACCGGCAGCGGCGACGTGCCCGACGACTGGGCGCTGCGGCTGGTGGTACTGCCGCCGGACGCGGCCTTCAGCAAGAGCGGCCAGAGTATCGCCATTGATCGGGCAACCGAGATTCTCAAGAAGCGTGGCGACCAGCCCCGCTTCAAGCAGAACCGTCTAATCTTCGTGGCGGCGGACTACGACAGCGTGAGCCGCCTGAAGGATCACGTTCGCTCGCACCTAGCGTGGCGCAGCATCGTCGGCGACTACAAAGACAACCGCATCGTCCTCGACAACCTGATGGCCAAGCAAGCACAGGCGAGCTTGGAACAGGCCGAGGAAACGGTGCGACGCATGATCCGCGAGACCTACAAATGGCTGCTCGCGCCGATGCAGGAAGCGCGACCCGGCAAGGGACTGTCGGACATGACGTGGGAGCACTTCCCGCTCAACCCCGGCGCACAGAACTGGTCGCAGGAAATCGAGCGCGTGCTCAAGGAGAACGAACTGCTCATCAGCGAATGGGCACCGATCCATCTGGCCAAGGTGCTGAAGGACTGGTTCTGGAAAGACGACACCAAGGACGCCAGCGCCCTCAACGTGTGGCAGCAGAGTTGCCAGCAGCTCTACCTGCCGCGCCTGAAGGACGACACGGTGTTCCAGACGACGATGGGCGCAGGCGCGGACAGCCGCGAGTTCTTCGGCTTCGCGCAGGGCAAGGAGCCGGATGGCGACAAGGTGCGCTATGTGGGGTTCAGCTACGGCAAGCGCACGTCGCTGATCATGGATTCGTCGCTGCTGTTGATCGAGCCGCTCACCGCTGCGGCCTACGTGGAAGCCTTGCGCGCGGCAGAGGAGGCATCCCGTGCCAAAGCAGCCGATTCGGGTGGCGTTGCGACGACGGTCGTGGTGACGGGTGACGGTCGCATCCCCCCGCACGCCGAGGATTCCGGCAAGGGAGGCGCTGCGACCGGCAGCGCGGCGAGCGCCAAGAAGCAGTTCTACGCCAGCATCGATCTTGACCCGATTCAGGCCAAGCGGCAGTTCGCCGATGTGGTGGACGAGGTGGTGCAACAGTTCACCCTGCGTCCCGGCGTGAAGGTGCGAATCGCCATTGAGATTCAAGCGGAATCCCCGACCGGCTTCGACGATGGCCTTCAGCGCGCGGTGAAGGAGAACTGCAATGTGCTGAAATTCAAGAGCGCGGAATTCGAGGCGGGCGAATGAGCGCACCCAAGGTGTTTGTCAGCCACGCCAGCGAGGACAAGGATCGCTTCGTCATCGAGTTCGCACGACGCTTACGCGAGAACGGTGTCGATGCGTGGCTCGATCAGTGGGAGATGAAGCCCGGCGACAGCTTGGTGGACAAGATATTCGAGGAAGGGCTGAAGGAGGCCCGTGCCGTCATCGTCGTCTTGTCCAAGGTCAGCGTTCAGAAACCTTGGGTTCGGGAGGAGTTGAACACTTCGGTGGTCAACAGGATCAGCCGTGGAACGCGGCTGATCCCTGTCGTCATCGACGATTGCGAAGTACCCGAAAGCCTGCGATCCACCCTATGGCAGAAGGTCGATGACCTCGCCGACTACGACCAGAGCTTGCAGCGCATCCTGTCGGCCATCTTCGACGTGGACGACAAGCCGACCATCGGCCAGCCGCCCGCCCGGTTCTCCGGGTCTGCACCCTTGATCTCCGGCCTGACGCGGGTTGATGACTTGGCCTTGCGCGTCATTGCGAGAGTGCAGATCGACGAGGACGCAGGTCTTGTGGATTGGGATCGGCTGCGCGCCGAACCCGCGCTTCAAGATGTGCCGCAACAGGAACTGCTCGACTCGCTGGACATTCTCGAACAGCACGACTACATCAAGATCGGGCGCGTTCTCGGCGCGCCGCTGTCGCATGTCGTTCTGACGGACTACGGCTTTCAGGAGTTCGCGCAGGCGTATGTCGATGGCTATCAGGATGTGGTTGGCCGGATTGCCGCGCTGCTGGTCAACGAGGATGTCCGCCAGAATGAAGAACTGGCAACGCGAGTCGGCAAGCCCCGCGCCTTCGTCGACTTCGTGCTGAACCTGCTGGAAAGCAATAATCACATCAAGGTTTCCAAGTACATAGGCGGCCAGTCCCATGTGTGGGATGTCTCTGCATCGCTGCGTCGGGCGATCCAGCAGGCGCAATAAACCGATGCGGGGGAGACACGATGGGAAAACTGATCGATGGGGACGATGGCCTGCTTGACGACGATCTCGAAAGGAGTTCAGAGGATCAGCATTCTTTTGGGGGTGTCTGGACGCGCATCAAGCTGGAGGCGCTGGAGAAGTACCTCGTGGCTTTCAACACGGCCCTCAGCAAGCAGAGCTTTACTCGGCTCTACATCGATGCTTTCGCTGGTACGGGCCGTTGCGACATCAAGGTGGACGGCGAGAAGAAGAGCATCGATGGTTCCGCGCGCAGGGCATTGACGGCCAACCCATCGTTCCACAAGTTCTGCTTCATCGAATTGCGCCCGAAGAAGCTGGCTGCCCTGAATGCGCTTGGTGCGGAATTTCCGGGTAAGACCATCGAAGTGATCCAAAGCGATGCCAACACAGCGTTGAAAACGCTGTGCAGCCAGCATCAGTGGAACAGTGAACGGGCCGTGCTGTTTCTTGATCCGTTCGGAATGCACGTTGAGTGGTCGACGCTGGAAGCGATTTCCAAGACTGGCGCAATAGATGTCTGGTACCTATTCCCGTATGCCGGGCTGTACCGACAAGCCGCCAAGAATGCCGACGCGCTGGATGCCGACAAGGAAGCATCATTGACGCGCGTGCTCGGCACCGATGAATGGCGTCAGGTATTTTACGCTCAGAATCGGCAGACCGATCTGTTCGGTGGCAGCAATGGCGATGTGCGCGAAACCGATCACCGGCAGATGCTGGAGTTCGTGTCCAAGCGATTGAAGGGGCTGTTTCCCGCTGTCACCGAACCCAAGGTGCTGTATCAGGGAGGCGATTCAAAGAACCCGAGCGGCGCGCCACTTTTCGCGCTCTACTTCGCGGCGTCCAATCCAACACCGAAGGCGTACGGGTTGGCGATGAAGATCGCCAAAGACATTCTGGACACGTTATAGCTGCGTTTCCGCAGCCTGCTGCGGGTAGTCGTCCCATGTGCGGCCACGGAAGACGCGACCGTTCGCCTTCTTGTGGCGCTTGACGCCGTCCGCGCCCCAACCGCCCCACTGCTTGAAGAAGAACGCCGCGCCAGCGGCCTCGGCCTGCACCTGCACGTTGGCCACCCACTCCTCGCGCATCGGGCGCGCCTTGTGGCCTGATTCACCGCCGACGATGACCCAGTGGATGTCGCTCAGGTTGATGCGGCCCAAGTCCTCCAGCAGCGGCTCCACCGAGAGGAAACGGATGTGCGCGTCCACCTTGCGCAGATGGTCGATGCGCGGCACGCCGTACTTCTTGTCCTCCACCGATACGCCCAGCCACACGTTCTGCGGGCAAGCCCGGCGCGCGAAATACTCCGGCAGGCGCTCGGCGCGCTTGGTGAGGATTTGGTAGGTGTGGTGCGGCGTGGTCTCGATGATCGAGAACACGCGGTCGAGGAACTTGTCCGAAACAGCCTCGTGGAACAGGTCGCTCATGCTGTTCACGAAGTACGTGGTGGGCTTCTTGCGCAGCAGTGGCTGCTCTAGTCGGTTCTCATGCACGGTGAGCTTGAACTCGTTCTCGTAACCGGGCGCGCCCATCGCGTGCAGCCGCCGCGCCATCACTTCGGCATAGCAGTTCTTACAACCCGGAGAGACCTTGGTGCAGCCGGTGGTGGGATTCCACGTCTGCTCCGTCCATTCGATGGTTGATTGCGTTGCCATACGGCCTCCTATGTCATTGCGGCGCAGCGCCCGACGAACGGGCCTGCGCGTTTTCGGACGCGAAGGCGTCCACCAAGCGGGATAGCGCCGAGCGCACTTGACCCAATTTCGGATCGGCCAAGGATTCGCGCACGCGGTCGGCGAGCTGTTCCGCCGACGGCGCCGCCTCGCCCTGGGCGGTATGCACCAGACGCATACAGCGGTTGATGACGCTGATCGGCGGACTGGCCTTGCCCCGTTCGTACTTGCTCACCATCGACTGATCGACCTCCAGCAGATCGGCGAATTCCTTCTGACTGCGCCCATTGCGCGCCGCCCGGATGAGTTCTTCAACGCTCTCGAAAGCCACGATCTTGCCTATTCTGATAATTCATCTAAAGCATATTTTATCATGAATATGCTTGTTGTGCCTAGATATGGGCCATCAGCCAGCCGTGGCTTGCAGGATCAGGGGCGTCTCAGCCTCGCGCCGCGCCACGAGGCCGAGCAACACCTTCCCGCTGCCATAGACTCAGCGCCGCAGTTCAGGCTCAATGGTCTGCCCCACGGATTTCTCACCTCGCGGGGGCAGCCATCTCCCTGACCCACGCCTGCAACGCCCTCAGTTGCTCGGCGTTTTCGTGGCAGGACTGGTAGTTGCCTGCGACGGTTCCGGCGACGGCAGAGAGCGCAAGGCCTGCGGCGGGCGCATCAGCATCTCCGGCGGGCTTGAGCAGCTCACCGGCGGCGGCAGCGTCGTGCAGGCGCACAAAGCCACGGTTGATAGTGCAAGCAGCATCGGCTTCAACGGGCACATAGACGAGAACTTCCTTGATGATGGTGTCGCCCTTTTCGCGGACGACGCGGACGCGGTCGACGTACTCGGTGACGACCTTGACGGTGGTTTGCGCCTGACGTTGGCGAGTGGCAGCGGTCTGCAGGGTTTGTTGCTGGACGGCGGCATCCCACTGCGCTTGAACGCGGCTCGCGCCCTTCACCCAGCCGAATCCGATCAGCGCAACCGCCAGCGCAGCCAAGGCCAGTGGGCGATAAGGCCAAGGGATCAGCGTCATGGGGCACCTTCCCCGAGACATTGGCGGTACTCGGCTTGCCGACGTATGGCCAGCCCGCCGCAGAGCCGGGCATTGGCAGGCAGTGCACAGTCCTTGCCCTGGAAGAAGCGCCAGCGCAGTAGCTCGGCGCAGGCTCCGGCGTAGTCCTCGGCGTTGAGCTTTTTGACCAGCGTGGACTTGCAGAACGCGCTGCTGCCGACGTTGTAGGAGAAGCTCACCAGCGCGTCGTACTCGTGCTGGGCCAGGGGCACGGTGACGCATTGCTTCAATGCGCCCTCGAACTGCTGCATGTCGGTGAGCGCCCGGGCCAGCGCCTTCGGCGGCGTGATGGTGTCACCGATCTTCACGCCCGAAGTCGTGCCGAAGCCGATGGTCGGCACATCACCCTTGACCGGGATCACCGCGCGGTCGGTGTATCCCTCGTGCAGCACGATGCCGACCAGCGCGGCGGCGGACAGCGTCAGCGCGGCCACGGTTCTGCGTTGCGGTGGCCGGATCATCGGTACATCTCCGGCTGGGCGACGAGCCGTGCGATGGCCGCGCCGATGCTGGCGCTGAAGGCCAGCAGCACGAACACCCCACGCGGCAGCACGTCGCCGAACAGTGGAACCACCACTTCCGCCACCGTGAAGACGGCCGCGACGAGAGAGAAGCGAAAGCTCCATGCCCGACGCGCGACTTGCCGCCAGTCGTCCAACAGGCACAGTTGGGGCCGGGCACTCATGGCGCACCGCCCAGCAGCTTGAGCTTGATGGCGGCACCGACCAGCAACGCCGCCAATAGGCCCGTGGTCAGCACCTTGATGGTGGTCTGCCATGCGGTGCGGCGCGCATCGCGCCACGCTTCCAGCAGGTCGCGCAGCTCGTGGATGTCCTTCGCCGCACTGCCGTTCTCCAGGCCGAGATGCGCGAGGCAACGCTCGGCCCCGCGTTCGGCGGCGCGTTCGAGCAGTTCGTCAAAGTCCTCGCGGCGCAAGAGCAGCATGTTTTCCACGAAGGCAGCGGGTTGGTTTTCTTCGGTCATTAGGGGGTCTCCAGAAATACGAAACCCGCCTGATGCACAGGGCACCAAGGCGGGTTCGGGGTTGAACAGAAGGATGTGTGGGATTCAGATTTCGATGACTTCCAGCGTCAGGCTGGGCGCGATGCCCTCGATGGCGTCGTCGCGGACGAACACCTGCTGACCGACGACGGCACTGCCGCGCGCGCGGATCAGGCCGCCACCGGGCAAGGCCACGGTCGCCACGCCGTTGCCAACGCTGACCACCGTGCCCGCCTGCAGCGGAGGATCGGGGATGAGTTGGCGGAACTGGTCGTACAGGTTATGCATGGCTCTGCACCCCCAGCGTCTGCCAGACTTCGGGCATCCCGACCTCGACCTGCGTGGAGCGCACGATGCCCAGCCGGGTGACGCTGCCGTCCTGGTACTCGACGAAGGCCCCCGGCTCGATGATCCCCGTCTCAGCCAGCACCGGCAGGCGCAGGCTGACTTCGATCTGCGGCCCGGTGTCGGCCAGCAGCGCGATGCCACGCTGGCGCGCAGCCACCACATCGGTGATCAGCGCATCGACCACCATCGGGGCCAGAACGTCACCGGCTGTTCCTGCGCGCGTGACTTGGCCGAGCACGCCCACGTCCTGGCCCGAGACGAACACCCGGTTGTACGCAGGCTTCTCGATCCAGCGCAGCGACTCGCGGGCGACGGCGTCCACCGGCAGCACGAAATCCGGTGTGACGCTGGCCCACTCCCACGGTGCGACCGGATAGCGGTGCCGGACGCGGATGCTCTGCTCGGAGGGATGCGGGATCAGGTAGCCGCCAGCGGCACCGGCGATGGTGCTCAGTGCCTCTATCCATGTTGCCTGCTGGGTGAACACTCCGGCCGGGACGTTCCAGTCCGTGAGGCCCCAATCGATGTCCCAACCCAGCGGGATACCGTTGAGCGTGAGCACGTCGTCCATCAGCTGTCGGGCAGTGCGGGCCTGCGGCTGCTGGAAGTTCATCACCGGCGCATAGGGCGCGGCCAGCACGGCGTTGCGCCCACGACCCGAGACGCGGATGCTGGCGTCACCGAAGCTGCGCTCGCGGCTGATGCTTTCGGCCAACACGCGGAACTGCGTGCCGTTGACGCTGGCCACGAGTTCAACCGGGCCGGAGGCGTTGCCGGGCGCGACCAGGGCTTCCGCCGTGGCGGGCAGTTGCGCGTCGAACCCCCACGTCCAGGACGCGGCGTCGAGCGACAGTGACAGGTTGAACACCGGCACCGGCATTCCATCGGGCAGCCGGTGCAGGGTCACGTTGTTGATCACGAAGTACACCCTCCGAATGGGAACGACCACCGGCTCGCCATCGGACGGGGCGCTGTGGTTTTCGCAGAAGAACAGCAGGTGGGCGCTGGCCGGGGCCAGTGCAACGAACAGTAGATGGCCGCTCGGCGTGTAGCAGCGCGACGGCTCGGGCGGCTCCGGCACGATCCAGACGCTGATGCCCGGTGGCGGGCGCATCGCGTCCTGATACCTCCCTCGCCAGCCCACGGGCCACGGGATCGCGCTCTGGAAGTCCGTGCCCTGGTGCTGGGTCAGCAGCCGAGCGTGCTGCCAACGAGCAAGCCGACTTGCGCGCTTGGTGCGATCACCGTCCTGATGCGCAAACCGAGTGGCGTCGCGCAGCCCGGTGGCGTTCTGGAACAAGCCAGTCCGGATCTGCGCGGTGGCGGTCGCGTCCTGATGGCCGAACCCAGTTGCACCGTGCAGCCGCGTGGCCTGCTGCTGGCCCGCGCGGCGCTGCATCGGCAAGGCCAGCAACACCGGCGGTAGCCGATGCGCGACGCCGTGCGCCGACACGTTGCCGCGCTGCCAGCGCGCGCCCCAGCCTGCGGGCGCAGCCGTGGCGTCCTGTCGGCCCCACGTCGCGCCGTCTTCCGTTTGCGTGGCCTGTTGCCACGCGCTGGCCGTCTGGCCCACCGTGGGGCGCTGGGTGCGCGAGGTGTAGTGCAGCTCGCCGGTAAACACCACGCCCGGCAGGCTGGCGGTGCCGACGTGCAGCGGAACGCTGGGCCGCAGGATCAGCGTGCTGACCGTGAGGCCCGGCAGCGCGGCCAGCACCTCCAGTCGCGCAGGCGGCATGAAGTGGATGCTGGCGACTGGCGGCGGCAGTGTGGCCTGCACCGCCATGTCGTTGCGCGGTGGCACATAGTCCGCGCCGAAAATCAGTTCAGCATCCTGTGCGGCAGGCCGGTCGAACGCCAGATCGACGTTCTGCCCGGAGTTCGTCGGCATCGTTCATCCCTCGCATTCAGCCGAGGATCGCCGACACCATCCGGGCGTCGCCGCCCAGATAGAGGTTGGCGCTGGCCAGCTTCACGTCGCCGTCGCCATCGGTGCCGCTGCAATCGAGGTCGAGCGCCGTCACCTCGTCGCCGTTGACCAGCCGCGCCCAGGTAGCGATGCCCGTGACCATGATGAGGCCGTCTTCCTGCTGCGTGAGCGTCAGCAGTCCGCCTGCCACCGTGCCTGCGGGCTTGGTGAGCGCGATCTCGACCAGCATCGCGCTCGTGGGCGTCGCGGACGGATTGGGCGGCCGCGTTCCGCCATAGATGCGCAGCCGCGCCGTATTGCTGCCTGCGTCCAGGAAGGACAGCGTGCCCGCCAGCCGCGCCTCGTTGTGTTCCTGCGTGATGGCGACGGTCATGGCATGGCCTCCGGCCGGAGCCTGTCGGCGATGACGGCGCGGTACATCTGCTGGTAGTCGGTGCTGATCACGGTGTAGGTCTGCGCGCGGTCGAGCCGCTCGAAGCAGTAGTTGCCAGCGGCGTCCGACCAGGTGTCGGCCACCAGCGTGTGCGTGTTCTCGCTATAGAGCAGCACCTGCCGCAGCAGCGGCTGGTCGGGTGAACCCTTTTCCTTGACGGTGCCGCTGATCTGGCCATCACCCCCGAAGTAGATGTTCCTGCGTGCGCCGGGTAGGCCGCGAAACTGGCGCGGATGGCTGCCCGGCTGATTCCACTGATCGGAGTTCGGGCTGTGCCAGCGGGCGAAGGCAGCGACATGAACGCCGACTGGCGGGCCTGCGAGCGCGGTGCGGCACGCTGCCTCCAGCGCGCGCAGATCGGCAAGACTGGCGGCACCCGACCACAAACCGGCGGCGTAGAAGCGCTCGCTACCGCCGATGTTGTATTCGTTGCCGTCGGCGTAGTAGCCGATGCCGCCTACGGTGTCCGCCACCCACGCGCGTGCGAAGGCCGCCCCCGCCCAGTCGTTGTTCAGATAGACGCGGGCGCTGGACGGGCTGACCACCAGCGCCATGAACTTGGGCGTACCCCAGGCTGGCCCGCTGCCCACCTGGCCGCCCGTGCCATTGGCGTACTGGTAGATCGCACCGTTAGATTCCTGATCCAGGAAGTAGTTGCTGCTGTCGCCGAGGGTCTTGTAGAACACCAGTCCCCGGCTGACGTGCATCACGAAGCCCGCGAGCACGAACTCACCGGACAAGGACAACGGTGTCGCCAGCGGCCACGGCTTGTCCTGCCCATACAGCCCGTGCAGGGGGAATGGCGTGACCACGCCGCCCTGCACGGTGACGGCATTGCCGCCGACCTGATCCTGCAGTTGCCCATCTGAAAAATGCAGCGCGTCCCACGCCGCGACCGGCGTCAAGGACGCCACGCTGTCCCACCACGCCACGGCTTACCTCCAGGGCCCGGTGATGTCGAAGGCGATCTGCGCGCCCTCGGTTTCCGAGCTGTACTGCGTCCTGACCAGCAGGAACTTCTTGCCCGCCTGGCCCACCACGTTGTCGACGATGGTCTGGTCGCTGTAGGGCCGATCCTGCGGCATCCAGTGCATGCCGGGCATCAGGCCGCGCATGTGGCCCGACTCCTCGCGCACGTAGGTGGGCAACAGCCACAGGCTGAAGTCTGGCCCGTTCGGAAACGGCATCGGCCCGCGCCCGCAGACTTGGCTGGAGTTGTTGGTGTTCAGCGAGGTGAGGCCGAAACGCACCGGGTTGCCAAGCTGGGTGTGGTTGCGCAGCAGCGTCTTGCCCGTGAACTCCAGCGACTGCGTGAGCCCGTAGCCGCTGAACTGGCCGGGATAGCTCCAGTAGTTGCTCATGCCCGAGTAGTTGTCGTCGGCACACAGCACCGTGGCGTATTCGTCACCAGGTTTGAAACTGATGAGGTCGCCGAAGCAGTAAGCGTTGCGCCCGTACCAGTTGTATCCGGCGGCATTGGTGACGAACAGGAAGAACAGCCGGTCGTCGCCAATGAGCACCCAATTGCGACCACCCGCGCCGCCGTCGCCGTTGCTCTCGTACTGGTTGCTCCGAGCGTGGTACCACTTGTACCAACCCCACTGATTGGCCGCGACCTGTTTCCAGTTCTGCGTCGGGTTGTTCGGATCGAACGGGGCCTGCGCACCGACGATGGTGTCGATGTCCGACAGCCCTTCGACGATACCGACGTTGGCCCACTTGGCCCAGGTCGTCGTGTAGCCGGGCGTCTTGAGGTCGTCGTCGATCAGCAGCAGGTTCTGCGGCGAAGCAGGGTTCTGACTGCGGTAGGCTGCTTTGTTCGTACCCGCGAACGCCTTTTCCCAGCCCAGCGGCGCGACCTTGGCCGAGAGACTGGTCGCGCTGGTCGCGGGCGATGCAGGCGTGCCGGTAACCGCGTAGGTGAAGGTGGTCGCAGTCGTGGCGATCACCCTCACCTCGCCGTTGTATTCCGGCTGGTCGGCCCCGGCGATCTCGACCACCTGCTCGGGCCGGTAGGCATGGCCCGCGCTGATGCTGGCAGTGACAATGCCATCGGCGCAGGTCAGCGTGTCGATGGCCTTGAGCGCGAAGCCGTTGACGAGGCAAGCGTCGAGCATCGTCACCAGATCGCCCCAGTTGTTGGCGATCTGCGGCGCACCTGTCATGCCGCTGTTGAAGTATTTGACGGTGAGGCCGGTCATTGCGATGGTTCCTCTGGATCAAGGCGTATCCACGTCGCCGCGAATGAGCAGCGTGAAGTGGTCGTCGGGCACGGATTCCGGCCCCTGCTGGACGGTGCGCACCACCCAGACCGGGAACTGGCTGCCGATGGTGTTGAAGCGCAGCACGTTCCCCGTGGCCCAGCCGTTGCCCCAGCCCAACGCGGGCAGGCGGAAGTACGGCACCCCGGTGGCCGGGTTGTTGGGCGCGCAGTCGGCGCTGGTGTTGCCGGTGGCGATCACGCCGACGTTCTCGCCGATCACCTCGAACGAGGTGCTGTTGGTCATGCGCACCACCCAGCGCTCGGTGAGCGCGCCGCGATTGCTCACGGTGATCGGGTATTGCGTGTGGTTGAAGGTCGCGGTGGCGGCGCTGCCCACGAGGTCGTCCGACCAGCTGCCGTTCCAGCTGCTCTGGTCGAACACGAGGTTCACGCGGCCGAACAGGTCTCCGGCCACCAGCGCGCTGGACACGAAGCTGCCGGACAGCGGATCGCCCACACTGGCCAGCGGGTACTGGTGCGTCAAAGGCCGCGTGAAGCTGATTTCGCCGCTGATCTGCACGTCGCGCACCACGGCCATGTCCTCGATGCGGTGCTCCACGGTCACGGGCTGGCTGTAGCCCGCGACATTGGTGAAGGTGACGGTTCCCGCTTCCAGATCGGTGGTGTAGCCGCTGTGGATCACCACGCCGTCGTGGCCGACCACGCGCACGCGCGACAGACGCACCCGCGCGCAATCTATGGTCTGGCCGTTGCTGACCGAGGCGGTGATGCGACCGGTGTGGCCGACGACGGCGAAGCCTCCTGGACGGAAGATCGGCACACGCCCGTCGCTGGGCAGGCGTACCGGGTCGATGCCCAGCAACGCCGCATCCAGGGGCAGATAGCTGTAGGCCACGGCGCTGTAGCGCAGGCTGGAAGCCGCGACCGGCTCTGGCCGGAAGATCTTGCCGTCTGGCCGCACGTTCTCGGCGTCGAACCACGGCTCGCTCTCGTTGCCCGCCGCCGTGACCACGGTGCCAAACCGCACTCGCACAAGGCCAGTGTCGTAATCGACGCTGCCGATGACGCCAGACGCGGTGATCGTGCCGTCGATGCCTGCCGTCACGGTCTGGGTTCCACCCACCGCGCGGGCGAACTGAATGGAGAGCGATCCTGGGCGAAGTGGCGCAGCACCCGTGCGAAACACGTACTCGCTGGAGATGTTCTCGCCCACCGTGGTCACGCAGCTGGCACGCGCCCAGGTGTTGGACGCACCAGCCACCCATGAAGTGAGAGTCACTTCACCCGACAGATAGTTGATCGTGCCGCGCTGAACCCAGCCGCTGGGTGTGAATTCACGCAACGTGCCCTGACCGTTGTCCCCCCAGGGCCCATGAAACCCGCCGTTGTGGAGCACCACGGAGCCCGTCACGACCTGTGCATTGACGCCCGGCACCAGCCGAAACGATGGACTGAACGCAAAGGTTTCGCTGTGGTTGCTGGTCGAGCCCGCGCTGTTGTAGCGCAGCAAGACGCGGCCGGACTCGTCGTTGGGGTACATGGACGGCGCATCCACATAGCTGATGCCGCCGTAGTTGAGGCGAAACATTTGGCCCACGCCCGAGGCCCAACCAAGGCGCTGTTCGGTATACACCGGGCTTGGAATCTTGATCGTCACATCCGGCTGAAACTGCACCGCCCCGGTGGCGTAGTTGACGCTACCGATGACTTGGCCTGCGCGCAGCACATTGCCCGCACCATCGTCGCGGGCGTATTGCGTGGGATCGACCCCGTTCCACAGGCCCAGCCCCATCGCCTGAATCTGCTGCAGCGTGTAGACCCCGAGCACGGCGGTGTCCGTCAGGGTGTTCCACTCGATCTCCAATGAACCCGGCTCGATGGAGCCCAGGGTTGCAGTCACCGGCACCTTGCCCTGGCCATCGCGCGAGGGGTGCGCGAAGCTGTCTTCCTGCTTGGGGCCCGCAACGTAGTCCACGGTCAGCAGCGCGCCGACGGGCGGCAGGACATTTGGCGCGAAGCTCAAGAGGTTCTGCGCGACGTTCAGACTACCGGTGGCAGCACCACTGAGCTCGCCAGACGTGGTGGCGGACGCCGTGCGCGTGCCCGAGCCGCTCTCGTGTGGCCAGGTGATGGTGAGCGTCCCCGGCTGAACACTCTTTCCTTCGGGTGGGGCAAGCTGCAGGGCCTGCGAAGCCTTCAGGGCGGCAGTTGGCTGCTGCGTTTCCTGGGTCGGCACGTTCCACGTCAGGATCAGCGACGAGCCCACGTCGGGCAGTGCGCCCAGCGTGACGACGAACGCGCCGGTGTTCTTGTTGAAAGTGCCCGCGCCGTAGCTGGCATCCAGCCCTTTGAGGGAGCCATTGCCGCCATCCGACAGCACGTACCAGCGCCCCTGCGCCATGTAGCTGACCGAGAACGTGCCGGGCTGTGGCACCGGGTTCACCGTGCCGACGTAAGACTGGCTGCGCGACTCGGGCGTGACCGCGATCTCAGAGCTTTGCGGTGCGCGCTGCAACTGCGCGGCGGGCGTGTAGGTGATGGCCTTGCTGCCCGACATCGAGCCGTAGTTCAGGCTCAGGATGCCGTTGGCGTAGTCGATGGTGCCAAGCAGGCCGCTGGCGGTCTTGAGCAGGCCCGCATCGTCGAAGATCGTGATGCCATCGGTGACGATGGACAGCGACCCCGGCAGGCAGCCGCCGGGCAGGTTGAATTTGATGCTGGTGTTCCAGGCATGGCTGGCCGTGTAGCTCACGGGTGCAGCGCCCGGTACCGGCAAACCTGCTGCGGCGTAGGGGGGCACGCCCGAGATCGGCGTCTCGGTCTGGGCGCTGGGCACGAGCTGCGTGTAGATGGACGCGCCCTTGATGGTGAAGTCGCCCATATTGGCAGCCTGCGTCAGCGGCACGACGCCGACGTAGGTGCCCGCGTCGGCCACCACCGTGTCGCGCGTCTTGGTGCTATTGGTTGCCCGCGTGAAGGTTCTGCTGGCCGGCGAGCCCGTGAAATCAAAGCGCAGCGCGTCGCTGATGGCGACGGTGACGACCGCCGCCTTGTAGTCCTGGTCGGTGTTGTATGTGAAGCTGCGTTCGACCACCGACACGGCGGTGGCGCGGATGTACTGCTCCTTCTGCGTGGGCAAGCCTTCGTTCTCGATCAGGACGAGGGTCTGGCCGACGTTGGGCACGGCGTCGCTCGAGCGCTGGAAAAGCTGCACCACGCGTTGGCCCGCAATGTGGTTCTCGAACAGGTAGCCCGCCCATTCGGGGCCCTTATTGAGGTAGGCCTCGATGCGGGTCTGCGCCTGCTCACGGGTGTCGAAGGTCTTGCGGGTGGAAAACAGCGTGACGCTGACGCGCTCGTCCTGCGGCGGTTCGGCCACGATGACGTTGGCACCGAAGTAGGTGTCGGTGTCATCCGTGGCCACTTGCACAAAGCTCTTGCGCAAGTTGACACGGCCTCCGGCGCGATCCAGCTCGGAGATGTCGGGGAAGATGGCGTTCGATACGCCATCGGCAATCACGAGGCCCGTGGGCGCACCGCCGCCTTCGGGCACGTCCGCCATCACGGCGGACTTGAGCAGCTTCACGTCGCCAGATTGAATTGGCATCAGGCAATCTCCAAGAATCGAAGGGTCAGTCGGTAGAAATCGGTGCTCGCGCGCGCCGGGAAACCCATCACCGGCTCGGCCTCGATGGCGACCTCCTGGTGGCGGAAAGCGACCGTGAAGACCCGGCCATCGGCGAAAGCAAGTTCGAAGCGGCCTGTGCTGCCGCCCACCGGAATCGCCGCCCACGCGCGCAACTGCTCGATGGCGGCACGCGTCACCCAGGCCATATCGGGTGCTCCCACCAGAGTGATTGGGCGTCCTGCCTGCCGCGTCGCTGACTGAATCAGCAACGCTCCGGTAATCAGGTAGGAAGTGCTGGCCACCGCAGGCGACCACGCGTGTTCGTCTGCCCACAGCAAGTCGTCGGGCAATGGCAAAGCCACCCCGGTGGCGAGGTTCTTCAGTTGCATCAGGGAATCTCAGACAGTGCGGGCGCGGGCGGCGTCGAGCAGTTGCAAGAGGCGCGCTTCATCGCGCGCATCGACGGTGGCGTTGACCTTCTGCTGTCCCGCAGACAGTTCCACGCGCACGGTGTGGGTGGGCGTACCTTCGGGCAACGAGGGACGTGGCAGGCTGCGGCTTGCGGGCTGCACCAGACCGCCCGAGGCAAAGCCCTGGATGCCCGCCAGCGCACGCCCGGCCAGTGCCTGCGCCGGAGCGCTCAGGTTGTTGATGGCTTCGAAGAAACCCGCGCCGTAGCGGGCGACGGCCTGCCGGTTCACGACGAACTCGCCCGGGGTGAGCATCGCAGGGACGGTGTCGGACTTGGCTAAACCCCCACGGGCAAAGAACTGACCGTCTAGAGACTCCATATAGTCGATCAGGTCGCGTTCGAAGTCCTTGCCGTACATGATGACCGTAGACATGGCGTAGCGCCAACGCTGGCGGATGCCCTCCAGTTGGGCTTTTTCGTTGGCGGTCAGGGTCTTACGGTCGACCAGTTTCTCCAGATCCCGCCGATCGGTACGTGCCATCGGCATCCAGTAGGCAAAGGTCTTGTCCTTGGCGTCCAGGCTTCCGCTGTAGTTGATCTGTCCGAGTGCCTTGATGCCCAGTTCGATCATCTTCTCGGTTTCAACCACCTCGCGATTGCGCTTGGGTGGTTGCGGGCCGACCGCGCCGCCGCGTGCAAAACGAGCGACGGAATTGGAAACTTGCGCCAGGCGCGCCAAATTGCCCGCGCCGTACTTACGCACCGCCGCCTTGCGAAGCACAAAGGCGCCCGCCTCCAGGGTACGTGGCACAGTGTCGTGGTGACCCGAGCCCGGCACATTCCCGCCAGCCATCCGGGGGAACGCAGGCGCTACCGCACCGCCACCAGAGAAGTTCAGCACCCGGCCGACCATGCCGCCGGTAGCGTTCTGCTCCACCTTTTTGACGTAGATGGTGTGCGTGCTGCTGGTATTGGCGCCGTTGAGGCTCATGATTTCTGAACGGGCCGCATCGGCATTGGTGCTGACCTGGTGGCGCGACTCGGTCTGGATGCGATCAAGGGCTTTGATCATTCCGTCCACGTTGGTAATCGCGGCTTGGGCTTTTTCTGTTGCCACCTTGAGCTCGAACTGCGCGTTCTGATCGGCGTAGGTCTTGAGCTTGTCCAGTGCCTCCCGTGCCTTGGATACATCGGCATCGACCGGTAGCGTCTTGCCCTCTTTGAGCAGCTGCTCGTATTCCTTGAGTTTCTTTTCCGCCTCCTGCAGATCGGCCTGGATTTGCAGCAGGTATTCCTTCTCGGCCAGCGCCTTGTCCAGATCGGCGATGGCCTGGTCGAATCGCGTGGTGTCGGCGTCGAGCGTGACCTTCAGGCCGTCCTTGAGCTTGGCGGTGACCTGGTCGATCTGGGTTTGCGTCTGCTCCAGCGTCTGGCGAATCTGGTCACGCGCGCTGAGCGCTTCGCGTGCAGCGGTCTGGTGCGCCTTGGCCTCGGCATCCAGCGCCTGGTTGAGGATTTCCTCAGACTGGCGGATGCGGTCGATGGCGTCACGCACCCCTTGTTTTCCTTGCGCGGCCTGCACGTCGGCATCCTTGGCCTTCTGCGCCAGTTCCGCGCGCAACTGATCGGCTTGCCGCATCAAATCGGTGGCCTGCTGGTACTCCTGCCTGCGGTAGGCCTCGCGCGACTGCGCTTCGAGCTGCGTGACCTGCGACACCGCCTGCTCGGACTGCTTGCGCGCTTCCTCGCCGCGCTTGGCCTCGTTGGTCTGGCTGGTGGCCACCTGCGCGGCCATGTCCATCGCCTTCTGCGCAAGCTGGCGGGCAAGCTCCAATTCACCGTTGGCCAGCGCCCGGCGCGCCTGCTCCTGCATCTCCGCGATCTGGCGCTTGCGATCCTCAGTCGCCTCATACTCCGTCATGCCCTGGCGGCGGATGTCGCGGATGCGCTCCTCCGTGGACATCGACAACTGGCGCTTGGCTTCCTCGATGCGCTGCACTTCCGCCAGATGCCGGTTGGCTTCGGCGTTGAGGGCGTCGATGTGCTGGCGGTACTCGGAGAGCGCCTGCGCCAGGGTCTGGCGCTTGGTGGCGAGGATGTCGTTCTCGACACGCTGCACGTTGGCCCGGCGCTCGTCCTCGGTCTGGCCTTGCCGGGCGGCGGCGTCCTTGCGCGCCTGCGTTTCCTGATCGATCAGGCCGAGCGTCTCGGTCGTGGCCTGACGGCGCAGGGTCGCCTGCTGCGTCAGTGCCTCGGCGAGCAGCTGCGTAGACTTGGTGATCCTGGCGGTTTCGGATTGCTGGGTGCGATCCAGTTCCGCCTTCTCCTGGTCGTAGCGGTTCTTCACCGCCTGCACCTGCTGGGCGAGGCTGGCCTCGACGATGGACGTCAGCCCCTTGTAGGCTTCGGCCATCTTGGCGGTGGCATCGTTGACCACGCCTTGGGCCTTGCCGACGGCCTGTTCGACCTCGCCCAGCCGGGACTTGAGCTTCTCCAGCGCGGCGTGCACCGCTTCGATGCCGCGTCCGACCGCTTCCTGCGTGCCCTGGCGCACGGCTTCGAGCCGCTTGGCGATCTCCTCGGCAGCGGTCGCGGCGGTGTTCATCGCGCCCTTGGCGGCGTTCGCGCCTTCGGTGGCGTCCGCGTACATCTCGGCGAAGATGCGATTCATCTCCGCGAGCCGCTGCTCGTGGCGCTTGGTGGCTTCGGCGATGGTGTCGGATGTGAAGATGGCGGCGAACACCTCCCACTGGAAGCGCAGGTGCTCGATGCCCTTCATCAGCACCTCGACCATGAAGATACCCGCCTTGCGGACGATCTCGAACTTCTCTGACAGCCACGTCCCAATCTCCCAGCCAATGATGGCCGCGCCGAGCACGCCGAAGGCCACGCGCAGCTTGCCGACCGTGGCGATGGCGTTCGACAACGACAGGTTGGCCGTTGCCCACGCCGCCGCCGTGGTGCTGGCGGCTGTCACCGCTGCCGCCCCCGCCGTCTGCCACGCGATGATCAGCGCAGGGATCAGGCGGTAGACCAGCACCGCGAGGCCGACCTCGGCGATCCGACCCAGCCACTTCATCACCGTGTCCAGGTTCTCCGACAGCCACGTCAGCGCCTCGGCGAGCTTCTTGGTGAAGCCGGTCGATTCGTCAAGTTTGCTGATCCACTGGCCGAAGGCGTTCGACAGGCGCGTGAAGGCCTGACTGACGGTCACCGGCAACTGCGCGTACTCGGCGGCCAGCTTATCCTTCTGACTCATCAGCGCGTTGACCACCACGTCGGCGGTGAGCCGCCCTTCTTCGGCGAGCTTCCTCAGCCGTCCGATGGGCACGTTCAGACCATCGGCGAGCGCCTTGGCCAGACGCGGGCTGTTCTCGACGACGGAGTTGAATTCCTCGCCGCGCAGCACGCCCGAGGCCAGCGCCTGCCCGAACTGCAGCAGGGAGGACTGCGCCTCTGTGGCCGATGCGCCCGAGATGCGTAGTGCTTGCGAGATGCTTTCGGTGAGCGAGAGGGCATCCTGCTGCTCGCCACCCAGCATCCGCACGGCCTGCTGGAGCTTGCCGTAGAGCGTGGCGGTTTCCTGGATCGGCACGCCGATGCGCTGCGCGATGGCGAACAACTCCTTCTGCGCGACCGTGTATTCGCGCTGGCCTGCGGTGGCGAGCTTCAGGCGCGCGGACATCATGTTCCAGGCGTCGGCGATCTGGACGATCTCCTGCACCTTGCCCGCCGCCCAGTTGAGGGTGAGGAAGGTCAACAACTGCGTCTTGGCCTTGGCGACCTGATCGCCGAAGGCGTTCATCCCGGCCTTGACCTCGGCCATCCCAGCGGCGGCCTTGTCGCCAGCGGTCTTGGCGTTCGAGCCAAACTCGCCGAGGCTGCGCTCGGCAGAGGTGATGGCGCGTTTGAGCCCCTCATCGGCCCCTTCGAGCGCAACGAGGATGGAAATTCGGTTCGCCATCTTCAGTCCACCAGCCGCAACTGCTTCTCGATGCGGGCGGAGAGGCGCGGGATGCGCCCTGCGACGATGCGTTCGACGTTCAGACGCTTCTTGAGCTGCACGCGCGGCACCAGCACGGCAATGGGCACGTCCGCGCCGCGCTTGAGGCGCTTGACGCCCTCGGCCTTGCGGTAGCGGCGCTTGAAGCCCGACAGTGGCCGGTCGTGTTCCTTGATGTTCTCGGCCATCAGCACGATGTTCCCCTTGGCGTTCTTGATGAAATAGGCATTGCCACCGCGCATCAGCTCGGCGATCTGCGCCTTGAAGCGTTTGCGGCCCACGCGCCCGTGCAGCGGGATCAGCATCCGGCCACCAATGACGCCGCCACGCTCGTGGATGCCCGACCACGGGATGCGCGAGCCGACGTAGAGCGCGGGCAGCCGACTCCGATCCTTGTCGAGCACCTTGGCGGTGAAACCCTTGACGAAGGATTTCTTGACCACCGCCATCTGGCCTGCGACGTGGCTGCGCACGTCCTCTTTGAGTTCGGTGGCCTCACTGGCGATGCCGCGCGCGACCGCCTTCTGCACCTTCTCGCGGAACTCGCCGCCCCAGCGGCGCAACTGCGCCTGCGCGGCCTTGCTATCGATGCGAACCGAGATGCGCATGGTCTTGGAGCCTGTCGAGGGTCTGGTCGAGGTGACGCGAATCGCCGCGCGCGCCGATGGCGATCAGCGAGAGCAGCCGCGCATCGCGTGCGGCGTCCACCCGCGCGGTGGCGGCAGCGAAGCCGCGCACCTGCGCCAGGGTGTAGTCGAGGATGTCCGGCAACCGGTGGCCGTTGGCGATCAGGTGCTGGACGGTGTCGAACCACCCGTGGCCATTGCTGCCGTCGCGCCCGTCCGCGCGATCAGCCCGTCGAGCCGAGGCATCACCGTCCGGGTAAAAAAATCGGCGTTGACCTCGATCACCTTGGCCGCCAGCAGGATGGCCTGGTCGGCATCGAGCGCGTCGACCCACGCGCGCGGTTTGCCGACGGCGATGGACACTGCGGTCAGCAGGTCGTCGCCGCGCTCGCCGAACAGTGCCAGCCAGTCGATGCCATCGCCGCCGATCTGCTGCATCACCGGGGTGATAGCGCGCAGGAAGGCGGGCATCTGACCGACCTTGAGTGGCTTGATCGTCAGCGGCTCGCCATCGATGACCAGCTCCACCGCCTGCGGGATGAGGGTTTCCAGATCGCTCATGGCAGTCCCCATCACAGTTGCACGATGCGGCCAAACTGGCCGAGCACCGCGTCGTAGGGCTTGGTGGTGTCGGCCAGGAGCGAGCCTTCCAGCTCGAATTTGTTGTACTCGTCCGAGATGAAGGAGATTTCCTTCAGCGGGTCGAAGGCCACGCGGTACAGCTCCACCAGCACCTTGGCGTTGCCCTGCGCGGTGTTGATGCCTTCGAGCCGCAGGTAACGCTCGGGCAGTGCCTGCGTGAAGATGCCGATCTCGGTAGCGACGCCGTAGCTGTAAGCGGCCCTGAACGGCGCGGTGAAGCCGGTGGTATCCAGAAACTGGAGGGCACCGAAGTCGGTGTCGGCGGTGTAGTGCGTCCCCGCCGTCAGCGTCGCGGGCGTGCCTGCCGAGTCGGTCACCACCAGCGCCGAGACCTTGGGATGGGCGAAGAAGTAACGGTCGCCGACCACCGGAGCCGCGCCGCCGATGGGCTCAAAGGTCACAGTGCCTGTGCTGCCGGTGACGTGGTTGCCGTACAGCGCTAGGGCGAGGTTTTCCTTGGTGAACTCCTCGATGGTGAGGTTCACGGTGGCCGACTTCTGCTTGACCATCCGGTGGTCGAGCGAGCGCTGACCGGTCTGGCTCTCGTAGTGGTCCAGCACGTCGGTCTTGAGCGAGAGCTTGAGCTCGGCGACGTTGCCGGGCGAGCGCACTTCGATGGGCTGGCCGGACTCGTCGCGCTTGCCGAGGAAGACGCGGCCCTGAAAACTGGCGTAAGTGCTCATGATTTGGATTCCTTGCGTTGGGTGGGAGTGGGTTTGACTTCGATGGGAGCGCTGTCGCCTTCCGGCTGCGGCACGGGCGCGGGCTGGCGGTCGTGGCGGGCGATGCCGTTGGCGATGAGCCAGTCGGCGGTGCCGCCTTCCACGTCAAGCCGTTCGCCCGGCTGGAGCGGCTTGCCCGCGTGGGTGTGCGGGCGGATCAAAACGAGTGATGTCATGGGAGTCATCCGTTGGTTGAAAGATCGGTGTCGAGCGTCCGGTAGGTGATCGCGTAGCGCGCGGGAATAGCGGCGGCCACCGCGTCGGCGTCCTCGACGTCCCATTCGCATTCCTGCTCGCGGATGCCAAGGCTCAAGCCACCCAGGTTCCGGTCGGCCAGCAGCGCGGCGTGGGCAGCAGTGAGCAGCCGGTCGGCTTCTGTCTCCGGAATCGCGGGCGGCACCGCGCGGGCCAGCGCGACGAGGCGCACGATCAGTTCGCGCGTGACGCGGTCGTTGGCGCGCTCGGTGATGGATTCGGACTCGGGGAACACCACCAGCGCCGGGCATCGCTCCCGGCTGATGGCCACCGTGGGCGAGCGGTGCAGCGTGGCCCCGAGCGATTCCACCGGCGTGCGGACAGCCGCCATCACCGCGAGCAGAATCTGTTCGCGGATCGAGTTGCCGGACACGGGTCAGAGCCTTGTGAGCTTGGCGCGCATCTCCGAGCCATCGCCCACGGCTCGGATGTCGCGCACCTGATAGATCACTCCGCCGATCTCCACCGTGTCGCGCGGGGCCAGACCCACGAACACCGAGGCCGGATACGACATCTGGTGGTCGGTGGTCGAGGCCAGCCCATCGAACATGGTGTCATCCGGAGCGGCGAAGCCAACCGGGTGGAGCTGCGCTGTCGTGCCGTCCGAAGGACGCCAGAGGCAGTCCTTCAAGAGCCCGGCATTGGCGGCCGATTCGTAGATCTGCTCGACGAGACTCATCACGCCACCGTCAACTTCACCAGCACACCCGGACGATGGCACATCGGCAGCGGGTTGGACTGCGTGTGCAGATCGGTGCCCCGGTCGAACTTGCGCGGCTCCTGCTTGGCGTACAGCGGCTGGCCGACCGTGTTGACGGTTTCGTTGAAATCCGCCGGTGCGAAGTAGGTGCCGAAGGTGTCGATGGTGCCCAGCGGGAAGGCATGAGCCTCGCCAGCGGCGATGAAACGGCGTGCGGTTCCGCTGGCATCGGTGGCCTGACCCCGGTACTCCTCGAAGGTGATACCGCCGTAGGTGAAGCCGCGACGCACGTCGTTGATGAGGATTGCCCCGTTCTGCCAGTTCTCGAAGGCCTTCTCGACCTTGGCGTGGCCGGTGAGCGCGGCGAAGAACTCCGGCGAGCACAGGCAATGGACACCATTCATGAACTCGCCTTTGAGATTCTCCTCGATGGTTGCCAGCACCGTGGTGCACTTGGCTTTCACATTGGTGCCCGCCGTGCCCAGCTCGAAGGCCACCGCCTGCTGGGTGATATCGAAGGCATCGAACAGGTCGTAGAGAACCGAGCCGTCCGCGTCGAGGATCACGCCCTTGAGCGCACCCATGCGCAGGTGCTCCAGCGTGATCGCATGCTTGTTGCGCATCGTCTCCAGATGGCGCGCGATCACGCCTGCCACCGTCTCGGTTTCGGTTTCCGAGCCGAAGGCACGGATGCCTTGGACTTCCTCCGGCAGCACCACGTCGTCGTGCGGGATGTGCGGCACCACGAAGGAGCGCAGCTTGCGTTTTCCACGCACGCCAACCGTGCCGGGTGAACCCGGTGGCAGCGTAGGCAGCAAGTTGAGCACGCCGTTCATTTCCTCGACGACGATCTGGCGCTGCCGTACCGGCTTGGACGGCATCAGGTTCAGTTCTTCCAGACGCCCGTAGCGGTTGGGCAGGATGTTGATGGCGGCGGTCAGCGCCGTCATCGAGAAGGCGGGATTGCTGAAGGGGTTGTTCATGGTCAGGCTCCTTGGCGAACGAGCACGCCCAGCGCCTTAAGCTGCGCAATGGCGGTGAGTTTTTCGGCGGTGGTGATGGCGTCGGGCCACGCGAGCGCATGGTGGGCGACGATGGCGTGGCGCGCGACGACGAGACCGTCGTCACGGTCGATCAAGGTGGCGTCGCAGGCCTGCAGCAGCACGCCAGCAGCGACCTGCGTGCCGTCTTCTGCGGACGGATCGAGCTGTTTGAACTTGGCCGTTGCGGTGACGATGCCGACCACCGTGCCCAGCGGCAGGTTCTGGGCCGAAGCGACCGTGACGCGGTCGCGCGAGTAAAGGTTGGGGGCTTCGTACTTGAGCAGGTCGCCCAGGTTCAGAGGTTCGGCGAGAGAGGGCATCTCAGATCTCCTTCTTGGTGGATTGCGCTGCGATCTGCTTGGCGGCGTCGATCAGCGGATTGCTGGCCACAGGGCGCGCGGCGTCGGGGGCGATGCGGCTGGTGATTTCGGGACTGGCTTCGGCCTGCGCCGCAAGCAGTTGGCTGCGCACCTGGGAGGGCGAGGACTGTGCTTCGAGGAAGCCCGCAATCAGGTCGGTTCGCCCGGCCAGCGTGCAGGTCTGGGCGATTTCGACGGCGTCGGCCACGCTCAGCGCGGTGGCGGTGGCGGACGGTTGAGGATGACTGCCAGCAGGATCAGCAAGAGGCCGATCAGAAGCAGCGGGGTCGGTTCGATCATTCATGAAAGACTCCATCTGGTGGTTGCGAAGAAAGCCCGCTTGGCTGGCCGTAGCCACCTGAGTCGGGAGTGGGGAAAGCGACTGCGTGAGTTGCGTGAGCGCGTCGTCGAGGCTGCCGACGGCATCGGCAAGACCGGTGGCAACGGCATCCGGGCCGAAGAACAGACCCGCTTCCGTGGCGCGCACGGCGTTCGCATCGAGGCCGCGATGGCGCGCGACCGTCTCGACGAACAGCTCGTAGACGCGATCCACCTCGGCCTTGAGAACCGCGTGCGCGGCGTCGGAGAGCGGCTCGTGCGGGTTGAGGTCGTTCTTGCGCTCGCCCGCGAACACGGCGGTGTAACGAACACCGTCCTTGGCGTCCTTGACGGATTGATCGATGTGCATGGCGATGACGCCAATCGAGCCGACACCGCCGGTGCGCGCGACGAACACGCGGGTGGCGGCGGACGCCAGCGCATAGGCCGCCGAGAACGCCATGTCGTTGGCCACGGCCCAGACGGGCTTCACTTGCGACGCCACGCGGATACGGTCGGCCAGATCGAACACGCCGCCCGACTCGCCACCCGGCGAGTCGATGTCGAGCAGGATCGCAGCGACCTCGGGGCTGGTGAGCGCGGCGTCCAGTTGCGCGGCGATACCGGTGTAGCTGGCGAGACCCGATTCGGCTTCGAGGCCCGAGGTTCGGCGCACCAGCGTGCCGTGGATCGGGATGACGGCAACCTTGCCGCTCGGAGGCCCAGGCGCGCGGGCCGCAGGCGTGTAACCCACGGGCGCGGCGAGGTCGGCGAGGCCGATGCGCGCACCGAGCACGGAGAGGATGATGTCGAGTTTCGGCCGATGAATCGCCAGCGGCACGCCGAACAGGCGCGCAGCCAGATGGGGTAGCACGGTCATGGGAATCCTTGTGGAAGGCGGTCTGGCGGCCGGTCAGGAAGACGTTTGGCTGCCGGTGGCGTCAGGCACGCTGGCGTTGCGGTTGGGTTCGGCACTGCCACCGTCCTTGGACGTGTAGCGAGGATCTGAGTCGAAGATCAGGCCGAGGTCGTCGGCGCGCTGGTTGTCGGCGGCGATCTCACGGTCGACGTCTTCGGCGTCGTAGCCGTTGGCCGAGATGGCTTCCGAGCGGCTCATCAGGCCGGCGCGGATAGCCAGCAACATCGCTTTGAATTCCTTCTCCGGGTCAACCCACTGCCAGCCCTGGGGAATCCACTTCACCCCGAGGTACTGGCGGCGACGGGCTGGCCCACCACGCGCAAAGCCCGGGGCATCCAGGGCCCCGGCGAGCACCGCCTGCTTCATCCAGGCCGCCCAGACCGGGCGGCACATCTGATGCACCAGCACGCCGTGCTGCACCATCTCGCAGCGACGCCGGAACTCCAGCAGCCCGGCACGGATAGACGAGTAGTTCACGCCGGTCAGATCGCCGGTCAACTGCTCGTAGGTGATACCAATGGCGGCGGCGACCGCGCGGAACTGGGTGCGCAGGAATTCGGAGTACGAACCGCCAACATCAGCCGGATCGGAGAACTTGATGTCCTCGCCCGGCTCCAGGATCTGCAGCGTGCCCGGCTCCAGTCCGGCAAGCGCAATCCCGTCGGCGTCCGCTGCACCTTCGCCCATCAGGTTGTCCTCAGGGTTGGCGCGCGTGACGAAACCCGCGAACATCGCGGCGGTCTTCTTGCGCACCAGCTCGGCGTCGTCGTACTGGTCGAGCTCGTTGAGCTTGACCAGGGCCCGCGACAACCAAGGCTCGCCCCGGATCTGCCCCGGGCGCAGCACGCGGAACAGGTGAATGATCTCCTTGGCGTCGATGCGCACCGTGTCCATCCCGCCCTGGCCCGACATCGGGGCAATCGGTGACAAGTACGGCCCGTCCTCCGGGTGCGAGCGGTACAGGTGGTAGGCAACGCGCCGCCCAAGGTTGTCGAACTCGATGCCGGAGCGCACGACGTTGCCGGACGGCAGATCGGTGTTCAGGTTGATGGGCAGGTGCTCGGGCTCCAGCAACTGGAGTTGCAGGGGCACCGACAGGCCATCCTCCGGACGGCGTGGCCGCATTCGGATCAGGCATTCGCCACCTTCGAGCATCGCCCGACACGCCAGGGCCTGCAGGCCATAGAAGTCGGTCTGTCCCGCCGCGTCTGCTTCCTCAACCCAATCGCGCCACAGTGCTTGCACCTCGGCCTTGAACCGTTCGTCGCCAGACAGGCTCTGCGGCTTGATGCCGGTGCCGACCGCGTTGGCCACGAAGGCTTCGATACCGGCCTGCGCCCAAGCATTGCGGCGGACGAGGTCACGGCTCTTGCCGCGCAACTCGGCGTTGGTTGTCAACATCGCCGCGACCGCGCCCGGGTTGCCGGGCATCCAAGCCAGCGAGCGACGGCCACGACCTGCGGCTTCGTGTACTGGCGAGGCACCGAACAACCGGCGCACCGTTTGGGAGAACCACGCCATTTCAGAACCCCTTGCGCGTGGTAACGCGGATCTGGCGTGGCGCACCGGGCAGCAGCCCGGTCTCAGCCGCCTGCTGAAGCAGGCCCCGCCTGACTTCGCGGATGGCGGCCATCAATTCGTCGACCGAGCGGTACTCGACCGTCTTGTCGGCAAAGGTCACGCGCCGTTCGCCCTTGGCGAGCGCGCTCTCCAAGGCCTGGAGTTGGATTTCTGTGTAGGCCATCAGCGGTACACCACGAGGTTGATTTCGGAGGAGTCGTCAAACGACGTTGCTGTCGTCGCGCAAGAGATATCGACGTACTGGGCCGTTTTCAGGTCGGCGCTGGCGCGTACAACGGCTACACGCTGCTGGCCGCTGTTGGTGCTGCTGCGCGCGAGCGCCGTCCAGCAGTAGTTCGCATCCGGCATCGCCGTTGCGAAATGCACGCGGTATCGGCCCGCCGCCGTGCGCACGACGCTGGCCACATTGCGCGCGCTGGCGATCACGACCTGGCCATTGACGTAGCCGAAGCTGACCCACACCCGGGCAAGGCCGGGATGTGTGGCGTCGATCTTGGACTTGACCTCGAAGCCGATGCGCGCCGCCAAGGCGGCGATGCTGGAGGCGAGGCTCATCAGGCCAGCACCCCGTCGAAGATCGCGACGAAGTCGGTGTCGGTGTTCCCGACATCGGCGGCCGCAACCGCACCAATGTTGGTGCGCGCCTGCAGTTGTTCGGCAACGGTCAGGGTTTGCGCCGCGTCGTACCGCACCCGCAGATTGACGGCAGCGAGGAGAGCGTCCAGGCCCGTAGTGCCGTTCTGCAGCAACTGCTGGATCTCCACCAGGGTGTCGTAGGCGGCGTCTGCTCCACCGAGGATGTCGGCCTTGAGCGCGTCGAGCAGCGACACGATCTTGTTCGACGAGTAGGTGGTGGAGGTGGCGATCTGGTTGTCGTCGATGGCGGTTGCGGACAGCACCGCCGCCTTCAGCTCGTTGATCGCCGCGACCAGACTCGACTTGTCGGTGGTGGAAAGGCTGGCTAGGTTTCCCGCCGTCGCCCGGACGTCGTTGAACTCTTGGGCGACGCGGATGACCAGGCTCTCGATGCGGGTGGCAAGACTCATGTGTTCTCCTTGGTTTGAAGCCGCCGCCGTCAGCGAAGCCAACGGCTTCGGATGACGCGCCGACCGGAATTGCGGGTGCCAGAAGCAGCGAGGCCACCGCGTTGGGTGGCCTCGTTCAATTCGATGTCGTGGATGGGCGGTGGCTCATCCGGTGGGGGTGCTACCCCCAGTTGCCGCTCCAGTTCGCGCCAGTGGCGTTCCTCGAAGCGATCAAGTCCCGCGCTGGATGCGGCCGCACGGGCATAGACGTAGCAGTCGAGCGCTTCATTGCGCTCGCGCATCTTTTGCCACTCGCGCACCGGGAAGCCGTTGCGGTCGCGGCGGGTGATCAGTTGCTCGGCGCAGAGCTGCTGGATGAACTCGGCGTCGATCTTTGGCAAATGGACGAACCCGGCTGGAAACACCGGGGTCGAGCCGTCCTCGCCCACATCCGCGCTCTTGCGCAGGTTGTTGTAGAACTCCAGCTTGGCGATCCCAACCGCCACCGTGAACACCTTGATGCCTCGGCGCAGCTTCTTGCCGCCCTGCGACACATCGATGGCCGTCGGTGTGCCGATCAGCGCGGCACCGCGCGGCACGCCCTTGACCGCCATGACGCGCGGATCGTGGCAGGCTCGCACGAAGGCGTAAGCCTCCTGTGTGGCAAAGCCGGTGTCCAACGCGAAGCGCGCCAATGGCATCGCCACCCCCGAGGCGTGCGTCCAGTTCTCAGCCAGCATCGCGGCCAGCGCCTTCCACACCGCGTCCCGTGCGGTATCGCCCATCAGGACTCGGTGCTCGATGAGCCAGGACTCCTTGCCGTGCCCAAAGGCCCAGATCGAGGCCTCGATGCGATCCTTCTGGACGTCGGCCGCACCCACCAGCAGCAGGCCGCCCAGTGGCACACTGCCAATGCGGTAATCCTCACGGCGCTCGACCAGCCGTTGCCAGTCGGGCGCTTCGCCTTCCTCGACCCAGGTCTCGCCCAGCTCGGTGTTCTTGAAAGTCTTGATCGCGGCGGCCGATCCCGACTCCTTGTTGACGGCGGCTTCCCACGCGGCAGCGATGTCACGCCAGGATCGCCAGCCCACGGGGCTGTACAGCGACGACAGGTGAAAGCCAGCCGTCTTGCCCTGTGCCATCGAGCGCCATTCGCCGTGCTCCAACATCCACGTCTTGTGATGCTCGGAAATCGCGGTGTCGCAGGCCTCGCAGATGTAGGCAGCGGTTTCCGGTTGCCCCTTGTCCCAGCGCAGTTGCTCGAAGCGCAACCACTGCGGGTGGTTGCAATGCGGGCACGGAACGAAGAAGCGACGCTGGTCGGAGGCCTCGTACTCGCGCTCGATGGCCGAGGCCCCCGAGATCGTCGGCGTCGACACGATGAAGATCTTGCGCCTGGAAAAGGTGCGCGTGCGCGCCTCGGCCAGCGAGATCGCATCCCCTTCACCCTCGACGTCCAACGGATAGCCGTCGACCTCGTCGAGGAACAGATACCGCACCGGCATCGAGCGCAGCCCCACCGCGCTGTTCGCCCCGGTCATCACCAGCACGCCGCCCCGGAACTCCTTAGCCAAAATGGTGTTGCCTGAGTCGCGCGAGCGTGCCGGGGCGATCAGTTCGGCCAAAGCCGACGACTCCTCGATCAGCGGGTCAATCCGCTGCTTGGAATTGCGCTTGGCCATCTCCACCGTCGGCCAGACAGCCATCATCGGCCCCGGCGCGTGGTGGATGACGTAGCCGATCCAGTTCGACCCCATCTCGGTAGCACCGAGCTGCGCCGCCTTCATGAACACCACCCGCTCCACCGGAGAAGTCGGCGACAGGCAATCCATGATCGCCTTGAGGTACGGCGTGCGGCTGGTGCGCCAGCGCCCCGGCTCGGCAGACGCCTTGCTGGAGAGCATCCGGTGGCGATCTGACCATTCCGATACCGTGAGCAGCGGGTCGGGAGTGAGCCCATCGCGCCACGCCCGTTCGATTTCCTGGGCACCTTCGTAGTCCATCGTCATCAATCCCCAGTCAATCAACTCTGGGACGCAACTCGCCCAACTCAATCAAGTGCTCGCGCACAGCAGATTCGAGCGCCACGTGCATCTGATGCGCGTCGATGCCGAGCGTGGACGCCATCTGCCCGGAGACGCGCGCAGGCCAGTTCAACCATGCATCGCGCTCAATGCGCGCGAGCTTGAAAACGTGTGCCACGGCCTGCGCCCGATCCACCAGTTCCTTCTTGCGGTGCGCCAGCTCCAGGTTGTTGAGCTTGGCCTTGAGCACCTCGTTCACGGTGCGCGCCTGCAACAGCGACGTTCCGCCTGCCGACAAGGGCGGCGCAGACGCCTCTGGCGTTTCACGTTGCGGCGTGGCGACTGTGCGTTGCGGACGCTCCTTGGTTGTGCTGACCGCACTGGCTACCGCCTGCTCCACCTCCAGCACAACCTCCTGCACGACGGCCTTGCGCGGTTGCAGCGTGTTTTGTGCCCACTGTGCGTCGGCGGCATCCGGATCAATCGTGCCGTCGGCCAGTTGCGTGATCCGTCCGGTGTCGATGGCCTTTTTCACGGCCACGTGCGACACGCCACGGTGGCGCGCGTAGGCGCGAATCGAGAGTCCCATCGTCACTTTCTTCAATCATTTGTTCGTCGTTTGCGCAGATTGAGCTTGGCTTTGATCGGGAACAGCGCGTTCATCACGTCACGCCAACCACCCCTCGAAAGGACGAACGATGGACACCGCCAACCTCGACACCATGGCCAAGAAACTCGCCGATGCCGCACTCACCATCCTGGTGCGCACCTGCCGCGAGGAAACCGCTGCCGCCAGCCACGATGACCTGGAAGCCGCGTGTGCCGCGATGCGGGCTAAGAGCAAGCAAGTCATGGATCAGCTACTCGACGACGTGCGCATCGCGCCCTGGGCAGCAGAAAACGCCTTCCGCTGCGCTGCGCTCGATCTTGCGCGGGCAGGCATCGCCACCTTGCGCAAGGCCTGAAAGCAGGCACGAAGCCACGCGAAAAAAACCATCAAAAAACGCTTGGCTTCACTCCCGAACAGCGCGTTCATTACGTCACGCCAACCACATCCAAAAGGAGCTCGCCATGAACCAGATCGACACCATCCTCACCCTGATCGCCCAGAAGCACCTCGGCATCGACACCCTGCAAACCCGCCACGCGGACAGCCTGGATTTCCACGACACGGCTGTGTGGTGCATCCGGGACGCGCTGGAAGCCGCCTTCAAGGCAGGCGTCGAACTGGGTGCTGCGAGCCCGAAGGCCACGGAAGCCGAAATCGCCAAGGACTGATCGCCAAGCCACGAAGCCAAGCAAAAAACGCTTGGCTTCACCGCCAAACAGCGCGTTCATCACATCGCCATCCACCACTTGCCAAGGAGCAGCAAATGACCACCTCCCTCATCACCCAACTTACCCCAGCCCAGCACGCCATCCTCGCCAAAGCGATCAACACCAGCGACGGCCAGATCGAATGGTTCCCTGACCACATCAACGGCGGCGCGCGCAAGAAGGTGCTCGCCGGGATGTTCAACCGCGCCCTGATCACGCCCGATCGCGAAGGCTGGCGCGTCGCCGCCGAGGGCTACGACGCCCTGGGCATGGCACGCCCCGGGCCCACCACAGCGCCACAGGGCGCGTTGGAAACCACCACCGCAACCTTGGTCGCCGATCCCGAATTGGAGGCCGACGTGGCCGCGTGTGAGGCCCAGTGGGTCAAGGAATCCACGCCGCGTCGCCGGGAGAACAGCAAGCAGGCCGAAGTGATCCGGATGCTGCAACGCCCCGAGGGCGCAACCATCGGCCAGATCTGCATGGCCACCGGCTGGCAGGCGCACACGGTGCGCGGCACCTTCGCCGGAGCCTTCAAGAAAAAACTCGGCCTGGCCATCACCTCGGACAAGGCGCAGGGCGGCGAGCGCGTGTATCGCGTGGCGTGATTGGAACGACGAGGGAGCCAAGCAGAAAGAGCTTGGCTTCTCTCGCCCTCAGCGCGTTCATACGGGTGTCGCAACGATCACCCCGGAGAACACCATGAACGCCATCACACCCATCCGCCGCACCCTGCAAAAAGGCGACCACGTCGCTTACTACATCAACCGCACCATCAGCACCGGCCACCACAGCACGCGCACCACGCAGGTGCGCCGCACCGGCATCGTCCAGGGCTGGCGGGGTGGCAAGGTGGTCGTGCTGCACAAGGCGGGCTACACCGAGGACTTGGCACAGGCCGATCTCTACTACGTCGAATGATGGAAACAAAGGCCAAGAACAGCTTGGCTTCTTGTTCGAGAAGCGCGTTACTACAACCATCAACAACGCACCGCACGAGAACGAAATGGCCTACTACAAAAAATTCGCAGACGCCCGCAAACACTGCCGCCCGGGGTACACCACCCTCTACTGCAACAAGATGGGCATGTACTACAACGGACGCACGTTTTGAGGGACATCGAAATGAACACGACACCCATTCCCGCCACCCAGAACGAAGCCTGGGGCTTCTGGGGCACGATGAACGAGCACGCTGCAGCCGCCTGGCCGCTGGCCTTGGCCGCGATTGCTGACGCCACCAGCCAGCCCCTCGAATCGGCAAGGGCCTTCCTCGACAGCCGCTTTGGCCGCCACTTTGCCGACGACGTGCAGAACGGACTCTACGCCGGCAAGGCCCTCAAGGACGCCATCGACTCTGCCACGCAGACGTGGATGGGCTGGACGATTGGTCGCCAGACCAGCAAGGACTACGGCATCCCGCGCGGTCTGCCTTACCTGACAGGCTTCGTGATTCACTGCGAGATCGTCGAGGAGTCGCTCGCCGCCTGATCGAGCACCGCGCCATCCGCCTCGCGGGTGGCCTGCTTCCCGGTGAAGTCCTCCCACCGGCGCACGATCACGTCCACGTACTTCGGATCGAGTTCGATCAGCCGCGCCACACGTCCGGATTTTTCTGCGGCGATCAGTGTCGTGCCGGAGCCGCCGAAGGGGTCGAGCACCACGTTGCCGGGACGGCTGGAATTGCGAATTGCCCGTTCGACCAGTTCCACCGGCTTCATCGTCGGGTGCAGGTCGTTCTTCTGCGGCTTCTTGATGGCCCACACATCGCCCTGATCGCGGTCGCCGCACCAGTGCCGCTGTGCGCCCTCAGGCCATCCGTACAGGATCGGTTCGTACTGGCGCTGGTAGTCGGCACGGCCCAGCGTGAAGGTGTTCTTGGCCCAGATGATGAAGGTCGACCATTTGCCACCGGCGGCGCGGAAGGCGGCCTGCAGCACATCCAGTTCGCTGGAGGACATCGCCACGTAAATCCCGCCCCGGCAATGCGCCACCGTGGGCGTCAGCGCTTCCAGCAGGAAGTCGTAGAAGCCATCCCCCAGGTTGTCGTTCAGGATCGCGCGATCCTTGCCGCGCATCTTGTCCTTGGCGCTGTTGGCGTAGTTCACGTTGTACGGCGGGTCGGTGAAGACCATGTCCGCCAGGTCGCCCTGCATCAACCGCTCGTAGCTCTCGGCCAAGGTCGAGTCGCCGCACAGCAGTCGGTGCTGGCCCATGATCCAGACGTCGCCCGGACGCGAGATGGGTGTCTCGCTGACCTCTGGCACCGCATCCTCAGCTGTCTGACCCTCGTTGTCCGGCTCGTCGCCCGCGATCAGTTCGGCCAGTGCGTCTGCGTCAAAGCCGGTGATATCCAGATCGAAGCCTTCGAGTTGCAAGGCTTCCAGTTCGATCCTCAGCATCGCGTCGTCCCAGCCTGCGTTCTCTGCGATGCGGTTGTCGGCAATGACCAGGGCCCGGCGCTGGGTCGGCGTCAGGTGATCGAGCACGACCACCGGCACCCGTTCCAGCCCCAGCTTCTGGGCGGCGGCGAGACGACCGTGGCCAGCGACGATGATGCCGTCGCTGCCCGCCAGGATCGGATTGGTAAATCCGAACTCCGCGATGCTGGCGGCGATCTGCGCCACCTGCTCCTCGGAATGGGTGCGCGCGTTGCGGGCGTAGGGCAGCAACTTGGCGGTCGGCCACTGTTCGATCTTGTCGGCCAGCCAGTTCATGCCACCACCTCGGCATCCGGGGTGGTGGCGCGCTCAACGGCGACCTGCTCGAAGGACTGACCGGTGGCGATCAAGGTGACCGGTATGCCGGGGTGGTTCTGCTGGAACCGCTTGATGGCCACGTCCACGTACTCCGGCGCGATCTCCACGCTGCAACAGATCCGACCGGTGCGCTCGGCGGCCAGCATCGTCGTGCAGCTGCCGCCGAAGGGTTCGAACACGATGTCGCCCGCGTCCGTGTAAGCCTCGATTACGAACTCCGGCAGCGCCACCGGGAACACTGCCGGGTGGTCGATGTCCTGGCCGATCTTGCCCTTGTGGCGCATCACCCGGATCACTGAGTCGGGGATGCGGGTGTCTTGCGTGGGCAGCCCCTTGTGCGTCCAGCCGCCCACCTCGCCATCCTTGCCGCGCATCGCCGTGGACGAGCCATCGGCGCGCAGGTGCGACTCCTGCCCCGCGTGCTTGCAGGGGACGATCTTGTTCGGCTTACGGCTCTCCCGGTTGAAGTGGAAGACGAACTCGAAGCTCGGCGCGAAGCGGCCTGCCCAGTCGCCCGGCATCCCTGGCCCTTGATCCCAGACGTACCAGGCAAAGCGCCGCCACCCCTGCTGGCGCATCCAACCGATCCAACCGTCCCAATACGGGATCACCTCGTTGTCGCGGTGGATCAGCCCGAGGTTGACCAGCACTTGGCCGTCGCCTGCCATCGGCAGGTGCGTGAAAACGCCGCGCATCAAACCATCCCAATCGGAGATGCCCCCCGAGGTGTAGTCGCGCTGGTTGCCATAGGGCGGCGATGTGAAGCACAGGCGAGAGACTTCACCCTGCATTAGCGCAGCGACCACGTCCCGGTCGGTGGCGTCGCCACAGATCAGGCGGTGCGGTCCAATCGCCCAGACATCGCCGGGCCGGGACACCGGCACCACTGGAGCATCCGGCACGTCATCGGTGTCGTCGTCTGCGCTGCTTTCTGGGTTTTCTGCTTTGGCGGCGGCTGCTTCGTCCTCAAGGCAAGTGGAGAGCAGGCGCTCGAGTTCGCTGCCGTCGAAGCCAGTCAAGGCAAGTTCGTATCCCGATTCGGACAGTTCAGCGAGTTCGAGCGCCAGCATTTCTTCGTCCCAGCCCGCATCAAGGGCCAGCCGGTTGTCGGCAATCACCAGTGCCCGCTTCTGCGCGACGGTCAGGTGGGCCAGTTCGATCACCGGCACCTGATCCAGGCCGAGCTTGCGCGCAGCGGCCAAACGCCCGTGCCCGGCGATGATGCCGTTGTCGCCGTCGACCAGGATCGGGTTCGTCCAGCCGTACTCGACGATGCTGGCCGCGATCTTGGCGATCTGGCTCTCGGCGTGCGTGCGCGGATTGCGGGCGTAGGGAATCAGCGCCTCGACCTTGCGGTACTCGACGTTGAGCGTATTCAAAGTGGAAGTCCCAAAAGCAAAACCCGCCGAGCGTTGCCACCGGGCGGGTTGAGTGAATGAAGATTCTGGTGGGGTGGTAACTGCGCCTTGGGGGTGGTAACCGGGGCCGGTAACCTGGCCGACTGGTAACCTTGCCCGCGCCCTGACGCTAAAAAAGCGTCGCGCTCGCGCCCCCCGCATGGGATTTTCGGCAGGAAGGACCCCTTTCGCCTCGGGCCACTCGCCGAACCGTCACCGCTATCCAGAAGATAGCTCGAATACTACGCTCGACCGGGGTGATTTGTTGCAGGGTCAAAAACCGCGCATCGCCGCTGACATGCTCACACTGCAAGCCACGCGCGCCAATTCACGCCAAAACCCTACGCCGTGACGACACCATTGAGTTGGTCGGCGACGGTCTGCAAGGCGCGGTGCCAGCGCCGCCACGCCGTCGTTCGGTCGCAGGCAAAACGGATCGTGATGTCGCGCCAGCCGTAGCGCTTGGCGCGCATCCACACCAGATGGCGCTGGTCGACCTCCAGCCACTGCACCCACTTCATCGTTTCCAGCATCCGGTCGATAGCGTCGGGGTCGGGTGGGAAAGGTCGGTAGACGTGCTCGTCGGCAGCGAACGTTTCCCACTCCTTGCGCACGATGATGGGCCAGGTGTTGAAGTAGCCTTGCACACGCACGGGCGGCAGGCGTCGTCCGGTGCTGGCCGCCTCCTCGAAGCGTGCGGCCACGTCGTCGATTGTCCAAGTGCGGGGATCAGCCATGACGTGCGCCTCCCTGTCCGTAGAGGCGCTCGCCGATGCGCCGCACGAACTCGCGCTCGATGAAGTCCAAGCGTTCGTCGGCAGCGTTGACCACGAGGATGTGCTGATCGCGCCAGCCGCGTTGCTTCATCGCGTCGAGATCTGTGGTCTCGGGCTGGAGGCGACCCAAGGGGCAGCGATAGGTGGGAGTCGAAATCTTCATCTCACGCCTCCCGTTCCAGTGCGTGCTGCTCGATGGCCCAATGCAGCAGGGCCAGCGCGTCGGCCTCGTTGTCGTCGGCCGGGGCATGACCACGGGCACGGGCAGACGCCACCATCTCGTCCTTGCTGGCATTGCCTTTGCCGGTCGCGTGCTTCTTGATCGTGCCGACCGGCACGCCCTGGTACGGGATCTGGTGGTGCTCGCACCACGCGGTGAGCGTGGCAAGGAAACCGCCGTAGGCGTGGGCAGCATCCGTGGAGACGTGGCGACGGACTTCCTCGAAGTGCAGGCAGTCGATCTCGTCGCAGGATTGCTTGATCTCGGTGAGCCAGCGTTTGAATCGCAGGAAGCGCATTCCGCCGCCTTCGAAGCGCTGCGGCCGGAAGCTCTCGGAACCGCTGGTGATGTGGCCGTCGCTGCCGCGCAGTGCCCAGCCGGTCATGGTGCCCAGATCGAGGGCGAGGATGGTGGTGGTCATGGTGTCAGTCCTTGTTTTTCGCTGGTCTGACGGATCGGACGGGTCGTATCGAAACCTTCCATAAGGCGCGCGCACGCGCACGTGTAGGAGTTACGACGTAGTCCGTCCGATCCGTCAGACGCGGTTGTGTCAGTCATCGGCGTAAGGGGTGTAGGTGGGTGCTGGCGGGTACTTGAGGCCAATGCCCTGAAACCCGCGCAAGCCCATGCCGTTGCGCCATTTATCCAAGCCCCGGTTGAGCAGCAGATCGGCAAAGCGCTTCTGCGAACCGGTGAACTCGCCCGCTGCCTCTGCCCACGGCTTCCAGTCGTTGAACAGTTCTGCCGTCAGCGACTTGGCGTTGGCCTCGCGCACGCAACGCTCATCGAGCCAGCGGCCCAACGCATCCTCGGCTTCGAAATACTCCTCGGTGGCGTCCACCACCCGCTGCGGCGGGGAGAGTCGTCCGTGGCGTTGCCAGTCGAGGCAACCCTGCACGGCCCACGCCAAGATGCCGTCACGTTCGGCCAGGAGCTTCTGCTGCAGGTTCTTGTCACGGCGCTCGGGCGGCACGGTGATCGTGAAAGGGATCAGGTGCAGCCTGCGTTTCATCGCCTCGTCGATGTTGCGAATGGCGGGCCTGTGGTTGCCCGCCACGAACAACTTGAACTGCGGGAAGAACTCGAAGAAGTCCTGGCGCATGAAGCGCGCAGAGATCTTGTCGCCACCGGTCAGGTTCTTGAGCTTGGATTCGGCCCAGCGCTTGCCCTGTTCGGTTTCGATGGCCGCCACGAAGCGTGCGCCGCGCAGCCCCGCCATATCGGTCGGGTGCCGGTCGGTGCGCGTCTCCATGAAGGTGTCCATCGGCGCATTGGTCGCGTAGTCGCCCAGGATGGTGGCCAGCGTGTTGATGAACACCGACTTGCCGTTCGCGCCCGTGCCGTACAGAAAGAACAGCGCGTGCTCCTGCGTCGATCCGGTCAGCGCGTAGCCGACCATCCGTTGCAGGTAGGACTGCAGTTCCTTGTCGCCACCCGTGACTTCGTCGATGAACTGCTTCCACGTCGGGCAGTCGCCGCTGGGCGTTGCTGTGGTGATCTTGGTCATCCGGTCGGCGCGCTCGTGCGGGCGCATCCGGCCTGTCTTGAGATCGACCACGCCGCCCGGCGTGTTGAGCAGCCACGGATCAGCATCCCATTCGTCGGTGGTGGCCGCGTGCCTGCGGTCAGCACGCGCCAGCCGTTCCACGCCCCCGACCGTGCTGGCGCTGGCAAGCTTCGCCGCGACCTTGGGGTTGTCGGCGCGCACGGCGGTCTGGCGACAGACGCTGCGGATCAAGTCCGTGGCGGCCAACGTGTCCTCGGTGCGCCAGCGTTGCCCGTCCCACACCAGCCACTTGCCCCAGCCAGCCACGTAACGCCAGTCGCGGTGGTAGCGGCGGGTGAAGGACAGCGCCAGCGCGTCCTCCGTACCCCAGACGGATTCGTCGCTGCTGACCACCGGATCGACGTCATCGGCCACGTCGTGCATCTGCAAGCGTGGGCCGTGGGTGAGAAAGGTGGCGACATCGAAGCCCTCGGCAATGGCGTCGGCCACATCCCAGCCCTCGGCGGCCTCTTCGGGCGGATAGAGGACGTGGCAGGATTTGGCCCCCGCCGACAGGATGGCCTGTGCCGCTTGCGTGGCGTACTCCCAGCCCGGTTTGTCGCGGTCGGGCCAGATCAACACGGCCTTGGCCAAAAGCGGCGACCAGTCGGTCTTGTCGACCGGGGCGTTCGCGCCGTGCATCGCCGTGGTGGCCACGATGCCCGCCTCGATCAGCGCCTGCGCGCATTTCTCGCCTTCGACCAGCACCACCTGCGCGGCACTGGTCATCCCTGGCTGGTTGTAGAGCGGACGCGGGTCGGGCGGTGCCATCTTGCGCCGCTTCGCATCCCAGGGCCGGAACTGTTTCTTCTGTCCGGGCGGGTCGTAGCGGTAGACGACGGCGATGAGATGGCCTTGGGCGTCGAGATAGTCCCACTTCGCGGTGGCGGGGCCGAGGTCATCGACGGGAGCATCCTTCTTGCCCCTGCGCGCCAGAGTCGCCGGAGCACGCCCGACCAGTTCGGTCGCGGTATCGAGCACGCGTGGGAAGTCGGTGTGCGCATCGATGCCGAGGTGGGCCGCGATCAGGGAAAAAATGTCGCCGCCGTCGCCAGTGGCGCGATCCGTCCACAGGCCGGTCTTGTCACCGGTGAGCACGACTTCCAGGCTGTCGCCCGGACTACCGAGCACGTCGCCGATCAGGAATTTGCCACCGCGCTTCTTGCCTGCAGGGAACAGCGTTGCCAGTACCGATTCCAGCCGCGAGAGCAATGCCTCGCGGATTGCGTCGCGTTCGGCATCGAGGTCACGAGGAGCGAGCTTTTGCGTGTCGTTGAAATCAAGCATCCGCAGACTCCTCGCCAGACGCTTGCTGCCCGACGATCCACGCTTCCAGCTCTGCAGGCTTGAACCGCACGAGCTTGCCGACGCGGTAATGGGGAATGCGACGCTGCTTTCGTTCCTTCGCTTGCGAGAGCCAGTACGAGGGCAGGTTGAACATCAGTGCAGCCTGGCGTACGTCGATCAGTTGCTCGCCGAGCACATGATTCAAAGTCGTGGTGTTCATGCTTTTGTTCTCCAGCAGCGGTCTTGCCACGCGCACATCCGGCACTCGAAGTGGGTCGGGTCATTGAAGGCACGAGGCAGGAGATCTCCCGCCTCGGTGGCCGTGATGACCTTCACCGCCCGATCCGACATGCGCTGGGCCAGGGCTGCATCAAAGGGCACGGCCTCGGTGTAGATCTCCATCGTGTCGGCGTTGAGGGCCGTGAAGATCGCCGGGTGCTCGTGCAGTTCGAGATAGGCTTGGTAGATCGCCACTTGCGCGGCGTAGATGGGCTTGGAGATGGCCAGCCCCTTTTTCTCCAGCTCACTCCAGGACTTGTTGCCCAAACATTTGCATTCCCAGAGCGCGGGATAGGCGAAGCCCACGGGGCCCGCGACGATGACGCCGTCGACGTGGCCTTGCAGGCGACCGTCGGCCACCGAGAAACCGAACTGCTCACCGTCTGACTTGCGGGCGCGCAGGTCGAAACCCGCGTCGCGCAGCCACGCCACCATGCAGTCTTCCATGACGTGGCCACGTTCGAAGATGCGCAACATCCGCCCCGGGGTGTCGCGCCCGTGGTCGATGGGAGCCTTGGCGTACTCGAACTGCAGCGCGCGCTCGCAGGCCACGCCCAGACGCGAGGCACCAAGGTACTGGCGCTCGGACTGGCGGGCGCGGGCCTGCTGTATCCCGGCGTCCACCAAGGCGGTGACCTGGCCCGAGATGCTCAATGAGGAGTTGAAGTCGATCATGGCTTCTTCCCCTTCAGTTCTTCCCAAGGCAGGTCGTCCTCCAGATCCGCGAACGGATTGGCGGCGTCGGGTGCCAACGGATCGGGCGCAGGCGTCATGCCTCGCACCGGCGGGTACTTGGTGGCCTCGTGGTGCGCGACCATCGCGTCCGACCAGCAGGTGACGATGGCATCGATCACCCGCAGCGCTTCCGCTTCGGAGTAGTCGCCCAGCGGCTTAGTGAAGCCGATCTCGCCCGCTGTCTCGCCGAAAGCCTTGAGGCACTGGCGCATCGCGGCCAGCTCGACATCAGACGGATCGATCATGGCGACCCCCTTGATATCGGTGCGACCTTCCTTGGCTCGCAGCCAATTGCCGTACAGCGCATGAAACGCGTTTTGACAGCGTTGCGAGCAGAACACCCAGTCGATGGGGTAGCGCCGGGGATTGCCGACACCGTGTCGGTTGTCGGTGTGGCCGAATCCCCGGGCCTGTCGTTTGCAGACCCTGCATTTCATCGCCCCCTCACTGAGCCCAAGACGGCTTGCCGGTCACGGGTGCGCGTTGCGGAGCCGGTGTCTGATACGCGGGGGCTGCCTGCGCCGGAGCGCCGGACGTGCCACCGCCCGACGCCTTGGGCGGCACGCCCATCAACTTGGCGTAGTCGGGGTGATCGGGTTCGACCGCCACCTTGACTACGTTGCGATCCTGGCCCTTGCCGTCCTTCTCGATGTCGACGCGGGCCAGGAACTCCAGGCCATCCAGTTCGTGGAAGCCCTGGATGCGGCGCGCGGCGGCGGCCTGCGGGCTGTTGTCCTGCGGGTGGACGTTGCGTGCGCTGTTCAGCGCGGCACGGATGAAGCTGCGCCCCATCTGGCCCCAGGTCGGCCCCTTCTTGGAGTGCAGGCCGATGTTCGACCACATCTTGCGTTTGGCATGGTCGCCAGCGGTGACCACGAATTCGGCGGCGAGATAGATGGAACCGGTCTCGAAGGACTCGGTGGCGTAGCCGCCGCCCCAGCCTTGTTCGGGATCGTCGTAGCCACCGGGCTTGATGGTCATGCGCACCGGGACAGTGGTGCCCTTGGGGATCAGATCGAAGCCGGATTGCTGGGCGTCGGCATCGTTGAAGTCATTCCATGCGGTCATTGCGATTACTCCTGAGATTCGATGTGTGTGGGGGTGGCGGCGCTGGCGGGCGTAGCGGATGCGCCCGCGCACTTGGCGATCAGCGCGTCGAGATGCGGCGGCTCCAGCAGGTCGAGACGACCGCTGCGGTCTTTGGCCGGGAAGCCGTAGGGATTGACGGTGTGGGTGACGAAGGCGCGGTAGGCGCTGCCGTCCTCGGCCTTGATCTCGGCCAGCGTCACGACCTCATCGACGATGCCGGGCAGTTCCAGGCTGGTCTTGCTGCCTTCGATCTGCGGCACGAACACCTTGCGGTTGTAGTCATCGAGGCGTTCGTCGAGGATGGCCACGAACACCACGTTCTTGCCGCGTGCGTGCTGCAGGTGGGTCAAGGCACTCACCATTTCCTGGCCCAGCAGGCCGTAGGCGCCGCGCAGGTCAGGCTTGCCGGAGCGGTCGCTGGTTGCACCGGGCTGCGTCTTGCACCACGCGAAGCATTGGCGCGACAACTGCGTGATCGAGTCGAGGAAGAACGTCTGGTAGCGGTCGAGCTGCGTCGCGTCGCCGAACTTCTCGATGACGTGGTCGTAGTGCGCCTGCGAGAAGGCAGACTCCGGCGGCAGCGACTTGTCCGGGCCCGCGAGGAACACGAAGAAGTCGCGGCTCTCGGGCCAAGACGCCGGTCGGATGGTGTCGCCCGGCCAGTCGGCCACGGCCAGATCGCCTGCCTCGATGTCGATGAACAGCGTGGTCTTCGGATCGAGGTCTTTGAGCCGGGTGGTCTTGCCGATGCCGGACTTGCCGAGCATCAGCAGTTTCACGCCCTTGCGCTCGGCCATGCGCTGCTTCGCGGAGATGATGGGGAGGCTCATCACGCGGCCTCCTTCAACTGCTCGGCGACGGCAGGATTCCAGAGGATCTGGTAGCCGCTGTGGCCGTTGCGCGAGTACGGCATAGCCTCGGCCCACCCCTCACCGGCCTCGGTCAGCTCCCATTCGTCGCGCTCGTTGCGGAACTGAAAGCCGCCGGCCGCCAGCATCTGGTTCGTGGCCTTCGCCGAGCGGTTGAGCAGCTTGCCGAGCTGCGTGGCGTTCAAGGCGCAGATCGGTTCGTTGGCCGATGGCAGCGCGCGACGCAGCACCTCGGTGGTGATGCCGGTGTTCTCCTGAATGCAGGTCAGCGTCGCCGCCGCCGCGATGCCCGGTTTCACGCCCGGCACCTTCGCCACGGCCTCACCGATCAGCAGGATCGCGGAAACCCGGTCGTGGGTCGGCGCGGGCAAGGTCGCCAGCGCGCCGGGCACGGTGTAGCCGCCGGTCTTGCGGATCGCTGGCAGCACCTCGCTGGTCACCCAGCGCTTGAAACGCTTGGCGGCGTCCTTAGTGCTGCCGAGGATCAGGGCGTAGAGGCCCGATTCATTGACGTGGTTCTGGCGCTGACGGCCACCCGCCGTAAGGGTCTCCAGTTTCTGGAGATCCTCGGCATCGACGTGCGTCTTGATCGCCTGAGACGGATTGCCCATTTCCAGGGCATCGCAGACATCGGTGGCGTTGAACCACGGCTGCCCCTGATCATCGACCTGGACGCGCACGGCGTGCGCTTCGAACTGGAAGGGAATGATCGCGCTCATGATCAACCCTCCCACGACACGTCGGCGATGCGGTCGGCCCCACGCGCGGCGCGCTTGCGCACCTCCGTGTGGAGTTCTTCCAGCGCGGTACGGCGGCGGCCGAGCGCCAGCGATTCCGCGTTGGCCGTCTGGATGGCGAAGGCCAGTTCGTCGACCGTGGCGGCATCGAGCGGGACGACGACGTCCTGGCCGTCCGCGCGGCGATACCGGATTTCGTCGGGAAGGTGTTCACCGTAGATGGACGGCAGCTGTTGACGCAGCGAAGCGATGAGGTTGGTGCTCATGGTCATTACTCCGAATCAATGGAAAGAGTGAAAGACGGCTTGCCGGAATCCACAGTGCGAGCGGCGGCGAACTGCTGTTGCAAGGCAGGCGGCCAGTTCGTGAAGCGGGATTCGGAGACGGACAACTTGATGTCGAGGTAACCCTCGACCTTCTCGCCTGAGGCGACGATGCGTTCGGCGATTTCGGTCAGTCGCTTCTGATCCCAGCTGACCTTCTTGGGCAGCTCGAACTTCAGGTGCAACGGGCCATCGCTGATGTGGGCGGTGCCGAAGTCACGGCCGGATTCACGCAGCGCGGTACGGGCCTGCTCGCCGTAGCACTGATCCAGCGCCGCATCGAACTTGGCGCGGGCCTTCTTCAGCCAGTCGATGGCGGCATCGAGGTTTTGGTCGATCTCGTGCTTCTGCGCGGGCGGCAATGCAGCCAGTTGGCTGACAGACAGCTCTGCGATGTCAGCGGGGAAGATGGTGATGTCGTTCATGGCATCGCTCCTCAGCCCGCCGCGCGCTCGGACGTCGAGTCGTGCAGCGCTTCGCGCTCGAACTGGATGACCGCGTCCACGGGGTAGCCGACGCGCTTGGACAGCTTCATGTAGCGCGGGCCGCGACCTTCGCTGCGCCAGCGCTGCAAGGTCTTGGGGCTGACGCCCCAACGTTGCGCGAGCTCGTTTTCGTTGAGCACCCGGCGATCACCGGGTGACATGGTTTTGATCGCCTGCTGGGGCGACCGGGGAATGCTGCTGGTTGGTGTCTGCATGGAATGCTCCTGTGACGTTGTTGGGGAACAGGTGTCATTCCAAACTTCGGGTGGCGAACCTTTAAGGGACGCAATGGCGAACCACGCGGAAACTTCGGGTTCGCCAATCCGCCAGATCCCGCCCAAAAGCAGACGGCGAGCACATGGCTCGCCGTCATCGGGGAAGTCGGGGATGAAAGGGTCAGGCGTCGGGGAAGCCGAGCAGCCGACGCTGCTCGCCCCAGTCGCGCGGCAGCAGGTCTTCGCGGCCACGCAGCGTGTGTAGGTTCAGCTGCCGGGGCTGGCGACCTTCGAAAATTGCCTCGACGATGTCCGGGGCCAGCATGGTCATCCGCTGCACCTCGGCCGCCCAGCCCGGTTCCAGTTTCAGCGCTCGTGCAAGATCCGAGGTTGTCGGATAGGTGCCGTCGTCGATCAGCTGCTTCCAGTAGAACGCCTTGCCGAGCGTCTTGATCATCGGCACATCGAAGCCGCCCGTCGCAGCGGCGGCGTCGGGCGTGGGCGGAATCAGCAACTTGCGGTTCTGGCGGCGCTTGATGGTCAGCGGCACCAGCGTGACGCGCTGCCCATCGCTGACATAGCTGCGGGCATCGACTCCGACCTCGATGTGGACTGTGCGTTTGCGCGGGTTCACAGAGGTGGTCATGCCAGTGCCTCCTCAGGGTGCTCACGGGCTTCCTCGACCAGCGGATGCGCGCTGATGTCGGCACGGAATCCGATCCAACCGTCCTCGCGCCAGACGATATCCAGTCCATGCCCGTGCAACTGCACCCGCTCGATCAGCAGTCGTGTGATGCGTTGCTGCTCGGCGGGGAATAACTGCGCCCACACGTCGCCGATGCGCTGCATCGCCACCACCACCTGCGCTTCGTCGAGCGTGCTACCTGCGGGGTGCTGCTGGCAGGCTCGCCAGACCGCGATCAGCATCTGGGGAGCCGAGAGTGCCGCGTGGATTTGCGCCAGCACCGCGTTCTCGATTTCGGCGGCGGGCAGATGACCCACGTCCGGCGTACCGGGCGACAGGCTCGCGCCCGCGTTTCGCCGCTTGTGCAGGTACGGGACGTAGTAGCGGTACTGCCGTCCGTTCTTCTTCTTGACGAAGGAGTGCAGCATGCGTTGCCCGTCGGGCGCGAACAGCAGACCCGCCAGCAGTGCCGGATGCTTGGCTGCGTGCTCGCGCGGCGCTTGCTTGCGTCGTTCGATGAAGGCATATACAGCGTCCCATAGGGCCGGGGCGACGATGGCCTCGTGCTGACCCGGATACCACTGCTCGTTGTGAGAAATTTCGCCGAGGTAGATGCGGTTGCGCAGCAACGTGAAGAGGTACTGCTGGTCGATGGTGCGGCCCGAGCGTTCGCGCCCGGTCTGCGTCACCCACGCCTTGGTGGTGTGGCCTTCGATGACCAGTTCGCGCACGAGCCGCGCCGCCGAGCCATGCTCGCCGTAGCGCCTGAATATGTCGCGCACCAATGCCGCCTCGCGTTCGTTGACGACGAGCTTGCGCTCGACCACGTCATAGCCCAGGGGCGGCACGCCGCCCATCCACATGCCCTTGGCCTTGCTGGCGGCGATCTTGTCGCGGATGCGCTCGCCGGTGACTTCGCGCTCGAACTGTGCGAAGGACAGCAGGATGTTGAGCGTCAGCCGTCCCATCGAGGTCGTGGTGTTGAACTGCTGTGTGACCGAGACGAAGGACACGCCGTTGCGGTCGAACACCTCCACCAGCTTGGCGAAATCTGGCAGGCTGCGTGTGAGGCGGTCGATCTTGTAGACGACCACGGTGTCGATCTTCCCGGCTTCGATGTCAACCATCAGGCGGCGCAAGGCGGGACGATCCATGTTGCCGCCGGAGTAGCCGCCATCGTCGTAGCCGTCGCCGACGGCGATCCAGCCCTCAATCCGTTGACTAGCGATGAAGGCGAGGCCTGCGTCGCGCTGGGCTTCGAGACTGTTGTATTCCTGATCCAGCCCTTCGTCGGTGGATTTGCGGGTGTAGACGGCGCAGCGCTTCTTCGGCGTGATGCTTTGGCTGCCCGAGGGCAGCGGATTGGCGCGCGGCGACCTCATGCCATCACCTTCTTCGATGCCGGCGACTTGAGGCCGAAGAACACAGGGCCCGACCAGTGGCTGCCCGTGATGTGGCCCGCAATCGCGGACAGGCTCTTGAAGCGTTGCCCTTGGTATTCGAAATCGTTCGAACCGCGCACCAGCACGCGATGCTCGACGTCGTCGTAGATGCGCGTGAGGATGGTGCCGGGCAGCAGGCGCTGGCTGTCGCTGCGCAGTTGCTTGGGCAGGATGCCGGTTTCGCCGACTTCCTCGAGCTTCTTGCGCAGCGAGGGTCTCAGGCCACCGAAGGCACGTTCCTGAATCCTGTAGGCCAGTCGGCTCTCCAACCAAGTGCGATGGTGATGGCCGGGGCGCTCATCAAAATGGTCATCCCAGAGCGCCCAGAGGTCGTCCATCGAAAGATGGGGAAGCGTCGCGACACGTGCGGCGACCGAGGTAGTGGATGGTTTTGCGTGTGCCGTCATGGGCGAACTCCTTTGTTGTGATCGGGGTTCGCATTCACGCGCTGTTGGCCGGGGAAGCCAAGGCGAACGCACTCGCTGGTTTCGATGGTGTCGCGCGACGGACGCGCGCGCAGGCGCAGGAGTGCAGCGGCCAGCAGGTCGGCGATTTCCTGCTGCGCGTGTCGAGGCCGGTCAGACGGCGGAGAAATGGAGATGGGTTGGCGTTCTGGCATGGCTGACGTTTCGATAGAAAACGCTGCTCATGCTAGAAACCGAGGACACTTCGCGTAACGTGATTTAGCGGAGATGCACGGGCTAAAGGTCATGGGGCGAGATGAACTGTTAAGCAGCGACCGCTCCTGCCGTCTGCGCTACCACAGGCTTCGTGAGACTCAATCCATAAAGCCTCGCCAACTCGTCAAGCATCCTCTGCTTCCTAAATGCGATAAACGTCAGATGGTCATTCCACTGACTGGCGTCGGACTGAGTCCAGGATCTGGGGTCGGCCAATGGAATAAGGTCGTAAGATGCCCAGTATTTACTGCCGTCATCACTTTGAAAGAACTCCCTTGGATGACGAGCTCGTTTGTAGTTATTGACCTCGGCAGGCATTGGCTGAAAGTTCCATAGAACATCTACAGCCTGCTGATAGGCCTCGTCCGCCCCGTCAAGATTGACCGGAAATATGTGGTCGACCTGCGGCTTGTTTTCGTGAAAGACGTAGCTGCGGTGAGGCATCGATACCTTTGTCGCCAGCCAAGGCTGACTGAGCAACTGGTACTCGTGCAGATCTCCGGTTCGGTTTTTCTCGACGGCGATTTGTCGAATTTTTGCAAGAGGAAACCACTGACCACCTTCGGCCGACGCGATAGCCTCACGAGCAAAGGCATTGACCATCGTTTGAGTATTCCAGTCGCAAAATTGCGAAAGGAGGAAGTATTGATGGATTTGTTGTAGTTCCGGCGCTGACAGGGCCCGGATGCGCCATTCATGCCCCTTGCGCTTGCGCACAGTCAGGTAGGCGGCAAGAGGCAATACGGCCAGCCAGCGTGGGACAATAGATGCATGATTGATGCTCAAGAGCCCTCTTAGGTAGCCCGAAAAGACCTCAACCAAGGGTTCAGTGTCATTTTGCAAGGCGTTCTGAAAAGCGCGGATATCTGCACTTTCAAGACGGTCCTCGTCGATGCGAATCGTGTTCTTGATTAGCAAGTGGAAGAACTGCAGCACCGCCGTCGACGAGAACTTGATGCCGCTCTTCCGCTCAATGGTCTCAGCAAGCGTCCAAAGCTTTTCTTCATAGTCAGAATGGACCGCCTTGATCTTGCCAAGCACAAGTTCCAGTTGGGTCAGTGCGACGCCCCCAGTGTTCAAACGTCGAAAAACCTCGTTCACCTCCTTTGGCGTGTCCGCCCTTACTGAAAAGTAGGCAATGGATTTGTGCTCGGTCTCTACAAAGATGTCCCACAGAGCGTTTAGATTCCTTCGAATCAGGCGCTCGACATCTCGATTTCCAGCCGCAGCTGGCAACACTCGATCTTCAAGAGCAATTTTCTCATCGTCATTGCACGGCAAGATAGACAACTCTGTCATCCGGAGGTAACGAGGCTCCGCAGCACTTCCGGAATAACGAAAGTGAAAACCCGTTTCGTCTGCTTCCGCATTCTTTTGATCGAATAGCAAATCAAAGTGGAGAACGAGGTCATTGAACCTGTTGCGTAGCACCGAGTAGAGCGTTTGCAGGCGCTGCTGACCGTCGTACACGAGAGACTTAGCTGCGCCCCAAAGCCCCTCATCTACCTGTTTTGCATACTGGCCTGACGTGTAATCGCCAATGAAACGACGATAAGGAACCTTTTGAGCCGTTTCCCACAGAACAATGCCGCCAATCGGGTAGCGCTTCAGCAGCGAGTCAAGTAGCAAGCAGATGTAGGTTTCCGACTCATGGCGGGCCCCCCACACATATTGACGCTGAACTTGAGGGAGATACCACCCTCCATTCGGTGCGTTGATCTTGTCGAGAGCTTCACGGATTGAGATACCTGAATACGACATATTTCCTCCCAATTTCCTCCTGCTCACCGAACGGCGTGCTGACCCGAGGAGATGAACTGATCAAAGCTGTCGAAGCTGTCCTCGTCCTTCCACGACCGATCCCATGAGCGCGGCTCGGCGCTTTCGAGCAGGAGCAGCGTGAGGATGCGATCACGCGCGCCGTAGCTGTGCTTGAACTCGCGCAGCTTCATGTGCTGCGCTTCCTCCGGGCACCAGATCGCGGCAGACATTTCGGTGCCATCCCACTCCTGATCGATGCTGGCATCCGCGGCCAGCGTCCCCGGCAACGGTTCTGCCGGATCGCCATTGCGTCTGATGCGCGCCCGCGTCTTGACGGCGCTGCTGCTGCGCCATTCGTACTTCGCGTAGCCGTTGTCCCAATAGACGAGGATCGCGCGCTGCGGGGTGAATTTGATGAAGCGGATGCACAGCGCCTCGAACGAAACCTGGAATCGTTTGGCCATGGCGCTGAGGACGTGCAGGTCGATGCGCTGGTTCGAGATCCACTCGCGCAGCAGATCACAGGGCATCAGCAGGTTGCTGGCGAAGTCGTCGGCCTCGCGCTCGATGACGCGGATGGTGTCGATGCCGGAATAGACGCTTTCCTTGTCGCAGTTGAAGCTTTGCCGCTGACCGCGATGGAGAATGAAATGACCCAGCTCGTGGGCGATGGTGAAGCGTCGGCGCTCAGGGCTGGCCTTGCCGTTGTAGAAGATGCCCCACTCGGCGGTGTCCTTCGGGTTGCGCACCAACATGCCTTCGCAGCTGTCGATGTCGAGCACCATCGGGGCTTTGATCTCCCGAACGCCCGCGCCGTAGGGAGTAGACGGCAGCATCTGCCTGACGATCTCCAGATCGACGGCATCGGGCACGCCTTCGCTGTGCCACGCCCGCAACCACTTCTGGACGGTGTTGGCGGCAATGGAACCAGTGAGGGCCTGCGCTGCGTTCAATCCTCAGCCCCCGCTTTCACCCTTGTCGGGGAACATGATCTTGAGCGCCTGCCGGTAGCGATCCTTTTCTTCGTCCGTCATCCCCGCGTACTCGCGGAAGAATGACACGTCCTCGGGGCTGGCTTGGGGAACCTGCGCAATGGGCTCGCCCATCACGTCCTCCATCGTCACGCCCAGCACCTTGGCGATGGCCTGAATCCGTTCGGCAGACGGGCGCTGCCCGTCCTTCATTTCCAGTTCCCAGATGTAGGCCTTGGTGCAGCCGACCGCGTCGGCGACCTGCTGCAGGGTCAACTTCTTCGCCTCACGTAAGCGTCGCAGGCGTACTCCAAACGCCGAAGCCATGGCGATGCTCCTGTAGTTGGAAAACAGTCAGTGAATCAAATCAAGACTACAAGTATAGCCGTAAGATACATAGGAGGTCTAGATGTGCCCCGTTGATTGACAAGCGGAAATCCGAGGTTCAGAATCGCGCTTGTATCTCGTGGCTTTACTTGCGTGAGATTCGTGTTCAGTAACTCTGTCGCTGGCCCGTGCAGTCCGTACATCGGTCGCAGACCTTCGACGCCGATCCAGAAAGGACGAACAAGATGAAGAAGACCTTTGTCGACGTGATGCTCGAGCTGCCGGTGGACGCCACGCTGCGCGATTTCCTGACCTCGCACGGCCTGCCAGTGCCCCACGGCTTTGCCTGGGACGACACGCCGCAGACCAGCCAGTTCTTGGTGGAGGCGGTCAAAGTCTGGCCCGACATCGCCGCACGCGATCGGATGACTGCCAACCTCATGGCCAGCGTCCAGTTGGGCGACGCGGCGGGCAAGCAGGCGATGTTCGAGGCCGTGGTGGCGGACGGTGCCGCGCTGGCTGGCCTGACGCTGTGCGGCAGTGACATCCACCGCTCGTTCTGGCTCTATGTCCACCATCCGGCGCTTTTCGACCGCGCCTACGACTTCAGTTTTTGGGAACACCACGGGCCGCAGACCCAGCAATACGATCTGGGCCTGAAACGTCCGCCGAGTTCAGCGGACAGCGCGCTGACTGCGCTGCGCCAGGCGATCTCAGCCTTCTACAAGCGCGAACTGCAATGCGGCGATGGCAGCGAGGCCTACTTGGTCGAGCGCAGCCCCGGCGTGTTCCTGCTGTCCGTCCACATCAAGGACATGGCCACGCTGCGGTTGGAGTTCGAAGGTTCGACCCTGAAGCGCCGCGTCGGCAATCCCAACATCCACATGGTGCTGGAGTACGCCAAATCCACCGGCGTAGTGCGCACGCTGGTGCGCGGCGGAGCGAAATACCAGCAGATGCTGGTCGAGGCCTTCGCCGAGCATGTGCTGGGTGTCAAAGCGAACGCGCACCGGATCAAGTCGCCGACCCTGGATCTGTCGATGCTGCGTACTGGCTTCGATGCGCCGGAGGCGTTCGAGGACGGCTTCTCGATGGTGCAGCTCAAGGCGCTCACGCTCCTCAGCCCCGACACCGCGCTGAAGATCGAATGCACCGCAATGCAGTCCAGCCAGCAACGCTCCGTGCATGAGCTGCTGAAGGAGAAGCTGCCCGGCCCGCTGGAAGGTCAGTGGGCGGTGACGGCGGCGCAGGTCAATCTCTACTACCCGCCCGAGCCGGGCCGGACACGCCCCAAGGTGGTCACCATCGAAGTGACCAGCAAGGGGCGGCTGAACCTGCACAAGTTCGACGCCAAGATGCAGGCGCAACTGGAGGGCTATCTGGTCGCAGTGGGCATCTTGCAGAAGGGCCAGACCCTGAGCGCGCAGGAACTTCCGCCGGAAGCGGATGCGGTCAGTTCGTCATCGGCATTCGAGGACTAATCGATGGCGGCGCACGATGCCTGGGCCTTGGTCTGCCGCCTGTTCGCGGGCGGCACGCCCGTGCTGCGCACAATGCTGTCGCCGAACGAAATCGCCTCACTCTCCGTGCTCGGCAAGGCAGTCAAGCCAACGACGGTGGATCAGTCGTTCGTGCTTTGCCCCCATTGCCAGCAACATCGGGCGCAGGTGTGGGGCGATGGTCGCGGCGGTCGGATATGCCGCTGCCCGGACTGTGGACCCGTGGCCGTCGAAGTAAACGACGGCGCGGCGTTGGCATTGGACGAGGATTGGCTGCGACAGAAGATGCGCCTCGCACTTGGCATCGAAAGCCGCGACGGCATCGATGATCTTGGTGACGGCGTGTGGCGGCTGGGCGATGCACGGCGGTCGCCCGTCCTGTTGGCCCGCAACCTGGCTCGGGTGCTGCACGAACCTGCGTTGCTGGATCGGGTGCGGGTGGCCAGCGGCGACATCCGGGTGATCACACCGAAGCCGAGCACTACGCGCGGATCGCCCTTTGGCGCAGGCGTGGAGTGGATGGCTCTGGAGGAGCGCTTCACGTTCTACGGCGGTGGGATCACGTTCATCGGCGCCCCGCCGTCCGCGACGCCAGTGGCCATCGATTCGGCCACGCCGGTGAACGGGCCGTTCTCGGCGGACTTCAGGTGGGCGACGCTGCCGGACGTACAGACCACGCCGATCCAGTTCACCGATGGTCAATCGAAGGTGCTTGGCGCGCTATGGTCGTTCAAGGGCGAGGCCACGACGGCGGATCGGATCATGCAGCGCGCGGGGCTGGACAGCGCCAAGCCGAGCGACCTCTTCAAGATCAAGGCGAAGGACAAGGGCAAGCCGGGGCCTGCTGCACAGCACGCGGCCTATGGCGCGCTCGTGGTCACGCAGCAACGCGCGGGGTTGTATGCGATGCCGTGTGCGGCAGCGGGAAAGGAGGTCGCCATGACGTGATCTCACCACCCGATGCGCCCAGGCTCGCGCGGACTTCAAGAGCCTGACCTTTGCAATTTTTGGAGTGTATGAAATGAGCGGAAGGAACCAATGGGTCGTACCCATCAACGGCGGTGATCAGTGGGGTGTGCGGGGAGAAGGCAACGACCGCCTCACCTCCATCCATGACACGCAGCAACAGGCGATTGACCGTGCGCGGGACATCGCCATCAACCAGCAGAGCGAGATGCTCATCCAAGGGCGGAACGGCCAGATCCGTGAGCGCAACAGCTACGGTGACGACCCGTTCCCGCCCAAGGGCTGACGTAGAGGCTGGCCTCGCGGGTTTGCCGTTGTGCTTCGCTCGTGCAAACCCGCAAGCCAACCATTCCCATCGGCACACGCACAAGTGGTTGACGAACAACGCCGTCTGCGTGTGCCACTGCGAAGAAGTTGGCGCAGGTTTCGAGAGAAGATAGGGCGAAACAGGGGCGAACTGGGCGGGTCATGCCGCCTCTGCCCGGAACGGCTGGCACACGCAGAACAGCGCGGAAGCCCGCGTGGTGTGCGGAATCCGCAAATGAAAACGCCCAACCGAGAATGGTTGGGCGCTGAATTTTGGTGGCCTGGGGCGGAATCGAAAAAGCCCGTACAGGGACAGCAATTATGCGCCCTTCGCCAAGTTACAAAATTCTCGGGGTACGGGCTAGGGTACGTGTCACAAAAACAACGAGAGTTCGCCTCTATAGCGCGAGTGCAACCCCGTTGAACTTGTCCCTTGGACCCACCTGCGTGCGCAACACGTGCCACCCGCCTACCGCAGCGAGTCCTCGGCGCGTACTTGACGCCGAGCGTCTTCCTTTCGATTCATTCGCACAGCATCCACCTGCTCGATCGCGATCATTTGCCTGACGAAAGCGACGCAAATCGAGGATGACATGGACAGCTTTGACTTAGCGCTCACCCAGGCAGCTGAGCCTTGCCCACTCATGAAGCGTCATGCGAGTGCCGTCGGGGCAAAGAACGCATGGGCCAGACCTTGTATTCCGTAATTTTAGAATTGACATGATGAATTCCATGGAAATAGAATTATCTCATCAAGGAAATTCATGGCCCGCCTCAACGTCACCAGCCCCGAGATCAAGCAGCTAATCCGCGAGAAGCTGGCAACCGTGTACCTGGCTGCCGGCAACATCGCGGGAATGGCCAAGCTCCTGAATGCCACTGAAGCTGTAAAGAGTTCCGGCGGGATATTGCATGCAAACCGCCTCCACTCCCTCCTTTCGGACGATGTCGCCCAGTCGGTAAACGAGCGCACGGTCGAACTCGCGGAGACGGCTGCTGAAGAACTCCTCTTGGCAGATGCCCAGCTCACGGTCGCGGCGGAAGCCGAGCACGCCCGACTGAACGAACGTGCCGCCAGCCTGAAGCTATTTAATGATGCAAGTACAGCAGAGCTGGCGGCAGCACTCAATGTGCCGCGAGCCATTGCGAGCGCCGTGTGGAACCGGATACAGCCGGCAACCGACGAGACTCCACTGCCATCAGCGCGAAGCACCAAAAATAGGCCCGATTGGAGCTACCAGGATGTGGCGGTCAGTCGCTGCCTTGACGCTTTCCGGCGCCGTCCCAGTGGCCGGATCGGCTTGGTGCTCCCCACGGGCGCCGGCAAGACGCGGACGGCCCTCAAGATCATTCTTTCGATTTTTAAGACCGCAGAGCCCGACACGTCGGTGATTTGGGTGACGCACCGGCAAAGTCTTCGGGATCAAGCACTCCGTGAACTGCAAAAGGTCTTAGCCGACAGCCCGGACGACGGTCAGGATCTCCACCGGTTGGCCAACCGTGTCAAGGTGATGATGCTGACGGAGGCGCGGGCCCTGCTGCGGGTCATGGCTCCAAAACTGGCTCTCGTCGTCATCGATGAAGCACACCATGCGGCCGCGCCCACCTATCGGGCGATGCTCGATGACGTCCCGAGCGTGCCGGTGCTTATGCTGACCGCCACTCCAAACCGAACAGACCAGTTGCCGATCGGTGTTGAAGAGATCGCCTACACGATCACGTTTCGGGAGTTGGCCGAACGCGGTGCCATCCTCATCCCAAGCTTCGAAGATTTTCCTGTTGCCGACTTCAGTTGGAAGGCCACCCAAGTTGAGCGATTGGCTTCCCACGTGCTGCAAGAGTCCAATGACCGCTTCACGAAGACTCTGGTTATCGCGCCTCGCATCGAGCGCATCCACGAGTTCTACAGCGCGCTGGTGACACAACTGCAACCGGATCACCCGTTGGAGCTGGATGACATCGGATTCATCCACTCCGAAGGCAACTCGCTTCGCATCCCAAACAATGAGTTCCTGGCGATTTTTTCCGCCAAGCCTCGTGGCATTGTGGTGTCGGCACAGATGCTGCTCGAAGGCTTCGACGACCCGGCCATCAATGCGGTTGTCATCACCTATCCATCGTCCAGTGTCGTGGTGCTCATGCAGGCAGCCGGGCGCAGCGTCCGGTATGCGCCGGGCAAGAAGGCGGCCTATGTACTGCAGGCGCGCAACGACGCACTGGAGTACCACTTCGACCAACGATGGCTGTATCAGGAGATCAGCGATCTCCTGCGGCCTCAGCTGATCGACATTGAGTATCAATCCACGAGCGATCTGCGTCTAAAACTGAATGAGGTGCTGCTTGAACACCGCGTTGATGCTGCGGCAGCGCAACGCATCGAGCACGAGCTTGAGCACCACCAGCCCGGCGATCTAGCGAACCTCTTCCTCTTCGGACTGCCGTTCTTCGGCCAGCGCGCCGATTTCAACACCATGGCGAACTGGGGCGCGTTGCTGGAAACGCCCAGCAGCACCTCTCGCCTTCGCGCCGTATTCAACGGGTTTTGCGATATGGGCGCAAATACTTCCGACCCCTCGGACTACTTGATAAGTCATGCGGCGCAACACGGCATTGCCAAGGATCTTGCTATCGGAAGCCAATGGCGCCAGTTGACTGGCCTGCTCATCGCAGCGTATTTCGCAAAGAAGGAGGTGTACGGCACGGCGACCGATGCGCCCCCGGGCGTCCGCCCCTTGCGGAACAATGGCGCAACGACCTGGTTGAAATACGTCACGTTCAAATATCGGCCACAGCTCCCTGCGGCACTGGCGGACTTCTTGAGCGACTGCCACAACCAACAGAGCCTGGAAGAGCAGCACCTCGGCAGCCCAGACCGCTGGGCTATGGCGGTGAAAGTGCCGCTGCCTCTAGGAGGCTTCGAGGGCTTTCTCTTGGAATCTGCTGCGGGCCAGACGCTGGATAGCGCGCTCGACGCGCTTCGGTCGTCACTGATTGCTTGCGAGCCGGCCCAACAAGTCGGTGTGCTCGCAAGCTTCATTGCCAGCAGTGCCGCAGCACTGCCCAACCGTCTCCTGTCCAGACTGGAGTTCTTGCTTCCAGGAAATCGGGAGGTCGACCAGCGTCTCGACCTTCGTAAGTCAATTTTTTAAGGGGTATCCAATGGCGACCAAAAAACCAAGCTCCATGGTGGCTGAACTCAGCCCACCAAGAGATGTTCCATTCGGGCGAATCTTCCTGGATCCAAACAATCCGCGAATCGCACCGAAGAATCCTCCAGGCTACGACAACCTCGATGCCCTTTTCGACCCATCGCTGCAAGGCGGGTTGGAAGAGAGCGTGCGCAATGTCTATGAGGTTAGTAAGCTGGAAGACTCGATCAAGGCCCAAGGCTGGGTTCCAATCGATGCGGTCATCGTATGGGAGCATCCCAACAAACCGGACTACTACGTGGTGGTCGAGGGAAACACTCGGATCGTGGCCCTTCGCAGCCTGCGCACGCGGCTCGACGCTGAAGTCAAAAAACTCGAAAAGCTGCAAAAGACCCCACAGCCCTTCGAAGATGTTGTCAGGGAGCAGGAGTCGGTAGTCAAGCGGCTTCAGAACATCAAGGACCAGACCGACAATCTGCGGGTTTTTCCCGTCGGCGCAACTTCCATTGCCGAGCTCGAACAGACGCTGCCCCGCCTGCTGGGTGTACGGCATGTCACCCACGCACAAGACTGGAAGCCCTACCCCACCAATCTCTACATCCTTTCGCTCTACGAGCGCATGTTTCGAGACAAGCATGGCCAGAAGAAAGAGCTGGCGCTCGAGGATCCTCTGATCCGAGCCGTGGGCGACATCTTCTCGCTCAGCGCGCCGCAGACGCGCCGCAGCATCCAGGCGGCAGCAGCCTTCACGCATTTCAAGGCGCGCTACGAAGACCAGCTGCCGGAGGGCGAGAGATTTTTGGACTCCGATCACTACTTCTTCACGGAGATCTTGGACCACCCGTATGCACGGGAAAAGTTTGGCTTTGCAAAAGACAAGCTGAAGCTCGAAGATGAATTCGCCGAAGCTCTATTCAAATGGGCTTTCTCGAAGCCGCGCCTAACCAAGAACGGCGACGATGACAACGAAGAGCACAAGAATCAGAATGTTTTCTACAAGGCGGAAAGCGTTCGAGCTTGGGCGAACATCGCGAAGTACGACAGTAAGAAAAAAACCTCTTTCGCTACTCAGCTCGATCCGGAAAAGCCTGACCAGGCGCCGTCACTACGCTCGGTGGAGTTTGAAGTCTCGCAACACCGAGAGCAGACCTCGCCGATAGATGCGCTTAGCATGGTTAGCAAGGCTCTAAAGGACATCAAAGCAGAGTCCCTCAGCTCGCAGCAAGATCATTTAAAACCGATCTTGGAAGCAATCGCTTCGCAAATTAATATGTACTTGACTATGATGAACGCAACTACGAAGTAGATGACTGGCCCATGATGGGCCAAGTCACCAAGAAAAAATTGAAACTCATTGCACTCGCTACCTAGTAGAAAACAAAGTTTAAAAATGATGAGCCATCACTCCTTCAAGGCCGTCACTACAGGTGAGCTGCTTTTTCAGTTTATTCTGCGAGAGCTTTACCAAGCGTCGAGCCTTGCCGAGATTCAGAGCTTAAGGCTGCTGACCATTGGTGGACGCTCTGACTTTTTTTCAGACTATTTTCTCGGCCTAAATGCCATGAATATGCTCGCTAGGTGCGTCAAGAAGGCTGAGCGGGTGCGTGGAACGGACAATGAAGCATCGCACCAAGGACTCATGGTCAACTATCTGCAGGAGACATTGGGTATGGCCAAGCATGACGACGAATATGTCGATCAGCTGGCCAGGCTTTCTCTAGCAGCGGCTTCAGACTCCAAACGTAAAATAAAGGATGCCGTCAAACGCACCGTCCGCAATGGCAGGACCGAAGTTGCATGCTATTTGTGCGGGGGAATGTGCCAACACAATGCCTCTGACGCAAGCGCGGGGATTGAATACGAGCACATCTGGCCCGCTAGCTTTGGTGGCAACAGCATCCCAGAGAATTTGCTTCCTGCATGCTCCATTTGCAACCGCGACAAGAAGGACATGCTGTTATGGCATACAGGGCATCTCTTTTCCTTCGTACTGAAGCCAGACCCCTCAATGGATGAGTTAACCAGCATTACTAAGAAGGCAAAGATTGCGGCACAGATGCGAAATATTTACGCAAAGGCGTGTAGCGAGGAAATTTCATTAAAGACTGCCGCCGAGATCCTTGGACCTACAGATATGACTTCAATTTATGCCATTGACGATCGCGATGCCGTTGATTTTTCAAACTTTGAGTTCAGGTAAACACTATGGAATATTCGTGCATCACTTTCTCTCAGCGCCCTGATGACGCGGCCGCCCCAAAATTCTGCATTTTTCAGGCACCCGCCGGTGAGATCGAGTCTTGGACAACGATCCCCACACTCTCGCCAGATGACACCGGTGGCGTGCAAAGAGCAAAGAATGATTTCAAAGTGAAGTCCATTCACAAGTTCCTCACCGAGGATGCGCGCAATACCATTCCTACAGCGATTGTCATCACGCTAGCCGCTGGCTCTTACACACTTGATAACGCCGCGGGTGCAGGGAAGATCACACTCAGCCCTGAAAACAAGGCCTCTGCATTTGTCGTTGATGGCCAGCACCGCCTCTATGGACTGAACTTATTCAATGCTGCAGCGGCAGTGCCTGTGGTGGCGATTCTTGATGCCTCAAATGAAGAGAAGGCTTTTCAGTTCATCGTGATCAATAACAAGGTCTCCAAGGTGGCGACAGACCACATTCGGGCCCTATCGATAAACTTCACGGATCCCAACAACAATGACGATTTGGAGCAACGGTTACGTACAGCACGACTCAGCTTGAGTAAAAATGTTGGATATGTAGGCCTTGCTGACACGACTCCAGACAGTCCGTTTAAAGATATGGTCGCGCTTCCGGGCAAAGAAGCAGCAGAGCTTCGAATTATTGTTCCCGCGGCAATTGAGTCGGGAATTGCCTATATTCAATCCAAAAAGTTCCGGCAGTTATCCGAAGACGAATCTTCATACGAATTTTTCTTGACGATGTGGTCTGCTATCAAAGCGGCATGGCCAGGAACTTTCGTCAAAGAAAGTAAACTATTGACGAAGGTCGGCTTGGCCTCCATGACAAGGTATGTCACCGATGCCATTGATTTTCTGGCTACTTACAGCCCAGAACCATTCGATATTGGAAACGCCGATGATGTGGGCAAGGCTGTTGCACGAGTCTTGGCTCTTCAATCCGACGCGTTCTGGCTGTCCGAGTGGACTCTTGCAATATCCGACACAAAGAACGTGAGAGACGAAATCGAAAATGCATTGAAAAGCATTCAGCAGAATCTGCGCGATAAAGAAAATTGGTCAGCGGAAGTAGCGCTGGTGAAAGCAAAGGGGGCCGGCGCATAAGCTGGTGCGGGGCACTGGGACCGCGAGCAGACGATGCTTTTACTCCGCCGACGTCGCAAGCGCTGCGGCCAGCTCCACCAGCAGATCCTCTTCGCGGCGACTGACTAAATACGAGAGACCTCGGTGAACGTGAAGTAGAAATGTCTGACGAATCGACTCCTCGTTTACCCGACGCCCTTCTGACAGCAGTCGTATAGCCAACAGGTTGTAATAGAGCGCGTCCTCACCGCCGGTGAGTGTGCGCCAGTCGATCTCGATGCCTCCCCCAAAACTGAAGGTTTCCTCTGGAGGAATGGAAGCATTTGCCAGAGAGATGCACAGCGCATGTCTGCAGATCGCGTTGTTGTGCTCGAGACCAGTACGACGTTTGAGGGTCGTCAGTTGGTTGCGTGCGGCAGCGTTCAGTTTGATGCGCTCCATCAGGCAATCTCCTCGGACGAAACGGTATGGATGGATGTGCGGCCGGTTGCGTCATCAAACTCCAGTGAATACTCAGCGTTGGTGAACGGCTTGAGGGCTTCATAGGCCAATCCATCAACCTCTTGATCGGTAGAGAGCACGACGACTTGGTGAGAGACGGTGGCGAAAAATCGCTTTATGAGGGCTGACCGATGTTGCTGATCCAGCCTGGCAAGCGGCGTATCGACCACCACCGGGAAACGTCCTTTGCGCTCTTTGATCAGTGCACTTAGCACCGAAATGGCCAGAAGCTGACGCTCTCCTGCTGACAGGCGATCCATCGGCAGCTCTTGCTGCTTTCCATCCTCAATGAAAACCCGATAAGTCTTCGGATCCACAACGACTCTCGCGATCAAATTTCGCTTGCGGAGCAAGTTCCGAAACTCTGTGGTGATCATCTCCGAAAGCCACTCTGCCTTTGACGCCAACAGCCGGTCTTTGAAGATCGTAAGCGCCTTGCGAGCTCTGATTGAAGCATCCAGGCTCTTCGCTTCAAGCGAGCGATCCTTGAAGTCAGTGCCTAGACGTTCTTGTGCTGCATTCAACCTCACCCGCACATGATTCAACTGGCTTTGCGTCTCTTCAAACCGCTGCATGATGCTACTCAGATGCGCATCAGCTGCGGAAGCGACCTTGGAGCGATCCTGCAGCACTTTAAGAATTTCCCCGATCTGCTCTTCCGCCGGGATCTGGCCAATGCGCTGCTCCGCCCGGTCTAAATCCTTCTGGACGGACCTCAGGCTTTCGATTTCTTGACGCAGCCGTTGCCGGCCATCCTGCAGCTGGCGCTCAGCATCTCTTGGCGCTGCATCTTGCAAGGCCGCCCCCCCGGCTGGCCGGGATTTGCTGAAGGCCTGCAAGTCATCGGCCAACGCTTTGCGAATAGCCTCAACAGTGGTCTTCGGTGCCGACGTAGCGATCAGCGACAAGATTCGTTGATCTCGCTTCTTGAACTCTTGCCCGAGCAGCTTCGAATGTCGTACGTGCTGATCTTGGTCCCATGCGTCTCGGTATTGCTGCCACAGCTTGGGTAGCCAAGCAAGCGGCAATACCGGGTCCGACATCACCTCAGCGAGGTTTGCTCTAATCTTCTGTACGCTGTCCTTGCCGGCAACGACAGCGTTGCGGATCGTCGCAGCTTGCTCGTAGGCGACCAAGCCTCGCTTCTGCGCATCTGCAGTGAATTTGTCCAAGGTCACCTGCGCATGTTCAGCTGCGTTACGTGCGGCAGCCTTCTCCTGTGTCAATGTCTGCAAGGTGCTTTCAAGTTCTCGAACCTGGTCCTCCCACGCAGCGACAGCCGCACGTGCGGCTTCGAACTCGGATGACGTGTTCTTGTTCTTCAGCGCTGCGCGACGCTCCAGAGCTTTCAGGTCATTGCCGAGGGCTTCAATACCGCCGATTCCCAAGAAGACCTCAGTCGCGCGCTTCAGGAGTTCAGGGAGACGCTCGGGGTTGGCCAACGCTTCGATCTTCTCGCCGTCGAACAAGAACAACTGGACCAGCTCCGCCGGCAGGATGGAGCCAATGAACTCATCCCATGTTTGGGAGAAGTCCAGATCCTTGCTACCGCCTTCGAAGATGCTCAACTCCTCGGAGAGGTCGTCAGCTTTTCGACGCCATTCGCGCCGGACAGTCAGGTAACGACGCGAGCCGCTGACCTCGACAGTTACGCCAATCTCGACCGATGCATTGCCAGTCGCATCCTTGCGAAGCAGCCCGAGCAGCAACTGCTCGTACTCCGAGCGTCGCATTCCATTGATCGCCTTGTGTCCGTATAGGCCCACTTGGAGAGCGGTCAGAAGGGTCGTCTTTCCGCTGCCGTTCAATGCTTTGACAAGAATGACGGGTCGATTTCCGCTGACGCTCAAATCAATCGTTTGACGATCACGAAAAGGGCCAAGGTTCTCTATGGAGATGTCCGATATTGTTATTTTTGCCATGGGTCAAGCGATCACTGTCGTTGCGTCAGACGCATCTCCGTCTTGTTCTCTATCATTGGAACCGCTGAGCGCAAACGCCAACGCCTCGCCCTCATTGCGAAACGCGTAGTGCCGCAGGACATCCTCCAGCCGATCCAAGTGCTTGGACCGCTTGTGCGACTCAATTGTCTGGAACTGCACAGCAAGCAGGCTGCGGGTAAGCTTGTAGAGTTCCTGAGCAGCCTCGGCGTCCACTTCGGTGGCTACCTGCTCCAGAATTCCGAGGTCTTCTGCATCCAAGGGAGACTGCTCGAGATCTCGTCCGGGGTATGGAGCATCGAACACTTCCGTGTAGATGCGCGGCACCCAATCCTCAATCTCGCCCTTCTCTTCGACCCACAGGCGCCTGATTTCATCGAGTTCATCAATTGAGATCAGTTCGATGAGCTGGGTGCCCTTCTCATGGTCGGCATTGCGGACCACGCGCTGAGTTTGTAGCAACTCTCGGAGCAGCTTTTTGCGGTGCGCCTGCGTGTATGGGCCATGAACCAGCTCCTCACGAAATACTGTCAACCGGCCATTCATACGGCGGAAGTCTCTTACCGATCGGTCTTCCCCTGCCAGATGGTTATTGCGGAAGTCGAGGATGGGCTGCATCCACTGCTTCTGATCGTCGTTCTGGATCATGGCCTGCATCGACTTGTCTTGCGTGACCATGGTGCACACGTAGCAACCGAAACGACTGTCGCCACAACTCGCCGTCGAGGTGTCCACGACGATGGGACACTCCGCATCCGGCGTCGCACCCCGATAGATGCTAAACAGCTCCTGGTTGTCTATACCCCAGGGATTCTTCTCGGTGATCAGATACTCCCAAACATCGTCGCTCGTCCAGGATTCGATGGGTGGGTACACCCATACGCGCGACAGTCGTGGATCCTTATTCTTGCTCAGCCGCGCGCGTGTGCTGTCTTTGTACTGATCCATCACCTTGTCACGTGCTTGGCTCTCGCCTCTTCGTTGACCGAGGACCAGGATTGCTTCACCATAGTTTTCTGAGAGCTCTTGGATGAATTTTGTCGACGCGCTGATCTTGAGGCGGTCGGTACACCATCTGAATTTTGGGCGTGGCGCTGGATAGCCCTTTCCAATCAGATTGACCCAGAAACGGTTCTCCAATGAAGGCGTCAGGCGATGCGCAGTAATGGGCAAATCCTGTTGTATTGCCGCGAGATTGATCTGGTGCAGCGACACCTGGACCCAGCCCGCAATGATCGGGTTCTCTACGAGGGTGTCGGTGCTGATCACGTGGATCTGCTTAGTCCGACGCTCCTTCGGCAACGTGGCGATCGCGGTCCAAATGAGTTGAAGCGATGCGGTTGAGTCTTTGCCACCACTGTAGCCAACGATCCAGGGAATCGCATCGGACTGATACAGCTCGCGTATCTCGTCCAAGATTTTTTCAAAAGGGGTGCTCATGTTTTCTTGCTCCGTTCAGCGCCTCGCCGTGGGCCGCGCGCCGCCTGCCAGGCGGCCTCCGCTGTGCTCTCGTCTGGAGTGAGCTTGAGACCAAGCACTTGCTTGATCTGGTTGCACGTCAATGTGATGTTTTGTCCTGACTTGGCCATAGCTCCACCAACCATGGCGCGCCCTTCCCAAGTGCTCGCGTTCTTTCGAGACCAATCGACAGCTCGGAGGCGTTTAATGCGCTTCGAGCGCTCAGGCGCGGACAGCTGGTAGAGCGATCGTCCTGCGCGTCCTAACGCTTGGAGAACAATGGCGTGTGAATGGATGAAATCGCGACGCACTTCGCCGGAGGTCATTTTGGATTCGCGCACGTAGGTCCATTCGGGGATCTGCTCACCGACCGATTCCCAGAACTCCAAGCACTTCTTGCTGGCTGCCCCGAAATCCTCGAGTTCTTTCTCTACAAGCAGCTCAGAAGTCGCGAAGTTCAGAGCGCTCAATGTGAACAGCTTGCGAGCACGCGGGGACAAAGACGAACGCTCGGACTCAATCATGTTCTTGAAAACTGAAGATGTCAGGCTGAGATGGCGCGCCAAACTGGCCGCTGCACTGCGATGGTCATAGAGCACGCCAATTGACGCCGACGGCTTGACTGCATACCGGTTCAGATCCGCAAACATCTGCTGGCACCGCTCCAGCCCGCGATCCAGAAAGAACACAACCGCTATGGTCTCGTCGCCCAAGTCAGGCGCCGCTTCCAACGCATGAACGATCGCAGCTCGCCGATGCTGCCCATCGTTGACGATGAACTTGGCATCCATTGATACCGTGAGTGATCCCATACGGAAGTTGGCCGGCCCTTCAGATCCCACAGCGTCGAAGCGTATCGTGCCGTCGATCGACACGGTGATCGCGGAGAACGTGTAACTCGACTTGTTCTCGATGATGTACCGAGAGATATCCGGAATCCGCGCCTTATTGAGCGTGCGTTGCGCACGCAGCTCAGGCACCAATTCTTCTTCGTCGAAGGTGAACAGGCGCGTTAGTAGGCGAAGAGGGCACATGGAGACGTAGTACTCACGCCCCGCCTGCACGCCGCGAATCGCCGGAAAAACATAGGAAAAATTCTCGGCCATAAGACGCGCAGTTTATCATGTTTGTCTATTCACAAACAAACGTACGTACGCGGATGGCGTGCACTGCGAGAACAGCGTGCCCTAAGCTGAAAACGTGCAGCAGAGGATTGGTTTTGAAACCATGCAACACGTAAAGCGGTAACCCGGTGGCCTCAGGAGTCAGGAGGCGGTTTGCTCGGAGCAGGGCGAGCAATTCGTTGGTCTACCTGCTTCCTGAAGCCCCGATCCCGCGCCATGAAGGCCTCCAGCATGTGCGGCGCCAGCGCCGCAGCATCAACCCGCTCGCCGTAGGTCTGCGCATGCAGCGCGGCATAGCGGTCCAGCGTCGCCTTCACCTCCGCCGACAAGATGATGGTCAGCTTGACCGGCTCGGGCTTGGGCAGCGGCCCGAGCCGCAACTTGGCCGTGCTCATTGCGACGAACCCCGGGTGAAGAACAAGGGCTGGTAGGGCCGCAGCACCAGATCCTTGTTGACCATCACGCGCAGCGGAAACCCCGGCCTGATCGTAAGCCTCGGCTGGACGCTGAGGTTGCGCTTGGTGATCTCCTGGCCCACCTGATTTACCGTCTCCTGCGCGCTCTCACGGCCCGCGATGATCACGCGGTCGCCGGTACCGCCGTTGATGGTGCGGGTCTCGGGCGCGGCCAGCTCGGCGCCGATGCCCAGCAGCGTGGAAAGCGCGGCCCCGGCGAGGATGCGGTCCCAGTGCCAATCGACACCATCCTCGAGTCCTGCGTAGCCGGCCGGATCGATACCCGGCAGCCGGTCCAGCGCCACCGAAGACGTATCCGGCAGGATCAGCCTCGTCCACATCAGCAGCACGCGCCGCTGCCCAAAGGCAACTTGGCTGTCGTAGCGCCCGATCAGGCGTGAGCCCTGCGGGATGAGCACGTACCGGCCGAGGGCGCTGTCGCGGACCTCTTCGGTCACGCTGGCGATGACCTGCCCCGGCATGTCGGAATTGATGCCCGTCACCAGCGCGGCAGGAATGATGGTGCCCGCCATGACTTGGTACGGCGATGCCGGGAGCTGCAGGCTTCCAGGGTTGCGCGTGGCCACGTCGCCCGCCTTGGCGACGAAGGCCTCTTTCTGATCCTGGCGGTTCTGCACGGCAGTGGGGTCGGCCGGCTGCGCGGCCGCTGCGGGAGCCAGGGCGCCGGCCAGCGCATCAAAAGGCTGTACGGCACGGGCCTCGCCGGCCGGCGCGGCCTGGGCAGACTTGGCGCCGGCGCCGCCCGTGGCGCGGAAGAACACCCCGGAGCGTGCCGCCTCCTCGGCCGCCAGTTGCGCTGCATGCGCGGGGTCTACACCGCCACCCGGGACCCGCGTCTCCATCGGCTGCTGCGACTTCACGATGGCCGGTCCGAGGTCGCCGGGCAGCGGCTCACCCAATTGGGGCACCCCAGGCCGGGCCGGCAGTCCCGCATAGTCCTTGGGCAACTGGTCCAGGCTCTCGGCCTTGGCCACGCGATCGACGTTGTATAGCTCGGCGGCCGGGTTGTGTTCGCGCCTGTGCGGCTGCAGCGACCACATCGTCGCGCCGAGCACCACGGCAGCCAGCGCGCCGACCATGACGGCCAGCATCCGCCTGTTCAGGCGCACCACCGGGCGCGGAGGCGCGCGCAACGCCATCGCCTCCGGGTCGGCCTTCGGCGGAGGGGTGGCGGACTCGCTCATGATCCATTGCTCCGCGTCGCTGCACGGGACACGCCGTCGGTGCGCTCGATGCGCACAACTTCAGCCTTGCTGCCCTTGAAGCCGCCCAGGCGCAGCTCGGCAGCGCCGAACAGTCGGTCCACCACGTAGTACGGTGCACGGAAGCGGTAGTTCACGAGCTGGCCGTCGCCCTGTGTGCCGATCACGAACAGCGGGGGCAGCTCGCCCTGCGCGATGCCGCCCGGAAACTGGATGTAGACCTTCTGGCCGTCGTCGAAGGCGCGTAGCGGCTTCCACGCCGGGCTGTCGCCGCTGATCGCATAGCGGAAGCGGATGCTCTCCAGCGACAGGCCGGCATCCACGGGCGCCGCGGCCTGCGCCTCGCGCGCCTGCTTCTGCAGCGCCACCATGCGGTCCTTCGGGTAGTCCCAGGACACTGATGCCATCCAGGCCTGCGGCGTCGAGGAAAGTTCGACCAAGTAGGTGCGCCGGTTGGTCGCAATGACCATGTTCGTCTTCAAGCCAGTGCGGGTGGGTTTGACCATGACGTTCACGCGCAGCGTCGGTCCGGCGCCACTCGCGGTATCGCCCACAATCCAGCGCACGGTGTCGCCGGCCGAGACCGTCACCAATTCCTCTCCTTCCTGCAGCGCGATGACGGTGACGCGGCCCGGGCTCGTATAGACCTGGTACAGCGCGCCGTCGGTGAAAGGCCAGACCTGAATCGCATTGACGTAGCCCTCGCGCGAAGGCGAGATGCGGGCCTCGTCGTTCGCCTTGGACACGCGCATCTTCTCGTCGGCCGGCTCCGGGGCGGGCGGCGGCGCCTCGGCCGAGGGCAGCGCCTTCATCTGCTCCGGCAGCGGCAAGGGCTTGGGCACCTCCACCACTTCGACCGGCGCGGGAGGCTCGGGCACGCGCTGCGCCTGAACGGCCTCGTCCAGCGTGATGGTCGGCGGCGGCTTGCCCTGCGAGGCGCAGCCAGCGAGCCCTGCAATCAGCAGAGCCGGAAACACGTAAAGGCGCAATTGTGAATTCGTCGGGTTCATGGTTTCTTCACTCCTTCGTTCGCATCAAGTTCGCGGCTCCACGACAGACCGTTGACGTAGATGCCCAGGGGGTTCTTGCGCAGCCGCTCCTCGGTGCGCGGTGGCTGCAGCACGATGGACAGCACCGCGGTCCAGCGCTCGGTGCCGGACGGCGCGCCGTTCACGTAGCCGCGCTCGATCCAGCGCACCTGGAACGAGGAATCGCTGGCACGCACGACACTGGTCACCTCCACGGCGACCGAGTTCTGGCCGATGCGTGAGAACGGATCGTTGGTGCGGGCGTAGTCGTTGAGCGTGGCCGCGCCCCGGTCGGTCGCATAGTCGTAGGCTTCCAGCCAGTTGCGCCGCACGACGATGGGATCGATAGACAGCGAGCGCACGTCGTTGATGAAGCGCGCAAGGTGGTGCGCGATCTGCGCATCGCCCGGCCGGTACGGCGTGGCGGCCTCGCCGACCGTGCGCACCTGGCCTGCCTGGTCCACCTCGATCACGTAGGGCGTGACGATGGACTGCGCCGAGCGCCAGACGAGGCCCCCGGCCATCAACAGCGCCAGCGTAAGGGAGCCGAAGGCCATCAGGCGCCAGTTCTTCGCCTGCACGCGGGCCGAGCCGATGCGCTCGTCCCACACCTGCGCGGCGGCCTGGTACGGGGTGACGGGCGCCGGCGTGTCGGAGTAGCGCACCTGGGGTCGTTTGAATCGCATGAAGGTTCTCCTTAGCTGTCCTTAACTGTCATCCCGCAGGCTGGGACTCGCACCGCTGCCGCCGCTATCACCCGAGCGCAGCGTGTGGGCCGCGACGGTTGCGCCGTGTGCGAGGCGCTGGTGACGTTGGAGACGCTGCGCCCAAGCGGGCGGCGCCGTAGGCGACACCGAGGCATTGGCAGGCGCTGGTGATGTGGTCGCAGCGGCCGGTGGCGCGGCCGCCTCGGCAACGAAGTTCGCCACGCGGTCGCGCACGGCCTTGGCGCCCGACGCGACACGATCACCGACGGCCCCGGCGCCGCTGCGTGCGACGTTTGCCAGGCCCGCGCCGGCAGCGCGCAGGCCGCTGCCACCCGAGGCCGCAGCTCCAGCCTGGTAGGCCGAGCGCGCCCCACCGGCGAGCGTGCTGGCCGAACGCCCTGCAGCAGCTGCACCGCCGATCACGCTCCGCGCCGCGCCGGGTGCCATGCGCGCACCGGCCACGATGGCCGCACCGGCGCCGGCCACGGCAGCACCGCCGGCGACCGCGAGCCCTGCCCCGCCGACCAGCGTCCCAGCCGCAGCGCCGGCACTGAGCTGCGGCGCGCCGGACACCAGCCCGGTGGCGATACCCGGCCCGAAGATTCCCAGGCCGAACAGCGCGAGCGAGGCGAGCATGATGGTGAGCGCGTGGTCAATGCTCGGCTCTGTACCCGGCGGAGCAGTGAACTCGCCGAACAGTCCCGTGCCGATGCCGACGATCACGGCCAGCACCAGCACCTTGATTCCTGAGGACACCACATTGCCCAGAACCCGCTCGGCCAAAAACGAGGTCTTGTTCCACAACGCGAAAGGCACCAGCACGAAGCCTGCGAGTGTCGTCAGCTTGAACTCGATCAGCGTCACAAAGAGCTGCACCGCGAGCACGAAGAAGCTCACGATGACCACCAGCCAGGCGAGGCCCAGCACGATGATCACGTCGAGGTTGGCGAAGATCTCGGGAAACCCCGTCAGGTCGCCGATCTGCGTCATGATGGGCCGCCCGGCGTCGATGCCGACCTGGGCAAGGCGGCCCGGCTGCAGCAGCTGCGCCTGCGTCAGCGCCGAGCCGGAAGCCGTGAGGCCCAGGCCCGCGAACGAGCGGAAGATGATGCCCGCGAGCGCGTTGAAGTTGCCGATGATGTAGGCGAAGGCACCGACGTAGAGCACTTTCTTGATCAGCTTGGCGATCACGTCGTCGCCGCCACCGCCGCTTGCGTTGCTCATGGCCCAGAACAGGCCGGCGAGCGTCATGTCGATCAGCACCAGCGTGGCCGTCAGGAACGCAACCTCGCCGCCGAGCAGGCCGAAGCCCGAGTCGATGTAGCGCGAGAAGACGTCGAGGAAGCGGTCGATGACGCCAACGTCGTTCATGGCATCAGTCCTTTGGCGCCGGAGGCACCGACGCGGCGGCCGGCGGCAAGGGCGGCTTGACCGGATCGCCGGCGTAAGGCGACTGCCCGCTACCCAAGAAGCGCCGCCGCGTGGCCTCGGACACGGCGTTGCACTGCGCGTCGCCGACCTTGGCGTGGTCAGCCTTGCAGGCCTCGCGCAGCGCACGAAGTCGCTCCGGTTTTGCCACTAGCGATTCGACGCTCTCGATGGGCGGTGGCTTCTTCTCGCAAGCGGCGAGAGCAAGGGCGAACAGGCTCAGGATCAGGATTCGTCGCATGGCGGCCTCTCCTTCAGTTGCCGTAGAAGTTGACGGCCGCGGGCGTGTACGGCGTGCCGTCCCCCTGGAAGCGACGGCGCACCTCGCGGGCACGCTCCTGCACGGCGACCTGGCGCGCCTGTTCCAGCGCCGCCGCACGGTCCTGCGTGATCTGAAGCTGCTGGGCCTGGATGGACTGGCGCGACTGCAGTGCGAGCAGCTGGTTCGTCGCCTGCATCGCCTGCAAGGCGCCCACGGCCGACTGGCTGCGGTTCACAAGGTCGGTCAGCGTGCGCTCGTCGGCGGCGAAGTTCTGCACCGCCTGCGACTGCACCTGGGTGGCGGTGCGCAGCGCTTCCAGGGAATTGCGCCAGCGCGTGCGCGCATCGAGCGTCATCTGCGTGCCCGAGATCGCTGCGGAGTACGACTCGGGATAGAGGCGGCGGAAGTCTGCCTCCATCTGCGAAACGTTGAAAGCCAACCCCTGGGCCTGCTGGATGAGCTGGTTCGTGGCAGACAGCGCGGCGCGCAACTCGGCCAGCGCGCTGAAGTCAAGTCCCGTCAGGTTCCGGGCCTGGTTGGTCAGCATCTGCGCCTCGTTCTGGAGCTGGCGGATCTGGTTGTTGATCTGCTCCAGCGTGCGCGCGGCGGTGAGGATGTTCTGCACGAGGTTGGTCGGGTCGATGACGACCCATTGCGCGCGGGCGGCCGGTGCGAGTGCGGTGAGGACGGCCACAACGACGGCCAGCAAGGTCTTCTTCATGGCGAAATCTCCTGCAGTGAAGGGAGTGAAGGGAACGAAGGGATGAGATCCGCGGCCCAGTCCAGGCCGCTGTGGTGCAGCCAACGGGCCGCGAAGTCCTGTGCGCCATGCGCGGCCAGCACGGCGTCGATGTCGCGCTGGTGCTCGGGCGTAGACGCGCCCGCGAAGGCAAGCGCCACCGGCCCCAGGTCCAGGTCGAAGACCCGGTTGCCCAGCCGCGACTGGTAGTAGTAGTCGCGCTTGGGCTGCGCGGTGGCAACGATCTCGATCTGCCGGCTGTTGAGGCCGAAGCTTTCGTAGATCGTGCGAATCTGCGGCTCGGTGGCCTGCGGGTTGGGCAGAAAGATGCGGCTTGCGCAGCTCTCGATGATTGCGGGCGCGATCGCCGAATCCTTCACGTCAGCAAGTGACTGTGTGGCGAAGATGATCGACGCGTTCTTCTTGCGCAGCGTCTTGAGCCACTGGCGGATGCGCGCAGCGAACACCGGGTCGTCGAGGAACAGCCACGCTTCGTCAAGGATCAGCAACGTCGGCGCGCCGTCCAGCCGCTCCTCGAAGCGTGCGAAGAGGTAGCGAAGCACGGCCAGCACCGCTGCCTTGCTATGCATCAGCTCTTCCATCTCGAAGCCCTGCACATCGGCGCTGCCCAGCCGGTCGTGGTCGGCGTCCAGCAGCTTGCCGTGCGCTCCACCAAGCACATAGGGCGCGAGCGCCTGGCGCAGCATGTTGGACTGCAACAGCACCGACAGGCCCGTCAGCGTGCGCTGCTCGACTGGCGCGCTGGCCAGGCTGCCAAGCGCGGACCAGACCGCCTCGCGCTCCTCCGGGCCAACGGCCACGCCCTCGTGGATCAGCCGGCCCTCGATCCATTCGGCCGCCCAGGTGCGGTAGCCCTCGCGGTCAATGCGCGCGAGCGGCTGGAAGGCCATCCCGTTCTCACCTTTCCCGCCGCCCTCATCCTGCAACGTGCCCAGTTCATAGTGCTCGCCGCCCAGGCCCAGGATGGTGGCGCGGATCGAGCGCCCCATGTCGAAGGCGAAGATGCGCGAGCCAGCGTAGCGGCGGAACTGCAGCGCCATCGTGGCCAGCAGCACCGACTTGCCCATGCCGATGGGGCCTACCACCAGCGTGTTGCCCACGTCACCGATGTGCGTCACCAGCCGGAACGGCGTCGCGCCATCGGTGCGCGTGACAATCAGCGGCGGGCCATCTAGGTGCGCGTTGCGCTCCTGCCCCGCCCACACCGCTGACACCGGCATCAGGTGCGCGAGATTCAGCGTCGACACGATAGGCTGGCGGACGTTGGCATAAGCGTGGCCGGGCAACGAAGACAGCCAAGCCTCCACCGCGTTCAACGTCTCAGGGATCGTTACGAAGCCGCGCCCCTGGATGACGCGCTCGGCGGCGCGCAGCTTCTCATCGGCCGCCGCCGGATTCGCGTCCAGCACGGTCAGGGTGGACGTGACGTAGCCGTAGGCCACCTCGTCGCTGCCCAGCTCCTGCAGCGCCGCGTCGGCGTCGGCCGCCTTGTTGGAGGCGTCGGAATCTACCAGCGGCGACTCCTGCTGGAAGATCGTCTCGCGCAGCAGCGCGACGATGTTCTTGCGCTTGGCAAACCACTGCCTGCGCAACCGGCCCAGCTCGCGTTCGGCCTCGGCCTTGTCGAGGCACAGGAAGCGCGTGCTCCAGCGGTAGGCGAAGCCCAAACGGTTCAGCTCGTCGAGCAGGCCCGGCCAGGTGGAGGTCGGGAAGCCACGCAGCGTGAGCACGCGCATGTGCCGCGCACCCAGCATCGGGGCCAGGCCGCCCGTCAGCGCTTCGTCGGCGAGCAGCGCATCGAGGTGCATTGGCACCTCGGGGACCGCAACCGCATGCCGGCGCGTGGAGACGCAGGCATGCAAGTGCGCGAGCGTCTGTGCGTCGTCCAGCCAGCCAATCTCGGGCATCACGCCTTCGAGCAGGCCATGGAAACGCTCTGTCTCGGCGACGAAGCCCTGCAGGCGCTCCCGCCAGTCGACGCGGCGCTGGCCGGAGGTCTCCCCGGCGTTCTCGTAAAGCAGGCCCGCCGCGCGCGAGCGCGATTCCTCCGGCGGCAGGTAGAGCAGCGTCACGTGGTAGCGGCTCTCGAAGTGGCTGCCGGCTTCCTCGAACCCGGCGCGGCGTTCTTCGTCCACCAGCCAGGACAGCGGCTCCGGGAAAGTCGAGCGCGGATAGTGAGAAGCCTCGCGCCGTTCGGCTTCTACGAACAAAGCCCACCCCGAACCCAGGCGGCGCAGCGCGTTGTTTAGGCGCGCGGTGATGGCCACCAGTTCGCCGGCGGTGGCGCTGTCCAGGTCCGGGCCGCGGAAGCGCGCTGTGCGCTGGAACGAACCGTCCTTATTCAGCACCACGCCGGGCGCGACGAGACCGGCCCAGGGCAGCCAGTCGGCGAGCAGCGCTGGGCGCCGGCGGTATTCGGCGAGGTTCATCATGGCCGTGCCCTCATGTGTCCAGTAGCACGCGGTGCTTGATGTGCCGTGCGAACACCTGCATGAATTGCGGGTCTGCCCGCGCACCCCACACCGCGAGTGAATGGCCCACGACCCAGAGCACGATGCCCGGAACCCAGAGCTGCAGGCCTAAGCCCACGGCGGCCGCCAGCGTGCCATTTGCGATCGCCACCGTTCGCGGCGCGCCGCCCATCAGGATGGGTTCGGTCAGGGACCGGTGAAGAGGAACTTCGAAGCCCCGCACCTCGAAACCCGGCGCATCATGAGAGTTCATGTGCGTGCTCATGCCAGCACTGCCCCGCCGGTGAACGAGAAGAACGACAGGAAAAAGCTCGACGCGGCGAACGCGATCGACAGGCCGAAGACAATCTGCACCAGCTTGCGGAACCCACCCGAGGTATCGCCGAATGCGAGCGTTAAGCCCGTGGCGATGATGATGATCACCGCGACGATGCGGGCCACCGGCCCCTGGATCGATTCAAGGATGGACTGCAGCGGCGCTTCCCACGGCATGTTGGAGCCCGCCGCTTGCGCAGGCAGTGCGACTGCCAGCAGCAGCGCGGCCACCAGCAATAACTGCAGCGCCAAGCGCAAGCGCCCTGTATGCAGAGACGGTTTTACGGAAGTGCACGAAGTCGTCATGACGGTTCTCCTGGAAGTGAGGGGAATGAGGGAAGCGATGGCAATGGCGTGGGCGCCAGCTCGTAGCTGAGCTGGTAGGCGTTCGCGTCGAGCCCGACTACGCGCGCAATGGCCTCGACGCGGCGCGTGCGGCCGCGCCCGGCGATGAAGACGATGACGTTGATGGTCTCGGCGACTAGCGCGCGCGGCACGTTCACCGACACCTCCTGCACCAGCTGCTCCAAACGCGTGAGCGCGCCCATCGCCGAGCCCGCATGCACGGTGGCGATGCCGCCCGGGTGGCCCGTGCCCCAGGCCTTGAGCAGGTCGAGTGCTTCCGGGCCGCGCACCTCGCCGACGACGATGCGGTCCGGCCGCAGGCGCAAGGTGGACCGCACAAGCTCGGCCATGCTGACCACGCCGGGGCGCGTGCGCAGCGGCACGTGGTCGTGCGCCGTGCATTGCAGCTCTACCGTGTCTTCGAGCACGATTACACGGTCGCCCGTTGCGGCCACCTCTTCGAGCAGAGCGTTGGCAAGCGTGGTCTTCCCGGTGCTGGTGGCACCGGCGATCAGGATGTTCTGGCGATCACGCACAGCGGTGCGCAGGAATGCGGCTTGGTCGGCGGTCAGGATGCCGTCGGCCACGTAGTCTTCCAGGCGGATCAGCGCGACGGCACGCTTGCGCAGCGCGAAGACCGGACCCGGCGTCACCGGCGGAAGCGCGCCCTCGAAGCGCTCGCCTGTCTCGGGCAGTTCGGCGGTCAACAGCGGCTTGCCCGCATGCACCTCGGCGCGCACGTGCGCAGCGATCAGGCGGATGATGCGTTCGCCGTCGGCCGGCGACAGTGTGGCGCCCGTCGGTGCTCGACCCGTGCTCAGCCTGTCCAGCCACAGCGATCCGTCGGGGTTAAGCAGCACTTCGACCACGTCGGGGTCGGCGAGCGCCTGAGCGATTTCCGGTCCCATCGCCGTGCGCAGCATGCGGATGCGACGGTCCAATGCAAGCGAGGCCGGCGCAGCAGGCTTGTTCGGATCGCGCGGCGCTCCAGTCATGAAGCCGCCTTAGGCTCGCTGACGTCCGGCGTCGCCGGCCGATCCTCCCCAGTGGTGCTTCTCACGGGATCACCCAACCCGAAGAACTGGCTGTCATCGGGCTGGAACTCCTCGTACACGTCCTTGACCAGGCTGCGCCCGCGCAGGAGGTGGCGACCCAACTGCTCGATGAACTGCTCGAAGCGGGCGCGGCCCTGGGCGCGCGCGGCTTCCTGATGTGCTTCGGGGATGGGCGTGGTGACAGTCAGGAAGTAGCGCACGTACAGCGCCACGGTCTCGATGAGGATGTTCTGGTCGCGTTCGAGCTTGTCGTGCTGGCGCGAGAGGCGGTCCAGCCGCTTGCCGATCGCAGCCTCCCGCTGGTCACCGCTATCAGGCGAGAGGAACGAGGACAGCGCGGCAGCGATGATTGAAGACTTGGACAGCCCCTTCATCGCGGCCAGCTCTTCGAGCCGGCGCGCGTGGTCACGCTCCAGAAAGATGTTGAGGCGATGGCGACGAGGTGGAAGACTCATAGCGCGATCCCATCGTCAGGGTCTAGCGCGGCCAGCCGCGCGGAGCGCTGCAAGCGGGGATCGAGCTGTGTCGGCAGAGTAAGCGGTGCGTCGTCGTCATCCAGCAGGCCGAGATCGTCAGAGCCGTGCTCGTGCTTCGGCATGTAGAAGACCTCGTCCAGCTCGGACTGCTGCTGGCGGCCGCCGTCATCTACGCTGCCGCTTTGGCCCGCCAACGCCATGTCGAGGATGGGCATAGCGAGCGGCGCAAGCCCGCTCCAGTCGTTGGCGCGCGGCGCCGGGGCGTCGGCGTAGTGTCCAGCGGCGGTGAGGAACGGCGCGGGCTTCACGCGCCCAGTGAAGTTTTGATCGAGGTAGTAGCGGATCTTGTGAGCGCGGATCGGTGCGTGCCCCGAGACCATGATCACGGCATCGTCGGGCGGGAGCTGCATCACCTCTCCCTGTGTCAGCAGTGGTCGCGCAGTCTCCTGCCGCGACACCATCAAGTGCCCGAGCCATGGCGCGAGCCGATGGCCGGCGTAGTTGCGCTGCGCGCGCAGCTCTGTGGCCGTGCCCAGCGCGTCGGAGATGCGCTTGGCGGTGCGCTCGTCGTTGGTGGCGAACGCGATGCGCACGTGGCAGTTGTCCAGGATCGAATGGTTCTGGCCGTAGGCCTTGTCTATTTGGTTGAGAGACTGTGCGATCAGGAAGGCGCGCAAGCCGTAGCCCGCCATGAAGGCCAACGCGGACTCGAAGAAGTCAAGACGCCCGAGCGCAGGGAACTCGTCGAGCATGAGCAGTAGCTTGTGCTTGCGCGCGATGCCGTCGGAGCCGTCGAGCGACTCGGTCAGGCGCCGACCAATCTGGTTGAGGATCAAGCGGATCAGTGGCTTGGTTCGACTGATGTCGGAGGGCGGCACCACGAGATAGAGCGAGACCGGATGCTGCGCGGAAATCAGGTCCGCGATGCGCCAGTCGCAGCGCGAAGTGACTTCGGCCACCGTGGGATCGCGGTATATACCGAGGAAACTCATGGCCGTGGACAGCACGCCCGAGCGCTCGTTGTCGCTCTTGTTGAGAACCTCACGAGCAGCGGAGGCGACCACAGGATGAGCTACACCACCCTCATCATTCGCTAGATGGCGCGTCGTCATCATCCGATGCAACGTCACCTCGAAGGGGCATGCGGGATCGGACAGGAAATTGGCGACGCCGCGCAGCGTCTTGTCCTCGCTCGCGTAGAGCACATGCAAGATTGCGCCAACCAACAGCGCATGCGAAGTCTTCTCCCAATGGTTGCGCCGCTCCAGCGCGCCCTCGGGATCGACAAGGATGTCGGCGATGTTCTGCACGTCGCGCACCTCGTGCGCACCACGGCGGACTTCCAGCAGCGGGTTGTAGGCGGCCGAGAGCGCGTCGGTGGGATTGAATAGCAGGCAGTACGAGAAGCGCGTACGCCATCCGGAGGTGAGCGCCCAGTTCTCGCCCTTGATGTCGTGAATCACTGCCGAGCCCGACCATGACAGCAAGGTGGGAACCACCAGGCCCACGCCCTTGCCCGAGCGCGTCGGCGCGAAGGCAAGCACGTGTTCGGGGCCGTCGTGCCGTAGGTAGTTGTCGTCCTTGCGACCGAGGAAGATGCCGGCAGGTTCTTGGAGGCCGGCCTTGCGGATGTCATCGGGCTCTGCCCAACGGGCCGAGCCATAGGTAGTAACGCGCCGGGCCATTCGTGAGCGCCACACGGCCATGCCGATCGCCACACCTGTGGCGAGCAATCCGCTGGTCGCGGCGATAACGCCGCCTCGCAAGAAGATGTCCGGTGCGTAGGCTTCGTACCAATACCACCACTCGAAGAGCTTCCAGGGCTCGTAGACCGGCAGGCCCGCGACCGTGAGCCAGGCCGGCCCCAGGCGCGGCTGATGCGAGAGCGCATGGGCCGTCCACTGGGTGGCACCCCACACGCCGCCAACGGTCACGCCGAGCACAGCCGCGATCTGGCCGAGCAAGATGCCAGTCTGTACGGTAGAGGTACCGCGTTCGCTGTTTCCAAGCCGAACTCCCATGTCCATTCCCTTCAGCGCTAATCGCGCTAAGTGCATGTGCGCCAAGTGGAGCGCATGCACGAGTCTGGAATCGATGGGTCGCTCAGTACACCCAGGAGGGCGTAGATCAGCGAAGGCTGGCGGGTGCGCCTAGAAACAACGCGTTTGGCTGGCTGGATTCCAATAATCTGGGGACGAAAAGCGCCAGCGTTTCACAACGGGAGGATCCTTGACGAGAAGCTCTACGTCCAAGACCGATGCGGTGATGGCGCACTCGTGATTCCCGGAGACGGCAACTTTCATGACCAAGTGCTGACGTGGATGAGGAAGCGCTGCAACGGCTCGGTGATTCCGAACCTACGACCTCGATGCTCAGGGGTGCCTGGTGCAGCACATGGGTGTGGCGCACCTCTCGCTTAAACCGTTCTGGGCGTGCCAACAGATTGTGACTTTCGGTCAGCAGCTTTGGCACAGCAGTTGTTAGCTCGATCCGGCGCGGTAGGCGACGAAGAAAGATGATGCCCAGTTCATTCTCGAGAATTCGGATCGCCCGCGCCGGCGGACTCTGATAGATGTGAATGCGCTTCGCTGCCCGCCTGGACTTCAGGTCCTCGGCCACGGCCACGGCAGCAAAATGGCGCATGTCAAGCACCTCCACCATTTACTCAGTCGCCCTAGCCTGAAGGGTCACCTTCGTGATCAGATCTCTCGTTGATGCCGCCTAGCCTTTGGGTTCTTCCCCATTCCAAGCAGCAACAAGAATTTCGTGAACTGCATCTGCGTCGACTGCCCGCGGATTCTCATCGATATGATGCAAGCATTCATTCGCGATCACATTGAGCTTACTTTGCTCAACACCAAGATCCTTCAAGCCTGTGGGCGCGCCTAGTAAGCGCGCCAAGTTGTGCAGTGCCGGCGCGGGAGGCGACTTCATGATGTCATGCATCCTGCCCATGCACTCAGGGATCGCTGATTCATTGAACGCCAGCACATGGGGGAGAACTACACCGTTCGTTTCTCCATGGGGCACACCGAAACGTCCGCCCAAGACGTGACAGATCCGGTGGTGCATTCCGATGCCCACGGAATTGACCATCAGCCCCCCGATCGTCGCACCATATGCAGCAGAGATCCGAGCATCTAAGTCGGCAGGATCTTTCGCCAAGCGCAGCAGCGCGTGGTAGAGCGAGTCGATTCCGATCAGCGCAAGTTGGTCAGTCAGCGGGTTGCTTTTAGGAACATAAAGCGCCTCGATGCAGTGAGCGAGCGCATTCAAACCCGTTGTCGCTGTCTCGCGCAAAGGGAGCGACTGCGCGAGCATGGGATCAACGATGACCGTATTCGCAAGCGCCTTAGGCTCGCGCCGGCTTCGCTTCTCTCCATCGACCAGCACACCGAAGAGGGGAGTCATCTCCGAGCCGGACAAAGTCGTCGGAAGGGCGACGTGCACTGCGCCTGCCTCCACGGCAATGAATTTTCCCAAACCGATCGTCGAACCTCCGCCGATCGATACAACACAGTCGCAACCTGCAGTCTTGTACGACTCCAATGCAGACCTAGCGACCTCAATTGGGCAATGGGGCTGCGCGCCAGTAAAACGCGCCTTGACCATTCCCTCAATGGAGTCGATCACCGAGGCATAACGCCTTTGACCAGACTCCGTAGTTACGACGAGGGCGGAGGAACACTTAAGCTCTTGTAGTCGACTACCGAGCTCGGCCGATCGGCCCACGCCGAACATAACGGCGGGAGAGTTGCAGGAAAAATCAAAGGCTGGTTTCAGCATGAGGATCACCTAATTTGCGTGGGTTGCCGCGTTCATTCAATAGCTACGTAGACGCAACCGTTTTCGATCTTCACGGGATACGTACGCACCGGCTCGGTCACCGGGGCACATGTTGGTTTGCCTGAGCGAACATCAAACTTGCCCTGGTGCAGGGGACATTCGATTTCGTGGCCTTCAAGAAAGCCGTCGCAAAGTCTTGCTCGCCCGTGTGTGCACAGGTTGTCAGAGGCAAAAAAGTCACCGTCCACGCTGTAGATGGCGACGTCCATTCCATCGACAATCACCCCAATAACGTCATCGACAGGCACTTCTTCGACGGCAATCACGTTCTTCCATGTATCGTTGGTATCGATGTTCATGGTCAGATCGGGTAAATAATCGAGTTCGGAATCATCTCGCTGTCATAGATTACAAATCTGGACTCGAACTTCAACCCCGTAGGCGTAGCGACAATCTCATCGATGTACTTTCCTACGTTGAAGACCGTAGAGAGTTTGTTCGGTTTGGTGCGGACCACTACGTAATTTGCTTCGCTACGGATCCTGCCGTCCGCTATCTCACGCACCACTGGCATACCGACGATGTGCCTTTGGTAGTACGGATCATGAAAGAGCGTTTCCTGAATGCCGAAAACACGATCCTGGAGCATCCCTTTGCTCTCAAACGACAGTGTTGCCAATGGAAATCCCCGCTCGAAGTTTTCCCGTGGCTGCAGACGGTAGACGCACTGATCCGTGAAGAACTCTGGCCAGAGCTTCCAATCGCCAGAGTCAACCGCAATGGCGTAGTCGGAGTACAACTGAGTGAGTGCCACCCAGTCCTTGTATGTCTCCATCATTCCGGCGCCTCCATGACCTCTCGCCAGTAGCGATACATTCCTCGGATCAGCGTATCGCTCACCATGTGATCGGTGTCGCCGACGTCGTGTCCACCAAGTTCGGTCATGGCACGGTGGAAAGGCTTGCTCTCGAACGCCGATTGAGAAAACTCAATCACCTCACCGTCGTCTGCTGAAACAAAGCCCGCAGGGCCAAACAGGTTTGCCTGCCTGAGCCGACGTTGAGTCATCTCATCCGAGTCGTCCTCGAACCCGAAATGGGTCCAGTAAAAGTCGAACGAGCCATGTCCGTTGGGCTGGATCTGCCGCGTCGACACACTATTGACCGATTGTTGGAGAATGAGGCTAGGGAAAATTGTGGTCATGACCGCTGTCGGACCTCCCCACCAATCCTCTGACACGATGTCCAGGAAGCGTGGATCGCTCAGTGTCATGTTCTCTTTGAAGCGTGCTACTTGAGACACCTCAGAGGATTTCATCGCGTTGCCTCGCGTTGAAATCATCGCGGCATGGCGGTGCCTTGCATCCATCTTCAGGGCCGACTTGTTGTCGGCGCGCCAAAGCCCGAACGTAACAAACCAGGTATGCAGCAGACCTGGGTGGTAAGAATCCTTGATGTTCTCCTGCATCAGCTTCCAGTTGCCGGGAATGCGCTGCCGGTTGTAACCCAGGATTTTCAGCTTTCGACCATTGAACGTTCTGTCAAAACATTGCAGTATCGTCGGACCAAGGAACTCTTCGAGAGGCTCCACGTTGTGATCGAATGATGCGAAGACTACCCCGCCTCGCGCCGCGACCTTCAGCTTTGTGAGGCCATGCTCGTCCATCTTGAAATCAACAGGCATGCCGCCAAGCAGCTTGCCCTCCTGCTTGACTCCGCGTCGAAATGGAACGCCTTGGAGATTGCCCTCCAATGTGTAGCTCCATTGATGGTACGGGCAAGTGAACCCGTCCTTCTTGTTTCCGTGACGTTCACGACAAAAGGCCATCCCGCGATGAGCGCAAACGTTCTCAACGACGTGCACGGCGCCTTCCGCACTGCGAACCATGATCACGGACCGTTCGCCGATCGCGGTGCGGATGAAGTCGCCCGGATTCGGAATCTCCGCTTCGAGGCCGACATAGCACCAGTGATCGCGATAGAAGAATCTCTCGAGCTCCTTTTTATAGATCGAGTCGTCGGTGTACGCCATGAACGGGATGCGACTTGTTCCGTCGCCTTCCCATTTGATGTCATCAGGGAAGATGCTCGAAGTCATCACGTTGCCCTCCCATGCTGTGTCCTGTCTCCGGTCACGCTAACACTTATGTCTGAAAGACCTTCAATGCGTGCTCGCATCACGTCTCCCCCTAGAACGGGACCGACGCCTTCGGGCGTTCCTGTCATGATCAAGTCGCCTGGTTGAAGGCCTTCATAGCGCGATAGATGCGCAATGCACTCTGCAACTGACCAGATGAGCTGCGCCACATCGGATGACTGCTTCACCGTTTCGTTGACGGTCAACTCGATGGCTGCGGCCGTCACATGCTGTGATCCATATTTGGCATGCAGCGCGCCTATTGGAGCCGAGTCGCTGAAGCTCTTCCCAAACTCCCACGGACGTCCTGCGTCACGAGCCGCGAGCTGAACGTCGCGCCTCGTCATGTCAAGACCAACGGCATACCCAAACACGTGCTCAAGCGCTCGTGTCTCTGGAATGTCGAAGCCCCCTTTGTGAACGGCCACCACTAGCTCCACCTCGTACTGATAGTTCGACGTCATCGACGGGTAGTCGATAGATATCGGCTTAGCGGCATCCACAACGGCGCTAGCAGGCTTCATGAAGAAGAAAGGAGGATCTCGATCCGGGTCCTTTCCCATCTCGCGTGCGTGAGCTGCATAGTTGCGGCCCACACAGAAAACGCGGTTGACCGGAAACCGTACAGATGTGCCGTGAATCGTCAAGGTACGGATCGGAGCAGGGTCGATTGCGAATTCAGTCATTTGTGTCATTTCCTTTACTCCCGAGATTCGCGCCAGAGTCCAAGCGCCTGATGGACCGGTCGGTCACTGAAGCTGAACAAGTCAGTAGCTGAGGTCGCGTGAATTCGCAACTCGTTCCACGAGGGAACGACGAACACATCGTTCGGCTCAAAACTGTGTTGAATTCCCGCAATCTCGACGTAGCCTGAGCCTTCCAGGCACACATAGATGGCGCCATCGGTGCAGCGGTAGGGTCTTGTCTCGAACCCCTTAGGCAATCGCTGGGCGTAAGCCCCGATGGTGGGCATCGGAGAACCGCCAGTTGCGGGATTCACATATCGCAGCTTGAAGCCGACATGCTGGTCGGCCTCGCCCAGGGCGATGGAGGATAGAGCCTCTCGCGTGCGCTCATATGGGTACACAAACAGCGGGCTGGAAGAGGTGCTTGGTGCCTCGTAGTCCATGGGCAACATATTCGAGCCATAGCGCTTGATGCTGTCGCCTTCGGGCCTGATTGATAGGTTCGGCGCATCGCTAGGCCTCTCGGCAAAACTTGCGTCCAGAAGCCGCACGAGCGGAAGATCCAACCCGTCGAGCCAAACAGCGGGTGCATTACCCGGATTTCCGTGGTCATGCCATGTCCACGCAGGAGTCAGAATGAAGTCGCCTCGCCGCATCGTTGCACGCTCCCCATTGACGGCGGTGTACGCCGAGTCGCCCTCTAGCAAAAGTCTGAGGGCAGACTGCGAGTGCCGGTGAGGTGGTGCCACTTCGCCAGGCATGATCATCTGCAGACCCGCATAGAGCGATTGCGTGATTGACGATCGTCCACGCAGCGCAGGGTTCTCCAGCACCAAAACACGGCGCTCGGCCTCAGCTGCGCTGATGAGTTGGCCCGACTCCATGAGCGGCCCGCGGGCTTCCGAGTAGCGCCACAGGGCCCCTACTGCGGGCGACTCGGGTGTCGGCGTCAGAAGTCGACTCAAAACTTCCCAAAGGGGCGTCAAGTTTTGTTTTCCTATGCGTTCGTAGTAGTTGCGCCTCAACTGCGCTGTAGATTCTTCGACGGCTTCCGCTTGCATCGTTGATGTCTCCGGGTTGATTAGGGATTGGTGGAATAGAAGGCATCTGCGTAAAGATGCTCTAGAGGAATGCCTCGCTGATGCAACAGGAGAGAGGCGGCTTCGACCATGGGTGGCGAACCGCAGAGATACGCACGGAAGTCAGTCAGATTCGCCCAATCGCTCGCAATGGCATCGGTGACCAATCCTGTACGCACGGCCGGATCGGTTGCTCTCTCGGTTGAAACCACATGAACCGACAACTTTGGATTTCTCCGCCCAAGCTCTTTGAGCCAACCAAGGCCGTAGATGTCGCGTTGCGATCTGACCCCGAAGTAGAGGTGAATGCGGTTTCTCAATTCAGCTCGCTCCACGCCGCGGAGGATCGAAAGAATCGGCGCCAGCCCGGTGCCCCCGGCGACGCACAGCATCGGACCTTCGTGCCTTTCTCGCAGATATGCCGTGCCCATGGGACCGCTCACTTTCAACGACTGCCCGATTGCCAGTTCGTTGCAGATGAAGGTCGACACGCGGCCACCGGGAACAAGTCGAACGTGATACTCGAGCTCTTCGTCCGAAGGAAGACCGGCCATCGAGTACGGCCGGCTCAGGTTGGACGAGAACGAGATCTGTGCGTACTGTCCGGGCGAGAAGGAAAGCGGCTTGGACGGCTTTAATCTGATGCGCTTGATGTCGTGGGTCAAGCTATCTACTGCTGTCACCGTCGCTTTAAGAACCCTCGCCGGATGGTGGATGACCTCGTCGGGCTCAGGAATTTCGACTTCGCAGTTCTCGACCACTTCGCTCATGCACGCTAGCACGTACCGATCGTCACTTCGAGCTTGCTGATTTTCTGCACTGGACTGAAGGATGTTTCCACGGATTACTTTGCAGCGGCAAGTACCGCAGCGCCCCGCAGTGCAGCTGTACGAGATCGGAATCTCATGTTGTCGCAGCACAGCCAGCAGGTTGGCTCCGGGCTGTACGTAGAGCTTTCGATTGAGAGGTTGAATGACGATTTCCATCATTCAATCTGCGTGCAAGTGCGATCCATGGCGGCATCTTAGGAACAGAGCTACCATCACGGAAGACGATATCGTTAATACAGAACATTTACGAAACGAAAGAGACTATGGAGCTCCATGACATCGACTTGAACTTGCTTGTCATCTTCAACGAACTGCTAGCCGAACGGCGCGTTTCCAGGGTCGCTGACAAGCTCGGCGTTACGCAGTCCTCCGTCAGCAATGCCCTGGGGAGATTGCGCAAACAGCTGAAGGACGAATTGTTTCTTCGAACGTCAAAGGGCATGGACCCGACGCCCTACGCGGTTGATCTTGCAGAGCCGATAAGAGCATCGCTTGCGACCATCCGAAGTTCCCTCAACAAGCAGTCGGATTTCTCGCCCACCACAAGTACAAGAAAATTCACCATCGGAATGGCAGATGTCGGCGAGATCTACTTCTTGCCCGACCTCATGGACAAGCTCGCACACATTGCTCCGAACGTCTCTGTAAGCACCGTTCGCAACACGGCAGTCAATCTCAAAGACGCTATGGAAGCAGGACAGGTCGACTTAGCGATGGGACTGCTACCGCAGTTGAAGGGTGGGTTTATGCAACGCAGCTTGTTCAAGCAGGCTTACGTTTGCATGTTTCGCCAAGGGCATTCGCTTCAAGGCAAGAGAATCTCTTTGAAGCAGTTCGGCGAAGCGGACCATGTCGTCGTTGTGTCGCCCGGAACCGGGCATGCAAAAGCCGACGAACTGATCGAACGAAAGGGCATCAGGCGACACGTTCGACTCACAGTGCCGCACTATGTGGCGGTCGGCCACATACTTTCAACAACGGACATGATCGCCACCGTACCGGAGCGGTATGCCATGAGATGCTTGACGCCCTTCAGATTGGCGTACGTCAAGCATCCCGTTGAGTTACCAAGGATCGACATCAATCTGTTCTGGCATGCTAAAGCGCTAAAAGAGCCTGGCAATCAGTGGCTGCGTCAAGTGATTGCCGATCTGTTCACTGACAGCCGAAAAGCGTGAGAAGCTTTGCCTGCTCGTTCGTCTACGCGAAGCCACAGTCGACTTGGCGGTACTCACTTGTTGACCATAGTGACAAGCGAGATCCCGCAGGCTGGCAGCCTTCTACTGCTGGGTGGAACTTATCTACACGCCAATATATTGACCAACTAACGTCGTGTCTTCGCGCAAACTCTTGCTGTCTCCTTGCCAGACGACGCGCCCTTTTTCGATGACATAGTGATAGTCGGCCAGATCCGCGAGGCGACTCATATTTTTGTCCACAACAATCAAAGCAATCCCGTCTGCCTTGAGACGAGCAAGGATCCTCCAAATCTCATCTCGGATGATCGGCGCAAGCCCTTCCGTCGCCTCGTCCAGCACAAGCAACTTTGGGTTCGTCATCAGGGCGCGGCCAATCGCCAGCATCTGCTGCTCTCCTCCGGAAAGCTGCCAACCCAAGTTCTTCGCGCGCTCCTTAAGTCGCGGGAAGAATTCATAGACACGGACAAGCGTCCACGGCTGGACACCAGCGCTCAAGGAACTTCGACGGGCAGTGGCAATGAGATTCTCCTCAACGGTCAGATTGGTAAAGATCTGTCGGCCCTCTGGAACGATTGCCAGACCTTTCCGTGCAATCCGATGAGATGAGAGGCCACTGGCTGACTGGCCGTCTACATAGTAGTCACCACCCGTCGTCGGCAGCATGCCAAAGAGGCATTTGATAGTGGTCGAACGACCCATCCCGTTTCGCCCAAGTAGGGTGATCACCTGGCCAGGCTCTACAACGAACGAAATGTCGAACAAAACCTGTGCGGGTCCGTATCCTGCTTGCCAGTTTCTGACACTGAGAAATTCAGTAGGCATGTCGTCCTCCGGTAACGCGGAACAAAGTCAGTTTCATGCAGCTCCACCTGTACCCTTCGGTTCAACTAGAACGCCCATCTTGTTCATCAGCAAGGCTCCTTTAAGTTCGTTGGAAGTCAGCGCGCGTAGCTTCCAGCGGCTTTAAGCATGGCTAGTTCCGAATATCCAAGTCCCGAAACATCGCGTGATGAGTAGCGCACCCGCACTCCGCCGAGATCTACGTCAGTCATGCTGCGCAGCGCCTTTAGAACAGATGACGGAGTTGCAGTTGCTCCAGCCCGCTGTAAACCTTCGACGAGCACCTTGGCGCTGATGTACCCCTCTAGGCTTCCGTAGCTCAAGTCCTGTCCATTGCGCTGCATCGCCTGCTGATACTCGGCAACAACTGGCCGCGAGCGAACCCAAGGGCTCGGCACCACCTGGGACACCACGATGCCATTAGCTGCGAGTCCGATTGCGCCATGCAACGCACGCGCGTTTAGCAGTGAGACGGAATAGACTTGGGCGCGCGAGCCGCCCGCGCGAAGCGCTGGCAAGAATTTCTCGGCCGACTCGTTGGTGATGGCCAGCACGACCGCTTCACAGCGCATCGTCGCTACGGTTCGGGCTTGTTCAGCCGCGTCGGCCGCGTCCTGACGGATGACTGCCGTACCGACCAGATGGTGACCCTGGCGTTCCAGTGCTTGGCGGGCGGCCCCGATGACGCCTACAGCACCCGGATTTTCGTTGTGCACGGCAGCGATGCGCGTAATGCCGATGGTCAACAAGTGACGAACGATGCGCTCGCATTCTTCTGAGAAGCTGATGCGCACTGGGAAACTCACCTCGCTAAAACGTCGGAGCGAGGCGGCGCCAGTGTATGCACCAACGACAGGCAACTTCAGTTCACTGGCCGCCTCAAGCGCGCCTTCGGCCGGTGCGGTGCCAATGGGCAACAGCATCGCCACCGCGCCCGCCGCCGCTGCCGAGCGTACATTGTTTGCCGCGCGGTCGCCTTGGTAACCATCATCGAACTGCCGCAACTCCACTTGGCGGCCGCGGATGCCGCCATTGGAGTTGAGGCTCGCCAAGTACGCATGTATGCCGGCCAACGGATCTCTTGAAAGTCCACTCATCGGACCGGTGCCCACGAAAGTCTGGCCGACTATCAATGATGTGCTCGCGGCGGCTCGCACCACCGACGGACAGAAAGTGACAGGTGCGGCCAGGAACGTGGCGGAACAAAGGCGACGACGGAGCAAGTCAGCCAAAACGATTCTCCAGGCGGATGGCCGCTCCTGAGGCCAGGAAAGAGACCCAGAAAGCGCGAACTTGTTGGCCTTGCTTCCCAGCTTCGCGCAAGGTCAGATAGATGCCCCAAACCAATTTAAAGCGCTCCGGCTTCTTCTTCGCCGAGATAGACCGCTCGAATTTCGGGATGCGCCCTCACCTCGTCGGCCGTGCCGGTAAACATGACTCGGCCATAAACGAGAACCGTGATCCGATCCGCCAATGAGAAGACAGCTTGCATATCATGTTCCACCAATAGGATTGCATACCTTCTCTTCAAGCCTCGAAGTAGATCGAGCACCGCCGCAGACTCTTGGATGCTCATGCCCGCCATGGGTTCGTCCAAAAGCAAGAGCTTTGGCTTGGCTGAAAGCGCCATCGCCAACTCGAGTTGGCGACGTTGGCCGTAGGCCAGCTCACCGGCGACAACATCAAACTGATGTGACAGGCCAGCTGCAAGTACCGCTTCCTGTGCAGCCGCTAGCACAACTGGATTGCTGAGCATTGGGCGCCAGAACGTCCAAGCACTGGAACTTGAGGCAACTGCGGCCAGCGCGACATTCTCGAGTACGGTGAACTCATCGAAGATCGAGGTGATCTGATACGAACGCAGAAGGCCACCTTGCGCACGGATCCGCATCGGCTTCTTAGTGACGTCTCGCCCCTCAAAATAGACTTGACCTTCATCCGACGAAAGTTCGCCGCTGAGCTGATTGATCAGCGTCGTTTTTCCCGCACCATTCGGCCCGATCACCGCGTGGAGTTCGCCGGGGCGCACGTCTATCGAGACGCCGTCGGTAACAAGCAGTTCGCCGAAGCGCTTCACTAAGTTTTTTGTCTCGAACACGTTCACCGCTTTCCTCCTGCCGCAAGAGGGGAAGGTACCGACTTCGCGCGATCAGCGATCTTCGCAGGTACCTTTGGGGATAAGCTTCGAGCACTTAACATGCCGACGATGCCTTTGCGCGCCATGATCGTCAGCAAAACAATCAGCGGACCGAACAAGGCCATCCAGTGTGTTGTGTAAGCCTTGATCACCTCCTCCAGGCCCAAATACACAAGTGCCCCGATGACAGGTCCGACGACGGTTCCGATTCCGCCCAGCACTACCATGACGATGAGTTCACCCGAAACAAGCCACGCCATCGAAGTGGGCGACGCGAAGGCATTCAAGTTCGCCAGCAAAAGTCCGGCCACGCTGCAGACTACGCCCGACAGCACGAAAGCCGTCAGTTGGATCTTGTAGGTAGGAAGACCGATAGCACTGACGCGTCGCGCGTTTTGGCGTGCCCCACGAAGCGCCATACCAAAGGGAGATGCTCGCAGCCGGCTCATCCACCACGTAAAGCCCACCAAGACGATCCACGAGACGGCATAGACATTGTCAACACTGCCCAAATTGAATGATCCAAATGAACTAGTCATCGGCACTGGCATCCCGTCATCCCCGCCGAACTGCTTGAGACTGACGAAAAGGAAGTAGCCCATTTGGGCAAACGCCAGAGTAATCATGATGAATGTCATGCCCGACGTTCTCAAGCTCACCAGACCGACGATGAGCGCCACCGCACCACTGGCGACGATGCAGGCCAGCATATGGAGCAAACCATTGCCCACACCGAAGTGCGAAGGTATCGCCACAGCATATACACCAAGGCCCAAGAACAACGCATGACCAAAGCTGACAAGTCCGCCGTATCCAAGCGCTAGGTTCAATGCACTTGCCGCAATAGCGTAGATCAGAACGCGCGCGAAAAAGGAAGTCCAGAACGGCTCACCCAAACCCTTGGCGACAAGTGGAACTGAACCCAGTGCGGCGAACAGAACGACGATGCCGATCATGGGCATCAATGAGTACTGATGTTTCATCGAATGTCGTCCCCTAGCGCGAACGCGCGGGAAACAGCCCTTGCGGCTTTAGTGCAAGAACAATGGCCATGAGCAGATAGATGCTCATTGATGCGAGTGCGGGACCTGCCGCATCCGCCACAGAACGCTCCAAGACTTGGCGCAGACCAACAGGTAGCAGTACACGCCCGAGGGTGTCTACGATGCCAACGATAAGAGACGCATAGAACGCCCCCGATACCGAGCCGATGCCTCCTATGACTATGACAACCAGGGTGGTGATGAGTGCCGGATCTCCCATCCCGGACTGAACCGAAAGCAATGGCCCAGCCATCGCGCCCGCCAATCCCGCGAGCGCCGCTCCTGCGGCGAAGAGAAGCCCGTTGAGAAGGCTAATGTTCACACCTAGTGCCCCAACGAGTTGGGGATTTTGCGCACCAGCGCGAATGAGCATTCCGATTCGAGTCTTGTGAATTAACCAATGCGCACTGATCGCCACCACAACACCTACAACAATGATCAAAAATCTGTAAGACGGGTACGTTAGCCCGAAGAGATTGACGGTGCCAGACAGTTCGTCAGGCACTTGCATGAACATTGGCTGAGGACCCCACAGGATCCGCACCAGTTCATTGAAGAACATGACCATTCCAAAAGTGGCCAACACATGGTCTAGATGGTCACGCCTGTATAGCCGGGAAACGATTGTGCGTTCCAGCAGAACGCCAATCAGCACCACGCCCGCCAGGGCGGCAAGAATCCCAATGGAGAACGAGCCGGTCTTGGCGTACACAGCGGCCGCGAAGTATGCGCCCATCATGTAGAGCGAACCATGCGCAAGGTTCACGAAGCTCATGATCCCAAAGACCAGTGTCAATCCTGCTGCCATCAGAAACAGCAGGACACCGTATTGCAGTCCATTCAAGAGCTGCGCAAGGACAAGCATTGCGTTCATCACAGTGGGCACTGAGCCGCATATGCGTCCACATGCAAGCTCAGCGGCTGTCCAACCTGCTTGGTGACAACCTTTCCGCCTTCGCTCTTCGTCTCAAAGGCGTAGTAGTTCTGCACTGGCATGTTGTTTCGCCCGAAGCGGAAAGGGCCGCGCACAGACTTGAATTCTCCGCCTGCAACCTTGAGCGTTGTCGCGAGCTTCTTTGTGTCGCCTGCGGCTTTCTTGACCGCCAGATCCAACACATTCGCGGCGTCGTAGCCAGCCGCCGCGTAAAAGCTGGGAGTGCGCTTGTAGCGCTTTTCGAATGCACCCACGAATTGGCGATTCTCGGGGGTATCTATCGCTGCGTCCCACATCGCACCGCTGATCACGCCGGCCGCGGCGCCGCGAAGCGAGGGAAGCGTTGTGCCGTCCACCGTGGCCACGGAATAGATTGGGAGCTTGCCGGAAAGGCCCGCTTGATTGAACTGCTTGACGAAGTTGATGCCCATGCCGCCTGGGTAGAACACGAATACTGCATCAGCTCCGGACGCTTGCAGTTGCGCAATCTCGGCCGAATAGTCGGGCTGGTTCACCTGGGTGTAAACCTCGTCGACAACCTTCCCCTTGAAAAGGCGCTTGAAGCCCGCCAACATGTCCTTACCAGCTTGGTAGTTGGGCGCCATCAAGTAAACCTGCTTCAGTCCGCGATCCTGTGCGAACTGACCCATGGCCTCGGCCATGCCATCGTTCTGCCATGCCGTGGAGAAAACGTTCCCCTTACACTGCGCGCCCGCAATTGGCGATGGGCCAGAGTTGGTGGCGATGGTCACCACGCCCGACTCCGCCAAGCGCGGCAAGCTTCCCATGAAAACGTTGGAAAAGGACATGCCCACTATCACGTCGACCCTGTCGCGGTCGATGAGCTTTCGCACGGCTTGCTGACCGATCTCAGGCTTGAGTTGGTCATCCTCGCGCACTACGGCCGCTGGCAGACCGCCAAGCTTGCCGCCAAGTTGGTCAAGCGCCAGTAGGAAGCCGTCGAGTTGGTCTTGGCCTACGATAGCCTGGGGCCCAGACAGCGGGGCGACGAATCCCACTTTTAGCGTCTGCGCTTGAGCTGTCGCCCACGCCATAAGGGATAGAGATAGGGATAGCGCGAGGCGCAGCAAGGGAATTCTCATGGCTGTCTCCTGTTTTATTTAGCCGAGTGGCAACTGGATGCATTGGCTCAGCGCTCAACTGAGACGTGGCCTCGCAGATGGGTTAAATCATGCGCGTTGAGCGCAATTCAGCCAACCGAATATTGTGAATACACAAATACACCGATCGTGATATTGCTTTGATCGAAGTAGTGCGCTCCTGACACTTGAGATCAGGACCAATTTGGGGCTTAAAGAATGCGTAGCATCGTCTCCAAGGGGAAGCGCGGCCAGCCTGTCTTCGCATTCGCTTTCGAGCGATACGGCCGCACGATCTGCACATTCGGAAATGGCAAATGACGGCCACTGGCGCACTTGCGCTTGTCGTTGCTTGCAAGAATCGAGGGGAGAGTTCGGGTCGGTTCAACGACCGCCTGCCTCGTGGTATGCAGCATGGGCCCTGCCATTGCTCAATCCCGCGAACCTGCCCGGCACGCTCTATCGCACGTGCTGACGGCATGCGACATGGAGGAATGCTTTCATGCCAAGCAGTAAACGGGACCCGCGTTATGGGGCGCATTCATCTCGACAATCCTCGCTGCCTACCCACGTGCCATGTCACTGACGCACCGTGCATGACAGCGGACAGCTGCTGGCCCATCCGCTGCTCGATGACTGGGCGCCACGGGACCAGGGTAAAGCCCAAACCATCGTCCAGAAACGCAAAACGCCCGCTGACAAGCTGGATCGACTCGCGATAGACGCCGCTGACAGTCTGGCCGTCTTGCTGAGGGCGCCAAGACTTGCCTGTCTGCTGTTGCAGCGATTCGCTTGCCGACTTGAGTTCACGCTCGCGCAACGTCGCCAGCAGATTTCGGGCAATCACAATATGCGAGCCGCGCCGCTCGGCCATACCCTGCTCAATGAGGAAATCGCCGCGCTGGACCAGTGCAGTGCGTAGTTCCCCGCCGAAGCCTTTGTCCGCAACGCCGGCCATACCTCTGATTAGCTGCCTGTCCAGCCAGGTCGCACCGACTGCGCGGGTCTGCCGCTCGATCGGCAGATGCGACTGCAGCGTCACACTGCTGCCAGCCAGGCGCCGTGAGTCATGCAGTTGCGCCTTCATAGGCAGGTCGCCCGGCACGCGCCATACGCCCTCGGCCACACGCTCGACGAGACCAGCGCGGCGTAGCGCTTCGAGCCGACGCACGTGAGCGGCCACAGTCTCCTCCGGATCGCGATGGTGCTCTGGATGCGAGCGCAACATCAGATGGTGGTGGTCAGTGCGGTACATGCCGCCTTCAGCGAGCTTGGCAATGGTCCTATCCACCGCGCGCTCTTCGGCTGCACCCCGCGCTTCGACGATGGCCCCAGTGGGGAATTGCTCAAGTTCAGCGCAGGCCGGGAGAATGACGTAGTGCGCTCGGCCGTCAATGCCGTCCAGCACGAGGTAGCTGCCTTCCTGAAGCTCGTGACCTATGCCCTTGCCGACCACGCGACCGATCGTGAGCTGCGCCACCTCGCCCGGCGTATGCACCGCCATCTCACGCTGCTGCGCACCGAGCGCGCGCTGTATGGTCCGCACTATGTCCCCGCGCTCGCCCATCGCCCGCAGCGTGACATCGATATCCGGCCGCAGCCGCCATCGGTTCACGCCGACCAGTCGGGCCAGACCCATGTCGGTCAACTGCTGCAGCCGGCCTATCAACAGCGTGCGTGGCTGGCGCGCCGAGTAGCCGTTCGCCTCCAGTTCAACCGTGCCATCCGGTGACTGATGCGCCTGCTGCTGCAGTGTGCGGTCGAGGCTAGTCCAGCGCTCCTGCTGCACCTCCCGCTGCAGGCCCTCATAGATTTCGCGCTCCGTCCGCGGCCCGAGCCACTCTGTCGCCAGCTCGCAAGCGCGCTGGCGCATCCCGGTGGCGATGTAGTCGCGGGCGATTACCAGGTCGTGCCCGGTCTGGTCGCGGCCGCGCAGCACGATGTGCGTGTGCGGGTTGTCGGTATCCCAGTGGTCGACGGCCACCCAGTCGAGCGAGCTTCCTAGGTCGCCCTCCATGCGCGTCATCAGGTGGCGCGTGTATATACGCAAGTCTTCGAGTTGCAACGCGTCCTCTGGAGAAACAATAAAGCGGAACTGGTGTCGGTCCCCGCGCCCGCGCTCCTCGAAGTTGGCCAGCTCCGCGCGGTCGGTCGTAGGGCCGTAGGCATGACCCTTGCCACCATCGCGGTCAACCCCCTCGCGCTCGATGTAGCGCAGGTGCGTTTCCACCGAGCGCGCACCGGCTTGCTTGAGCACCACGTAGCGGGCTTTGATGACGACGCGGCGCGCGCCGGGGCCGAGCCGCCGGCCAGCGGTCTGCGCCGCGACGTGGCCGCGTCCGAGCTTGGCGGCGCTGCGCGCGCCAAGCCGTCCGCCCGACACGGAAGGCTTGGCACCAGCCTTGTTCGCCTCGCGCAGCACGCGGCTGACGAAGCGTTGGCCGCCGCCCGGCTGGCCTTTTCGTGGTGACTTCGGTGTCCCAGGCCGGACGCGAAAACGATCGTCGTCGCGCGAACTCATCGCTCTGACTCCAGCGTAGTGAGACGCAGCCCGGCGCAGACGGCACGCCAAATCATGAGCGCCGACGCGCACTTCGCGCCGCTTGCGGCACGCGGCCAGACGAAGGCCGTGCCGCGCCAACCCCCGTGCAGACAAGGCCCGAGGCATCCGCGCGTGCCGTGCCCTTCTATCTTGCCCTCCGTCTTTGCCGATCGCTGACGCGACCGGCCCCGACGGTCGGGCGGCGATCGCCTGCACGGACGAGGCGCGCCAGCCGCAGGCGGCGCGGCAAGGCGCGTGCATGCCGCCTGCACGTAGATCGGCAGCGCCGATGCACGGAAGGCGGCCGTCATCGCGTGCCCCACGTCCACATCGGCTGCGCGCGGCCGAGCACGGCCGCCGCGTCGATGGGACCGAAATACCGGCTGTCGAACGACGCCGGATTCGTCGCGCTGAGCAGGAACAGCTCGCCGGCGCGCAGCGCGCGGCAGTGCGACCATAGCGGGAGGCTGCGGCCCAGGCCGTCGGCCTTGCGCGCGAACGCCACTGGCACGTCATCGACGTTGACGGTGCGCTGCGCCATGCACACCCGCTGCGGCGCCATTGCGCCGATGCGCTTGAGCAGCGGGATGCGCTCGGGCAGGTAGCCGCGCTGCGCAGCGAGCGCGGCGGCCTCGGGCGGTAGGCGGGCCAGCACGATGTCGCCGACGTGCAGCGCATCGGCCACCGTTCCTTCCGATTCGATGCGATACCAGCCGTGCGGCACGCTGTCGCTGGGGTTGTAGACCCAGCGTGCGGCCGGTGCGTGCAGCGCGGGCGCGGCCAGCGCAGCGATGCCGAAAGCCGCGCACAGCGCGAGCGCGAAGCGATGCACGTGCGGGCTCATCGCCGTTCCTCGTCGCGCAGCCAGGCCGCGTGCCGCTCAGCGCTGTACACGGGCAGCGGCTGGCGCACGGCAAGACGGTTGCCGAGCGTGCGCCAATACGCGGGCGCCGTACTGGCCGGGTCGATGACCAGCGCTTCGATGGCGTCGATCCGCTGCAGCACCGCCAGCACCCGCGCTTCGCCTTCGACGCACAGCAGCAGGTACGCGCCAGGGCGGATGCCGGCGATGCGCTGCATACGCTCGCCCGGCGTGCAGGCCTGCAGCACCATGAGCTGCCAGCGCGTCGTGCCGTAGTCGTTGGACTCCCAGCGCACGCGGCAGAAGACCGCGCCCGGCGCGAAGCTCGCGCAGCGCCGCCAGCGGTCCAGGCGCAGCTCGCGCAGCGGCTGGCCGAAGCGCAGGTAGAGGTTGATGCGGCGCTCGACGTAGGCGAGCGAGACACGCGTGAGCGGCGTTCCGCTCGCGCTGGTACGCGGTGCCACCGGCAGGTTCGGCGGCCGATACATCGACGCGTTCGAAGACACGTCCGATCGCACGACCGCCGGTACTGCCGCAGACAGTCGAGGTGTCCCAGGTGAGATGGTCATAGCTGTTGCTCCGAGAATTCGCGCTCCAGCAGGTCGCGCAGCATGTCGGCCACGGTGATGCCACGCGTGAATGCAGCCACCTTGATGCGCCCGCGCAGCGCAGGCGTCACGTCCAGAGTCAGGCGAGCGGTGTAGACCTCGCCACGCGCGAGTGCTTCGACATCGCTGGCTTCGCCGACGCGCACCCATGCTTCGGCCTGCGGGTTGGCCGGGGGCCGGACACCTATGGGAACGCGCTGTGCGCGGTTGCCGTTCTTCATGGCCGGCCACTCCGCAGCACTTCGGCGGCCAGCGCGGCGATCTCGCGCGCAGCCGGGTTGTCGTCGTCAAGCTCGCGCACCAGCCGGCCGGCCGCCACGCTGTCGGCGAAGGCGATGCGTTGGCGCACCTCAGCCGACAGCGCAGGCAGCGGCTGATCAGCAAGCGCGCCACGCGCTTCACGGCCGATCACGGTGGTGCCGACCCGCCGGTTGATGACGAAGGCCGCGCGCAGCGCCGGACGGAACACCTGCGCCTCGCGGATCAGCGTGACCATCTCCGCGCTGGCCCACACGTCGTAAGGACTGGGCTGTACCGGAATCAACACGAGGTCGGCGGCGAGCAGCGCTGAGCGCGCGAGCGCCGCGATTCGCGGCGGGCCATCGATGACAATGTGATCCGCGCGCCGGGCGAGTTCGGGCGCTTCCTGGTGCAGCGTCTCGCGAGCCAAGCCGACGGCGCCGAACAGGCGCGGCAGGCCGCTCTGGCTGCGCCGCTGCGTCCAGTCGAGGGCAGACCCTTGGGGGTCCGCATCGAGCAGCAGCACGCTACTGCCAAGCAAGGCCAGCTCGCCGGCCAGATGCGTGGCGAGCGTCGTCTTGCCGACCCCGCCTTTCTGGTTGAGCAGCGCGATGATCATGGCGCGCCTCTTACGCGCATGTTGGCAGACCTGTCTTCTGCGGCCTGCCCGGCAAGCCTCGCGCTTTCTCTGGCGCCGTGCGTGCCGGATGCGTGCCGTGCGCCGCCGCAGGTTTTCCACAGCTCGCGGCCGCCTCTTATCGTTAGGTTTTTATGAAATACGTTAGGTACTAAGTTACGGCTTGCGCAAGCTGTTGTTGCGAAGGGAATTTCGGGCATTCGGCACGCCTGATAGCACGAGCGCCCTACGCCCGATAGCACGAGTCCTCGCACGCCTGATCGCACGATCCCGTTCACCGTCTGTCCACAGGCCACGCACCGTTGCCGAAGCTGCCGCCGGGCCGCAGCGGTGCCGCAGACGGCACCGGCGCGAAGACCAGCACTTCCGGCCCGCGCCTGGAACGCAGGATCGTCAGCGCATATCCCGGCAGCGGCTGGCGTGCGACGATGCGCCGCAGGTCGCAGGCGAAGTCCGCGAAGCGGGCCAGGCTGCCGGACTTGCGGTGCAGATGCATGAAGTCGAAACGCCATCCATCCGGCTGCCAACCAGCGTGCTTCCGCACCAGGCGGTACAGCCAGCGCTCGATGCCGCCGGTGAGCCGGAAGTAGTTGGCATCGATGGTCAGTACCAGGCTGTCCTCCATCACGCCGGCGTAGAACCAGTCGGGCAGGATCAGCTCGATGCCCAGCGGCCGGCCCTGCCCGTCTGAGCGCTCCTTCCACTCGTTGATCCAAGAGAAGCGGTGCATTCGCCGCGCGGTGGGCTGGCGGATCGATGTCGCAACGCTGGTGGACTGTAGGCGGTCGAGTGCGGCTTTGAGCCGCTGGTAGTCGCGCAGCGACGTACCGCGACCCACGAAACGCAGGATCTCGTGGGGCGTGGCGGCCATCAACCGCGAGCTGCGCAGGCCCGCATCGCGGGCCTCGACGATCTGGCTCGCGGCCCAGATCAGTATGTCGGCATCCCAGATGGTCGCGATGCCGTGCTCGGCCGTGCCCTCCACCCGCACCGTCACCGGCCCGGCGCTGAAGTTGATCGGCACGGTGCGCCGGCTTTTGGCCAGCGAGAAGAACGGATACGCCATCAGGTCCTGCACGTCGCGCGCGGGCATCTCGCCTGGCATGGCATGGAACAGTTCGAGCTGCTCGCGCTGGGGATCGCGCCCGACGGCCATTGGCTGCGGTGTCCATGCTGGTCAGCGCCCGCCGTCGCGGCGCGCGGCGCGGGATTCCGCACGGTATTCCTCGTACTCGGGGTCGCAGGTGGCCTCGAAGCTGCGCGCATCTGCCCAAGCATCGAGGTCGGACAGCGCGTACATCACGCGCCGGCCGAACTTGCGAAACCGCGGGCCGCCACCGATGACGCGCTGTTTTTCCAGCGTGCGCGGCGACAGCCGCAGCAAAGCGGCGGCTTCGTCATTGGTGAGGTAGCGCGGCGCTGAGGCGTTCGCGGTGGTTGCGTTGGGCGACGCCGGTTGGGGCGTTGGTGAAGGTGCGGCCTGCGGCCGCCGCGAAGCGGGTCTCATGGAATGGGCCTCCATCGGTGCGTATCGCCGACGGGCCAAGCGCCGCCGGATGGAGGCAGTCTCAGAAAAGCGCGGCGTCCTGAGGACGGACGTTCGAGCGTCAGCCCGAACGTCCGTCCCCGGCGGCTTCGATCTGGAGCAGGCGCCGGTAGCCACCGTCCATGAGAGTACGGCCGCGCCGCGCGAGCCGGCGCACCTGGGCGCGCAGTTCGCCCAGATCGTGCCAACGCTCTGCCACCACGGCCGCGCCGAACAGCGCCTGGGCGATCTCGCGCTGTGTGGCGCCGGCGTCGAGGCCGTCGAGTGTCTGCAGGCTGCGCATGTGCAGTAACGCGATGCGGTCGGGCCGCCCGCGCGCACATGCATGAGTACCTGTTAGCGCAGGGTCGCGGCCGAAGTAGCCGTCGAAGCGTTCCATCGTGGCGGCTGCGGCGCGCCAGCGCTCGCGCAGTCGTGCGCCCGCTGCCAGCCCGTAGGCGTAGGCCATGCCGTGCTCCAGCGCTGGCGACACTGCCGCGCGCAGCGTTCCCTCTGGGCAATAAGCGGTCAGTAACAAGCGCTGGCCGTCATGCGCAAGCTGCTTGAGCCCCGGCATGCGCCACAGCGCGAAGACCGGCGCATCAGACGCAGCGGCGGGTTCGGGGTGAAGTTGCGGCAAACCGTCCGGATCGGGCAGCCAGGCAGGCTGCGCCTGACGAGCGTCGCGCGCGGGGTCTTCCAGCAGACGCAGGCCCCAGCGGGCCGCATGGCTTGCTTCGTCATCGCTGCCGTGTGCATGACGGTCGTAGACGGCCCGGTAATGCGGATTGCGCCGCAGGTACTCCCAGGCCAGCGCCGACCCGTCCAGGGTCAAGGCGTAGAGATACGCGGCGGCAGGATGCCAGTCGTTCACACGTGCGCCCATGACGAAACCTCCTTCTTGCAGGTGGCGTAACGGGCAGCGGTCCTGGGACGCCACGTCGGCGTCGCAGGGGTCAGTCAATACGGCAGCGTGCTTGTCTCGATAGTGGGTATTTGAAGGGTAGCCGCAGGAAGCCGCGTGCGGCCGCCCTTGCGCCGCCATCTCCATGATACGCAGTGGTGGCACGGCGAGGGTCGGCCTCCCTACCGTGGCAGAAGTGCGCGCTTCAATCGTTTATCGAGCCGTCGGCCTCGGCTCGGCGCACGTATTCGGACAGCGGGCGTTGCGGCACGAAGTGCGAATCGCGCAGCACCGGCAGGTTGCGTGGGCCGCGGATGCTCTGCAGGTCAGACAGGCGCACATGGTCCAACCGCGGCGCCCCCATCCCGAGATCGCACAGGCCGTAGGCCATGTCTTCGTCGCGCGGATCGAGCTGCACCAGCAGCCAGGTGGCGTGCGCATCGGGCGTGAACAGTTTGACCACTGGCCAAGGATCGGCCTGCGCGCCGCAGGCCGCGGCGCTGCCGTTGTCGAGCAACTGGAGGCGTTGCTCTTCCGTGATGAGCGCGATCACCGACACGCGCTCCGGGCGGAACGCCCGCCCGGAAGCGGTGCGGGGACTGTTGGCCGCTGCGTGCGTGCAGCGGCTGCCGGACGATGTATTGCAGGGGTCATCATGAGCTGGGATTCAGGATCAGCATAAAGCGGGCCAGCAGGATTGCAACCGGGCCAACCCTCGAAAATGAGCCCTATAGATTGTAGCTCTATAGGCGTCCATGCGATGTCATCTTGGACTTGTCCCAAGTCCATTGATGATTCCGAAGAACTCTTTTCCAACTGCCCTCCGATCCCTCCGAAAATCCCGTGGCCTAAGCCAGGAAGCATTTTCGGAGGTATCGAGCCGCACGTACATGAGTTCGCTCGAACGAGGCCTCAAGAACCCGACGCTCAGCAAGGTGGACGAGCTGTGCGAGGTCATGCAGGTGCATCCGCTGACCTTGCTGGCCTTGGCCTATGGGCTCGACGCCAAGGGCGCGGACAAGCTGCTCGCGCGTGTGCAGCGCGAGCTGGCCGCCATGCAGGACGGCCGAGACGCTTGATCCAAGCCAAGGCGGGCACCGCCAACGGCGGCGCCCGCAGCGCCTGCTACGTCACGATCCGCCCGGCCAAGCGCGCTTCGCGCGCGTAGGCGCTCAGCCGCTTCTCGGCACGGAAGTACAGGTCGCGCTCGACCGGCAGGCCCAGTTGGCCACGCACCGCTGCCAGTTCGGCCAGGCTCAGCCAGCCCAGCTCGGGGCTGCCCAACCCCAGGTCGCACAGCCCAAAGGCATGGTCCTGATCGTCCGGGGCGATTTCAGTGAGGAGCCAAGTCGCGCCGGCGTCCGGCGTAAACAGCTTGACCACGGGAGCTGGGTCGAAGCCCTCTTCTTCGAGGGATTGTCGGCCGTTGGCCAGCAGCACGGTGCGTTGGTCGTCGGTGATGAGTGCAGTCATGATCTTCTCCTTGGAAGGAATGCCGGGCGGGATTGCCCGGGACCGCGGAGAAGCACGCCGCAGCGCAGCCGTCAGGGTTCGGCAGACGGCCGCAGGCCGCCAGCGTGCGCAGCACGCGCAGACCTTGACGGCGAGACTGGCGTGATACGGTGGGCGGACCAGCAAGCCAGCCCTGTCAGCAGCATTCGCCTGGCTCTGGGGTTTCTCGCGCACAGCGCGAGCGCGTCAGCGATGGAAGCCGAAGGGCGAGACGCCCGCAGCGCAGCGAGGACGGCTCGATGCGCAGCACGACAGCGCGACCCGGCCCGCCGGGGGACGCCCGGTTTCACGATTCCATACAGAAGCTCGAAGACTCGAAGCCGCATCCGCTGAAATACACGAAGCCCCGAATCCGCTTTCTCCCGAAACCACACAAGCACGAAGACGCCTTGGCGATTCCACGAACATGCGGAGAAGCGCAAAGGAACGAAAGCGGCTTCCCGTACAGCATCGAAGCCACGAAGACGCTTTTACGGAAAGCCGCCGGGACGGCGGCGATGCAGCAACGCGGCTGAAGGCACCGCGCTGGCAGATATGCCAGCGCCCCGCCTGTGGGCGGGGCGCCGGGGTGGACGCCGCTCAGTCGCCCTTGCTGCGCGACCAGATCAGGTTGTGCGTGCCATCCTCGGCCTCAACCAGGCGGGCGTAGATGGTCGCCGGGAACGACGGGTCATCGAGCGTCACCGAGAGGTAGGGCCGGTCCGCTTTGCTGATCTTCTTCCACGCCGCGCCGATCTCGAAGTTACCGGCGACGATGCGGTAGTCGGGAGCGTTCTCGCTCTCCTTGTCATTGGGGACGAACTTGACCTTGACGTTCAGCGTCAGGGTGCGGACGGTGCCGGTGAAGCCGTTGTTCTGTGCGGTGAAGGTGCCGATGTTGGCCATGATGAAACTCCTTACGGTGGTTGACTGGTCGCGCCCATCGCGGCCTTGTCGGTGATCCGAAGGGCGAGGCACGGGCGGGCTGCACCACGGAGCGCAGCGCAGCGGAGCGAAGGGGCCGCAACAGCGTGGAGGACCGGGAGTGCCCGAAGAAATTTGCCTCGCGAGGAAGCCGCCGAACGCAGTGACAAAGGCGGGGAAATTTGTTCTGGCCGGACGGTTGCTGTCATGAAGCCCGAGGCTTTAGCCGCTGCATCGCCAGGATTCACGACAAGCCAAGGCCGCCCTGGGCGCGACCGCCACCGAAAGGGGCCATGGCCGACGCACCGCCCCACGAACCCCATCGGCACCGTCCGTACCCTGTCGCCGTCAAGGTCGGTCCCCAACGCGAGCGAGCCGCTCCCGGGCATCGGCGCCGGCAGTTCCGGCGCGGCGTGGAAGGGCATGGCGAACCGGACCGGCGCGAGAACCCGGCCTCGGCGTCACCGCACGCTGCTGGTATGGGGACCGGGAATGCCGCAACCTGATCTGGACGGGCGGCCCCCGGGCGAGGCGGCACACTCCGGCGCGTGCTACCCAGCATGGGCTCAAGGCCTCGGTTCGCGCAGCGCGCTAACCTTGGCAGTGATGCGCGACTCGATGGTCTGGCGCGACGTCGCCACCAGGGTAACGACGGCTTCGCAGACGACTTCATGCGCGTCGTGGGCGCGCACACGAAAGGTCACGCTGCGGTCGCTCAGGCGCTCCACCCATCCGCGCAGCCGCAGCGGCGAGCCCGGAGGGATCGGTCCCAGGTGGTCGATGCGGATGGACCGCCCGACCACCACTTCAACTTCGGCATCCGTGAGCCGCTGCACCTCGCGGATACACACTGACTCGATGACCGCGACCAGGTAGCCAGTGGCCAGGCATTCGATCAGCTGCTCCGCGTAGTCGCGCCCGTGCGGCAGCCGTGAGAACAGCGAGCGCGCCGTCTGGTCGGCCGGGACGATGTAGGACTCCTCGAAGAAGACCGCGCTAACTGCTTCATGGTTCATGGCTATGGGTGCGGTGACAACCAGAGACAAATGCCTCCGATCCACCGATGCTCCCGTGCAGCGGCCCAGCTGCAAACCCGCCGCAGCGTGCCCTGGCGCGCTGCGGCGGGTTTGCGGCGGTTTTGGATGTGAAAACGCGCGCGGCAGACCTGCCGCGCGCGTCGCGCCGGTTCCACTAAGGCCCCGGCCAACCCCAAACGTCAGCCGGGGCATGCCACGTCAAGCGGCTTCGGCCAGCGCCTGCACCTCTTCGGCGTTCTCGTCATCGGCCTGAGCCGCAACCTCCTGGGCCTCGCCCTGCGGCCCGGCTTCCTGGGTCACCGCCTCCTGCGCACGGAACATCGCGGGCAGCCAGCCGCTGCCTGCGGCCAGCCGCTCGGCCTCGGCGGCGATCTGTACCTTCTTGAGCTTGGCGAGCCGGTGCACCTCGCCCGGCGCGAACACCTGCACGGCCTCCAGCGCCTTGGCCTTAGACACGTGCTCGAAGTAGCCCGCAGCGGTCGGGGTCCACCACTGCCCCATGTCCAGGCCCACGGCCTCCGCCAGCAGCGCGGCGGGCCGGTCGCCTTCGCGCGACGTGATTGCGCTCACCGTGTAGCCAACGCACACCGCCAGCAAGGACAGTAGTTCGGACTGCGGCATCGCCAGCAATTCGGCGAACAGCGCCTCCGAGTCCTCGGGCAGGCGCTGGCCCCAGGCCTCCCGCACCTTGCGCATGCCCACGGTAGCCGCGGCCTCGGCCACGTCCGGCGCGTGCTGTTCCAGCCGGTCCTGCGGGTCGGCGCTGATGTTCAGCGGCGAGCCGTGGTAACCGTCCAGCACGATGCGCTGTGCGAGCCGATGCACCACGGCCACGAGCGCAACGTGCGGATGCCGTGCGACTTCGGCCTGCAAGGCGGCGGTGCGGTACGCCGACAGGCGGCGCGCCAGCTTCTCGGAGATCGTCAGCGCGAGCGGCTCGCCCTCGGTCTGGTCCTGCGCGCCAGTCTCGCGCGCATCGTCCTCGGCTTCTGCGCCGCGCTTCTGCGTGCGCAATGCCTTGGCCTCGTCCTCGCGCAGCAGCCCGCGATGCACCACCAGGGCGCCCTCGGAGTCGAGCGACACCACGGCCCCGGCCATCGGCACCGCGCCCACGGGATAGACCAGCAGCGTGCGCTCGATGGCGTCCAGGTCGTTACCGATCGCGTCCATCGCGTCCTGCAGCGCCTGCGCCTCGTCGTCGCCGATGGCCTCGTTCTCGTCGTCCAGCCCTTCCTGCAACTTGGCCTGCTCGGCTTCGAGCTTGGCGATGCGCTTGGCCTCGGCCTTGCCCGGCTCGCGCCTCGCCGCGCGCACGCGCTGGAAGCGGTGCAGGACAGCATACGTGGCACGGGGTGCCACGTCCACCCAGCCCCAGCCCTCGGCGCGCACCTCGTCGGCCACTGCCGCGAGCTTGTCGCGGGCCAGCGTGTCCAGCAGCGCGGCATCGGCCAGGAAAACGCCGCTGTGCTCGTCGGCGAACAGATCGCGGCGCACCCCGCCCCCCGCCTGCGCGTAGGTGTCCAGCCCGACGAAGCGCGCCACCGGGTCGCGGCCTGCATCGATTTCCTCGCGGGTCAGGTGATCGCGCAGCGCCTCCGGGTTGCGCTGCCACTGCGGCGAGTCGTAGAACGCAGCTTCCTGCGCCGCGTGATCGTCGGTGATGGCGAGGGCCATCAACTGCTCAAGCGTGACCGCATCGGCGCGGTAGTCCGCCAGCAACCGGCGCGAGACGTTGGCGAGCTTCAAGCGGCGCTGCACCACCAGCGGGGTCACGCCGAAGTCGGCGGCGATGTCCTCGATGGGACGGCCTTCCTTGACCAGCGCGGCGAACGCCTCGAACTGGTCGGCCGGGTGCATCTGCTCGCGCAGCAGGTTCTCGGCAAGGCTGACAGTACGGGCCGAGGTGTCAGCCACCAGCAGGCACGGTACTTCGTGGTCGGCGGCGATGCGCTTCCTCTTCGCCAGCAGCTTCAAGGCGGTCAGGCGGCGGTCGCCGGCCACCACTTCGTACTGCTCACCGTCAGAGGCGAGGATGACGATGAGGTTTTGCAGCAGGCCCAGGCGGGAAATGCTCGCAGCCAGTTCGGGAATGGACAGGCGCGGGGTCGTGCGCGCGTTGCGTTTGGAGCGGCGCGGCAACAGCCGCGAGAGCGGAACCAGGATCAGGTTGCGGGTCGGGTCGGCCACTTCGAGCGCGACGGCGCCAGCGATGGCGGTGGTTTCGTGAAGGGTTGCGGTGTTCATGGTGAAACTCCTATCGAATGAAGAAACGGACAAGCCAACGGGAGAAAGGAACGGAGGGGCCGTGTTGGCGTGAAGGCCCCTCCGCGTGGGGTTCAGGCCTTGAGGCGCTGCATGCCATCGGCAAGCAGCCACAGCGCGCGGTTCAGGCGCACGTTCTGGTCGATGCCCTGCACGGGCCGGGTGTGGTGGCGGCGGCCGTTGGCTGCGCGGGCGGGCAGGCCTCCCTGGGTCAGGTTCTCCTGCGTGCGGTTGAACACGCTCCACAGGTCGGGGCGGTTGTCCTCGAAGCGGCGCGGGGCCAGCACCTGCGCCTCGGTGATGGGCGCGGGTTTGTCGGGGTCGTCGTACTTGAGGGCCAGCGCGGCGCGCGCGAACACCTCGGCCTCGCCGCCGTCCAGCGTGATGGCCCGCATGGAATCGCGCGATGCCTGCGCCTGCCCAAAGCCTTCCAGCACCTCGTAAGCGCCCTCGATCACGTGGTCCGCCACGTCGCCCTTGTGGGGCACGCGCACGTCCGCCACGGTGTCCCCGCACACGAGGCCGTTCATGCAGACGAAGCGGAACATCCCCGCCAGCATCTGGTAGCTGCTGGTGCCGTCGTGCGAGTTCAGCAGGATGATTTCGTTGGCCTCGCGACCATTGATCTGGCTGGCGTGGCGCAGCCGCAGCATGTGCTTGGTGAAGTCGCGCCGCCCTTCCTGCCGCACGCGGGTCTGGCACACCATGAAGGGCTGGAAGCCCTCACCGCGCAGCTTGTGCAGCACCGTGGCGGTGGGGATGTAGCTGTAGCGTTGCGAGCGGCTGCCGTGCGGGGCCTCCGCGAAGATGGACGGGGCCACCGTCCTGATCTGGTCATCCGACAAGGGATGTTCCGAACGCAGCACCGGCGAGCGCGGTGCGAAACGGGATGCGAGTTGCATGGTCTTTCTCCAATGAAGTTGGCTGTTGAAGAACCCCACCGGATTCCTAGATTCAGAGCCCTCTTCGGACTCCGGTGGGGTCGGCGCGAAGAACCAGGTCGGCCTCGTTGCCACCGTCTTTCCTGAGTTCATCGCCCGCGACGAAAAGAGACCGAGGTCGGGTGACGTCAAGGGAGAAGCGCCGGGTGCGGGGCGGCCCGCAGCGCAGCGAGGACACGGCCCGGCGCGCCTTGACGGCACATGGCCGCGGGCTACAGTCGCGAGAAAGGCGATGGATTTGGGAAAGACGATGAGCGCGGCAACGGTCGCTGCTGGCGCCGGCACCACGCAAGCGAAGCGCGCAGCGCCGCCAGGCGCGAAGGCCGATCAGGCGCAGCCTGGTCGGCGGGCTTGCAGGGGCGCCAAGCGCAGCGCGGCGGGGATGGGCTGACCAGCCGATCCCCGGAGGGCAAGCGCAGCGCGCAGGACCCGCAGGGGCCGCAGGCGTCAGGGATCAAAGCCGGATGGCCGCGATTCGGCACGAGGCGCGGGGCGACAGCCCGCGAGCCCGGCGGCGTGACGCCGAGACGCAGAACCTAAATCCACTGCTCAGCGAATATCGAAACTGCAGCGAACATAGGACTTGGCAAAGGGCATCTTCCTGGCCGCCAAGCCACGCCCACCTACCAGTCGTAGCTCAGTTTCGCGTCCTCGATTTCCGCGCGAACGCTCTCCAAGAGTTGCCGTCCGAATCGCGTGAAGTCGATGGTGGCTTTGACATCAATGTGATGTCCAGAGTAAGGCCGCTCAATGTCGACTTCCATCGTGACGTGGCCATCGATCTCGATCCGCTCGCTTTCGCCGACCGGCACCGAGTAGATGTCGAGGTCGAAGGGCAGGTAGATCTCCCGTACACCGTCGTTGTTGGTCATGGCCATCGGCCCGGACGTCTCATGTCCATTGCCGGCTTCGTAGTTCAGACGATCAATCAGGAAGCCTTCAAAGTCACCCAACGATTTGTGAACCTGAGCCCGCGGCAGCAGCGCATTGAATGTGCGCGCTACCAATTCGACCAGCAGCAGCGCGGGAACGTCCACCGTCAAGTTGTCTGCTCGTTCTTGCAACAAGCCCACGTCGATGATCACATGCTCAGCATCATCGATGAATCGAGGTTCGGCCTCTTGCTTGACGTCAGCCTGATAGGCGGCCAGTGTTCCATAGCCAAGTGCCGCAGCGATTAGCTGCTCAGCTGGGCCTGGTCGGAGCGGATGGGATGCGGCCGCGCTGGCTTGGCGCAGCGCATGGGTAAGGCGGGAAATGTCAATCGACATGCGACTCTCCTTCACATGATGACCAGGACGTTCGAACGCTTAACCGTCCTGGCATGCGAAGAGGCATGACGGACAAAGAAGTAGGAAAAAATCCGCAAAGCGCGGTGTCTTGTTCGAGCCGTTCGAAGCTCGCATTGGGGCGGACGCCTGCGCAAAGTCTACCGGGAAATGGCCAATGCGTGTGAATGCAGCGGTGCGATTTGCTTGGCTATACTGGCAGTGAGCCGTCCCGCCGGCTCGCCCGCCCACAAGGCGAAGCCGGTTCTCGGCAGCGTGCGAATCCCCGAGTCTTGGCTGACCTCCGGTCGCCTTCGGCTCGATGTGTGGGCGCATCGAGCCAGGTGACCGCGGAGCAATGCCATGCCTTCTTCTTTTCTCCCGCCCAAGTTGAACAACTGCGGCGTGATGCCAAACGTCTTGCGCGCCAGAAGTCGATTCCCCTCCACGAAAGCCAGCACCGCCTTGCGCTGGCCATGGGTTTCCAAAACTGGTCATTGCTGGTCAAGGGCGCCGGCACAATCGCCATACCGATCAAGCGGCTAGCGCCGTCCACGCGTCGTTATTACCTGCATGGTGATCAGTACGAGTTGGACCAGACCCGGTACTACTGCGCGGAATGCGACGTGTTCTTCGACCCAGCTCACTTCGATGAGAAGCACCGCGTTGACCATGGTGAGCGCGCCCTGAAAGCGATCGAACGATTCGAACGAGCGCCGGACGACTTCGCCTTCAACGTGCATCGCCCAGCGAATGCGCCGACTATTTTGGCGATGGCGATCGCTACAGCCAGGGCTGCCCGCGATGCGCGGGAGGCAGCCCGAAGCCCGTTCCATCGCTGGCTGGATCAAGTCAAGGATCGCGAGGATCCGGTCGGTGACTTGGCCTATGACATCCTGCGGGACAAACACTTCCCCATCGGCATCGCAACGTTGCCAGCGATACGCGGCTATCTCCGCAAGTACCTGGCTTCTAAAGCAGTGCTAGCCGCCTTGAAGGAGGCGTGGCGAGAGTTCGAGGCGGCGACACAGGGCACGGCCGGCCAACGCGGACAAGAGACTCGACAGCGCACTTCTACGTAAACATGGGCAGTTCAGGCAGCGATCGTTCGAAAGCTCACGAAACATGACTCGACGCTGATGGCGGCATGCACCGGGCGTGCTTCTCGATCAACAGTCGCATGCGCGGGACGAGATGCTGATCCTGGGCGCTTACAACTGCGCAATTGGCCGTGTACCAATGCAGTAGGTTCCGGTTCAGCAGTACGGCAACCAACTTCTCGGCGGGGTAGCTGCCTTTCAACGCGTACGCCACGATTTGTGATCCCCCGTGCACGAGGCTATTCATGGCCGGAATAGTGGCCGCAAGCTTTTTGAACTCGGCGGCGACGTGGGGGGCGTGTCGGCCGAACGTCTCGAGCATGCTCGCGATTGGCGGTCCGAGAATCGGCTCTTTGTGCGTGTCGTCTGCCACATCAGCGGGCGATGTAAACGCCTCGATCCACTGGTCTGTGGCGCCTTGCCCCGTCCATGCAGCGCGCACGACAGCTTCGAAGTGCGGCCGGCAAAGAACCAGAGCACTCCCGTTCAAATCTGCCTGTAGCAACACCCTCTGGCTTACGCCGTGCTCGAAAGCGGCGCTGCACAGCGCCAGCGCGATGACACCACGCTTCGCTCGCGGACGACACCGACCCAGCAAGGTTGCAACGTCGCCGTCCAGCAACTCGCTTGCCGCAAGCAACGCGGCAAGACGATCTTCGCGTACCTTGGTGTTCATCTGGGCAATTTTTCCTACAAGCCGATTCAGCGCCTACCTGTTAGCTGAGCTTCAGACCCGCATGCTCTTCCAAGTACTCGAGAACTCTTTCGAGGCCCGCGATCACCTGCAGTTGATTCGCTCCGACTGCGTAGTAACCGGTGCGCATCGACTCATCGGAAGTCTCCGACGTGATCGTATGCGTGACCTTTTCCTTCTCTCCGTCGGCATTAAGCAGAGTCAATGGGTAGCGGTAGCTGCGTCCGTCCGGCAGACGGCCACCACCGGGCCCGTGATTGCGGATGCTGGGGTTGTAGAACGAATTGCCGATGATGAATTCCAGGCGACGCAATAGCTCGCGCCGCTTGTCTGTGAGGGGCTTGGTCAAATCTGTCCTTTGCATGTGCGGTGTGAACTGCTGAATCCGATGTACTGCGCCCTTCTGCGCTGGCGGAGGTTTCCTCGATCGGCAACATACAGCAACCTTTGGGGGTCAGGACTGTTCAGAAGATACCCATATGTCGCAAGCTCAGCATATTGATGCTATCCCGCCAAAGTTCGAAGCCGAACCGGCGTTCTACCGTATTGCAGACGTAATTCGCATCACGGCATTGAGCCGGTCCAGTATCTACCGGCGGATAGCAGCTGGTGAGTTCCCGCCTCAGACGTCGCTAGGTGGGCGAGCCACGGGTTGGCGCAAGGAGGCTTTGCAGGCTTGGATAGGCGATCCTTCCGGCTTCCGCCCACTTGGCACATGCGAAGTGCTGCGCAGTGCCGCCGGTGCTCACGTGCGGCACGTTGCAGTGCCATCAGCCGGTTCACAGGTCAGGCGTGGGTGAGTACCAAATGTCCGACCGGTCCTTCCGTGGCAAGTACGCGGATCTCGATGTCGTAGCCTAGCCGGTTCAGGCAGTCCATCAGCTTGCGCTCGGAGAAGTTCGAGAACTCACCCTTCAACAACGCGGACACCTTCGGCTGCGTCAAGCCCATGCGCTGCGCCGCCTCCGCCTGCGTCAACCCTCGTTTGCGAATGGCCCTGGCGATCTCTACCGTCAGGCCGGATTTGATCTTGAGTTTGTCGGCGTCGGGCAGTCCAAGGTCGGCAAACACGTTGCCCGAACCAGCCTCGACCTCGATACCTTCAACGACCCGCTTCTTCATCTTTCAACTCCTGCGCCACGATGGCGGCCACCTTCAACCGTTGGCGGATGACTTCCATGTCCGCCTGCGGTGTCGCAATGCCTCGCTTGCTCTTCTTCTGGAACACGTGCAGCACGAACACCGCTTCGCGAAACCGCACCGTGTAGACGGCACGGTAGGTCCCGTCAACATCGTCCTCCACGACCTCCAGCACACCGGCCCCACCGAAGCCCTTGAGCACCTTAGCCGCGCCATGCTGGTCGCCGCGCTGCGCGAAGTCCAGCGCGTGACCGAAGAACCGGCGCACGGGAACTGGGAGTTCAAGCAGATCCTTCTTGCTACTGCCCATCCATAGCAGCGGCCGTTCAGAAGCGTCTTTCATGAATATACCATTTCAGGGATGCTTTGTCACGATCAGCCATACAAGGCTGGACGGGCCGGAGGCCGCACGAAGCGCCGCACGTTGCCCTCTTCCACAGGCATCTTTCCGGCCTCCAGGTCGTCCAGAAAATCGGCCCACTGCTGCACCATCGTCTTGCGCTGAGCCAGGAAAGTCGCACGGTCGTAGCTGCCACCCAACTCCTCGTCAGAAATGTGTGCCAGGTGGCGCTCAATGACGTCCCGATCCCAGCCCAGGTGCTCCCGGATCATGGTGCGTGCCGTCGCCCGAAAACCGTGGCCGGTGATCTGCTCCTTGGTGTCGTAGCCCATGCTGCGCAGCGCCGCATTGATGGTGTTGTCGCTGATGTAACGGCTCTTCTCTGAGCGACGCGACATACTGCGAAAGACCGGACCTATCGGGCCAGTCAGCGGGTGCAGGTCTCGAAGCAGAATCGTCGCCTGGCGCGGCAGAGGCACTAGATGCGCGGGCGTACGGACGTCGCGCTTCTGCCATTCGCGCATCTTCATTTTCTCAGGCGGGCAACGCCAGAGTTCGCGGTCTAGATCGATGTCCTGCCACTCGGCAAAGCGCAGTTGGCCAGGCCGCTGGAAGATCATTGGTGCAAGCCGCAAGGCACAGCGCGTGATGAAGGCGCCGTTGTAGTCGCGGATGTCGCGCAGCAGTTGCCCGAGTTGTCCGGGGTCGGTGATCGCCGCATAGTGCCGGCTGCGCGGCGATGGCAGACCACCAGTGCGCTTGTTGACGAAGTTCTTGGCCGGCTCCAAGGCACCGAGGTCCACCGCGTACTGGTAGACGTGCTGCACGGCCTCTCGAACGCGCTGCGCAGTCTCCAGGTTGCCACGATCTTTGATCCGGTGCAGACATCGCACGATCTCCGTCGGTGCGATCGTGTCGATGGGCCGATCGCCGACCCAGGGAAAGATGTGGATCTCCAGGTGCCGGATGACCTTGTCGGCGTAGCCGTTCGACCACTCCCGGTCCTTCTTGGCGCTAGCGACCCAGGCTCGCGCCAACAGGGCGAAGGTATTCAAGCGCGCGGCTCGTTCCCGCTCTTCCTTCTGCCGACGGACCTCCTTGAGGTCCTGACCGTCGGCGCGCAAGCTGTTGGCCTCGTAGGCCTTAGCACGGGCCTGCGCAAGCGTCACCGCGGGGTATGGGCCCAGCCCGAGCTTGACGGTCTTGCCGTCCTTCTCGTAGCGATAGACCCAGGCCTTCCCGGTGTCACGCACGCGCAGGAAGAGGTTGTCCCCGTCGTTGAGGAAGAACTCTTTCGGGCCTGTCTTGATGGCCTTGATCTGCGTTTCGCTGAGCTGTCCCATGATCCCGTACCCCCGGAGGCCGTTTTCGATGGAACGACTCTAGGGTACGGCCCGGGGTACGGGCAAATCAGGGATGTAACGGAACGACCTGGGACGTTGTGAGCGACATTTCGGAGCTAAGTCCTTGTCGCACAAATGAAAACGCCTAGTCGAGAGGGACTAGGCGTAGAAGAGATGGTGGCCTGGGGCGGAATCGAACCACCGACACGCGGATTTTCAATCCGCTGCTCTACCAACTGAGCTACCGGGCCTTGGTCAGAAGCGAGATTGTAGCAGCTTCCAGGAGGCCCCTTTCCAGCCGGTCAGAGCGCGTTGCGCTTGCTGCGCGCGAGGTCCACGCCGAGTTGCTTGAGCTTGCGGTACAGGTGGGTGCGTTCCAGGCCGGTCTTTTCGGCCACGCGGGTCATGGAACCGGCTTCCTTGGCGAGGTGGTATTCGAAGTAGGCCTTCTCGAATTCGTCGCGGGCCTCGCGCAGCGGGCCGTCCAGGTTGAATGACTGCAACGATTGCGGCCCAAGGTCCAATGCGGGTTCAGGCAGCGAACTGCCGGTCATGACGGCTTCCACCGTGAGCTCCGGCGACAGCATGTTGCCCACGCGCAAGGTCGAGGGAATCGCACTGCCACCGGGTTTGGCCGGCGCCTTGTTCAGGCCCTGGTCCACAGCCTTGAGCAGCTTGGCCATGGTGATGGGCTTTTCGAGGAATGCCGTGGCGCCGATGCGTGTGGCTTCGACCGCGGTGTCGATGGTGGCGTGGCCGCTCATCATGATCACGGGCATGGAGAGCATGCCGGTGCTGGCCCATTCCTTCAGCAGGGTGACACCATCGGTGTCGGGCATCCAGATATCGAGCAACACGAGGTCGGGGCGAAGCTGGGCGCGCACGGAGCGGGCCTGTGCAGCGTTTTCGGCGAGCTCGACCGTATGACCTTCGTCGTTGAGGATTTCCGAGAGCAGGTCCCGAATCCCCAGTTCATCGTCTACGACCAGAATAGTTGCCATGGCGCGGAGTGTTTTCCTCGGAACGTGTTGTCAATTCGCAACTGCGAATGATAACGACACTTGAGCGCCGATGACCCTGCCTTCGGTCATGCGGTTGCTGAGATCGACGCGTCCGCCGTGTTCGTCCATGATTTTCTTGACCACGGCCAGGCCCAGGCCGGTGCCCTTGACCTTGGTGGTCACATAGGGCTCGAACGCGCGCTTGAGAATGTGCTCGGCAAAGCCGGGGCCTTCGTCGAGCACGGACAGCCGCACCCACTGCCCTGAGTCGGACCGCCGCGTGCGCAGCAGCACCTGGGCGCCGGGCACGCCGGCCATGGCGTCCTGGGCGTTCTGCACCAGATTGTGCAGGGTCTGCCGCACCTGCTGCGGGTCGGCCATGGCCCTGGGCAGGCCCTCGGCCAGCTCGAGGCGCACCGGCACAGCGGCGTTGTCGTAGAGCACCACGATGTCGCGCACGAGTGCGTTCAGATCGATGGCCGCGAGCTGCGCGGCGGGCAGGCGCGCGTAGTCGCGGAATTCGTTCACCAGGCGTTTCATTGCATCGACCTGGTCGACGATGGTTCGCACCGATTTGTTGAGAATGGCCTGCTCGGGTGGCTGCACCTTGCCATCGAGCTTCATGGCCAGGCGCTCGGCCGACAGCTGGATGGGCGTGAGCGGGTTCTTGATTTCGTGCGCGAGCCGCCTCGCCACCTCGCCCCAGGCCTTGGCGCGCTGGGCGGAGACCATTTCCGAGACGTCGTCGAACACAAGCAGGCGTTCGTTGTCAGGCAGCAGCGCACCGCGCACGATGAGGGTGAGTCCTTCTTGGAACGGTGTGGTGCCGTCCGCGCTGAGCTCGAACGACTGCTGCCAGTTGCCACCTTCGTGCTGCGCCTGATCCGACAGGAACCGGTCGAACTGCTGCCACACCCCGTCGCCAAAGGCCTCCAGTCCGGGCACCTGGGTCAACGGATGACCGATGTGCAAGGCCAGTGGGGTGTGCAGGATGCGCTCGGCGCCGGGGTTCACACTCTGGATGTGCCCCTGCTCGTCGAGCACGACGACACCAGCGGTGAGGTTGTCCAGGATGGTCTGCAGGTTGTCTCGTGCGGCATCGACCTGTTCCATGCTGTGCTGCACCGCCTCGCGCGCGTCCGAGAGGTCCTGCGTCATGTTGGCGAAGGTGCGCGTGAGACTGGCGAGCTCATCGCGTGAGGTGAGCGCGGTCTTGGGCGCGAGGTTGCCGGCGGCCACCTCGCGCATGCCTTCGGCCAGCACGAACAGCGGGCGCACCAGCTGGTTGCCCAGCAGCACGGCCAGCAGCACGGCACCAAACACGGCAAGGAACAGCGCCAGAGTGAGCGTGCCGATGTACATGCGCCGCAGGCCTTCGCGGGTGAGCGCACGTTCCTGGTACTCGCGGTTGGCCACCTGCACGGCGAGGGCGTCGGTCACCAGCGCACCGGGCAACGGCACTACCACCTGCAGGTAACGTGGTTCAGCGCTGAATCCGAAGTTGGGCGGACTCACCAGCGCCATCACCTTGATGCGCGGCTGGCTGGCCGCGATCAGTGCCTCGATCTCACCGCTGCCGTCTTCCTCCAGACCTTCGATCTGCGCCACCACGCGCGCGGCACGCACGTTGCGCAACTGTCCGGGCGTGGGCCGTTCGGGGTTGATGTCGAAGCGCGAGACGCCGGAGCTGCCCAGCGCCTGTCCGCTGGCTCCCCAGAGCACGAGGTCGGTCACACCCAGTTGCTCGCGCACGCGCTCCAGGGCCAGCACAGCCGAGGTGTTGGGCAGGCGCGAAAGGCCTTCGGCCGCGACGCGGGTCTTGCTGCTGAGATCGGCGGCCAGGGTGTCCAGCGTGGTGCGGCCCAGGTTGAGGCCGGCCGTGAGCGCGGACTCGACACGCACGTCGAACCAGCTCTCGATGGAGCGGGAAACGAACTGGTACGACACGGTGTAGATGAGCAGGCCCGGCAGGATGCCGACCAGGCCGATGATGGCGGCAAGCTTGATCAGCAAGCGGCTGCCGAACTTGCCCCGTCGCAGGCGCACCGTCAGGCGCAAGGCCAGCCACAGGATGACGAGCAGCAGGAAGGCTGCGACCGCCACGTTGATGCCCACCAGCCAGTTGAAGTTCTGTTCGTAGAACGCCCGGTTGTTGGTGGCCAGGGTGAGCAGGAACAGCAGCACCATGCCCACGCCGGCCATGAACACCAGCCCGGCACCGATGGCCCAGCGCACGGCAGCGGGCTTGCTCCTGGGTGCCGTGGTGTGCACCGGGGTCACGGCGGAAGCCTGGCCGCGCACGCTGGACATGGCAGCTAACGAGCGGGCTCACGCCCACCGGCTTCGCCGGTGAGCTCGACAGCCTGCACCCCGGTGGTCACCTCCGGTGTGCGGTCTGCCTCGGCCTGTGCGGGCACCGGCAGTGTCTGCCGGTGCTCCACCGTCCATTCAGGTTGATTGGCCATGCCAATCTGGAACGGCCTGGGCAACAGGTTCAGGTCGAGGCGGAATGAGAACTCGACCTCATGGTCGGCATCGGGGTCCAGGCGACTGGCATCGGCCAGCCTCCACCGCGCCACCCGGCCCACCCCCGCCAACGCCTCGTTGAGGGAGTCGAAGTTCTGGTGCAGGGCGTATTGCAGGCCGGCGCCCCCCGAGGCAGCCGCAGTTTCATTCGAGAGGCTGACGCGCCAGCGGCGGGTCAAAGGCTGGTAAGCCAGACGGAGGGTGCGCGTCGCGCTGGCCACGCGTTTGTCGGTCCAGTACCAGCGCTGCCGGTAGACGTCGGCATGCCACACGAAATAGAGGGGAACGGCCTTGTACAACACGTCTTCCACCGCGCCGGCCGGCTGCAGCTCCATGCGGGCGGACAGGAAAAGGGCATCGTGGGTGCGTTGCAGCGAGAGCTGCTGCACCTTCGGGGCTTCGGCGTGGGCCGGCCAGAACGTGAACCACGACAGCACCAACCCCAGCCACCACAGCCGCCAGAGGCTCATGGCGCGAACCGGGCGGGCGATGGGAGGCCGTGGGTCAAGGCTGGTCGGCCTTGTCGATGCAGGCGTAGAAGAAACCGTCGTATCCACCCGGAGGATTGTCGTTGAACTCTCCGGGGGGGGCGGCCATACCCGGCAGCAAATGCCCCGGCGAGGCCCGATGGAGCGCATCAGTGTGGTGCACAAGGAACGCCTTCACCTGCTCGGCCCCCTCGGCCCGGAAAACCGAGCAGGTGGCGTAGACCAGCCTCCCCCCGGGTTTGAGCAGTGGCCAGAGGGCTTGGAGCAGAGCCCGCTGGGTGGCCACCAGCGCATCGACGTCGCTGGCACGGCGCAGCCAGCGCACGTCCGGATGGCGCCGCACAATGCCCGAGGCGGTACAGGGCGCGTCGAGCAGGATGGCGTCAAACGCCTGTCCATCCCACCACGCAGACGGCTGTGCGGCATCGGCGGCTCGCACCGAGGCCTGCAGGCCCAGGCGCTGCAAGGTGTCCCGGATGCGCTCGCAGCGGCGTGGGTCCACGTCCAGCGCGAGCAGGTTCAGGTCCGCCTGCTCAAGCAGATGTGCCGTCTTGCCCCCGGGGGCGGCACAGGCATCGAGCACGCGGTCAGCCGCCGTCCAGTCGCGACCATCGAGCAGTTGTCCGGCCGCCAGCTGGGCCGCGGCGTCTTGTACGGAACAGTGGCCATCGGCAAAGCCGGGCAGGCGTTCCACCGGCTGGGGCGCCGCGAGCACCACGCCGTCGCGTCCCACAGGCGTGGCTTTGAAACCGGCGGCCTGCAATGCCTGCAGATAGGCCGTGCGGTCCACCCGGCGGCGGTTGACGCGCAATGCCATCGGCCCCGGCTGGTTGTTGGCCTCGAGGATGGCCCGCCAGTGGTCGGGATGGTCGCATTGCAGCCGCTCGATCCACCACAGCGGGTGGTTCCAGCGCGCGACGGGGTCCGCAGCGACAGCGGGCAGCAGCGCATCGCGCTCTCGCAGGAAGCGGCGCAGGCAGGCGTTGATGAACGCCGCCTGGCGCTCGGTCCGGCGCTCCTGGCGTGCGGCCTCCACGGCCTGGCTCACCAGTGTGTGTGCGGGATAGCGCGGCGCCTGCTCATCGGAAGCGTCCAGCAGCAAGGCCACCGCGCTGCACAGCAGGGCTTGCACCGGCGGTGCGGGCTTGCGTTCGACCAGTCGGCCCACAAGGGCGCGGGCGGTACCCAAATGGCGCAGCACATGAAAAGTAAGTGCCTGCACACCAGGACGCAGCGACGGCGGCAGCTGGGGCAACACCTCGCTGAGCGAACGCCCCTGCTCGACCGCGAGCACGCAGGCGGCGGTGTGGCGCAGCTGGGTGGCCAGGGTCGGTCCAGGCGGATGGGATGCAGGGGATGGGGAGGCCGTGGCGGTCAAAAGGGGGATTCCGTGGCGGTGCGGTCGGGGCGGAGACCGCGAGTGTCACACACAGCCGGCCCCGATCGCTCAGCTCAGGGTCCAGCCGGGCCCGCCATCGACGGCCGCCGCAGCAGGCTGGACGGGTGCTGGCAAGGGCTCGTCCTCGCGGAGCAGAGGCAGCGGCCCCATGTCGCGCCCGTAGATGCGGCGGATGCGCTGGCTCAGTGGCGGGTGCGAGTCGAGCCAATGCTCGGTCCTGCCGCCCGCATTCGCCACCAGCAGCATGTGCTGCACCATCGAGCCCACCTGACGCGGCACCACACCTTCACGCTGCTGGCTCAGCACCTTGCGCAGCACGCCGCCCAGGCCATCGCGGCTGCGCGTCCATTGCACCGCGCGCGCGTCCGCCAGGTATTCGCGCTGGCGGGACACGGCGGCCTGCAGCGCATGGCCTGCCAGCCAGCCCAGCCAACCGGCGGCCATGATGGCCAGCCCGATCAGCGCGGCGACCATCCGGCGGTCTCGCGAGTCGGGCTCGAACAGGGTCTGGCCCATGCGAAACAGCATCTCGAGCCCGAATACCATGCCGACCAGCCGCATGTTCAGGCGCGTGTCGCCCTCCCCGATGTGGCTGAACTCGTGGGCCACCAGTCCCTGCAGTTCCTCGCGGGTGAGGTGCCTGAGCGCGCCTTGCGTCACCGCCACCACGGCATCGTCCTCGTCCCACCCGGCAGCAAAGGCGTTGATGCCTTCATCGCGCGCCAGCACCATGGGTTGTGGCCGCTTCATGCCCGACGAGATCGCCATCTCGTCGACGATGTTGCAGAAACGCTGCTCGTCCAGGTTGCCTGAGGGCTGAGCGGGCCGCGCGCCCATCTGCTCGGCCAGTCGCACGCCACCGCCATCGGCCAGGCGTGAAGTCTCGACCCACCAGCCACCCAGCACGAAGAGCAAGGTCACGCCGGTATTGACCGCGAAGAAGTGACGGGGCAGGTGCAACCCCTCGCCGGGCATCCAGAAACCCCAGGTGAGACCCCAGGCCAGTGCCAGTGCCGCGTTGACCGCAACCAGCAGCAACAGCACCGTCAGGCCGAACGCGACCAGCAGGCGCCGGGTCTGGCCTCGGGCATCGCGCTGGAATTCGAAGAAACGCATGTCAGCACACGCGCTGGCAACAGCGCGCCGGGTGCATCACAGCTTGACGCGGAGGGTCTCGCGCTCGGCTTCGGTGGTCGTTGAGGCCAGCATGGCCTGCGGCTGGAAACCGAACAGCCGGGCGATGAGCAGCGTGGGGAACTGTGCCGCCGCGTCGTTGAACTCCAGCACGCGGTCGTTGTAGGCCTGGCGCGCAAAGCCGACACGGTTCTCCGTGCTGGTGAGCTCTTCGCTGAGCTCGCGCATGCTCTGGTCGGCCTTGAGATCGGGGTAGTCCTCCACCACGGCGAACAGCTTGCCCAATGCGCCCCCCAGCAACTGCTCGGCACCCGCCAAGGCACCCAGTGCACCGGCGTTGAGCGGGCTGCCAGCTGCGGTCTGCTCGGCCGTGCGCGCCTGGTTGCGCGCGGCGATCACCGCCTCCAGGGTCTGCGCCTCGTGCGCCAGATAACGGCGCGCGACTTCCACCAGGTTGGGAATCAGGTCATAACGGCGCTTGAGCTGCACGTCAATCTGGCCAAACGCATTGGCGATCGCGTTCTTCAGGCGGACCAGCCGGTTGTAGGCGCCCACGGCCCAGAAAAACACGACCAGGCCCACGGCCAGAAAAACCCACAGCGAAATGGACATATTCGGAGCTCCTTGTTGGCGTGCCGCCTGCCTCCCCGGCATGCGGCGCCAATATACCCCGCCACTTGCCCTGGCCGCCCGCGACAGCACCATGAAAAAAGCCCCCGGTGATGGCCGGGGGCTTTGGACAGGTCAACGGCGCGCAGCGCCGGTGGGCCCTTTACTCCGCTTCGTTGGTGGTGCTCGAAGCGTCGGCCTGGTCGGCCGCCAGCGAGATCGCGTCGGCCTCGGCGATGGCACGGCGCTCTTCGTCGTCCATCTTCTCCTTGACCTTGCGGGCCTCGTGGTAAGCCATGCCGGTACCGGCCGGGATCAGGCGACCCACGATCACGTTCTCCTTCAGGCCACGCAGGTCGTCGCGCTTGCCCATGATGGCCGCCTCGGTCAGCACGCGGGTGGTTTCCTGGAAGGACGCCGCAGAGATGAACGAGTCGGTGGACAGCGAGGCCTTGGTGATGCCCAGCAGCACGTTGCTGTAGGTCGCGGGGATCTTGCCTTCGGCGCGCAGGGCGTCGTTGGTGTTGAGGATCTCCGAACGCTCCACCTGTTCGCCGGCGATGTAGCTGGAATCGCCCACGGCTTCGACCACGACGCGGCGCAGCATCTGGCGAACCATCACCTCGATGTGCTTGTCGTTGCTCGTCACACCCTGAAGGCTGTAGACGTACTGCACTTCATCGACGATGTAGCGCGAGAGTCATCCCATGCCCATCATGCTCCTGCTGTCCGTCGGATCGGCCGGTCAGTCGATGAGCCTTTCGCCCTGGTTGAGACCCT